>Ga0153921_1000002_pt1 | contig 536340 bp, 470 predicted proteins | sample TSNJ005MetaG_FD_104691 | JGI IMG/M metagenome (GOLD analysis project Ga0153921, IMG submission 104691) | Attine ant fungus gardens microbial communities from New Jersey, USA - TSNJ005 MetaG | ecosystem: Host-associated > Fungi > Mycelium > Unclassified | place: USA: New Jersey, Brendon T.... | reverse complement strand
CCCCTCCCCAGCCCTCCCCTTCGCAGGGGAGGGAGTTGACAGTGTTTCACTTTGCACCGCGAGCGGGTTTTGCCTTGCTCCTCCCCCTGCGAAGGGGGAGGACGGGAGGGGGTTTTAAGGGCTAACATCCTGTTTAAACAAACCTTAACATCAGTTTTTGACCTTAATACCCCACCCTAACCCTCCCCTTCGCAGGGGAGGGAGTTATCCGCCTTTGTGACTTCCCTTCCAAATATTCGCTAAATCACTGTAATTCGATCCCATTGCTATAAAAATTTGAAACAGCGTTCTATAAATGGAGTGTTGAGTACTTTGCACTTTCATATGGAGAACGAATGTATGACCAGTCCACTGTTTCATGGCGTGATCCCACCTGTCGCGACAATCCTGAATGAGAACGAGCAGCTTGACCGTCAGGGGATGGCGCGTCTGATTGATTTTACGATTGCAGGCGGCGTAAACGGCCTGTTTTTTCTCGGCAGTGCCGGGGAATTTGCGCATATGTCGCAGGCGCTGCGTCACGAAGTGGCGGAGTTCTGTACTCAGCACGTTGCCGGACGCGTTCCCGTCCTGATTGGCGCAGCGCATCCGGGCACAGCAGAAACGCTGGCGTTCGCGCAGCATGCGAAAAGCGTCGGAGCGGATGGCGTGGTGGTGGTGAATCCTTATTACAACCCGGTGACTGAAGAAGCGCTGTATCTGCATTACCGCACGATTGCTGAAAACGCGGGTTTACCGGTGATTATGTACAACTATCCGGGGCTGACCGGGCAGCCGTTGCCCGTCAGTCTGATCAAACGTCTGGCACTGGAATGCCCGAACATTGTCGGCCTGAAAGACACCGTCGACAGCCTGAACCACATCCGCGAAACGATACAGGCCGTGAAACCTGAGCGCCCTGATTTCGCGGTGTTCTCCGGGTACGATGAATATCTGTTCGGTACGCTGATCCTCGGCGGCGATGGTGCAATCCCCGCCAGCGCCAATTTCGCCCCGCAGCTGACCTGTGGAATTTACCGCGCCTTTAAAGAGAAAGATTTCGCCACCGCCGTCGCACTGCAACAACGGTTGTCATTTCTGCCGCCGCTTTACACGCTGGATACGCCAATTTACAACGTCATTAAATACGCCATTTCACAGGTCATCAGTGGAATGCCGGTGCATTCACTCAAACCGGCGCTGCCGCTGAGCAATGACAAACAGAAAATTGTGTGTGAGATTTTGAAACAAGCGGGTGTCAGCGTCCTCTGCTAACCCGCCTTCCGGCCTCCCCTGAACAGCGGGAGGCAAAAACCCTCAATCTAAATCGAAATCATTACTATTCCGCTTTAATATTCGTTACTCTATTCCCATGATTTACCAAGCCGAATGACTTCATAACGCAATGATGCAAACACTCCTCGACAGTTTCCGCGAAACGCCTGTGAGCTGGGTCGCCGACACTTTCAAACCGATGTCGCCGCTGGTGACTAACGCCGTGCCGATGTCGCATCTTACGACGGCGGAAGGTTGTGCCAGCGTGCTCAAACGCTATCTGGACGCCAATGCGGCCGATGCCGCGAAGTGCGATACACGCCGGGCGCGGATCTCGATGTGGTCACAATGGTATTTCGCCACGCTGCTGCCAAGCTGGGTGATCGTCTCCTTGCGCCATGGCTGGCAGCTGCCAATCGCTGCTGAAAATGTCTATCTGTGTATGCAGGAAGAAGGCTTACCGGCGCAGATTTATCTGGATGGCGAAGGCGAAGCGCTGACGTCTGCCGAGCCTATGGCGCGTTTCGATGTGATGATCGAGCAGCAATTACGCCCTGTTTGCGAAGCGCTGGCCGAATTCTCCGGTCTGAAACCGGGCATTTACTGGAGCAACGCCGCAATACGCGTCGGCTGGGGCGTCAAACAGGCGGAGCTGGTCAATGCCGATATCTCTGACGGTATGCAACTGATGGCGTCGCGGGAGCTGCGTTATGGCGGCAAAAATCCGTTATTCCAGCCGCTGCGTGCGGAAGATCCCTCCGACCCTGACAGCCCGCAATACCGCAAGCAATGTTGTCTGCGCTACGATCTGGCCGACCACGCCATGTGTCCTTCCTGCCCGTTATTGCTAGCAGAGCGAAAATCTGGCAAAAGACGTAAAACTCTCGCGGAGTAATTTGCAGATCTGCCAGCCACTTACAAAACCTGAATAAACTTAGCGTAAAAAATGATTGGATCTTAGCAGCGGATAATTATAAGAATTGGGTTATATAGACCAACGAGGTATTTATCATGACTATGAAAACACCGAAGAGCTGGCCCTCCGCTCTTAACTCGCTGGCCTCAGAGGTGATTGATTCTCTGGCGCAACCCGTTAACCGCGTATGGAATACGTTAACTGGCAAGCAAGAACCGCTCAGAGCAAGGATTGTTCATCGTTACGCGATTCCGTCTTCCCGGACGATCAGCGTCACGGAAGGATTCTTCGGATTTATTCCGGTGGAATCCTATGAGAACGAACGTTTTATTCTGGAAGTCGCTTACGCTGACAAACAGTACCAGGTAGAAGTCCCGCGGGCTTACTACCAGAAAAGCAATATCGGTGACGGCATCGACATCCACACGCTGTAATCGCACCGCGTTAAACAGGCTGCTCCTTTCGAGGCGCAGCCTTTTTTTATGCCAAAAAACCTGCCTGACCCCACACTTCCCGCTTTTATTTTGTTCAATACATGAAAATTATTGACATAATAATCACCGAAATTTAGAAAATTATTTACATCTTAATTCGCCCGCCCTTTTCTTTTTCTTGTGAGGTTTATGATGACCCGCCAGGTTTCTCCCGCAGTCGCCAGCGCCAGCCAGTCACGTCGCGCACTCGTCGCCGGTTCGGTCGGCAACTTTATTGAATGGTATGAATTCGGTGTCTACGGCTATCTGGCGACGATCATCGCCGGTAACTTTTTTACGCTGGAAGGCCAGACCGGCATGACCGGTTTACTCCTCACCTATGCGTCGTTCGCGCTGGCATTTTTCTGCCGTCCGGTTGGCGCGATCATTTTTGGCCGCATCGGTGACCGTATTGGCCGCAAGCCGACACTGATCGCCGTCGTGCTCTTAATGACACTCGCCACGGCGATCATTGGTTTGCTGCCAACGTACGCACAGATTGGTGTGGCCGCCCCGCTGTTGCTGACGCTGATGCGCATGTTCCAGGGCTTATTTGCTGGCGGTGAATTTGGCGGTGCGGTGTCGCTGATGACCGAATTTGCACCGAAAGGTAAACGCGGAATTTACGGCGCGTGGCAGTCATTTACCGTGTCGCTGGGCTTGCTGACCGGCGTGGCGCTGGTGGCGTTGCTGGTTCAGACATTGCCTGAAGCGCAGATGAAAGACTGGGGATGGCGTGTTCCGTTCCTGCTGGCGCTGCCGATGGGGCTGGTGGCGCTGTATCTGCGCCTGAAACTCGATGAAACGCCAAACTTTGTCGCCAGTAAAAAAGTCGAGCCGAAAGTGCAGAAAACGGCGGCAGAAAAAGCCTCTGCCATTGCCACCGCGAAGGCCATCGTGCTGGGGATTGGGCGCATGATGGGCTGGTCAGCAGGCGGTTATACTTTCCTGGTGGTCATGCCCTCTTATCTGCAAACCTCGCTGCACGCCACTTTTTTACAGGCGCTGGTAGCAACCGTACTGGCAAACGTCGGTTTCGCGCTGGCTATTCTGCCCTCCGGCTGGCTGAGCGATAAAATCGGTCGCAAGAAAGTGATGATGATTGCCGTATTCGCGGTGATTGTGCTGAGTTTCCCGCTGCTGCATCTGCTGCAAAATCCTGAAAGCAGCCTGCTGGCGAAAGGCATTGCGGTGCTGATTGCCGGTGCGACGATCGGGATGATTGCCGGTCCGGGTCCGGCGATGCTGGCGGAAATGTTTCCGACCCGCGTGCGTTATACCGGTCTGGGATTATCCTATTCATTGTCGAACGCTGTGTTCTCCGGCTGTGCGGGACTGATCATCACCGGCCTGATTAAAGAAACCGGCAATCTCGATATTCCGGCGTATTACGTGGTCGCCACCTGCGTGGTCAGCCTGTTTGCGCTGATGTCGTTGCGCAAAGACGACCATTTACGCGATCTGGACGAATAGCCATGAGTGACACCCATTTGCAGGCGCGACTGAACGCATTACAGGGCAGCTTTTCTCCGGCGGAAACGCGCATCATCACGATGATCCGGCTCGATCCGCCGGGCGTCGCCAATATGGGTGTGACGGAGCTGGCAAAGTCCGCGCAAACCAGCACCGCCACGGTGGTACGCACCAGCAAACGGCTCGGTTTCAGTGGCTATCCGGCGCTGCGGCTGGCGTTAGCGGCAGAGTCCTCCAGCCCGATGCCTGTCGATATGCCGCTGGCCGCGAATATCGGCGAGAACGATTCGCCTAAGCAAATCCTGCAAAAGCTGCTGGAATTTGAAGTTAAAGGGGCGAATGAAACCACGCAATTACTGAGCGCGGCGACGCTCGAACAAGCAGTGGCGTTTCTTTCGCAGGCCCGGCGGATTGATATTTACGGTGCCGGTGCGTCGGCGCTGGTCGCGCAGGATTTCTGCCAGAAACTGCGGCGTATCGGCGTCGTCGCCCAGACTTACGGCAGCACCGACGAAAGTCTGGTGAGCGCCTGTCAGCTTGCTGCCGGGGATGTCGCGCTGGCAATTTCTCACTCCGGTAAGACCGCCGGAGTGGTGGAAGCCCTGTCGCAGGCTAAAGCAGCCGGCGCAACGACACTGGCGATCACCGCCAATGGCCGCGCCGCCGTCGCCCGCAAAGCGGATGTTGTGTTGAGAACCAGCAATCGCGAAATGGGTTTTCGTGCCGCTGCTATGGCCAGCCGCACCAGCCAGTTGCTGATTATCGACTGCCTGTATATCGGCGTGGCGCAGCGTCTGCCGGGCGCACGTGAGGCATTGCGCAAAACTCACGAGGCGGTACAACAGCACCGCCGCTGATATTCCTCCGTTACACGGCGCGCCTTCTATACTTCATAAAACACTCCGGTTTATGAGGGCATGCATGTTCACCCATCGTTTGGTATTTCCTGCCAGCGTCCTGCGCGGACGCGGCGCCATTAAACATCTGGGCGCGATGTGCGGACGTTTAGGCCAGCGGGCAATGTTAGTGGGCGGCCAACGCGCAATTGCCAGCGTCGAGGCGAAAGTCGCCGATCAGCTCGAGCAGCAGATGGTCAGTTATCTGGGCAGTGAAATCTTCGGCGGCGTCTGTTGTCAGGAGGAAATCAACCGGCTGGCCGACGTGTTCCGCACGCAAGGCGTGGAAGTGATTATCGCCACCGGCGGCGGCAAAGCACTGGACACCGCCAAAGCGGCTGGCGTGGCCTGTAATATTCCGGTAGTAACCTTACCGAGCATTGCGGGTACCTGTTCAGCGGTGACGTCGCTGGCGTTCCGTTATCATCAGGACGGCGAGTTCCGCGACATGATGCCATTACCCTGCGGCCCCGCCGCCGCGGTCATCGACGCTGATTTGCTGGCGACCGCCCCGCTGCAATGGCTCTCGGCGGGGATCGGCGATACGCTGGCAAAATGGTATGAATATCGCGCCATCAGCGACCTCAGTCAGCTTACCGGCCTGGCGGGTGTCGCCCGCACCAACAGTGAACTCTGCTATACGCTTATCGAACACTTCGCTGCCGACGCCTGTTTTGCCGTACACGACGGCAAAGCTAACAACGCTCTCGAACAGGTGCTCGACGCCATTTTCCTCTACGCCGGACTGACTTCCATCATGAGCAACGGCGCACACACTGGCGCTTCCCACGCATTGTATGAAGGTTTCACCGCCTGCCCGAAAACCCGTCACATCGCCCATGGCTTGCTGGTGGGTTACGGCAATCTGTGCCTGCTGGCACTGGAAAACCGCAGCGACGAGGAGTTGCTGACCGCTATCGCCCTCGCCCGCGCCAGCGCCGTTCCGACGCAGTTAGCGCATATCGCGACAGGGCTGACTGAGCAGGATCTGGCGGTGATTATCGACCGGAGCCTGAGCACGCCGGATATGGCGAACATGCCAGGCGATATTACATTTGAAGATGTCAGGAGGGGGATTGAGAGGGTTGAGGTGCTCGGGGCAAAAATTAATTAGATTTTGGGATGCCCGTAGCGATAGGGCTAAAGCGGCCATGACTCTGCTCCTCCCCCTGCGAAGGGGGAGGTTGGGAGGGGGTTTTAAGGGCTAACACCAGAGTAAAGCTAACATCAACTCTTTGATTTTACTTTAATACCCCACCCCAACCCTCCCCTTCGCAGGGGAGGGAGTAAGGCTCAGACTCCCTGAATTCTGAGATCCCACAGCTTACTACGTATCAGTTGTTTCAGCCGGTTCGAAGCCTGCGATGCCGGCTGGTCCCGCCTGCTCAGCAGAATCACCTCAAACGGCAGCGGTTCCACCACCGGCACAATCTTCAGTTGATCGACATACCGCCGGGCGGTAAAGGTATCGACCACGCCGACACCGCCGCCAGCCAGCACCATGTCAGCGATCACCGAGTAGGTTTTGATGAACAGCGCAGAATGCGGCATCAGACCGTTTTCACGCAGGACGCGGTTGAGCACCTGACCCAGCGGATCCTGCTGCTGCAACATCAGCAGATCGTTGTCACACAGCCAGGCGAGCGATACCGGCCCTTCGACGTCCGAATCTTTTGGCAGCAGCGCCACCATATTGCCCTGATAAATCGACTCGGCGACCAGTTCCTGTGTGGCCTGCTCGCCGAACGCCAGCGCGAAATCCATTTTGTATTGCAGCAGGTCCTGACTCAGGGTGTTGAAATGTCCGGTCACCAGTTCGACGCTGCCGCCGGGCGTCTGACGGCGGAAATCCACCAGCACCGGTGCCATCACGCTGTGCCCCAGCGCGTGCGCAGAACCGATGCGCACATGCTGGCCTTCGCCTTGTCGCAGCTGTTCCGCCAGTTCGCCGATGGCCTGAATATGGCTGAAAAGCGCCTCGACTTCCGGCATTAACCGCCGCCCTTCCGGCGTCACGATTAATCCCTGCGGCGTTCGGTCGAACAAGGTAAAACCCAGTTGCTGCTCAGCGTGATTCAGTACGCGGCTGACGTTGGGCTGCGACACGTTGAGCAAACGCGCCGCGCCGCTGACGCTGCCCGCCTGTAAGACCGCCTGAAACACTTCGATGTGGCGTAAACGCATTCCTGCCCTATTTCTGCGTGGTCGCTAAGTACGAGAAGGCACTTAACAGGCTGATAATGTTGGCGACGGTCGGGCTGTGATAACCGACAGTGACCGCATCAAGACGCTCAACGCCCGGGATCAGACAAAACAAATCTGCCAGTACCGGTCTGGCGGTCATCAGCTCAAGATGATTAGGCGCGCTGAATCTTGCGGCGGTGAGCGGTGCAGGTTTGCTGACCGCAATAGTCGCCTGTTTGCGGATTTTGGCACAGGCGATAGACGGGCTGTCAGACTCGGCCGCATTGGCGGAAATCGCCCGTTTGACGCAGACATATTGCGATTCAGGGTAATAACGGCGGATCCAGGTTTCGAGGTGATCGTCGCCGGTCACCAGCCATAACGGCACATTGAGTTCCGCGCCGGCAGCGGCGTATAAGTCGCTTTCGCCGACCACGTTGCCGTTGAGTTTAACGCGGTAAAAGGCGCGGCCATTAATGGTGTGCGCCAGTACGCCGTTTTCGCCCGCGGCAGTGTGATAGCCGACAAACATCAGGCCGTCGTATTGCTGTTGCTGCAATCCTTCGACCATTGACAATCCGCGCGGTTTACCCTGTACCAGACGGGCACGCGGGTCGATTTTATCGGCACGCAGGTTTTGCATCATTGCGTGGCTGTCGGCAACGGTGACTTCCATCGCGCCACCGGCAAAAGCGCCGTCGATGGCGGCGTTGACTTCACCTTCCATCAGCGCACGGGCAGCGTCGTAATCCGCATTACCCGGACTGCATTGTTCCGGGCGCATTACGCCTGCAATACCTTCAATATCCGCAGAGATAAACACTTTCATCAGTTGTTCCCTTCTTGGTTTGGTTACCAGACGGAGGCGAAACCCACACCCCATCCCAGTCTTCCCCTCGTGAGAGGGGAAGGAGCCAGGCTAGTTCGCCAGATTATCTAATACTTCACTCAACCCCAGCCGGTAATGTCCGTCGAATCCGCAGACGGTTTCTGCACTCATCAAGGCATCAATAATAGCGTGTTCTGTGGCATCTGCCGCCAGCGCCAGTAAAGGTTCCAGTTCGGCATCCGGTAATGTGACACCGTCACGTTTCGTGGAAAACGCCAGCGCGATATCCCCTGAGCCATGCCCCCAGTAACTGCCGAGACGGCCTAACCCGGCACCGGCGCGTTTGGCGATGCGTCCGAGCTGGCGGCTGTCGAGATAACGATCGCAGGCCATCACAATAATGATCGAACCCGCATCAGCCTGCGGGGCCAGTTGCGTCTGGATTTGGGCGATGGCATCTCCGGCGCGCACGCCGTCGAGGGTCAGTTCAGAGAGTTTGCCAAAGTTCGCCAGCACCAGGACGCCTAATGTCGCGTTAAGCGTTTCGCACCAGCGTGAGGCCGTGCCGATGCCACCTTTTAATCCGAAGCAACTCATGCCCCGTCCGGCACCCACGCTGCCACGGGCGAATGTTTTTGTCGCGCTGTCGAGTGCGGTCAGCGCATCGTCTTCACTGACTGCCATCGCCTGAATATCGTTTAAATAGAAATCGTTGCACTCAAGGATAACCGGATTGATGGTGGAATCCGGGCGGCCAATTTGCGGGAATTGCTGGCAGCTGCGTTTCACCATCGCGTTGAATAATGTGCCAGTGGCGAAGGTATTGCTGAGCAGCACCGGCGTTTGCAGTTCGCCCAGTTCCATCACCTGAATCAGCCCCATCGGTTTGCCGAAACCGTTTAGCACCGCCACGCCGCACGGCAGCGGTTTTTCATACAGATTATCGCCGGGCGGCACGATGGCGGTGACGCCGGTCTGCACATCTCCGGCGGCCAGCGTGCTGTGTCCGACAGTCACGCCGGTCACATCAGTCAGTGAATTGGTGGCACCACAAGGGAAGCGCGGGCGAAAAATCTGGCGCGACGTGCGCCAGCGTTGCAGCAAAGCAGACAGCGCCTGCTGCTGAAATTCATCTTCATGTTGTTGCGGATGCATCAGTTTTCCGTTTCAGCTGTTCAGTGGCTATTACTTTTTCAGTTTAGGATCCAGCGTATCCCGCAGCGCGTCGCCCAGCAGATTAAATGCCAGAACCGTGAGGAATATCGCCAGCCCCGGGAACACGCTGACGTTCCATTTTCCCGCCATCATCATATTGCGGCTCATCGCCAGAATATTGCCCCACTCCGGCACGTCAGGTTCCGGCCCCAGACCGATAAAACTCAGGCTGGCGGCCGTCAGAATACTGGTGCCGATACGCATGGTGAAATAGACGATCACATTCGACAGCGTACCCGGCAGAATATGGCGCAAAATCACCACCCTGTCCGGTGCGCCTACGCAGCGAACCGCTTCGACGTAGGCACTTTGTTTAATCGATAACGTGGCGGCACGCACGATGCGGGCAAATACCGGCACGCTGAATACCGCGACCGCGATGATCACGTTGTTCAGCCCCGGCCCGAGAATAGCCACGACGGCAATGGCCAGCAACATGCCCGGAAAGGCAAATAAGACGTCGGAACCGCGCATGATCAGCATATCGAGCCAGCGGCCATAATATCCGGCCAGCAGTCCGAGCAATACACCGGCGATCATGCCGAGCGTCACGGAGAAAATGCCAACATAAAGGGATATGCGCGCGCCATAGATGATGCGGCTGAGAACATCTCGTCCCAAATCGTCGGTGCCAAACCAGTGCTCCGGCGTGGGGCCGACACCCAGCGCCATCCAGTCCGGCGTCATCGGGTCAAAAGGTGCCAGCCACGGCGCGAATATCGCCACAAGCACCAGCAGCAGGATAAATCCGCCGGACACCAGCGCCATCGGATGGCGAAGAAACGTGTGGAAAAAGTCATACCACGGCGAACGGATATCATCGTTTTGCGAGGCTACCGCAGCCGGTGTGGTTTCTTCCAGCACAGAGACAGGATCGGTCATGAGCAGCTCCTAACGCAGACGGATTGCCGGATTGACCACCGCATAAAGCAGGTCAACCAGCAGATTTATCAGAATAAATTCAAACACGAACAGCATCACCAGCGCCTGAATGACCGGCTGATCCTGCGTTTTGATGGATTCAATCAGTAACCAGCCGAGCCCCGGCCAGCTAAACACGCTTTCGACAATAATTGAGCCGCCGAGCAAAAAACCAAACTGCAAGCCGAGCATGGTGATAATCGGGATCAGCGCATTGCGCATGATGTGTTTCCACGTCACCAGCCGCGCACGTAATCCTTTGGCGTTGGCGGTGCGCACGTAATCTTCCTGCGCCACGTCGAGAAACGCCGAGCGGGTGAAGCGCGCCATCACTGCCGCCACCGAGGAACCGAGGGTGATCGCCGGTAAGATAATGTCAGCGGGCGAATTAAAGCCGCTGACGGCGAATATCCCGAACGGCATGGCGACAAACTGGATCAGCAATAACCCGAGCCAGAACGGCGGCATGGAAATTCCACCGACCGCCATGCTCATCAGTGTCCAGTCCTGCCATTTTCCGCGTTTGAGCGCTGACACCACGCCAATCACCAGCCCGAGCACCACCGACCACGCAAAGCCCGCCAGCGCCAGCAACAGCGTTGGCATAAAACCGCTTTCAATCACACTTAACACCGGCTGACGCGTGCGATACGTCGTGCCCAGATCGCCGTGAACCATACCGTTCAGCCAGTGCCAGTACTGCGCTGGCAGCGGATCGTTAAGGCCAAGCAGTTGCCGTGCTGACTCAACCGCCTCAATCGGCGCATCCTGTCCGGCGTAAATACGCGCAGGGTCACCCGGCAGCAGCTTGATAAAGCCGAAAACCAGCAACGACACCACCAGTAAAACGGGGATCATTTCCAGTATCCGGCGGATAAAATAGGTCAGCATAAAAGTGTTTCCCTGAACCTGAATATTGATGGTGGTGTGCTCTTCCCCCTGCTAAGGGGGAAGCAGACCGGAACACGCATTGGTTTTGCCCTTTGCTCCTCCCCCTGCGAAGGGGGAAGCAGACCGGAACATGCATTGGCTTTGCCCTTTGCTCCTCCCCCTGCGAAGAGGGAAGCAGACCGGAACATGCATTGGCTTTGCCCTTTGCTCCTCCCCCTGCGAAGGGGGAGGTTGGGAGGGGGTTTTAAAGGCTAACACCCTGTTTAAACAAACCTTAACATCAGTTTTTGACCTTAATACCCCACCCCAGCCCTCCCCTTCGCAGGGGAGGGAGTTGACCAAAATCTGCTTAAGCTCCGGGAGCAAAAAATTATTTAAACTGTGCCTGATTAAAAATCAGCGAGCCGTCGGCCAGCATATAGACGCCGGAAAGGTCTTTGCTTTTGCCGACCAGATTGTCCGGTACGCCGAGATAGGCCACCGGTGCATCCGCCCACAACAATTTTTGGGCATCGGCATACGCCGCCTTGCGTTTTTCTACGTCAGCGGTTTGCAGACCGGCGGTGATCGCCGCATCCACCTGTTTGTTACTGTAATAAGAGACGTTATAGGCCGACGGGATCCAGGATTCGGTGGCGAAAAGCGGACGCAACGCCCAGTCTGCATCACCCGTCGAGGCCGACCAGGCGCCGTAATACATTTCTACTTTCGCCTCTGCCGGTTTCGGCGTGCTCCACAGACGCTGCGTCAGCGTACCGGAATCCATCGGCACCAGTTTCACCCGCACGCCAATCAGGGAAAGCTGTTGTTTCAGGAACTGCGCGCTGCGGATACGGTCGGTCTTGTTCGAGCTCCACATTTCAACGTCAAAGCCCTTTTCATATCCGGCTTCTTTCATCAGCGCTTTGGCTTTGGCAATGTTATAGCTGTAATCCGGCGTGGTTTGTTTCTGATAGAACTGGACATTTTTCGGCAGCGGCGAAGTGGATGGCGATCCCAGACCGGCGAAACCGACTTTCAGCCACAGATTGCGGTCGATGGCGTAGTTAATCGCCTGACGGACGCGCACATCCGAGAACTCTTTTTTCTGCGTATTAAAGGCGATGTAATACAGATAGATGCCAGGATCCTGCGCGATATCCAGCTTCGGATCGCTTTTCACGGTTTCCACCAGATCGGACGGCAACGGATAGACCGCATCCACGCCGCCAGATTTCAGTTTTGCCACCTGTGTGGAATCTTCCGGCGTCGGATACAGCGTGACGGAATCCACTTTCGGCCAGCCTTTCTGCCAGTAGTTGTCGTATTTCACCAGCTTGACGTCTTTACCCTGCTGCCATTCCACAAACTTGAACGGGCCGGTGCCGACCGGATGCACACTCAGATCCTGCTCATTCGGATATTGTTTCAGGGATGCCGGGCTGTGCATGACCGCTGAAGGATGCGCGAGGGTGTTGATCATCGCGCCGAACGGTTTGTTGAGGGTGATTTTCACCTGGTACGGGCTGACGGCTTCAACGGATTTAATCATGCTGAACAGCGAGTTACGTTTCAGGTGACTGGCCGGATTAGCCAGACGATCAAGGTTAGCTTTGACCGCGTCGGCGTTGAAGGGCGTACCGTCCTGGAAGGTCACGTCGTGGCGCAGATTGATGGTGAATTCGGTGGCATCACTGTTGCTGGTGTAATCGGTCGCCAGCACCGGCACGACGGCCATCTTGCTGTCGAACTGGAACAGGCGTTCAAAGATGCCGCTCTGAATGGAATAACTCAGCGTATCGGTGGTGTCGTGCGGGTCGAAACCGGTCACGTCGGCATACATGGAAATACGCAAATCTTTGGCCTGAGCGGACGCCGCAAAGCAAAGCGCCAGTCCGGCGGCAAGCAGGCTCTTACGCAGTAAAGTCGAATGCATGGTGTTCTCCTGTGTGTCCCAAAAAAGAAAGTTGAGTTATCCCTGTGCGACCCAGTGATGTTCACTGACGCGGGAATATTTGAGTTTTTCTATCTGTACACCCGCCGGATGCACCGGCGATTTCACTTCCACATCATCGAACTGACGCAACGCACGCTGCGTCGGATCCGCCACCGGCACCGAACTGAGCAGGCGTCGGGTATAGGAATGTTGAGGATTACTAAACACCGCATCGCGGGGACCAATCTCCACAATCTGTCCGCTGTACATCACCGCTACGCGGTTGGCGATACGCTCCACGACGGCCATGTCGTGCGAAATAAACAACCACGCCACGCCGGTATCGCGCTGTAAATCCATCATCAGGTTGACTACCTGCGCCTGAATCGACACATCCAGCGCCGACACCGCTTCGTCAGCAATAATCACCTGCGGCTGCAACGCCATCGCGCGGGCAATGGCGATACGCTGACGCTGTCCGCCGGAGAATTCGTGCGGATAACGCCGCGCATGGGAAGGTTCAAGACCGACGCTTTTCAGCAACTGATTCACTACCGGCGTGGCATCAGCCAGCGACTTTTTCAGGCCGTGCAGTAACAAGGGTTCGGCAATGGAGAAGCCGACAGTCAGACGCGGATTGAGTGAAGCGTAGGGATCCTGAAACACCATCTGGATCTGACGGCGCACCGCCTGGAACGGCGTGTCGCGCATCAGGGTAATTTCTTTGCCTTCGAGATGAATGCTTTCGGATTCACTGCCGACCAGCCGTAAGATTGCGCGGCCGGTGGTGGATTTACCGCAGCCACTCTCGCCCACCAGCGCCAGCGTTTCGCCCGGCCAGATGGAGAAATCAATTTGCTCAACGGCGTGGACTTCTTTGGTCACGCGTGACAATACGCCGGAACGGATCGGATAGCAGACGCGCAACCCGCGCACGTCGAGCAGCGGTGGCGCAGCGTAATCAGCGGTTTTCTGATCGTCTTCCGCTGGCGGAATGTGAGGCAGATCACCTGCAACCGATTGCTTTTCGGGCGAAATATTTTGACCGGTTTTGGCGGCTAACAGCGGGAAGCGACGCGGCCATTTCAGCCCCTGCATATCACCCAGTTTCGGTACGGCGGCCAGCAATGCGCGGGTATACGGATGCTGGGCGTTGGCGAAAATCTCGGTCACGCTGCCCTGCTCCACGACTTTGCCCTGATACATCACCACCACACGATCGGCGATTTCCGCCACCACGCCCATGTCATGCGTAATGAACAGAACCGACATCTCGGTGCCCTGTTGCAGATCGCGCAGAATTTGCAGAATGCGCGCCTGCACCGTGACATCCAGCGCGGTTGTTGGTTCGTCGGCAATCAGCAATGCCGGATCACAGGCCAGCGCCTGCGCAATCATCACCCGCTGACGCATGCCGCCGGAGAGTTCATGCGGATAACATCTGAGGATGCGTTCGACGTCAGGAATACGAACCTGTTTCAGCAATTCACGGGCTTTATTCAGCGCCGTGGCTTTACTGGCGATGCCATGATCCAGCAGCCCTTCGGTCAGCTGATCGCCAACGCGCAGCACCGGATTGAGCGAGGTCATCGGCTCCTGAAAGATCATCGACATTTCCTGACCACGCAGCTTCCGGCGTGATTCTGCGGACATCGACGTCAGCGCATGACGCGTGCCGTTACGGCCAAAAAATTCGATACTGCCCGCGTCAATGTGCGCCGAATCCGGCAGCAGCCCCATGACGCTCAGTGAGGTGACGGACTTACCAGATCCGCTTTCGCCGACCACCGCCACCACTTCACCTTTATTCACCGAGAAGGAAACGCCTTTCAGCGCCTGCGTTTTGCCTTGCCGGCCGGAAAACGTCACCGACAAATCGTTAATCTGCAAAATGGGCACTGTCATCAATAAACGCCTCCTTTATAGGCTGAACTGTTAAAGCCAGACTTCACCGTGTTCATAACGCAATGCCGGTTCGGCATCCTGCGACAGCCAGATTGGCCCGTCGAGATCGACACGTTCTGCCTGCACCGCCACCGGCAGCGCGGCTTCCATGGCGATGGAAGAACCGAGCATGCAACCGACCATAATCCGCAAACCGAACTGCCGCGCCACGCCGGTCATCGCCAGCGCTTCTGTCAGGCCACCGCATTTGTCGAGCTTGATGTTGATCATCTCGTAACGGTCGCGCAGGCCTTCGATATCGGCACGTTCATGACAGCTTTCATCGGCGCAGACAGGAATGGGATGCAAACAACGCACCAGATCGTGGTCATTACCGGCAGGAAGTGGCTGTTCGATCATCGCCACGTTCAATTCATGCAGCGCCTCAAACACACTGCCGAGATCTAAACCCGACCAGGCCTCATTCGCGTCTACCACCAGCGTGGCGTGTGGCGCTGCGGCGCGGATTGCCGCCACTTTCTCTATTATCTGCTCGCGGTCGAGTTTGATTTTCAGCAACTGCGCGCCACCGGCAACGGCCACTTCTGCCGCTTTCGCCATGTTTTCCAGCAGATCCAGGCTCAGCGTTTCCGCGGTAATCACGGAAACAGGCTTCGGCATATCAAGCAGTTGCCACAGGTCTTTGCCCTGTTTTGCCGCATCAAGACGCCACATTGCACAATCGAGGGCATTCCGCGCCGATCCCATTGGCAACGCCTGCTGTAATGCGTCGCGGCTCAGCCCCTGTTCCACCTGCGGGCGGATAAGCTCAAGTTGTTCGCACACGCTTTGTGGCGATTCCTGATAACGGGCGGTCGGCGTGCATTCTCCGACGGCGGTAAATTCGCCGTCGGTCAGGGAAACGCGCACCACCGTGACAGCGGTGCGTGTACCACGGGAAATCGCAAACGGCTTTGCCAGCGGCAGTTCGACGGACTGGAAAGTCATCTGAGTCATCAGCCGTTGTCCTTAATCCATTGCGCGATATTTTTGATGCCAAAACGCATCGGGTCAGTGGCAGGCACGCCGAATTCTTCGCTGATTTCAGCCAGCGCGATTTTCGCTTCTTCTTCGCTGACCGACGACGTATTCAGCGAGAAACCGGCGATTTTGACATCCGGGCTGGTGAGGCTGGCAGCCGCCAGATTGGTATCAAGGCACTGACGCAGCGTTGGCATAAACTGGTGTGGCAGATGGCGCATATGCGGGCGACCTAGCTCATGACACATCACCAATAAATGCGCCTGCGCGCCATGAATAAGCCCCATGCTGACTCCGGCAAAAGACGGGTGATACAGCGAGCCCTGACCTTCGATGATGTCCCAGTGATCGTCGTCATTGGCCGGAGACAGCGCTTCAACCGCGCCGGAAATAAAATCAGCAATCACTGCATCAATCGCAATGCCCGCCCCCGCCACCAGCACACCGGTCTGGCCGGTTGCGCGGAAATCGGCTTTTAAATCCAGTTCACGCATGGCCGCTTCCAGCGCCAGCGAGGTGTACATTTTGCCGACCGAACAATCGGTACCGACGGTGAGAATACGTTTACCGCTGCGTTTTTTGCCGGTGCCGGTATCAAGCTCCGGTTGCATGTGACGCACGTCAAACAGCGCTACATGATGCTCTTTAGCCAGTTCAACCAGTTCAGGAATGTCGTTCAGCCCCTGATGCAGGCCGTTGGCGACGTTAAGCCCGGCGCGGATCGCCGCTTTGATCGAATCCAGCCAGTGTGTCGGTAATTTACCGCCAGAGTTCGCGGTGCCCAGCACCATGGTTTTCGCGCCCTGCGCTTTGGCCGTTTCGATGTCGAGTTCGGGCAATCCCAGTGACACAGAATCCGTCGCCAGACGAATTTGCCCGACGCAGGCTTCAGGACGCCAGACGTGAATGCCACGCGCGGTTTTCGCGGCCAGCGGATCCATCACATCACCAAGGAATAAAAGATACGGCTTTGGAATTTGCTGCATGTCAGTTTCTCCGGGATTCTTTTTTTAATGGGTTTTAATAAGACCCGGTCAATATTCCACGGGAGAAAGCGGCTGACGAATACTTGTTTGGCTTTGGGGTATAACCTGCGGCTATAGGTTTAGCTGCATGAATTTATTATGGTTATTTGAAAATGAGGAACGCGGTCAGGGAGGGAGAAATGACAGGCACAAAAAAAGGCAGAGCCAATGAAACTCTGCCTTTGCGATTACCTTTTTCAGACACAGAATGGGGTAATAATTTAGTTCACTGACTTAGAAGCGGTAAGTCAGTGCTACAGCAACGATGTCATCAGAGCTTACGCCCAGTTTGTTGTTGTCATCGATCTGGTTGATCATGTAGTCAACATAGGTGTACATGTTTTTGTTGAAGTAGTAAGTCGCACCGACTTCAAAGTATTTAACCAGATCAGCGTCGCCAACGCCTTCAACATCTTTCGCTTTGGACTGTACGTAACCGATTGACGGACGCAGACCGTTTTCGAACTGGTACTGTGCCACTAACTCATAACCCTGAGTTTTGTTCGCGTAGCCGCCTGGGATTGGTGCCAGGTTACGGGTTTCGTTATACATTGCAGACAGATAAATCTGGTTAGCATCGTATTTCAGAGCCGTTGCCCATGCAGACGCTTTATCACCGCCGCCGATAGCGGAGTCACTTTGTGCGTTAGTACGGTCAGATGAAGAACCTGCGATAACAGCACCGATGCCGGAACCTGCGATATCTTCATAATCGATGGATGCGCCGTAACCGTCGCCGTTCGCTTTAGTAGATGCACGACCGTCGCCTTCGTTTTTACCCTGGTATTGCAGGGCAATGTTCAGGCCAGTGACCAGACCGAAGAAGTCCTGGTTACGGTAAGTGGCCAGGCCGCCTGAACGACCTACCATGTAGTTATCGGAGTTAGCGGTATCACCACCAAACTCTGGCAGCATATCGGTGAAGCCCAGTGCGTCGTAAACCACGCCGTAGTTACGGCCGTAGTCGAAAGAACCGAAATCTTTCACTTTCAGGCCAGCAAAGCCCAGACGGGTTTTGTTACCCAGGTCGCCCTGAGATTCTGCGTGGTTAGCCTGAATGTTATATTCCCACTGGCCATAACCGGTCAGTGTGTCGTTAATTTGAGTTTCGCCTTTAAAGCCCAGACGCGCATAAGTCATGTCGCCGTCAGAACTTTTGTCATCGGAGAAATAATGCTTAGCGGTTACGCGACCGTAGAGGTCCAGTTTGTTACCGTCTTTATTATAAATCTCAGCTGCATTCGCGGTAGAACCCACTGCAATTAAAGAGACCGCTAAGGCCAACACACTGCGCTTCATCATTATTTAAGTTTCCTTGATTTTTTTATAAAGGATTTCTCATGCCCGTTCTTTTATAGGACTGAAATATCGGGCTGTGAGTATTTGTACATGTTTTAAAATACGTCTGTCTGTAAAACGATTTGAACCTTAACACTGAGCACGAAAAGTTAAAATGGAAAAGTTCGCCTCGATAAGTCTTTTTTGAGTAAAGAGTTGTAACATCATGTTTCTACCATAAGGCGCTAAGCCCCTGATTATATGCGGTTTTCGCATAACAATTTGCACCATCACAGTGCATTGCACCATTAATGTGCAAATAGTTTGTAAATTTGTAAAGTAGTTGCAAGCGGGATCACCTTTATCAAAAGGTTTTTTTCTGTTAACAATCGTTAAGGAATTAGTGCTATCTGAAAAGGCGTTGCATTTAAATAGTGCATAGCATGGTAATCATTTTGATGTGAACTTCATTATCTAATTAATAGAAAAAGCAGCCATAAGATTTTTGTACTACGCAATTTTTTGCCGATTAGGATTTTTAATAAGGATACTGAACAAAATAAAGCCAAATTCAGAGAGGCAATAATTACCTGAGTGATTAAATTGAACGAAGTTGACTATTTCCCATTGCCCATATTGGGTTATTTTTATTCAAAACGGGCTTTTGTTTACAACGGGCATATTAAAAGAAAGAGCATATCTCAGGCGGATCAGGAAATTTTCGGGGAACATTTTGCTGTTGAGTGGCGAGAAATCCGTAAGACGGCCCTCCCCGTTACCAGGGAGGACGCTGAAGATTAGCGGAACTGCGCGGCGTGAAGTTGTGCGTAACGACCCTGTTGAGCAAGCAGAGACTCATGCGTGCCCTGCTCAACAATACCTTCTTTATCGACCACGATAATGCGGTCGGCATTCTGAATAGTTGCCAGACGATGAGCAATCACCAGCGTGGTGCGGCCTTCAGACAGTTCCGCCAGTGACTGCTGGATGGCCTGTTCGGTCGCCGTATCCAGTGCGGACGTCGCTTCATCGAGGATCAGGATCGGCGGGTTTTTGAGGAAAATTCGCGCGATCGACAAACGCTGTTTCTGACCGCCAGAAAGCTTCACGCCCCGCTCACCAATCACGGTATCCATACCCAGCGGCAACGCGTCAATCACGTCATCAAGGCGTGCGCGACTGGCGGCCAGGCGAATTTCCGCTTCGCTGGCATCGAGCTTACCATAAGCAATGTTCTCGCGGATTGTCCCGCCAAACAGGAAAACATCCTGCTGCACGATGCCGATGTTATGACGCAGCGAAGTCTGGGTCATGTCGCGGATATCAATGCCATCGATGGAAATGCTGCCGCTGTCCAGCTCATAAAAACGAGGCAGCAGCGAACACAAGGTGGTTTTTCCCGCACCGGAAGGCCCGACGAACGCCAGCGTTTCTCCGGCATTAATAGAAAGCGTGATGCCGTTGAGAATTTTGCTCACCGGCGTGTAGCCGAAGACGACATTGTCGTAATGAATGTCACCGCGTAAGTGACTGACCACCTGTGCGCCCGGCCGGTCAGTGATATCCGGCGAGGTATCGATAAGCTGCGTGAAGCGTTTAAAACCGGCAATCCCTTTCGGATAGCTTTCCAGTACCGAGCTGATTTTCGCCACTGGTCGGAAAAACACTTCCACCAGCAACAGGAAACCGACAAATCCGCCGTAGGTCAGCTGGTCATTAATCACATACCAGGTTCCGGCGATCATCACGATAATCTGCACCAGACGGGTACTGAGATAACTCAGCGTCAGACTTGCGGTCATGATTTTGTAGGCTTTCAGCTTAGTGATGCGGTAGTTATTGTTATCCGACGCAAACAGCTTTTGCTCATGATCTTCGTTGGCAAAGGCTTTCACCACGCGAATACCACCGATGCTTTCTTCTATACGTGCGTTGAAATTACCCACCATCCCGAACAGGCGTCGCCAGGTGTCGGTCATCTGCGCCCCATAACGGCTGACCATCCAGGTCATTGCCGGAACAATAATGATGGTCATCAGCGCCAGCTGGACATGTACCGTCGCCATCAGGATAAACGCACCGATAAAGGTCATCACTGCGATGAAAACATCTTCCGGGCCGTGATGCGCAATCTCCCCCACTTCTTCCAGATCTTTGGTGACGTGGGTAATGATGTGACCGGTTTTGGTGTTGTCGTAATAACGGAAAGACAGTTTCTGTAAATGGCTGAACGCCTGAGCACGCATGTCAGTTTCAATCCCGACGCCCAGCGCGTGTCCCCAGTAGTTCACAATCGCCATCAGTAAGGTGTTGATCACATAAATCAGCAGCAAACCGACGGTCGCGCCAATGATCAGCACCCAGTCGTGTGCGGGCAGCAACTTATCAATAAAGGTTTTGATCGCCATCGGGAAACCCAGTTCCAGTAACCCGGCCAGAATGGCGCATCCGAAATCCAGGAAGAACAGCTTTTTATAAGGAACGTAATAAGAGAAGAAACGGCGGAGCATCAGGCATCCTCATAGAAACGACCCGAAGGCGGGCAAGTCCGTCAGTCTAAATGAAAATGGTTATCGATAAAGATAATTTTAGACCCGCCCCGCCGGAAGACCGTTTTCACAAAAGTTTGCGTACACCGTTTAAAATCACGGCAAAGGCCGCATTCAGTGCCTGCCAGGCAATCTCCTCGGTGATCGCTTCATAGGTCGCCAGCACCGCCACAAAGGTGGATTTCTGTGTCGCCAGCAAAGATTCATATTCTCCCGACCGGAAACTGCCTTTACCTTTTTCAATCTCCCAGGTCAGCTGTAGTAAGGCTTCAATCTGCGGGACGGCACTGTTTACCACCGTATTCCAGTTTGTCCCCAGTGAAGCTTTTGCGGCCGCAATAGCCCTGTCTTTAACATCAAAAATATCACTCATCGTATTCACCTTTATTATTTATTGACTGCTGCTGTACCATTTTTTAATACCAGCTCATAAGTCAGCATCGACTGCATAATCACAGCAACCTGTTTACGCTGAAGAGTGATATACGCCGGAGAATCCTGTTGCGAACAATGCTGCCTTTTATATTTAATCTGATAGAAGATATTTCTCAGGCCAAACATCTGCTGTTCGATAGCAGGATTGTTATTTAAGATTTTGGTGCGGGATTCAATCAGTGCTAAATCCGTTTCAGCGGAATTAAAGAACGCACTGTCGGGTTCCGAAAGGGGGGAAATCAGCAAAAGCGGTTGCCCTGCGACCACGAGCGCCGCATGGCAGGCGACAACCGGCGAGGCGGGTTGCGTATTGTCAGTCATTGCCTGCGCAGTCCAGGCCACAAATTGACGGTCGGCTTTGCTCTGGAAGTCTGTAATTTGTTTATCTAAAGCAGGGTCATACTGATGCGTGGAACAACCGGTCATCGTCATTACGACAATAAAAATCGCGGTCCCGGTTTTCATTATTGATTTCAAAATGCCTCTCCTGTGACTGATTCCGAAGGTGGACATTATTCCATTGTCCCTGCCATCAAAAATTAGTCACAAGAGAAGATCGGCGCAACCGGTCAGTTAATCATTTCCAATCAAATGCTAAAGTCATTTTTATCATTAAAATAAAAAACCTGCGGATGATTATTTTAATTTCTGGCTGGCTTGCCATCGCGTACCATTATCATTGATAACGTCGTATTCCACTTTATCTGACAGGTTTTTCCCTGCCGGAATTTCCACCCGCTCTGAAGTGAAAGGCGCCACCATCACACCGGGTAACTCCGTCTCTCCCGAACGAAGTGAAGAAAGCGTCAGGTGCCACGGCGTCGGATTTTGTATCAAGAGTGTTTTACTGCCCGCCTCACGGTCGATGCTGAACTGCAATTTCTGAATATCACTTTCCTTAAGCTCCCCCACTTTTTCCGGCCTGAAAAACACCTTCATGCGGATTTTTAACGGCAGCACGACTCTTTTATCACCTTTATGCTGCGCTTCGGTATTTGGCGGAATTTGATAAATATTCAGCCAGTATAGACTTTCGCGATCCTGTGGCAGACTTCCGGCTGAAACCATCAACAGCCGGATATTGCGCATTTCCCCCGGTTTCATTTTAAATACCGGCGGATTGATCACAACCGGCGTGTGGACCTTATCCGGGCTCACCGTCGGGTCACCGTTATCTGTCCAGACCTGCACCACTACCGGTTCTTTCTCGGAATTCACTAATGACAGTGATTCCGCGATGCTTCCCGAGTTGAACACCACGCGGGTCTTTTCCGCATTAACCACCGCGCTGGCGTGAAACGCCGTGCAACAGAGCATAATCCCCGCCGCAACGGTAACTTTATTGAAAACTGACCACCACTTGTAACTGCGCATTGACGCTCCCCGCTGTCACTGTTTCGCCACTGATTGCCTCCAGAGACGCCGTAAAATTTCCGGTGTAGGTTGTGACACCGTCCGTAGAATCGCCCTGACTGGTGGTCAGATCTTTATAGGCGTACCAGCCGCCCAAATTGCCTGTTCTGGTTGTTCTGCTGGGCAGTAAAGTAAGGGCTGTGCCGCTTTCATTATAGATTTTGATCCCCACGCCGGATGCCGAGCCGCTGCTCCCGTAATTAGTGTCCAGCAAATGTGTAAGCCCTCCGGAGCTTGTCGTCAGCCCGAGGTTAGTTGCTGCTGTGACAGCCGTGGGTTGGTTGACCAGAAAACCCATTGCAACAGCGGTTGATGCTGCAGTTGTACCAACACTGGAGACAGCAGCATCTTCACATTTCAGGCTAATTGAAAATGAACTCTGGCTGGCTTCCCCACTATTTAAAGATGAAATACTCATCGTCGGTAATAATACGACTGAGGGGTAATCTTTTACCAAACACATAGCGCCACGCACAAAGGTGACATTTTGGTACATTGAAATCTGTCCAGGCCAGTTATCATAATATCCCGTGATAACAGTCTCTAATGCGCCATCAACTAAGGAAGCGGTGTTTAAACCAGGGCCGCGAAAGGCGATAAACCCTGATGCTACTGAACCATAACTATAGATTGCACTTGAATTCCCCGCCGTATAGGCCGTTGAATCAGTTTTAAAAACTTCCACGAAAGTATCAGAAAATGCACTGGCCGGAATGTAAATATAAGTATCATCCTGAACCCACTCATCCGAAGTAAGTGTTCTTGCTTGCCACCCACTCTCGTAATATTTACCCGTTTTCATATTTGTTAACCTGACAGCGACCCCATTAACATAGGTATGATACGCACTCTCAATATCGGTAGTTAACGTCCTGCCAGCATAAAGATAATATGATTGAGTGACATACAACTCTTCTAAAGAATCTGCATCTGCTAGTGCACAGCGATATAATATCTGATTAGAGGTGTATGCCTTCGAGTTTGAAGCTGTCAGGAAACTTGCTGTTGACGTGGCAAGTAAAGTTCCTCCCGGCATGAAATCGCTGCTTGTACTCAATGAAATAACAGATGGCAATCCGCTGGGACCATTCAAAAAATTACCACCACCGGCCCAGGTAGTCGCGGTATATCCTGCCGCAATCACCTCACTTGACAAAAGAGATGTGCTGGTAACCTTTCTGCAATCCGCATGCGTTATTAACGGAGCTAACAGTAATACGCCGGTAATAAGACTACGTAGTTTAATCATTATTTCCCCACAAACTCGAATTCACATGGCAGCGTCAGCTGTAAAAACTCATTATCATCACTCGCAGGTAACTGATAATTAATCCGGCACTGCTCGGACTTTTCCTTACCCCATGAAACAAACAGCACGCCGGAACGATCATTAATACGTGCGTAAATCTGCCCGGCCTGACCGACCATGCCTATATTATTTCCATCTTTATCGGTTACGTCCGCGCCCATCGCGATCATCTGACCGCCATCGAGCGTAGTGTTAATTAATACTTGTTTACCGGAGACCGTTTCAAAATTAATCTGAACAATGGCACCGGAATAAGGCACGACCTGCTGACTCCCACCCTGAATATCCACACTGGAATTTAGCCCTCTGGGGTCAAGGCTGACGGTATTATATTGATAAGGCGATAACGAAGGCATAATGGCATACCCGAAGCTGTCTATTTTCGCGCCCTGCCCGTTTTTAATCTCTGCCCCTTTGGCGCCTTTGGCTTTCACCAGCGCAAACGTATCACTGACATAAGGTCCGTAGGTCACTCCCCCCGGATGAATAAGCAGCGTACCCGATGTACCCAATCCATACTGTTTATAACCAGTGCCCTGAGAATAAGATCCACGGAACGTTCCATTAGAGGTATTTTGTTGCAATGAACCACCCCAGGTTATTTTATTACCGTTTTCCTGGTAATTTTCCACACCGCTGTATACAGAATAAGAAGAATTACTCTTCTCACCGAAGCTGCCCGATACGCTGGTGGTCGCGGACTCAGAGCTTTTATTTTTCGCCATGTTGAATGCCACGTTTGAACGTGAATCTCCCCAGTCCAGCGGCATTGAGAAACCTATTGAAATGGTGTTCTCTGTATATTTCTGACGATTATCACTGTTATCCGCGTCGCTGTAGTAGTTGCTGCGGGTACTGTAACTGGTGCGCTGTCTGCCAACGTTGATGTTATAGCTGATCTTTTTATAGCTATTGCTGTAGCCCAGCTGCATCTGAGTAATACGTGAATTATTACTGTAATAATCTGAAGTACTAGCATTCAGCGAAAGTGACCCGAACGTATCAAAACTTTGGGCGATGGTCGCGCTGAACTGATTCTTCTGATTCAACGTGTCCGAATAGTAAGTGGTGGTATTTTCAGCTGCTCGCCTTACACCCAGCACATCCTGCAAATCCCGGAAACCTTTTGTCGAGTAGCGATATGCCGCCAGCGTCAGATTAGTGCCGGTTGTAAAGGTTTTGCTATAACTGGCTTCAGCCCGCCAGCCCGACTGGGTTTTATTATTTTCAGCCACGGCATGTGAATAAGTGGTATTGAGTCCGATAGCCCCAAACTGTGTAGCCATGACGCCACCCAGCAAATACGCCTCGTAGTCTTTCGCCAGACGAATACCGGCATTACCCGTGAAACGATTGCTTATCCCCCGTTGCAGGACACCTTCGACAAATTCGTTATCCACACTGTAATACTGCCGCACTTTTCCAAGTGCAAGTTCATAGTTCCATGAGCCTGGGCGAATAGAATCTGGCACCGCAGAATAGGGAACGGTAAAAGAGGATGTCTGCCCGTTAGCTTCAATGACCGTGACCTGAAGATCGCCCTGACCTTTGGTATTAGATAAATCGTCGATAACAAAGGGGCCTGGCGATACCACGGTTTCATAAATGGTTTTACCGAGCTGGCTGACCACAACGCGCGCAGTGGTACTGGCAACGCCGCGAACTTCTGGCGCATAACCGCGTTTACCCTGAGGCATCATTCGGGTATCGCTGGCGAGTTTGACGCCATTGAAAGACAGGCTGCCAAACAGGCTGCTGTTGGTATAACTGTCACCCAGCGTCACCAGGGAATTAATTGATGGCAGAGGTCGCTGTGCATTGGTGCGCACGCTGGTCCATTTATGACTGGTGCGCCCGTTATTATCGGTATAGCGCAGATTTGACTGATTTCTTAATTGCCAAAGACCAATATTGGTGCCGCTGTTCAGCCCGCTCCACAGATTTTTGGTTTTATAACCCCCGGTGTTGCTGGTCTCATAATAATTCGTGTTGTGCTTAACAAATAAGCCCAGGCCGCCGCTGTCCCACTGAGAGACAGGAATATAACCCCGTGGCTGACGGTAAAGTAAGCTCTGCGGGATCAGCAGTTTCAGTTTCTGCGTTGACTGTTCCAGTTTCCATGATGAGGCTTTTGAGAGATCGGAAAACCACATGCACTGTTTACCAACTGGTATTAAGCTGACTGCATCCACTTTCAGCTGGATCAGTTTTATAACTTCAGCATTCAGGCAAGGCTGAACAGCGACATTATCACCCTCAGATTTACGGCTAAAGGTGATCTCAGTATTTTCTTTAACAAGCTTATTATTGACATAGAGATCTACGCGATAGGTTCCCGCATCCGCCGAGACAACCTTTTCGTTAAGTTTATCCAGATTCACTGATACGCCAGAACCCTGCAGCAAGCTGGGATCAAAATAGAAATCTTCAGCTAACGCCACGGGATTGTAATTAGCGAGAACACATAAAGTTAATAGCGATGGCGTCAGTATTTTATGATTAGTAACTAATTTCATATTCGTGGCTCATCCTTGCACCCTGATCATTGAGATAATCAACAATAACTGTCGCACCTTTAATATCCTGGATTTTTTTGAACAGAACGCTTTCTTTAGAAAACGGCGCAATCATTTCCGTTTTTTGTTTGTAAACCTGTTTTCCGTGTTTAATTCTCACATCAATCACTGATGCATAAAATGGTGAGTTATTTTCAATGTTGATAACTGTTCCACCATTTTTTAACTGAGAAGTGACATTAATTTTATCAAAAAACTTTTTACTTCCGGAGGCAATGGCAACGGGTCTGTAAAAAACCTTCACACGGTTTTTTAACATGATTAGCATTTTATTCTTTTGCTGAGCACTTTCTTCACCCACATTCACCGGGGGTATTTGCAGAAAATTAAAGTAAAAAACAGATTCCCGATCCTGCGGCAAATTTCTGCTGCCATTAAAGGCAATACGGAGCACCTGTCCGCCGTTGGCCGCAATTCGAAAGAGTGCCGGCGAAGCATTAAACGGAGCCTTAGCTGTTGCGGGTGTTGACTCAGTGTCTCCATCATCCAGCCAAGTTTGCACGGCATAAGGAATGATATCTTTATTACGAAACTCAACGTCTACTGAAGCGTTATCTGAGGGGTAAATAATCCGGTTGCCAATCATAGTGACACTGGCAGATGCCATTACAGAGAATAGTGATAATATCAACAACAGAAATAAACCAGTTGTTTTTTTAATCAGATTGCGATTATTAAACATATGAACATTAAACTTATAATTTTATCGGATATCAGTGGCACGCCGCATGATATAAAATAAGATGGCAGCGTTCTGCCATCTTGCGATTATTTAACGCTTACTGATAAGTCACTGCATATTGCAGTGAAGCCGCAACAGTACCTGCTGTAGCAACATCAGTCGCATAATATTGAGCGGTATATGTCGCGGTCGAAGCCGTGTCACCTGCAGCTAAAGTCAGATCGCCTTCGGCCGTATAGGTTGAACTTAAGTCAATCTCAGTGCCTTTTGTATCCAGAATTTGAACTGTTACGTTTTCTGCTGTACCAGTATTACCTAAAGTGCCATTTGTCGTTTCAACCAAATTGCCGACAAATACCGTGCTAATAGCTGTTGAGTCAGTACTACCTGTGCAACCACTCACACCCATTTCGAACGTCGTCGCGCCCGCTACGTCACCTGACGCAGATAAATCAGACGTTGAGACAGTAGGTAATAAAATAATTGGCGCAGTGTCATTACCATTTACGGTCAATGAACAGGTTTCATCAGTGACTTCGCCCTGAAACGAAATAGTGTTATCAGATACGGCAGATGCCGTCATTGAATAACCCGCTACCAGTAAACCACAAGCCACTAAAATTTTCTTATTCACATCTTTTCTCCGTTAGATTAATTTCCTTCTGGCAGGTCCCTTCGCCGGGTACGCTGCCAGTGCTAGTCACTATAAAGTCACGACCTTTTTCGGCAATCAATCTCGTCAAAAACGCATAAATTAGTGAATTATTCTTCTGGTATGAGTTATTTCATACACTAATCCACTAAATTGATGTAGATCCGTTTTCCTGCCAGAGAAATAATCTGCAATTTTCATTAACATCTCAAAAACATATTCCAGCCTTACGATTTCTTAACTAGGAATATTCTAAATATAATTAAACGCCCGCCTATAAACTGCGCCATTAAGATGATTAACAGATCGCAAAATAATCATTCGGCGTGTTATTTAACCGGAAATATCAATTACAACCAGATTGAATATTTTCAGAATGATATTTATGTCAGGACTGCGTAAATATTGATGTCGCTCAAGAATCACTAAAAACGCTCAAATGGGAAAACCATGGCGACATTGATGTGCTTTAGACAAGCAGATGCGAGATAGAAGATAGAAATCATGAGAGATGAAAATAAATCGGATTGACCTGATGGTGAAGATACAAAGAAAAAGGGGCACGAGGCCCCTGTCTGACACGCTCAGGAAGTGATTTTATCAATATCCACCGGCCTGCCGTAAAACCAGCCCTGTCCGACAATGCGTGGATATTCTTTCAGGAAAAAGTCCGCCTGATGCTGTTCTTCTATTCCTTCCACAATAATGGTCGCACCGGTCTGGGCGAGCATTTCCAGCATCATTTTCAGCATTTTGAAACTGACTGACTGACTGCCAACAGAATCGGTGAAGATCTTGTCAATCTTAATAAAATCAAACGATAACTTGCTCAGATAATCCAGATTTGAATAACCGGTACCGAAATCATCCAGCGCAATGCGGTAGCCGTAATCTCTCAGCCGGGCTAATGACTCTTTGAGCAGCCGATGGTCTGCCGTCGAACGTTCCGTGATTTCTAAGACGATTTGCTTCCGATGAAGCCTGCTTTTATCGACCTCTTCTTCGAGAAACACCCTGAAATCCGCCTCAGTCACATCCGCGGTAGTGATGTTAATACTCACAAATAGAGCGTTATTCTCCCGCAAGAGTGGTGCGATTTCTGTCAGCGTCCGCTTGACGACAGACCGGGTGAGCGCCTTAATCTGATGTGTCGACTCAGCCAGTTTGATAAATACATCCGGTGGTATATTGTCGCCGTTTACCTCTTTCCAGCGGGCCAGCGCTTCGTACCCAATCACCCTGCCGGTATCAATATCCACAAAGGGTTGATAGTTGATATAAATGTCATCCCGGCTGATCGCCATCCTGAGTTTATTCTGTAATGAACGGGTATTACTGATGTATTGCAGGAGTGCGAAAGTAAACATTCCACCGGCTGCTAATGCTGCCAGAATAATAAAGACTGTCGCCGTGGCTGAAAGGGAAAAAAGTCCGATCTGAGTGTTTCTGGCCATCACGCAAATATCATATCGTTTACTGCATTCCGTGAACCGGGCTTTGTGCCACCACGCAAAACCTTGCATTTCGTTAACATCCCGCACCAGTCCGGCGGTGTCGCCAAACAGCCTGAAAACATGGTCGTGCCGGTGGTTGATCAGCACGGCACCGAAGCCGTTATACGGAACATAAATGTCACGAAATGCGGCCGGTGTCGGGAAAAGCAGAACGTTATTCGATTCCATCATATCGGCGGTGATCCGCGGGTCTACAATGCCGCTGAAGGATGTCCATATGCGCTGACCATAACGGGTGATGGCATCGGGCACCGACATCGTCACCGGCTCCGGTAAACGGCCGCGCATCGCCGTACATTTCAGCTGGTGATCACGGATGTAGCCAATGTCTGAGATAAATACCGAGGTAAATGAGAGATAACGAATTTCATCGAGAAATTTATCACTGCATGTTTCATCGCGTATGGCATTCACTTTACTGACGATTTTACCGGACTCATCAGCAACTTCCAGTCCGCGCGTCATGATGTGTCGGGCATAGGAAGCCAGATAGTCGCGATCATACGTCGCGATGACGAGATGTGTGACAATCAGGATAAATGTGGCTACCAGCAAGGTACCTGACAGAAATAATAAAGGCCGGCCAACAGATTTTGCGGTTTTCATGGTGTGCCTGAAATGAAAGTATTGATGCAATATTATTTTAAAGAAACCGGCGGATACTCGCCAAACTTGCTTCCGGCAAGTGCCATGAACTGACTGAATGCCACATTATTACTCACTTTAAGTTTATCCATAATGATGTGCTTCACCCGGCTGATGCGTCGATATTGGGTTTTCATTTTCGTCGCAATTTCAGTAATGCTCATTTGCTGGCTGAACATAATCAGCACTTCCCATTCATAATCGCTTAGCATTTCGAAATCGTAACGAAGTTTCCTGTCTTCGTAAAAGAGTACGCTCACCATGCTCGTTGCATTAAGGATTTGCGCTGCGGAAGCACGGCAGCCCTCAACGCCTAATTGTTTCATATAGATAGCATCTGCATTACTCTGAATCAGTAAAGCAGGAATTTCTATTTCAGTATGAATAATCATATCAATGGCGGGGAATTGTGCTTTAAGTTTTCTTAAGAAATCCAGGCCTTCAATAATAGACGTATTGACATCATAAACCTCACTGAAAACCACATCCAATTTTCGTAATTCCAGCAAAGACTTGAGGGATATGAAATTAGAAAGTGTGCCTTCAATAATAATGTCACTCTCTTCTCTCAGGATCTGCGACATTACATCACTGACCATCGAAAGTGGTTCCATAATTGCCACTTTCTCTCTTCTTTTCCACGCCATTAATTATTCCTTACTTTGATTAAATCCTCGCTTTATTTTATCAAGCCACTTTTGGAATTTTGATCTGGGAATAAATTTTAAGATTAGGTTAATAATTTCGAAAAAACCAGCGAGCGTGGGCAATATCCCAAATAATGTCAGATGTTTGTATTATTTCAGGATAAAAATCTGCCAGAATCCTTACTAAACAAAGTTTAAACAAGATAGCAATAGAATGGTAACTAGGAATGTTCTTATTGAAATTAAACCGGGTGGAATTTTTTTTGCTGCCAAAGCTGGCCTCAGCAGGCCAGTTTGGGGGTGAATTTTGACAGTGAGCAGCTCGGCTGGCTCCTCAGCGAATTAACTCAGAACAACTCCCTTTGCCATATGTACGGCTCTGTCGCACATATGGTCAATCACGTCCGCATCGTGGCTCACCAGAATCATGGTCAGGTCACTGCTGGCTTTAAGATCGTTGAGCAGGTTAAGGATTTCCGCCTGCACTGACATATCGAGCGCAGACGTGGGTTCATCGAGCAATAACAGCTTAGGCTTAAGCAACAGCGCGCGCACAATCGCCACGCGCTGGCGCTGGCCACCGGAAAGCTGATGCGGATAACGGTGCATCAGCGCCGGATCCAGCCCGACCTGACGGAATCCTTCAGCAATCTTTTGTTCGATATCCTGCTCTTTGAGAATTTTTAATGGCTCAGCCAGCGTGCGCAGCAACTTGTGTTTCGGGTGCAGCGAGGCGTACGGATCCTGAAACACCATCTGTACGTCACGGCGCAGACTGCCGGTGAACGGCTTGCCGGGTTTTACTTTATGATCGAGCAGCGTCAGACCGCCGTCCCAGTAACCGTTAAGCCCCGCCAGTACCCACAAAAGAGAAGATTTACCGCAACCGGACGGCCCGACCAGCCCGAAGCACTCACCTTTATTAATCGTCAGGTTGACGTTATGTACCACGGTGCGGACTTCAACGCCCTGACGGTGGGACACGCTCAGCTGATGCAGTTCAGCAATTGCCTCACTCATGATTCGGCTCCTGTTTTAAAGAGGCCAGCAGCGCGCGATCCAGCACTGGCAGGCGTTCGCCGTGGGTAAACTTGCTCGGTCTGCACGACCATAACGTGTGGGTATACGGATGCGTGGCATGTGCCAGCTGATCCGCAGGCAATTCATCGAGCAGTTCGCCTTTGTACATCACCAGTACGCGCTCGCAGTAGTGCGCCACCTGTTGCAGGTCGTGGCTGATCAGGATCAGCCCCATATTGCGCTGTTCGACCAGACGTTCGATTAAGCCCAGCACCTGTTCGCGCATGTCAAAATCCAGCGCCGACGTCGGTTCATCGGCAATCAGCCACTGCGGATCGTTGATCAGCGCAATCGCCAGCATCACGCGCTGGCCCATTCCGCCGGAAAGCTGATGCGGATATTGCTGTTGCAGAAAAGCCGGATTGGGCAAACCGACGGCATTCAGCATATCGGCCACTTTTTCCTGACGCTCTTTACGCCCGAGACGGGTATGCAAACGCAGCGGTTCTTCGACCTGTTTGCCGATTTTTTGCGTCGGATTCAGCGCATGTTTCGGATCCTGCATCACCATCGAAACACGGTTGCCGCGAAGTTTGTTCCATTCGCGTTCCTTTAACGTCGTCAGGTCGTTATCGCCCAGCGTCAGTTGCGAAGCACGCAGCTGACACGGATGCGGCAGCAGCCCCATCAGCGCACGGGCGGTCAGGGATTTACCGGAACCGGATTCGCCAACCAGCGCCACGCGTTCCTGCCCGACGCTGAGTGAAAGGGATTTCACCAGTTCCAGCGGACGTTCGCCCGGCAGATAAATGGTGAGATCTTTCGCGACAAGTTTGTCGGTATTTAAGGAATCAGTTGCCATGTCGTGGATCCATTTTGTCACGCAGGCCATCGCCCAGCAGGTTGAAAGCCAGGCTGGCAAACAGAATTGCCCCACCCGGTGCAGCGGCGACCCACCACTGGTCGAAAATCACTTTACTGCCTTCGGCAACCATCGAGCCCCATTCCGCGGTCGGCGGCTGAATACCCATACCGAGAAAGCCCAGACCGGCGGACGCCAGAATAATGCCGCCGAGGCTGAGTGCGGCGCGAACCACGGCGTTCGGTAAACACAGCGGGAGGATGTGGCCAAACATCAGGCGCAATCCGCCGATGCCCTGCATACGCGCCGCGGCCAGATAATCACTGCGGCGCAGTGCCAGGGTTTCCGCCCTCGCCTGACGGGCAAACGGCGGCCAGCTGGTAAAGGCCAGCGCCAGCGCCCCGTTCATCAGGCCGGGACCGAGAATAGCCACCAGCGCCAACGCCATCACCAGACTTGGCAATGACATCACGATGTCGGTCAGACGCATCAGAATGCGCTCGAACCAGCCACCGATATAACCGGCGCTGATGCCGATCAGCAGGCCGACCGGAATGGTGAGCACCAGGATCAGTGACACCAGCAGCAGCGTCGGACGCGCGCCGTAAATCACACGGGACAGCAGGTCGCGGCCAAAACCGTCGGTGCCCAGCCAGTGCTGATGTGAAGGCGGCAGTAAGCGCAGTTCGATGTGCTGAATGTTCGGATCAAACGGTGCCAGTAAAGGTGCGAGCAGCGCGGTCAGCACCAGAATGGCGACCAGCACCAGACCGACGCTCAGCGTGGTAATGCGACGCGCAGGCTTCCAGACGTTAGTCTCGATTTCGACCTGCGCTGGTTGTTCAGGGATCATTTGTTGTGTCATAAGCGAAAACTACCGGGTCCGCGGATCGAGCAAATAAGTAAGGGCGTCAGCCAGTGCGTTCAGCAGCACGAAACAGGTACCAATAAGCAGCGTGGCGCCAAGGATAGCTGGCGTATCTGCCGCGAACAGCGCGGTAGTCAGATAACGTCCGACGCCCGGCCAGGCGAATACGGTTTCGGTCAGTACTGCGCCTTCGAGCAGGCTGGCGTAGGAAAGCGAAAGCACGGTGATCAGTGTTCCGAGCACATTCGGGAAGACGTGGCAGAGTAAAACCCGCGCCCTGCCCGCGCCTTTGGAACGCGCCAGAATCACGTATTCTTTGTTCATTTCACCGAGCATCGAGGCGCGCAGAAGACGGGTAATGCCCGCCATCGACAACATCGCCAGCACGGTTACCGGCAGCCATAAATGGCTGATGGCGTTGTAGAACATGTCGCGGTCGCCGGAAAGCCAGGTATCAATCAGCACAAATCCGGTGCGCGGCGTCATGGTGTACATATACAAGTCGTCGAGCCGCCCCGGCCCGCCCGCCCAGTGCAGCACGGCGTAGAACAGCAACAGGCCGAGCAGGCTCAGCCAGAATATCGGCACGGAATAGCCGAGCAGCGACACCATTCTCGCGGCGTTATCCAGCCAGCTGCCAGGTTTCCAGACCGCCAGCAGCGCCAGCAAAATGCCGAGCGACCCGCCAAGCAGAATGGCGCAGGTGGCCAGTTCGACGGTCGCCGGGAAAGTGCGCATCAAATCGCTGGCGACCGGCTGCGCGGTGATGCGGGAAATCCCCATATCGCCGTGCGCCAGATGATCCAGATAACGGGCGAACTGCACCGGTACCGACTGGTCGAGACCTAAATCACGACGCACCTGCGCATAGGTGGCTTCACTGGCGTGATCGCCCGCCACCTGAAGTGTCGGGTCAATCGGGGCAAGATGAGAAAGCGTAAAGGTGAACGCCAGCAGGCCGAGCAACGTCAGCGCCAGCGAAATCACGCCGGTCAGCAGACGGCCTGACCAGCGCCAACCCTGCCGGACGAATCCGGCGGGTGTTGAACTGTCTGTCATTACTTGGTGACCTTGCTGTAGAAGACCATGTCAGGGTTGATGCCCTGCACGTAGCCCTTAATGTTGTCACGCACGGCGATCAGGCTTTTAGCCTGTAAGCCGATGACAAACGGTGAGTTTTTCTGCACTTCCAGTTGCAGCTGACGGTAATCCGCCACGCGTTTAGCCTGATCCGGCTCGGCAATCGCCGCCAGTGTCAGTTTATTGAGCGCAGGAATCGACCAGTTGGCGCGCCATGCCAGCGTTTTGCTGCCATCTTCCGGATTGAAAGCAAACGCGGAAGCATTGGTGTTCGGGTCAAAATAGTCCGGGCCCCATGAAGACATATAGGCGTCGTATTCATGCGCTTTCACTTTAGTGGAAATCTGCGAGCTTAAACCCGGATCGAGTTTAACGGTCACGCCGCCCTGCGCGAAGCTGGCCTGTAACGCCTGAGCGATGTCCAGATACGGCGGCTGGTTGGCGGTAGACAAAGTAAAGCTGACGTTGGTCAGCCCGGCTTTCGCCAGAATCGCTTTGGCTTTGGCCGGGTCATAGGTGTATGGCGTATCGTTCAGCGCGCCCAGATAACCTTCCGGCAGGAACGACTGATGCACCTGGAACTGGTTTTTCATCAGGTCATGCGCGATGTGGTTGTAGTCGAACAGGTAACGCGCCGCTTCCCAGAAGGCCGGATTGCCCAGCGCCGGAGACGCTTTGGCGTTGAACTGCATGAAATATAACGAGGCATATGGCACGGCGAGCGGTTTCACGCCTTTTTTGCCTTCGAGCGCCGCCATCTGATCCGAACCGAGGTTGCGTGCCATATCCGCATCGCCCTGCTCAATCAGCAGACGGCGAGCAGCCGGATCCGGTACGTTTTTAATCAGAATGGTTTTCAGCTTCGGCGCGCCTTCAGGAGAGGTCGGGTTGGCGGAGAGGATCACCACTTCATGCGGAATATAGTTACGGATCTGATACGGACCGGAACCGGCAGAATGGTTGCTCAGCCACTGATGGCCGAGGTCGTCAGCCGTCGCGTTAGCTTTCACCAGTTTGCTGTCGACAATCGAGGATACCGGCGCAGACAGCAGGCTCAGCACGAAAGACGGGCTGACATCGGCGGTCCAGCTGACTTTCACATGCTGATCGTCGACTTTCGTCAGGAAGGTATCGACGTTTTTATCAGTCCAGCCCAGCTGAGTCAGAATGAAAGAAGGTTCGAGATTAAGTTTCACCACGCGTGACAGCGAGAAAATCACGTCATCGGCGGTCAGCGGATTACCGCTGGCAAACACGGCTTTCGGCGACAGGGTAAACGTCAGGCTGCGGTTATCTTTACCCGCTTCCCAGGAACTCGCCAGCGTGGGTTTCAGATCAATCGGGTTATTAGGATCTGACTGCACCAGACGCTGATAAATATTGTTGAAAGCCTGAACCGTGGTCAGCTCAAAGCCCTGCGCCGGGTCAAAGCTGGAAGTGTCATCAATGGACTGGGCGATGACCAGCGTGTCCGGCGGTGTGGCGGCCTGAACCGCGAAAGTAGCCGCAATAGCCGTAAACAGGACGGACGGTAATAAAGCTTTCATCAGGTCAGACTCTCCAAAGTAACGAAATTGCTAAAGTTTTGTTGAGTGTAAAGTTTCTTCAACTTCCCAGAAAGTCTGATAAATACTATCGTTATGCTAATTTTGAATAACGTTATCTGATTGGTTATTAAAGCCGCAGGACGGGCTCTGGCGGGGCATTGTTACTGTACAAACGGGGACGAGCTCGGGCAAAGCGACAGACACTATTACAAGGGCCATCGGCGGCTGATTATACGGGGGATATGAGTCATTTCAGCAGCCAAACCCTGCGGTTTTGGCATACACTTCATTCCTAAATTTCATACTGAGTTATGTGGCGCAGATCACATCTTAATTGTATGATGAATGCATCATTCAACTGGGTGAAACACCATGAGCAATGCAACTTCTCTGGCATTCCAATATATCCGGGCATTTATTCTGATTTATCTGTGTTTATTCGCCGGGAATGCCATTTCATCTCTTCTGCCGCTGACGATCCCGGGCAGCATTATCGGAATGCTGATCTTATTCGCCCTGCTTTCCACGCAGATTCTGCCGTTTAAATGGGTCAAACCCGGCTGCAACATTCTGATCCGCTATATGGCGCTGCTGTTTGTGCCTATCGGCGTCGGGGTGATGAACTATTACGAGCAGCTGCGCACGCAGTTCGGCCCGCTGGTGGTGTCCTGTCTGGTCAGTACGATTATCGTGTTACTGGTTGTCGCGTATTGTTCCCACTATATCCACGGTGAACGCGGCGTGGTGACAGACAAAGCGGAGAAAGAAAATGATTGATATTTTGTGGTCGCTTCCGCTGACCTTGCTGGTCTTTTTCGCCACCCGCAAACTGGCTATCAAACTCAAAATGCCGCTGCTGAATCCGTTACTGATGTCGATGGTGGTGATTATCCCGTTGCTGCTGGTGACCCATATTCCTTACGCCCGCTATTTCGCCGGCAGTAAAATCCTCAATGATTTGCTGCAACCGGCTGTAGTAGCACTGGCGTTTCCGCTGTACGAACAGCTGCATCAGATCCGTGCCCGCTGGAAATCCATCATCAGCATCTGCTTTATCGGCAGCGTCGTCGCCATGGTCACCGGCACGGCAATCGCGTTATGGATGGGGGCAACACCACAGATTGCCGCCTCGGTGTTACCGAAATCCGTCACCACGCCGATTGCCATGGCGACGGCACAGTCCATTAACGGCATTCCGGCCATCAGCGCGGTCTGCGTGATTTTCGTCGGCATCCTTGGCGCCGTATTTGGTCATACGATCCTGAACATATTAAAGATCACCACCAAAGCGTCACGCGGACTGGCAATGGGCACCGCCTCACACGCCCTCGGTACCGCCCGCTGCGCAGAAATGGATTATCAGGAAGGCGCCTTCAGCTCCCTGGCGCTGGTCATCTGCGGGATCATCACCTCCCTCCTCGCCCCGTTCCTGTTCCCGGTATTACTCGCCATGTTTGGTCATTAACGAATAATTACCTCACTCTACGCCCCTCAAAATAGTTCGGATTGGATCAAGGCGGCAACTGAGCGAATCCCCGGGAGCATACAACAAGTATGTGACCGGGGTTCGCGAAGGCAGCCAACGCTGAGCCAGTCTGAAATATGAAGAGGGAAAAAGATGTATGTCGCCAAACCTTAGAAAGACGACATACAAAGCTGAAAGTACCCGGTTTAAGTACAGTCAGAAAAATGCCTGCCGGCCCGCGTTTGGCGGACTGGCAGCAGATTATGAAGAGGATAAAACGGGCGCGCGATGCGGGCGCGCCGGAGGGATTACGAGTTCATCTGGAACAGCGACATACCTTGCATGGAGCTGTAGGTCTTGTATGACGCCTGAAGTGCAACCTGTTGCAGCGTGTAGGTCGAAATCGCTGAGGTCCACTCGGTATCAACCAGATTGCTGAGCTTGGTGGAGTTGGTCACGTCGCGGTTATCACCGAGCGTATCGAGACTGTCGAGCTCACTCATTTGCGTACCGAGCTCAGAGCGCACGGACAACACATTATTGAGGGAGTTGCTCAGGCCACGGTTGGCTTTATCGATAGCGTCGGAATATTCAGTATCCGAGGTGTAATCCGCTGAAGGCGTTTTCAGTGCGGTCAGCGCGCTGTCGATCGTCTTAAAGATATCGGATTCGCCGGTCGTGCCGTCAGGTTCTTTCTTCGCATCACCGGTCAGGGAGTTGAAAATCTGATTACCCGTGTGGTTGATGGTCATGGTACGGCTGGCATCAACCTGCTGGGTGATCGCCGTATCGCCGCCGGAATACGTCACCGCACCGGTGGTCGGATCCTGTGTATAAGGCGCGGTATCACTTTTGTAACCGGCGAAAATATAGCGCCCGTTACCGTCGGTGCTGTTCGCCATATTCACTAGCTGCGATTTCAGACTTTCCAGCTTGGTGGCCAGAGAAGAACGGTCATCGTCACTCAGCGAGCCATCACCGGCCTGTACGATCAGCGTCTGCGCATCCTGAATGGTGGACGTCACACTCGACAGAATCGATTCTTCCTGACTCATGCTCTGGTTAGCAAAAGTACGCGCAACAGAGAACTGGCTGTTTTCAGACTGCGCCTGACGCACCAGCACGGCCTGTGAAGCCGCCAGCGGATCGTCAGAAGGCTTACTGACTTTCGAGCCGGTAGAAAGCTGTAAACCGGTCGCCTGGAAACGGTTCTGCCCATCCAGCACCGCATCCATGTTTTGTTGGTAAATTATATTGGTACTAAGGCGCATGGCATCAGTTCCTTATCAGTTCTGGGATCAGCGGAGATTTATAATGGCGTCGAATATCGTCGACGCCGTCTGCACAACCTGGGCATTAGCCAGATAATATTGCTGATAACGTTGCAAATCGCCGTATTCCTCATCGAGGTTAACCCCGGAAATAGACTGCTGTTGCGTCGTCAGCTGCGTCACGATATTGCTTTGCGCGGTGCTGGTGGTGGTCAGTGTCGCCACCTGGTTCCCGACGTTGCTCACCAGGCTGGCGTAAGCGCCGGACAGCGTAGACTTGCCTTCCACCAGTTTGGCGGTCTGCAAGTTCAGTAATTTTTGCGCGTTGGTGTTATCACTCACACCGCTGTCGGCTGCGCTGGCAGCGGCAATCAGTGAAGAATCGGTGATCGCCACCCCCATGCTTCCCGCCACGTTGCTGACGGTTTTGATGGTGAAGCTGTCATTGGTCGATGGCGTGCCGGAAACAGAAACCGATAATCCGTCGAATTCCATGGTCGGATTGCCGCTGCTGTCGGTGCCTGCCGTTGGCGTGATTTTTGCGCCATCGGAAACGCGGGTCACATCCCAGCTGGTGCCGTTATAGGCCATAGTGTAATCACTGGCTTTCACCGCGGTGGTATCTTTGTACGCCACGCTGACATCGGCGGTGCCGGTATTTTTGGTGTTACCTACGGTCGTTGCGCCGGTGTAAGAGAAGAAATCTGTCCCTGCGTCACCGTTGAGATCAAAACCGGCTTTGTTGGTGCTGTTGAACGCATCAGAGAAGGTCAGCGCCAGCTGCCCGAGCTGATTAATGGCCGGCTCGAGGTTGTCTTTACGAAACGCCAGTGTGCCGCCGAGAGATCCGGTGGTCAGACGGCTTTCCTGAATTTCAGAAACAGTGCCGTCCGGCTGAGTCATACCGACGGTCAGTTTGGACGGATCCGCGCTGGAAGCCACGGCCACCACCGTCTTAGAGTTGCCGCCGCTCACCAGTGGCGTGCCGTTAGCAAAGGAGACGTTGTACGTGTCGCCGTCCTGCTGTGTCACGGTCACACCGGTAATGTCGTTCAGCTGGCTGACCAGCTGGTCACGCTGATCGAGCAATGCGTTAGGTTCCTGACCGGTGCTGCCACGGGTTGCCGTGATCTGCGTGTTCAGTTTGGCAATCTGCGCCGCATAGGTGTTGATCTGGTCAACGTTCTGCGTGATCTGCTGATTCACCGCGGTGTTCATGTCGTTCAGGTATTTCGCTGAACTGTTGAACTGCGCAGTTAAGCCCTGCGCTTCGCCGAGAACCGCCTGACGTGCCGAGCTGTCGCTGGCATTGCTGGTCAGGGTTTGCAGACCTTTGAAGAAGGTGGACATGGTGGCGTCGATGCCGGTTGAGCTGTCGCCCAGCAGGTCATCAATTGAGCTTGCCTGATCCAGCTGCGTTGAGAGCGCGCTGCCGGTGGCGCTGGCGCCGAGCAACTGGGTCACTACAAAGGAATTGTATTCACGGTTCACGCCGGTCACGGTCACACCGTTACCGATGTAACCGGCGGAGGTGGAGTTGCCGTTGCTCTGGGTGATGATCGCCGTCTGACGGTTATAACCGGCCACACTGACGTTAGCGATGTTGTTCCCGGTGGTACTGAGCGCGGCCTGCGCTGCGTTCAGTCCGCTCATTGCGGTATTAATTAAGCTACTGGACATGAGTGACCTTTTGTCTGCCGGTGACCTTTTTTACCACCGTGTAATTAAGGGAACTGAATCGGGGCTTTCCCCTTTTCCCATTCTGATCTGGTTATCGGCCTGCACCGCCAAAACTTGAGAAAAAAAACGAGGATTTGGGGATCTAAAAGATATCTTTTAAATCATGGCCATAAGCCTTCACCGCCTGCTCGCCTGCCCCTTTGATTTTCTGGATAACGCTGACCAGTTTGTCGGCATAATTCGGGTCGGTGGCATAGCCTGCACGTTGCAGTTCATGCGCGGCTTGTTCAGGGGTATTGGCGGAGGCGACCTGGGCGTAACGCGGGTTGCTGGTCAGCAGTTTGATGTAATCGCTGATGGCTTCCACGTAAGAGCCGTAAACGCGGAAACTGGCCTGGACTTTTTTCGCCACGCCGTTGGTGTATTCGGTAGTCGTGATATTGGTGGTCGGGCCATCCCAGCTGCTGCCCGCTTTGATACCAAACAGGTTGAAGCTGCGTTTGCCATCGGCGGTCGGAATTTCGCGTTGTCCCCAGCCGGATTCCAGCGCGGCCTGCGCCATGATCAGCTGATGCGAAATCCCGCTGTCTTTACTCGCCACCTGCGCCGGAATGCTCAGGCTGGACACAAACTGTCCGCTGTCAGCCGGCAGCGGCGCGCCACCGGTGGTGCGGTCCGGGGCGGTCGGAATGACTTTACGCAGATACTGTTCCATCGCCTGCACCGGCATACTTTTCAGCACTTCACCGTCAAGCGCCATTGGCACCGTACCGGACAGTTCCGAAGGCTGTTTAGAGCCGCCGGTCAGCTGTTCCACCATCATATCGGCCATGCCCAACCCTTTGTCGGACATGTCCTGCGCAATTTGCTGATCGTACATCGATGTATAAAGTTTGGTGGACTGGTTATCGAGAATGCCCCCCTGCGGCAATGCCTGACGCATACTTTTCAGCATCATCTGGACAAAGACGCCTTCAAACTGTTTCGCCACTTCTTTGAGATGCGCCTGCGGATTTTGTCCCACATCCCGCTTCAGTTTGTTGAGGGAATTCGCATCGTACGCCGCCCCTTGCGGGTCGAAAGCACCGGACATCGACATCAGATCGCTCATCAGATAATTTCCAAATCAGCACGCAGGCAGCCGGCTGTTTTCATGGCCTGCAAAATGGACATCAGGTCGATAGGCGTCGCGCCTAACGCGTTCAGGGTACGGACCACGTTATTCAGGCTGGCACTGGATCGCACCTGCTGAATAGAACCGCCGGACTGACGCACGGAAATATTGGTGTTTGGCGTCACCACGGTCTGACCGCCGCCGAACGGCGTGTTTGGCTGGCTGACATCGTTCTGACGATCGACCACCACAGAAAGATTGCCCTGTGCGACCGCACAGTTATCCAGCGTCACGTCGCGGTTCATCACCACCGAACCGGTACGGGAGTTGATAATCACTTTCGCGTCCATCGGCCCGACGTTCACTTCGATATTCTGAATCTGCGCCAGAATGCGCACCTGCGACGTATTGCCGCGCGGCACGATGACCTGAATATTGCGGGAATCCAGCGCCGACGCGGTGCCCATCCCCTGACGGTTAATGGCGTCGCTGACCTGCTGCGCCAGATTGAAATCTTCATCATTAAGTTGCAGGTTGATCACGCCTTCGGTGCCGAAGGTGCTTGGCAATTCACGTTCGATGGTTGCGCCGCCGGTAATACGACCGCCTGAAACCTGGTTAACCGTCACGCTGCTGCCACCGGCAGACGCACCCGCCCCGCCGACCAGCACGTTACCCTGTGCCAGCGCGTAAACCTGGTTATCCACGCCTTTCATCGGCGTCATCAGCAAGGTGCCGCCGCGAATACTTTTGGCGTTACCCATAGAGGAAACCACGACGTCAATCGCCTGTCCGGCACGCGAGAACGCTGGCATTTTGGCAGTCACCATCACGGCGGCCACGTTTTTCAGCTGCATGTTGGTCCCGGCCGGAACGGTTATCCCTAACTGAGACAACATGTTGGTCAGCGTCTGAGTGGTGAACGGGGTCTGCGTGGTCTGGTCACCGGTTCCGTCGAGGCCGACGACCAGCCCGTAGCCGATCAGGGCGTTATCACGCACGCCTTGTACCGTCGTCAGATCACGAATACGGTCGGCGGATGCAGGCAGTGCCACCAGGGCGGACATCGCCAGACAGATAACACCGGAAAGTAGTTTTCGCATGATTGCCTCGTTATAACGGCGATAAGTTTAGGAAGAACCGCTGCAACCAGCCCATGTTCTGCGCTTCATTGATGTAGCCGTTACCCACGTATTCGATGCGCGCATCTGCCACCTGCGTGGAGATAACGGCGTTTGCACCACTGATGGTGCGCGGGTTGACCACACCGGAGAACCGGATGAATTCGGTTCCCTGATTAATTTCGATTTGTTTTTCACCGACAACTTTCAGGTTGCCGTTAGCCAGCACTTCCGCGACCGTCACGGTCAGGGTGCCGCTGAAGGTGTTGTTGGCTGCTGCGCCGCCTTTACCGGCGAAGGTATTGGCACCGGACATATCCAGATCGGCGCGGGCATTGCCGAACAGCCCTTCCAGGTAGCGCGGCGTAGTGGCGGCGCCAAAGGTGGTTGACCCGTTGCGGCTGGCGTTCGCCGAGGAGCTTTTGCTCGCACTGACGTTTTCCTGCAAGACGATGGTCAGAGTATCCCCGATGTTACGTGGACGGCGGTCTTCAAACAGAGGCTGATAACCGTAGTTCATCGGCTGAACGGACTGGAAAATCGAACCGTTAGGCACCGGCGGTGCGGCGGGCGCAGGGGTCGCTGTGGTGGTTCCGGGTACCAGCGGGGTATGCGGCATATACGCGCAGCCGTTCGCCAGTAACGTGATTAACAGCGGCAGCACCAGCTTGCCTGGTCGGTCTGTATAAGAAGTCATTACCGACGTTATTTTTTTGCTCACCACAGTTTCGCCTTAAAAAAATCGACCTGGTAGGGATCTGAACCGGTTCAGGACTGATGCCGTCAGGCCCCAGTCCTCTTGTTTTTTGTGGCTGCCCGAACCCGCGACAGCCACTTTCACTTTGTTGTTACGTACAAAAAGTAATGACGTACAAAAAGTTGTTACGTACTAAAAGTTATGACGAACTGAAAACTTACAGCTGCGAAAGTTTCTGCAGCATTTCATCCGAGGTCGACACGGCTTTACTGTTGATTTCGTAAGCGCGCTGCGTCTGGATCATGTTGACCAGCTCTTCCGCCACGTTGACGTTCGAGGTTTCGACATAACCCTGATACAACAGGCCGGCACCGTTAAGTCCCGGAGTACTTTCGGTTGGCGCGCCGGAGCTCTGGGTCTCCTGATAAAGGTTTTCACCCATGGATTCCAGACCGCTGTTGTTGATGAAGGTGCTCAGCGTCAGCTGACCAACTTGTTGTGCCGCCGTCTGTCCCTGCTGGGTCACGCTGACGATACCGTCACGACCAACCGTCATGCTCAGCGCATTGGTCGGAATAGTGATGGCCGGGATGACCTGATAGCCGCTCGACGTCACCAGCTGACCGTTCTGATCCACCTGGAAAGACCCGTCACGGGTATACGCGGTGGTACCGTCCGGCAGCTGCACCTGGAAGAAACCTTCGCCTTTGATGGCGATGTCTTTACTGTTGCTGGTCTGCGACAGGTTGCCCTGCGAGAACAGACGTTCAGTCGACACCGGACGCACACCGGTACCAATCTGCAAACCCGATGGCAGGTTGGTCTGCTCAGAAGACTGCGCACCTGGCTGGCGGACAGTCTGGTAAAGCAGGTCTTCGAATACCGCACGCTGGCGTTTAAAGCCGTTAGTGCTGACGTTCGCCAGGTTGTTGGCGATGACGTCCATGTTGGTCTGCTGCGCATCCAGACCGGTTTTCGCAATATACAGCGATGGGATCATGTCATTACTCCTCTGCCATCATCAGCTCATTGACAGCAGATTGTTGGCACTCTGTTCATTTTCATCGACGCTGTGGATGACTTTCATTTGCATCTCAAAGCGGCGGGCGTTGGCAATCATGTCAACCATGGTCGACACCGGATCCGCGTTACTGCCTTCAAGTGTTCCCGGCATCACGTGAATGGTCGGGTCAGCCTGTAAAGCGGCACCCCGCGCCAGCGCCGTGGCCGGGGTCGGACGGAACATGCCGTCGTCGCCACGGGTCACTTCGCTGTTTGCGGCTTTCACCAGCTTGAGCTTACCGAGCTGTCCCATGGTGTTCGGGTCAGCACCGGCTTCGAGCACGGCGATAGTGCCGTCCGCAGAAATCGTCAGCTGTGAGTTCGGCGGAACCTCGATCGGGCCGTTATCCCCCATTACCGGATGACCTTGTACGGTCAGCTGGTTAGTCGGTGACACCTGCATGTCGCCGTTACGGGTATAAGCTTCAGTGCCATCAGGCATCTGCACCGCAAGGAAACCGTCCTGCTGTAAAGCCACATCCAGCGGACGGCCGGTGTAGTTAAGTTTGCCTTGCGTCATGTCTGCGCCCGGCGTGGACGCCGTGACCAGCGTACGGGTCGGCAGGCTTTGACCTTCCACCGGCACCGCGCGCATGGCTAAAAGTTGCGAGCGAAAGCCGGGTGTATTGGCGTTAGCAAGGTTGCTTGACGTGACCGACTGCTGAACCAGTGTCTGGCTCGCTGCGCCGCTCGCGGTGTAGATAGCGTGATCCATAGTGCTGCCCTGTTCTCAAAGTAAAAAAGAGCGTCTTAACGCAGGTTAACCAGCGTGTTCAGGATGGAGTCCTGAGTTTTGATGGTTTGCGCGTTCGACTGATAGTTACGCTGAGCAACGATCATATTCACCAGTTCAGCACTCAGATCGACGTTGGAAGATTCCAGCGCACCACTGGTCATGCTGGCAAAACCACCCGCGCCTGCCACGCCGTTAACGGCCTGACCGGAAGACGACGTTGCCGTCCACACGTTGTTGCCTTCAGATTGCAGACCTTCCGGGTTAGAGAAGGAGCTCAGGACAATCTGTCCCAGCAGCTGCGTTTTCTGATTGGAGTAAGTGCCGGTGATGGTGCCGTCATCATTGATGGTGTAACCGGTCATCTGGCCTGCGGCGTAACCGTCCTGAGTCAGGGAACCGATGCTGTCGCTGCCGGTACTCTGCTGGATACTGCCGGTGAAGTTCAGGCCAACAGACTGCGGCGTCACGGTGCCGTTGGTGGAGGTATTCATCACGATCGGCAGGGAACCGTCAGCATTGACAGTGCCGTCAGCCTGGGTTGCGCTGGCGAGTGCGCCGCTGGTATCAAATTGCAGCGTACCCATTTTGGTGGCGGCAGAACCGGCCACACTGCTGTCGAGTGAGTACAAATCCCAGTTGTTAGACGCGGTTTTCACGAAGTACACGTTGTTATCGTGCGCGTTACCCTGAGAGTCATAGGTAGTGATGCTGTTGACGTAGTTGTACGTGGTGTCGTCGTTAGCATTGAATGTCTTCGCCGCCGGAATAGCCGTGTCAGTAGAGTTCAGGTTAGCGACCATGGTGGCTGCGGTAGTGGCTTTCGCACTCATCATGGTGGTCGGGACGCTCAGCGCGGTAGGCTGCGCACCGGCGGCGATGGTCGGCGGCGTACCCGTTGCCGGATAGCCTGTCACGCTCAGACCCTGTGAGTTCACCAGATTGCGGTTAGCATCAAGGGAGAACTGGCCGTTACGCGAGTAATAAACCGTGCCGCTGCTGTCGGCCAGACGGAAGAAACCGTTGCCGCTCAGCGCCACGTCCAGGCCACGTGAAGTGTTGGTCGTGGTGCCATCGTTAAAGTTCTGCGTAACAGCCGCGACTTTAACGCCCATGCCTGCCTGAGAACCGGCAAACATATCGGCGAAAGAAGCGGTCGCTGTTTTGAAACCCACGGTGGCGGAGTTGGCGATGTTATTACCGATCACGTCCAGGTCGGTGGATGCCGCGCTCAGGCCGCTGACTGCTTGGGAAAAGCTCATGTTAGCTCCATTTTTCTGTGTGTAGTTGCTGCATGAAGTTAAGGATTTCAGCTCTTCTTCCTGCAAAGGAAGTGAGCCAACGGCTTATAAAATCTGGCGAACTGAATCGACGGAAGCGGTTCCCCGCACCCCGAGATCCAGCGCTGTGGTGCCTGATGAACTGGTGGTGACACCATTGACCAGCGCATAGTTAAGCGGTGTCGCGACCATTTGCTGTCCGTTGTTCAGGGCATTGATGCTGAAGGTGTAGCCGCCATCCGGTGCTTTGGTGCCATCGTCCTGCGTGCCATCCCAGGTATAACTGTGAACACCGGCGGTCTGGCCGCCCAGCGAGATGGTTTTCACCACTTTGCCGGTGGAATCGCTGACGGTGGCCGTGGTGGTATCGGATGCTGTTTCCAGCTCAAAACCGAATGGCGTGGTGCTGACGGTGCCGTCAGTGTCACTGCCGACCAGAATGGCGCTGCCGGATACCATGACGCCGTGACCAATCAGGGAGCTGGCCTGTACGGAAGAACCGCTGGTGATTTGCCCCGAAATGCTGCCGAGTGTGGTGTTGAGTTTTTCAATCCCGCTCACGGTGCTGATCTGTGCCAGCTGACTGGTCAGCTGACTGTTATCCATCGGGTTGGTCGGATCCTGGTTTTTCAGCTGTGCGACTAACAGCGTCAGAAAACTGCTGGATAAATCATCGGCAGAACTGGCGCCCGTAGTGGACGAACCGCCGGAACTGGTGCTGGTGATCGTGGTGTTGTCTGTGGTGTCATTAATCGACGTGGTAATGGCCATGGTTCGCTCCGCTATTGCCCCAGAGTGAGGGTTTTCATCATCAACGACTTGGTGGTGTTAAGCACTTCGACGTTGGCCTGATAACTGCGGGAAGCGGAGATGGTGTTCACCATTTCGCTGACCACATCTACGTTTGGCATCTTCACATAGCCCTTGGCATCCGCCATCGGATTGCCCGGCTGGAAGACCAGGCGGTCCGGAGACGGATCATCAACGACCTGCGCCACTTTCACGCCGCCCGTTTCCTGACCCGGCGCCGCATCCACCTGAAAAACAACCTGCTTCGCTTTGTACGGCTGGCCATCAGGGCCGGTCACACTGTCGGCGTTGGCCATGTTACTGGCGCTGACGTTAAGGCGCTGAGACTGCGCGGCAAGCGCAGAACCGGCGATATCAAAAATACCGAGCATTGACATGGGTTATTATCCTTGCAGCACCGACATCATCCCTTTGATCTGGCCGCCGAGGACGGTCAAATCGGTCTGATAGCGCACGCTGTTATCCGCGAAATTAGTACGTTCACGGTCCATATCGACCGTGTTACCGTCGGCTGACGGCTGGTCAGGGATCCGATACATCAGATCCATATCTGCAGGCTGGACGTTCGACGCCGGAATATGGCGATCGGATGTCAATGCTAAAGACATACCGCTGCCACTCGCGCGCCCCTGCTCCATCACCTTCTGCAACTGACTGGCGAAATCGATATCGCGCGCCTGATACCCCGGGGTGTCGGCGTTGGCAATATTGGCTGAAAGTATTTCTTGCCGCTGGGCACGCAGGTTGAGCGCTTCCTGTTGGAACTGTAGTGCGGCGTTCAATTTGTCGAGCATGCGCCCTCCGCAAAGTGAGATTTTGGAGTCGACAGCATAAATGCGAGTGTCAACTGCCTATCGTCTGAATAAGCGCAAAATCGTCCGCTATTTGTTCCTTTAGGAATTGAAAAGTGCGCGTAGACTTGTCGCCAGTAGTAAGTTGGCACAAAGGTGAATTGCGTATGAACAGGCAGAGAATCCGTCGTTTCGGTATCACACTGGGCTGCATCGTTCTGGGTGCGACATCCGGTGCGGCGAGTTATGCACAGTCTGTGCCCGTGAAAAACGAGCAGGTCAAAAGCGTGCCAGCTTCGGCGAACGGCGATACACTGCTGTCCTCGCAAATCCAGCAGTTCTTCCGCCAGCAATATGCGCAAAGCGGAATGCAGGTGACGGTGCTGGTCACCACACCCGCGGCGCGTCAGCCCCAGTGTTTATCACCACAATTTATGCTTTCGCCCAACAGCCGTACCTGGGGCAATGTGTCAGTAGCGGTGAACTGTAACGGGCAAAAGAGTTATGTGCAGACCAAGGTACAGGTCAGCGGCACCTACTGGGTCGCGGCGAAAAATGTGCCGTCGGGCGCGCATCTGGCAGAAACGGATTTGCAGCAAAAAACAGGCCGTTTGGATTTATTGCCACCGAAGGCGATTCTCGACAGCAAGCAGGCGATTAACGGTATTACATTGCGCAATATCAGCATTGGTCAGCCGTTAACGCTTTCGATGTTACGACGTCCGTGGATGGTGCATGCAGGACAGGAAGTGCAGGTTCAGGCAACAGGCAGTGGATTTAATGTGTCGAGTGCCGGAAAGGCGATGAATAATGCAGCAGCGAATGACTCGGTGCGGATCAGAATGCCGTCAGGCGTGATTGTGAACGGGATGGTCGGCCCGGACGGCTCTGTGACAGTGGAGATTTAGCCCTGTATTGCAACCATTTTTGGACAAAAAATTGCAATAAAGGCTAAAGTTATTTCGCCACATGTCGATAACAAACGTATCAGAGTCGTCTCACGACGGCATTTTTAGGGTTTTTGTGTTAATTAACAGCCCTGAATACCCTAACCGGAGAAAAGATTATGGCTATCGATCGCACGCAAGGTGTTTCACCTTTAACTTCGATCCAGCAGCGCGACCCTTCTGAAGCTTCTGTTCAGACTGCGCGCAAAGAAGGCACCGTTTCTGGCACCACCACCAGCGGTACGGCGGTGACCCTGAGTTCAGCGCAAGCGTCTCTGACTCAGTCCAGTGCTCAGGACATCAACACGGCACGTGTCGACGAACTGAAACAAGCTATCCGTGATGGCAAACTGACCATGGATACCGGCAAAATTGCCGATGCTTTGTTGCAGGACACGCAGGATTATCTCAAAGGTCTTTAAACTGAGGCTTCAGGATTAAAGACGAATAGTTGGAAGGTATTAAGGCCCGATGAAGAACTTTATCAAGACCATGACTACCTTGGTTGAAACGTTGCAAGCTCTGGATCAAGTGATTAATCACGAACAAACGATACTTTGCTCGGGCCGCGTTAATGGTGCTGCCCTGCAACATATCACCGAGCAGAAAAGCTCACTGTTAGCTACGGTAGACTATCTTGATAAGCAGCGTCGTCAGCATGACGAGCGCCTGAAACAAAATGCACCCTACTTAGATCCACAAGGGCAGCATCAGCCGGAAATTACGGCAATGTGGGAAGAAGTCGTGCAGCTGACCACTAAACTGAGTCAGATCAATCGCCATAACGGCATGTTACTGGGCAAACAGATTGCCTATAACACCGAGGCGCTGGCTATTCTCAATGCCAGCCAGACGCAGAAATTCTACGGACCGAACGGGCAGGAAACCGTGTCGGGGCAAACCGTACGCAAGATCTCTGTGTAGAGCCAGACGGGGGGAAACACTTTCCCCTCAGCACGTCTCCCGTTCGCCAATTCATTTCCACGAAATTTATACCAAACCCGCCAGCTGCTCTAATGTCGCCGGGTCTTTTTCGACCAGCTTTATCAGCAAAATGGCCTGACGGTTAGGTTTCGCTCTGCCCTGTTCCCAGTTCTGATAGGTTGTCAGCGCGGTTTGCAGGTAATAGGCAAATACCGCCTGCGAAATATTCAGGTTCTCCCGAATCTCTTTTAATTCAACCGCGCTCAGTCTCACTTCACGATCGACAGTTCTTTCCACCGTTTTAAGCGTACGCTTACCCTGACCGGCTTCACCCCATGCATTCAGGCCATCCGCAATCTCAGCAAACAGATCCCGTTTCATTGTCATTCTTGTTTCGCCTTATGCTGTTTCAACAGCAGTCCTAACATCTTTTTTTGCGCGAATGTCAGGTCATTCACTTCGCTTTTTCCATACACCGTAATGAGAAGAAAATGCGATTTTGCGACCCACCAGTAATAAATAATCCTCGTACCACCCCGCTGGCCTTTATTCCTCTGACGATCAAGAAACCGAAGTTTGCGTAATCCCCCGGTATGCATAATCACATCCCCGCAAGTGGGGAAAAGCAATAACGCATTTTGCAGGATCCGATATTCATCGTCGGACATATACGCCGAACGGTTTGCTTCAAAAGCGGGTAATTCAACAAATATAGCTTTCATCCATGCCCCTGAGCTTCCCTATACTGTGCCATAACTGTCCCCATGTAAAGGACAGTTGAAGACGTTGAGTGACAACAGGCGCAACAATAGCGGAATGCTTAATGGCTGCTAACTACCAATAGCCAGAGACGGGATACTGCTTCAAGAAGGATTTTTGAAGTTTCAGTCGTTGCAGTCGCCTTGCGCTTCTTCACAGAAAAAAACGTCAGGCAGCAAAATTGCTGGGGGGATATAAGATTGCGCGGAGGGCCCGCGCAGTTTGAAGGGGGAAAGTCTTTAACTCAGGCCGGGCACATCAAAGCCGGGCGTGACCGACAGCAGCATCCGCACCTGTTTTACCAGTTCGCTCATGCAGTCATCACGCATGCCGTAATTGTTGAGCTCTTTTTCCAGTGCAAACAAATACTGTGCGTTGGTGCCAAGCGGACCACTGGCCTGCGCAATCAGGGGCGCGATAACCTGATAATCGGTATCCGCTTCGTACTGCGGGTGTGAGGAGTCCATGATAAACACCAGCGCTGTCACCGTGCGGCCATCATCGAGTTCTAACTCGCACCAGGTCGGACGATAGCAGCCGGTCAGCATTTCACGCTTCCACAGCAATTCGAGTTCTTCGTGCAGTTTGTCTTCCGGCAGACGGAATGCCAGCCCGGTGGTCTGCCCGCCATCACGCAGTGCCAGCATGCGGCCCGGTTGCGCATGGGTTCCGCGCCCTGAAGTCAGACGTAAGCAGAAGGCACGGTGATAGCCGCGCAAAATCGCAGGCCGCGCCTCTTCGGAATCGAAAACCGGATTCCACATCAGCGAACCGTAGCCAAAAATCCAGACGGGGCTGTTATCGGGGCGACGCGCCAGTGTGCAGCTCAGTGAGGCGGCACGTTGTTCAGGGGTCAGGAGCATCGATTCGTCAATGCTGCCGAATGCTGTTTTACAATCTGCGTTACGCAGGAAATCTCGAGTTAACATTCATTCCCCCTTTGGTACGACTTACTTTTGAACATGCCATGCTGTTGACGCTGTGTTCTCCGCTATCGTGGTTGTGGACTGATCAGGTTATCGGACAGTTTTCGCCTTAACTTGAGGCGCTGACAGGGTTGATTCGGAATTTTATTATCACCCTGTCTGATGAAACCTTATTCGTTTCTTTCGTTGCAATCAAGATTGAGAGCGATCACAAAACGAAAATAAAATGATTATTTTGTGAACACTGTAAGAATATTGACATTTAAGAGGGAAATAACACTAAAACCGGCAGGATACAGGCGGGAATGTGAGAGATAACGGGTCAGGCATTCCCCGACCCGCCGCCGACATCAGGATTTTTTAGGATGCCACTTGTCGTCATCGCCTTTTTTATAGCTGTGTTTTACTGCGGCCCACGCGACTTTGTGCGCGGTCTCTTCGCGGGAATCATCACCCTGACGATCTTTTGGCTTTGCATACTCATCCCACGCGCTGTTAAAGGCTTCTTTATAGATATCCTGCGCATGTGCCGGAAGAACATGACGAACAGAGTCAGGCAACGCTGAGCGGTTCTGATAAGGCATAACTTGCTCCTTTTTCATGGCGTTCATGATCGTTACATTTAATGTGAGCGCTTCAGGCGCACAGGGGTAAGTCTAGCTGCTAACCTCAGGTGACTCAGCCAGATTATTCCAAATCTCAGCCTGCGGGCTAAAAAACGCCAGATTTCTCCGATTTTTCATGTGGGTATAGGGGTGATTTACAAAAATTGACGCATTACCCGCATAAACCCATTATTAAAAATCAAGCCATTGTTTTTATTATGTTTAAATAATTAACAATGAAAATTAACTTGAGATTAAACTGACATTTATTTGATTCATGCAACAAAAAATAGCTGTCATAACAGTTTTTATAGATGAGTCATGATAATAAACTGTTAACAGATTAATTTATCTACTATACTTAACGAGTTACAATTTTATGCTGCTATGCATTTTGCTTACAACCGACAGACAGGCGGTTGTAAATTCGTGAGTGTTTATAAGGAGAATAATCATCATGGTGTCTTCACAGGAACATCCAAAAGTAAAAACCCGCCATCAGGAATACTCCCTGATTTTCCCTATTGCTGCCCTTATCGTTCTCGTCTTCTGGGGCAACAGCAGTAACTTTGCCTCAGTCGTCGGCATCAATTTAATCGCGCTGGTCGGTATTCTCGCCAGCGCCTTCAGCGTGGTACGTCACGCCGATGTCCTGGCACATCGTCTGGGCGAACCTTACGGCTCACTCATCCTCAGCCTTTCAGTGGTCATCCTCGAAGTCAGTCTGATTTCGGCCCTGATGGCGACAGGCGACGCCGCTCCGGCGCTGATGCGTGACACCTTATTCTCGATCATCATGATTGTTACTGCCGGTCTGGTCGGCGTTGCCCTGCTGCTCGGTGGCCGTAAATTTGCCACCCAGTATGTCAATCTCGGTGGTATCAAACAGTATCTGATGGCGATTTTCCCGCTGGCGGTGATCGTTCTCGTTCTGCCTGCCGCCCTGCCCGCTGGCAACTTCTCCACGCCACAGGCCTTGTTCGTTGCGGTAATTTCAGCGGCGATGTACGGCGTATTTCTGCTTATTCAGACCAAAACCCACCAGAGTCTGTTTATTTACGAGCATGAAGATGAAGGCGAAGAAGATGGACACGGAAAACCGTCTTCAAAGAGTAATCTGACGCACACGCTCTGGCTGATTGTCCATCTGGTGCTGGTCATTGCCGTCACCAAATTCAATGCCAACCCGCTGGAGAGTCTGCTGACCGAACTGAACGCCCCTGCGCAGTTCACCGGCTTCCTGGTCGCGTTGCTTATTCTTTCTCCTGAAGGTCTGGGTGCCCTGAAAGCGGTACTGAAGAATCAGGTACAGCGTGCCATGAATTTGTTCTTCGGGTCCGTGCTGGCGACGATTTCACTGACCGTTCCTGCGGTCACCGTGATTGCCACCCTGACCGGTCAGGAACTGATTTTCAGCCTGGCGCCAGCGAACATTGTGGTGATGCTGGCGGTTATGATCCTGTGCCAGATATCGTTCTCGACCGGGCGTACCAATGTGCTTAATGGTACTGCGCACCTGGCGTTGTTCTGCGCGTATATGATGCTGATAATGCTGTAACAACAAGACCTTGGGTTGCCACCCAAACTGGCCTCAAGGTCAAGACCGTGGGCGTCGGCCCACACCGACTTTGGTCAAGGTCAAGGTCAAGTTCAACACCTTGGGTTGCCACCCAAACTGGCCCTAAGAGGCGCCTGTCGCCGCTCCTCTTAGGAATCTCCGGCTCTTTCACTGCGCGCTCCGCTCGCTGGCTATGTTTCAGGTATCGCAGCGACAGGCTGGAAATCTTGCCGCTGCGCGGTCCCTTCATTTCGGGATTGCAGCCTTGGGTCTGCAACCTCTCATTCAGCAAGCTTTCTGAATCGCCCGCACGATCTTAAATTCAAAAACGGAATGAATTTATCTTTGCTCCTCCCCCTGCGAAGGGGGAGGTCGGGAGGGGGTTTTAAGGGCTAACACGGTTCTGAGTAAACCTTAACGCTTTGATCTGGATTTAATACCCCACCCCAACCCTCCCCTTCGCAGGGGAGGGAGTTTTGTGGTTGTCACTGCGGTTTATGAAACTTTGGGTCTAGCGGAAGCGCAGTGGAAAAGCCGACGGTCTTTAAGTTGAATTTAAGGTTAATCAACCCCAACCTCGCCCTCAGATCTCCCCTTTCTTCTTCTTGTTCCTGATCACCAGCCAGCTAATCAACGCCATCACACAGCCGATAAAGATAAACCAGATGCCCAGCATCAGTTGGGGTGCCATTTCTCCCGGCGGGGTTTCAGGGCTGCCGACCACTAAACCGTGGATAGTGGCAACAATGCCGATCACCAGCAGAATCAGGCTGTTGCGAAGTAAACGACGGGCTACGGTCATGGGTTGTCTTGGGGTGGCCATCAGATGCGTCCTTGAGCAATAAAAAAAAGATAAGGGCGCATCATAGCGCCCTTCGTTTTTATGTCAAAACCGTCATTTCACAATCCGTGAAGGTCAATCAGCGACGATTACGTACCAGCTGATAACGACGGGTCAGATATTCCACCGGCGCGCTCCAGATATGCACCAGGCGGCAGAACGGGAACAGCAGGAATAAGGTCATCCCCAGCACCAGATGCACGCGGAAGATAAACGCCACGCCGTCCAGATGCGCGGCTGCACCGCCACGGAATGTCACGACCGACTGCGCCCAGCCGACCAGTTTCATCATTTCGCTGCCGTCCATATGCTGTGCAGAGAAGGGAATGGTGCTCAGACCCAGTGCACATTGCACCACCAGCAGAATGAGGATCATGATGTCACCAAAGCTGGACGTCGCACGCACACGCTCATTGCTCAGACGACGCCACACCAGCATACCGCCGCCGATGAGGGTCATCACACCACACGCACCACCCGCCCACATCGCCATTTGCTGTTTCACCGGCACCGGCAGGAAGGATTCATACATCCAGTGCGGCGTCAGCATCCCGAAGGCATGACCGGCGATAATGCCGAGAATACCCACGTGGAACAACGGCGAGGCAATGCGCAGCGTTTTCTTCTCCAGCAACTGGCTGGAGCCCGCGCGCCAGCTGTACTGACCGTAGTCATAACGCAGCCAGCTGCCGACCAGAAATACCGTGCCGCACAGGTACGGATAGATATTGAAAAAGAAGTTGTTGAGGAAGTCGGTCATTTGCGTGGTTCCCCCGCAGGCATTTCATCAAGGTTCAGATACTGTGGTGCGACCGCACCGGCAAAGCGTTTCTGGTGCGCGGCTTCTTCACCCGACGCACAACTTTGCTCACCGAGGAACTTGATTTGCTCCTCTTCCCATACCGCATCCAGCGCGGCAGGCGTGTCATCACGGGCTTCCTGTTTAATCCCTTCGCGCACCGCTGCGGTGGCGATATCACTGCCGGACATCGCCAGCAGTAAATCAAACAGTTCGGCGTAATGGCTGTCACGCTCCTGCAAACGGGCACTCAGCAAGGCCAGGATTGGCGCGATATCGCGCAGGCCGTCGCGGGCCTGTTGTTCGTCACGCGTGGTGAGATATTCCAGGTACAGCGGCAGATAATCGGGCAGCTCACGGCTGTCAATTTCCAGCCCGGCTTCGCGATATTGCGCCATCAGATCAACCATCGCCTGACCACGGTCACGGGATTCGCCATGCACGTGCTCAAACAACAGTAACGATGTGGCGCGGCCGCGATCGAACAAACCGGTATACGCCGACTGCGCATCCAGCAGATCCCTTTTACAGAAATCCGTGATGTACAGCGCCAGATCCAGACGCTGCTCAGAGTCCAGTTCAGCAGACTGAGTCACTGCCTCGAGAAGCTCCATCTTGTGTTCCCACAAGTCTTCGGACGGATAATCCAGCAGCAGGCCGATGATGCGTAAACTGTTCATTAGCCCTTCCTTTCTGTTTTCGCGCCGATGTCGATGGCATCAATGCGTTTGCTGTTGAACAGGTTGAATTTGCTGTCGCTGCCGTGACAACCGTCACCGAAGCTGAAACCACACCCCTTGGCTTCCGGGAAGGCTTCACGCGCCTGTTCACGATGGCTGGATGGCACCACGAAACGGTCTTCGTAGTTGGCAATCGCCAGATAGCGGTACATCTCTTCCGCCTGCGCCGCAGATAATCCAACCTGCTCCAGCGCGCTGGTATCCGTGATGCCGTCCACCGTTTCAGCACGTTTGAAGTGACGCATCGCCAGCATACGTTTCAGCGCACGCAGCACCGGTGCGGTGTCGCCCGCCGTCAGCAGGTTCGCCAGATATTGCACAGGAATACGCAGACTTTCGACGTCCGGCAGCACGCCGCTGTGCGGTAATGCACCGGCGTCGGCAGCGGACTGGATCGGAGACAGCGGCGGCACGTACCAGACCATCGGCAATGTGCGGTATTCAGGATGCAGCGGCAGTGCCAGCTTCCATTCAATCGCCATTTTATAGACCGGCGACTGGCGCGCAGCGTCCATCACGGAAATCGGAATGCCGTCTTTTTCAGCCTGGGCGATCACGTCAGGATCATTCGGATCGAGGAAGATGCTCATCTGGCTTTCGTAGAGATCTTTATCGTTCTCAACTGACGCGGCTTCGGCAATACGGTCGGCGTCATACAACACCACGCCGAGATAGCGAATACGGCCAACGCAGGTTTCGGAACAGACCGTTGGCTGGCCCGCTTCGATACGCGGATAACAGAAAATACATTTTTCTGACTTGCCGCTTTTCCAGTTGAAGTAGATTTTTTTGTACGGACAGCCGGTCAGGCACATGCGCCAGCCGCGGCATTTGTCCTGGTCAATCAGCACGATGCCGTCTTCGCCGCGCTTATAAATCGCACCGCTCGGACAGGTCGCCACACACGCCGGGTTCAGGCAGTGTTCGCACAGACGCGGCAGGTACGCCATAAAGGTATTTTCGAACTCGCCGTACATTTCTTTCTGCATGTTGGCAAAGTTCTGATCGGCAGAACGTTTGCTGAACTCGGTGCCCAGATCGTCTTCCCAGTTCGGGCCGCCGGTAATTTTCTTCATGCGTTTGCCGGTCAGCAGTGAACGCGGACGGGCTACCGGCTGATGTTTACTGTCTTTCGCGGTGTGCAGATGCTGATAATCAAAATCAAACGGCTCGTAATAATCATCGATTTCCGGCATGTGCGGGTTGGCGAAGATTTTATGCAGCAGGTTGGCTTTGTTGCCCATACGCGGCTGCAGTTTGCCGTTGATTTTGCGGATCCAGCCGCCCTTCCATTTTTCCTGGTTTTCCCAGTCGTGCGGATAACCCAGACCCGGTTTGGTTTCCACGTTATTGAACCACGCGTATTCCATCCCTTCGCGGCTGGTCCAGACGTTTTTACAGGTCACGGAACAGGTGTGGCAGCCAATGCATTTGTCGAGATTCAGCACCATGCCGACTTGTGAACGAATTTTCATTTGGCTTTCTCCTGTTGCACGGCGTCCTGCACGTAGTCATTGCCTTCATCGTCTAACCAGTCGATGCGGTTCATTTTGCGCACAATCACGAATTCATCGCGGTTAGAACCGACCGTGCCGTAGTAGTTAAAACCGTATGCCAGCTGCGCGTAGCCGCCGATCATGTGAGTCGGTTTCGGGCAAACGCGGGTAACGGAGTTGTGAATACCGCCGCGCTGCTGGCTGATTTCAGAGCCCGGAATATTCACGATGCGTTCCTGCGCGTGATACATCATGGTCATCCCCGCCGGAACGCGCTGGCTGACCACCGCACGGGCGCTCAGTGAACCGTTGGCGTTGAACGCTTCGATCCAGTCGTTATCTTCGATACCCAGTTTTGTCGCATCGTCTTCACTCAGCCAGACAATCGGGCCGCCGCGACCTAAGGTCAGCATCAGCAGGTTGTCACTGTAGGTGGAGTGAATGCCCCATTTCTGGTGCGGCGTCAGGAAGTTCAGCGCCATTTCAGGGTTACCGTTCGGCTTCGCATTCAGCAACGGCTGCGCCGCGCGGGTGTCGATTGGCGGACGGTACACCAGCAGACTTTCACCGAACGCACGCATCCACGCGTGATCCTGATAAATCTGCTGACGGCCGGACAGCGTGCGCCATGGGATCAGCTCATGCACGTTGGTGTAACAGGCGTTGTAAGAAACGTGTTCATCTTCCAGACCCGACCACGTCGGACTCGAGATGATTTTGCGCGGCTGCGCCTGAATATCGCGGAAGCGGATTTTCTCGTCTTCTTTATTCAGCGCCAGATGCGTATGGTCGCGGCCGGTATTTTCGCTCAGCGCCGCCCAGGCTTTCACTGCCACCTGACCGTTAGTTTCCGGTGCCAGCGTCAGGATGACTTCTGCCGCATCAATCGCGGTGTTAATCATCGGCTGGCCTTTGGCGGTGCCATCCGCTTTGGTGTAATTCAGTTTTTTCAGTAAATCGACTTCGCTGTCGGTATTCCAGCTGATGCCTTTACCGCCGTTACCGAGTTTTTCCAGCAACGGACCGACCGACGTGAAGCGCTCGTAAGTATTCGGATAATCGCGTTCAACGGCCATCAGATGCGGTGCGGTACGCCCCGGGATCAGGTCACATTCACCTTTTTTCCAGTCTTCCACACCAAACGGCTGCGCCAGTTCAGCAGCAGAATCATGCTGGATAGGCAACGTCACTACATCGGTTTCCACACCCAGATGGCCGACACAGACGCGGGAGAATTCTTTGGCGATGCCTTTGTAGATTTCCCAGTCGCTTTTCGAATCCCAGGCAGGATCCACAGCCGCTGACAGCGGGTGAATAAACGGATGCATATCCGAGGTATTCATGTCGTCTTTTTCATACCAGGTCGCGGTTGGCAGAACGATGTCGGAATACAGACAGGTGCTGGACATACGGAAATCAAGCGTCACCACCAGATCCAGTTTGCCTTCGCCGCCCTGCGCCTGCCATTCGACTTCTTCCGGCATCACACCGCCCTGAATGCCTAAATCATCACCCTGAATACCGTGTTCAGTACCCAGCAGATATTTCAGCATGTACTCGTGGCCTTTACCGGAAGAACCCAGCAGGTTGGAGCGCCAGACGAACAGGTTGCGCGGGAAGTTCTGCGGATTGTCCGGCTGTTCAGCAGCAAAGCGTACGCTGCCTTCTTTCAGCGCTGCCACGGTGAAATCAGCCGGCGATAAACCGGCGGCTTTCGCCTGTTCCGCGATGCGCAGCGGGTTAACGCTCAGCTGTGGCGCAGACGGCAACCAGCCCATACGCTCGGCGCGCACGTTATAGTCGATCATGCTGCCGGTGAATTTGGATTTATCCGCCAGCGGGGACAACAGTTCCTGCGGCGCGACGGTTTCGTAACGCCACTGGCTGGAATGGTTATAGAAGAACGACGTGCTGTTCATCTGGCGTGGCGGACGCTGCCAGTCGAGGCCAAACGCCAGCGGCTGCCAGCCGGTTTGCGGACGCAGTTTTTCCTGTCCGACGTAGTGTGCCCAGCCGCCACCGCTCTGACCGACGCAACCACAGAAGATCAGCATGTTGATCAAACCGCGGTAGTTCATGTCGAGGTGATACCAGTGGTTCATCCCGGCACCAACGATGATCATCGAACGACCGTGGGTTTTGTTGGCGTTATCGGCAAATTCGTGCGCGATGCGCTCAATGTTCTGCTGAGAAACACCGGTAATTTTCTCGGCCCAGGCTGGCGTATAGGCTTTGATTTCGTCATAGCTCTGCGCGCAGTTTTCATCGTTCAGACCGCGTTCAATGCCATAGTTCGCCAGCGTCAGGTCGTACACGCTGGCGACCAGACCGGTGCTGCCATCTGCCAGTTGCAGGCGTTTGACCGGCAGTTTGTGCATCAGGATTTCATCCAGCGCGACGCTGTTGAAATGCTCGCTGACCGCGCCGCCAAAGTACGGATAACCCACGCTGACCACTTCGTCGTGATCGTCGAGCAGGCTCAGTTTCAGGCTAACGTCTTTATGTTCTTTCCCTTCGCGGGATTCCAGATTCCACTGGCCTTTTTCGCCCCAGCGGTAACCGATAGAACCTAACGGTGAAACCAGCTCGCCGGTGTTTTCGTCAAAGGCGATGGTTTTCCACTGCGGGTTATTTTCCTGACCGAGATTGTCCACCAGATCAGACGCACGCAGCATACGGCCTGCGGCATAGGAACCGTCTTCGCGTGGTTCGAGCATCACCAGCATCGGCATGTCGGTATAGCGACGCACGTAATCAGTGAAGTACTGGCTTGGATTATCGATATGGAAAGATTTGAGGATCACGTGGCCCATTGCCAGCGCCAGCGCGCTGTCGGTGCCTTGTTTCGGTGCCAGCCACTGGTCGCAAATCTTAGCGATTTCGGCGTAATCCGGCGTAATGGCGACTGTTTTGGTGCCTTTGTAACGCACTTCGGTAAAGAAGTGAGCATCCGGCGTACGGGTCTGCGGAACGTTAGAGCCCCAGGCGATAATATATGAAGAATTGTACCAGTCAGCCGATTCCGGCACGTCGGTCTGCTCGCCCCAGGTTTGCGGAGAAGCCGGTGGCAAATCGCAATACCAGTCGTAGAAGCTCAGACACACGCCGCCGATCAGCGACAGATAACGAGCGCCGGATGCGTAAGACACCATCGACATCGCCGGGATTGGCGAGAAACCGATAATGCGGTCCGGACCGAAAGTCTTGGCGGTATAAACGTTGGACGCGGCAATCAGCTCATTCACTTCCTGCCAGCTTGAACGCACAAAACCACCGCGACCGCGTGCAGCTTTATATTCTTTGGCCTTTTCCGGCTGATTAATGATCGAGCCCCAGGCTTCGACCGGATCGCTGTGTTTCAGTTTGGCTTCACGCCATAACTGGATCAGCTTTTTGCGCATCAGGGGATATTTCAGGCGGTTTGCGCTGTAGAGATACCAGGAATAGCTGGCACCACGCGGGCAGCCACGCGGTTCGTGGTTCGGCAGATCCGGACGGGTGCGCGGATAATCGGTCTGCTGGGTTTCCCAGGTGACCAGACCGTTTTTAACGTAAATCTTCCAGCTGCATGAACCGGTGCAGTTCACACCGTGAGTGGATCGCACCACTTTGTCGTGCTGCCAGCGGCTGCGGTAGCCGTCTTCCCAGTCACGATTGGTATCCAGCGTCTGGCCGTGGCCGTCAGCGAAAGGTTCAGCTAGCTGTTTGAAATAGCGAAACCGGTCAAGAAACTTGCTCATCCGGAACTCTCCTGTGCAAAGGCTTATTTGCGCTTTGTCATTATGTGAATGGCGGGGAATACAACTTCATTGCTCAATTTGGCCTCAGGGTATTCATCCCACACGCGCGTCTACTTGATTGCGATCAAGGCCGCTCCGTCGTGTATTTTTTTACATAACGATAAATACCCCCAAAGAGGTATTAGCGAGAGGATTTCTATCTTATTGATTTACAATATTTAATTTTAAAACGGGTAAGGCATCTAACGCAGGAAGAAAGGATATGGAAAATGAGGGGTATTTCAGAAAGCAGCCGGTTTTCTTTGAGAAAACCGGCTGTAAGTCAGAGGAAATCTTTGGCTTTATTCAGCAGTGAAGCTTTAGTGATCACGCCCAGTAACCGCCGCGATTCGGCATCTTCCAGCACCGGAAGACGTTCCAGCGGCGAGTTGCTGAACATCGCCCATGCCTGCTCGTAGCTGGCTTGCTGGAAAATCGTGGTGAACTCCTGCTCGATAAACGAGTCCATCGGGCTGTCGGATTTCACGCTGCCATCGATAAGACCGGCGGCCACCACGTTAGTCGGCACCACGCCGAGAAAACGCTCTTCCCGATCCACCACATACACATAGCGCGTGCGCTGTTTCAGCCCTTCGCTGACCACTTCAGACAGCGAGGCATCAACGTACATTTTCGAGCACGGTGAAATCAGCGAGGCCACCGTGCTGTATTCAAAGGCATTTTTCGCCGCAAACCGCGCATTATGCCGTGCCAGCACCGGATAGGTTCCGCCGACTTTAAGGCGGGAAGCCACCACATAAGAGATCGCCGTCGCCAGCATCAGCGGGAACAGCAGCGAACTGTTGAGGGTCATTTCGAACGCCATCATGATCGACATCAGCGGCGCGTGACTGGTCGCTGCCAGCAGCGCACTCATGCCAATGGCGGCGTAAAGTCCGACCGGACCGGGATCAAATCCCAGCCATTGCAGGAAAGTACAGACCAGCGCCCCGCCCGCTGCACCAATCAGTAACGATGGCGTAAATAATCCGCCCACCGCACCGGAACCGATGGTGATCGCCGTCGCGACAATTTTCAGGATCAGCAGCACCAGCAACGACGTCTGTAAGTCGCCATTGTTAAGAATTAAATCGATGACTTCAAAACCGTTACCGAGCACCAGCGGCGAAATCATCGCCACCAGCCCGACACCCAGTCCCCCCAGCCCGAGACGCAGCGCGGGATGAGAAATGGGTTTCATCCACTGACGGACTTTATCAATAGACGAGATAAACAACGGCCCGAGGATCCCCGTCGCCACGCCGATAATCAGCACGGTTAAAATCGCGCCGGGAGACGGACTGAAAGACACGGAGGAGTAGAGATAGAGCGGCGCATAATCCGTCAGGGAACGCACGGTAAGCACTGCGACCGAGGCCGAAATGAACAGCGGGATCAGCCGCTGCACGGCGGTCACGCCGAAGGCGATTTCTGCCACAAACAGCGCACCTGCAAACGGGGCATGATACACCGCCGCCAGCCCGCCAGCCGCGGCCATCGCGATAATATCCGACTGATGGACGCCTTTAAACCGTGAAAAGCGCCCGAGCAGACTGCCGCTCAATGCCGAAAGCTGCACCATCGCCCCTTCCCGACCAATTGAACCGCCGCTGGCAATACTGGCCAGTGACGACAACCCGCGCAGCACGGTGCTGACTACCGGAATGCCCGGCAAACGCTGATCAATCACATCCAGATAATCGGGCATCTTGCCGTGTTTGTTTTCGTAACGCAGCGCCAGGATCAGGATGAAACCGGCAATCACGCCACCGGCGGTGGTGATCAGCGGCCAGATGAGTTTCGGGTATTCGTTGAAAGCCTTGGTGATGTCACTGCCGTCCGTGAACATCAGGCCGTTGACACCTGAAATGGCCCCGCGAAATGCAATCGTCACCAGCGCGGCGACAATCCCGGCAGGAATGGCAATCAGCAGGTTTATCAGATCGCTCTTTTGCAGGTATTCAGGATTTAGGGCTTTCAGCGTCATAAGATCTCATCGTGAGAACAAGGGGAACGAATAACTCTTTTGGGTTTGCCGTACTCCTCCCCTTCGCAGGGGAAGGAGCAGACCAGGCTTTATTAGTGAGCCAAAAACTTCTCGAGGAACTGTTTTGTGCGGGCGTGTTGCGGATTAGAGAACAGCTCTTTCGCGGGCCCCTGCTCCACGATCCGGCCCTGATCCATAAAGATCGCCCGGTCCGCGACATCGCGGGCAAAGCTCATTTCATGCGTCACGATCACCATGGTTCGGTGCTCAAGCGCCAGTGCGCGGATGGTGTTAAGCACTTCGCCGACCAGCTCCGGATCCAGCGCTGAGGTCGGTTCATCGAACAAAATCACTTCCGGGTTCATCGCCAGTGCGCGGGCAATAGCCACACGCTGCTGCTGACCGCCGGAAAGGCGTCGCGGATAGGCGTTTTCTTTGCCATTTAATCCGACCTTTTCCAGCAACTGACGCGCGGTGGCGATGGCCTTTTCTTTCGGCTCGCCCTTCACAATCACCGGCCCTTCAATAATGTTTTCCAGCACAGAGCGGTGCGGGAACAGATTGAAGTTCTGGAAGACAAAACCGACCTGTTTGCGCAGTTCGCGCACTTTATCTTTTTGCTTGCTGATCGGCTTACTGGCATCAATTTCGATATTGCCGACTTTGATGGTGCCGCCATCCGGCTCTTCCAGCAGATTAATACTGCGCAGTAACGTGGTTTTACCGGAACCGCTCGGCCCGATAATCGCCACGACTTCTCCGGCATTCACCTGCAAATCAATACCGTGTAACACCGTCTGCTTATTGAACTTTTTAGTCAGTTGCTTTACGTCGATAGTACTCATGAAGGCTCCTGATCCTGACGGTTAACGCGGTCTTCCAGACGGTTTTGCAGGAAGGATAAAACGGTCGCCAGCACCCAGTAGATAACGGAGGCGGCCAGATACATGGTGAACACTTCCAGCGTGCGCGAGGTAACCAGCTGCGCCTGACGGAACAGTTCCGGCACCTGAATGGTGGCGGCCAGCGAAGTATCTTTCACCAGACCGATAAAGCTGTTACCGAGCGGCGGAAGCGCCGTGCGCGCGGCCTGCGGTAAAATCACGCGGCGCAGCGTCTGCCACGGACTCATACCAATACTTGCCGCCGCTTCCCACTGCCCTTTTTCAATCGACGAAATCGCCGCACGCAGGGTTTCAGAGGTGTAAGCCGCGGTGTTTAAAGACAGGCCAATCATCGCCGCCGGAATAGGATCCAGCTCGATGCCGAACTGCGGCAGGCCGTAATAAATCATGAACAGCTGAGCAATCAGCGGCGTGCCACGGAATACGGACACGTAAAAACGCGATATCCACGACAGCGGCCAGAAATGCGAAAGGCGCATCAGCGCCAGGATGAAGCCCAGAATCAACCCGAAGACCATTCCGCCCAGACTGAGCTGAAGGGTAAACAGGGTACCTTTCAATAAAAATGGTGCTGAATCCAGCACCAGTTGAATACTTTCTTGCATCTAAGACCTTTAGATTTTCTGGATCTTTGAGATATTCACATATGCTCTAAATAAATGAACTTGCATCAAGGCAGCAAGTGCGCGAGTCCCGATGAGCTTACACAGGTAAGTGATTCGGGCGAGCAAGCGCAGCTAACGCCGGGGCAAGTTCAGTTATGACGAGCATTATTTTGTGACGTCAGCACCAAACCACTTTTCAGAGATCTTCGCGAGTGAACCGTCTTTCTGCATTTCAGCAATCGCCGTGTTGATCGCCGCCAGCAGTTCAGGGTTGTCCTTACGGATTGCTACGCCGGATTCCTGACGGGAGAACGGTGCGCCTGCAACAGCCAGGGTATCACCGGTTTTCTTCACCAGATCCAGTGCCGCCAGACGGTCAACCAGAATCGCATTGATACGGCCTACGCGCAGATCCTGATATTTAGTCGGGTCATCATCATAAGTACGGACATCAACACCCGGCACGTTTGCACGCAGCCATTGTTCGTAGTTAGTACCCAGACCCACGCCGACTTTTTTGCCTTTCAGATCTTCAGGTTTGGTAATCGAGCTTTCTGCGCCCTTCTTCACCAGCGCCTGAATACCGGACACGGTGTATGGCGTAGAGAAATCGTATTTTTTCTGGCGCTCAGGAGAAATGGTCACCTGGTTGATAACCACATCAATACGCCTGGATTCCAGTGAAGCCAGCATACCGTCCCATTTGGTCGGTTGCAGTTTAGCTTTCACGCCCATGTGCTGTGCCAGCGCATCAGCGAAATCCACTTCAAAACCGGTCAGTTTGCCGTCTTCACCCTGGAAACTGAACGGAGGATACGTGCCTTCAAGACCGACGATCAATGTGCCGCGATCTTTGACTTTCTTCAGTAAACCTTCATCCGCAAAGCTGTTGCTGATAAGCCCGGTGGATAATGTCACGGCCACTGCCCCGAGGACTAAACGACGACGTAACGCTGAAAAACCCATATTCACCTCAATTATTGTTCATTATAAAAAGTTATATGCCCTACTGATTTGCGCACAGTAGCACCGGTCGCATCAGTTATCAGGAATATAATTCTATAATCTTAGCTCAAAAAAGCATAAGCGCATTTTAGGCGATCAAACTTGCGGATGATACGCAAACAGTGCCGGTGCGCCACCCGTGTGAATGAACAGGATCGGGCCTTCATCCGGGAACAAACCGCGCTCGATGCCGTCGAGCAATCCGGCCATCGCTTTGCCGGTATACACCGGGTCCAGCAGCATGGCTTCCTGCTCTGCCAGCAGTTTTACTGCCGCCATACCGGCTTCGTTCGGCTCACCGTAACGCGGAGCAAAATACTCATCCCACAAAATAATCTGTGGCGCGTTGTCATCAAACTGAAGCGATGTTGCCACTTCACGGGCAATGGCTTCCACTTTCGGACGCTGATCCTGCGCACTACGTGACACTGTCACGCCAATCAGTTGCGTGTCAGGCATTAAATGATGTAATGCCACCGCCAGCCCGGCGTGCGTTCCGGCGCTACCAGAAGCCACCACGACTGCGCTAAAATCAACAAAATTGGCCGAAGACTGCTCGGCGATTTCCAGCGCGCACTGCACATAACCCAGCGCACCGAGCGCATTTGAGCCGCCGACCGGCACAACGTACGGACGGAACCCCTGCGCTTCCAGACGTTCAGCCTGTTCTGCCAGCTGCGCCATCGGGTCATGCAGCGCGTCGCACATCACCACTTCCACATTAAATAAATCCAGCAGAAGACGGTTACCGTTAGTCAGATAATTGGCTTCGGTGGTGCCGATTGGGTTTTCCAGCAGCGCCACGCATTTCAGACCCAGTTTGGCTGCCACGGCTGCCGTCTGACGCACATGGTTAGACTGAATAGCCCCGGCGGTCACCAGCGTATCCGCACCTTCTGCCAGCGCAGCGGCGGCCAGATATTCCAGCTTACGCAGCTTGTTGCCGCCCAGCGCCAGCGGGGTGATGTCGTCGCGCTTAATGTAAATGTCGCGTCCGGTGAATTCCGAGAGACGATGAAGTTTCTCCAGCGGCGTCGGGCTGCTTAAGAGTTCGAGACGGTCAAAGGCTTCCAGCCGGGTTTTAAGCAAAGAAATTTTAGCAGGCACAATGTTCCCCTGACGCACAGACGTGTCGCCGTGCGAAGTCGTTATAGTCGAAGTTGGGTAGAGTCTGGAGAATGGTAATAAAGTCAGTATATGAAGAATTTATACTTTGCGCAGAGCGGGATGCAAGACAAAAAAACAGGCCCCCGCAGGAGCCTGTTTGTGTGTTGCGTTATGCAGATTTCTGCCAGGCCAGATACTGGTCGTATTTGCGCAGGGCAATACGGTAGTTATCGTGTCCCGCCACCGGCAAATCACTGATGATCCGCTGGTGGATACTGTCCCCGGAAAGTTTATCCAGAGGATAGTTATTGGCAGAGAGGATTTCATCCAGACGGCGGAGGCGGACAACGTACTCGCGCACCGTGCTGTGATTCATCTCAGTCTGTTCGAACAGATATTGCTTAAACGCCATAATGTCGAAATAAGACGAATGGCTGTTACAGCTTATCTCACTGCAAAAACGACACAGTGCGGTCAGTTCCTGCGACAGGTTGTGCCACACGTCATCATCAATAGGCTGATCCATCTTGGCGATGGCCTCTTTATTGATGATTTGCCCGCGAAACACCAAGGCCATCCTGTCGAGTTCTTTTGCACACTGTGAGCAGTGAGTCTGACTGTGTTTAAAATCTTTAAGATAACGGCTTAAAGGCCTTGTTTTGATTCCCGCTGGCATAAATTTATTCCTGATAAGGGATATAAAATGTATAACCGGCCAGGAAAAAGCGGATCAGTGGTCGTTTGCCAGACGTGTGCGCAAGCGCTTAATCGCCTGACTGTGGAGCTGGCTTACCCGGGATTCCCCGACATCCAGCACCGCCCCGATCTCTTTTAAATTCAACTCTTCCTGGTAGTAAAGCGTAAGTACCATCTTTTCCCGTTCTGGTAACGCATCGATAGCTTCCATCACACGGTGGCGCAAATTGCCCTCCAACAGATGATGTAACGGGTTGGCCTCTTCGTGCCCTTCCATCAATGCCTCGGCAGTATCGCCGTGCTCTTCACGCCACTCGTCATATGAAAACAACTGGCTGCTGTTCGTGTCCATTAATATTTGCCGGTATTCCTCAATGGGAATATCCAGCGTCTGCGCCACCTCTCCTTCACTCGGTGGTCGCCCTAATTTTTGTTCTGCGCTATGCATCGCCTGAGACACTTCGCGCGCGTTACGTCTGACGCTGCGTGGTACCCAGTCGCGGCTGCGCAACTCATCAAGCATTGCACCGCGGATACGCTGGACGGCATACGTAGTAAACGCCGTTCCCTGCATCGCATCAAAACGCTCAACCGCATTTAACAGGCCGATCCCTCCCGCTTGCAGTAAATCATCAAGCTCTACGCTTGCGGGAAGCCGCACCTGCAAACGCAGGGCTTCATGGCGCACGAGCGGAACATAGCGCTGCCACAAAGAATTTTTGTCTATCACGCCGTCGGCGGTATACAGATCGCTCACTGTCGTAACCTGGCAAATTGAGGGTCAGTATCATTGTGCCAGTGCTATTTGCTGTTCAATCGGCTGAATAAAGCCAGAAAAGCGCGGTTATTTTGATTATGTCTCGCACATTCTGTTTTTGACTGCCCATCACGACGCGCGAACGATGGTATAAAAAACCATCACAACATAAAGATTATCCTAAATTATACCAGCGAATGGTTTTCATTTAACCCACTGAATCGTAAATTTTGGTTAAAAAAAACCCCGCCGAAGCGGGGTTTAAGCTTTTTATGACCGGACTGCGTAATTTGTCTGCGAAGACAATTATTGCAGCAGGGACAGTACAGACTGAGGAACCTGGTTAGCTTTAGACAATACTGAAGTACCAGCCTGCTGCAGGATCTGTGCTTTAGACATTGCTGAAACTTCTGTTGCGTAGTCAGCATCCTGAATACGGCTCTGGGCAGAAGACAGGTTGGTAGTCGTGTTGTCCAGGTTGGTGATTGCAGAATCGAAACGGTTCTGAACCGCACCCAGTGAAGAACGGAAGGTGTCAACTTTAGCGATTGCAGCGTCGATTGCAGCCAGTGGATCGTTAGTTGCAGCACCAGTGAACTGGGTAGAACTCGTCAAATCAACACCTGATGTAGCAACGTCTGTTACTGTAGTTGTACCACTGTTTGCGAGAACATCTGTACCACTACCAGCGGTAAAGTTTTTACCTTGCACTGTTACATAACCCACAGCATTACCATTGCTGCCTGCACCGACTTTAACTAATGCACCAGTTTTACTTGCTGCGGTAACGCCATTCGCTGAATCAGCATAGGCAACTGTTGAAGTGTTAATGTTAACTTTGCCTGAGGTGGCGTCAACAGAAGCAGCATAATAATCACTGCCAACTTTAACAGCATAATTTGCTGTAGCAGCGCCAGTTGAATCTTGAATGTTGACCAGAGAGATGCTGCTTGCGCTCAGGGAAGTCCCATTTGCCGTGTTCAAAGTAGTAGCCGCATCAGAGAGATCAACGGTCACTGGCGCTGTTGTAGCATCACCACCAAATTGAGTAACCGGAGCACCTGTTTTCAGAGCGTTACCAGCAACAGAGAAACCACTCAGACCCAGAGTTGAAGAGTCGATTTTCTGCAGGTCGATGGAGATAGTCTGGCCATCGTTAGCGCCAACCTGAATTTTCATGGTCTGGTTAGAAGCCAGTACGTTCACGCCGTTGAACTGAGTCTGGCCAGATACGCGGTCGATTTCAGACAGACGTGAAGTGATTTCGTCCTGGATTGAGGTCAGGTCAGAAGATGAGTTGGTGCCGTTGGCAGCCTGAACTGACAGCTCACGGATACGCTGTAAGTTGTTGTTGATTTCGCTCAGTGAGCCTTCAGTGGTCTGCGCAACAGAGATACCGTCGTTGGCGTTACGTGAAGCCTGAGTCAGACCGTTGATGTTTGAAGTGAAGCGGTTAGCAATCGCCTGACCAGCAGCATCGTCTTTTGCGCTGTTGATACGCAGACCGGAGGACAGACGCTCGATAGCGGTGCTCAGTGCGGACTGGGATTTGTTCAGGTTGTTCTGAGTCATCAGAGACAGCGTGTTGGTATTGATAACTTGAGCCATGAGTGTATTCCTTCAAATCTGGTTAAGGGTTCGGGCTTATTGCCCACGGCGTTCATCACCGTCCAAACTTGTATCGGCGCTACACCCGCAACCTTTAGAATTATTTCTCAAAAAAGATCGATTTCTTACTTTGAGAATTACCCTTCCTTATACCGCCTATTCACGCCATTACTTTTTGTTGCATTCCATTAAACTTTTTCTCCGTCGTGCCGATAGGGCTTAAAGACTCTTATACAACCCGTACAAGGATACATATGGCCACTGTCTCTTCATTAGGTATCGGCTCAGGTTTAGACTTGTCCACTTTACTGGATAACCTGACCACCGCAGAAAAGGCGCGTTTAACGCCGATCACCACGGCACAGACCAGCTACAGCGCCAAACTGACAGCCTACGGCACGCTGCAAAGTGCATTGCAGACGTTTTCCGATGCAGCGTCCGCATTGTCATCGACCAATACTTACGGTGCCACCACCGCCTCGTCGAACAACACGTCTGCATTCAGTGTGACCACCAGCACCGGCGCTGCGGCGGGTAAATATTCTGTTTCCGTCACACAGCTGGCGTCCGCGCAGTCTTTAGTTTCAGCGACGCAATCAAGTAATAAAACCGCGCTGGGTGCAACGACCACTGATAACACCCGCACCCTGACTATCAGCCAGGGCGACGGCAGTACCCCGCTGAGCATCAAACTCACCGATGATCAGACGTCACTGACCGGCGTTCGTGATGCCATCAATAAAGCCGGTGGCGGCGTTACAGCCAGTATCGTTAAAGTGGATGACAGCAGTTATAAACTGGTGCTGAGCGCCAACAATACCGGTACCGATTCAGAAATGACCGTGAGCGTCACCGGTGATGACCAGCTGAATAATATTATTGGTTATGACTCATCTACCGGCACCGGTGCGATGACTCAAAACGCGACTGCCGCCAATGCCAAACTGACCTTTAATGGCATCGATCTGGAACGCCAGAGCAATACTATTAGTGATGCGCAGGACGGGATTACTTTAAATCTCACCGGCACGACCACAACCGCAGCAACGCTGACGGTAGCGAAAGATACCTCTACAGCCTCCACCGCTATCCAGACTTTTGTTGATGCGTATAACTCACTGCAGGATACGTTCTCCAGCCTGACCAAATTCACGGCAACCGCGACGAATACCGATACCGCTGACAGTACCAACGGTGCATTACTGGGCGACAGCGCGCTGCGTACTATCCAGACCCGTCTGAAGGCTGCAGTTACTGGTGTTTCAGGTTCTGGCGCGGTCAGTTCATTGCAAAGCATCGGGATTACCACTGATCCGGACACCGGTAAGCTGGAAATTGACAGCACTAAACTGAGCACCGCGCTGACCAACAATCCGAACGCCGTGCAGACCATGATGGTCGGTGATGGCAAAACGACTGGCGTGATGACCAACATCAGCAACCTGAACAGCGGGTTCCTGAACACCAGCACCGGTACGATTGCTAACGCTCAGACAGCCGTGAATACCACGCTGAAAAGCCTCACCGAGCAGTACAACAAGGTGAACACCAGCATCAACGACACCATCGCCCGTTACAAAACGCAATTCACGGCACTTGATGTCTCGATTCAGAAGCTCAACAGCACGGCAGATTATCTGACGCAGCAGTTCGAAGCCATGTCCTCATCAAGTTCAAGCTAGTAAGGAAACAGATTATGTATAACGCTAAAGGAACTCAGGCCTACGCACAGGTAGGCCTCGAAAGTGGCGTCATGAGCGCCACGCCATATCAGCTGGTCACCATGTTATTTGACGGGGCGCGCAGCGCCCTGATCCGTGCCCGTATTTTTATCCAGCAAGGCAGCATTGCCGAAAAAGGCAAATCGCTGTCTATGGCTATTAATATTATCGACAGCGGACTGAAAGCCGGATTAAGTCGCGAGAAAGGCGATCCTGAATTAGTGGATAACCTGGAAGCGCTTTATTCCTATATGGTCCGTCGTTTATTACATGCCAATTTACACAACGATCAAGAGGCCATCACGGAAGTGCTGGCCTTGCTTGAAAACATCGCCGATGCCTGGCGGCAAATCGGCCCAAACTATCACCCGTCGCAGGACCAATATAATGGATCAACATCAGTATCTGGTTAATGAATATCAACTGATCCTGTCTTTAAGCGAGCAGATGTTGCGGCTGGCGAATGAAGAAAAATGGGATGAGCTGGTCGAGCTCGAAGTCAGTTACGTTAAAGCAGTAGAAGCAACGACGAAGTTACCGATGTCAGAACAGACATCGATCATGGTTCAGAATGATATCCGCCGTTATTTGCGTATCATTCTGGATAATGAAAATACGGTTAAAACGTTATTACAAGCGCGGATGAAAAAACTCACCGAGCTGATCGGGCAGTCGTCAAAACAACAACAAGTAAATATGACTTACGGAAAGATTGATCTCCGTTCGATCGCATTTGGCGATCGCCAGTAATTATTGATCCCTGAAAAATTTAAAGTTAAGTTGGTTTTACTTTTCAATATTTCTTGTACAAAAGTTTTCAGAGGCAGAGAGCGCCTGGCTGCCAGGGCTGGCACTCTCTGGTCTTCTCTTGTGACACCCGTACCATCCGGCAGCCTGTTTGTTGTATCAGCATGAGCGGGACTTTATATCAGGCAGCAAGCAACAAATTGCGGTCGTCTTTTTTCGGGCATCATCAACATGGTTCGTAAAATAAAAGTGACACCAGGGATAGGAACTATTTCACTGCTTATTCAGCACAGTGAACTTTTTATTCATGATGTTTATATTAATAAGCCACAGTTGATCCTTGTTCAGAATGGCAGTCTTTCAATAAACTATCAGGAACAACAGGTTACGCTGCAATCCGGCGAAATGCTGGTTCTTAACAGCGGACAAACCCTGAGCCTGACACACCATCTTTCCGATAACGGCCCGTTCAGCAGCGCCATTATGGCGTGGGATCATCAGTTACTCACTGATGCCGGACTCCATGCCACCGGCTTTAGTCCGCCGCTTATCTCTGTCGAAAACTTACAGGTTATTCCGCATATTCCCACCGCCTTTAAACAAAGTTTTACCGACACGCACAGCGCCATTCTCTGGCACCACGGCCTGCCCGCAGCCATTACCCGCCACCGCATGATCGAACAACTCTTATGGTTATCACAGCTCGGCGTGCGTTATTCGCTGCAACACCCTGAAACCGTCACAGAACAGGTACGCGAACTGCTGATCAATAATCTGCATAAATCATTTACGGCGGCAGAAGTGGCCGAAAATCTGATGATGAACGAGGTGATGCTGCGAAGACGTCTGGCGGCAGAAGATTGTGTCCTGAGAAATCTGATGATTGATGTACGCATGACCCATGCCCTGCGGCTTTTGCAATGTACAGATCTGGCGATTTCGCATATTGCCCATCAGGTCGGCTACGAAAGTGCTTCACGTTTTGCGGAACGTTTTCGTAAACGTTTTGGCTTCGCCCCGACCGCCATTCGCGGACATTTGCGCCCTCTTTCGGCGCAGACGCAAGGCACAACCGAAGAAATATAACAATTCACACCAAAGCGCCACACAACAAAACCTTGAGTAACATCACACAATAATTGATTACCAGATGTTAACGGAATATCATACCCGCCGTCATTTTTATCCATATTCAGGGGTCAGTTGTGCACGTTTGGTGGGAAGTTATTAAGACGATTTACTGGGGCGGACTGGGTATTGCGGTGTTGTTTACCCTTCTGGTGAGCCGTGACACGATTAAAATAAGATTGTTAACCTCCGGCATTATCGGTTTCACCTGGCCTATGAGCCTGCCCGTGGTGATGTTGTTCTCTCTGTTCTGATGCATAGTGCCTGATGCAGAGTGCCTGTAGATATTGGCCAAAAGAAAACCCGGCCTGACCTGTAAGGGTCAAAACCGGGTTATGTTCAAAACGCTGTATCTTTAGGGTTCTGACGGTTACTTACGTGTCTGAACCCAGAAGCCGTGGATCAAACCCGGCAGATAACCACACAGTGTCAGAATGATGTTCAGCAGAAACGCACCGCCAAAACCATTACCTATCAGCACGCCCAGCGGCGGCACCAGAATAGTGATTAACACTCTCCAAAATCCCATACTTATCTCCCTTTGGTTATCATTAACTTAATGATAGACCATCGCCCTGTGCCCCGGACATCAGATGAAACCTAATTGATCAGCTCGAGCATGATTTCTACGTCACGGCGGGCTTTTTCCAGTAACTGCACATCCCCGTCACGGTACTCCGCATCTGTGACCTGATGAATCTGACGCATCTGCCATCTCACCTGATTTTTTTGCTCTTCGGTCATGCTGCGGCACATCACGATGATAAAATTGCGCAACATCATTTGTTGCATGGCAGTTTCTTCGGCGTGTTTGTTGACCGTCATGACCAAATCTATAACATGTTTCTCTGCCATCGCGGGAGCCTGCCGGGTTAGTGAATCAGTCAGGCCAGACTAGCACGTGGGCATCAATGCGAAAGGCTGAGCTGATAAGGTTTGACCCGCTATTTCAGCGTGTAGATTTTTAACGGACAAATGACAATGTTTTCCACTGAAGCTGTTTTTCAGCGCCTGGCAGCCTCGCCCTTCCGCCAGCGCTTTCATCTTGGCCCGAAAGAGTATTCTTATTGTCAGGATAAAGGCGCGGCAGACATCAGCCGCCACGCTGCAGATTTTGTTGCCAGCCGTCTTGCGCCATCCGAACCGCAAAATGATGGGAAACAGACACCTATGCGCGGCCATCCGGTATTTATCGCGCAACACGCGACCGCCACCTGCTGCCGCGGATGTCTGGAAAAATGGCATGGCATTCCCGCGCATAGCGAAATGTCAAAAACCCAGCAAGATTATACCGTTACGATAATCATGCACTGGCTGAATATCGAAATGCAGCGCCCTGTTCCCGTCGCTAAGCCGCGAAAACCTAAGCAGAAAAAGCCCGATAACGGCGATGAAGCACAACAACTCAATTTGTTGTAAGAGGAATGTCACACTCAGAGAAAAATAAAAAGTGATTTCCATCACATATTTTTAGCTTTCACCAGCCAGTCCCCCATCGTGCTCTATAATTTTAAGGAATTTAAAAAAGTGTCACGGGTAGCCCTCAGCGCACCCTTTTAGCAGTGCTTCTTGTGCAGTCTTTAGATGGTTTTTCCAGGTGAAACGAGTTCGAAACTTGTTGTCAGGATAATTGCCCACATTGGGAAAAGGAGCATGCATGTCTGAGTATCATTATTTACTGGTTGGAGGAAGTCGCAACGGACAACGGCATGTCGATAAATGCCATCAGTTTTCGTTGTGCTTCTGGGAAGATGCATCAAAGCACGCAGAGCGCGAATTTTACGGTAAGCAAAACGAGCGCTACAAAGTGAATCCGGAAAAAGGGGCAGACGGGAACTGGTATCTCGTTGGCTATTGCGGAAATTGTTCGAAAATCAAGGCTGATGAATTAAGTAACCAGGCGCTGACCAAGCACGTTAAGCCCCTGATGTAATCCGCACTACATTATGATGAAGTCATTGAACCCCGCCCGTTTCGCGGGGTTTTTGCTTTTATGTCCGCCAGAACTTTTATGGTCGCCAGACGTATTTTTTGCAAAAGGCCATTATGGTTTACGCCGCCATCCCCTGAATGTTCCTGGCAAAGAAAGCGACGTGACCGCCCAGCGTAAAGTGCGCTTCATGGTGTCCCTGCCGCCCGAGAGGGGCAATGCGCAGGATTTCTCCCTCGAATTCGCCGTCCTGAATGCTGGTGATCACAACATCAAGCTGATAACTGGCCGGATGAACACCCACCGGAAACGTGAGTAATTTTACCCGGTCGCCTACCTGAAAACGTGTAAGCAACGGCAACGGTGCCTGTTCGAACAGATCCTGATCCATATGTGACTCCTTGTTTTCCAGTGAGATTAATTAAAGGATAGAATATGTCACCGCGTCCTGCCGGATACCGGCGTGAAGCACTTCTCTCTTTCAGCATTTATTGTGCTCAAAACATCATAAGGATTGGCCGTGAAAAAATTAACGCCAGAGCAATGCATCATCCTGACCGGTTTTACCGGCATTCTGCATGGCGAATTTGAGTGGTTTCACGAGGATTTGGAAAAACGTCTGGGCCGCGAAGTTCAGACGTCTGAACTGGGCTACCCGGAATTTATGCAAGAGTGCCGTGGCCTGTATGAAGAAGATTTTAACAACCTGATGCCTGATTAACCTGATCGCGGATCCGTGTTTCCTGGTAACTCGTTTCCAGATAGACGTGTTTCCTGATAAACGTGTTTCCTGATGAATAAGAAAGGCCGGACAGTTTTCCTGTCCGGCCTCTGATCTCTTAAGCTTAATGCGTTGAAGTTTAGGGTTTTATAATCCCCCGGATGAAGTTTTCATTCACCCGGATCACATTCCCGGTCTCCACATTCATGACCTGGTATTGCACTGGCGTAAGCTCATCCAGCACAGCGACAACTTCAAACAAACCTGGTGTAAAAGTAAGCGTGACAAAAACGCCAACAGGATAGACAGCCATAATTTTATCCTTAGAATCAATTTCTTATATTTTACTTCTTCGCACCCTGAGTGATCATGCGCATTCTATTAATCACACAGAGTTATTTCATTGTATACATTAATCACGTCGGATAAATGTTACTGAAATGAATTAGGTATAACCTATAAAAAGAACGCAGTGGTTGAAAATCAGACAACTCTGACAGACGTTTCCAGATCATCATTAAATTTTACACTCTTCCTGTGCCTGCACGGCTTTCAGGCCACAGTTCCCTTATTTGCTCCCTTGTTTTTGGTGTAATTCCGGTTAAGAATACTTGTCCATTTTGTTGCAATGAGAGCCCACGCTGTGAGTGCCCAGATTTTTGAAACCGATGCCACCCACCCGCATTTAACCCGGCTTATTGCAGAGCTGGACGCGTATCAATACCCGCTTTATCCGCCTGAATCTTTTCAGGGGATTAACATCACTGAGCTTGATGAAGGTGAAATTACCTGTTTCATGGCGAAGGTAGATGACGACTGGGCCGGATGCGCCTGCCTGTACATTACCCGACAGGGGCTGGCTGAGATGAAACGGGTTTATGTAAATCCTTTGTTTCGCGGGCAAGGTATCGCATCACTGCTGATCGCCGCAATGGAAAAGAAACTGAAAGCGCTGGGACATCGGGAGCTGTTTCTGGAAACGGGCGTGTTTCAGGAAAAGGCCATTACCCTGTACGAGAAACTGGGTTATTCACGGACGCAGGCGTTTGGGGAATATCAGCAGGCACCGGATCCGCTCAGTGTTTATATGATGAAAGCGGTGGCATAAAGCGTTACAGGCATGAAAACAAATATCTCCATAACGCTGCCTTCTGACAGTGTTATGGAGACGCGAAAAGCTATTACATCAAAACGTTGCTTTTCGTTGCCGTGAGATCATTGGAAGGAATAACCCACTTTTTGAAGGTGATAACAAAGTGTTCTTTTCCCTTAGTGATTTTCGCACCCCGGTCACCGCATTCCAGCGCGAGTTTAAAAAACTCATCACTGTTAATATTAAAAGCCAGTTCGACTTTTTTCACTATACCGGAATTAAGCAGGTCTTCGGCTTCGTGCAATGATTTGGCCTGAATGACTGACATAAATACCTCGTGAGAACAGATTGGATTTGTGTTTGCTCCAACAGGTTATTTCACTTTTGTTTCGCAATTATGACAGTCTTGTGAATCTTAAGAATTTTACCCCTTCACCGAACAAATAATGTTCATTTCGTGCAATCCGTCACATCTAGCTGAGACGAAAATGTTTGTCCGGCACTGGCGTGTCCGGCAGCTGCGTCTGGTTGTTCATCTCACGCAAGTTAATCTCGATATTGGTACACATGGCATCCATCGGCAGGTGGTTATTGGCATAAGCAAATGGCATTTCCAGCTCTTCCGCCAGCGTGTCCAGCGACAGGAAGGTGTAGGAAATAAAGCCCGACACCAGCAACGTCATGTAATGCAGATCAACGACCAGTGCGAATGGCAAAAGACTACAGAATAAATAGACCGTGCGGTGCAGCAGCAGACCGTAAGCAAACGGGATCGGCATACTGACAATGCGCTCGCACCCGCCAACCACCTGAGAAAGCTGTAAAAGCGTGGTATCCATGTGTGCATACACGACATCTGACAGCTCGCCGGTCCGGCGACGTTCGGCCAGCCATTGCGACAGCCGCAGCTGCACCATGTTGGTTTGTGCCCGGCGCGACAGAATATCTTCCGCATCCTCACCCAGCAAACGCTCCAAATCAGGACGCGGATCGCTGTGGCGCAACTGATGTTTAAGACTGTAACAAAATGCCAGCAACAGTGCTGTCACACGCTGCGCCTCACCCGGACACACCGCCATCACCTGACTTTGCAACGTACGGCATGCAATCAGCAATCCGCCCCACAGTTGCCGGGCTTCGGTATAGCGTGAATAGGCCACGCTGTTTCGAAAGCCGAGGAAGATTGCGATGGACACCCCGAGCAGGCTGAAAGGCGCCAGTGTGAGCTTAACCCCCAGCGTCTCGTACCAGGGCAGACTGAGGATGGCAGCCAGTGACATCAGCAGATTGAGACTCAGACGGAACAAAATACTGGGCAGGACTGAGCCATGCCAGGCGAACAAACGCAAGAACCAGTGACGGGGAGGACGGATTATCATTTTGAGCAGGTGCTTTATGCAGGTGAAGCGATTTTTTTTGCGATTCTTGCAAATAAACCTGCACATGCAAAGGACAATTTTGTGACATTGGTAACATTTTTTCTTGAATACGCTTACAACCCATTACATTGCAATAATAACGTAACTAAACAATTTGCAACAATTCTCCTCTACCCCTCACGTTGTGGTTACTTCGTGCCGATAATAGTATTGAGCCGCAATTCTTGCATTCACTGAATGATGTTCATTTTCGCCGCAGTGCTTCAACTGCCGCTATAGTTTGAATATCCTTTTCAGTATATGGCGACAGTCCACGGCAACCTTCCAAATACATTGAAGGATTAGGGCTTTGACAATTTTACTTATTTCTCTGGTTATCTTTATTCTGCTGGCAGCGCTGGTGGCATGGAGAGTAATGAAATCAGCGGCTAAAGACGCTGAGGACAATTATTAATCGTTTTACCGCCATGTTTTTCTAATACCGTTTTTCAGACATTTATTTTTAAAAATCAAAAATACAAAAATGTGTGAAAATAAATCCTTTTCATTCCCAAACACAAATAAACTGCCCCCGCTAACCCCTTCGGATTACAGGTACAATTTAATTGATTTCATTGTGAAATTTGAAAACCGGCTTACTTACACCGACATATTCATCACATCCTGATACGCCGCCACCAGTTTGTTTCTGACCTGAACCCCCAGTTGCAGTGAAATTGACGATTTTTGCAGATCGACCATCACATCGTTCAGGCTGACGCCGGGAACGCCCATCTCGAGCTTTTCAGATTCCAGTTTCGCGTTGTTCTGCGTTTCGCTGATCTTGCCTAATGCCGCTTTTAATTCGCTGGCGAAACCCGCTTCTGATGCCGTATCGGTCTGCGGTGCCGCGCCTGCCTGGATGGCAGTGGCCTGCATCTGCTGTAAAACGCTCTCAATGCCTTGAATTGACATGTTTTCTCCGTCTGTCGGGGTGTCACGGTACAAATGGCCTATTTCATGGAATGACACCCTATCACATCAGTTTTTTCCTAAACGCGGTAATTGAACCTAAAAACCATGGCTTATCGGGCCATTAACTTTGCCTTGAGGGGCAAATAATGGCTCACCTAGAAAATAGGCCTGCCTTTATGGAGGACTGAAAAATGTCACGCTTCAACGATTGCGCCACCTGGGAGTCTGTTTTGTTAAGAGACAACATGAACACCACCATCCAACAGCTAAATAGGGATCTTGTATGAGTTCCGCAATAGCCGGCGCAGAAACCCCTCGAAGCGGTTTTACTGCGTTGCTTAGTCGCCTGCGCGCCAACCCAAAAATTCCTATCGCCATCGCTGCTGCGGCCGCCGTGGCTATTGTTGTTGTGATGATGCTGTGGGCCAAACAGCCTACTTATAAGGTGTTGTTTAGCAACCTCGGTGACCAGGATGGCGGTGCCATCGTCACTCAGCTGACTCAGATGAATATCCCTTATCAGTTTTCTGATAATGGCGGCGCACTGCTTATTCCTGCTGATAAAGTGTATGAAACGCGTCTGAAACTGGCGGCTGCCGGTTTGCCGAAAGGTGGCGCTGTTGGTTTTGAACTGATGGATCAGGAAAAGTTTGGTATCAGTCAGTTCAGCGAGCAGATTAATTATCAACGCGCGCTGGAAGGTGAACTCTCCCGCACCATCGAAACTCTCGGTCCGGTGTCCAGCGCCCGTGTGCATTTAGCTATTCCTAAGCCTTCCCTGTTTGTCCGCGAACAAAAAAATCCTTCCGCTTCCGTAACGCTGAACCTGCAACCGGGTCGCGCGCTGGATGACGGTCAGATCAATGCCATCGTTTATATGGTGTCGAGCAGCGTTTCAGGATTGCCTCCGGCTAACGTCACCGTGGTAGACCAGAGCGGTCACCTGCTGACGCAATCCGATAACAATGGCCGCGACCTTAATGCTTCCCAGCTGAAATACGCCAACGAAGTGGAAGGTCGCCTGCAACGTCGTATCGAATCCATCCTGCAACCGGTGGTCGGTAACGGTAACGTTCACGCACAAATCACCGCGCAGATTGATTACGCCAGCCGCGAACAGACGGATGAAAATTATCAGCCGAACGGCTCGCCGGATAAAGCAGCAGTGCGTTCGCGTCAGTTAAGCACCAGTGATCAGACTGGCGCAACTGCTGTTGGTGGCGTGCCGGGTGCGCTGAGCAATCAGCCAGCACCGGCTGCAACCGCGCCGGTGACCAATCCGCCAGCGGCTAATAATGCTAACGGCGCACAGAATCAGGCCGGTAATAACGCGCAGAACACTGCCAGCAATACCAGTTCTTCCGGTCCGTCTAACCGTCGTCGTGATGAAACCACGAACTATGAAGTGGATCGCACCATCACTCATACCCAGCACAGCGCCGGTGCCATTCAGCGCCTGTCTGCGGCAGTCGTCGTTAACTATCAGGTTGGTACGGACGGCAAAGCCAAACCGCTGACTGACGATCAGTTGAAGAAAATTGATGATCTGGTGCGTGAAGCGATGGGCTTCTCGCAGGAGCGCGGCGATACGCTGAACGTGGTGAACACACCGTTCAACGAAGCGGCCGACGACACCGGTGAATTGCCGTTCTGGAAACAACAGGCGTTCTTCGATCAGTTACTCAATGCCGGTCGCTGGTTACTGGTGCTGATTGTGGCCTGGCTGCTGTGGCGCAAGATGGTTCGTCCGATGCTGCGCAAACAGCAGGCAGAGAAAGATGCCGCAGCGGCAGCCGCTCTTGCCGCTTCCCTGCCGCAGCCTGAAGGCAGCAAACCGGTCAAACTCAGCAACGACGAGCTGGAGAAACGTAAGCGTTCACAGCAACGCGTCAGCGTCGAAGTGCAGACTCAACGTGTTCAGGAGCTGGCCGATAAGGATCCTCGTATCGTCGCCCTGGTTATCCGCCAATGGATGAGTACCGAACAACCATGACTATGACCGGAACCGAAAAAAGCGCCATTTTGATGATAACCCTGGGAGAAGACCGCGCGGTGGAGGTGTTCAAGCACCTCTCCCCTCGCGAGGTCCAGCAAATCAGTGGCGCGATGGCCAACATCCATCAGATTTCTAACAAGCAACTGGCGGAAGTCCTTAACGAGTTTGAAGACGAATCCGAGCAGTACGCGGCGCTGAGCGTGAACACCAGCGAATACCTGCGTGCGGTTCTGACCAAAGCGCTCGGCGAGGAACGTGCGTCGAGCCTGCTGGAAGACATTCTGGAATCGCGCGAAACCACCAGCGGCATGGAGACACTGAACTTCATGGAACCGCTGATGGCTGCCGATCTTATCCGCGACGAGCATCCGCAGATTATCGCCACCATCCTTGTCCACCTCAAACGGGGTCAGGCGGCAGATATTCTGGCGCTGTTCGACGAGCGTCTGCGTAACGACGTCATGCTGCGTATCGCCACTTTCGGCGGTGTCCAGCCAGCGGCGCTGGCGGAACTGACCGAAGTGCTGAACAACCTGCTCGACGGCCAGAACCTCAAACGTTCGAAGATGGGGGGTATCCGTACTGCGGCAGAAATCATCAACCTGATGAAAACGCAGCAGGAAGAAGCGGTTATCGAAGCCGTTCGTGGTTACGACGGCGAGCTGGCACAGAAAATTATCGACGAGATGTTCCTGTTCGAAAACCTGGTGGACGTGGACGACCGCAGTATCCAGCGCCTGTTGCAGGAAGTCGAAGGCGAATCGTTACTGGTGGCACTGAAAGGGGCGGAACAGCCGTTGCGCGACAAGTTCCTGCGCAACATGTCCCAGCGTGCGGCCGATATCCTGCGCGACGACCTGGCGAACCGCGGTCCGATGCGTATGTCTCTGGTCGAAAACGAACAGAAAGCTATCCTGCAGACGGTGCGTCGTCTGGCAGAATCCGGCGAAATGATGGTTGGCGGCGGCGAGGACTCCTATGTCTGATAACCCGATGTCCGACAAACCTGCGCCGGAAAAGAAAACCGCTGAAGAGCGCAACGCCGAACGTATTAATGCCTTGCCGTGGCAGCCGTGGAGACCGGGCGACCTCGCAGTCCCTGTTTTCAGCAAACCCGATGAACCTTTGCTGGCTGATAGTGAAGAGGAGCCGGACGACGGACAACCCAAACTTCAGGTCGATCAGAACGAATTACTGAATTTGCAACGTCGCGCTGAACAGCAGGGTTTCCAGCAGGGTCTGGAAGCCGGTCAGAAACAGGGTTATGCCGCCGGTTTCCAGCAAGGTCAGGAAGCCGGACAGCAACAGGGATTGCAGGAAGGTCAGCAACAGCAGGCCGTGCTGACTGAGCACTGGCAGCATATGGTGTCGGATTTCCAGCAAACGCTGGATGCACTGGACAGCGTGATCGCCTCGCGTCTGATGCAGATGGCGCTGACCGCTGCCAAACAGATTATTGGTCAGGCACCCATTTGTGACGGTTCTGCCCTGCTTAATCAGATTCAACAGCTGATCCAGCAGGAGCCGATGTTTAAAGGCAAACCGCAGCTGCGTGTAAATCCGGCCGATTTCGAGCGCGTCGAACAACAGCTTGGTGCCAGCCTGAGCATGAACGGCTGGCGTTTGCTGGCCGACAGCCAGATCCACAGCGGTGGCTGCAAAGTCAGCGCGGAAGATGGCGACATGGACGCGTCACTGGCTACCCGCTGGCATGAACTGTGCCGTCTTGCGGCACCGGGAGATCTCTGATGACCGCCCGCCTGAGCCGCCTGCTGAAAACGCTTGATGACGCGGAAAAACGCATGGCCCGCACGCCGTCGGTTCGCCGTTATGGCCGTCTGACGCGGGCAACGGGTCTGGTCCTTGAAGCTACCGGCCTGCAGTTACCTTTGGGTGCGACGTGCCTGATTGAACGCCACGACGGGCCAGCAGTGCAGGAAGTCGAAAGTGAAGTGGTCGGCTTTAACGGACAAAGTCTGTTCCTGATGCCACTGGAAGAAGTCGAAGGGATTTTACCGGGTGCGCGGGTTTATGCCCGTATTGCAGCGGATGGTCAGAGCGCAGGCAAACAATTGCCGCTGGGTCCGCAGTTGCTGGGCCGCGTGCTGGATGGCAGCGCCAAACCCCTCGATAGTTTGCCACCGCCGGACACCGGTTATCGCGCTGCACTGATTACGCCACCGTTTAACCCGCTGCAACGTACACCGATCACCGATGTGCTGGACGTCGGCGTCCGCGCCATTAACGCCCTGCTCACCGTCGGTCGCGGTCAGCGTATGGGTCTGTTCGCCGGTTCCGGCGTCGGTAAATCCGTGCTGCTCGGCATGATGGCGCGCTACACCAAAGCCGACGTGATCGTGGTCGGGCTGATTGGCGAACGTGGCCGTGAAGTAAAAGATTTTATCGAAAATATTTTAGGTGATGAAGGTCGCGCCCGTTCGGTGGTTATCGCCGCACCGGCTGACGTTTCCCCTCTTCTGCGTATGCAGGGTGCAGCGTATGCCACGCGCATCGCCGAAGATTTCCGTGACCGCGGTCAGCACGTGTTGCTGATCATGGATTCCCTGACCCGTTATGCGATGGCGCAACGTGAAATCGCGCTGGCTATCGGTGAACCTCCGGCCACCAAAGGCTATCCGCCTTCCGTGTTTGCCAAACTGCCTGCGCTGGTTGAACGCGCCGGTAATGGCATCAGCGGTGGTGGTTCGATCACCGCGTTTTATACCGTACTGACCGAAGGCGACGACCAGCAGGATCCGATTGCTGACTCTGCCCGCGCCATTCTTGACGGGCACATCGTGTTATCACGCCGTCTGGCGGAATCGGGTCATTACCCGGCGATTGATATCGAAGCGTCTATCAGCCGTGCCATGACATCGCTGATTGATGACGCCCAGTACGGCCGTGTGCGTAATTTCAAACAACTGTTGTCCAGCTATCAGCGCAACCGCGATTTGGTCAGCGTCGGCGCTTACGCCGCAGGCAGCGATCCGATGCTTGACCGCGCGATAAAACTGTATCCGCAAATGGAGAACTTCCTCCAGCAGGACATCATGGAACGCAGTACCTACGAAGACGCCTGTCTGGAACTGAATATGTTGTTCCCGGGCTAACTTTTTAACCGATAAAGGTAAATCAGATGGAAAACGCATCACCATTGATCACCCTTTGTTCTCTGGCGCAAAAAGCGCTGGATCAGGCCACCAGTCATCTGGGGCAAATCAGGCAGTCACATCATCAGGCTGAAGAACAGCTCACCATGCTGCTCAACTATCAGCGTGAGTACCGGGAAAAGCTCAATACCACCATGACCGGCGGGATTGCGGCGAATACCTGGCAGAACTACCAGCAGTTTATCGGCACGCTGGAAGTGGCGATTGATCAGCACCGCAAACAATTACAACAGTGGGATCAGCGGCTTAACGCCGCCGTAAACCAGTGGCAGGACAAGCAGCAACGGCTCAATGCTTACCAGACGTTGCAATCCCGCGCCAGTGAGCAACAGCGTTCTCTGGAAAACAAGCTCGATCAAAAGCAAAACGATGAGTTCGCCCAGCGCAGCGCACACAGGAAGAAACAATCATGAATCTGAATATTTTGCCTGCTGCCGTGACCACGGCAAAGACCACCGCGAGCGCGGCGTCCGGCAGTTCATCATCAGCAACCGCTTCTGCGGCTGACGCATCAGCGATCAGCGATAGCACGGCGACTTCACCGGCCGATTTCGCCAGCCAGCTGGAAGCCCAGCTCGGCTCGAAACTCGACCCTAAACTGACCAGCACGTTAGCCAAACTCGGTCAGCAGATTTCAGCCAAAGGCGAAACCGTCGATAAAGCCACACTGACTCAGGCGGTGACCACCGGCGAAAACGACGGCAGTCTGATGCTTGATGAAAGTGATTTAAGCAAAATGATCGCCGCCATTCAGGTATTGCCGAATGGCAGCCTGAAAGGCAGCGACGCATCGGCGGTAAAAAACGCCGGGCTGAGCGATAAAGACAAAGACAGCAAAACTGACGATGCCAATACCTTGCCGTTGCAGGCGCTGTTCGCGCAGTTAGCCGCGCAGCAGCAACCGGCACAACAGGTGCAAACCGCCAGTGCGGTGGTAACGCAGACCCCCAGCGATGACGCCACCAGTGCAGACAAAAAAAGCTCGCTGCTTTCCGGTCTGACCGCGTCTTCTTTACTGACCGGCGACGGTAAAACAGCCGTCACCGATACCGATCCGAAAGCTGCCACTGCGGCGAATACGACGACCGCGTCATCACAACATGCCGCCAGCAAAGCCACGACCGCTAATACACCTGATTTCAGCAGTGCGCTCGCTTCAATGAGCGCCGCCAGCGGCAATGCCGCAGCGTTACAGCAGAACGACAGCAGCGCGCTGGATAACAGCACGCAGTCGCTGAATCAGCTGAACACCGCGGCGGTTGCCGTTTCTTCTGCGCCGGTTTCCACCACGCCGACCACCACCACCGCGGTTACCGCCCCGTCTACCCCGCTGCTCAACGCACAGCTCGGTACGCCGGAATGGCAGCAGCAGCTCGGTCAGCAGGTGATGATGTTTAACCGTCAGGGACAACAAACCGCCGAACTTCGTCTGCATCCTGAAGATTTGGGTTCGATACAAATCAGCATGAAGATTGAAAACAATCAGGCGCAGCTGCACTTTGTCTCCGGCCACAGCGGCGTGCGCTCTGCCATAGAAGCCGCGTTACCGGATCTGAAAACAGCACTGGCCGACAACGGCATCAGCCTCGGTCAGAGCAGCGTCGGCAGCGACAGTTCGCAGTGGCAACAGGCGCAGCAGCAAAGCGGTCAGTCCGGTTCACAACAGGGGAATGCGGCCAGCTGGGCAGCATTTAATGGCGGCAGCACGACATCTGCCAGCGATGCCCTGCCGGTTCCGGCGTCTATCGCACAGCGGCTCGGCGGCAACAATAGCGTGGATATCTTCGCATAATCGTTACCTGATGTTTCAGCCCTGCCTGTGTGACCTTAATTCAAACGGCAGAGCTGACCTTATTTTTCCCGCCTATTCTGACTATTGAACAACAGGATAAGCGGGATAATCATTGTCAGAATTGACTCAGCAGCTTCGCGGTTCCCTCGCAACTCTGCTCATACTTACAGGAAATCGCCCCATCCATGTCTGACTCTGCTCTCTCGGCGTCGCGTAAGAAAAAGCGCCCGTTAATGATGATTCTGCTGTTACTGATTGCCATCGGAGCCTGTGGTGCAGCCGGTTACGCCTGGTGGATGTTGCATAAACAGCCCGTAACTGCAGCGCAGGCTGCGGAAGCGAAGAAGAATGAACCGCCTGCGGCCCCTATTTTCCTGGCGCTCGACACCTTCACCGTTAACCTGCAAACGCCGGATAACGACCCGGATCGCGTGCTGTATATCGGCCTGACCCTGCGTCTGCCGGATGAAAAGAACCGCGCTACGCTTAATGAATATCTGCCTGAAGTCCGCAGCCGCCTGTTGTTGCTTCTGTCACGTCAGAAAACGTCTGATTTAGTCAGCGAAGCCGGTAAACAACAGCTGGTTCAGGACATCAAACAGGTTCTGGATGCGCCACTGGTCAAAGGTCAGCCCCCTCAGGTGATCAACGACGTGCTTTTCACTGCTTTCATACTGCGATAATCAAATTATGGGCGACAGCATTCTTTCACAGGCCGAGATCGACGCGCTGCTCAATGGTGACAGTGACAGCGCACCCGATAATACGGCAACCGCACAGGCCGCCGCGTCTGATGACGGTGTAAAACCTTTTGACCCCACGACGCAACGCCGCGTTGTTCGTGAGCGGTTGCAGGCGCTGGAAATCATTAACGAGCGATTTGCCCGTCATTTCCGTATGGGGCTGTTTAACCTTTTACGCCGTAGCCCGGACATCACCGTAGGGCCGATCAAAATCCAGCCTTACCACGAGTTTGCCCGCAACCTGCCGGTACCGACTAACCTCAATCTGATCCACCTGAAACCCTTACGTGGCACCGCTCTGTTTGTGTTTGCGCCAAGCCTGGTGTTTATCGCGGTGGATAACCTGTTCGGTGGCGATGGCCGTTTTCCGACAAAAGTGGAAGGACGCGAGTTCACCCACACTGAACAGCGGGTCATCAAACGCATGCTCACGCTGGCACTCGATGCCTACGAAGATGCCTGGAGCGGCGTTTATAAGCTGAGCGTGGAATATGTCCGTGCGGAATTGCAGATCAAATTCACCAACATCACCTCTTCCCCGAACGATATCGTGGTGACCACGCCGTTCCACGTGGAAATCGGTGCGCTGAGCGGTGATTTCAACATCTGTATTCCGTTCAGCATGATCGAACCTTTGCGTGAGTTACTGACCAATCCGCCGGTCGAAAACTCACGTAATGAAGAAAGTCAGTGGCGCGAAAATCTGGTCACTCAGGTTCAGCAGTCCGAGCTGGAACTGGTGGCGAATTTCGTCGAAATTCCGCTGCGCCTGTCACAGATCCTCAAGCTTCAGCCGGGCGATGTTCTGCCGATTGAAAAACCGGATCGTCTGATTGCCCATGTCGATGGCGTGCCCGTACTGACCAGCCAATATGGCACCTTAAACGAACAATACGCCCTGCGCGTTGAACATTTGATCAACCCAATTTTAAATTCTCTAGATGAGGAACAGCCCCATGAGTGACACCAATAAACCGTCTGACGCCGGATCGGATAACGTTGACGATTTATGGGCTGATGCGTTTAACGAACAACAGTCTGCGGGCGGCGCGAAAGCGTCAACTGACGGTGTTTTCGCCGCGCTGGGTGCCCAGGACGGAACCGGCAGTTTGCAAGATATCGACATGATCCTCGATATTCCGGTGAAACTGACCGTGGAATTAGGTCGCACCAAAATGACCATCAAAGAACTGCTGCGACTTTCGCAGGGTTCGGTGGTGGCACTCGACGGTCTTGCCGGGGAGCCGCTGGATATCCTGATCAACGGCTATCTGATTGCCCAGGGTGAAGTGGTTGTCGTCGCCGATAAATACGGCGTGCGCATCACCGACATCATCACGCCATCCGAACGTATGCGTCGTCTGAGCCGCTGATGAGCCAGAATACCGCGACGGATTCTCCGTACATTTCCGGCCCGGTAAACCATGCCACCACGCAGGCAACGCCTCAGGCAATGCCCGCCGGTTCGGTGCTGACGCAGGTCAGTTCCGTGCTTGGCGGCATTCTGTTGCTGATCTTGTTTATCGGCTGGGTGGTGAAGCGCGCCGGTTTCGCTCCGCAGTCTAAAAATAACAAGCTGCTGAAAGTGACTGCCAGCGTACAGGTCGGACGCAGTGAGAAAGTGGTGATTGTTGAAGTGGATAACACCTGGCTGGTGCTGGGCGTGACCGCGCAAAACATCACCCCGCTGCATACCCTGAGCGCGCCGCCGGTTGAACAGATGCCGGATTCAGGCCATCCCAATAACGCGCCCGCTGATTTCCGTCAGCTGATGCAGAAAATGTTGAAACGTCCGGGAAAGCAGGCATGACTCTGTCCGTCGTGAAGAAAATAATGAAATCCCCCCTTACCTTTTGCCTGCCGCTGCTGCTGTTAATCAGCCCGTCGGCGTTCGCGCAACTGCCGGGGATCATCAGCCAGCAGATGTCCAACGGCGCACAAAACTGGTCACTGCCGATCCAGACACTGGTGTTTATCACCACGCTGACGCTGTTACCGGCAATGCTGCTGATGTGCACCAGTTTCACCCGCATCATTATCGTGCTCGGCCTGCTGCGAAATGCGCTGGGTACGCCATCTGCGCCGCCAAACCAGGTATTGCTGGGGCTGGGTTTGTTTCTGACCTTTTTCGTCATGGCGCCGGTATTCGACAAAATTTACAGCGATGCTTATCAGCCATTTACAGAAAACAAAATCACCATGCAGGAAGCGATGGACAAAGGCGCTCAGCCTTTACGCCAGTTTATGCTGCGCCAGACCCGTGAAAGCGACCTTGCGCTGTATGCGCGACTGGCGAACATCCCTCCGCTGGCGGGCCCGGAAGCGGTGCCGATGCGTATTTTGCTGCCGGCCTACGTGACCAGCGAACTGAAAACGGCGTTCCAGATTGGCTTCACCGTGTTCATTCCGTTCATGATTATCGACCTGGTGGTCGCCAGCGTACTGATGGCCCTCGGGATGATGATGGTGCCACCTGCCACCATCTCGCTGCCGTTCAAGCTGATGCTGTTCGTCCTGGTTGATGGCTGGCAACTGTTACTGGGATCACTGGCGCAGAGTTTTTACAGTTAATTCAAAACGCCAAACTTAATGGGCGTTTTTTGCTCCTCCCCCTGCGAAGGGGGAGGCCGGGAGGGGGTTTTACAGGCAACTTCAAATTCTGAGCTGCTATTCATACCCCACCCCAACCCTCCCCTTCGCAGGGGAGGGAGTCGCCCGTCTTCTTTTGTGAGAATTGAGTAATGACTCCTGAATCGGTAATGGCATTAGGCAATGAGGCGATGAAAGTGGCATTAGCCGTTGCTGCGCCTTTGTTGCTGGCCGCGCTGGTCACCGGGCTTATCGTCAGCCTGTTGCAGGCGGCGACACAGATCAACGAACAAACGCTGTCATTCATCCCTAAGATCCTGGCCGTGGTGGCGACTATCGTTATCGCCGGTCCGTGGATGCTAAATCTGCTGCTTGATTACATGCGCACGTTGTTTTCCAACCTGCCGTACATCATCGGGTAATCTATGGTTTCCTTCGACAGCACCCAGCTCGCCGGATGGCTGAGCATGTATTTCTGGCCTCTGCTGCGAATTCTGGCGCTAATCAGCACTGCGCCGATCACCAGTGAAAAGTCAGTCCCTAACCGGGTGAAACTCGGTCTGGGGATGATGATTACCTTCCTGATTGCCCCCTCTCTGCCACCGGTGGACACGCCGATTTTCTCCACCCCCGCGCTGTGGCTGGCAATGCAGCAAATTATGATTGGCACCGCATTAGGCATCACCATGCAACTGGCGTTTGCGGCTATTCGTATGGCGGGTGAGATTATGGGTTTGCAGATGGGGATTTCTTTTGCCACGTTTTATGACCCGAGCAATCGCCTGAACACTCCGCTGCTGGCGCAGTTTTTAAACCTGCTGGCGGTGCTGTTGTTCCTGACGTTTAACGCGCATCTGTGGCTGATTTCCCTGCTGGCTGACAGCTTCCACACCCTGCCTATCAGCCATAATCCGGTCAATGCCGAAGGGTTTATGGCGGTCGCCAAAGCGGGCAGTATCGTGTTCAGCGGCGGAATGATGCTGGCATTACCGATTGTGACATTGCTGCTGACGCTGAACATGGCGCTCGGCCTGTTAAACCGTGTTACGCCACAGCTTTCCGTTTTCGTTATCGGTTTCCCGCTGACGCTCAGCATCGGTATTCTGGCGATAGGCCTGATGATGCCGATGCTCGCCCCGTTCAGCGAGCATCTGTTCAGCGAGATCCTGGATAAGATCGTGCTGATCATGAATCAGCTGGCGATGGAATAAGTAACTTAACGCCGTGTCAGCAGCGCCATCACTTCGTAATGCGCGGTATGCGGGAACATGTCGAAAAGCTGGACACGCAGAATGTGATAATCCGGCAGTAGCGCCAGATCCTGCGCCATGGTTTTAGCGTTACAGCTTGAATAGAGAATGGTGTCGGGCGCCATGTGGCTCAGGTACTCACACAACGCTTCGCCGATGCCGCGACGTGGCGGATTCACCAGCACCAGATCCGGCACCTCGCCTTTGCCGGTCGCGAAACCGGTCGAATCCAGCGCCTGAAACTCGACGTTTTGCAACCCCAGACGCGCCGCCGATTCTTTTGCACAGGAAATAGCTTCCGCGCTGATTTCGATACCGGTCAGTTTCATCTGCGGCGTTGCACAGTGCAGACCAAAACCGCCGACGCCGCAGAACAAATCCCACATGCTTTGAATATCACCCCGCGCCCTCACCCAGTCACGCGCCGTAGCGTAGAGTTTTTCAGCCACCACCGGGTTGGTCTGGAAGAAACTCTGCGGACGGATAAACAGCGGCACATGGTTAAAGTCTTCTTCCAGACGCTGCACGTCCGTCAGCGGGATTTCGGTATCGCCTTCGAGGATCGCCATATGTACCGGCTGTATATTGGCGGAAATCACCCTGAGCTGCGGTAACTGCTGTTGCAACCACGGCAGCGCGGCGCGCAGTTGCGCCAGTTTTGTTTCCGAACGCAAGACGAAACGCAGCATCATGCCGCCGTCTTTCTGGCTTTCAGTCAGTAACAGGAATTTCAGCTCACCGCGTTTTCGCGCCACGTTATAAGGCGTCAGTCCGGCGCGGGCGATAAAGGTTTTCAGGACTGAAAATACTGCGGGGAAACTGGCCGGATAAAGAGGACATTCACACAAATCGACCGGCGTGCCGTCGCGGTGCAACATCCCAAGTAAAGGACGCTCCACGCTGCCGCTGACCACCATTTTGGCTTTATTGCGAAAGGCACTTTCCGCGCCGGTGACCGGTTCACACCATTCACCCACCGGCAAATCTGACAGCAAATCACTGAGATCCTGCTGCTTGTCGGCTAACTGTTGTGAATAAGGTTTGTCGAGCCACTGGCAGGAACGGCAGGTTCCTGCGGTGTAAAGTGCGCAATGCATGAAAAAGTCCGGTCAGAGAATGCGGAAAAAACTGGCGCGCAGTTTACCACTGCGCGACGGGAAAGGCTCACTTACGCTTTGGATATTTGTGACGGGCTGCTTTTTTCGTTCGACTTTTTACGCGAGAAGTATCTGCGGCTGCTGGCAGGCGCATACAACAAGAAAAGCACCACCATATCGGGGATTTTTTGCATCAGCAGCGCATAGAGAAATTCGCCCTGAGTTTCGACGTTAAAGCGAAAGATGCGTGGCCCGAACCAGTCAAATGAGGCCAGCAGCATGTATCCGACCACAATCACCTGACAACCGATAAATGCCCGGCGCCCCCAGCGACGGCCGCGCATCATGGCATAGGCAGCACGGCATTCGACCAGAACAATCAGCAAGCTGGCCAGCATGATGAAACAGTTCAGCCAGGACTCTGCACTGACTTCGATAAAACTCATCAGCCCTGAAAAGCCCATGGCATCGAACAGTAAAATGAATTCGAGTAAGCGCGTCGCGACAATTGCCGACGCACCTATCATCACGGGAACAGGGATAAATGCCAGTTTCATAAATCCGTTTGGGCTCTCCATTTACGTTCAGGGCGGAATACATCCGCCCTGAAAATTATCTTAAAATTTAAGCTCGTTGAGCGCGCTGTATTTCTTTACGCCGTTGTTTCTCGGCACGCGCCATAAACCACCAGGCAACCATGCCGATGATCCCAACCACCAGCAGGATCAACGTCGCCAGCGCGTTTATTTCAGGGTTGACGCCCATACGCACGCTGGCAAAGACCAGCATCGGTAACGTGGTCGAACCCGGTCCGGCGACAAAACTGGCAATAACCAGATCGTCGAGCGACAACGTAAACGCCAGCAACCAGCCGGAAATCAGTGCCGGTAAAATCATCGGCAGCGTGATAATAAAGAACACTTTCAGCGGCGCTGCACCTAAATCCATTGCCGCTTCTTCAATCGAACGGTCCAGTTCACGTAAACGCGCAGAGACCACCACGGCTACGTACGCGCTACAAAACGTCACGTGCGCCAGCCAGATGGTAAACATGCCGCGTTCCGCAGGCCAGCCAAACGCGTGGCCCATCGCTACAAACAGCAACAACAACGCCAGGCCGGTAATGACATCCGGCATGACCAGCGGCGCGGTCAGCATAAAGGCAAAACCGGTTGAACCACGAAACCGCTGAAAACGCACCATCACCACCGCGGCCAGCGTCCCAACAATCACCGCCATTGTGGCGGCAGCGGTGGCAATGGTCAGACTGGTCCCGACTGCACTTATCATCGCGGAATCGTGGAAAAGCTGAGTATACCAGCGGGTAGACCAGCCCGCCCAGACCGTTACCAGCTTGGAACTGTTAAACGAGTAAATAACCAGCATCAGCATCGGGGCATACAAAAACGTAAAGCCGAGCACCAGAATAAGAATTCGCCACGGCGAACGGACAACCGGTAACTGATTCATTCTTTGTCTCCCAGCTCTTTGTTTTGGTATTTCTGGAACCACAAGATGGGCATGATCAACAGCAACAGCATGACCACTGCGACAGCGGAAGCCACCGGCCAGTCGCGGTTGTTGAAGAATTCCTGCCACAGAACACGACCAATCATATTGCTGTCCGGCCCGCCGAGCAGTTCCGGGATCACGTATTCCCCTACCGCCGGAATGAAGACCAGCATCGAACCGGCAATAATCCCGCCTTTGGTCAGCGGCATAATCACTTTGAAGAAGGTTTTCATCGGACGTGCGCCCAGATCCTGCGCCGCTTCCACCAGCGAGTAATCCATGCGGGTCAGCGCGGTGTAAATCGGCAACACCATAAACGGCAGATACGAATACACAATGCCGATGTAAACCGCCAGATTGGTATGCAAAATCACCAGCGGCTGATCGATAACATGCAGCCACAGCAGCACGTTATTCAGCACACCGTTGTCTTTGAGAATGCCAATCCAGGCATAGACGCGGATCAGGAACGAGGTCCACGAAGGTAAAATCACCAGCAACAGCAGGATATTGCGGGTCGAGGTACGGCTGTGCGCCACCGCCCACGCCAGCGGATATCCAATCAGCAGACAAAGCAGCGTCGATATGGCCGCCACTTGCAGTGATTGCAGATAGGCATCGATATACAGCGGATCCTGCGTCAGGCCGATGTAGTTGGCGATGTTAAGCGCGATATCCAGCATACCGTCTGACCAGGAGACCAGATCGGTATACGGTGGAATAGCCCGCGCCATTTCTGCAAAACTGATTTTGAAGACAATCAGGAAAGGCAGTAAAAACAGCAGCAGGAACCACACCAGCGGCAGCAGGATAACCAGTTTGCGGCCATGGCGTTGTTGCAGACGACCCGTGAAAGCTTTAAATCCGCCCGGAGGTTTACTGGCCGGCGCTTCGGAGATTACAGACATTTTCATCCCCCCTAAACAGTCAGCACGACACAGCTGTCGGCTTCCCAGCACAGGCGCACTTCGTCGCCCCAGGTTGGCATGCCTTTGCGGAAACGATGACCGTTCTGCAATTGCGCGGTGATCATCTGTCCGCTGTGCAGCCGGACATGGTAAATCGACAGGTCGCCGAGATAGGCAATGTTTACCACTTCACCGACCGCAAAGTTGCAACCATCTTCCGGCACTTCCTCGCACAACATGATTTTTTCCGGACGCAGTGCGACAAACACCGGTACACCGTCGACCACGGAGACATCCGGATCCACTTTCAGCGGGTGTTTAAGCCCCGGCGACGTCAGTACCAGCGCATCATCCAGACGCTCTTTCAGCACGCCCTCGAACACATTCACAGAGCCGATAAATTCGGCGCTGAAGCGGCTGGTCGGATGCTCGTAAATTTCTTCCGGCTCACCGATTTGCACGAACTTACCGCGGTTCATGATGGCGATACGCCCGGCCATGGTCATCGCTTCTTCCTGATCGTGCGTGACCATAACGCAGGTCGCGCCGACGCGCTCAAGAATATCCACCACTTCAAGCTGCATGCGGTCACGCAGCTTTTTATCCAGTGCGCCCATCGGTTCGTCGAGCAGCAATAACTTTGGCCGTTTCGCCAGACTGCGGGCTAACGCCACACGCTGACGCTGACCGCCGGAGAGCTGATGCGGCTTACGTTTAGCAAATTCCTGCATGTGAACCAGCGTCAGCATTTCCGCTACGCGGCTTTTGATTTCTGCCGACGGCAGTTTGTCCTGCTTAAGGCCGAACGCGATATTTTGTTCGACCGTCATGTGCGGGAACAAGGCGTAAGACTGAAACATCATGTTGATCGGACGCTGATACGGCGGCACCTGCGAAAGATCTACGCCATCCAGGACTATTTGGCCCTGCGTAGGCTGCTCGAAACCGGCCAGCATACGCAACAGGGTCGATTTCCCACAGCCGGACGCGCCGAGCAGTGCGAAAATCTCGCCTTTATAAATGGTCAGGCTCACGTCATCAACGGCGGCCTGGCCATCAAAAGATTTGGTCAGATTGCGGATTTCCAGCAAAGGCGTGAAACCCTTCTGGGACTTAGGCTGCGGGCGGTGGATAGCGTCGTTCACTCAGAGAAATCTCCGGTATCAAAATGAAGCAATTCAAATAAGCATAACAGTCAGGGGGAAAAGTGCCTGATCCGTATGCCCAAAATACAGCCGGAAGCAAAACGTCAGCGGCCCCGCCATCAATAAGCGGAGCCGCGTTAACGATACTCAAAATCATTCTGGTTGCATCAAGCCGGCAAGTGAGCAAGTCCCCGGGAGCTGACACAAGTCAGTGACCGGGGCGCGTTCACGCAGCCAACACAGAGGCAGCCCGAAGGATGAAGAGTATTACTTGCCGGTTTTGACCTTGGTCCACGAACGGGTGATAACCCGGTCGATTTTCGGATCCTGAACTTTCAGGGTGAACAGCTTCGCCTGAACGTCTGCCGGTGGATAAATGCCCGGGTTGTTACGCACATCTTCGTTCACCAGTGGCGTCGCGGCTTTGTTGCCGCTGGCGTAGTAAACGGTGTTACTGATTTGCGCGATAACTTTCGGTTCCATCAGGTAATTCAGGAACTGATAGGCTTCATCGAGATTTTTGGCATCTGCAGGAATAGCAAACACGTCGAAGAAGGCCAGCGCCCCTTCTTTCGGAATGCTGTACGCCACGTTCACGCCATTTTTCGCTTCTTTCGCGCGGTTAGACGCCTGCATCACATCCCCTGCCCAGCCGATAGCGACGCAGATATCACCATTCGCCAGGTCGTTGATGTACTGGGAAGAGTGGAAATAACGGATGTTCGGACGCAGTTTCAGCAGCAGATCGTTGGCCGCACCGGTGTAATCAGAGGCTTTGGTGCTGTTCGGATCCAGATGCAGGTAATTAAGCACGGTAGCGTAAATTTCCGCAGGCGCGTCGAGGAAAGAAACGCCGCAGCTTTTCAGTTTCTCGAGGTTTTCAGGCTTGAGTACTAAATCCCAGCTGTCGACCGGCGCATCTTTACCCAGAACCGCTTTCACTTTATCGACGTTGTAACCAATGCCGGTGGTCGCCCACAGATAAGGGATTGCATATTTGTTACCCGGATCGTGCTGCGCCACCATCTTCAGCAGATCAGGATCCATATTTTTGTAATTAGGCAGTTTGCTCTTGTCGAGTGGCTGGAAGACGCCTGCCGCCAGCTGACGCTCAAGGAAACTGGCCGATGGCACCACCAGATCGAAACCGGTGCTGCCTGCCATGAGTTTGCCTTCCAGTACTTCGTTGGAATCAAACACGTCGTAAACCACTTTAATGCCGGTTTCCTTCTGGAAATCAGGCACGGTATTTGGCGCGATATAATCAGACCAGTTATAGATATGCAGCGTTTTTTCTTCCGCAGACGCTGTGACGGACGCAGCCATAACCAGGCCGGCGACAACACCCGATAACCACTTTTTACGCAGGGTGAACATCCGTTACTACCTCCAAGACAGGGGAATATAAAATTGAATTTGTATCACTGGAACAGATACAAAACCTTTCACACTAAGGCCAACTGCCGTCCACGAATGTGCATAGGCATTCAACGTTGACGCATACGCTGCCTGCGAATTAACCGTTTGGTTTTACGACGTAATCACGCGTGATGCAGAGTCAGAAGCATAGCGCCTGCAACCCCCGCACACCAGCCTCCCGAGGCAAAACCGGCGTTTATCGATTAATTATGCAGATTTAGTCTATACCGTCTGGCATTTTGCCTTTTAACAAAGTGAAATATCTGGCAACAATGGCACAATACCAGCATAACTTATGGCGAAAGCGAATAAAGGCAGCGGAGCCGCAATAAACACGGCTCGCAGAAAAGGATCTTCAAAGGGGAAAAGGTCTTTACAGAAATAACCGCCATCAGGGAAATGGCAGATGACACAAAAATCAGTGCAGCAAAGGTAAATTCACGGATGTGACCGGCGTACCTTCTTCTTCATCACCCAAAAACAGCAAGTCATTGGCGTGCGCTTCGAGAATAATCATCGACATCTGCTCCTCTGCCTGTTGCAGGAAGAAAGCAAACTGCTCTTCCGTCACGCCTACCGCGATAGTCAGCGACTGGCAGACAATCAGTTTCGGCAGATTATCATCCTGAATATCGACAAACGCTTTGATGGTCAGCGAGCTGGCATTAATTGAGCTCAGGTCAGCGACCAGCGGGATGAGCGCCGTCGGTTTTACTTCGGCCAGCGCAGAGAACAAAATAACGTTATCTACGATATCGAGTTTGGCATCAAAAATGCCATCAAAATTCTGCATATGCGGCAAATGGAGAGCCTGACAGGAATCACACTCGAAAAAAGAGATGCCCAGCTGATCCAGCCAGCGCCGAAGCAGCGCTAAATCAGGGACGATGAGCGAATCCATAGAATGCCTCACGAGTTCAACACAACGGAAAAAACAAACCCTTCGTAACGCTATCGGCATTACGAAGGGGTCATAGCTTACGGAATTATGCCGGTAAGCGCTACGATCAATACCGGATTGATGGACATTAGCGCGGCTAAATAAGAATTAGCCCCCGGATTTCAGACGAAATCCGGGGCGAGCCCGTTGCTCAATGTAGTCGATCATCATACCGGCGATATCCAGCCCGGTCGTCGTTTCGATACCTTCCAGCCCTGGAGACGCGTTGACCTCCATCACCAGCGGGCCACGGTTTGCCCGCAGAATATCCACACCGGCTACGTCCAGCCCCAACGTCATCGCGGCTTTCACTGCAATCTCTTTCTCTTGTGACGTAATGTTGACCTTAGACGCCGTGCCGCCGCGATGAAGGTTGGATCGAAAATCACCCGGTTTGGCCTGACGCTCAATGGCCGCCACCACTTTCTTACCCACGACCAGACAGCGGATATCACGCCCCTGCGCTTCACGAATATATTCCTGCACCAGAATATGCGCGTTCAGGCCACGAAATGCGTCAATCACGCTTTCCGCCGCCTGACGGGTTTCCGCCAGCACAACGCCGATGCCCTGCGTGCCTTCCACCAGTTTCACCACCAGCGGCGCACCGCCCACCAGTGCAATCAAATCCGACGTATCATCCGGAGCATTGGCAAAACCGGTGATCGGCAAATCGATGCACTCGCGAGCCAGAATCTGCATAGAGCGCAATTTATCGCGCGCGCGGGTAATGGCCACCGATTCATTGAGCGGAAAACTGCCCAACATTTCAAACTGGCGTAAAACCGCGGTGCCATAAAAAGTGATGGCAGAACCGATACGCGGGATCACCGCCTGATAAATATCGAGCTGACGTCCGCGGTAATGCACACTGGGCGCGGCCGGATTGATATTCATATAGCAGGAAAGCGGGTCAATAATGTCAATCTCATGCCCGCGGGATTCTGCTGCTTCCTTCAGCCGCTTACACGAATACAAAGACCCGTCACGGGAGAGAATTGCAATTTTCATCCGACACTCCGTCGCCGTTTTAGCGTGTTGCCCAACCTTGCTTGTGCAAAGCGTCCAGCATAAACGGACGCTGTTCCTTTTTCAGCGTGCGCATAATCAGGTCGCTCCAGGTATCGCGACGCGCATTGCTGTCCCGTTGCAGATAATACTCGCTTAATTGTTGGTCGTACTCTGCCAGTACCGCTTTATCCAATGGCTGATAGCTGTTTTCGTGAACCAGCATGGACTGTGGCATACGCGGTTTCACCTGATGATCCTGTGCTGGCGTACCAATGCAAAAACCAAACAACGGCATGACAAATTTTGGCAATTTTAGCAGCGTGACAACATCTTCGACCTGATTACGGATCCCGCCGATAAATACCCCGCCCAGACCGAGCGATTCTGCCGCCGTCATGGCATTTTGCGCCATCAGCGCGGTATCCACGCAACCCAGCAGCAACTGTTCGGCAAGGCCAAGTTCTGCTTCGGGATTGATCTGCAAATTACGGTTGAAATCGGCGCAGAAAACCCAAAACTCTGCCGCACTGGCGACATATTTCTGGCCGCCGGTGTACTGCACAAGCGTTTCGCGTAACGCAGGATCGGTAACGCGAATAATAGAAGAACATTGCAGGAAACTGGAAGTCGATGCTGATTGCGCAGCGCTAATAATGGCTTCGCGTTGTTCTTCGGATACCGGCTGGTCGGTGAAGGCGCGAATTGAACGGTGAGAGCGCAAAAGGTCGATAGTCGGCGTCATGAAAAATTCCTGAATGGTGTAAGTAAGGAGAAATCTGTGTCAATCATTCATGCTGTGAGCACCGTTTGCAAGGTTTGCGGCATCAATTGGTGCAACAATGTGTGGCAGCTAAAAACAGCAGCAGGTTCATTTGGATAGGTCAAAGGTATCGGACTGACAGGTAATTCCTGCTTTTTTTTATGGTTTGCAACAGGCATAGTAGCGACATCAAAAAGGTGATGTGGATAACAAAAATAGTCACTCCCCTTTCATTTTATCTTGCTGGTATTAACAAAGGAGTCTCCATGTTTGCAGTAATTTTCGGGCGTCCTGGCTGTCCTTATTGCGTGCGCGCTAAAGAGTTGGCTGAAAAACTGACTGAAGAACGTGATGATTTCAACTTCCGTTACATCGACATCCACGCGGAAGGCATCACTAAAGCCGACCTGGAAAAAACCGTGGGCAAACCGGTTGAAACGGTTCCACAGATTTTCCTCGATCAGAAACACATCGGCGGTTGCACTGATTTTGAAGCCTATGCCAAAGAGCATCTGGCGCTGTTCAGCAACTGATCCGCAAAAAAAATAAAGACATACACACAGCAAAAAGGCGCTCAATGAGCGCCTTTTTTATTGGATAGAACTTTATCCGCAAACATCGGGTTTAACCCCGCCGGAACTGCCGGTACGCAATCACCAGTAAATGAACCAACATGGCGCCCAGAACACACCAGAATATTGCGCTGGTGGCATACGCGAGTTCCTGAACTAACGGCCGGACGCGCGGATAAAATGCCATACGCAATAAATAACAAACCGGAATAGCAGCGAAACCACCGATAAAGGAAGAAGATATCGCCGAATCCCGCGATATCAGGGACGTAATCACACCCGGAATGATAAATAACAGCAGACCATATTCTGGTCCTGGCGTAACGCTTCTAACAATAATCCAACCATTCTTTAATAAAAGAAATATAATTAAGAACATTATGCAACAAATTAAAGGCGCTACCACTTTTCGCCAAATTGCCATTTTACTTCCTCCTTAAAGTTGGCGAGATTTCACAGGTTATCTGCAGCATAAATGTGTACGTTGTTACCTGTCAGAGCCTTCTGGCTCATTTCCCTGAAGTGTCACGCAATCCCGCGAAACACAAAAAAAGCTTTCGGAACATTTATACGGGCATTTCTCTGGCTGAACTGGCGTTCTGTGACTAAAATGACGCCCGAAACCCGATTTCCACTTCACAGGGCTGTTAAGACAGTGCCCGCTGAGTAGGAATTTTCCGTTTCTGAATTTATCCTTTACATTCTCCTATATCAAGAATTTGTTGGTAAACAATAAGTTATCCTTGTGAATATAAACGTCGCTAGTTTGTTAAACGGGAATTACATCCTGTTATTATTTGTGGTTCTGGCACTCGGTTTGTGTCTCGGAAAAATTCGTCTGGGTTCTGTCCAGCTCGGAAATTCTATTGGCGTATTAGTGGTTTCGCTGCTTTTAGGTCAGCAGCATTTCAGCATTAATACCGAAGCCCTGAACCTCGGCTTTATGCTGTTTATTTTCTGTGTTGGCGTCGAAGCCGGACCGAACTTTTTTTCGATTTTCTTCCGCGACGGCAAAAATTATTTCATGCTTGCACTGGTGATGGTCGGCAGCGCCATGTTGCTGGCTCTCGGGCTCGGGCGATTGTTCGGCTGGGATATCGGCCTTACCGCCGGTATGCTCGCCGGTTCCATGACCTCGACGCCGGTTCTGGTCGGCGCAGGGGATACACTGCGCAACACCATGGGCGGCAATAATCTTCTCGGTTCTGAGCTGGATAATCTGAGTTTAGGTTACGCCCTGACCTATCTGATCGGACTGGTCAGCCTGATTTTCGGCGCGCGTTATCTGCCGAAGCTACAACATCAGGATTTACCGACCAGCGCCCAGCAAATAGCGCGCGAACGGGGTCTTGATACCGACAGCAAACGCAAAGTCTATCTTCCGGTGATCCGCGCCTATCGCGTCGGACAGGAACTGGTGGCCTGGGCGGATGGCAAAAACCTGCGCGAACTGGGCATTTATCGTCAGACCGGATGCTATATCGAACGTATCCGCCGTAATGGCATTCTGGCGACGCCAGACGGTGATGCGGTATTGCAGGTCGGCGATGAAATCTCGCTGGTGGGTTATCCGGATGCGCATTCGCGTCTTGATCCGAGTTTCCGAAACGGTAAGGAAGTCTTCGACCGCGACCTGCTCGACATGCGCATTGTGACCGAGGAAGTGGTGGTCAAAAATAACCATGCCGTCGGTAAACGTCTGAGCCAGCTCAACCTGACCGATCAGGGGTGTTTCCTGAACCGCGTGATCCGCAGCCAGATTGAAATGCCGATCGACGACAGCATCGTACTGAATAAAGGTGATGTCTTGCAGGTCAGCGGCGATGCGAAACGTGTGAAAAGCGTGGCAGAGCGTATCGGGTTTATCTCCGTACACAGCCAGCTTACCGATTTGCTGGCCTTCTGCGCCTTCTTTATCGTCGGCCTGATGATTGGTCTTATCACCTTCCAGTTTAAAAACTTCAGCTTTGGTATCGGCAATGCGGCAGGCCTGCTGTTCGCCGGGATCATGCTGGGCTTCCTGCGGGCAAACCACCCTACTTTCGGTTATATCCCGCAGGGTGCGCTGAATATGGTGAAAGAGTTTGGCCTGATGGTGTTTATGGCGGGCGTTGGCCTGAGTGCCGGTGCAGGAATCAATAACGGGCTTGGTGCGGTTGGCGGCCAGATGTTGCTTTCCGGCCTGATCGTCAGCCTGGTACCGGTGGTGATCTGCTTTATCTTCGGGGCATATGTCTTACGCATGAACCGCGCGCTGTTGTTCGGCGCCATCATGGGTGCGCGTACCTGCGCCCCTGCGATGGAAATCATCAGTGATACCGCGCGCAGTAACATTCCGGCACTCGGTTATGCAGGAACCTACGCGATTGCTAACGTATTGCTGACACTCGCCGGGACATTGATTGTAATCATCTGGCCCGGGGCATGACGTAACTCATTGAACCGTAATGTGGCAAAAAAAAATCAATAATTTTTTTAAATTTTTGCCACATGGAACGAACTTTTAAAGTTACCTGTAGTCTTAATTAGTGCCACTGCTTTTCTTTGAAGTCCCCAAATTTGGAGAGCCCGTCAATCCCGCCTCGTTAGGTTCAAGATTGCCGGGTTTTTTCTTTTCTGCTTCGGAATCCCTTTAAAATCAAATCAATTATCTGTGATCGATTCTTCCTGACGGATAAACGCTGCCAGTTCATCTTTTTTGTTTACCAGATAATCTGGGAAGAACTCTTTGGTCACCGGGATCACTTTCATGACTCTTTGCCGGTTCCATAAATCCTGATTATTTTCAACGCAGCGGCGGATATGATCAGGGTTGTTGAATTCCGGGGTGTTATGTTCTGTGTGAGAGATGGTAGACATTTTCTCTGAGATCCGCTCATCGGTCATAACCCACGAGAAATGCCATCCCCCGTTATTCACCGTTTTGGTTCTGTACTTCAGCCAGTTCCAGCGCAGCCAGCTCTCCCTGATGACAGATCCCCTTCGCTTCACATTTCTTAGCAAATCAGGCTGGGATAAAAAGAATTTCTTCAGCACTTTGAACTTAACCATCTTCGGCAACTTACATTTGCGCGCCGATCCGTCGTTGTTCAGTACCTGAATATTAAATTTATAGTTGTAGAAATTCTGATGCAGGATGGTGCAAAGATGGAAATGGCTGAACTGTGAAATACTTTCCGGGTTTATTATTTCATCAACGTCAGAAACGATGATGATGTCATCATCTTGCGCATTTTTAAGTCCCAACATGATGGAATTGCGTGCCACAGTCTCATTTTCCCAGGGATCAGATTGTCCAGCTTCAACGACTGAGCAATTAGACTTAAAGGATTTATCATGAATGACGGGGACAGCTTCATTGATTACATAAATAATCTTGTCTTTGAATTTCTCATATTTGCTGATATCGAAATGGAGTTTCTCCCGCTTCTTGCCCGTAAATGTGTACCGCGACTCAACGATGACAAACCAGTCAACATGCGGATAGAGTGTGTTCAGACGGATATCTAACAACATATCCTCGTCATAAAACAAAAAGCAATCGTAAATCATGTGCCAACATCCTGTTGGTAAACTGTAAGGAAATAGAAATAATTTGTGCGTAATGATATCAATAAATTTCCATTTCTTCCCTGGTGATATCTCAGCCTGCCACAAATTATTTCTTTTGCTCCTTTAACTATCTCCCGTTCTGCTGTGAGTCATTCTCGATCACCCGCACCAATGTTCCATCGATATCAATCATGACGCCCATTTTCATCCCTGACTGGATTTGAGGCAGATGAACGCAGGGACGTGAATGAGGCTCCTCGCCGATACCTGCGGCTTTAAAGGCAGCAAACATGGCATCGGCGTCATCGACGCGTAAACAGCAACTGAACCAGCTTGTGAGCGGATCAAGATCTGTGTGCAGGAAGAATTCCAGCGTGAGGGTTCCGCGGGTCATGATCAGCCAGCCGTCATCGACATAGGTCGTGGTGAAGCCAAAACTGCCATAGAAATCTTGTGTCGCGCTGAAATTTCGGGAAGGGAGATTAGGTGTAGCGAAATCGGTCATAGCGGCTCTCTGTCGTCGGAAGATGTCGTTAAACGTTCACGCCATCATGCCTGAGCCATCAATGTGAAGAAAGGTTGAATGTAAACGAAAATCCCCCACCTTTCGGCAGGGGATCTCCAGACACATGAGACGCAGGTGCCCTCACCAATAAGGGCAGCGTCGGTTTATCAGAACTGATAAACCAGACCCACAGCCACAACGTCATCGGTATTGATGCCGGCGTCGCGGGTCAGACGGGTGTTGTCCATCAGGTTGATTTTGTAATCAACGTAAGTGAGCATGTTTTTGTTGAAGAAGTAAGACGCGCCAACATCAACATATTTGGTCAGGTTCTGGTTGCTGTAACCCGGGATATTACGTGCGTGGGAGTGAACATACGCGATAGACGGGCGCAGACCGAAGTCGAACTGGTATTGCGCGACCGCTTCAAAGTTCTGCGCTTTGTCCGCGTAGCCGTAAGCAGTGCTGCCTGCTTTACCGAAGCGGTTTGCGTTGTAGCTCTGGGTGTACATCGCAGCCAGATAGATGTTGTTCGCATCGTATTTCAGACCACCGCTGTACGCAGTCGCTTTGTCGCCGTTACCGATGATTGCCGGATTGTTACGGCCATTTTGCTCGGCGGTACGATCTGAAGCCATCATGGCTGCTGCAGCGCTGAAGCCTTCGCCCAGGTCATAAGACAGGGACATGCCGTAGCCGTCACCGTTTTGAGCCAGAACCTCACGGCCGTTGTTAGATTCGGTCGCGCTGCCGTTTTTGCCCTGATACTGAACAGCAACGTCCAGGCCATCAACAACACCGAAGAAATCTTTGTTACGGTAGGTCAGCACGCCGTTAGCACGCTGGAACATGAAGTTGTCTGCGCCGTAAGTATCGCCGCCGAATTCAGGCAATACGTCGGTCCATGCCGCGACGTCGTACATCACGCCATAGTTACGGCCGTAATCCAGTGAACCCCACTGGCCGAATTTCAGACCTGCAAAACCAACACGGGTAAAGTTGTTGTTATCAGCGTTTTCCGGAGAATTCAGAGCTGCCTGATATTCCCACTCACCGTAACCGGTCAGTTCGCTATTAATTTGGGTTTCACCGCGGAAACCCAAACGCATATATGACTGGTCGCCGTCAGTGCTGTCATCGCTGGAAAAATAATGTAAGCCGTCGACTTTACCGAACAGATCAAGTTTGTTGCCGTCTTTATTATAAATTTCGGCAGCGCCAGCGGTGCCGGCCATCATCAGAGCAGGAATTACCAGAGAAAGTGCGCGTAATTTCATCATCAATATCCTTGATTATTTGGAAGCTATCTACATTGCCATCCGGCAAGTTAATTCTCAGCCCACCGTGAAGTTATATTTCTTCTTTAGGGTCTGGAACTGATGGCCGTCAAAATAATCGAGGATAAGTTCCGTTGCAACCGAAAAAAATTTGAAGTTGTTTTCGTTTGGCATTGGTTTAAGTTTAAAAAATCATCAATTCATAATAATAAAACCATATAAAACATAACCTTGACTACAATTACCCCACCCAGTAATTACTATTATCTTTGCAGTGATGCCTGATGATAATAATCATTTCACTGCGGAACTATGGCATGGAAACATAATCTGGATATTGAAAAGCCTAATGTAATGTTTTGTATATCTTCGGTGGCAGGGTTGCAATTTCATCCACAAAAAAGCCTCCGGGATGGGAGGCTGATGGATCTATTTGTACACATGTTTATTACATAATACGTTCGAGATGTTGATCTTTACCGCCTAACCGCCCGTCGGTCTGATTCCATTCATTTTGGTACGCCTGATAAGCAAATACAAATGCCTGATGTCCGTCTTCAAATAACTGGTCCGGGCGTTTATGCCAGCCAGAATATGCGTCGTAACGCAAAATTTCATAGCCGCCTTCTACCGGATGAAAAAGGTAAGTGTAATGTTCACAATATTCCGGCGCGTAAGGAATATCTTCTCCCGCTTCCAGTGTAATAAACAGGCCGCCCAGGCGTATTTTAATCATTGATATCCTTTTTTCATTCCACAGTTTAGTCGTCTGTGTGGCCGTCACACAGGCAGTCTAAGCCTTCCGATGCATCCAGCCCGTCACTATTTTGCCACAAACTACCAAAATAATGGCGTCAGGTCTCCCGCCCGAGACGCTGTAATACACTTAAATCAGCAAAAACGGCCTCACGAATCTCCATTTCATTGCTCTCTTATAAAATTTTTCACTACACTATTCAGGCCAAAATGAATTGGCAGTTAAGACTATTTTTATAGGAGTCATTCTCATGACGCAAAATATTTACGATGATCAGGCCTTTTTCGATGGCTATGCCCAACTCGGACGCTCGCAGTTCGGGCTGGACGGCGCACCGGAATGGCCTTCCCTGAAAGCATTGCTGCCAGACATGAAAAACGCGCGCGTGGTCGATCTGGGTTGTGGCTACGGCTGGTTTTGCCGGGCTGCACGTGAAATGGGCGCAGGTGACGTTCTCGGCCTGGATGTCTCAGAAAAAATGCTGGATAAGGCCCGTTCCATGACCCCGGATACGGTTATCCGCTATGAAAGACGCGACCTGGAGACGCTAACCTTACCCGAAGCCTCTTTCAACCTTGCCTACAGTTCCCTGACTCTGCATTACATCGACGCACTGCCCGCGATGTTCCGTACTGTTTTTCAGGCGCTGAAGGCAGGGGGCCATTTCGTCTTCTCTGCCGAGCATCCGGTATATACCGCGCCTTCAGAGCCGGGCTGGAAGCTCAACGGGCAAGGTCATAAAACCTGGCCGGTGGAAGGTTATCAGCGTGAAGGCCAGCGCGTCACTGACTGGTTTGCAGAAGGCGTTATTAAGCAGCACCGGAAGCTCGGCACTTATATCAATTTGTTGATTGAAGCAGGATTCGTTATCTGTCATCTGGATGAATGGGGCCCTTCTGCTGAGCAGATTGCCGCTTATCCGGATCTTGCTGAGGAAGCCGAACGACCAATGCTGTTCCTGATGTCAGTGCAAAAACCGCGTTAATCGTTCCCCCTGATCCCCCCTCTTTCTGAAATCTTTTCTTTCATTTATCCAGTCAGGCATCACCGCCGGGAGGCTCGTCCTCCCGCCTGCTTAAGGCTTCCTTAAGTTCTTCTGTTTACACTTCATTTCATCGCGAAACTATACCGATGCTCAATGACCGGGGATATTCAGACGATGCCCCCTTTACCTCTGTGACCACGCCAATTAACGTATCCGGCGTTTATGAAGGTTTTGTGACTGATTGATCGCAATTTTTTGAAGGCTATTTTGGCCTGTTTATTTGAGGGTAGTTTAATGGAACAGCTGAACCATCTGGTTTTTCTCTGGATTAATGCGACGCCGGCCTCGCCGGAAATGCTGATCAAGTTTGCCTCATTTCTGGCCAATGACCTGATCATCATTGTCCCCCTGCTGATTGTTGGTCTATGGCTTTGGGGACAGCGAGAGAACATTGGCCAGCAACGCGTTCTGGTCAGCAAAACAGCCATTGCCCTTCTTTTTGCGATGGCGACTGCTAAGTCGTTATCGCTGTTATTCCCTCATGCACGCCCTTTTGTGGAGGGTTTCGGACATACCTTCCTCCAGCACGCCCCTGACAGTTCATTCCCTAGCGATCATGGCACCGCCATCTTCACCTTCGCCCTGTCGTTCCTGTTCTGGCACCGCCTTTGGTCCGGCGCATTACTGATGGTGACCGCCGTGGGTATCGCCTGGTCACGCGTCTATCTGGGGGTTCACTGGCCGCTGGATATGGTCGGCGGTTTACTGGTGGGGATGCTCGGCTGCCTGTTCGCACAACTGGTGTGGAACCTGTTCGGTGAGCAGATTAACGCGATGATGTGCAAGGTTTACCGTTTCGGATTTGCCATCCCGATTAAGAAAGGCTGGGTACAGAACTAACAACTGAAACAACCCCCTTAATCATTCGAGTTGCATCTGGGCGGCAAGTGTGTGAAACCCCGGAGCTTACATCAGTAAGTGACCGGGGTGAACAAACGCAGCTACCGCAGAGGCAGCCTGAAGGATGGCGGGGTTTTATTTCCCAAAAATACTTGCCCACAGACCGCTGATTTTCATCATCACGAAGTCCCAGATACGACCAATAAAGCCGGTTTCCTTCACTTCCTGCAATGCGACCAACGGACGCTGTTCAATCACTTTGCCGTCCAGACTGAAATCAACCGTACCCACCACCTGATTTTTCGCCAGCGGCGCTTCAAGTTGCTTATTGGTCAGATTAAAGCTGGCTTTGAGATTCTTCAGCTGCCCTTTCGGCATCGTCAGCGACGCATTTTCAGCGACACCCAGCGGTACCATTTTTTCGTCACCAAACCAGACGCGCTGACTGGTAAATGCATCACCGGCTTTTATCGGCGTCAGGGTTTCGTAAAAACGGAAACCCCAGGTCAGCAGGCTTTCGCTTTCACTGAAACGGATACGGTCGCTTGGCGCGCCCATCACCACGGCAATCAGGCGCATGCCGGTTGAATCGCTGGCCGAGGAGACTAAGTTATAACCCGCGCCTGACGTGTAGCCGGTTTTAATCCCGTCAACGTTCAGGTTTGAGCTCCACAACAGGCGGTTACGGTTGATCTGTTTGATGTGGTTGAAGGTGAATTCTTTTTCTTTGTGCAGCGCATATTCATCCGGCGTATCGCGGATCAAGGCCTGTGAAAGCAGCGCCATATCGGTGGCGGAGGTGTACTGACCATCCGCATCAAGCCCGTGAACTGTTTTGAAATGCGTATTTTGCAGTTTCAATTGTTCTGCGTAACGGTTCATCAGATTGACGAATGAATCCTGACTACCCGCGACGTAATCGGCCAGCGCGATACTGGCATCGTTACCCGACTGAATGACGATGCCTTTATTGAGTTCGGACACCGGCACGCGGTCGCCAGGTTTTAGGAACATCAGCGAGGAGCCGCGTAATACCGGATTTCCGGTTGCCCAGGCATCGTTGCCGACAGAAACCAGATCATCGGATTTGATTTTGCCAGATTTGATCGCCTGTCCGACCACATAGCTGACCATGATTTTACTCAGGCTGGCCGGGTCAAGACGGGCATCAGGGTTAGATTCGGTGATGATTTTCCCGCTGTTGTAATCCATTAACACCCAGGATTTGGCATTAATCTGAGGGGCAACGGGGCCGGTATCCGCCTGAGCGGCGGGAAGCGCCAGCAGGAGTATTCCACTGCCCAGCGCGTAAATGAAAGTCCGTTTGAATGGGGAAGAAATTGTCATAGGTATCAGCGCTTTTGTCCGGGTAACTGAAATTTATCTTATCTTTCAATCAGATTGTGCAACTCTGTCAGGTGTAAAACCTACTGCTTTCCGGGGCGGGAATAAACCTAAATAGTGTAAAGATCTTAAGAATAGTAGAGTTTTCCGCTGCTCGCGCAGATTCAACTGGCGATAAAAACAGCAGTCAGTGCTTGACCATTTCAAACATGTGCGGCAATTTGTCATACAAACACATACAAAATATCTATAACAATAAACGGCTTATTCACAACGTGACGTCAACGTTGATGAACTGACGGCAGGGGCAGAAATGGCAGGTTTGGTCTTTAAAGCGCTGATCGGCGCACTGGTCGTGATCCTGATCGGAATACTCTCTAAAACACGTAACTATTACATTGCCGGGCTGGTGCCGTTGTTCCCGACTTTCGCTCTGATCGCCCATTATATAGTCGGCACTGAACGCAATATCGAGGCACTGCGCACCACCATCATTTTCGGCCTGTGGGCCGTCATCCCGTACATGGTGTATCTGCTTTCCTTATATTTTTTCATCGGTTCGATGAAATTACCTTACGCTCTGATTGCCGCCGTCGCCTGCTGGTCGCTGGCCGCATGGGCACTGATCAGCCTGTGGACTCGTTTTCACGCCGGGTAAATCGGTTTATTAAGATTACGTGGCAATATCGTTCACAAAACACTCAAACGCCAAAATTGCGCTACGCTGAATGAAGACTGTCAGCTGAGGGAATCCGCACCATGGATCTCGCCATTTTTGAGCTCGACCATACCCTGATTTGTGATGACAGCCACAACCTGTGGCTGCACTGGCTGATTTCTCAAGGTTATGCCTCTTCGGATGAACTCAGTCATTACCACCTGCATGCCCTGCCCGCACAAAATTCAGTCGCCGGTGGACAGTTTTCCCCGCAATCTGCCGCCCATTACAGTGATTATCTTGCCCGTGCCTTTGTCCCGATGAGCGGTCTGAGTTGCCCGACCGTAGCAAACTGGGTTCAGCGGTTTATTCACCGCGATATCATGCCGCGTGTGTATCCGCAGGCACGTGAAAAGCTGGAGTGGCACCGGGTGCGCGGGGATGAAATCCTGATTGTCTCGGCCTCCGGCGAACATCTGGTGAAACCGGTGGCGAGACGTCTTGGCGCACAGGCGGGTATCGGGTTAAAGGCGGGCGTCAGCAATCAGCGGTTCAGCGGTGTGGTGGAAGGCTATCTGACGTTTCATCAGGGTCGCCTCGACCGGCTGAAACTCTGGCTGGAAACCTGCAAGCCCGATGCTTATCAGCAAATATTTGCCTACAGCCACACGTTATACGATCAGCCTTTGCTGGAATTTGCCGACGTGTCGACGGTGATTAATCCCGGCGAGGCGCTGCAAAATATCGCGGCCGAAAAGGGCTGGCATTCTCAGCACTGGTCGCGCTATCCACATCTGCAACAGACCGCCTGCTGAAGCAAGATGTTTTACCTACAGACCAAAATCACGGATAAACGCTTCGCTTTCCCGCGCTATCTCATCGCGGACAAACTCGATGAATTGCGTCAGCGCAGCGGAACGCCGTTTTCCAGCCGGTGACTGCAACTGCAACGTCCGCTGATTTAGCTGTTCAATGTTCACCGGTTTGACGCGCAGATTGTCGCGGCGCGCTTTATACATAATGGAAAAATGGCTGCATGCCGCAATTGCGCCGGGCGTATGCACCATAAAATCGTATAACACAGAGAAACGGTTACAGCTCACCGCCGGTTCGAGAAAAACGCCGCTCATCCGGCATGACAAATCAAACAGCTGACGGATGGTGCTGCCCTGCTCGTTCATCGCCAGCGGATACGGATGTAAGTCCGTCAGTTGCACATCCTTTGCAGCCAGCGGATGATCCGGTCGCATTACCATCCTCACCGGTGCGGGAAAAGAGGCCATGATATCCACGCCGCGCTCGGCCACCAGACTGAACTGCAAGGCGAAATCCACTTCCCCCTTATGGATCATTTCCGACACTCCCACCGCCGTACCGACATTGAGGTAAAACATCACGCCGGGATGATCGTGTCTGAACTGTGAAAACAACTGCGGCAGCAGATCAAACGCCAGCCCGTCGGTACAGGCCATGCGGATCACCGTGCGGCGTACCGCATTCAACCCCTGAATTTCCGCTATCGCATGTTCCATATCCATCATGCTTTTACGCACGTGGTTTTCGAGGATCTGCCCGGCATCATTAAGCACCATCCCGCGGGCATGACGTTCAAAAAGCGGCGCACCGATGCGCTCTTCCAGCCGCTGGATCTGGCGGCTGATGGCAGATACGGCGACAAATAATTGCTTACTCGCCCTGCTCAGTGACCCCGTATTTGCTACCGCCAGAAAATAGCGGATCTCCGAACTTTGCATGACCTTATTGCCTCATAACTGTGCAGATGAGCATTACAATAAAAGCAATGCTAAGTTGCAATTATTATTATTGTGGCAACGCTTGCGCAGCGCTTAGAGTGAAACTGCTAAAAAAACCAACAATAAATCCTCAAAACAATTACAAGCAGGTTTCATATGACAGCGGAAAATATCGTTGAACAGGCGCTGGCCTGGTTCGATCAGGGTGAATACAAACGAACTCTGGCACGCAGGGTCGCTATTGCGACTGAAAGCCAGAGTAATCAGCGCGACGCAGAACTGGCACGCTATCTCGATGAAGAGATCAAACCGGCACTTTCCGCGATGGGTTTCAGCCTGCTCAGCGTGGAAAATCCTCATGCCGCACACCGTCCTTTTTTGATTGCCACGCGCATTGAAGACAGCAAACTGCCAACCGTACTGAGTTACGGCCATGGTGATGTGGTGTTTGGCGACGATGAAAACTGGCGGCAGGATTTATCGCCCTGGGAGCTTAAAGAAGAAGGTGACCGCTGGTACGGACGCGGCAGCGCCGACAATAAAGGCCAGCACAGCGTCAACATTGCCGCGCTGGAGCAGATTTTCAAAGCCCGCGGCGGCCGCCTGGGATTCAACTGCAAACTGCTGTTTGAAATGGGCGAAGAAATCAGCTCTCCGGGACTGGCTGAACTTTGCCGTGATTATCGTGAAGAACTGAGCGCCGATATTTTTCTGGCCTCCGACGGTCCGCGTCTGAGCGCAGAACGCCCGACATTATTCCTCGGCTCACGGGGCGCGGTGAATTTCCGTCTGACGATTAACGCACGCGACAATGCCTATCACTCCGGAAACTGGGGCGGTCTGCTCACCAACCCGGGTACACAACTGGCGAATGCGCTGGCGTCGCTGGTGAATCAGCACGGTCAGTTGCAGGTTGCGGCTCTGAAACCACCGGCGGTCAGCGAGGCTATCCGTGAGATCCTCAGTGATGTCGATGTGGGTGGTGGTGCCAGCGATCCGCAAATCGACCCGAACTGGGGCGAGGCGGGTCTGACGCCAACCGAGCGTTTGTACGCGTGGAATACGCTGGAAGTGCTGTCGTTCCTGACCGGCAATCCGCAGCGCCCGATGAACGCGATTCCGGGCAACGCTACAGCAGTTTGTCAGCTGCGGTTTGTGGTCGGCACCGACTGGCAGAATCTGGCCCAGCACGTACGCGCACATCTGGATGCTCACGGTTTCCCGCAGGTCGATGTGGAATTTGTACGCGGCTCACCGGCCACCCGTTTTGATCCAACCGATCCGCTGGTCGGCTGGGCGCTGGATATCATGCAGCTGACAACCGGCAAAAAACCGGCACTGCTGCCAAATCTGGGCGGTTCGCTGCCTAATGATGTCTTTGCCGACATTCTCGGTTTGCCGACGCTTTGGGTTCCGCACTCTTATCCGGCCTGCGGTCAGCATGGCGTTAACGAACATATGCTGATTTCCGTGGCCCGCGAGGGGCTGGCCATCATGACTCATCTTTTGTGGGATCTCGGTGAGCGCGGTCCCCGCCTGCTGGAACAGCATCTTGCCCACGCCGGAGGCGCCAAATGAGCCAGTTAAGCGCTACATCTCAACACGCAGGCTCAACGGCAGAAAAGCCCAGCCTGATGAAAACTTTGTTCGCGACCTGTATCGGCAATGCTCTGGAATGGTTTGATATCGCCATTTACGGCTTTTTCGCCAGCTATATCGCCCACGCATATTTCCCGACGTCCGACCCGACCGTCTCCCTGCTGCTGGCATTTGGCAGTTTCGGCGTTTCATTTTTGATCCGCCCTCTGGGTGCCATTGTTCTGGGTGCTTACGCCGATAAACACGGTCGCAAAGCCTCGTTGCTGATGTCCATCAGCCTGATGATGATCGGCGGGCTGATTATCGTTATCACGCCTTCTTACGCCACTATCGGCATGGCGGCACCGCTGCTGATACTGGCCGCCAGGCTGATTCAGGGGTTTTCCGCAGGCGGGGAATTCGGCAGTTCGACGGCGTTTCTGGTCGAACATTTTCCGGAGCGTAAAGCGTTTATCGCCAGCTGGCAGTTCGCCACGCAGGGTGCCAGCACACTGCTGGCCTCGGCTTTCGGGCTGGGTTTATCCGCCGTCCTGAGCGAAACGCAGTTACAGGACTGGGGATGGCGTATTCCGTTTATTTTCGGTCTGCTGATCGGGCCGGTCGGGTTGTATATCCGCCGCCATATCAAAGAATCGGAAAGCTTCAGTAAAGCCGAAAAGACGGCCTCTCCGCTCAAAGAAATCGTGCGTTCACAGAAAGGTCTGTTCTTTACAGCCATCGGTCTGATGGTGGTGTCTACCGCCATTAACTACATGCTGAACTACGTGCCGACATACGCGACCAAAACGCTGCATCTGCCTGCTTCCGCCGGATTCAGCGCCACGCTGGCCGCCGGAATTATTCTGACGGTAGTCACGCCGTTTATGGGGCTGTGGGCAGAGAAGATTGGCCGCCTGCCACTGATGTGGGGCTCATTGATTCTGTTGCTGCTGACCATTTATCCGGCGTTCTGGCTGATGCTGCAATACACGTCGGCGATGTCGTTGCTGCTGCTGATTAGCTGGCTGGCACTGCTGAAATCGGTGTATTTCTCTACCGTGCCTTCGATGATGGCGGATTTGTTCCCGATAACCACCCGCGCCAGCGGCATGGCGATCAGCTACAACGTTGCGGTGACTGTTTTCGGTGGTTTTGCACCGTTCATCTGTACGCTGCTGATCTCCGCCACCGGCAGCAGTCTGGCACCGGGTTACTATCTGATGGTTGTCGCCCTGCTCAGCGTCTGGTCACTGTTTAAAGCACAAAAAACTCAGCGCTGATTTCGCCTCAGCAGCACTCAGCAGCGGGATATCCTGTTGCTGAGTGTTACTTTTTTCACGTCGCTTAATCACTGAGCGTGGCCTATAGTCTTAGCCAGAAAGATGTACATCTTCTATTTTACCCTATTAAAAACAAGGAGTTCCGGATGCTCACCCTATGGGGCCGCGAAAATTCAAGCAATGTCAAAAAAGTGCTGTGGCTGCTCGATGAACTGAATGTGACCTTTCAGCACATCAATGCCGGCGGCGTGTATGGCAAAAACAATGAACCGCTTTATCTGTCGCTAAACCCGAACGGGCTGGTGCCTTGTCTGCAAGACGACGATTTCGTGTTGTGGGAATCCAATGCCATTCTGCGCTATCTGGCAGAACGTTCCGGCGAAGAAGCCTTCTGGCCGGACAATCTGCAACAACGGGCAGCGGCGGATAAATGGCTGGACTGGTGCAGTAACTCGCTGACCGTACCTTTTCGTCAGGTGTTCCTGACGCTGGTGCGCACGCCGGAAGCAGAACGCGATATGTCGGTGGTCGCGGCGGGGATGGCTGCATTTGAAAAATACTGGGCGATTGCCGACGCCGTGCTGGCGAAGCAAAAATGGTTCTCCGGTGAGCAGTTCGGCATCGGTGATATTCCGGTTGCCTGCTACGCCGATACCTGGTTCCGTCTTGATATTGAACGTCAGGCGCATCCGAATCTGGAACGCTGGTATCAGCAACTTCAGCAGCGTCCGGCTTTCTGTAAGCGCGTGATGCTGCCCCTGAGCTGACCGGTCTTCGCGTCGGTTGATCCTGGTTTCGATTTAAACTGCAAAAGGCGGTCATTTCTCACCGCCTTTTCTCATCAAATAACCTCAGCTTTGCGGTGCAATTTTCAGTAACTTGCCATCGCTCTCATCCGTCAGCACATACACAAACCCGTCGCTGCCGATCTGAACCTCGCGGATACGCTCTTTGCGATCGCTAAGCAGCCGTTCCTCATGAGTGACTTTATCGCCGTCAAGCGTCAGGCGGATCAGTGATTCCCCCGCCAGCGCCCCGACGAAAAGCGAGTTTTTCCACTGCGGGAATGTCTGCGCGTTATAGAACGCCATTCCGCTCAGCGCAGGCGATACCTCCCAGTAGTAAATCGGATCTTCCGCGCCCGCCAGCGTCGTCCCTTTCGCTTCAGGGATCGGCTGACCCGAATAGTTAATCCCAAACGTCGCCAGCGGCCAGCCGTAGTTTTTCCCCGGCTGCGGTAAATTCACTTCATCGCCACCGCGCGGCCCGTGTTCGGTTTCCCACAGCGCCCCGCTCCACGGATTGATGGCCAGCCCCTGCGGATTGCGGTTGCCGTACGTCCAGATTTCAGGCTTCGCATTCCTGTCGTGCACAAACGGATTGTCCTGCGGTATGCCACCTTCCGGCGTGAGACGCAAAATCTTGCCCTGTAACTGATTCAGATGCTGGGCATTAATGCGCTGATTGTTATCGCCGGTGGACAGATAAATATTGCCCTTATCATCAAACGCCATGCGACCGCCAAGATTGATACCGCTTTGCAGGGCCGGTTGCTGAATGAAGATCACTTTAAAATTGCTCAGCGTTTTATTATCCGCCGACAGTGTGCCGTAGCCGAGCGCAGCATGAGGTTCGCCCTTTTCACCCGGCTGCGAGAAGGTCAGATACACCCGACGATTGCTGGCAAAATCCGGCGATAAACGCACATCCCACAAACCGGCCTGTCCGCTGCCCCAGACGCGCGGCACGCCCTTCAGCGGCGAAGAAAGCCCGCCGTCCGGCTTCCATAAACGAAGCTGTCCGCTACGTTCGGTGATCAGCGCGCCCTGATTATCCGGCAAAAAAGCCAGCGACCAGGGATGATCTAAGCCATTCGCCAGTTCCGTCACTTGTGCGCCAGCCTGTGACGGCGGAACAGGGGATTTCGGCGCGGCACCGGCGTGAGCGGATATCAGGACAAGGGTAAAAACAGGCAATAATGTGTCGCGGAAAGAAAAGGACATAAGGCTTCTCCCGGAGGCATTGTTGAGAATGAAATTCAGAGGTGAAGTTTCAGTTTAGGCCATGTGACTGATTTTGCTGCGCGACGGTTCGCTCCCTATAACCAGCAGGAATAACACCTGGCCGAAATATAATAACAACAAGGCATTCCCTCTTTCTTAACATACCGGTAAACTGCCCCAACAGAATAGACGTCTGGACAGACAGACTTCTGTACATCCTCACTTGAAAATGACACCAGAAAAACCGCGTCCGACGGACATCTTTAATAATAAGAGCAATATAATGAGAACAGAATAATGAGAAAAATATCCGCATCCCTGCTGGCATTGAGCCTGTTTTCATCTGTACCCGCCTTCGCTGCCGGTGAAACGCCAGCGCCCGTTCCGGCGGCCATTGCCCAGCACAACGGTCCTGTCCGCATCGCGGTTATCCGTAATCTCGGTTCCGACGACAACACCACCCAGTTTCTGGCCGGTGCCATCAAACAAGGCCGCGCGCTTGGGTTTAAAGTCGATACCTTCCTGAGCAATGGCGATGACGCCAAATTCCAGGATTTCGTCAATCAGGCCATTAGCCAGAAATACGACGGCATCATCCTTTCGCAAGGTCGCGGACCTTACTCTGAAGCGCTGGTGAAACGCATCGCCGCTGCCGGTATTGCGGTGTCTGCCTTTGATACCGAAGTGCCGGAGAATATTCCAGGCGTCACGGTGACTCGTCAGGACGATGCTTCGCTGGCAAAAGCGTCTGTGGGTCAGCTGGTGAAAGATTTCAACGGTAAAGCCAATATCGTCAAATTGTGGGTAGCCGGTTTCCCGCCAATGGAACGTCGCCAGAAAACTTACGAAGCCATTCTGAAAGAGAATCCGGGTATTCATCAGCTGGAGTCTATCGGCGCGGTGTCATCTGACGTTCAGGGCGATACGGCGAACAAAGTCGGCGCGATACTGGCGAAATACCCGAAAGGTCAGATTGATGCGATCTGGGGTGCGTGGGATGCCTTCAGCCAGGGCGCATATAAGGCCCTGAAAGAGAATGGCCGTACTGAAATCAAACTCTACAGCATTGACGTGTCGAATCAGGATCTTCAGCTGATGCGCGAAAAAGGCAGCCCATGGCAGATGACCGCCGCTGTCGATACTCAGCTGATCGGCGCCGTGAACCTGCGCATCGTGGCCCTGAAAATTGCCGGTGAGAAAACGCCTGCCACTTACGAATTCCCGGCACAAACCATTCCTCAATCCCTGCTGCTCAGCCAGCCGGAGGGCATCAACGTGACCGGCCTGAGTAAAATCATTCCGGGCTGGGGAAAATCTGAAGATTTCACTGCGCCGTGGTTTGCGACGCTGGAAGCAAAATACAAAAAGTAACCGCCTCAGACCTCCCGGAAACGGGAGGTTTTCCTTCGCTGTTCAGTACTTCGCCCGTTTGTTCCGCTCAACTTTTCCCCGTTTACCCCGCGCGATCACAGAAATAAAGAAACATAATTTCAGAAACAAAAATCTCAATAGCCTCAACGCCTTGTAAACGTTAAAACTCCTACTCTCCCATTTCATACGGACATTGAAGCAATGAGTACTGAGATCCTTTCGGTCAAGGAAAAGATTGGATATGGATTAGGCGATGCGGCCAGTCACATAATTTTCGATAACGTCATGCTTTACATGATGTTCTTTTATACCGATATCTTCGGCATTCCGGCCGGTTATGTCGGTACCATGTTCCTGCTCGCCCGCGCGCTGGATGCAATTTCTGATCCCTGCATGGGATTACTGGCCGACCGCACCCGCACCCGCTGGGGGAAATTCCGTCCTTACGTACTGTTCGGTGCTATCCCGTTCGGTATCGTCTGCGTCTTTACCTACACCACGCCTGAGCTCAGCATGACCGGCAAAATGATTTACGCCGCCATCACTTATACGCTGCTGACGCTGATGTATACCGTGGTGAATATCCCTTATTGCGCGCTGGGTGGCGTGATCACTTCTGACCCGACACAGCGTATTTCGTTGCAATCGTACCGCTTCGTGCTGGCCACCGCCGGCGGGATGCTGAGTACTGTGCTGATGATGCCGCTGGTGAATTACATCGGTGGTGAAGATAAAGCACTCGGCTATCAGGGCGGGATCGCGGTACTGGCAATTGTCGCTGCCGTCATGCTGGCGATCTGTTTCGCGACCACCAAAGAGCGTGTCGACCCGGGCAAACCGACCGGCACCATGCGCGAAGATTTGCGTGATATCTGGCACAACGATCAGTGGCGCATTGTCGGCCTGCTGACCATCCTCAATATTATGGCGGTCGCGGTTCGCGGCGGCGCCATGATGTATTACGTCACTTATATTCTCGGCAATCCGGTGCTGTTCGCCTGGTTCCTCGGCGTGTATTCGGTCGGCAACCTGTTCGGTAGCGCACTGGCTAAACCGCTGACTGACTGGAAATGCAAAGTCAGCGTGTTCTGGTGGACCAACGCCATTCTGGCGGTACTGAGCATCGGCATGTTCTTCCTGCCGGTGAACGGCAGCGTGCTGATGTTTATCTTCATCTTCGTCATCGGTGTTCTGCACCAGCTCGTGACGCCAATCCAGTGGGTCATGATGTCCGACACCGTCGATTACGGCGAATGGAACGACGGCAAGCGTCTGACCGGTATCAGTTTCGCCGGCACCCTGTTTGTACTGAAACTCGGTCTGGCACTGGCCGGCGCGATGATTGGATGGATGCTGGCAGGTTCCGGTTATCAGTCCGGTGCCACGACTCAAAATGCGGCCACCATGACCAGCATTATCGCGTTATTCACTCTGGTTCCGGCAGTCTGCTATCTGCTGAGCGCCATCATATGCAAACGCTATTACATTCTGCGCACCCCGCTGCTGCGCCGCATTCTTGATGAAGTGGCTCAGGGCATCCGCCGTAATCAGCAAGAATTTATGAAATGAATTTGTTTTTGAAAAACTGAAATTGATTTAACTGAACATGCCCAAAATCATTCGTGCTGAATCAAAGCGGCAACTGAGTAAATCCCCGGGAGCATACACAGGTATGTGACCGGGGTTGGCGAAGGCAGCCAACGCAGAGTCAGCGCGAAGGATGAAGGGCTAAAGGAGGAATTCATTATGAAAATCAGTGACGGTAACTGGTTGATCCAGGACGGTCTCACACTCACACACCCGCTACAGGTGTTTGAGGTACAGCGCTCAGGCAACGACATGGTGATTTATGCCGCGCCGAAAGATGCGTCAGAGCGTGCCAGCCAGCTAGATTCACCGCTGTTCACGCTGCGATTTTTCTCGCCGCAAACCGGTGTTATTGGTGTGCGCATTACCCACTTTGACGGCGAAACCGATAAAGGCCCGCACTATCCGCTGCTGCAATCCGACACACCGGAATTGCGGTTTGAAGATAACGAGGAATTCGCTGCTTTGCACAGCGGTGACCTCTGTGTGCGTGTGACCAAAGGCAATAACTGGACGCTGGATTTCCTGCGCAATGGCCGCCGGATAACCGGCAGTGTCGCGAAATCTAACGGCTACGTGCAGGACGCGAACTCGCAGAAAACCTACATGATGGAGCGTCTGGATCTCGGCGTCGGCGAAACGGTCTACGGTCTCGGTGAGCGTTTCACCGCACTGGTTAAAAACGGTCAGACTGTCGAAACCTGGAACCGCGATGGCGGTACCAGCACGGAGCAATCCTACAAAAACATTCCCTTCTATCTCACCAACCGCGGCTATGGCGTGCTGGTGAATCATCCAGAATGTGTATCTTTTGAAGTGGGTTCGGAGAAAGTCTCTAAAGTGCAGTTCAGCGTGGAAGGCGAGTATCTGGAATATTTCGTCATTGATGGCCCGACACCGAAAAAAGTGCTCGACCGCTATACCCGTCTGACCGGCCGCCCTGCGCTGCCGCCTGCCTGGTCATTTGGTCTGTGGCTGACGACCTCTTTCACCACTAATTACGATGAAGCCACGGTGAACAGCTTTATCGATGGTATGGCGGAACGCCAGCTGCCGTTGCACGTTTTCCACTTCGACTGCTTCTGGATGAAAGCTTTCCAGTGGTGTGATTTCGAGTGGGATCCGCAAACCTTCCCGGATCCGCAGGGCATGTTGCAGCGCCTGAAAGCGCGCGGTCTGAAAATATGTGTGTGGATCAACCCGTACATCGGTCAGAAATCACCGCTGTTCCATGAAGGCAAAGAAAAAGGCTATCTGCTTAAGCGCCCGGACGGCCGCGTGTGGCAATGGGACAAATGGCAGGCCGGAATGGGCATTGTGGATTTCACTAATCCACAGGCCTGCGAATGGTATGCAGGACATCTGAAACGTCTGGTGGATATGGGTGTGGACTGTTTCAAAACCGATTTCGGCGAGCGCATCCCGACCGACGTGGTCTGGCATGATGGCTGCGACCCGCAGAAAATGCACAACCATTACGCGTTCGTGTACAACAAACTGGTGTACGAAACATTGCAGGACAAACTCGGCGAATCGGAAGCCGTGCTGTTCGCCCGTTCAGCATCGGTCGGTGCCCAGCAATTCCCGGTTCACTGGGGCGGTGACTGTTACGCCACCTACGAATCGATGGCGGAAAGCCTGCGCGGCGGGTTATCTATCGGATTGTCTGGCTTCGGTTTTTGGAGCCACGATATCGGTGGATTCGAAAATACCGCACCGGCACACATCTACAAACGCTGGTGCGCTTTCGGCCTGCTATCAAGTCACAGCCGTCTGCATGGCAGCAAATCCTATCGTGTGCCGTGGGTCTATGACGATGAAGCCTGTGATGTCGTGCGCCAGTTCACGCAACTTAAATGCCGCCTGATGCCGTATCTGTATCCTGCGTCTTCACAGGCAGCCAGCCACGGAACGCCAGTCATGCGCGCCATGATGCTGGAATTCCCGGAAGATCCGGCCTGCGATTATCTCGACCGCCAGTATATGTTGGGCGATGATTTGCTGGTTGCGCCGGTCTTCAGCGAAGAAGGCGACGTCGATTTCTATCTGCCGCAGGGCCGCTGGACGCATCTTCTGAATAACGAAGTCGCAGAAGGTTCACGCTGGCATCGTCAGCAGCATGGCTTCGACAGCCTGCCGCTGTATGTCCGCCCGAACACGTTGCTTGCACTCGGCAGTAACGACCAGAAACCGGATTACGATTACAGCCAGCAAACCGAATTCCATCTTTTTGAACTGGAAGACGATGCGGTAGCGGAAAGCACCATCACGGATCTGAACGGGAAGAAGGTCTTCAGCCTCAGCGCGGCGCGCAACGGCAACACCATTACCCTGACCTGTGAAGGTGACGCGCCTGGCTGGACAATTTGTCTGCGCAATATCGCGCAGATAAGCGGTTTCAGTCAGGGTACCTCGGCCACTCAGGTGCAGGGCGTCGTCCTGACCCCGGTGACGGGCTGCAAAAAGTACGTTATTACGTTGTAAAATTTATCATTAACCAGCCCCGCTACCTCCACAGGTAGCGGGTTTTTTATTCCCGTCAATTTCAGCATCACTCATTTGTACTCATCGTTATAAAACACATCATCGCTTTATTATTTCATCTGATTTTACGTGCGTGTCTGCCACATAATGAAAATAATAAGTTCACCCCTTTATTACTCAGGAGTTTTTTCTTTATTTTTAAACATGACACCACCGTCAGATATATTATCTGCGCCTTTCAAAGGATACCTCTATGAAGCTTATTATTTACTTTTCTTTGCTGCTGGCCTGTTGCGCAGGAATATCGCTACCGTCCGTTCAGGCTGCTGACGGACAGGCTAACGTGGTGTGTAGTTTCAGTCATATGAAACCGGATGACGCCATATTAATGCCCGGAATGCCAGGCATGGCAATGTCCCATGATTTTGTGGGCAACCGCTCCACCGATGCCTTCTCTACGGCAGAAAGCCTTCTCCTGCATTCTGGTACAACCTGTAATAACGCGGCGGACAGCACCGGTTATTGGGCGCCGACCATGATGTTACCTGATGGTCAGGTGGTGAACCCGTCCTACATCAAAATTTATTATCAGGCAAATAATGTTGCACAGTACCCTATCACCGCTTATCCACACGGTTTGCAGTTACTGGCGGGTGATCACCGGGGCTCGGGGCCGAATCCTCAGGTTAATTTCTTATGCGCAAATGGCAATGGTTACACCCACACAGCCGACCAGACCTGCGGCCTGCGCTCCGCTGGCGATGCCGTGCAGTTCAATATTGCCGTGATGTTTCCTAACTGCTGGGATGGTGTCAACCTGAAAGCCAAGGGCACAAAAAATGCCGTCTACAGCGACAATTCAGGGAAATGTCCGGCCGACCATCCGGTCAAAATTGCCTCAGTGAATATGAACATTGCGTATGTTCTTCCTCAGATCCAATCGCTGGATGTCAGTAAAATCAAGTTATCACTGGATCCTCAGATGATTGACGGTCAGCTGACACCACTTTGGGGCAGTATTTACACCGCACATGGTGATTTCATGAATGGGTGGACAGAAGATGCAACCAAATTCATGGCTGACCGTTGCATGAATTATTCTATGGAGTGCTCGACGAATATCCCTTACAGCTATACCGATGCAGAAGCTGATACCTATGTCAGCAATCAAACAGATGCCGAAAATAATTATGGCAGCGTCCCGACATTATTAGTGCAGGATGACTGGAAAAACTCCAGCCGCGATTATCATAAACAAATGCTGGCATTAATTAAATTCAAAATTCCCGCTTTACCGCCAAATGTGGATGATTACCCCGGCGTAAGCTTCAAATATAAAATCCGCATCTATAATGGAAATATTTCTGATACCAGTGCCTTTACTATTTTCTTCTACCCAACCACACCTGATGGCTGGGATGAAAATACAGTGAACTGGAATAACAAACCGTCATTCAAATATACTGCGGATGCCAGTTTGTATATGGATAACGTTCAGCAATTCCGCTATGTCGATGTCGATAAAGCCGTCCGTGCAGCTATTGCTGCAGGGCAAACCGAAGTGGCGTATTACATAGGCGGCGAACGCACCGGCCGCACCATCAGTGTCGAAGCAAAAGAAAGCGGTAAGCCGCCGGTTCTGATGCTGGCCGGTTATCAAAAAGTCGTCGAACCTTAAAAAGCGGAAGGTCTGCCTTGCCCCGTTGCCCTCACAACGGGGCTTTTTTATGTGGTTTCTAAACGTCCTGATATACACTTTCGCCGTGAATACTCCGGTACTCTTTCGGCGTCATTTCGTAGCCTTTTTTGAATACCGAATAGAAGTATTGCAGCGACGGATAGCCGCACATCTGCGAGATCTCATTAATTGAAATCGACGTCGCCGCCAGCAGATTGCGCGCCCGGTCGAGTTTCTCCTCGTGGATCACCCCGTGGATTGTTTGCCCGGTTTCATCTTTAAAGCGTTTTTCCAGATTCGAACGCGACATCCCGATGGCATCAAGAACCTGCTCTACCTTAATCCCTTTACAGGCGTGATAACGGATATAGTGCATGGCCTGGATAACCGCCGGATCACGCAAAGAACGGAAATCAGTTGAACGGCGCTCAACCACTTTCACCGGTGGCACCAGAATGCGCTGTAACGGTAAATCGCGCTGATCCAGCAACTGATGCAGGAGCTTTGCCGCCCGGTATCCCATCTGCCGCGTGCCTTGCACCACGGAAGACAGCGCCACGCGTGACAAATACCGCGTCAGTTCTTCGTTATCAATGCCGATCACACTGAGCTTTTCCGGCACCGGAATATTCAGATGCTCGCAGACCTGCAACAGATGGCGTGCCCGGGCATCGGTGACGGCAATAATGCCGGTTTGCTGCGGCAAGGTCTGGATCCAGTCGGCCAGCCGGTTCTGCGCGTGCTGCCAGTTTTCCGGCGCGGTTTCCATCCCCTGATACACCACCCCCTGATATTGCTCGGCCGATACCAGTTTTTTGAAAGCGTGTTCGCGCTCCTGTGCCCAGCGTTTCCCCCCCGCATCAGGTAAACCATAAAATGCGAAACGGTTGATACCTTTCTCTTTGAGGTGCATAAAGGCCGCTTCAACCAGCGCGTAGTTGTCGGTGGCGATGTAATGCACTGGCGGATAATCATCTTCCTGATGATAGGAACCGCCGACGCCCACTATCGGAACATTTAGATCCTTAAGCAACGTCTCGATTTCCCTGTCGTCAAAATCAGCAATGACGCCATCGCCGAGCCAGTCTTTAATATTATCTATACGGCAGCGGAAATCCTCTTCAATGAAGATATCCCAGTCGCTTTGTGAGGCCTGCAAATACTCACCCACGCCTTCTACTACCTGACGGTCGTAAACTTTGTTAGCGTTAAATAACAGAGTGATCCGATAACGTTTCTCAAACATGCCTGTCTCTCACCGGTTTCTAATAGACTAAGCCTCATTCATTGCGCTAACTGAATGAGGCTGATTGCGTTGGTCAATAGCACAGCGCAATGGCTTAGGTTGATTTGGCATAGTGATTATGTGAGGTTCCTCAGGTTTTCCTGCATTGCCTCGCATAATCACCGCCACAGCGGAGGATTTATGCGCGTCTCTTGGTGGCCGAATCCATCCAGACCGCCAGCAGCAGGATCGCGCCTTTGACGATGTACTGCCAGAACGTTGGCACGTCCAGCATACTCATGCCGTTATCCAGAGATGCCATGATGAAAGCGCCCATTACGGCACCCGCAACACTCCCCACCCCGCCCGCCAGGCTGGTTCCGCCAATAACGCAGGCGGCAATGGCATCCAGTTCGGCAATATTACCCGCCGATGGCGAACCCGCGCCCAAACGTGAACTGAGGATCAGACCGGCGATAGCGACCATCAGTCCGTTAATCGCAAATACCGCCAGCTTGCTGCGTTCAACGTTCACGCCGGATAACCGCGCCGCTTCGATGTTGCCACCAATGGCATAAATACGACGACCAAATGAGGTGCGGGACGCCATAAACATGCCGCCCAGCATCAGCGCGACCAGAATCAGCACCGGCGTCGGCACGCCGCGATAGTCGTTGAGCAGATATATCGCACCCAGCGCAATGATGGCCGTCAGCGCCTGACGGGTGACATCGTTTTTAGCCGCGCTCACCGGCAATCCGAGAGCTGCACGCTGTTTACGCCGGTGCCATTGCCAGCCGATAAACAACGCCAGAGCCACCGCCCCGATACCAAAACCTAAGGTATCTGGCAGGTAGCTTTGACCAATCAGCGACATCGCAGGCGTCGTCGGCGACACCGTGGTGCCGCTGGTGATACCTATCAGAATGCCGCGAAACGCCAGCATCCCTGCCAGCGTGACGATAAATGACGGTACCTTACGGTAAGCCACCCACCAGCCGTTCCATGCGCCAAGCAACAATCCAAGCGCCAGCGTCACCACGATAGTCAGTGGCAACGGCCAGCCGAGCCAGACGTCAAAAATCGCCGCCACGCCGCCGAGTAAACCCATCATCGAGCCGACGGACAGGTCGATTTCCGCAGAAATAATCACGAACACCATGCCGACAGCCAGAATGCCGGTAATGGCGGTCTGGCGCAGCAAATTAGAAACGTTACGCGCGCTGATATACGCGCCGTCGGTGGTCACGCTGAAAAACACGATAATCACCGCAATGGCCGCCAGCATGACAAAAACCTGCAGGTTGATACTTTTCAGTTTTTTGACCGATAGCACGGCCTCTGAACCGCTCTCGTTGACGGCGGCGGAAGGGATTCCTGGCTGGGGAAATTTAGACATAAGCTTCACTCCTCAATGCGGCTTCCATGACCTGCTCCTGACTTAAATTGTTATTTTCCAGGCAGGCTTTCACCTGCCCGAGATGCATCACTACGACGCGGTCACTCAGTCCAAGCACTTCGGGTAACTCTGATGAGATAACGATGATTGCCATTCCCTGTGCCGCAAGCTGGCCGATCAGTTTGTAGATTTCATGTTTTGCTCCCACATCGATTCCGCGTGTAGGTTCATCAAGAATTAAGATTTTGGGTTTAAGCAGCAGACAACGCGCCAGAATGGCTTTTTGTTGATTGCCGCCGCTGAGCCTTCCGATTGCCAGCTCGGGAGAAGATGTTTTAATTTTGAGTTGTTTCACCGATTCGCTGATGGTGTGCTGTTCCTGCGCTTCACGCAGAACACCGCCACCGCTGAACTGGCTCAGCGCTGCCAGCGTGATATTGCTGCCCACCGCCATCACCGGCACGATGCCGTCGCGTTTGCGGTCTTCGGGCACCATCGCCAGGCCACGGCGCATGGCATCACGGCAATCGGTAATCTGCACTTTATGACCTTCGAGCCAGACATCTCCTGACCAGCGCCCCGGATAAACACCGAAAAGGCACTCCATCATTTCTGTTCTGCCTGCACCGACCAGCCCTGCGACGCCCAGTACTTCGCCCTGACGCAGCGTAAAACCGGCATTATCCACCCGCTTTATGTGGCGATTCACCGGATGCCACGCAGTGAGGTTTTCAATGAGCAAAATTTCATTACCCATCTGCCGCTCACGCGGGGGGAATAACTCAGTGAGTTCGCGGCCCACCATCATAGCGATGATGTCCTTTTCCGACGTGCCGGCCGCATTGCAGGTGGCGATATGACGTCCATCACGGATGACGCAAAGTTTGTCGGAGATAGCTTTCACTTCGTTCAGTTTGTGGGAAATGTAAATGCAGGCGATATCGTGATGGCGCAAATCGCGGATAATATCGAGCAAAATCGCGGTTTCACTTTCAGTGAGAGACGCCGTGGGTTCGTCAAGCACCAGCAAACGCACCTGCTTGTTGAGGGCTTTAGCAATTTCAACCAGCTGCCGCTGCCCTAATCCCAGTTCGCCCACCAGCGTATGCGGATCAATATCGAGTTTGACCTGCGCCAGCATACGCTGACAACGCAGATACATTTTATCGGTATCGAGCAGGCCAAAGCTGCCCCACTCATTGCCCAAAAACATGTTTTCCAGCACGCTCAGTTGTTTTACCAGCGCCAGCTCCTGATGAATTATCGCAATCCCTTTTTGTTCAGTATCACGAATACCTTTTGCAGTAAGTCGTTCACCTGAAAAATAAATTTCCCCCTCAAAAGTTCCGTGCGGATAAATTGCGCACAACACTTTCATTAATGTCGATTTTCCGGACCCGTTCTCGCCGCACAGGGATAACACTTCGCCTGCGGCCAGCGTCAGACTAATATTATCAACCGCTTTTACCGCACCAAATTTCTTGGTGATATTTCGCATATCCAGCAGGGGTAATTTTTCATATTGATCTGGCATGTTTACCTCCAGCAAAAACAACACGTCAAAAAGAAGTGTTGTTTTCGTAGAAAAATATTGAAAAATTAGAGATCAGATTTCTTATGGAAACCGTCAGCCACCACGGTGCTATCAATATTATTTTTATCCACCTGAATCGGTTTTAATAAATACGAAGGCACTTCTTTTTTACCGTTATTTAATGTCGCATTAGATTTTGGCGTTTCACCTTTACCTAACTGCACGGCAATTTCGGCAGCATCATTGGCCAGTTTGGTGATGGGTTTGTAAACCGTCATGGTCTGCGTACCCGCTTCGATACGTTTGATCGCCGCAAGATCAGCATCCTGACCGGAGATCGCGACTTTACCCGCCAGACCCTGTGCAGATAACGCCTGCACCGCACCACCGGCGGTCGCATCGTTGGAGGCGACGACGGCATCGATTTTGTTGTTGTTGGCGGTCAGCGCGTTTTCCATAATCTTCAGTGCATTTTCAGGCAACCAGCCATCAGCCCATTGATCACCCACCACTTTTATCTTGCCGTCTTTGATTAACGGGTTGAGTACTTTCATCTGACCGGCGCGGAAAAGCTTGGCGTTGTTATCCACCGGCGAGCCGCCCATGAGGAAATAATTGCCTTGGGGTACGCGTTCAACCAGGCTTTGCGCCTGAAGTTCGCCCACCTTTTCATTATCAAAAGAGATATAAAAATCAATGTCGGCGTTGTTAATCATGCGGTCATACGCCAGCACTTTTATGCCTTCCTGTTTGGCTTCGGCAATCACATTACTCAGCACTTGTCCGTTATAAGGAATGATCACCAGCACATCGACGCCACGGTTGATCATATTTTCAATCTGCGCCATTTGGGTTTCTTCATTACCATTCGCAGACTGAACAAAAACATCCGCACCGAGCGTTTTGGCTTTAGCCACAAAAATATCACGGTCTTTTTGCCAGCGTTCTAAACGTAAGTCATCAATAGCCATACCAATTTTAATTTCTTTCGCCAACCCTGACTGGCTGAAAAGCACTAATGCGGCACAGGCAGAAAGAATTATTTTATTCATTTTCATCATGTCAGACCTTTTATAAGAATAAGTAGAGGCAGATACAGAAGAGTTCGTACAGCAATGACACAAGGATTGTTGTCGCTGGGTAATTAATCGGCAATTGCAGATTTTAATCACTGCATTACGATTTTTTGTTTATTTCAGGAATTATGATGGGGATCATGGTTTGCCTGTAATACAAGCACGATAAGACTTTTTATTGTCGGGACATCGTGGAAGTTTAATAAAAATCATGAAGAAAACTGCTTATTTATGCGATCTGCCGCACACTTAATAATTCTATTAAATTGAGTGTGAAATAACGTAATTGTGGGATTTAACATCTCCTCCGAAGATAGAGCCTCAGCTTCCCAGTCCCGCTGGGCCCGTTTTCAAGGAGTTTTCAATGCACGCATATTTCGACAAGCTTGACGCCGTTCGCTACGAAGGTGCTAACAGCACTAACCCGCTGGCATTCCGTCATTACAATCCTGAAGAAGTCATCCTCGGCAAAACGATGGCTGAGCATCTGCGTTTCGCAGCCTGCTACTGGCACACATTCTGCTGGAACGGCAATGATATGTTCGGCGTGGGCGCATTTGATCGTCCGTGGCAACAACCCGGCGATGCGCTGGAGCTGGCGAAACGTAAAGCAGAGGTGGCGTTCGAGTTCTTCCAGAAACTCAATGTGCCTTACTACTGCTTCCACGATGTTGACGTCTCGCCAGAAGGCGCGACGATTAAAGAATACATCAATAATTTTGCCGTGATGACTGATGTTCTGGCGCAAAAACAGGAAGCCAGCGGCGTTAAACTGCTGTGGGGCACCGCGAACTGCTTTACCAATCCACGTTACGGCGCGGGTGCGGCAACCAATCCAAATCCTGAAATCTATACCTGGGCAGCGACGCAGGTTGTTCATGCGATGAACGCCACTAAACAGCTCGGCGGTGAAAACTATGTGTTGTGGGGTGGCCGCGAAGGTTATGAAACGCTGCTCAATACCGACCTGCGTCAGGAGCGTGAACAACTGGGTCGCTTCATGCAGATGGTGGTTGAGCACAAACACAAAATTGGTTTCCAGGGCACCCTGCTGATTGAGCCAAAACCGCAGGAGCCGACCAAGCATCAGTATGATTATGACGTGGCGTCCGTTTACGGGTTCCTTAAACAGTTTGGTCTGGAAAAAGAGATCAAAGTAAATATCGAGGCGAACCACGCGACGCTGGCTGGTCACTCTTTCCATCATGAAATTGCCAACGCCATTGCTCTCGGTATCTTCGGTTCCGTCGATGCGAACCGCGGTGACCCGCAGTGCGGCTGGGACACTGACCAGTTCCCGAACAGCGTGGAAGAAAATGCGCTGGTGATGTATGAAATCATCAAAGCCGGCGGTTTCACCACCGGCGGTCTGAACTTCGACTCTAAGGTGCGTCGTCAGAGCACCGACAAATATGATCTGTTCTACGGCCATATTGGTGGCATGGATACCATGGCGCTGGCGTTGAAAGTGGCGGCCCGTATGATTGAAAGCCGTGAGCTGGATAAACACGTTGCACAGCGTTACGCCGGCTGGAATACAGAACTGGGTCAGCAGATCCTGCAAGGCAAAATGTCTCTGGAATCCCTGAGCAACTATGCGCAACAAAACGCGCTGGCACCTCAGCACCAGAGCGGCCAGCAGGAACGTCTGGAGAATCTGGTTAACCGTTATCTCTTTGGTTAATCTTGTAAAATAAGCTCACGCCCTGCCCGCTTTGTGCGGAATCGCAGGGCGTAAATCTTTCTGGAAACGGGTTAACAGATAAGGGAAAAATATGTATCTCGGAATAGATCTCGGCACGTCTGGCGTCAAAGCCATTTTGCTCAGCGAAGAAGGTCGGGTGGTCGCCAGCCACAGTGAGGCGTTAACCCTTTCCCGTCCCCATCCTTTGTGGTCTGAGCAAAATCCGGCCGACTGGTGGACTGCAACAGACCGCGCGGTGTCTGCGTTATCTAAGCAACATGCCCTGCAAAGCGTAAAAGCGGTCGGCCTGACGGGTCAGATGCATGGCGCCACGGTTCTTGATGCAAAGCATCAGGTTCTGCGTCCGGCAATTTTATGGAACGATGGCCGCAGTTTCAGCCAGTGCGGTAAACTGGAAGCAGAACTCCCGGACTCCCGCCAGATAACCGGCAACCTGATGATGCCCGGCTTTACGGCACCAAAACTGCTCTGGCTGCGCGAAAACGAACCTGACTTGTTTGCGAAAATAGACAAAGTATTGCTGCCCAAAGATTATCTTCGCTGGCTGATGACCGGCGTTTTTGCTTCCGATATGTCTGACGCGGCTGGCACGATGTGGCTCGACGTGGCGAAACGCGACTGGAGTGACAAAATGCTCAGCGCAACCGGCCTGACGCGTAAACACATGCCGGAGCTTTTCGAAGGCAATCAGATTACCGGTCAGTTACTGCCAGAACTCGCTTCCCGCTGGGGAATGGATTGTGTGCCAGTCATCGCCGGTGGCGGTGATAATGCTGCTGGAGCGGTAGGTGTCGGGTTATACAAAACGGGTCAGGCGATGCTTTCTCTTGGCACGTCCGGCGTGTATTTCGCGGTCAGCGACGGATTTCTGAGTAATCCGCAACAGGCGGTACACAGTTTCTGTCACGCGCTGCCGGACACCTGGCATCTGATGTCGGTTATGCTCAGTGCCGCATCCTGTCTGGACTGGGCCGCGAATCTGACCGGCACCACTTCAGTGGGTGAGCTGATCACTCTGGCGCAGAAAACTCAACCCGCCGACTCTCCTGTCTGGTTCCTGCCGTATCTGTCCGGTGAACGCACGCCGCACAATAATCCGAATGCCAAAGGAACGTTGTTTGGTCTTACACATCAGCACGGCCCTGCTGATATTGCCCGCGCGGTACTTGAAGGTGTGGGATTCGCCCTGGCAGACGGTATGGACGTGTTGCACGCAACCGGTCTGAAACCGCACAGCATCACGCTGATTGGCGGCGGTGCCCGAAGCCCTTACTGGCGGCAAATGCTGGCGGATATCAGCGGTAAGACGCTGGAATACCGCACCGGCGGCGATGTCGGTCCGGCATTGGGCGCAGCGCGTCTGGCGCAAATTGCGATGAATGCGGGTAAACCGCTGGAACAGTTCCTGCCGGAGTTGGCACTTGAGCAAGTGCATGAACCAGACAGTGTTAAGCACACGGCATATGCGGAGCGGAGGAAAGTGTTCAGGGAGTTATATGTGAGGCTTGAAGGGTTGATGTAATGGCGGATTGGCCATCAGGGCAATGTCAATGAAGGCCTGTTCGAGAAGATTTCGGTTTCTCAAGTGCTGCGGTCACCTGACGCACAGTGCCGAAACCGACCAGAGGGGAAAGGCTTTTCCCCTCTGAACTCCCCTCGCTTTTTCAAACACGTGATCCGCGCGCTGGCTATGTTTCAGATACCGCAGTGACAAGCTGGAAATCTTGCCGCGTTGCGGTGCCTTCTCTCGGTCCTGGAGCCTCTGGTCTCCAGGCCGCTCCGCTCAGCAAGATTTCTGAATCGCCCGCGCGATCTTAAAGTCAAAACCAATCCGCTTTTCATATCAAAATCAGTAAGGTTGCGAAGTAGAAGCCTGAGGCCGGTTCCAAAATACCGCCGGAGGGAGAGGTGGAAAACCGCGTGTCTTTTACGCGGGTTGTAACCCGAACGAAGGGAACCGCGCAGCGGCGGGGTTTTGCGGCTATCACTGCGGCTGATGAAACATAGTCAGCGAGCGAAGCGCGCAGTGAAAGAGCCCGGGGGGTCTTGGGGGGTGGCGGCGATAGGCCGCCCCCCAAGTCGGTGTGGGCCGACGCCCACGACCTTGACCTTAAGGCCAGTTTGGGTGGCAACCCAAGGTTTTGTCGGTGTGGGCCGACGCCCACGGTTTTGAAGTTGCAGTTGCAGTTGCGGTTAGAAATTACAGTTCAAGGGTAAATCCCCTTGAAAGTTGTCTTCTTCCTCGGCTCCGACATAATCCCCTCAAGCGCTTCAACGCATTTCAGATAATGGGGGGTTTTCTTGTGCGCCAGCACAGCATCATTATCCTGATAGGCTTCGTAAATAAAGAATCGCGTCGGTACATTTTCGTCCTGCAACACATCAAACCTCAGGTTACCCGGTTCTTTCACCGCACCTGAATGATTGGCGTGAAACACTTCCAGAAACTCGTCCACCTTTTCCGGCTGAACATTAATTTCGACCAGTGTCACTTCCATGATTCACCCCTTTTCACTCAGGAACAGTTCGTATGCGTGCGCCACGCTGGCGTTTTCATGCACCACCGCTTTCACGGCTTTCAGCATGGCGATTGGCGATTCTGACTGGAAGATGTTACGCCCCATATCCACACCGGATGCGCCCTGGTCTATAGCGTTGAAACACATTTCCAGCGCCTCGCGTTCCGGCAGCTTTTTACCGCCTGCAATCACGATCGGCACCGGACAGCCCGCCGCGACGCGTTCGAAACCTTCATCGACATAATAGGTTTTGATGATGTTCGCGCCCATTTCAGCCGCAATACGGGTTGCCAGCGAGAAGTAACGCTGATCACGCGCCATGTCTTTGCCGACGCCGGTCACCGCCATGGTCGGCATGCCGTAACGCATCCCCTGATCGACCAGCTGGATAATGTTTTTGATCGACTGATGCTCGTATTCACTGCCGATATACACCTGCGCCGCCATCGCCGCGACGTTCAGGCGCAGCGCGTCCTCTATCGCGACGGCAACGGTTTCATTGGAAAGCTCAGTCAGAATCGAGTTACCGCCGGAAGCGCGCATTACCACTGGCTTATTGACCGCCGCCGGAACCACACTGCGCAGCACGCCACGGGTACACATCAGTACATCGGTATGCGCAAACAGCGGTGCAATATTGATATCGATACGCTCAAGGCCGGTCGTCGGGCCCTGAAAATAGCCGTGGTCGAACGCCAGCATCACTGTACGCCCGGACCCCGGATTGAAAATACGCGCCAGCCGCGACTGCATTCCCCAGTCCAGCTGACCGCTGCCTTTGAGGAAAAACGCATGATTGTCCTGCGGCGTGCCGATGCCGAAGTTCTTGCCGTCTCTGATATCGTCCAGATCTGCCATGTTCATTTCTCCTTAATCGTCAGAAGTCGTATTTGCCGATGTTGTCCTTGGTGAAGACCACGCGTTCCGGCAGTAACACGATGCCGTTGCCTTTGGCCTCATACTGGTAGCCCTGCACGCTGTTCGGCACGACTTCTACCGATCCGACGTTTGGCACATCCAGTTTGTCACCTACATTGAGTTCGCCTTTTTTCAGTAACTGATCGGCGACGTAAACCGAAATCTTGCCCTGACTGACCACGTCCCACAGGCCGAACTGTTTCACCGTCCCGCGCTCAACATAAGGGCGCATGACGTTTGGCGTACTGAAGCCGACAATGGTCACATTAGTACGTTTGAGGTTTTCCGCCGCCTGTGCGGCCGCCGGTAATGCATTGGCGTCTGGTGCAATAATCGCGTCGAGATCACCGTAGGATTTCAAAATCCCTTCGGCGGTTTGCAGCGATTTGGTGGCGTCGTTATAGCCATATTGCGTGGTCACGATTTCCCAGCCCGGATGCTCTTTGGCAATTTTGGCTTTCGCCTCTTTTACCCACTGGTTCTGGTCGGTCACCGTCGGGCTGGAGTAGAAAAATGCCACTTTGGCTTTTTCTTTCTTCACCTGGCTGGACGTCATATCCACCAGCATCGAGCCGAGCTGTTGCGGAGTGCCCTGATTGATGTAAATCGAGCGACATTCTGGTTTGGTGTCAGAATCCCAGGTCAGCACTTTCACGCCGCGTTGCATGGCGCGTTTAAGTGCCGGACACAGGCCATCCGGTGATACCGCCGCGACCACAATCGCGTTGTATCCCTGATTGACGAAGTTGTTGATCATTTGTACCTGACCGGAAACGCTCGGTTCGGTCGGGCCGTCATACGTGACGTCCACACCCAGTTCGTTCCCCGCCGCCGTCGCGCCATTGCCGCCGCTGGTGAAATAGCCGACGCCCACCAGTTTTGGGATAAAGGCGATACGTTCTGCCGCCTGCGCACTCACGCAGGCGAGGCTTACGGCACTGGCAATCAGTAAGGTTTTCATTGTGTTGGCTTTCATCATTAACCCCGGCTTATTTAGAAGACGTCAAGGAAGGAGAAGGCGCAGACCAGCGCTGGCGATAACGCTGGAAAACACTGCGGATAAGACCACGGTTGAGGCTGGCAGAACGACCGATGACCACCAGGATCAATAGCGCGCCGGACAGCGCACTGGAAACCTGACTGGAGACGCCGACCATCTGCAAGCCCTGCTGGAGATACCCGATCAGCAGCGTCGCCAGCGCCGTGCCGAGAATGGAACCTGAACCGCCGTAGATATTGGCGCCGCCAAGCACGACCGCCGTGATAGCAGGCATCAGCAAAGCGTTGCCGAGATCAGAACGGGCAGAACCGAAATAGGATGTCATCAGGATGGCGGCGACCGCGGAGGCCAGGCCGGTCATCCCGTAAAGGGCAAACACCGTGCGGCTGACAGGCAATGCGCCATAGCGCGCCACGCGGGCATTCTGTCCGATGAGGAAGACATTGCGACCGGTGCGACTGCGGTGCATCAGCAACCAGAAAAACAGCGTCGCCAGTAGGAAGATCATCAGCGGCATCGGCAGACCCAGCACCACCTGATTAGCAAAGTTGGTGAACGCATCAGGGAAATTACCGATACCCTCGAAACCCGTCGCGCCTGCCAGCCCGGAAAGCAGTAAGGCACTGCCGCCGAACAGATAAAGCGTGCCAAGCGTGATGACCAGCGGGTTAACGCCGGTATAAAGGATCAGAGCCGCATTCAGCAAACCACAGGCCGCGCCAAGCGCCAGCGTCATGATGATCGCCAGTGCCAGCGGCACGCCAGCCTGACAAAGTACGCCGAGCGCGATGGCGCACAGGCCGATGGTCGAACCGAAGGAAATGTCGATGCCGCCGCTGACAATCACCAGGGTCAGCGGCAATGCCACAATTCCGATGGTGATGAAATCGCTGGTGCTGAACAGCAGCGTATTTGCATCCAGCATGCGCGGATTGGCGAAACCGAACAGTAAGATTTCGATGACCAGTAACGCCAGCAGCGCGATTTCCCAGCCATATTGTTGGAGTTTATTCATCACATCACCCCGCTCTTTTTGCCGGTACTTAACCGGCGGCTGGTATTTTTTGATGGCTGAGATTTACGTTCAGCAGGTTTCTTCTGAAGCGGCGGACTGGCCGTCAGGAAGCGTGAATACTTCTGACGCCGCAGGTTTTTCTCCAGCGCCTGCCGCAATCTGCCGTCGAATACCAGCACCGCCAGCAGCACCAGTCCGGCGATAAAATCGTTCCACCAGGCAGGAAGCCGCAACAGCACCAGCACGCTGTCGATTTGTGTCAGGAAATACGCGCCTAGCACCGCGCCGAGTATAGATCCGGTGCCACCGAGCAGGCTGATACCACCCAGTACGCAGGCGGCAATGGCTTTCATTTCCAGTCCGCTTCCGGTCTGGTTAGGCACAAAACCGATTTGCGAGGCGAAGACAATACCGGCGATGGCCGCCATCATGCCGTTGATGCCGAACGCCAGAATGCGCACGCGGTTCACAGCGACACCCAGTTGCCGCGCACCTTGTAAGTTATCGCCCACCGCGTAAAAACTGCGGCCAAATACGGTACGGCTGAGCATCCAGAACATCGCCACCAGTAAAACCATCACCAGCCAGCCCAGCGATGAAACGCTGAGAAACACCGGTTCGGATAACGATTTCAGTCCGGCAGGTAAGCCTTCAATCCATTTGCCGCCGGTCATCAGCAACATCAGCCCGCGGTATAAACCCAGCGTGCCTAAAGTGGCGACAATCGCCGGAATGCGCAGCCAGGCCACCAGCACGCCGTTGAATAATCCCGCCAGCAAACCGGTGCCGAGAGTGACCACACAGGCCAGCGGCAGGTTCATGCCGCCGTTGAGCAAAACCCCCAGCGTCACGGCGCAGAGGCCGGTAATGGAACCGACCGACACGTCGATATTGCGGGTCAGCATCACCACCGTCGCGCCCATCGCCAGCAACATCAAAATTTGCGCGCTGCCGAAAATCATGCTCAGCGTCTGAAAGCTGAACGACTGCCTGTCCATTGCGCCGAGTAAGGCAAACAAGGCGATGATCGCCATCAGCGCGGTCAGTTCACGGTTGTTTTGTATCCGCTTCAGCATGAGGATCCTCCGGTGGCGGGGGTTTTGGCGTGATTACCAAACGCGATGTGCATAATGTTGCTGACGTTGATGTCGCTGCCCTGCAACTCGCCACTCATTTCGCCCTGATGCATGACAAAGACCCGGTCGGCCAGCCCTTCAATTTCATCCAGATCAGAAGAAATCAGGATCACCGCCACGTTCTGTTCAACGACATTGCGCAGCAGCTGATAAATATCCGCCCGCGCAGAAACATCGACTCCACGCGTTGGTTCATCGACGATCAGCACCGCAGGCTGGGCTTCCAGACATTTCGCAATCAGCAATTTCTGCTGATTCCCGCCGGAAAGTGTGCGGGCAGTTTGCGACCCGTCGCGATATTTGATACCCAGCGCACGGTGATAACGCTCCAGCACTGCCGCCTCACGTTTGATATTCAGCCACCAGCTCTGACGGTTGAACGTGAGCGATGTGGTGTTCCAGCTCAGTGGCGCATCCAGATAAAGGCCGGACGCCTGCCGGTCTTCCGGCAAATACACCAGCCCTTTTCTAAGACGTTGTAAGGTGCTAAACCCGCTGATGTCCTGTTGCAACAAAAGCACCTGACCGCTTTGTGCATCCCGCAGGCCATACAGGGTTTCGGCCAGTTCGGTGCGCCCAGCGCCGACAACGCCTGCCAGCCCGACGATTTCCCCGGCGCGGGCGCTGAATGAAATATTGATAAACCCTTCACCGGTCAGATTTTGCACCTGCAAGACCGGCTGGTTTCCCGACGAATTACGCCGTGATCCCGGTAAATCCAGCCACAGCTTTTGTTCTGCGGGCAGTGCAGCGGCCTGCGTTTGCGGTGTGATAGCCGCAATCAGCGCATCGTTATCCAGCTCAGAAAGCGCGCCGCTGAGCGCAATTTTACCGTCGCGCATCACGCTGACCCGGTCGGCAATGGCGCGGATTTCCGGCAATTTGTGCGAGATGAACACCACACCGACGCCCTGCGCCGTCAGGTGTCTAACCTGCGTAAACAGGCGGGCGGATTCCGCGGGAGTCAGCGAAGCCGTCGGTTCATCAAGGATCAGCAAACGCGCATCACGCATCAGCCCGCGCAGAATTTCCACCAGTTGCTGATCCGCCACTTCCAGCGTTCCGGCCAGGGAACCGAGCGGCAGATTGCAGCCCAGTTCAGTCAGCGACTGTTGCAGTTTTTTCTCGCTGGCCTGGTGTGCGGGAAGACGGAAAAGAATGTTTTCGCGCACGCTGAGGCTCGGAAACAGCATCGGTTCCTGCGGCACCAGATAGATACCCGCCTGATGTGCTTTGGCAGGTGTCAGCGCCACCAGCGGCGCGCCGCCAAGTCGCATTTCGCCCCGGTCGGCAATCTCGACACCGGCGATGATTTTCATCAGCGTCGATTTTCCCGCGCCATTCCCGCCCAGCAGTGCATGTACCTCACCGCGTTGCAGGCTGAAATCGATATCTTTCAGCACCGCAACACCGGAAAAGCTTTTACTGACACCGCTGACCTGCAACAGCAGGTCCGGGGATGGTGCGTCTGCTGATGAGTTTTCGCTGGACTGCATACGCTGGCCTCAGGTGAGATACACCAATTGAACAAATGTATTTATTGTTTAACAATGTTCATAAAGCTAGTCTGTGATGCCGCGGAAAACTTTTGCGCTGATCACAGTTTGTTCAACTCATATACTCTGCGTTATGATTCAGGCATTAATCATTTGAAATTTGCCAAACACATCACAGTTAACAACATTTCGTTAACGAACAATTGATCTACATTTTGATAAGTGTTCACTATGAATGACAAAACAACGCTTTCCGATTTGACTAACCATCCGGAATTCAGCATGGGTGAAGAGGAACTGCTGGCGCGCACCGCGTGGTTCTATTACCACGACGGCCTGACCCAGAATGAGATTGGTGAACGGCTCGGGCTGACGCGGCTTAAAGTGTCGCGCCTGCTGGAAAAAGGCCGGCAATCCGGGGTGATCCGCGTACAAATCAACTCGCGTTTTGAGGGCTGTTTGTCGCTGGAAAACACGCTGCTTGAGCGCTTTGGTTTGCAGCAGGTTCGTGTGCTGCCCCAGCTTGCCGACGGTTCGCTGAGCGCACGACTGGGCGTCGGCGCGGCGCATATGCTGATGACGATGTTAAAACCAGAGCAATTGCTGGCCGTGGGATTTGGCGAAACCGCCATGAGCACCTTGCAGCATCTGAGCGGGTTTATCGCCTCTCAGCAGATCCGTATGGTGACGCTTTCCGGCGGAGTCGGTCCGTATATGACCGGCATCGGGCAGCTTGATGCAGCCTGTGGCGTGAGCATTATTCCCGCGCCGTTGCGGGCATCATCAGCCAGCGTGGCGACTATTTTCCGTCAGGAACGTAACGTTCACGATGTGATGCTGGCGGCCTGCGCTGCGGATATCGCCGTCGTCGGCATCGGTTCGCTGAACCAGAAACAGGAGGCGACCATTTTGCGCTCCGGTTATATCAGCGAAGGCGAACAGCTTTTATTTGGCCGGAAAGGTGCAGTAGGCGACATTCTCGGGTTCTTTATGCAGCGCAATGGCGAGCTGGCGGAAAACATGGCGATCCACGACGAACTGATTGCCGTCGCACCGGACGAACTGGCCAGCATTCCGACCGTATTAGGCGTGGCGGGCGGAGTCGAGAAGGCCGAAGCAATTGTCGCCGCACTGAAAGGCAAACGAATAAACGCACTGGTTACTGAAGAGAGCACAGCAAGAGCCATGCTGGCGCTGCTCGGCTGACCCGCAGGGAGTGAGGGGCGTGGCGGTCAGGTAACCGGTGCCCGATAAACTGGCACGAGAGAACATCACGATGACCCCTACCCTGATTTCTGACGACGATCGTAGCTATCTGATGGCGCTGGATGCCGGTACCGGCAGCATCCGGGCGGTAATTTTCAATCTTGAAGGTGAGCAGATTGCCGCCGGACAAGCTGAGTGGATCCATCTGGCCGTGCCGGATGTTCCCGGGTCGATGGAGTTTGATCTGCAAAAAAACTGGCAGCTGGCCTGCCAGTGTATTCGCCAGGCGCTGCATGAGGCGCATCTCCCTGCTTCCGCTATCCGTGCCGTTGCCGCCTGTTCTATGCGCGAGGGCATCGTGCTGTACGACAAATCCGGCGAGCCTGTCTGGGCTTGTGCCAACGTCGACGCCCGCGCCAGCCGTGAAGTCTCCGAATTAAAAGAAATCCATGATTTCGAATTTGAACGCGAAGTCTATGAATGCTCCGGCCAGACGCTGGCGCTGAGCGCAATGCCGCGTCTGCTGTGGCTGGCGCATCACCGGCCTGACATTTACCGGCAGGCAGCCACCATCACGATGATCAGCGACTGGCTGGCGTATATGCTCAGCGGCGAGCTGGCGGTAGATCCGTCCAACGCCGGCACCACCGGTATGCTGGATTTAGCTACCCGCAACTGGCGGCCTGAGCTGCTGGATATGGCGGGGCTTCGCGCCGATATGCTTTCGCCGGTGGCAGAAACCGGCACCCGCCTCGGCTATGTGACGTCCCGCGCCGCGGATGCCTGCGGCCTGAAAGCCGGTACGCCGGTCGGCATGGGCGGTGGCGATGCGCAACTGGGCACGCTCGGCCTCGGGCTGGTGCGTCCCGGTCAGACGGCGGTTCTCGGTGGTACATTCTGGCAGCAAATCGTCAATCTGCCGCAAGCGGTCACCGATCCGGAGATGAATATCCGTGTCAATCCGCACGTCATTCCCGGCATGGCGCAGGCTGAATCCATCAGTTTCTTCACCGGCCTGACCATGCGCTGGTTCCGCGATGCTTTTTGTACGGAAGAAAAAACCATGGCGCATCGTCTTGGCGTGGATGCCTACAGTTTGCTGGAAGACATGGCGGCGCGGGTACCCGTCGGTGCCTGGGGCGTGACGCCAGTATTCTCGGATGCGATGCATTTCAAGAACTGGTATCACGCCGCCCCGTCGTTCATCAATCTTTCCATCGATCCTGAAAAGTGCAACAAACCGGTGCTGTTCCGAGCATTGGAAGAGAACGCTGCCATCGTCTCAGCCTGCAATCTGGATATGATCGCCGCATTCTCCGGCGTACGCGCCAAATCGCTGGTGTTCTCCGGCGGCGGTTCGAAGGGCAAATTATGGTGTCAGATTTTAAGTGATGTGACCGGCGTGCCGGTGAATGTGCCGGTGGTGAAAGAAGCCACCGCGCTGGGTTGTGCGATTGCAGCGGGTGTCGCGGCAGGCGTGTATTCATCGCTCGCCGACACCGGTGAAGCGCTGGTGCGCTGGGAACGGGAATATCAGCCGGATGTGGCGAATCACGCAAAATATCTGGTGCAGAAAGCCAACTGGCAGGAAGTGTATGCGGATCAGCTTGGGCTGGTGGACAGGCAGCTGACGACGTCGATGTGGAAAGCACCAGGATTGTGAGGGTTAGACACCCTAACTGGCTGCCTGAGGTCAAGGTCGTGGGCTCGCCGCTCACACTAGCTTTAAGGTCAACACCTTGGGCTGCCACCCAAACTGGCCTTAAGAGGCGCCTATCGCCGCGCCTCTTAAGAATCTCCGGCTCTTTCACTACGCGCTATCGCTAGACACTATGTTTCAGTTACTACAGTGACAGGCTGGAAAGCTTGCCGCTACGCGGTCCCTTCTCCCGGTGTTCGAGCCCTACGTCTCGAACCCGCTCCGTTCAGCAAGTTTTCTGAATCGCCCGCACGATCTTAAAATCAACGGCAGATTGTCTTTTATCATTTAAAAGAGTTTATTGGCGTGCTCAAAATTCAGCTGAACGGAGCGGCTTCGAGACCCTTGGCTCGAAGACCGAGAGAAGGCAGTGCGAAGCACCTGGATTTGCGCCACCTACTAATTCACCAGAACATGTCCGTTGTGCCTGCGATAGCGCGCAGTTAAGAGACGTGGGAGATCCAAGAGGGGCCCGTCATGACCCCTCTTGGTCGGTTTCGGCGCGAAAAGCCGCATGATAACCGGTGCTAAAAAACCGAAACTATCACAGTCCATAACTAAGATGCCATAACGCCCAGTTATTTGACACTTGCCATCGGCGGATCCATCGCCACTTTGCCTTTCACTGCTTTGTTTTTCACTCTTCTTGACCACATCGCTGTCAGGATCGGCACCAGTATCGAGGTAACGATAACCGAAGTAGCGACCAGCGCCGTGGCGGCCGGGGCGATAGGTTTGAACTGCGGGACCATTTCGGCAATCAGTACCGGCGTCGCCACGGCGGCACCCGCGGAACTGGACGCGGCGATACCTGCGGTGCCATCACCGCCGCCGATAAATTTGTCGGCGAGGATCAGCGGGATACCGGTAATCACAATGACTGACACACCCAGCAATATGCCTAACAGACCGGTTTGTGCGATGACGCTCAGGTTGATGGTATTACCGAGGGCGAAGGCGAAGAACGGGATCAGCGTTTGTACCGCTTTGCTGAAGAATTCACGCAGTTCAGGATCCAGATTGCCTAAGCCAAAACCGACCAGGAATGGCAGCACCGCGCCAACGAAAACATGAGGTTCAAAGGACGCAATCCCTGCTGTGCCCAGGATAACCATCGTCATCAGCGGGCCGGACTCCAGAGACATCAGGACGAAAGCCCCCGCCTCTTCTTTGGTGCCGTATTGCTGCATTACTGAGGCATACAGGCCGCCGTTGGTCATGTCCATTGCGGCGACCAGCGCCAGTACCGAAAGCCCGGCGAAGAAACCAAACTCCACGCCATTTTCCGGCATAAACCGTGATGCTATCGCCGCCACAACCCAGGCGACCGCGATTTTCGTGACCACCAGCGTGCCTGACTTACGCAACACGGTTCCGGTTGCGCTCAGTTTGATCGAGGCTCCCATGCAGAAGAACCACACCGCCAGAATCGGTACGGTGCCGGTCATCAGTCCGTTAGTGAAAGAGCCAAAATATTTGCCCGAATCAGGCGCGAAGGTATGGCACAACGCACCAAGAAAGAGAGGCACTAACATCATTCCGCCAGGAATTTTTTCTATCGCTCGTTTAATGTGCATATTTTTTCACCTGATTAGAAGTAACGGACCACTGAATGCCGCTACGTTATCCATTTATCAGGTGTATAAAAGTGACTCGCCTCATAAATTGAAACGATGTTTCTATTTTTTAGATCGGTAGTTTTATTAATTTATTCCGTCAATATTTAATTTCGGAGCGCAATCACATTTTCAGATTTTTATTATTCAGAAGGTGCCTGTCAGAAAACAAAAAACCCGCAGCAGTTGCCTGTGCGGGTTCGGTATGGCGGGAATGAAAATCAACTGATTGACGTTGTTCCGAAAGCCTGGCGCCAGTCGGCATCAAATTTTTCGACGGCCGCCTGCACTGCCGGTGTATCGAGCAGTTGCTCAGCGACATCAACCGGCAGAGTGATTGACTGACAACCGGCCAGCAGACAATCCATCGCCTGGCGGGGCGTTCTGAAACTGGCCGCCAGCACTTTTGCATGTGGCGCATGAAGATTCAGCAGGGTCTGCAACTCCTTCACTACCGCAATACCATCACCGCCCTGCGCGTCCAGACGGTTGACGTAAGGCGCGACATATTCAGCCCCTGCCAGTGCCGATAATAACCCCTGACCCGCCCCGTAAACGGCGGTGCCGAGGGTCGGGATATTCATCCCTTTCAGTTTTTTAATCGCGGCCAGACCTTCACGGGTTACGGGGACTTTTACCACTAAACCAGATACGCGCTGCGTCAGTAACAGCGCTTCGGCCACCATCTGTTCAGCATCAGACGCCATCACCTGCGCGAATAATTTGCCATTACCGCCCAGCGCATCCCGCAACGCAGGCAACACTTCCCACAGCGATTTACCTTCTTTCGCCACAATGCTGGGATTTGTCGTCACCCCCTGCAACGGCAATATGCGTGAAAGACGTTTGACCGCAGCCACATCAGCAGTATCGAGATACAACTCCATAACCCTCTCCTTAAACATGTGAGCAAATGCAAAGTTCAGTGAGTGTACGCCTGCAAGCAGAAGATTTGTTGATCATCATCAAAATCACTTTCGAATGAAAGCATGTAAATTACGAAAGAAGAAAAGACACAAAGGAGTGTCGAGATGATTTTCAATGTGCAGCGTTATTCCACACATGATGGCCCCGGGATCCGCACGGTCGTGTTTCTTAAAGGCTGTTCGCTGGGATGCACCTGGTGCCAGAACCCGGAAAGTCGCTCTGCCAGCCACGATATTTTGTTCGATACCCGCCTGTGCAACACTGGCTGTGACTATTGCGCGCAGGTCTTCCCACATGCAGTCAGTGTTGAGGATGGCAGGATCCGCGTCCGGCAGGAAAATTTTACTGCGGCAGATTTATGTCAGATAGAACAAACCTGCCCTTCCGGCGCGCTGAGCGTGTGCGGAAGTGAGGCAGATGTCGATGAACTGATGCAGCAAATTTTGCGTGATAAACCTTTTTATCAGCGTACGGGTGGCGGCATCACGCTTTCCGGTGGCGAACCTTTTATGCAGCCACAGACGGCACAAACGTTACTGCAACGCTGCAAACAGGAAGGTTTGCACACCGCGGTGGAAAGCTGTCTGCATGTGCCGTGGAAATACATTGAACCCTCACTCGGTGCGCTCGATCTGGTGCTGGCCGATTTAAAACATGTCGGGGATGACCCCTTCAGACGCCTGACCGGCGGCTCGGTAAAACGCGTGATGGATAATTTTCGCCGTCTGGCCGCTGCAGGACAACGGCTTATCGTGCGCGTTCCGTTAATTCCCGATTTCAACGCTGACCGTGCGTCCGTCCGGCAGATTGTGGATTTTGCCGCTGAAGAAACCGGCTGCGAAGCCATTCACTTTTTGCCGTATCACACACTTGGCATCAATAAATACGCCCTGCTCGGGCAACCTTATCTGGCTCCGCGCCAGCCGTTAAATGACCCTGACCTGCTGACGTTTGCCGAAGAATACGCCGCACAAAAAGGGCTATGTTCACAGTTAAGAGGATAAGAATAATGACCCAGCTGAATCTGAATACCCTTTCCGCCCGGATCCGCTCACACAAAGATGCCCTGATCCATATCGTAAAACCGCCGGTCTGTACTGAACGCGCGCAGCATTACACGCAGATTTATCAGCAACATGCCGACAAGCCGCTGGCGGTGCGTCGCGCCCTGGCGCTGGCTGAACATTTGCGCCAGCGAACTATCTGGATCAAGCATGATGAATTGATCGTCGGGAACCAGGCCAGTGAAGTCCGTGCCGCGCCGATTTTCCCGGAATATACCGTCGGCTGGATCGAAAGTGAAATCGATGCGCTGGCGGACCGGCCGGGCGCGGGTTTTGCCGTCAGAGAATCCAACAAAAAAGTTCTGCATGAAATCTGCCCGTGGTGGCGTGGTCAGACGGTTCAGGACCGTTGCTACGGGATGTTTACCGACGAACAGAAAGCGCTGCTCGAAAGCGGGATCGTGAAAGCTGAAGGGAATATGACGTCAGGAGACGCGCATCTGGCGGTGAATTTCCCGCTGCTGCTGGAACTCGGGCTTGACGGTTTACGTCATAAAGTGGATGAACGTCGCAGCCGCATTCAGCTGACAGACTGGGAAGATCTGCATAAAGAACAGCTGCTGAAGGCCATTGATATCACCCTGACTGCCGTGAGCCATCATATTATGCGCTTCGCTGAGCTGGCGCGTGAAATGGCAATTTCTGAAACCCGCGAAAACCGCCGTGCGGAATTACTGACCATGGCAGCGAACTGCGAAGTGATTGCCCACCGGCCACCCGAGAATTTCTGGCAGGCGTTGCAGTTATGCTATTTCATTCAGCTGATTCTGCAGATTGAATCCAACGGACATTCCGTTTCGTTCGGGCGTATGGATCAGTATCTGTATCCGTTCTACCGCCGTGATGTGGAACTGGAACAGACGCTGGAACGCGGCCAGGCGATTGAGCTGCTGCAAAGCTGCTGGCTGAAACTGCTGGAAGTGAACAAAATTCGCTCCGGCACACACTCAAAAGCGTCGGCAGGCAGCCCGCTTTATCAGAACGTCACCATCGGCGGCCAGACATTGCATCACGGCGTGGCGGCGGATGCGGTCAATCCACTGTCTTACGCGGTGCTGGAATCCTGCGGACAACTGCGTTCTACCCAGCCGAACCTCAGCGTGCGTTATCACGCCGGTATGAGTAATGATTTCCTTGATGCCTGCGTACAGGTGATCCGCTGCGGCTTTGGGATGCCTGCGTTCAACAACGATGAAATCGTCATTCCTGAATTCATTAAGCTGGGCGTCGAAAAGCAAGATGCTTATGATTATGCAGCCATTGGTTGTATCGAAACCGCAGTCGGCGGCAAATGGGGATACCGCTGCACCGGCATGAGTTTCATCAACTTTGCTCGTGTCATGCTGGCGGCGCTGGAACAAGGCAAAGACGCGAAAAGCCATACCCGCTTCCTGGCTCAGGAACGCGGTTTGTCGCAGGGTAATTTCGATAACTTCGAACAGGTCTTTGCACAGTGGGATGAACAGATCCGTTATTACACCCGCAAATCAATCGAGATTGAATGCGTGGTCGATACGGTGCTGGAAGAAAACGCGCAGGATATTTTATGTTCCGCACTGGTCGATGACTGCATTGAACGCGGCAAAACCATCAAGCAAGGCGGCGCGAAATATGACTGGGTTTCCGGTTTGCAGGTCGGTATCGCCAATCTGGGTAACAGTCTGGCGGCGGTGAAAAAGCTGGTCTTCGAACAGGGAACTATCGGTCAGCAGGAACTGGCTGAAGCGCTGGCTTCCGATTATGAAGGGCTGGATGGCGAGCGTCTTCGTCAACGCCTGATTAACGGCGCAGAGAAATATGGCAACGATCATGACGGCGTAGATAATCTGCTGGTACGCGCTTATCAGTGTTATATCGACGAACTGTCGAATTATCACAATACCCGCTTCGGACGCGGCCCGATTGGCGGCACGTATTATGCGGGCACATCGTCAATTTCCGCCAATGTGCCTTTCGGGGCAGCTACCACAGCAACGCCGGATGGTCGCAAAGCCTTTACCCCGCTGGCCGAAGGCGCAAGTCCGGCATCGGGGACCGATCATCTCGGTCCGACCGCCGTATTTAACTCACTGGGCAAATTGCCGACCGAAGCGATCCTCGGCGGTGTATTGCTGAACCAGAAGCTTAATCCGGCATCACTGGAAAACGAAAATGACCGCCAGACGTTAATGCTGATGCTGCGGACTTTCTTCGAGGAACATCACGGCTGGCATGTTCAGTACAATATTGTTTCCCGCGAGACGTTACTGAAAGCCCGTGAAGAGCCGCAGAACTATCGTGACCTTGTGGTTCGCGTGGCCGGATATTCCGCGTTCTTTACGGCCTTATCGCCGGAGGCTCAGGATGATATTATCGCCCGTACTGAACACTCACTTTAATGTTCTCAACTGATATTTCTTTTTTTGGGCGGTTCCGGCCGCCCTTACTTTCGGGCGATTATGAACGACAGACAACAAATTATTCTGCAATGGGTAAATGACAAACAACGTATCAGCGTCTCTGAGTTATCACAGATTTGTCAGGTATCCGAAGTCACGATCCGCCATGATCTGAACCAGCTGGAGCAGCGCCATTATCTGCGCCGTGCCCACGGTTTTGCAGTCGCGATCCAGACTGACGACGTGGATACCCGCATGATGTCGAATTTCGCACAGAAACAGAAACTGGCGAGATTTGCTGCATCATTGATTCAGGACGGAGAAACTGTGTTTTTCGAAAGTGGCAGCAGTATCGCCCTGCTGGCGCAATATCTTGCTGACAAAAAGAATCTGACCGTGATTACCGTCAGCAGTTATGTGGCGTCATTATTGAAAAGTATGCCGTGTGACGTGGTTCTGCTGGGCGGAATGTATCAGAAAACCAGTCAGACCGTGGTTGGCCCGCTGACCAGACTGTGCCTGCAACAAATGAATTTCAGCAAGGCGTTTATGGGGATTGACGGTTTCACAGAGGCAACAGGTTTTACCGGTCGCGACATGCTGCGCGCCGATGTAGTGAATGCGGTGGTGGAGAAAGGGGCGGAAAATATCGTCCTGACCGATTCCTCTAAATTCGGCCAGATCAATCTCAATCCGCTCGGCCCTGTCAGCGCATTCAGCAGGGTGATCACTGACGATAAATTGTCACCCGAGTATCAGCAACTGCTCTCTGCGGCTGGCATTCAGGTCAGCCTTGTGGGCTGACCTTTGGCATCAAAAGGTTTACTGCCCGTAGTTTACTGCCCGTAATAAGCGTTTTTTCCATGCTTGCGAAGATAGTGCTTATCTAAAAGTTGCGGCTGCATATCCGGCAGCTGCGGCGATAACTGACGTGAGAAAATCCCCATATACGCGATTTCTTCAAGTACGACGGCGTTATGTACGGCGTTATCTGCGTCGGTTCCCCAGGTAAACGGTCCGTGTGAATGCACCAGAACCGCCGGGATATCCGCCGGTGACAGGTTTCTTTCCGCAAAGGTTTTGACGATCACTTCACCGGTTTCCCATTCGTAACGCCCTGCAATCTCCTCTTCCGTCATCCGGCGGGTGCAGGGAATATTGCCGTAGAAATAATCCGCATGGGTGGTGCCCCAGGCCGGAATGTCCAGACCAGCCTGCGACCAGATGGTCGCGTGGCGCGAATGCGTATGAACAATACCGCCCGCTTGCGGAAAATTGAGGTACAGCACCCGATGGGTATCGGTATCCGAAGACGGCTTTTTGCTGCCTTCTACGATTTTGCCGGTTTCCAGTTCCACCACCACCATGTCGTCCGCGCCCATGTGATCGTATTCCACGCCCGAAGGTTTAATCACGACCAGCCCGAGCGCACGGTCAACAGCGCTGACATTCCCCCAGGTAAAGGTCACCAGATTGTGGCGCGGAAGTGCCAGATTGGCCTCTAATACCTGCTCTTTAAGTTGTTTCAGCATCTTGGTTCCCTCATATTGCGATGCTTTATTGTCTGAGTCGCGGGGGTGTGCAGGTATGGGGCAAATCGCTAAAGAGTGCGTACAGATCTGCTGCAAACGCAAAAGTGCCAGCCGTGCGAGATGAGGGATAAAATGTCGCCAGCTTTAGTCTTTTGTGCTCCGGTGACGCTTTGCGCTGGTGAATTAAGATTATTCACCTAGTGAATGAATGGTGGTTTCACTATTTTAATTCAACGGATGCAAAAGTGCGTCCGGATGATACGAAATATAAATAAAGGTTCGGAACAGCCAAAAAATTTATTAGTAGTGTGAAGGATCACAAGGTGAATTTCGGTGATAACGCTGCAACTTACCTATACTTATAAATGATGCTGAACGTTAATCCTTTGAGGAAGATAACTATGATGCTCGTAAATAAACGCGTTGCCAGTATTGCACTGGTTCTGACTCTTGCGATGTCTGTTACCGCCTGCGGTAACTGGTCTAAACGTGACCGTAACACGGCAATTGGTGCCGGTGCCGGTGCACTGGGTGGTGCGGTTCTGACTGATGGCAGTACTTTAGGTACATTAGGTGGCGCAGCAGTCGGTGGTATTGTGGGTCATCAGGTCAGCAAATAAAAACAGAATCAAAAACAGAAAGACGCTGCGCTGTCGACCGGCGCAGCATCTTGTTTGTATCAGCCTTCTTTACATCAGCTCAAGTACATTAGCTTAAGTACATCAGCCGCCAGCCAGCTTCACTTTCATTCCTTTCGCTTCCAGCAACTGTTTCAGCAGGTCACGTTTATCGCCCTGGATCTCAATCACGCCCTCTTTCACCGCCCCGCCGCATCCACACTTCTTTTTCAGTTCTGCCGCGAGTTTTTCCAGTGCTGCATCATCAAGATCAACGCCGGTGATCAGACACACGCCTTTGCCTTTACGACCGCTGGTCTGGCGCTGAATACGCACAATACCGTCACCTTTCGGGCGCGCGACGACGGCTTTCGGCTCATCAATCCTGCCGCTGTCGGTTGAATAGACCAGACGGCTGTTGTTGTCATTGCTCATACGACCCCCTCTTAACGCAGTGATGCGCGGATATCACGCAGGGTCTGCGCCGGATCGGCGGACTGCGTAATCGGACGGCCAATCACCATGTAATCCACACCGGCTGCCAGCGCTTCCTGCGGTGTCATGACGCGACGCTGGTCGTCAGCTTTACTGCCCGCCGGACGAATTCCCGGTGTCACCAGCTGGAATGCCTGCCCCAGCGCAGATTTAAAGCGCGTCGCTTCCTGAGCAGAACACACCACGCCGTCCAGGCCACAATCGCGGGTCAGACGCGCCAGACGCTCAGCGTAATCCGCTGGTGAAAGTGTAATGCCCAAATCCGCCAGGTCACTGCCTTCCATGCTGGTCAGCACGGTCACTGCAATCAGCAGCGGTGCATTTTTACCAAAGGGTGCCAGTGCTTCTCTGGCTGCGGTCATCATGCGCGCACCGCCGCTGGCGTGAACATTCACCATCCACACGCCCAGATCCGCCGCAGCGGCAACGGCACGTGCGGTAGTGTTAGGAATGTCGTGGAATTTCAAATCCAGAAAAACCTCAAAACCGCGGCTTTGCAAATCTTTGACCATCTGCGGACCAAAATGGGTGAACATTTCTTTGCCCACTTTCAGGCGGCAATCGCGGGGATCAATCTTATCGGCAAACGCCAGCGCAGAGGATTTGTCGGCATAGTCAAGTGCGACAACAATAGGTGATGTATTTAAGTCGTTGTTGTTAATATTATTTTCAGACTTCATATCGTCAGCCTCTTGTGTGAATTCAAATCAGAAAGGGGAAATAATTTTTTTGCCGCCCGCATTTTACATGGCAAGACGCTGAATTCACAGCTACACATAATGTGACAGATTTATTAAATTTTTGTGAATCACTAGACGATGCAACAAGGCTGGCATAGCTTGTTACTTTTACTCTAAGGAAAGGCTGAAAAATGAGTGAGATAACAACCCTGACCGTCAAAATCCCGGTTGAATTAAAAGAACTGATCAAAAACGCCGCCGCTGACGCAGAACATTCATTAAGCGCAGAAGTGGCAGCACGCCTGGAACAGAGTTTTAATCCTGCTGCGCCAAAAAGCAAAAAGGCCGCCAAAGCGACCGAACACGAGATTGATAACCAGCATCTGGCGGAAGAAAGCGAACCTGCCCTCACCGCCAAAGAAATCAAGAAATTGCGTACCTTACTGAGCACACGTAAGACGAGCACCAAGAAGAAGTAACACTGAGAATCAGAACGAGACAGCCGGAGGGACAGCGAGTCAAAAGATCACTGTCCGTCCAGTCCTCTTATAGGCTTGATCGTCGCCCAGCCCCGGCATGACGGGCAATGCCAGTACAATGAATGCGCGGTGAAGCCGCATTTGTGGCAACGGTAACGCGGCTTGGTACGGATTTGCTCGCCTACCATATCGCGCAGTAAGACCAGACTTTCCTTCGCACGACCCTCTTCTGCATCCGCCAGATGGTAATCCATCAGATGATGAAACACGCGCATCGTCGGATGGCGTTGCAGCTGACGGTTAATGTAGTTCTGCGCCGTCTCACGCCCTTCCTCATTATGAATGATTTCCGCCAGCATCAGCTCCGCAGCCGCACCGGTATTTTCATCCACACAACGTTTGAGGAACTCAGCCCAACCGAGAGTATCCTTCAGGTGCTGATAGCATTCCTGGAGCATCGGCAACGCTTCACTGACCAGCTCTTTATCCTGCTCCAGCACGCGCTGCAAGGCTTCTGTCGCTTTGCGGTATTCACCCTGCGCCAGCAAAATTCGCCCTTGCATGATAGAGACGCGGGCGCAGAGCTTATCCGCAGCAGCCGCTTTTTTCAGCAGCCCCATCGCTTTATCAAAATCATCGGCAACGATCGCCTGCAAGGCCAGTTCGCACCAGAAATGCGCGATTTCTTTACGGCGATTTTCTTTACCCAGTTTGACCAGTCGCTCAGCCACGTCGATGGCATTTTGCCAGTCGCTGGTCGCCTGATGGATGATCAACAGTTGCTCAAGCGCAAACAGCTGGAAATCCTGCTCTTTGACCAGCTGATTGAACATGTCTTCGGCGCGGTCATAAAAACCGGCAGCCATGTAGTCACGTCCCAGTTGCTGAACGGCAAGCAGGCGTTGTTCGAAGGTCAGTGAGGCGCTTTCCATCAGTGACTGGTGGATGCGGATTGCGCGATCCACTTCGCCACGGGAGCGGAACAGGTTACCCAGAGTCAGGTGCGCTTCGACTGTGCTGCTGTCCTCTTTTAACATCTCAAGGAACAGGTCGACCGCTTTGTCCTGCTGATTGGAAAGCAGGAAGTTAACCCCCGCTACGTATTCACGCGACAGGCGGTTAGCATTTTCCTGTTTATCCTGCTGAGAACTTCTGCGCCCCATGTACCAGCCATAGGCGGCCGCAACGGGCAACAACAGAAACAGCAGTTCTAACATAGAGGATTATTCCTTGCTGACATCATAAGATGCTGCTGGCGGCGTAACGACAGCCGCAGGCTCAATTTGTTGTTCAAGACGTTTGATTTTACGTTGCGCGCGCCCAAGTGACAGACGGACGCGAAGATAGAACAACCCGCAAATGACCCAGCCGAGGATAAAACCGGTGGCAAACAGCACGGCAAGTAGTGTGGAAACGCGATAGTCACCCTGCGCCAGCAAATAGTTAAAGGTCACAGTCTGATCGTTATGGGCACCCAGAGTGATAGAAATCACAACGATGACCAGCAAAAATAAAAAAATCAGCAGATATTTCACATTCGTTCCTGTAATGCCGGATGTTCCGGATGAATTATGCCAAAAACTCTCGTCCCGACCTAATAAGTTAGCATTTCCGAACAAAGCTGGGAAATATTGCAGCGGCTTTAAATGCAGTCTGTATCAACTTCGACCAATTTTGAAGACTATATCCGAAGTTACGCATATCACTGCAATCAGGCCAATAAGAAGTATATGGGGATTCAGTACGGGGAATTAAAGGGGCGCGGCGAGCGCCCCTTTTGGTGACAAACACTTATCTGTTTTTTCCGGTCATTCGCGCTCACGAATTTCCTTATTTTCTGCCGGCGGTGGCGTCAGCGGGCCGACGTAACGTTCGGTCAGCCAGCAGGCCACCGTCACCAGTATCCAGCTGATCCCCACGGATGCCAGCAGGTCACGCGGCCAGTGCATACCCAGCATCAGGCGGCTGCCCATAACCACCACTGCCCACACCATCAGCACCGTGACCGTTTTGTAGTGCTTACGGCGCCATAACAGCCCGATACCTAACAAAGCCCAGGTAGCCGCAAACATGGTATGACCGGAAGGAAATGCGTATCCGGTATCGTTCTGCCAGCTTTTGTTCAGCCAGTGCGGGATTTGCACGTTATCACCCAACACTTCTTTCACCTGAGCGCTGCGCACTTTCCTTTTCTGGGCGTAAAAATCCTCAACGTCCATATGATGGTCAGTGCCCAGCCACGCCACATAGGGCCTCGGCTCACGGACTTCCCCCTTGATGTAATCTTTCGCATACTGGCCGACCAGCAGAGAGGCGATGATAATCAGGCCCAGTCCGATGGCGGGTTTAAGCCGAAAACGCAGACACCACAAAAACCAACCACAAAGGATCACTGTGGTGATAATTCCCCACGGCTGACTCACGGTTTCAGTGACCCAATACAACGGGCGCAACACGGCCGGATTTCCTCCCGGCACCCAGAGCCAGCCGCTTATCCATACCGCTGCGGGCATCAGCATTAAAATTACAGCCCCGAGAGCGGTGCGTTTGGCGATATCAAACATAGTTGTCCTTTCCGTCAGTCGTAAAAAAGAATTGGAGTGTAGCAACGTTGTCACTGCATCACATTCTCAACGCTTAGATTGTTGAGGATGCAGTTATAATTCATATCTTATTAACTAATCGTTCAAATATTCCCGCTAAAATGAACAGCAAACTGTGGCAAAATGGTGCCCTGTCATGATGGAAAGGCACCGATTCCCTATCCACAGGCCGCATCTGAACGTAGGATGCGCATCAACAAGTAAAATACTCACTGTGAATCAAGACTATTTGTGGTTTTTTTGGAGCGTAAAATGCAGCTGAAACGGGTGGCAGAAGCCAATCTGCCAACACCTTGGGGCGATTTCCTGATGGTGGGTTTTGAAGAATTGGCCACCGGGCACGACCACCTGGCGTTAGTTTTTGGTGACATCAGCGGTGAAACACCCGTTCTTGCGCGAGTTCACTCTGAATGTCTGACCGGTGATGCTTTATTCAGCCTGCGCTGTGACTGTGGTTTTCAGCTCGAAGCAGCACTGAATCACATTGCTGAGGAAGGCCGCGGTATCCTGATGTATCACCGTCAGGAAGGCCGTAACATCGGCTTGCTCAATAAAATCCGTGCTTATGCGCTGCAGGACAAAGGCTACGACACCGTCGAAGCCAACCACCAGCTCGGGTTTGCCGCTGACGAACGTGACTTCACGCTGTGTGCGGACATGTTCAAACTGCTCGGCGTGGATTCCGTTCGCCTGCTGACCAACAATCCGAAGAAAGTCGAAATCCTGACAGAAGCCGGGATCCATATTACCGAACGCGTCCCGTTGATCGTGGGCCGTAATCCGGAAAACGAGCGCTACCTGTCGACCAAGGCGGCCAAAATGGGTCATCTGCTCGATAAGTAACGGCTCTATAGTCCGATGAAAATATTAAGGGCACCTTAAGAAGGTGCCCTTTTTTATGGCAGAAGGTCAGGTATTACAGCATTTTGCGGATCACATAATGCAGAATGCCGCCGTTCTGGAAGTACGTCAGCTCATTGCCGGTGTCGATACGACAGCGGGCATTGACCGTTTCTTTATGCCCGTCTGCATAAACGATATGCACCGCGACGTCCTGCCCCGGCGTCAGGGTTTGTAATCCGCTGACACTGATCTGCTCGTCGCCGGTCAGTTTCAGCGTTTTACGGGTCACACCCTGCGGGAATTCGAGCGGCAGAATCCCCATCCCGATCAGATTCGAACGGTGAATACGTTCGAAAGATTCGGCGATAACGACACGCACGCCAAGAAGACGCGGTCCCTTTGCTGCCCAGTCGCGGCTTGAACCCGAACCGTATTCTTTACCCGCAATCACCGCCGTCGGCACACTTTCATGCTGATAACGCATCGCGGCATCGTAAATCGCCAGCTGATCCTGCGAAGGAATATGACGGGTATAACCGCCCTCCACACCCGGCACCATTTCGTTTTTGATACGGATGTTGGCGAATGTACCGCGCATCATGACTTCATGGTTACCACGGCGTGAACCATAAGAGTTAAAGGCTTTTGGTTCGACACCATGCTGTTTGAGATACAGCCCCGCCGGGCTTTCCGCCTTAATATTACCGGCTGGTGAAATGTGGTCGGTAGTGACGGAGTCCGCCAGAATCGCCAGAATACGGGCATCTTTGATGTCTTCGAGCGCATCCGGCTCGGCTTTCATATCACTGAAGAACGGCGGATGGCGGATGTAAGTGGAATCTTCCTGCCAGGTGTAGGTCGGCGTGCCGTCAACCTGAATCGCCTGCCAGCTGGCATCTCCGTTGAAGACTTCGGCATATTCTTTGTGGAACATTTCCGTCGTCACCTGCCCGACCGCATTGGCAATGTCATTAGCAGAAGGCCAGATATCTTTCAGATACACCGGCTTGCCGTCTTTGTCCTCGCCGAGCGCATCGGTCGTCAGATCGACATTCATATTCCCCGCCAACGCGTAAGCCACCACCAGCGGAGGTGATGCCAGCCAGTTGGTTTTAATCAGCGGATGAATACGTCCTTCGAAGTTACGGTTACCGGAAAGCACCGCACCGACCGTCAGATCACCGGCTTTAATCGCCGATTCAACCGGTTCTGGCAACGGCCCGGAGTTACCGATACAGGTTGTACATCCGTAACCCACCAGATTAAATCCGAGTTGTTCCAGATACGGCATCAGACCGGCGGCATTAAGATAATCGGTCACCACTTTAGAACCCGGCGCCAGCGAGGTTTTCACCCACGGCTTGCTGGTGAGACCTTTTTCAGCAGCATTTTTGGCCAGCAACCCGGCCGCCATCAGCACGCTCGGGTTCGAGGTGTTGGTACAAGAGGTGATGGCGGCAATCACCACCGCGCCGGTGGTCAGGGCATAATGCTGGCCGTCGAGCGTGAACGTCTCTTTATCGCTGCGCCCCGCTTTGCTGTTGCCCAGTTCAAGTTCCGTCGCCGCTTTAAACGCTTTGGGAACGTTGGGCAGTGCCACGCGATCCTGCGGGCGTTTAGGCCCGGCCAGACTTGGCTCGACTTCACCCATATCCAGCGCCAGCGTACTGGTAAACACCGGCTCATCACCGGCATTACGCCACAAGCCCTGAACCTGAGAATAGGCTTTCACCAGTTCGATTTGCTCGTCGCTGCGGCCACTGAGTTTCATGTAACTCAGGGTGACGTCATCCACCGGGAAGAATCCGCAGGTGGCACCGAATTCAGGCGACATATTGGCAATGGTGGCGCGGTCGGCCAGCGGTAAGTCAGCCAGTCCGTCACCGTAGAATTCGACAAATTTTCCCACCACCCCGTGTTTGCGCAGCATCTGCGTGACCGTTAACACCAGGTCAGTCGCGGTGATGCCTTCGCGTAATTTACCGGTGAGTTTGAACCCCACAACATCCGGGATCAGCATGGAAACGGGTTGTCCGAGCATGGCCGCTTCGGCTTCGATACCGCCGCAGCCCCAGCCTAAAATGCCCAAACCGTTGATCATGGTGGTGTGCGAATCGGTGCCAACCAGTGTGTCGGGATAGGCGACCGTTTTGCCATCCTGTTCTTCATACCAGACCGTTTGCCCGAGATACTCAAGGTTGACCTGATGACAGATACCAGTGCCGGGCGGGACTACGCGGAAACGGTTGAAGGCTTTTTGTCCCCAGCGCAGGAACTGGTAGCGCTCATTATTACGCTCCATTTCGAGGCGGACGTTTTCATCAAAGGCCTGATCATCACCAAATTCATCGACCGTTACGGAGTGGTCGATAACCAGATCTACAGGCGATAACGGGTTTACCTGTTCGACGTTACCACCAAGCCGTTTGACCGCCTGACGCATCGCCGCCAGATCGACCACGGCGGGAACACCGGTGAAGTCCTGCATCAGAACCCGCGCCGGGCGGTAAGCAATTTCCCTGTCCGCATGGCCGGTTTTCTGCCAGCTGACCAGTTCCTGTAAATCACTTTCCGTGACCGTGTCGCCATCGACATGGCGCAGCAGATTTTCGAGTAACACTTTGAGGGATTTAGGCAGGCGCTGGATATCACCCAGCGTTTTGGCTGCGAGTGGCAGGCTGTAGTAGTGGAACTCCTTGTTCTGGACCGCCAGCTTATCCAGACTGTTCTTGCGAATAGACGACATAGCTTCTCCTTTAGCGCTCAGCGTGGCCTTAAGGAATAACCCGCTGGCTTATAAGTGCATAGTTAAAGATAACACAAATAATTGTTAACACTCCGATAACAGCTCAAAGTGTTCAACAGGCAAAAAAAAAATCCCGCGGCATCTTCAGAGGCGGCGGGACTGGCGGTCAGCAAAGAAAATGTTGCGGTTTATTTCACAGGCAGTTTGATGTCTTTAAACATCTCTTCGATATCTTCGTTAGATCGCAGGGAAATGGCCGAATCCACCACATCGCGCGTCAGATGCGGCGCAAAGCGCTGGATAAAATCGTACATGTAACTGCGCAGGAACGTACTGCGGCGGAAACCGATTTTAGTGGTGCTGTAGGTGAAGATATCGCGCGCATCGACAGTGACCAGATCCGGATCTTGCACCGGATCTACCGCCATACTGGCGATCACCCCGACGCCGAGCCCCAGACGTACATAAGTTTTGATCACGTCGGCATCGGTGGCGGTGAAAACAATGCGTGGCGTCAGACCGGCACGGTTAAACGCGGTATCCAGTTCGGAGCGGCCGGTAAAGCCGAAGGTATACGTGACGATAGGGTAAGCGGCCAGTTCTTCGATGGTGACTTTCTCTTTGCCCGCCAGCGGATGATCTGGCTGAACCACGACCGCACGGTTCCAGTGGTAACAAGGCAACATCACCAGGTCATCGTAAAGATGCAGGGCTTCGGTGGCGATAGCGAAATCCGCATTCCCTTTGGAAACGGCTTCAGCAATCTGAGTCGGAGAACCCTGATGCATATGCAGCGAAACACGCGGGTAACGCTCGATAAAGCCTTTAATCACGTTCGGCAGGGCATAACGTGCCTGCGTGTGCGTGGTCGCCACATACAACGACCCTTTGTCCGGATAAGTGTGCTCGCCAGCCACGGCTTTGATGGCATCCACTTTAGACAAGACTTCACGGGCAATACGGATAATTTCCTGCCCGGCGGGAGTCACCTGCGTGAGATGCTTGCCACTGCGCGAAAAAATCTGGATCCCCAGTTCATCTTCCAGCATGCGAACCTGTTTACTGATACCCGGCTGCGACGTGTACAGGCCTTCTGCCGTCGAACTGACGTTCAGATTGTGATTAACAACCTCTACGATGTAGCGCAGTTGCTGCAATTTCATATCTCATACCACCCTGGTTTCAAACCCTGTCGCCATCCCTGTTCATCCGTTGGCTGAACAGTCTGGAAATGATTTTTTTATCGACTACCGGAAGTCTGTGAACGCACCGTTTTTATGCCCCAGACGCATTAACTTATTACTTAAGTGCATAAGAATAAATTTTATATAACAATTATATCAATTATTAACGTCATGTATACCCGAAGAACATAACGATAATCGCGGTCTGTCGCAGACTGATAATAAAAACACGCAGAACTCAGCGATGATAGATCTTAATGCAATAAAAAAACCAGCCCGGAGGACTGGTTTTTTACAACTGCGCAACAGGATGCAGTCATTCGGTTATCGCCTAAATAATTCAAAATTCAGGAAGGCGGCAAACTCTGGCATCCCCGGTCACAGGGCTAACCCTGTGACCGGGGTGACTGAGCGCAGCCAACGCATCGGCAAGTTGAAGTATGACGGCGGTAATTATTTTTTGCCTTCGACCCATTTACCATCAACAAAGAACGCCGTCCAGCCAGTGGCTTTACCGTCTTTCTCAGAGGATACGTACTGCTGCTTGGTCTTACGGCTGAAACGTACCATCGATTTATTGCCTTCCGGGTCAGCGACTGGCGCATCGGCCAGATAGCTCAGTTTTTCCGGCAGACGATCTTTAAAGCGTTTCAGTTCTTCCACCAGCGGCGCACGGGTTTCGCGCGATTTAGGGAAAGTATTGGCCGCAAGGAAGACACCAGCCGCACCATCACGCAGAACGAAATAGGCGTCTGATTTCTCACACGGCAATTCTGGCAATGGAACCGGATCTTCTTTCGGCGGTGCAACGTCACCGTTACGTAAGATCTTACGGGTGTTTTTACACTCGTCGTTGGTACAGCCCATGTACTTACCGAAACGCCCCATTTTCAGGTGCATCTCAGAACCACATTTCTCGCACTCAACGATCGGGCCGTCATAGCCCTTAATGCGGAACTCGCCCTGCTCGATTTCGTAGCCATCACATTCCGGGTTATTACCGCAGACATGCAATTTACGCTGATTGTCGATGAGATAGCTGTCCATCGCCGTGCCGCATTTGCCGCAACGACGTTTCGCACGCAGCGCATTGGCTTCGGCTTCGTCGCCTTCCAGAATGTTGAGCACTTCAGCATCAGCAATCAGGTTGATGGTGGTTTTGCAGCGCTCTTTCGGCGGCAACGCATAACCGGAACAACCCAGGAACACGCCGGTGCTGGCGGTGCGGATCCCCATCGGACGGCTACAGGTCGGGCATTCGATGCTGGTCAGTACCATCTGATTCGGGCGCATACCGCCTTCTTCAGGATCTTTCTCGGCGGTTTCTAACTGCTGGCTGAATTCACTGAAGAATTCATCGAGAACCGCTTTCCATTCCGCCTTGTTATTAGCGACCTGATCCAGCCCGTCTTCCATGCGTGCGGTGAAATCGTAGTTCATCAGTTCACGGAAGTTTTCTTCCAGACGATCGGTGACGATTTCGCCCATTTTCTCGGCATAGAAACGACGGTTTTCAACGTGTACGTAACCGCGATCCTGAATGGTCGAAATGATCGACGCATAAGTAGACGGACGGCCAATGCCACGTTTTTCCAGCTCTTTAACCAGTGATGCTTCGCTGAAACGCGCAGGCGGTTTGGTGAAGTGCTGAGTTGGCAGCAGTTGTTGCAGCTCCAGTTCAGTGCCCACTTCAATCGCCGGTAAGGTTCTGTCTTCGTCGCCTTTACGCAACGCAGGCATCACCTTGGTCCAGCCATCAAAACGCAGCGTACGGCCTTTGGCACGCAGGGAATAATCACCGGCTTTAACCGTCAGTGTGGTGGAATCGTACTGAGCTGGAGTCATCTGACACGCCACAAACTGGCGCCAGATCAGCTGATACAGACGCTGTGCATCCGCTTCCATATCTTTCAGCTGTTCGGAAACAACGGCCACATCAGAAGGACGAATCGCTTCGTGCGCTTCCTGAGAGTTCTCTTTGTTGCTGTACTGCAGCGGGGCTTTCGGCAGGTATTTATCGCCGAAATTCTCGCCAATATAGCCGCGTACCATTTCCACCGCGTCCTGGCTCAGGTTGGTGGAGTCAGTACGCATATAGGTAATGTGACCGGCTTCGTACAGACGCTGGGCCATCATCATGGTTTTCTTCACACCAAAGCTCAGACGCGTACTGGCCGCCTGTTGCAACGTAGAAGTAATGAACGGCGCACCCGGTTTGCTGCTGGTCGGTTTGTCTTCACGGTCAACCACGGTGTAACGCGCTTTCTCAAGCAGCGAAACGGCTGCGTGAGTCTGTTCTTTATTCACCGGCTTGAACGGTTTTTCCAGGTGATGCGTAACTTCCATTTGCAGGGCGGTTTCTTTCTTCGCCAGCAAATCTGCATGCAATTCCCAGTATTCTTCCGGCACGAACGCTTTGATTTCTTTCTCGCGTTCCACCACCAGACGCACTGCCACGGACTGAACACGGCCAGCGGATAAACCACGGGCAATTTTCTTCCACAGCAGCGGGGACACCATGTAACCCACCACGCGGTCCATAAAGCGACGCGCCTGCTGAGCGTTAACACGATCAATATTCAGTTCGCCGGGTTCTTTAAAGGCATTCTGAATCGCGTTTTTGGTAATTTCGTTAAATACCACACGGCTGAAACGTTTGTCATCACCGCCAATCACTTCCCGCAAATGCCAGGCAATCGCCTCTCCTTCGCGGTCAAGGTCGGTTGCGAGATAGATGTGGTCAGCTTTTTCCGCTAACGCTTTTAACTCAGCAACAACCTTTTCTTTACCGGGAAGTATTTCGTATTGAGCAGCCCAGCCATGAAACGGATCGACGCCCATGCGATTAACCAGCGCAGTTTTCTCATCCTTTTTTACTTTTTTCTTTGTTTTTTCTTCGGTTGAGACGGCGGTTTTTTTAGCAGCGGATCCACTGGTCGGTAAATCACGGATATGACCGACGCTGGACTTAACCACGTAGTCATTTCCTAAATATTTATTAATCGTTTTGGCTTTTGCCGGGGACTCAACTATTACGAGAGCTTTGCCCATAATTACCTTTACCTGAATGATTCTTCATCAACTGAAGAAGATTTTGTCTAGTTATGCCGCGGCACAATATCACGTCTTTTTTTATATTGCGGCAGTGAGTCAGAAGGTCAACTCATTTCTTTAAAAGAAGGAGCGAACTGACTTCCAGAGGTTCAAAACACTGATTCTGCGAGGGATTAACCAGACAGGGCTCAGCAGAATGCGCCCATTTTTATGTCAAATAATGACCAAGCGTAAACAAAACATTCCACCTGAAGCCACAAAATCCCACACTCTACCTGATTAAAATCGTCACGCAAACTAATTAACACGTAAACGCTCTTTTCGCCAATCCGTGCAAACTCTTGACTGTTTCGTACAAATAACAATCAACCGTTCAGGTGGATTACCCACAGCAGATTTGCGGTTTTCTCCGTCGCGGGATTACAATAACGTCAGCAATTATAGTGGGGAGTAAATATCATGCACGAAAATACATCGGCAATTAGTCGCGAAGCTTTACTGGTCGAGGCGAATAAGGTTATCCGTGAGCACGAAGATTACATGCACGGAATGCTGGCGACAGACGTTGAGCAGAAAGGCAATGTGCTGGTTTTCCGCGGGGAGTTTTTCATGGATGACGACGGTTTACCGACCAGAAAAACCACGGCAGTATTTAATATGTTTAAACACCTGGCGCATCTTTTTTCAGAAAAATACCATCTCGTCGATTAAGCGTAAAAAAAGACTAATAAAGGTTAACGTTACCGATTAACTCTTGCAGTAAATCGGGACAATAAAAAAGGGACAATAAAGTCCCTTTTTACTCTTAATGCTCAGCCAGAACGATTTATGCCCCGCCAGATCAGGCGTTACAATAACGGCTTCTGACTGCGCTGCAACCAGCGCAGGAACAGACGATCCGCGCTTTCTGCTGCACTGCCGGTAAACCGGTCCATCATGCGTTTGCGACGGCTGTAACGCACCGCGATCACTTCATGATTTTTCATTTCGGCAATCAGCAAATCATCACTTGTACCGATCGCATCAATCAGACCATTTTCTCGTGCCTGTGTACCGAACCAGTGTTCGCCGGTCGCTACCGCATTAATATCGAGTGAAGGACGGTTTTGATGTACAAACTCCTTGAACAACACATGCGTTTCGTTCAGGTCTTCACGGAATTTCTCGCGCCCTTCCTCGGTGTTTTCACCCAGCAACGTCAGCGTCCGTTTGAACTCACCCGCCGTATGCAACTCAATATCAATGTCGTTCTTTTTCAGCAAACGGTTGAAGTTAGGGATTTGCGCCACAACACCGATGGAACCGATGATGGCAAACGGCGCGGCAACGATTCTGTCCGCCACGCACGCCATCATATAACCGCCGCTGGCCGCCACTTTATCCACGGCAACGGTCAGGCGGATCCCGCTTTGACGCAGGCGAACAAGTTGTGAGGCCGCAAGGCCATAGCCGTGTACCACCCCGCCCGGACTTTCGAGGCGCAGCAGCACTTCGTCTTCCGGTGTCGCCACCGCCAGAACCGCCGAAATTTCTTCACGCAGCGACGTGACTTCGTGGGCGTCCATACTGCCTTTAAAATCGAGCACATACAGGCATGGTTTGCTTTTCGAGCCACCGGTTTTTGCCTGCAGTTTTTTCTGTTTGGCTTCCGCTTTGTCTTTTTTCTTCAGTTCCTTGCTGCGAATTTTCAGCTCTGCAGGATTCATACGCGCACTGCGCATTTCACGTTGCATTTCGCGGTATTGTTCGCCTAAGTCGATCAGCTGTAACTCACCTTTGCTGTGAGATTTACGGTGACGAAGGCCAATCACCAGAATTATCAGTGCGCCGATGGCGATCACTACAGTCACAACTTTGGCCAAAAACAGCCCATAAAGAGAAAGTAAATCCACAAAACCGCCTTATCTATGTGGTCATAAAACCGTGGTCAGAAAGATGTTGAACATTCTAGACAATCGTCGCTGCGGCGTCTTGTTTGAATATGACATTGTCAATCGTACGTAAAACTGAGTGCGCCGGTGTTCCAATTTTGTTACAAAAGAACTGTCCGTTTTTCGGTTAATCATTGAAACTCATGCCCATTTGAGGCATACAAGCGGTGATCACTGCCGAAACACCCCAAATTTTCGCCACAATGTCGGACTGCGGTTGAGCGCAATTTCTCCCGTTCCCGGCATTTTTGATATTAAGAGCGCCAGATATGATGACGGCCATTTGCCGCCATATCGCGCCCCCGTATAAGAGGACTGACTGTGCATTACCATCCTAAATCTGATTTGCTCAACAACCGCATTATTCTCATTACCGGCGCCGGCGACGGCATTGGTCGCGAAGCCGCCCTGACCTACGCCCGCTTCGGCGCGCAGTTGATTTTGCTGGGTCGCACTGAGAGCAAGCTGGCCAGCGTGCAGCAGGAAATTGCGGCAAGAAACCTGCGCCCGGCTTTTATTTATGCACTGGATTTACTGACCGCCAGCCAGCAGGATTGCCAGCGCGTTGCCGATCAAATCGCGCAATGGGTACCGCATCTCGACGGCGTTTTGCACAATGCAGGCCTGCTGACTGAGATTACGCCGATGGCCGAAATTCAGTTGCAGGACTGGATGAACGTGATGCAGGTTAACGTGAATGCAACCTTTATGCTGACGCAGGCGTTACTGCCGCTGATGCTGAAATCCGCCAGTTCTTCGCTGGTCTTCACCACCTCCAGCGTGGGACGCGAAGGCCGCAGCGGCTGGGGTGCCTATGCCGTGTCCAAATTCGCTACCGAAGGCATGATGCAGGTACTGGCTGAAGAGCATAAGCATACCGGTTTGCGCGTCAACTGCATCAATCCGGGCGGTACGCGCACCAGCATGCGTGCCTCGGCGTTCCCCGATGAAAACAAAGATAAACTCAAAACACCGGCCGACATCATGCCGTTGTATCTTTACCTGATGGGTGATGACAGCCGCCGTAAAACCGGTATCAGTTTTGATGCCCAGCCGGGGCGTAAAGCCGGTCCGGCAGAATAATCACGGAGTCACTGATGACCGAAGATCGCCACAAGCAGCGCCAGCAAAAGCTGAAAGAACAGGTTGATGCACGTATTGATGCTGCCAAAGAACAACGCGGCATTCTGATTGTGTTTACCGGCAACGGTAAGGGCAAAACCACGGCGGCCTTTGGTACCGTCACCCGCGCGGTCGGGCATGGTATGCGTGCGGCAGTGATCCAGTTTATCAAGGGTGAATGGCCGAACGGCGAGAAGAACCTGCTCGAGCCGCACGGCTTAGAATTTCAGGTGATGGCGACCGGTTTTACCTGGGAGACGCAGAATAAAGAGACCGATACCGAAGCCTGTCAGGCTGTCTGGCAGCACGGAAAACGCATGCTGGCCGATGCCTCGTTGGATCTGGTGGTGCTCGATGAACTGACCTATATGGTCAGTTTCGGCTATCTGGATTTACAGGATGTGGTGGACGCGCTAAATGCCCGTCCGGCGCACCAGACGGTGATTATTACCGGACGTGGTTGTCATCGTGATTTGCTGGAAATGGCCGATACCGTCAGCGAACTGCGGCCGGTAAAACATGCCTTTGACGCCGGTATTATGGCGCAACAGGGCATCGACTGGTGACGCCCTGTTTCACCGGTTAAAGCTCAATCTGACATTCTGCCAGCGTCGCCATTTCGTTATGAATCGCGCAGGCGGCATCAATCAGCGGTAACGCGAGCGCCGCGCCGCTGCCTTCGCCCAGCCGCAGGTTCAGATCAAAATACGGTGTCAGGCCCAGTGCTTCAAGCGCCAGCGTCGCGCCCTGCTCTGCCGAAAGATGTGAAGGAATGAGATAGGGTTTCAGCGCAGGCGCAATCTGGCATGCCGCCAGCGCGGATGCGTAAGAAAGAAAACCATCCAGCACCAGCGGAATACCGGCAGCTGCCGCTCCCATCATGGTACCCGCCATCGCCACCAGTTCAAAGCCCCCCACTTTCGCCATCACATCCATTGCATCTGACGGATCAGGCTGATTGACCGCAATGGCTTTTTCCACCACGCTGATTTTATGCGCCAGTCTGTCCGGTGGCAGATTAGCACCCAGTCCGACGGTTTGTGCAGGCTGAGCACCGGTCAGCACCGCGACCATCGCCGCTGCGGGCGTGGTGTTTGCCATACCGAGTTCGCCGACAGCCAGCAGCGATAAGCCGCTTTCAGCTTTAGCGATCACCCGTTCTGCACTCCAGATCAGCAATGACTCAGCCTGTTCGCGCGTCATCGCCGGGCCGGTGGCAATATTTCCCGTTCCCTGCGCCACTTTATGGTTGAGCGTACCAGGAATATCCGCCCCAATGATCCCGCAGTCAATCAGCGTAACCTGCGCACCGGCCGCTCTCGCCAGCACCGAAACCCCGGCTTTACCCTGCACAATATTCACTGCCTGAATGGCAGTTACAATCTGCGGAGACGGCGTGACACCTTCCTGCCACACACCGTGATCGGCAGCCATCACCAGCACTTCTTTGCTCGGAAAATGCAACGGCTGATTGCCACGAATCGAGGCCAGCTGGATCGCCAGTTGTTCCAGGCGGCCAAGGCTGCCCAGCGGTTTAACCAGACTGTCGAGCCGTTGTGCCGCCTTCTGCGCGGCCTGTGTATCAGGTTCAGCAATCTGACGGAGGATATTTGCCAGCGAAGCCATCGGGTTGTCCTTATTATTTTAAAAAGTTAAATACCGCTGTCGTTAAAACGCTGGATCACACAAGCGCCATGACTGAGATCGATTTCACACAGGCAGCCCTGCTTAAACGGGAAGCGCCACATGTCGGAGGGTGCCAGTTTGAGCATCATCGCCAGCAACAGGCTGAGCGAACCCTGATGCGCTACGATCGCTAACCGGCTTACCTGTGGACGCAAATGCAGCTGCTGCAAAGCCTGACGGATACGCAGGGTGAAATCTGTAAAAGATTCGCCCTGCGGGACATCGGCCTTTTGCCAGTCCTGACACCAGGCCTGATAACCTTCAGCCTGCGAGGCTTCCAGCTCCTTGTGATGGCGCATTTCCCAGTCGCCAAACGCCATCTCCTGCAACAGAGGCTGAGTTTCCATCATCTGTTCGCGTCCGTGAGCAATTATCGCCGCCGTATCGCGGCTGCGGCGCATATCGGTGTGGATCAGCGCATCGAGTGGCACAGAAGCCAGCTGGCGGCCGACGTGCTGCGCCTGTCGCTCACCTTCAGCAGTCAGCGCAATGTCGCTGCTGCCGCAAAAAACGCCGCTTACGTTAGCCTGAGTTTGTCCGTGCCGTATCAGATACAGTTTCATTATTTTGTCCTTTATCTCAGTGCCATAGCAGGAAAAACAGGAAGACCAGTTCACTTAATTCGCACGCTGCCCCCAGGGTGTCACCGGTCTGACCGCCAATGCGGCTGGCAACAAAACGCCGGAAGCCGAAGACAAACAGCAGCGTCACCAGCAATGCAAACAGGGATGATAACCCGCCGATGAACAACACGAGCGCCGTCATCAGCAGCAATGTGACACCGAAGCGCCCTTCACTGATTTTACCGATAAATAAATTGCCCATTCCCGATTCGCGGGCATAAGCCTGACGGTACATCATCACCGCCATCATGCCCCGCCCGACAACCGGCGTGACGATAAGAAGCGCCAGCACCGGCAATCCGTCCGCACTCATCTGATAAATCAGCGCTGTCCGCAGTACAACGGCTACAATCAGCGCCAGCGCGCCATTAGTGCCGATGCGGCTGTCGCGCATGATTTCAAGGATCCGCTCGCGGCTGCGTACCGAAAACAAACCGTCGCAACTGTCAGCTAATCCGTCGAGATGCAGACCGCCGGTCAGCATAATGTGCGCGATGACAACGGCGATTGCCGCGACAAGCGCGCCGACATGTGGCATGACAGTCCACCATACCAGCGCGGTAAGTAAACCCATCACCAGTCCGACCAGCGGAAAACAGACAATCCCGCGGGAATACTCTTTCAGTTCAACGCCGTCGCACCATCGTTCCTTCACCGGAATGCGGGTAAGAAACTGCAACATCGCCAGAAACTGCCGCCAAAAAGCCATAATAAATTCCCTTTTCTGAGTGGTTTTATTCCGATGTTTTTACCGGTAGCGGAATGCCGGAGACAATCAGGTAAACGTCGTCCGCTGCGGCGGCCAGTTGCTGATTTACCCGCCCGGCGATATCACGAAAACGCCGCGCCAGCAGGTTGTCCGGCACGATACCCATGCCCACTTCGTTGGTGACAATAATCACTTCGGATTCAGGATGTTGCGCAGCTTCCATCAGCTGTGCAACTTGCGCAAAAATGTGCTGTTCTATCGCGTCAAAATCCATCTCTTCCGGCGGTGTTTCACCGGCAATATCAAACAGAAGATTGGTGATAAGCGTCGTGATGCACTCGATAATAATGGTCGGAAACTGCGCCTGATGCGCACGCACAACATTACCCAGGTCACGATAGCTTTCAAAAGTATGCCAGTGAGCCGGACGTTGTTGCTGGTGATAACGGATGCGCTCCGCCATTTCGGCATCGGTCACGACCGAGGTGGCGATATACAGCACCTCGCCGCCACGTTTTTCAGCCACCTGCTCGGCAAAATGGCTTTTGCCGCTGCGGGCACCGCCGGTGATCAGCATCATAATCGGCTCCATGCTTTCTGTTGGTTAATTCAACATTCGTCAGAAATGACGTTATGCCCTGAATTTTGAGCAAAAAAAACCGCAGTCACTGACTGCGGTTTATGAGCATAGACGCAAGTGCATCGCTTGTCAGCGATTAACCCCGTTTTGCCGGTCCGGTTGCGCGACGTGCCGGTGCAACCTGAGTGTGGCGCTTAACAGCACGACGGATCTGGTTAGCTTTCACACGACGACGGTCACGTTCAACCGGCAGTTTGCTGACGGTTTCTTCGGTCATATCGACCAGTGTGCGCAGATAGTTGATGTCTGGCAGATCCAGCTCTTTATAGCCGCCACGAGGCAGGCCTTTAGGCAGGTTCAGGTCACCATAACGCACGCGGATCAGGCGACTGACCTGCACGCCAACGGCTTCCCACAGACGACGAACTTCGCGGTTACGCCCTTCTGTCAGGGTCACGTTGTACCACTGGTTCAGGCCTTCGCCGCCCTGGAATTTGATCGAGCGGAATGCCGCAGGACCGTCTTCAAGCTGCACGCCACGGCTCAGTTGTTTGATTTTTTCATCATCAACCTGACCGAACACACGTACGGCATATTCGCGTTCAACTTCACGGCTCGGGTGCATCAGGCGGTTAGCCAGTTCACCGTCGGTGGTGAATAACAGCAGGCCGGAGGTGTTAACGTCCAGACGCCCTACCGCAATCCAGCGTGAACCGCGCATTTTTGGCAGACGGTCAAAGACGGTCGGACGGCCTTCCGGATCACTGCGCGTACACAACTCGCCTTCCGGCTTGTAGTACGCCAGCACGCGGCAGACAGTGTCCTGAGATTCCATCACTGACAGAACGTGGCCATCAAGACGAATTTTGGTGCCGCCGGTGACTTCCACGCGGTCGCCCAGCGTAGAAATTTTACCGTCAACGCTGACGCGGCCAGCCTGGATCATCGCTTCAACTTCACGACGTGAACCGTGGCCAGCACGCGCCAAGACTTTTTGCAGCTTTTCGCTTTGTCCTTCGGTGCTGTCCAGTGCGTTCTTCGGCTTCTGGTATTTCACTTCTTCTTCTTCTTCGCCGTTTTCATCAAACAGCGCTTCAGCTTTAGGTTTGGTACCACGCGGTTTTAGCGGCGCGCGAGGTTTTTCACCACGGGCATTTTCCGGACGACCCGGTTTGCCTGTACGTGGTTTTTCAATACGGGAGTTTTCGGTGCGTGAATCGCCGCGGCCTGCGTCAGAACGTGGTTTGTCTGAACGCGGCTTGTCTGAACGCGGCTTGTCGCTGCGTGGTTTATCTGTACGTGGTTTGTCAGTACGTGGCTTTTCGCCGCGCTTTTCAGCCCGTGACGGTTCCGGACGGCTTTTAGCTGCGCCGGAATTTCTGCCACTTTTTGGCTTGTCACCAGATGGACGTGCCGGTTTGGCTTTATCGCTGGTGTGCTTCTGGGAATTATTCTTCTCGCTCATTGAGCAGCCTCATTTGTCGCCTTCACAGGCGTCGGGGGGAGCCGGCAGCATGACGTGATTCGCCATCTGCCCGCCAAAATTCAGTTATTGCGTAGTGATACAACGACTTACAAAAAATGTCAGCCCGCCATTATACACATTTATCAGTAATTTGTATCCCGCTAAGGACGTTACGGACTGATTATTTTTCAAACAAAATGCAAAAAATGGCTCACGGGAAGATCAGCGGAAAGGTGCCGGATCGCCCGCGCCTTCACGTATCACTTCCGGTGACGCTTCGGTCAGGTCAATCACCGTCGTCGGTTGCTGACCGAGGGATCCGCCGTCAATCACCAGATCAACCAGCTTGCCTAAATTATCCTTGATGTCTTCCGGATCAGATTCTGCAAAGTCATTGCCCGGCAGCATCAGCGTGGTGGACATCAGCGGCTCACCCAGTGCATCGAGTAATGCGACAGCAATCGGGTTTGATGGCACGCGCAGACCAATGGTTTTACGCTTCTCACTCATCAGGCGACGCGGCACTTCTTTGGTCGCTTTCAGAATGAACGTGTAGTTACCCGGCGTGTTATTTTTGATCAGACGAAATGCCGAATTATCCACGTAAGCGTAAGTGGACAGCTCAGAGAGATCACGGCACATCAGAGTAAAGTTGTGGTTTCCGTCTAACTGACGGATGCGGCAAATGCGCTCCATCGCGTTCTTTTCTTCCAGACGACAACCCAGCGCATAGCCAGAGTCCGTCGGATAAACGATCACATTGCCCTTGCGCAGCAATTCGACCGCCTGATTAATCAGGCGTGGCTGCGGATTTTCAGGGTGAATATAAAAATATTGACTCATTGTTCCCTCTTAATTCTTCTTCTGCGGTCGGGCTTCAGACCGGTTCAATTTCAGGCTGTTTCCCGGCGACCGGCCAGTGTTGCCATACCGGTTCAACGCCTGCGGGAAGCCAAAGTTTGCGCCCCAGCTCAATCCACGAACAGGGCTGATGAAAATCAGACCCCTGCGAGGCGAGCAAATTATAGTCACGGGCGTAAGCCGCCAGTTGCGCACGCTCATTGGGTGCCTGCTGACACTGCGCGACTTCCATCGCATCGCCGCCCTGTTCCGCAAAGAACGCGAGCAGGCGTTTCAGCCATTTTGTGGACAAGTCATAACGCCCCGGATGGGCGACCACGGCCTGTCCGCCAGACTGATGAATCGCATCAATCGCTTGTTCTATTGTACACCACTGTGGCGGAACATAGCCGGTCTTGCCTTTGGCGAGGAATTTTTTGAACACCTGGGCGATATTATCAGCCGCACCGAATTCCACCAGATAGCGGGCAAAGTGTGCCCGGGTGACGGCACCACCATCGGCCAGACGCAACGCGCCTTCCCATGCACCTTCGATACGCGCTTTCGCCAGACGACGGCCCATTTCCTGCGCACGTTGCTGACGTAAATCGGCCTGCACTTTCAGCAGTTCGATCATCGCCGGATGCAAAGGGTCGATGCCCAGCCCGACGATGTGAATTTCATGGTTTTCCCACAATGTAGAAATTTCAACACCGTTCACCAGTTGCAACGGCAGCTGATTTTCAGCAATGGCTTGTGCCGCCCGCGCCAGCCCTTCCGTGCTGTCGTGATCGGTGATCGCCAGAACGCCCACCCGCATTTCCACCGCACGCGCGACCAGTGCTTCAGGCGTTAGATAGCCGTCCGACGCCGTGGTATGGCTGTGAAGATCGTAGATCGTGAATGCAGTGCTGGGGGTCTGATCGTCTGCTGAAGATGAAGTGTTTACGGGTAAAGTCGTCGTCACGTGGGGAATTAACCTGTTTCTGAATGCAGCGCCCATCATAACGCGTTAGGGCTTTTCACGTTAGGGATGATTTTCACCTGAACGTGATGCACTGCAACGGTGCGATAACACTTTTTGCACAATACAGCCGCACCACGGCCGCACTAAAGCGGGGAAGTGCATGAAAAAGAGGGTTGACTTTACATCCCTGAACTAGTTTACTAGTACGCAAGTTCACGGGACAGTTCAGAAATGAACAGCGTGACAAACCGATTCAGAAAGCTTACGTTTTAAAGACGTTAGCTTCATAAACAAACAAGAGTGTCTGATGATGAAAACTCACATGATGGCGGTTCTCAGCTGGTGGCGTACTTCCCTTTGGCGGGCGGAATAATCACGCATAGCTGTCATCAGACGCTGCAAGATTTCCGAAGCCCGCATAATGCGGGCTTTTTTGTGGCCGTCTATTTGAAATCTGTTTTACAGAAACGTTAAAAAATTTCAGGAAGCAAAATGACTATTCAGAAACCACGATTAGAATTGCTGACCGCAGAAGGATGTTATCGCAGCGACCCGACGGCCATTTTCCACCAGCTTTGTGGCGCACGCCCGGCTACGCTGCTGCTTGAATCCTCAGAAGTGACCAGCAAAGAAAACCTGAAGAGCCTGTTGATTGTTGACAGCGCCCTGCGCATCACCGCGCTGGGTTCCCGGGTTTCCATTCAGGCACTGACCCCCAACGGCGCGTCTTTACTGTCACTGATTGACGCCGCATTACCGGCTGAAATCCGCAATGATGTTCGTCCGAACGGTCGCGAACTGAGCTTCCCGGTGATTGACCAGATGCAGGACGAAGATGCCCGTCTGCGTTCACGTTCCGTATTTGACGCACTGCGCAGCATTCTGACCTCAGTTGAAACGCCTGCTGATGAACGCGAGGCGATGTTCCTCGGCGGTCTGTTTGCTTATGACCTGGTCGCCGGTTTCGAAGATTTACCGCAACTGCCTTCTGATCAGCGCTGCCCGGATTTCTGTTTCTATCTGGCAGAAACCCTGCTGGTGCTTGACCATCAGAACCGCTCCTGCCGTCTGCAGGCCAGCTTGTTTACACCTTCAGCTGAAGAGAAACAGCGCCTGCACGAGCGTTTGGAACAGTTGCAACATCAGCTGCAATTACCGGCGCACGCCATTGCGCATCAGAGCGTGCCGGAAATGCAACTGAGCGTGAACCAGAGTGACGAGGTGTTCGGTGCCGTTGTTGAAAAAATGAAAGTGGCGATCCGCGCCGGTGAAATTTTCCAGGTCGTGCCTTCACGTCGTTTCTCACTGCCGTGCCCTGCTCCGCTGGCCGCTTATGAAACGCTGAAAAACAACAACCCGAGCCCGTACATGTTTTTCATGCAGGACAACGATTTCACGTTGTTCGGCGCATCGCCAGAGAGCGCGCTGAAATATGACGCGACGAATCGCCAGATCGAAATCTATCCGATTGCAGGCACACGCCCGCGCGGTCGCCGTGCTGACGGTTCACTGGATTTAGATCTCGACAGCCGCATCGAACTGGAAATGCGTACCGATCATAAAGAACTGGCCGAGCATCTGATGCTGGTGGATTTAGCGCGTAACGACCTGGCGCGTATCTGTGAACCTGGCAGCCGTTACGTCGCCGACCTGACCAAAGTTGACCGTTATTCTTTCGTGATGCATCTGGTGTCCCGCGTGGTCGGCACACTGCGTCATGACCTGGACGTGCTGCATGCTTATCAGGCCGTCATGAATATGGGCACGCTGACCGGCGCACCGAAAGTTCGCGCTATGCAGCTGATTTCCGCTTCCGAGCAGACACGTCGCGGCAGTTACGGCGGCGCGGTTGGCTACTTCACCGCTCACGGTGATTTAGATACCTGCATCGTGATCCGCTCAGCCTATGTCGAAGACGGCATTGCCACCGTGCAGGCAGGCGGCGGCGTGGTGCTGGATTCCGTCCCGCAAGCTGAAGCCGACGAAACCCGTAATAAAGCCCGTGCAGTCCTGCGCGCCATCGCCACCGCCCACAATGCGAAAGAGGTATTTTAAGATGGCCGATATCTTACTCATCGATAACATCGATTCCTTTACTTACAACCTCGTCGATCAGCTGCGTTCAAGTGGTCATAACGTGGTGATTTACCGCAATCAGATCCCGGCTGACGTGATTATTGAAAAACTCAGCCAGCTGGAAAAACCCGTGCTGGTGCTTTCTCCGGGTCCGGGTACGCCTTCCGAAGCGGGCTGCATGCCGGAACTGCTGAAACGTCTGCGCGGTCAGTTACCGATTATCGGTATCTGCCTGGGTCATCAGGCGATTGTCGAAACCTACGGCGGATTTGTAGGTCAGGCGGGTGAAATCCTGCACGGTAAAGCGTCTTCTGTTACGCATGACAACGAAGCGATGTTTGCCGGTATGAACAACCCGCTGCCGGTAGCACGTTATCACTCGCTGGTCGGCAGCCAGATCCCCGACGGTCTGACCGTTAACGCCCGTTTCGGCGACATGGTGATGGCAGTGCGTCACGAAGAAGATCGCGTTTGCGGTTTCCAGTTCCATCCGGAATCCATCTTAACTTCACAGGGCGCCCGTCTGCTTGAGCAGACACTGGCCTGGGCTTTGGCGTAAGGAGAACTGTCATGAAAACGCAAACTATTCCCGGCATTCTCGAAAATCTGTTTCGCGCTCAGACAATGACGCAGGAAGAAAGCCAGCAGTTATTTACCGCCATCGTGAATGGCGAACTGGAACCGGCGCAGCTGGCCGGTGCATTAATCAGCATGAAAGTGCGTGGCGAACAACCGGCTGAAATCGCCGGTGCCGCCAAAGCGTTGCTGGCACACGCGGAACCGTTCCCGCGTCCTGATTATCAGTTCGCAGACATTGTCGGCACCGGCGGCGATGGCACCAACAGCATCAACATTTCTACCGCCAGCGCCTTTGTGGCCGCGGCGTGTGGCGCTCGTGTGGCGAAACACGGCAACCGCAGCGTGTCCAGCCGTTCGGGCTCGTCGGATTTACTGGCGGCGTTTGGTATCCGTCTGGATATGCCAGCGGAAGAATCCCGCGCCGCGCTGGATGACCTGAACGTGTGTTTCCTGTTCGCACCGCAATATCACACTGGTTTTCGCCATGCGATGCCGGTACGCAAAGCACTGAAAACCCGCACGCTGTTTAACGTGCTGGGTCCGCTGATTAACCCGGCACGTCCGCCGCTGGCGCTGATTGGCGTGTACAGCCCGGAGCTGGTGCAGCCGATTGCCGAAACATTGCGTGCGCTGGGATATGAGCGTGCGGCAGTGGTTCACGGCGGCGGAATGGATGAGGTTGCTATCCACGCAGCCACACAGGTTGCCGAGCTGAAAGACGGTAAAATCACCACTTATGAACTGACGCCGCAGGACTTCGGTCTGGATAATTATCCGATTGAATCCTTGCTGGGCGGCGAGCCGGAAGAAAACCGTGACATTCTGGCACGCTTATTACAAGGTAAAGGAGATCCGGCCCATGAAGCCGCGGTAGCCGTCAATGTGGCGATGTTACTGCGTCTGTTCGGTCAGGAAGACTTAAAGCAAAATGCACAACAGGCTTTGGCCGTCATGCGCAGCGGTGAACCTTACCAGCGCGTGCTGGCATTGGCAGCAAGAGGATAAGTGATGCAGCAGGAAACCGTGCTCCACAAAATTGTACGCGACAAGGAAATTTGGGTCGCGGCACGCAAAGAACAACAACCGCTGGCCAGCTTTCAGAACGAAATAACTCAGAGCCAGCGCAGTTTCTACCATGCCCTGCAAGGTGCAAGAACGGCCTTTATTCTGGAGTGTAAACAAGCCTCTCCGTCGAAAGGGAAGATCCGCGAAAACTTCGATCCGGTAGAAATCGCCAGTGTTTATAAAGACCATGCGTCCGCCATTTCAGTATTAACCGATGAGAAATACTTCCAGGGCAGTTTTGATTTCCTGCCGCTGGTCAGCAAAACCGTCACACAGCCGGTGCTGTGCAAAGATTTTATTATCGACCCGTATCAGATCCACCTGGCTCGCTTTTATCAGGCCGATGCGATTTTGCTGATGCTGTCAGTGCTGGATGATGACCAGTACGTTCAGCTCGCCGCCGTCGCTCACAGCCTGAATATGGGCGTACTGACCGAAGCGAGTAATGAAGAAGAACTGGATCGCGCCGTTAAGCTGAAAGCGAAAGTGGTCGGTATCAATAACCGCGACCTGCGCGATTTATCCATCGACCTGAACCGCACCCGTGAACTGGCACCGCGCGTTCCGCACGGCGTGACGGTCATCAGTGAATCCGGCATTAATACTTACGGGCAAATTCGTGAGCTCAGCCGCTTCGCCAATGGTTTCCTGATTGGCAGCGCGCTGATGTCAGAACAAGATTTGTCCGCTGCCGTGCGTCGTGTGCTGCTCGGTGATAATAAAGTCTGCGGCCTGACCCGCGCTGAGGACGCCAAAGCGGCCTACGACGCCGGTGCCATTTATGGCGGACTGATTTTTGTCGAAACCTCACCGCGTTTCGTCACACAAACGCTGGCGAAAGAAGTGCAGAACGGCGCGCCGCTGAAATATGTCGGCGTGTTCCGCGATGAAACCGTCAGCACAGTGGTACAAACCGCAGAGATTCTGAAACTGACCGCCGTGCAACTTCACGGCGATGAGAGCCAGGCCTATATCGATGAACTGCGCGCAGCGCTGCCGGAAGCCGTGCAGATCTGGAAAGCGCTGAGCGTCAAAGAAACATTGCCCGCGCGCGACCTGAACCACGTGGATCGTTACGTGCTCGACAACGGCAAAGGCGGCACCGGTTATCGTTTCGACTGGAGTAAACTGGCCGGTCACGATCTGAGCAATACGTTACTCGCCGGTGGCCTGAGCGCAGATAACTGTGTTGAAGCCGCACAGCTCGGTTGTGCAGGTCTGGATTTCAACTCCGGTGTTGAAAGCGAGCCGGGCATCAAAGATGCCGAAAAAATTACCGCCGTATTCCAGACATTGCGGGCGTACTAAGCCGCACGCAATGACGCAAAAATTGACAGACAGGACGGAATAACATGACTTTACTTAATCCCTACTTCGGCGAATTTGGCGGCCAGTATGTTCCGCAAATTCTGATGCCTGCGCTGGTCCAGCTGGAAGAAGCCTTTGTCAGTGCACAGCGCGACCCTGAGTTTCAGGCTGAATTTATTGATTTGCTGAAAAACTACGCAGGTCGCCCGACGGCGCTGACACTGTGCAAAAACCTCACCGCCGGTACTAAAACCAAGCTGTATCTTAAGCGTGAAGATTTGCTGCACGGCGGCGCGCATAAGACTAACCAGGTGTTGGGTCAGGCATTGCTGGCAAAACGCATGGGCAAAACAGAAATCATTGCTGAAACCGGTGCCGGCCAGCACGGTGTGGCATCGGCTCTGGCCTGCGCCCTGCTCGGTCTGAAATGCCGCATTTATATGGGTGCCAAAGACATTGAGCGTCAGTCGCCAAACGTGTTCCGTATGCGCCTGATGGGTGCGGAAGTGATCCCGGTACACAGCGGTTCATCCACGCTGAAAGATGCCTGTAATGAGGCACTGCGTGACTGGTCAGGCAGCTATGAAACAGCACACTACATGCTGGGCACCGCAGCAGGCCCGCATCCGTATCCGACTATCGTGCGCGAATTCCAGCGCATGATCGGCGAAGAAACCAAATCCCAGATGCAGGAACGCGAAGGCTGTCTGCCGGATGCGGTGATTGCCTGCGTCGGTGGCGGTTCCAATGCCATTGGCATGTTTGCAGATTTCATCGACGACACCAGCGTGAAACTGATTGGTGTTGAACCGGGCGGTCTGGGTATCGAAACCGGACAACACGGCGCGCCACTTAAACACGGTCACGTCGGCATTTATTTCGGCATGAAAGCGCCAATGATGCAGACGTCTGAAGGTCAGATTGAAGAGTCCTACTCGATTTCAGCCGGTCTGGATTTCCCGTCTGTCGGCCCGCAACACGCCTTCCTCAACAGTATCGGCCGTGCAGAATATGTGTCGATTACCGATGATGAAGCGCTGGATGCCTTTAAAGAATTGTCCCGTCATGAAGGGATTATTCCTGCGCTGGAATCCTCACACGCGCTGGCTTATGCGTTGAAACTGATCAAGGAAACGCCAGAGAAAGAACAAATCCTGGTCGTGAATTTGTCAGGTCGCGGCGACAAAGACATTTTCACCGTACACGACATCCTGACTGCCCGGGGAGAAATTTAATGGAACGTTATCAGCAATTATTCAAGCGTCTGGAAAGCAAAAAAGAAGGTGCGTTTGTTCCTTTCGTTACGCTGGGCGATCCGGGCGTTGAGCTTTCCCTGTCCATCATCGACACGCTGATTGAAGCCGGTGCGGATGCGCTGGAACTGGGTATCCCGTTCTCTGACCCGCTGGCTGACGGCCCGACGATTCAGAATGCTAACCTGCGCGCTTTCGCAGCGGGTGTGACACCGACGCAGTGTTTCAATATGCTCGCACGCATCCGTGAAAAGCATCCGGAAATTCCGATTGGCCTGCTAATGTACGCCAATCTGGTGTTCCACAACGGTATCGAAACCTTCTATCAGCGTTGCGCCGAAGTGGGCGTCGATTCTGTGCTGGTGGCCGATGTGCCGTTTGAAGAATCCACGCCGTTCCGCGCCGCTGCATTGCGCCACGGTATTGCGCCAATTTTCATCTGCCCGCCAAATGCGTCGGATGACTTGCTGCGTGAGATTTCTTCTCATGGTCGCGGCTACACCTATTTGCTGTCCCGCGCTGGCGTTACCGGTACGGAGAAGCGCGCGCTGACGCCGTTAAATCACATGGTTGATAAGTTGCGGGAATACAATGCCGCGCCACCATTGCAGGGCTTTGGTATTTCTGAACCTTCACAGGTGAAAGAAACGCTGGCCGCAGGCGCAGCCGGTGCGATTTCCGGTTCAGCGACAGTGCGTATCATCGAAAACAACCAGCATCAGCCTTCTGAAATGCTGGCTCAGCTTTCCCGCTTTGTCAGTGAAATGAAGGCCGCAACCCGCGCATAACCTTCTCTAAAACAGAACCTCAGTCATACAGTGACTAAGGTTCTGTTTCTTTTAATTTCTTACTTTTTTTTACCCCGCTTAATTTGTATTACCCATTTCAATAATCCAAACTAAAATTACTCAGCAGATCAATGATACTGTACGTGAGAGAGATATCATCTGCTCAGTTAAATGTTTGTTTCTTTTGGTTTTATAACAAATCATGGAGAGTTATTTTATGAAGCTATTCAAAACATTGTCCGCATTCTGCATGGCAGCCGTTGTGGTCATGGCCGTTGCCGCGTGTGCACCGACTAAAAAATCAGAAGGAACCGGTGGTTACATCGATGACACTGTTGTCACAACAAAAGTAAAATCAGCCCTGCTGGCCGATAAAACGATTAAATCCACTGAGATTAGCGTCGAGACCTTTAAAGGCCGCGTGCAGTTAAGTGGTTTTGTGACGTCAACAGCGGATGCAAACCGTGCGGTAGAAGTGACGCGTGGCGTTGCAGGTGTACGTTCGATTGAAAATGATATGCGGGTGAAATAAGCCCGCGAATGCGGTATACGCAAATGCGGTAAACTGAAAAGCGAAGAGGCGCCGAAGCGCCTCTTTTTTTGTGTTTTTTTCTTTAAAATCAGAAACGATAGCCGACGCCAAACATAAAGACCCACGGATCGATCCGGGTGTTGATGTTTTGCTGCTCACCACCGGCTTTGAATTTAACTTCCGTATCAATATCCATCCACCACACAGACATGTTGATTAACCAGTTGTCGTCCAGGTTGTAATCCAGACCCGCCTGCGTTGCCACGCCCCATGAATCTTTGACGCTTAAATCAGACAGCCCGGCATCACGCCCGGTCTGGTTGAAATCCGTGTCATAGAACGTGGTGTAGTTGATACCCACACCGAGGTAAGGACGCAATTTGTCCTGTCTGTCACCGAAGTAATACTGCGCCATCAATGAAGGCGGCAACTGCTTTACTTCTGCGATTGTACCGGTACTTTGCAAACCGACTTTGTGCTGGAACGGCGTCGCAGCCAGCAACTCCATGCCGATATTGTCGGTGAACATGTAGCCCAGCGTTAAGCCCATCTGGGTATTGTTGTTGATATTAAATGACCCCAGACCCAGCACGTTATCCGAACCTTCTGTCGGACGTACCGTGGCGGTGCCTACGCGAAATATCACATCCCCTGCCTGATGTGCGCTCGCGACTGCCGGAAATGCCGCTGCTGCGACTAATGCCCAATATGCTGCTTTCATTGTCCCTTCCCTTTGTGTGGATTATTTATCAACCGCGCGAATGATACCTACTCTTTGGTATGGTTTGATCAATGCGAGATCACATCTTTAAAACAAAAAGTAAGAAAATGCATCTTCCGCAAAGCGATCTAAATCTATAAAAACAAAGGAATTGATCTGCATCAAAAATGAGGGGGTTTTGTAGATTTGTTAACAGGTGTAATCTCAGTTGCTAAAAAAATAGCGTTGCGTAATTTGCATACACAAGTTGGTTTTAAAATGGTGCCGTGGGTTGAATACGAATTTACTGGCGATTGTTCTCAGTCACCTCAGCGATGTTTACGCAGAGATTCATCAGGCAGACTGACAGGAAATCAGCGCAAAACTATCGGCGGAGTATATTTAAAGGGTACAATCCCCGCCTTATTGATTTTTGCTTTTTGCCAAGGAGCGTCCATGTCTATCACGGCCAGTACGTTGTACCGTGACAGTTATAATTTTATGCGTAATCAGATGAGTAGCGTTTTGGCGCTCTCGGTTCTGGCCGCATTGATTACCGTCATATTGAGCTGGGTTTTAAGTCCTTCCGCTGAGCAGATCGATGCTATCGGCCAACTGATGAGCAACATGACCGGCATGAGCGTCGGCGATATGATGGGTTATATCGAACAGCAAATTACTCCGGAGCAGCAAAGCGCTATTTTCCGCTATAGCCTGGCAGCACTGTTTTCCACCCTGGCCGGCAACGTCATTCTGGTCGGCGGCGTATTTACGCTTATTCAGCTGGTTTCTCAGGGTGTACGCGCCAGTGTCGTTCAGGTGATGACTGCTTCCCTGCCGGTTCTGCCGCGTCTGGCTATTTTGCTCTTCATTTACAGCGTGATGTTCCGTATCGGGCTGGCACTGCTGTTTGTTCCTGCTTTCCTGATTGCGATTGCGTGGGCGTTGTCGCCGGTTATCGCGTGCAAAGAGAACACGGGTGCCTTCAAAGCGATGCGCCTGAGTACACGTCTGGCCTTTTCGAATGTACGTCTGGTGGCACCGGCTGTGATGTTGTGGATTGTGGCACAAGTGGTTCTGATGCTGTTTGTCGGCGTTCTGAGCGCACTCAATCCGATGATTGGCGCCGTTATTCTCGGCGCAGTCAGCAATATAATCAGTGCATTTATGCTGATTTATCTGTTCCGTCTTTACATGAAATTACATGCATAATATAGACATACGTTTTTAAGGGGCGCTCCGGCGCCCTTTTCTTTTGTCCGTGAAATGAATCCGGTATAGTCATCCCATACATAAAACATGGAATGAAGTATGAAGCAGCTCCTCGATTTTCTCCCCCTGATTGTCTTTTTTGTGGTTTATAAGCTTTACGACATCTTTGTCGCATCAGGCGCGTTAATCGCTGCCACCGCGTTAGCGTTAGTGATCACCTGGGTTCTGTACCGTAAAATCGAGAAGATGACGTTAATCACCTTCGCGATGGTGGCGGTTTTCGGCACCCTGACCCTGGTTTTCCATAATGATGAATTCATTAAATGGAAAGTGACCGTGATTTACGTCCTGTTCTCCGGCGCATTGCTGATCAGTCAGCTGGTGCTGAAAAAGCCGTTAATCCAGCGTATGTTGGGTAAAGAGCTGACATTGCCGGATCACGTGTGGAATAAACTGAACATCAGTTGGGCGATCTTTTTCCTGCTGTGCGGCCTGGCGAACATCTATGTCGCCTTCTGGTTGCCACAGAATATTTGGGTCAACTTTAAGGTCTTTGGCCTGACAGCCCTGACACTGGTATTTACGCTGTTAAGTGGTATCTATATTTACCGGCATATGCCGGATGATGAAAAAAAATAAGCATTTTTTTGCACGGGCCTTTCTTTGAAAGGCCTTAATCTTTTCACAGTGTGAAGCCCAATACATGAACGAAAAACATAGCTTACCCAATGGTGAAATGGTGTTGCGTACGCTGGCGATGCCCGCTGACACCAATGCAAACGGTGATATTTTTGGCGGCTGGCTGATGTCACAGATGGACATGGGTGGTGCGATCCAGGCGAAGGAAATCGCTAAAGGTCGCGTCGTGACGGTTCGCGTTGATGGCATGACATTCCTCAAGCCGGTCGCGGTCGGTGATGTGGTGTGCTGTTATGCCCGTTGTATCCGTACCGGCAACAGCTCGATTACCATCAATGTTGAAGTCTGGGTAAAGAAAGTCTCTTCTGAACCTATCGGACAGCGTTACAGAGCCACTGAAGCGGTCTTTACCTATGTCGCCGTGGATGACGAAGGCAAATCACGTCAGTTGCCGGATGGACGCAGTAATTTCAGCGTTGATTCAGACGGTGTTTCTCAGGACTGAGTGATTTCCTGAAACGCTGGAAAACGAAAAGGTCGCCTTGAGGGGCGACCTTTTTTATTGTTCTGAACGTCAGAATCCGCAGCAGGTGTTACTCCACACTGCTGCCGCCTTTGATTTTGAACACCAGATTAACAATCAGGTTGCTCGCCGCTTTAGGCTCATAACGCCATTTGTTCATCGCCTGCTTCACTTCACGCTCAAACATGTTGCGCGGTTCGGCTGACAACACGCGGATATTCTGCACGCGACCGTCACTGTCTACATCAAACTGCACACGTACACGGCCTTCGATACGCAGAGCCAAAGCACGTGCCGGATAACCAGGTTGTCCGCGCTGCAGCGGACGTGGCCCGCTGTCACTTTTTGCATTGGTTGACGCTGGCGGCTGACTGAACGGTTTGTTTACCGGCTGATTGCTGGTCACCGGCGCGGTTTGGACTGTTTGCGTCGGTTTTTCTACCGGACGTTCAACAGGCTTAACCTTGGGTTTCACCACGGGTTTTTTAACCGGCTTCGGTTTGGGTTTCGGTGGTTCAGGGATCACCACGGCTTCTGGCGGAGGTGGCGGCTCAGGCACCACTTCCGGCTCAGGCTCGGGTTCAGGTGGCGTCGGTTCAGCCTGAGGCGGCGGCGGAGGTGGCGCAAAGTCAGTGGGATTAACCATCGTCACGCTCATCACCTTTTGTTCCTGCGTCGGCAATTTGATCGACTCACCGACTGTCATATACAAAACGCCGGCGATAACAGCGACATGCAAACTGACCGCAAGCGCAACCGGAATCGTAACCTTGCGGATAAATCTAAACTTTTTTAGCGGCATAATGATTCATTTTCCCCGTGAAGCCGCAAGTTTAAATGTAAATAGCAATCATATTCAACACCGAGATGACAACTATTCTCAAATAACCTTTGCTTTGATCCTACGCAAAGCACTTTCCCCGGACTTCAGGTTTAGCTATGTTAATTCTGCAAAACGCTCTGGCAGCACCTGAACGCTGCAAATCGCTCTATAAAACCCAATTAAAGGTGACTCATGCTTTACGTTATTTATTCTGAAGATGTTTCGGATTCACTGGAGAAACGTGCCGCTGCCCGCCCTGCGCACATCGAACGCCTGAAAAAATTGCAGGAGCAAGGCCGCGTATTGATAGGCGGCCCGACTCCGGCCATCGACAGTGAAGATCCGGGCGCTGCCGGTATGACCGGCTCCGTACTGATTGTTGAATTTGAAACGCTCGAAGACGCCAAAGTGTGGGCCGATGCTGACCCTTATGTCGTCGCTGGTGTCTATAAATCAGTCATCGTCAAACCGTTCAAACGCGTATTCTGATATTTTTCGGGCAGTCTTCGGGCTGCCCGTCGTTTCCTGTGCCCTGTCCTCTCTCCTGCTTTAATCAACTTTACTTTTGCTTACGCCAGTTGATTGTCTAACTTTCCGGATAGCCAATAATTTACCTGCGTAATTTTTATCAAAAGCGAATGGAGAACCGGATATGCAATGTCCTGTATGCAAAAAAAGCCAGCTGGTGATGTCTGAACGTCAGGGGATCGAGATCGACTATTGTCCGGACTGTCGCGGCGTCTGGTTAGATCGCGGTGAGCTGGATAAAATCATCGAGAAGTCCGCCGCGCTACAGCAGGCGGCACAGGTACAAGCTCCTCAGGAGCAACGGCATCAGCCAGTACGTTATGACGAGCGCGACCGCCGGGACGACAATCGCCATCATGGCAATTACGATAACCGGGGTCATTACTCGTCGCATAAGCCGTATAAAAAGAAGAGTTTTCTTTCTGAGTTGTTCGACTGATTTCTGCCCGCTAAAAACTCACGCGCCATGACCAGAACGTCATGGCGCGATTTCCCCGAATGTCGTCACATTGCTTTCATTGCTTCTGTGTTAGGATGCCTACCCCTGCCCACGAGGTACGTCCTATGTCATTCTTCGACGGATTGAAGTTTCTAACCAGTACGACCACGAAGGTCACATGCCCTGAATGTGGTTACGTTTCAGAACAGATGACTGCAAAAGTACGCAAAAACTCGACGCTGGTTTGCAAAAAATGTGGCGCGCTGTTTCAGCCTAAATCCCGCTAATCAGGAATTCCATTCGTAATTTACGGCATATAATGACAAACGCTGGTGCTGCTGATGGTGGATCTGGCGAATGCGGTAGATGTGACGATAGCGTCTTGACTGACCTTCCAGCCAGCGGCTTCTGCGGCGCTGAGTCTGGCGTAGCATACGCCACCGGCCAACTTCATTTTTACTGCGTTTCATTCACTTGTGTCCCGTGATGCCCGTCACTGCTTCTTTAACGGAAGAGTTTCTTTTACAGAAAGTGCCTTAAACGGAAAAAACTGCGGAGGTCATTATAGGCCGATGACGTTGTGATCCAAGTCTTGTTTTTTCCTTCTTCCCCGTTATCGTCTAACCTTGATGTCAGAGCAGTGACATTTTTATTGAGCGGATACAGATTTAAGAGGTAGCTGATTGATTGCTGGGATAAAGTTAGTTAAAAGAATGCCCCTTTCACGTACACTCACGCCGATGGCTTGCGAACAGGATTTTTCGCCTTTATGACAACATTTTATACGGTAATCAGCGGACTTCTGGTTTTCGGCTACTGGTTACTGATTGCCGGCGTCACCCTGCGTATTCTGATGAAACGCCGGGCGGTTCCTTCCGCAATGGCATGGCTGCTGATCATCTACATCATTCCTCTGGTCGGCATCATTGCTTATCTTTCGTTTGGTGAATTGCATTTAGGCAAACGACGTGCAGAGCGTGCTAAAGCCATGTGGCCTTCCACGGCGCGCTGGCTGAATGATCTCAAAGACTGCAAACGTATTTTCGCGACAGAAAACAGTGAAATTGCAGCGTCTCTTTTCCAGCTTTGTGAACGCCGTCAGGGCATTGCGGGCGTCAAAGGCAACCAGCTGCAACTGCTGACCACCAGTGACGACGTGCTGAAAGCCATGATGCGCGATATCGAACTGGCCCGCAGCAACATCGAAATGGTGTTCTATATCTGGCAGCCTGGCGGTCTGGTGGATCAGGTCGCTGAGTCCCTGATGGCCGCGTCACGCCGTGGTATTCATTGCCGTCTGATGCTCGACTCCGCAGGCAGCGTGGCCTTCTTCCGCAGCCCTTATCCGGCCATGATGCGCAACGCCGGTATCGAAGTGGTCGAAGCGTTACAGGTGAATTTATTCCGTGTATTCCTGCGCCGTATGGATTTGCGCCAGCACCGTAAAGTCGTGCTGATCGACAACTATGTCGCTTATACCGGCAGCATGAATATGGTCGATCCGCGCTTCTTCAAGCAGGATGCTGGCGTCGGTCAGTGGGTGGACCTGATGGCGCGTATGGAAGGCCCGGTCGCCACGACCATGGGCATTGTGTATTCCTGCGACTGGGAGATTGAGACCGGCAAACGCATTCTGCCACCGGAACCGGATCTGAATCAGATGCCGTTCGAGCAGGAAAGCGGCCATACCATTCAGGTGATCGCCTCCGGTCCGGGCTTCCCGGAAGATATGATCCACCAGGCGCTGCTGACCGCAACGTATTCCGCCCGCGAACAGCTGGTGATGACGACACCTTATCTGGTGCCAAGTGATGACCTGCTGCATGCCATTTGTACGGCAGCTCAGCGCGGAGTCGATGTCAGTATCATTTTGCCAATGAAGAACGATTCAATGATGGTCGACTGGGCCAGTAAAGCCTTCTTTGGCGAGTTGCTGGAAGCGGGTGTAAAGATTTATCAGTTCGAAGATGGCCTGCTGCATACCAAAAGTATTCTGGTCGACGGTCAGCTCAGTCTGGTTGGTACCGTGAATCTCGATATGCGCAGCCTCTGGCTGAATTTTGAAATAACGCTGGTCATTGATGACGCCGGATTCGGTGACGATCTGGGTCGTGTGCAGGAAGATTACCTTGCCCGTTCGCATCTGCTGGATGTCGAAGCCTGGCTTAAGCGGCCTTTCTGGCATCGCATCGTTGAACGTTTGTTCTACTTTTTCAGTCCGCTGCTGTAAAAGCCGCGTCGGGCATGATGTAATACGCTCAGTACCGGCTGGTTTCAGCCTGAACACACTTATTTGTAAACGAGAATGATATGGACCTGAATAATCGCCTGACCGAAGACGAAACGCTTGAACAAGCCTACGACATCTTTCTGGAACTGGCCGGAGATAACCTGGATCCAGCGGATATCCTGATCTTCAATCTGCAATTTGAAGAACGCGGCGGCGCTGAATTATATGATCCCGCAGAAGACTGGGTTGAGCATGTGGATTACGATCTGAATCCTGACTTCTTCGCGGAAGTGGTGATTGGTCTGGCTGACGCTGAAGATCAGCCGATTAATGATATCTTTGCCCGTGTCCTGTTGTGCCGCGAGAAAGATCATAAGCTCTGTCATATCCTCTGGAAGGAGTGATTCAGGAGAGGCGCTTAACAGAAAAAGAAAAACCTGCCATTGGCAGGTTTTTTTATGCTTTCCGTCTGAGAGTATTTATCAGAGCGGATCAACTTTCAGGCAGGATACCGCATGACGGAAGCTGCCTTCCAGCAACGGACGGGTGATCGCACATTCAGGTCCGGCAATCGGGCAGCGGGTACGGAATACGCAGCCTGATGGCGGATTGATCGGCGAAGGTAACTCCCCTTCCAGCAACTGAATGGTCTTGTTGCGCTCTTTATCCGGATCCGGCACGGGCACCGCAGACATCAGGGCACGGGTATACGGATGCTGAGGATTGTTGTACACCTCATCATAAGTTCCCAGTTCGACCGCATGTCCCAGATACATCACCAAGACACGGTCAGAAATGTGCTTCACCACTGCCAGATCGTGCGCGATGAAAATCAGCGACAAGCCCATTTCGCGCTGCAACTGTTGCAACAGGTTAACAACCTGCGCCTGAATAGAAACATCCAGAGCAGAAACCGGTTCATCACAGATAATCAGTTTCGGTTCAAGGATCAGGGCGCGGGCAATACCGATACGCTGACACTGACCGCCGGAGAATTCGTGCGGGTAACGGTTAATCAGGTTAGGCAGCAGCCCGACCTTTAACATCATTGCCTTCACTTTCTCTTTGACCTCAGCACGAGGCATTTTCGGATTATAGGTTTTCAGCGGCTCGGCAATAATTTCGCCGATAGTCATACGCGGGTTCAGAGACGCCAGCGGATCCTGGAAAATCATCTGGATGTCGCTGCGGGTCTGGCGCCACTCATTATCAGACATATTGAGCAGATCTTTGCCTAACCAGGCTACGCGGCCATCGGTCGCTTTTACCAGACCGATCAGCGCACGGGCGAAAGTCGATTTACCGCAACCGGATTCACCTACAACACCCAGAGTTTCACCTTCATACAGGCGCAGCGTGACACCATCAACCGCTTTCAGGGTTTTTGATGGCTGCCAGAACCACTGTTTGCCGTCTTTGATATCGAAATGGACTTTGAGATCCGCCACTTCAAGCAGGACTTTTTTCTCAGGTGCGTTTGTGTTCATTGCCGCGCTGTTCATTACTGTATTGTCAGTCATACCAGTTCCTCCAGCGGCTTATAGCAGGCACGCAGGCGACCATCACCGAAACGCTCAAGCGGCGGAGCCGAGGAGCAGATATCCATCGCATGCGGGCAGCGAGGCTGGAAAGGACAACCTTTTGGCAGGCGCAACAAGTTTGGCGGATTGCCGGGAATGGTGAGCATCGCCCCGCCCTCGGCATCCAGACGCGGAACCGCGTTCAGCAGGCCGATAGAATACGGATGACACGGATCGTAGAACACATCGCGCGCACGACCATATTCCATGGTACGGCCAGCATACATCACCAGCACTTTATCGCAGATACCGGCCACAACGCCCAGATCATGGGTAATCATGATGATGGCGGTGTTGAACTCGGCTTTCAGCTCATTAAGTAACGTCATGATCTGCGCCTGAACAGTAACGTCCAGTGCGGTCGTTGGTTCATCAGCTATCAGCAATTTTGGACGGCACAATAAGGCCATAGCGATCATTACGCGCTGGCGCATACCGCCGGAAAATTCGTGCGGGAACATTTTCATACGCTTGCGGGCTTCCGGCATTTTCACCGCGTCCAGCATGCGTACAGATTCTTCAAACGCTTCACGACTGCTCATTTTTTTATGCAGGATCAGGACTTCCATCAGCTGCTCACCCACGCGCATGTACGGGTTGAGAGAGGTCATCGGATCCTGGAAAATCATCGATATCTGTTCTGCACGAAGCTTGTTGAGCTGCTGTTGCGGCAGGTTCAGAATTTCGCGGCCATTAAATTTCGCAGAACCGCCAATGCGACCGTTGCTGGCCAGCAAGCCCATCAGGGCAAATGCAGTCTGTGATTTACCGGAACCTGATTCGCCCACAATGCCCAGCGTTTCACCGGCACGTAAGTCAAAGTTCAGGTCATTTACCGCGGTCACGTCACCGTCAGGCGTCTCGAAAGTCACGCGCAGGTCTTGCACATCCAGCAGGATCGGAGGTGCTTTGCCGTCAACCGCAGCGGGTGATGCAAAAGTGGAATGTTCAATGGTGCTCATGGTTGCACTCCTTAACGATCTTTCGGGTCGAGGGCATCACGCAAGCCATCGCCGATAAAATTGAAACAAAACAGAGTTACAACCAGGAAGCCTGCCGGGAACAGCAGTAACCAAGGTGAAACTTCCATCGAGTTGGCGCCATCACTTAACAACGCGCCCCAACTGCTCAGCGGCTCCTGCGTCCCTAAGCCGAGGAAGCTCAGGAAGGATTCGAACAGGATCATGCTGGGTACCAGCAGCGATGCATACACCACTACGACACCCAGTACGTTCGGAACAATGTGACGCAACACGATATTGCGCGTATTCACACCGCTCACCAGCGCCGCTTCGATGAATTCTTTACGTTTCAGGCTAAGGGTCTGACCACGCACGATACGTGCCATGTCCAGCCAGGACACCATCCCGATCGCCACGAAGATCAGCAGGATGTTTTGTCCGAAGAAGGTCACCAGCAGAATGACGAAGAACATGAACGGGAAGGAGTTGAGAATTTCCAGCAGACGCATCATCGCGGAGTCAATTTTACCGCCCAGATAACCGGACAATGACCCGTAAAGCGTACCGAGGATCACCGCAACCAGCGCTGCCGCCACGCCAACCATCAGGGAAATACGCCCGCCGATCGCCACACGCACCAGCAAATCACGGCCTGAAGAATCTGTCCCGAAGAAGTGATGGGAAGCCATATCAGGGGCGGCTGACATCATATTCCAGTCAGTATCATCGTAGGCAAACTGCGACAACATTGGCGCGAAAGTCACAAATAAGGCGATGAACGCGAGGACGATCAGGCTGGTCACCGCGGCGCGGTTGTGCATAAAGCGGCGTCGCGCATCCTGCCACAAACTGCGGCCTTCAACTTCCAGTTTCTCGCTGAAGTTTTCGACGACGTCGCTATTTTTCTTACTTAACATCATTGACGTACTCCGGCATTAATAACGGATTTTCGGGTCGATGACGGCATAAAGCACGTCGACGATCGCATTGAACAAAATAGTCAATGCGCCCACTAAAATGGTCAGGCTCAGAACCAGTGAATAGTCACGGTTTAATGCACCGTTAACAAACAGCTGGCCAATACCTGGCAATCCGAAAATGCTCTCGATGACCATCGAACCGGTGATGATACCCACGAAGGCCGGTCCCATGTAGGACAATACCGGCAGCAGCGCGGGTTTCAGTGCGTGACGCAAAATGATGCGGCGCAATGGCAAACCTTTAGCACGTGCTGTACGGATAAAGTTGGAATGCAGAATTTCGATCATTGAGCCACGGGTGATGCGCGCGATACTGGCGATATACGCCAGAGACAGCGCCACCATTGGCAAGATCATATATTTTGCGCCACCGCCGTTCCAGCCACCACCAGGCAGCCATTTCAGCGTAATCGCAAATATCAGCACCAGTAACGGCGCCACCACGAAACTGGGTATAACCACCCCGGTCATCGCTATGCCCATTACCGTGTAATCCCATTTGGTATTTTGGTTCAGGGCGGCAATAACGCCCGCACTCACACCAAACACAATCGCCATGATAAATGCCGCCAGACCTAGTTTCGCTGAAACCGGGAACGAGGCCGCAACCAGATCATTAACGGTATAGTCTTTATATTTGAACGACGGGCCGAAATCACCTTTCGCCAGCTGTTCTAAATAGTGGAAGTACTGCTTATACATAGGGTCATTGAGGTGATATTTGGCCTCAATGTTTGCCATCACTTCTGGCGGGAGATTACGCTCACCCGTAAAAGGGCTGCCCGGTGCGAGACGCATCATAAAAAATGAAATGGTGATCAGAATGAATAGCGTCGGAATCGCTTCCAGACAGCGGCGTAAAATAAACTTTAACATTGCCCGTACCTGTTTCTAAGCCTGTCACTACAGCTTTATAGTTTTGGCTTGTTCACGACGACCATCAACTGATCGTCGCCGTGGTGGCTCTTTGTTTTCATCCCGAAATCCGGAATGAAAAACATTACCTTCATCAAAATAGGATGAGCAAGGCAGCTCGGGGATGCCTTGCTCTGATATCCGTGACTTAGTGTTTGATGATGTACAAGTCTTTCACGTAGACGTTGTCCTGCGGATCTTTACCGGTGTAACCGCCAACGTATGGTTTCACCAGACGCGCGTTCACGTAGTAATAAACAGGAACAATGGCAGAGTCTTTATCCAGCTGGGTTTCTGCTTTCTGATACAGCGCTGCACGCTCTTCATCAGTTTTCACTGTCAGAGTGTCCGCGATGTCTTTATCAAACGCCGGGCTCTTATAGTGAGCGGTGTTGTTGCTGCTGTCAGACAGCATGGTGTTCAGGAAGGAAGAAGGTTCGTTGTAGTCAGAACACCAGCCCGCACGTGCCACATCAAAGTTGCCCTGATGACGGCTGTCCAGGAAGGTTTTCCATTCCTGGTTAACGAGTTTCACGTCAACACCCAGGTTTTTCTTCCAGATAGCGGCGGCAGCGATAGCCAGTTTCTTGTGCAGATCCGACGTGTTGTACAACAGATCGAAAGTCAGAGGTTTAGCAGAGGTGTAACCTGCTTCGGCCAGCAGTTTTTTAGCCTGCTCGTTACGTTGTTCCTGAGTCTCTTTGAACCAGGCTGGCGGAGTCAATTTCGCACCATCGGTATAAGGAGGGGTGTAACCGTAAGCTGGCAGGTCGCCCTGTGCTTTTACTTTGTTCACGATGATATCGCGGTCCAGGCCCAGTTTCAGTGCTTCACGAACGCGAGAATCGGTAAACGGCGCTTTCTGGTTGTTGATTTCGTAGTAATAAGTACACAGGTACGGGTCAACGTGAACTTCGGTTGGGATTTCTTTCTTCAGTTTCTGGAACAGTTCGATCGGCATGTTGTTGTAAGTCATGTCGATTTCGCCGCTGCGGTAGCGGTTAACGTCAGTTACTTCCGAAGAAATTGGCAGGTAAGTTACCTGGTTGATCACAGTTTTTGCGTTATCCCAGTAAGTCGGGCTGCGTTCCAGGACAATACGTTCGTTGACGGTCCAGGCTTTCAGTTTGTATGCGCCGTTGCTCACGTAGTTTTCTGGTTGGGTCCATTTGTCGCCAAACTTCTCAACAACACTTTTGTTTACCGGCTTCATCGCGGTGTGAGACAGCATTTTTACGAAATACGGAACAGGTTCGGTCAGCGTCACTTGCAGGGTATGGTCGTCGATGGCTTTCACACCCAGAGTATCAGGGCTTTTCTTACCACTGATGATGTCATCAATGTTTTCGATATGACCGTATTGCAGGTAGCTTTCGTAAGGAGATGCGGTTTTAGGATCTGCCAGACGCTGCCAGCTGTAAACGAAATCAGCGGCGGTCACAGGGTCACCGTTGGACCATTTAGCTTCCGGACGCAGGTGGAAGGTCCAGACTTTAAAATCTTTGTTTTCCCAGCTGGTTGCTACGCCAGGAATAACGCTGCCGTCTTTGCTGTCGGTATTCACCAGGCCTTCAAGCAAGTCACGGATAACGTTGGATTCTGGTACGCCTTCAACTTTATGCGGGTCGAGAGACTGAACTTCTGAACCGTTGTTACGAACCAGTTCTTGTTTGGCTGCCAGAGTGACACCTGCCGGCACATTAGCTGCAAATGCATTATTCACTGACACCGCGCCAACCGCAGCCATAATGCAGGCAGCCAGCAGATTTTTTTTTGTGATGTTGGTCATTTTTATTCAACTCCAGTTTTTATTATGAACTTGCACGCCTGGGTGCAAGATAAACCCTTGCTGGGTCAACGGATTTCAAGAGCAGGAACGAATTGCTCATGAAAAGCCCCATGTAGTTACCACCCGCAGATGGTTGTCCCCTACTACTGCATGTGTTACCTGGTAAGTCCGTTAAACCTCTGGCTGTTAATCGCCTTGCGGTTTCTGAGATCGTTAAGGATGATCTCGCTCCATTTGATTCACCCCGTGCGCGACAAAAAGAATTCTGTGGCGAACCAGGCAATCACATACTGTTATTCCTGCACTAAACAATATTATTTTCTTATTAACCCGACTTAGGGCGATAGAAAATCCTTCGCGGTTAAATGCGAGCCATCAAATTAATAAGAAGAAGATCTGAAGATTTGTTTAGCTGATCATGAAAATTCAGCATAAGGCGGTTTGATGTCGTCAACGTTATGCCCGGTTTTCTTTTTGCAGAAAACACATGAGGATAAATTTGCAGTAAGCATTGCGACACGACACTCTCCAAAAACAAATAAAATGGCTTCAATCTTTTTCGCACTAGCAAGAATCGTGCTCACCAGGAGCATTGCTCTAAACAAAAATCCATTTTTGAAGGCGATTTGAAAATTATCAGAACCCTGTTACGCGCGCCAATAAATTTTGCAAATTTGTTACGCAATTCTCTTTTACTCATAACAGTCTTTACAACAGGTCAGTCAGGCAGAGAGCAAAAAACAGCTTTAACCCACTGATTTAATGTATCTTTATGGCGAAATTACTCATCAAAGCCCTACCGGAGACTGTTCAAGAACTCGCCTGACACAATCAGTTAACATTGTTAGATTTATAAGAATAAACACCTGTTAACTGCTGTGTTAACACTAATAACATCTCGATACAGCCTGCACAAGCCTTACAGAATGATGTGAGTAAATTAGCGTCAATACGGGCAATAAACGCCCGTAATTAGCCAATAATTAGCTAAGTTTATTTAAAGAAATGAGGACTTGGATTGAAAAGAGGAGTGAGACAAGGGTTTGCGCCACATTAGGGTGCAATTGCTCTGAATTAAGCCATTAGCTGCACTATAATAAGGCATTAGATTATAAGTGGAAGTGATAATTATCACGAAAACACCTGGGTATTTTCGTGATAATTCGGCCGCTAATTGATTAAAGAAGGCCCGGGAAAATCGCTTTTATACCTGTCACAATAAATTCAATGCCCAGTGACATCAGCAGCAATCCCATAATACGGGTGATGACGTTAATGCCGGTTTGCCCCAGCAGACGCACCAGTAAAGGTGCCGCCCTGAACAGCAGCCAGCAGCAGAAGGCGAAGAACATGATCGCAACGGTCAGACCCAGCAGGTTTGGCCAGCTGTGATAACGCGAACTCCAGACGATTGTTGAACTGATTGCACCGGGTCCTGCCATTAAAGGCAATGCCAGCGGAACTACACCGACGTTTTCGCGGATCGCTGTTTCTGACTTTTCCTGCTTGTTCTGTTTATCTTCCCCGAGCTTTCCGCTGATCATCGACATGGCGATAGTGACCACCAGGATCCCGCCAGCAATACGGAACGAATCAATGGAAATGCCGAACAGGTGCAGAATCGCATCGCCGAGGAACAGCGCGGTCGACAATATAATGGCAACAGAAAGGTTGGCCGTCATATTGGTTTTGTTACGCCCTGCCGCCGCCTGATAGCTGGTCATACTGATAAACACTGGCAAGATCCCCACCGGGTTGACCAGTGCAAACAGCCCGACAAAGAATTTGATATAACCAGAAAAATCTAATAAAGATTGGCTCACGCAGAACTCCGCACAGTTACGCCAGTAGATGAAGGTTTTGATGGGCGCTAATGTACTGGAATCGCAGTAAAGGCGCCACGCCGTTTCATAGTTTTTATCACCAGATTTACAAATAAAGGCAGTGGATAAGACTTTTGTTAAAAATCAGTTTTTTTATTGATAACTTTAGATACAAAACTGTATTATCCATGGACGAATTTGATAATTATTCTCAATAAACCACTGCTGAAAGGTGTCAGCTTAGGTGTTTAGTGATCCAGATCAAATTACGTCTGCCTACAAATAGGTAAGCTTTGTGCATAGTCACTCAACGGTAGTTTGCAGAACAAATATTCGTCAAGCCACGTTGAATGAGGAGTTATCTACTACCTTACGTGCTTCACTACTGGAAGCTCTTTAAGCAAATAAAGAGACAAAGACAACACCTTGAGAATCATAGAGTTAATTAGTTTCTCACGGTGACTGATAGCAGGTCTATACTAGTCTTTGGCAAGTTATTTACTAAAAGAGTTTAACTTTATCAGGAGAGCATCATGGCTGTAACAAATGTCGCTGAACTAAACGCACTCGTTGCGCGAGTCAAAAAGGCACAGCGCGAATATGCCAACTTCAGTCAGGAACAAGTAGATAAGATTTTCGCTGCCGCCGCTCTGGCTGCTGCCGATTCTCGTATTCTGCTCGCCAAACTGGCCGTTGAAGAATCCGGAATGGGTATTGTCGAAGACAAAGTGATCAAAAACCACTTCGCCTCCGAATATATCTACAATGCTTACAAAGACGAAAAAACCTGTGGCATCCTGGGTCAGGATGACACTTTCGGTACCATCACTATCGCTGAACCCATCGGCCTGATTTGCGGTATCGTCCCAACTACCAACCCCACTTCCACTGCGATTTTCAAAGCGCTTATCAGCCTGAAAACACGTAACGGTATTATCTTCTCTCCACACCCACGTGCTAAAAACGCGACTAACAAAGCGGCAGACATCGTTCTGCAGGCTGCTATCGCTGCCGGTGCGCCAAAAGACATCATTGGCTGGATTGATGAACCAAGTGTAGAACTTTCTAACCAACTTATGCACCACCCGGATCTGAACCTGATTCTGGCAACCGGTGGTCCGGGCATGGTTAAAGCAGCCTACAGCTCCGGTAAGCCAGCAATCGGCGTGGGTGCAGGTAATACCCCGGTCGTTGTTGATGAAACTGCAGATATCAAACGTGTTGTTGCTTCCGTGCTGATGTCCAAAACCTTCGATAATGGCGTAATCTGTGCGTCTGAACAGTCCATCATCGTGGTTGATTCTGCTTATAACGCAGTTCGTGAACGTTTCGCATCTCACGGCGGCTACATGCTGCAAGGCAAAGAGCTGAAAGCTGTTTCAGATATCATTCTGAAAAATGGTGGCCTGAACGCGGCTATCGTAGGCCAGCCAGCGACTAAAATTGCTGAAATGGCCGGCATCAAAGTGCCAGCTCATACTAAAGTGTTAATTGGTGAAGTCAGCGTTGTTGACGAATCAGAACCATTTGCACACGAAAAACTGTCCCCTACCCTCGCGATGTACCGTGCTAAGAACTTCGAAGACGCGGTTGCTAAAGCTGAGAAACTGGTAGAAATGGGCGGTATCGGCCATACCTCTTGCCTGTATACAGACCAGGACAACCAACCAGAACGTGTGAACTATTTTGGCAACAAAATGAAAACCGCACGTATCCTGATTAACACCCCGGCTTCTCAGGGTGGTATCGGTGACCTGTACAACTTCAAACTTGCTCCTTCTCTGACGCTGGGTTGCGGTTCATGGGGTGGTAACTCCATCTCTGAAAACGTCGGTCCTAAACACTTGATCAACAAGAAAACTGTAGCGAAGCGAGCAGAAAACATGTTGTGGCATAAACTTCCAAAATCTATTTACTTCCGTCGTGGCTCACTGCCAATCGCACTGGAAGAAGTGGCTACTGATGGAGCAAAACGCGCATTCATCGTCACTGACCGTTTCCTGTTCAATAACGGCTATGCAGATCAGATTACCAGCGTTCTGAAAAGCCACGGTATTGAAACAGAAGTGTTCTTTGAAGTAGAGGCTGACCCAACGCTGAGCATTGTTCGTAAAGGTGCTGAGCAAATGAACTCCTTCAAACCAGACGTCATTATCGCGCTGGGTGGTGGTTCACCGATGGACGCCGCGAAAATAATGTGGGTTCTGTACGAACACCCGGATACTCAGTTCGAAGATTTGGCGCTGCGCTTTATGGATATCCGTAAACGTATCTACAAATTCCCGAAAATGGGCGTGAAAGCGAAAATGATCGCCGTCACTACCACTTCCGGTACCGGTTCTGAAGTGACTCCGTTTGCGGTTGTTACCGATGATGCAACTGGTCAGAAATATCCACTGGCTGACTATGCGCTGACACCTGATATGGCTATCGTTGATGCTAATCTGGTGATGAACATGCCTAAATCACTGTGTGCTTTCGGTGGTCTGGATGCTGTGACTCACGCACTGGAAGCTTACGTTTCTGTACTAGCTAACGAATATTCCGACGGTCAGGCTCTGCAGGCACTGAAACTGCTTAAAGAAAACCTGCCAGCCAGCTACAACGAAGGGGCTAAAAATCCGGTAGCACGTGAGCGTGTTCACAATGCGGCAACTATCGCGGGTATCGCGTTCGCTAACGCCTTCCTTGGGGTTTGTCACTCAATGGCCCATAAACTGGGTTCAGAGTTCCATATTCCACACGGTCTGGCTAACGCAATGCTGATTTCTAACGTCATCCGCTACAACGCCAATGACAACCCAACTAAACAGACTGCTTTCAGTCAGTATGACCGCCCACAAGCGCGTCGTCGCTACGCAGAAGTGGCTGACCATTTAGGTCTGAGCGCTGCCGGTGACCGTACTGCACAGAAAATTCAGAAACTGCTGACCTGGTTGGATGAAATCAAAGCGGAGCTGGGTATCCCAACCTCTATCCGTGAAGCAGGCGTTCAGGAAGCTGACTTCCTGGCGAAAGTAGACAAACTGTCTGAAGATGCGTTCGATGACCAGTGTACCGGTGCTAACCCGCGTTACCCGCTGATCTCTGAACTAAAACAGATTTTGATGGATACTTTCTACGGCCGCGAATTCAGCGAAGAAGAAGCAGCAGAAGTTGTTGTTGCTGCTCCTAAAGCTGAAAAGAAAACCAGCAAAAAATAATCTGCTGAGTTTCTGATAGCTAAAATCAGAAAGTAAAAACCCGCTGAAAAGCGGGTTTTTTTATGGATTCAGGATAAATGAGGGAAAATTTGAGAATGGCTTTGAAGATAAAAGCCAAAAAACCTCCGTAAATACTTTGCAGATTTACTCTGGTTTAACTTCGACCGTGGTATCAAACGCCGCCATGGCTTCTTTATAGTGCTTACGGCAGACAGATACATAGCTTTCGTCACCGCCTATAACGACCTGTGCGCCATCATGCAGGGCGTTACCCTTCTCATCCAGCCTCAGGTTACGGTTAGCCTTACGTCCGCAGTGACAGATGGTTTTCAGCTCAACCAGTTTATCCGCCCATGCCAGCAAATATTCACTGCCCTCAAAAAGTTCACCACGAAAATCGGTCCGCAGGCCATAACAAAGTACCGGCACATCCAGATCGTCCACAACGTCAGTGAGCTGGGATACCTGCGCCTTAGTGAGGAACTGGCATTCATCTATCAAAACGCAGCTCAGACGCTGAGAGCGATTCTCCTGAGCTATTAGATTGAAAAGTTCAGTGTGCTTATTGTAGAGCTCTGCCGGCGAGGATAAACCGATTCGGGAGCTGACTTTACCGACACCGAAACGATGATCTAATTCTGCTGTTAACACCAGCGTGCGCATACCACGTTCTTGATAATTATATGAAGATTGCAATAGCGAAGTGGACTTACCGGCATTCATTGCCGAGTAATAGAAATAAAGCTGAGCCATGAAGGAGTGACCCCATAATGTAAATGGATGGCATAAATTTTCGGCGTGGATTGTACCACAAGCCTGACAATCTATAACCACGCCTGTCTGGCGCAGTTATCGGGTACGGTTCAAAGAATCATTACATTTGAAAAAATCACAGAAACTTACAATCAAAATTTATAAATGCAATAGCCGATAATCCGTAATCGTTAGACGACAATACTCCCTGACATGGCTCATCTTATATACCAGAGGGTCGCATTATGGGTTTGTCTATACAATATCTGACAGGATAGAAGCACTTAAAAGTAAAAAATTTAGTATGCTGTTGCGATACTGCCTCCTCAATTTCCCCTGTCCTTACATTAGTTATCTTCACATCCTCTTTAATTGTGTGAACAATCGCATGCTTATAAAACGACTTACGCATTGCAACAATAGCGCATAAGCGTGTATTGAAATTAGGGTTATAGACCTCAGATAAATAGTGTGAACTGTCCTGCCTATATTTTGCAGGACACATTCACCATTTGCATTAAATGCGTAAATTAAGGTCAGGTATACAAATTGGCTATTGCAGAATACTGAAGAGCATTCTATTATTAGCCAAACGCCCCCCACCAATATAATTTGAGACTAGTATAATGAGCGAAGCATTAAAGATTCTGAACAACATCCGTACTCTGCGCGCGCAAGCAAGAGAATGCACTCTGGAAACTCTGGAAGAGATGCTGGAAAAATTAGAAGTTGTTGTGAACGAGCGTCGCGAAGAAGATTCTCAGGCAGCTGCTGAGATTGAAGAGCGCACCCGCAAACTGCAACAATACCGTGAAATGCTGATTGCTGATGGCATTGATCCTAACGAATTGCTGCAAACCATGGCTGCTACTAAGGCTACCGGTAAAGCAAAACGTGCAGCGCGTCCTGCTAAATACAAATACGTTGACGAAAACGGCGAAAACAAAACCTGGACTGGCCAGGGCCGTACTCCAGCTGTAATCAAGAAAGCAATCGAAGAGCAAGGTAAATCACTGGACGATTTCCTGCTGTAATTGCCCTTATTAACATAAATGTTAATACAAAAAAGCCCATCTTTATGATGGGCTTTTCGTTTTCTAATGCCGCAGATAAATGCTTCTTGTTACTAATACAAAAACCAAACAAGTGCATCTTAAAAAAGGATTACATTCAGACTGCTATAGGACTTAACTGATTCCGTAAAAAAGGCTGCCTGAGCAGCCTTTAACGTAACAGAAATTTTATCCTGAATTTCAGACCTGATAAAAATCCCGATACCATTCAACAAACTTCTGCACGCCCTGCTCAACGCTGGTTTCAGGCGCAAAGCCAATGGCCTGCGACAACGGCTGCGTATCCGCGCTTGTCTCGTGTACATCGCCCGGTTGCATTGGCAGCATATTCTTAACAGCCTCCATGCCTAATGCCTTCTCCAGCGCACTGATATAGGCCATGAGTTTTACCGGGTTGTTATTGCCGATATTATAAACGCAATAAGGCGCGGAACTGCTTGCCGGAGATCCCTGTTCCACAGTCCAGTTCGGATCAGATTGCGGAATGACATCCTGTAAACGAACAATGGCTTCTGCAATATCATCGATATAAGTAAAGTCTCGACGCATTTCACCGTGGTTATAAACATCAATACTCTGTCCCGCCAGCATTGCTTTAGTAAACTTAAACAATGCCATATCAGGACGTCCCCAGGGACCATATACGGTAAAGAAACGTAATCCGGTCGTTGGTAATCCATAAAGATGTGAATAGGTATGAGCCATTAATTCATTGGCTTTTTTCGTCGCCGCATACAATGAAACAGGATGGTCAACAGAATCATCGGTTGAGAAAGGTTGCTTTTTGTTCAAACCATAAACTGAGCTGGAAGAAGCATAAAGCAAATGCCCGACTTTATTATGGCGGCAACCTTCCAGAATGTTTACAAACCCAACCAGGTTAGAATCAGCATAAGCCAGAGGGTTTTCGATTGAATATCGGACACCAGCCTGCGCGGCCAAATGGATCACACGTTCGAAACGCTGTCCGGCAAACAATGCGGCCATCCCTTCACGATCGGCTAAATCCAGCTTAATAAACTCGAAGCCGTCTTTATTCTCCAGCTGAGCAAGCCGCGCCAGTTTCAGGCTGACATCATAATAATCATTCAGATTATCGATCCCGACAACCGAATGACCTGCTGCTAACAAACGTTGCGACACATAGAAGCCAATAAAGCCCGCTGCGCCGGTAACCAGATATTTCATGAAAACTCCTTACAGAACCGGATTGATTGAAGCACCGCGGCCAATGCCGTAGTAAGTAAACCCGCGTTTCTCCAAACGTTCAGGATCGAATAAGTTTCGACCATCAAAGATAACCGGCTCTTTTAATGCTTTTTTGATCACATCAAAATCAGGGGCACGGAAGTTCTGCCATTCAGTGCAAATAATCAGCGCATCAGCATTGTGCAATGCGGATTCTTTAGTACCCATTAATTCTAAATCTTCGCGATGACCATAAATACGCTGTGTCTCATTCATGGCTTCAGGATCATAAGCTTTGATTTTTGCACCCGCAGCCCAGAGCTGTTCCATTAATACACGGCTTGAGGCTTCACGCATGTCATCGGTATTAGGTTTGAAGGACAGCCCCCAAAGTGCAAAGGTTTTGCCTTTCAGGTCGTCACCGAAGTGGCGCTGAATGAAAGCAGGCAATTTATATTTTTGCTGATAATTGACCTGTTCCACCGCCTGCAAAAGTTTTGGCTGATAACCGATGTGCTCTGCGGTACGGATTAATGCCTGAACATCTTTAGGGAAACAAGAACCGCCATAACCGCAACCTGGATAGATAAAGTGGTAACCGATACGGGAGTCAGAACCAATCCCCTGACGCACTTTTTCGATATCAGCACCCAGCATTTCTGCCAGATTGGACATTTCGTTCATGAAGCTGATTTTGGTTGCCAGCATACAGTTGGCCGCATATTTGGTCAGTTCAGCACTGCGGATATCCATCAGGATCATACGATCGTGATTACGGTTAAACGGTTCGTAAAGCTCACGGATAGGATCGATGGCATCAGGATTATCTGTACCGATGACGATACGCTCAGGACGCATACAGTCAGCAACCGCAGCACCTTCTTTCAGGAATTCAGGATTGGATACGACATCAAAAGTGATATCCACGCCGCGTTCTTTGAGTTTTTCACTCATTACCGCACGCACTTTATCGGCGGTACCCACCGGCACGGTAGACTTATCGATGACTACTTTAGGTCCAGTCATATGCTCGGCAATAGTGCGCGCCACAGCAGTCACATATTTAAGATCCGCAGAACCATCTTCATCTGGCGGAGTACCGACAGCGATAAACTGGACGGTAGCATGGGCAACACCTTCAGCCGCATTGGTGCTGAACAGCAAACGCCCTGCTTCGTAATTACGTTGAACCAGAGGAGTTAGACCTGGTTCAAAAATTGGGATCTGCCCGTTCTTCAGGTTTTCCACTTTCTTTGCATCAACATCGATGCACAAAACTTCGTGCCCGACTTCAGCAAGAACCGCCGCCTGAACAAGTCCGACGTAACCGATACCAAAAACTGTTACTTTCATCAGCGAATTCCTATTTGTTATTTTTTAAACAACGTGAAACAGACAGCCAAAAATTCCGGAACGCATTATACCAGTTTCAGCCGCAAGTTCGCCTGCAAAGGCATATTTTGCATAAGATAGGTCTTAGCAGAATGGATTAAAACGAAGATAGGTAATAACACGCCGAAAAAATGCTCAATGTTATTAAGGCATTATTATCAGTGGCATTAAGTGAGTTCACTCTGTAGACAGCATTAATCTCAGACGTCCACCCGCTCCCCATACCTGACACTGCCACGCATCGCATTTCTGACTGATTTGATTGGAATATGTTGCACCCGTCGTGCCCAGCGGGACACCGTTACTGAGCTGGATCATATTGGTGCCGGTATTGACGTTGGCATGTAATCCCGCAGAAACCAGAATGAGATTCTTAAAACCGGCGTGATAATAGCCCAGTAACAAAGGGAATTGCCCTTCAAGATTAGCCTGTCTGAATAAATGATTGACTTGTTTGAGCAACGTTGACATTTGCGGTAACCGCTGTTGCTGATTACTCAAATGCTCACGTAATAAGCTGTTAAAAATGGCCCGCAATAATAAGGCTGCCAGAACGCCATTTTCATTGGCGCGGGTGACGTCAAGACAATAAAATCCGAGATCTTTGGATGAAAGCGCCGCAATATCGAGCACCAGCCCCGGACGGTCCGCCGTTGTCAGCTGCCGGTAGTTAATGCGGCAACTCGCCAGCGTCTGCTGCACAGGCGGTTGCAACTCCTGCAATAATCGCTGGGCTTCATTCGGATTGCGGCACAGCGCTTCCCAGTCCTGAACCAGTGAACTTTCTTCCATCGCCTGTGAGGAAAAAAGCTTTGGGTACAATGACGTAAGCAACGCCTCACGTAAACGCTGCAAATCGTTAAGAGGTTTAAGCAGAACATCTTCCACGCCAAGCCGCAACATAGAAGCGACATCGGTCATTTTATCAGTGGCTGAAATCACCAGCACCGGGATTTTGTTGCCCTGCAATCGCAGATTTTCGACAAACTCCATCCCACCCATTTCTGGCATCGCTAAGTCACAGAGGATCAGGTCAGGCGGGTAGTCTTCAAGCAGGGATAACGCTTCAAGACCATTCTCAGCTTCGGTAAAGGTGGCACCCAGGGAACTTACATAGCCAGCAAGGATAGATCGGAAAACGGCTTCGTCTTCAACGATGAGAATATGCTTGCTTGTAAGTGGCTTGTCCATCAGGGTCCCCCAGAATTTCTTATTCTAATAGTGGCTCATAAAGCCTGTTTTTGCTTGGCAGAATTGTCAGATTCGACCAAAGACGTTTTAAGCCATTCAGAACTGTCTATTTTTTATCAGGGGCAACAACTGTTCTCTTTGCTTCTCAACCGCAAGCCTGCCCGCCTCAATCGCTTCTTCCGCCCGATGAAAATCCAGCGTCGAAATCTGCGGACAATATGGCTGGATCAACACATCCGGCGGGTCACCTGCCATACGGTTACGCTTAAGCCGGTTCTCGAGCACCTGAATAGAGGTCGACATGATCTCCATCGCCGAAGGGCTGACATTCGGCTTTCTGGCGTTTGGACGAGTCAAGCGCTGGCGGATTCTGTCACGCCAGCTGACTTCTTTCTCAGTATTTAGTGCTTCTCCGGTCGGTTGTACGGTAAGCAAATCTTGCTGCATCAGATGTGCGTCATGCTGAAGGTCGACAGCAATCACGATATCGGCCCCCAGAGCACGGGTCAGCGACACCGGCACAGGATTGACCACTGCGCCGTCAACAAGCCAGTAACCGTTATGCCAGACCGGCGCCAGCAGGCCCGGCATACTGCATGAGGCGCGAATAGCCTGATGCAAATCGCCTTTAGTCAGCCACAATTCTCGTCCGGTACTCAGGTTAGTCGCGACGGCACCAAACTTCTTCGCGCATTTTTCAAACTCATCGATGCGGATCAACTGACCGACCGCATTGAAAACCCGCTCTCCGCGCAATAATCCGCCGCGTCGCCATGAAAAATCCATCAGCCGCAACACATCCCAGTAGCTGAACGAACGTACCCAGCTTTCAATCGCCGGTAATCTGTTGCTCACATACGCCGCACCGACCAGCGCACCCACCGAACAACCCGCCACCACATCGACTTCGATATCCATTTCTTTCAGGGCATTGATCACGCCAATGTGAGCCCACCCTTTTGCCGCTCCCGACCCCAGGGCAAGACCGATGGTGACTTTTCTGCTCATCTGATGACCTTAATATTTCGCATATCTTGAGAATGGGCCGGGAAGCGCGTTGTCACCCGGCGAGTTTGTTAGGTAACATATCATTTTGGTGCATTCAATAGCGCAGACCGCGCACCGGATGTCGATACTCTGCCTGTTCAGGAGTTTGTGTGTCTGAAATATGCCCTTGCGGCAGCAGCCTTTCTTATGAAGAATGCTGCCAGCCCTACATTACTGAGAATAAAGTGGCGCCTTCTCCGGCAGCTTTGATGCGCTCGCGCTATACAGCCTATGTTTTGAAAAATGCGAGTTATCTGATCGCCTCCTGGCACCCGGACTGTCAACCCGAGCAATGGCGTGACAGTTTACAGGAAGGCTTTACCAGCACGCACTGGCAAGGACTTCAGGTTATCCGCGAAACAGACGGGCGCGACAACAATGAAGGCTTTGTCGAGTTTGCTGCGCGATTCACAGAAACCGGTGATGAACACATTCACCTCATCCATGAACGCTCACGATTTCTTCGTTTAAAAGAACGCTGGTACTATATTGACGGAATTAAACCGCAGACAGGCCGAAACGATGCTTGCCCGTGCGGTTCCGGCAAAAAATATAAGAAGTGCTGCGGTAAATAATTCAACCGTAATATTGATAAGTCTTGGACAGGATCCACACCCTCATGCCGCAACAGAACGTACAAACCAAGGTGTTACGCACCATTTGCCCTGACGCAAAAGGTCTGATCGCCAAAATTACCAACATTTGCTATAAGCACGAACTCAATATCGTGCAGAACAACGAATTTGTTGATCACCGCACCGGCCGCTTCTTTATGCGTACTGAGCTGGAAGGGATTTTCAACGACACCACCCTGCTGGCCGATCTCGACAGCGCGCTGCCAGCCGGTTCTGTCCGTGAGCTGAACAGCACCGGACGTCGCCGCATCGTTATTCTGGTCACCAAAGAGGCGCATTGCCTGGGTGACTTACTGATGAAAGCCGCTTACGGTGGTCTGGATGTCGAGATTGCTGCGGTCATTGGCAACCACGATACTTTGCAGACGCTGGTTGAGCGTTTCGATATTCCGTTCCATCTGGTCAGCCATGACGGTCTGACCCGCGAACAGCACGACAGCGCAATGATTGCGCAAATCGATCAGTACCAGCCTGATTATGTGGTGCTCGCGAAATACATGCGCGTACTGACGCCGGGCTTTGTGCAGCATTATCCGCATCAGGTGATCAACATTCACCACTCGTTCCTGCCGGCATTCATCGGCGCCCGTCCGTACCATCAGGCATACGAGCGCGGCGTGAAACTGATTGGTGCTACAGCTCACTACGTGAATGACAATCTGGATGAAGGCCCGATCATCATGCAGGACGTCATCAACGTCGATCACACTTATACCGCTGAAGATATGATGCGTGCAGGCCGTGACGTTGAGAAAAACGTCCTCAGCCGGGCGTTATACCGCGTGCTGGCGCAGCGTGTATTTGTTTACGGAAATCGCACGGTTATTCTGTAAACCCATTCTGACGGTGCTTTTCGTTCAGAGAAGCACCGTTAAGAACAAAAAAACCGCAAACGAACTTTTTTATCGCTTTCAGCACTTTACACCTTCGAATCATTTGGTATTATGCGCCCCGTTCGCAGCTAACCGCTGTAACGATAAATCATCCATGTAGCGCATGATGATTTAAGGCCAGAAGTAAGTAGTAAATGCCACAAAAAATTGTGGTGGGGTTCCCGAGCGGCCAAAGGGAGCAGACTGTAAATCTGCCGTCATCGACTTCGAAGGTTCGAATCCTTCCCCCACCACCATCTTCCAGAAATTCCGTCCCTTTTCCGAAAACTCCAAACTAAAATAAAAATGCAAATCGGGAAGGATAGAGAACCTTCGACCCGAAGGTTTGAGCCGAGCAAAGCGAGACAACGTTGCGCAGCAACGACCCGAAGGGCGAGTCCGGAGGACGAGTAATCCTTCCCCCACCACCATCTTCCAGTATTTCGCACTACCTCCTCCAAAAACAAAAATCAAATAAAGCACAAAGCGGGAAGGATAGAGAACCTTCGACCCGATTCCAGACTCATCCCTGAGTCACTTCTAAGTAAACTTTCCTGTATTCCCCGTCAAACCTGAACAAAATGTCCTGCTGATATTTCCTGATATTGCCTTTGCGGCGGAACATAGCCGTTATCGCGCACCGGGCTCTTCAGCTCATCCACCTGCATTTGCCGTTTGAGCATTCTGCGGGAGGGATCCGGCACCGGCACAGATGCCATCAGTTTTTTGGTATACGCATGTTGGGGATTATCAAATATTGCCGCACGTGGCCCGATCTCCACGATTTCCCCCAGATACATCACCGCCACGCGATGACTCACCCGCTCAACCACCGCCATGTCATGCGAAATAAACAGATAGGAAAGATTCATGCTTTCCTGCAAATCGAGCAGCAAATTCACGACCTGCGCTTTCACTGACACATCCAGCGCCGAAACCGACTCATCAGCGACAATCACTTTGGGATCGAGCGTCAGGGCACGCGCGATGCAAATTCGCTGACGCTGACCGCCGGAAAACTCATGCGGAAAACGGCGCAGCATATCCGGCGACAACCCGACCCTTTGCAGCAGCGACGCCGCCTTCTCTTTCGCATCGCTGCGGTTATGCAGTTTATGTTGCAGCATAGGTTCGATCAGCGCGTCGCCAATGCGCATACGCGGATTAAGACTGGCGAAAGGATCCTGAAATATCATCTGGATGCGCTGACGCATTTGCAAAATGTCGCGCTTACCCAGATTCGTGACATCGAAACCGTCGAAATCAATCGCGCCGCTGTGCGGTTTCAGCAGACGGGTCACAGCACGACCCGTCGTGGATTTCCCGCAACCGGACTCGCCGACCAGCGAAAGCGTTTCGCCCTGAAATAAATCAAAGCTGATATTTTCCACCGCGTGCACCGCGCCTACCTGACGGCTGAAAATACCGCCATACACCGGAAAACGCGCGCTGAGGTTTTTGACCGATAACAACGGCGTCAGCCCCGAATCTATGGTTCCCGCCACTTCCTGCGGCACACTGGCTTCACCGGTTTGCAGGTTGATTTGCGGAAAACGCAGCGGCCAGTCGCGCCCCTGCATCGACCCTAATTTTGGCACCGCCGCAAGTAATGCACGGGTATACGGGTGCTGAGGCCGGTGGAAAATGTCTTCCGTCGCCCCGCTTTCCACCGCTTCTCCGCGATACATCACCAGCGTCCGGTCGGCAATCTCCGCCACCACGCCCATATCATGCGTGATGAACAGCACCGCCATCCCTTCTTCTTCCTGCAACGTCTTGATCAAATCCAGAATCTGTCCCTGAATCGTCACATCCAGCGCGGTCGTGGGTTCATCCGCGATCAGTAATTTCGGTTTCAGCGCCAGCGCCATGGCGATCATCACACGCTGACGCATGCCGCCGGAAAACTGATGCGGATATTCATCAAAACGCGCGTTAGCATTCGGAATACGCACTTTTTCCAGTAGCCGCAGGGTTTCAGCCCGCGCTTGTGCCGATGACATGCCGCGATGCCGCTTCAGGCTTTCGGCAATCTGCCGTCCGATGCTGAACGTTGGATTAAGCGACGTCATCGGCTCCTGAAAGATCATCGCCATCTCATTGCCGCGGATATCGCGCATCTGTTTGTCCGAGAGCCGCAACACATTACGCTGATTGAGCCAGACCTCGCCCTCAATCCGGCTGCTTTGCGCTTTGAGTAAACGCATCACCGATAACGACGTCACGCTCTTGCCGGAACCGGATTCACCGACAATCGCCAGCGTTTCTCCGGCATAGACGTCAAACGACAAATCACGCACTACCGGCAGCCAGTCGTCTTCGCCGAGAAATGAAGTGGTCAGATGCTTCACGCTCAGCACGGGCTGACGTTTTTCCTGCTGTCCGGCAGTCTGATTCATCTTATTGGCTCCTGAATTATTTGCTGCGCGCGGAAATCTGCACCTGCGGCGAATAGCTGAAATCCCGGTCAAACGGGAAGGTTTTTCGTGCTTTGCGGTTGCGCGGCAGGCGCTCTACAAACTGATCCACCACGCCGTTAGACAGCGCCATCAGATTCGGACTCGCAATCGGCGCAAGCTCGGGTGACAGATAACCGGATTTCACCACCACGATATCGGCGGTATGCGGATCCAGTTCCAGCACAGTGAAATCGCTGATGTTGTGATACGGACGACGACGCGCCGACACCACGACGTCAATTCCGCCAATGCGCAGAACCGCCTGACGGTCAGAAGGTGTCAGTGCATCGAGCAGGAAAACCACCTCAAAATCACCTTTCACCTGCGGGCTGGAATGATCCAGCGAAGCCCCCAACGTCAGCGTCAGCACTGATCCCACGCCAGCGTTAAATGCCGCGTCCGTTGCCGGTGCATCGGCAATACCTGCCACGATCGTATTTTGCGCATACTGTTTGATAAGTTCCTGCAACACATCTGCACGATCGCCCACGCCGCCGCCGGTCGGGTTATCGCCAGAATCGGCCAGCACCACCGGTCGAGTTTCACAGGCAATCGCCTTTTTCACGCAGGCCTCAACGGTGTCCGTTTCACAGCCAAACACAAAATCTTCGCGCGCGTCCCAGTAAGCCTGCGCCAGTTGTGTGCCCTGTTGTTCCAGCACCGTCCGGTCGGTGCCGGTCATGATCACTGCGGCTGTCGCTCGTGGTTCATCTGCCCATACATAACCAACCATCAGCGAGCTGTCCCACACGCCATCCACTTCATCCATTTCTGGCAGACGGGCGTACAAACTTTTCGCCGGTTCATCTTCCGTACTGGTACGTTCACCCGGTAATACCACCGGCACCGGCACCCACAGCAGCGTCGGTTTTATACCGGTTTGCAGATGTTTCACCAACATGGCGACCGAACGGCGCATGGTTTCCTCCACATCGATATGCGGGGCAGTGCGGTAAGTCGAAAACATATCAATGGCATCAATTATCCGCTGCGAGACATTGCCGTGCAGGTCATAACTGACGCTGATCGGACAGTCCGGCCCGACGGCTTTACGCGCCGCAGCAATCCAGTCGCCTTCCGCATCCTCCAGCCCTTCGACATACATCGCGCCGTGCATCGCCAGATATAAGCCATCAAACGGTTTTTGCGCTTCCAGTCCTGCCAGCATTTCTGCTTTGAATTTGTCGTACGTCACGCGCGCTACCGGACCACCGGCAATAGCGCGGGCATGGATGGTCGGTAAAAACGTCGCCGGGTAATCCTGCAAAAAACGAAACCGCGGTGACGCCAGTAACTGGCCGTCACGCACGACGGTGAAATCCTTTTCCTCATTCAGCACCGGATTGTAAGTGCTGCATTCAATGTGGATACCGCTGACAGCTATACGCATGTTGATGATTCCTCAGACAGGCTTCAGACCGACCAGAAAGCGATGTGCAGCAATACTTGCCGCCGCGCGCGCCCAGGTGTCGTCATTTAGGGTAAAAGTGCGAACCGGCGTTTTCCCGGCATTTCCCGGCAAAACGTTGGCTTCGATAGACTGATGAACAACCGTGCCGAACAGCCCGGAGAAATCTGCGTCCTGATGAGCTATCAGGATCAGGTCCGGGTCATTAATTTGAATCAGATGGGATATCGCTAAACCGAGCGCGGAACCAGCACGGTGCAGAATACGCACCGCTTCGCTGACGCCCTGCATCGCCAGCTTTTCCAGGCCGCCAATGGTGGTCGCTTCCAGCCCGCCGTCTCTGGCCATTTCGGCAATAGCATTCAGAGACGCCAGCGTATCGAGACAACCGCGCTTGCCGCAGCGACAGGGCAAACCGTTCAGTTCCAGCGTGCAGTGGGCGATTTCCCCTGCGCCGCCATGCAGGCCGCGATGCAACTGACCGGCGACAAAATGCGCGCTGCCGATCCCCGCGCCATGACTGACCAGCGTAAAGCTGCTCAGATCACGCGCCTGTCCGAAATTTTTCTCACTCACCGCCAGTGCTTTGGCGTCATTTTCGATGGCCACGTCCATGCCGGTGGCCTGTGAAATCAGGCTGGCCAGCGGCACATCGCGCCAGCCAAGCAGCGCCGACTGTACGCAGGTGGACTGATGTTCATCAATAAGGCCGGATAACGTCACCCCCAGCCCGACCAGTTTTTTTGCCGCTTCGGGATGCGGTTCAAGCAGTGCCGGTAACGCGCTGGCGATGTTTTCTGCCAGACGCTGCGGACTGGCACCGGCCTCGAACGATACCCGTGAAAGGATTTCGCCATGCAGATTAATCAGCGCCATCTGCGCCGGATTTTGCAGCAAGGAAACGCCGGCGAACCACGCGCCATCCGGATGAACCACCAGCCGCACCGAAGGTCTGCCCTGCCCGTTCCCCGGCACGGTTTCCGCTTCGTGCAGGAAACCGGCGTCGATCATTTCACGCACCACGCCGCCAATCGCCGCTTTGCTCATTCCTGAAAGCTGCGCCAGTTCGGTACGGCTCAGACCGCCGGATGCATTGACCGCACCCAATATCTGACGTTGCAAAGTTGTTAGCATATTCGTTTCGGCGCTCTCAGTTTTTGGTCATCTGCATTGACATTAAACGCTGGAAATGGATATATCAATGCCAATTAGTTCACAAAATAAACTAAATGTTGGCATATAAGTATTTCATATGAACTATTTGTTAAATCTCTTTGTTAAAACAAACTGTCATTAAAACCGGCGTTTTACCAAACCGGCAGACGTAGCCAGAGCCACTCAATCCGATTTTTCACGCAGAGGGCAGAACATGAAGATTACCCGTTACATCCGGCGTCCCGTGCAGTTAACGTTGCTGAGCAGCGCTCTTCTGGCGGCGTTTTCGCTGCCGGTTTACGCCGCCACACTGAACGTGATGCAAAACGAAGCACCGCGCAGTATGGATCCGGGCAACCAGACCGCGACCTTTACCGGTACCGTGCTGGATCCGATGTATGAAGGCCTGCTGCGCATGTCGCCGCAGCTGAAACCTGAAGCCGCGCTGGCGACTTCGTGGAGCAGTGATGAAAGCGGGCTGGTGTGGACATTCAAACTGCGCAGCGGCGTTACTTTCCATGACGGCACACCGTTTAACGCCGATGCGGTGGTCGCCAACTTTGCCCGCCATCTCGACACAAAACGCGGTCTGGCGGCCAGCGGACGTCTGCGCACCTTCCTCGACAGCGTGACCAAAACCGACGATTCCACCGTCGTCTTCAAACTAAAAAAACCGTATCCGGCGTTCCTGAATTTACTGACCACTGGCGCCTGTCTGATGGTCAGCCCGGCGGCCGATAAAACCGGCACGCTCGACAGCAAAGCCGTCGGTACCGGCCCGTACAAAATGGTGCAATACAAAACCGGTGAATTCGTGCTGGAAGAAAAATATCCGGGCTACTGGGGCGATAAAGCCGCCGGGCCGGATGACATTAAATGGACGTGGAGCGCCGAGCCTTCGGTCATGAATATGGCGTTGCAGGCGGGCGAAACTGACGTAATTAACCCGGTGCCGCCGCAATTTGCACGCGTGCTGAAAAACAATCCGAAGTTCGACCTGCATGAAAGCCCGGGTGCCTCCGTATTCTGGGTGGCGCTGAATACCGATCTCAAACCGCTCAGCGACGTCCGTGTGCGTCAGGCACTGAACTACGCCACCGACCGTGACGGTCTGGTGCGCGCCATCATGTCCGGCTTCGCGCAACCGGCGAACTCGCCGCTGGCACCGGTCACCGCCGGTTATGACAAAACCCTGAACCCGTATCCGCTGGATCTGGCGAAAGCCAAAGCCCTGCTCAAAGAAGCCGGTGTGGCTGACGGATTCACACTGTCGATTGCAGTGCAGGGTCAGGACGCACGTATCGGTCAGGTGCTGCAAAGCATGTGGGCGAAAATTGGCGTGAAGCTGGACGTGAAAATCATGGAAAGCGGCGTATGGACCAAAGCGGCATTTGCCGATCAGGCCGGTAAAAAAGCCGATAACACCGGCGCGGTGCTGGCGTCCTGGTCTTCCGGCGCGAACGGCGCCGATCTGCAACTTCGTCCGCTGTACTACAGCAAAAGTTTTGCTCCGGGCGGTGCGAATCTGGGCTTCTTCAGTGACCCGAAACTGGATGAAATGTTAGACAAGGCCGCATCGACGCTGGATGAAAATACCCGCAACGCGATTTATGTCGATGCGCAGAAAGAGATTAACCAGCAGGCGCCGCAGGTGCTGTTGTATTACCAGAATGACTTGTATGCCACCGGCAAAAACATCTCAGGCGTCACGATGATCCCGGGCGGCCAAATTGTGGTGAAAGATGCACAGAAAAAATAACCGCATTCACAGTGGGAAATAGCCATGAAAGCCTATCTTGCAAAAAAACTCATCGCCTTCCCGATCATACTGATCGGGGTTTCGATGCTGATTTTTGTGTCCATCCGCGCGCTGCCGGGCGATCCGGCACGCCTGATGGCCGGGCCTGAAGCCACACAGGAAGCCGTTGATGCCATGCGCGTTCGCCTCGGGCTAGATCAGCCGCTGCTGACGCAGTATCTGCATTTTGCCGGTGACGTTCTGCACGGCAATCTCGGCGTCTCGTTGCAGTCGCAGCAGCCGGTGACGCAGGAAATCGGGGAACGCATGCCTTACACGCTGATGTTAGCGGTGCTGTCGTATTTTCTGGCAGTGGCGATTGGCGTTCCGGCGGGCATGATAGGCGCGGTGTACCGCAACCGCTGGCCGGATTTTGGCGTGATGTTACTGGCGATCGCCGGTGCTTCAATTGCCAACTTCTGGCTGGGGCTGATGGCCATGAACACCTTTTCGGTCAATCTCGGCTGGCTGCCGTTGCTCGGCGCAACGTCATGGAAAAGCTACATTCTGCCTTCCGTGACGCTGGCCGTTTTGCCGATGGCGGTGATGGCGCGCATGACGCGATCCAGCATGCTGGATGTGCTCTCGGAAGATTATATCCGCACCGCCCGCGCCAAGGGGTTGTCGGCAACGACCGTGTATTGCAGCCATGCTTTTCGTAACGCGCTGATCCCGATTGTCACCATTGTGGCGCTCAATTTCGGCAGTCTGATTGGCGGCGCAGTGGTGACCGAATCTGTCTTTAACTGGCCGGGCATTGGCCGCTTGCTGGTAGATTCCGTGCGTTATCGCGATTATCCGGTGATTCAGGGCGTTGCGCTGGTCGCTGTCTGCGGTGTGGTGGTGATGAATCTGCTCGGTGAATTACTGATCGCTTTCCTGAATCCAAAAATAAGGTTCGATTAATGTCTGCCATTATCACGCAATTACCCCGTCGCAAACCGCGCACGCTGCGGTTTTTCCGCTGGTTGTGGCGACATCCGGCAGTGTCTATCGGCGGCTTTATCGTCAGTCTGATTGTGCTGATGGGAGTGTTCGCACCCTTAATTGCCCGTCACGATCCTTACGCCCAGGATCTGATTGATACCCTGCTTTCCCCCGGTGCCGATCACTGGTTTGGCACTGACGATTACGGGCGCGATATCTTCGCCCGCGTCATTTACGGGGCACGCATTTCCATTATTGAAGTGGTGCTGAGTGTTGGTCTGGCGATGATTATCGGTATTCCGCTGGGCATTATTGCCGGTATGGCCGGTCGTTATACCGACATGATCATCATGTGGTTTATGGATATGCTGTTCGCGTTTCCGGGCATCGTGCTGGCGATTCTGGTGGTCAGTATTCTCGGCGGCGGTCTGGTGAATCTTTTGATCGCCATTTCGCTGTTCGCCATTCCGGTGTACGCACGTCTGAGCCGTAACCTGACGCTCGGTTTAAAGCAGATGGAATATGTCGAAGCGGCGCAGGCGCTGGGTTTGTCTAATTACCGGATCATCGTGCATTACATTTTGCGCAATGCCATCGGGCCGATTATCGTCCAGTCGACGCTGACCGCCGGCACGGTCATTCTTGCCGCGGCCAGCCTCTCATTTCTGGGGCTTGGCGTGCAGCCGCCGATGCCGGAATGGGGTACCATGATGAGCGATGGACGCAACTTCCTCGGCATTAATATTTACCTTTCGCTGTTCCCGGGTCTGGCCATTATGCTGACCGTGCTTGGTTTTAACGTACTGGGCGACGGGCTGCGAGATTTACTGGACACACGCTCATGACCTCAGCTGTTTTTTGCGCCGATATCGGCGGTTCATTTATTAAGTTTGGTGTTTCGCGCCATCCCGGCGAAATGGAAGAATGCGGCAAAGTCCCGACACCGGTTTCTTCATGGGACGATTTTGTGCAGGCGATGCACAATCTGATCGAAAAATTTGGCGCAGATTTACCCGCCGGTACACCGCTGGCGATTTCTACAGCCGGACTGGTTTCGCCACAAACCGGCGAAATGCTGGCAACCAATATTCCGGCATTTACCGGACATTCGCTGGCGAAAGATCTCAGCGTTGCGCTCGCCCGCCCGGTAACGGCGGCGAATGACGCGGACTGTTTTGCGCTCGCCGAAGCCCATGCCGGTAACGCGCAACACCAGCCGGTGGTGGTCGCCATTATTCTGGGCACCGGCGTCGGTGGCGGACTGGTGATCAACGGTCAGCTGGTGCGCGGTCACGGCGGCGTCACTGGCGAATGGGGTCACGGCGCCATCACCCGCACTGAGCTGGTGATAAATGGCGAAAACTACGCCATTCCGCGGCTGAAATGTGGTTGCGGTCAGACCGGTTGCCTCGACATGCTGGGTGGCGCTCGCGGAGTGGAACGCTTACATCAGCATTTTCATCATCAAGACTGCACCAGTCTGGAGATCGTGACCGGCTGGCTGAACGGCGATGCCAACGCGTCTCTCACTGTTAACGCCTGGCTGGAACTGGTCGCCGAACCGCTGGCCTTACTGGTCAATATTCTTGGCCCTTCGCGGATTGTCGCCGGTGGCGGACTGGCTTCTGCCAGTGAACTGATCGCCGCGCTGGATGTGAAAGTACGCAGCGGCGTTCTGCACAACTATCAACAAACGCTGCTGGTGCCGGGGAAATTCCTGACCGACGGTGGCCTGGTCGGCGCATCAGTGATGGGAAGACTGGAAAGTTAAGGAGCTGCCCTCTCCTTCGGGATGAGGGCAACGTCAGATTTCAGCTCGCGACCAGCATCGGTTCCAGAACCGGTGCGGTTTGCTCGAAGACCAGTGACAGCAGAATTTTCTTCACCGCCATCGCTTCCTGCGATAATGCCAGCGTTTCAGAAACACACAGTGAAAGCGGAACCTGAATCGACGGACTGCTGATGCATGACATCCAGGCTTTCGCCGGACCGGTCATGGCACGGGCAGCAGATTCAGGCAAAATGGTGACGCCCAGACCGCTGGCCACGGCGGCAGTCAGCGTGGCAGCAGATTCAATTTCCCCGATGATATTCGCGCTCAGGCGGCGCAGCGCCATAGCGTCATCCACCAGACGGCGGGTCACGTTGTGCGAGCGCGGCATGAACAAATTCATTTTCGCCACATCGCTCAGTTCGACATATTTCCCCGGATTCAGCACCGAGTGCGCCCCGACGAGATACAAATCCTCTTTCATCAGCGGCTGGCTGCTCAGTCCGGCGGCCATACTGGTGCCATAAAATACCGCCATATCCATGCGCCCGTTGAGAACCAAATCACCCAGCGCCGTGCCGAAATTTTCATTCAGATATAACAAAATACCCGGATGCTGTTTACGCACCGCCTGTAACAGCGGCACCGCCAGCTGAGAAGCCGCCGTACCCGGCGCAAGGCCAACCGAAACCTGCCCGTTCAGCGACTGACCGGCATTATTGACCGCGCTGTGGATCTGGTCGCACTGGCGCAAAATCGCCTGCGCATGGGAATAAAGAATATTACCGGCTTCGGTAGGAGTGACGCCGCGCTTGGTGCGAATCAGCAATTGTTGCTGCAATTCTCCTTCCAGTGTCGCCAGTTGCTGGCTCAGTGCCGGTTGGGCGATATGCAGAACATCAGCAGCCTGCGTCAGACTGCCGATATCGACGATTTTCACAAAGTACTTCAGACGTCTGAGATTCATCTCTGTCTCCATCTTGCGCGAATGGGGTAAACCCGGGCGGTCGTTAATGATGCGAATAATAAGCTGGACTAATAAAAGCAAGATTTACGCCAATCTCCGGCGCGCAGGTAAAAAACGCCCGTTCAGAAAGCTAATACCGCAAAATATAAGAGAAATCGATTACGCCCGATGAGCAGAAAGCTGGCGACGATGAAAAAAAAGAAGGGAATGAAATGCGCTGCAAAGGAAGGATGCACCAATATCATGCATTCTTATAGGTCATCCTTATAAATTAGCGGGGTTAATAACAGAGGCAGCCACCGCAAGGGCCGCCATCTGACACGCGGCCCTGAATACCAAAATCCATCACTTTTTGCTCTGGTTAACGTATTGCGAAAATAATCAATTTTTCATCAATGAGTTACCCAACTTTACTGACTTTATTGAGCACCATCTGATAAGCCGATTGCAGGTGACTGCGCATCATTTCCGCCGCCGCCTCCATTCGTCCTTCCAACACGGCGTCGATGATGGCGACATGCTCCTCGCACCATTCGCGCACCCGTTGTTTATTGGTGTAACTGCCAAACTCAAGCAAACGACGCAGCCTGTTTTGCTGCTGGATCGCCTGTAAAACAAAAATGTTGCCGCTGAACTCCGCCAGCATCTCGTGGAAAGTCGCATCCGTTTCGAAAATCTGACGGCCATCCACAGCCAGAATATCCGGATGCGTTATCAGATAAATATGCTGCATCCGCAGGCGGCGCAGCGCGCTTTTATCGGCATGAAAACCCGCCGCCAGCATCGCACCCGGCTCAATCATCAGCCGGAAACCGTAACCGTTACTCAGCGCCACATCGGTATTGAGCGTCGGTAAAAACGACCAGCCATGCCCCTTATTGCGGGCGATCAGGCCGTCCTCGGCCAGCCGCAACAACGTGCGCGCCAGCACCCCGCGGTCGGCGTCATAGCGCTGAGCGATTTCAGTTTGCGTCAGGGAATCCGGCAACTTTCCGGCGATGCGATCTTTCACCAGCTGCTCGTATAAATCCTGATCGCTGCTGGCGGGGATATCGATGCTGATGCGCTGGAGTTCATCGAAGGCTTTCAGCAGGAAAAAACCCTGATTACGCCGCGCTTCGATAATCCCTAATTCACACAGCAATTTCAGGGCGGTACGCACCGGCGTGCGGGAAACGCCGAGCATATCGGCCAGCTGTTGCTCCCTGAGATGGTGACCTGGCTCAAATTTTGCTTCACGTATCAGGTCAAGGATTTGGTTTGCCAGACGCCTTCCGCTGGCTGTCGTAGTTTGGGTCATGGAATAGCAGCACCTGAAAGTATTTATTGTTTAGGTTTGTACAATATCACAAGCCTTGAGGAGGGTGAAGCCTGGTGATAAAGCCCCCAAATCGTGCAATTAACGCACCAAAAAAGAGCCTTGACTCACAAGCTTAATTGTATTTAATGAGACACAAAGAGCAATCTTGCTCATGGGAAACAGGAGTCTGTCATGTCAAAAAAATCTTTTTTGCGCCGATATGCCGCCGTCTCTCTGGCCGCTATTTGCCTGAGTGCCCCGCTGTTCAGCCAGGCCGCCGCGCCTGCTCTGGTCAGCAAAGGTCAGCTGACGTACGGCACCGCCGCCACGTTCATGCCATTTGAATTTACCAAAGACGGCAAGCTGACCGGATTCGATATCGACCTGATCACCGCCATGTCTGAAAAACTGGCGCTGAAACCGGCACCGATGTCGATGGAATTCAAAGGGCTGATCCCGGCATTGCAGGGCAAACGTCTCGATATCATTAACTCCGCAATGTACATCAACCCGACCCGTTCTGAGCAGGTCGATTTCGTGCCATACCTTAAAATCGGCAGCCGCGTGATTGTGGCAAAAGGAAATCCGGAAAAAATCACCGGCCGTGATTTGTCCCTGTGCGGCAAAAACATTGCCGTGACGCTGGGCGGTATCGAAGAAAGCCAGGCCCGTGCGGATAACCAGAAATGTCTCGATGCCAAAAAACCGGCACTGACTGTGCTGACCTTCCCGGCAGCGACCGATTCCGCCGTTGCGGTCGCCCAAAAACGTGCCGATGCGGAATTCCTGTCAACACCGGGCGCGGTAGCGCTGCTGAGCGAAAAAGGTGACACCTTCGAAGCCGTCGGTGCTGAATTTGAAGCTGACACGCACATCGGTTTTGCCGTGCGTAAAGGCGATACCGAAATGAAATCGCTGCTGGAAAAAGGCCTTCAGGATGTCGTGAAAGACGGCACGTATCAGAAAATCATCAGCAAATGGCAGTTCCCGGCTTCAGTGTCCATTTTCTGAAACCGCGAAGTTAAGAAAAGATTTGCCCTGACGTTGAGGAAAGTTCATGTCACTTGATCTTGTTTGGCAATACCTGTTCTCACCGGCGTTCTTTCAGGGCGCATTAATGACCTTGTTGTTAACGGTGTGCTCGTTGTTCTTCGGCATTATTGCCGGGCTGGTGCTGGCCCTGCTGCAGGAATCCCGCTTCCGGGCGGGTTCAGTTCTGGCTTTCTTTTATCTGTGGTTGTTTCGCGGCACACCGGTGCTGTTTCAGATTATTTTCGTTTACAACGTTCTGCCGACCTTTGGCCTGCGATTCTCCGCTTTTACCTGCGCGGTGATGGCGCTGTCCTTAAATGAGGGCGCCTATATGGCCGAAATTCTGCGATCCGGTTTGCAGGCCGTACGCAGCGGTCAGCGTACCGCCGGGATGGCGCTTGGTATGACCCAAAGCCAGATCATGCGCAAGATAGTTTTGCCACAGGCCGCGCGGATTGTGCTGCCGCCGATGGGCAATCAGATGATCAGCATGCTCAAATCCAGCGCACTGGTGTCAGTGATTGCGGTACAGGAACTTCTGCTTATCGCCAACCAGACCGCCAGCGCAAGCTTCCGTTATTTCGAAGCCTTGTGCGCCGCCGGGATTTACTACCTGGTGCTGACGTCGATCTTTATGGTCGGACAGGCATGGCTGGAACGCTTTCTTGATCCGAAAAAGCGTAAGAAACCCGCGCTGTCCTTGACCGAACGCCTGCTGCGCAGCAGCACGCCAAACTGAGGAGAAGCCCGTGAATAAATCCAAACCGGTTCTGGAAATCATCGGCGTCGATAAACATTTTGGCGCACAACATGTTCTGAAAAACTGCTCCCTGAATGTGGCTCAGGGCGAAACCGTGGTGCTGATCGGCCCGTCCGGCTCAGGCAAATCCACCTTACTGCGTTGCATTAATTTGCTGGAACCGATTCAGGGCGGCGCAATCTTCTTTCGTAATCAGGACATCACCCACGCCAGCATGGAGCCACACAAACTGCGTCAGGACATCGGCATGGTGTTTCAGAACTACGAGCTGTTTTCGCATCTGACTGCCGCAGAAAACATCATGCTGGCCCCCATGACCGTGCTGGGCATCAGCCGCAGTGAAGCTGAAGCGCAGGCACTGGAACTGCTTGGCAAAGTGCGTATTCCCGATAAGGCGGATTCGTTCCCTGATGAGCTTTCCGGTGGACAGCAGCAGCGCGTTGCCATTGCCCGCGCGCTGGCGATGAAACCAAAACTGATGCTGTTTGATGAACCGACTTCAGCCCTGGATCCGGAGATGATCCGCGAAGTGCTCGACGTGATGGCCGATCTCAGCGCCGAAGGCATGACCAGCATTGTGGTCACGCACGAAATGGGCTTTGCGAAACGCGCAGCCAATCAGATCGTCTTTATGGAAAACGGCGAAATTATCGAAAACGCGACCGGCGAAAAATTCTTCGGCGGCGACGTCAGCCTGCGGGCGCAACGTTTCTTAGATCAAATCTTACATTAATCACTTTTAGCACCACTGAATCACACACTGCGCTCTCACCAGGGGCCTGACTTTTGCCACAAAACTGTATTTCAAATACTGTATTTCAGGAGACACCGATGAGCCTTTCATCGCCCGATATCAGCAGAATGAAACGTGACCTTGCCGCACTGGTCGCGATCAATACTGAAAATCCGCCGGGACGCGAACGCGAAGCCGCTGAACTTATCAGCGCCATGCTGAGCGAAATCGGCTTCGACATGACACTCAGCGAATACGCGCCGGGACGCACCAACGTGATTGGCCGCCTCGAAAATGGCGCTGGCCCGTGCTTTGCTTTTAATACCCACATCGACGTGGTGCCCGCTGGTGAAGGCTGGCAGCAGGATCCGTTTACCCTCACTGAACGCGACGGCCGGTTATATGGTCGCGGTACCTGCGACGCCAAAGGGCCGCTGATCGCCATGATCGAAGCCATGCGCTGGCTGACGGCCAACCGCAACAACTGGAGCGGTACGCTGATGGCGATTTTTGTCGCCGACGAAGAAGTCGCCAGTGAAGGTGCGAAGTTTTACGTGCGCGAAGCCCCGGCACATATCGACTTCGTGGTGATCGGTGAACCAACCTCTAACACCACGTACTCGGCACATAAAGGCAGTTTGCGCCCGCTGGTCCGCGTTCACGGCGTCACCGCTCACTCCGGCACACCGGAACTGGGCGAGAACGCTATTTTCCGCGCCGCACAACTGCTCGGTCTGGTGGAAGAAACCCACCAGCACACCGTGCGCTGCCGCTGTCATCCGCTGGTCGGGAATGCCAGCCTGACGGTCACCCGCATTAACGGCGGTCATGCCGATAACGTGCTGCCGGGTGCCTGCGAATTACTGCTCGATCGTCGCATGGTGCCGGGCGAAGACGAAGACGCAGTGAAACAGGAGATTCAGGATTTACTGCAACTCGCCCATGACAAATTCGGTGTACGCAGCGAAATCATTACCTTCAAACCGACCACTGGCGGTGCAACCGAAACCGACTCCGACGATCCGATTGTGCTGGCCGGCGTTGAAGCCTGCGCGGCACAAGGCAATCCGGAACCGGGTCCGTTTGGTTTTCAGGGCGGTTGCGATCTGGTGCATTTTCGCAGTCTGGGAACCAAAGGCGTCATCATCGGCCCCGGTTCGCTGGCGGTCGCGCATAAGCCTGATGAATTTATCCCGATCGACGAATTCATCGCAGGCAGCAAAATCTACTGCGATGTCGCGCTGAAAATGCTCAAACGCTGAGGAGGAGCCGGTGAAAGCTACGTTGTATCGCGCCGACCTGCGGTATTCGCATCTGCAACTTTACACCGCCTCTTCGGGCAGTGTGCCAGGGCTGGACACGTTGTATCTGCTGCTGGAAGACAAAAACGTCAACGGGCTGGGCGAAGTGCGTATCAACATCGCTTATCTCAATGGCTACAGCGCCGAAAGGGTGTTGAGTGATGTGATCCGCGCGTTGCAGCAACTGGATCTCAGCCAGCCTGCCAGCACGCTTTTGCTCAACCTGCCGCAACGGATGGCAGATTTTCTGGCACCGACACGCATGCTGCTGGATATCGCATTGCATGATCTGATTGCCCGTCAGGAAGGCATCAGTGTGGCAGAACTTGCCGGGGCAGAAAACAGCCAAACGGTGACTTTTCACACCAACCAGACGCTGTTCTGGACGCCGATGGAACAGATGCTGGAACAGGCCACAGCCTATGTGGAGCGCGGTTTTACTCAGCTGAAACTGCGCGTCGGCGTGGCGTCATTTGCTGAAGACGAAGCACGGCTTAGCGCCCTGCGCCGCCGTTTCGGACACGAGATCAGTTTGTCCGCCGATGCCAACGGACAATGGCAGCCGGAAGAAGCCCGCAGTCATTTACTGTCGCTGGCGAAATTTGAAATGAGTTATCTCGAACAGCCGGTTTCCGACGCCAATGCGCACTATTACCCGACGCTCGCCGAAGTCAGTCCGCTGCCGCTGATGCTTGATGAAAGCATGAGCAGCGAGGCGGATTTAGAACGTATTGTGCAGCTCAAAGGCAAGGTCATGGCGCATCTCAAGCTGGTCAAAATGGGAGGCATTGCGCCGACAATAGCGGCCGCACGACGCCTGACCGCGGCGGGTGTGCCGTTTATGATCGGCCAGATGAATGAAGGCGGTGCCGCTACCGCCGCAGCGCTGCACGTCGCCCGCGCCAGTCAGCCGGCTTATGCAGAACTTTACGGTGCCGACGGGCTGGGCAACGATCCGGTTCACGGCCTTTCCTATCATCAGGGTTTACTCAGCAGCCAGCAGGGCGCGGGGCTTGGCATCCGCTTTACCCCTTCTCAGGCAGAATTTATTCAGGAGTTTGAACAATGACAGCAACATCATTGCCCGATCTGGGCCGCGTCGTGCCAGGCGCAGAATCCGCCTTTCGTGAAGCTGAATATGCGCAGCGCATGGCGAAAGCGCGTCAGCTGCTGGTCAAAGCCGGTCTGGACGTCATGGTCATCACCGGTCCGGAAAATATCTTTTATCTGACCGGCCAGCAAACGCCGGGCTACTACACCTTCCAGACGCTGGTGTTGCCAGTGGAAGGCGATCCGGTTTTTGTCATCCGTCAGCTGGAGTATTTCAACTTTATCTCCAACACCTTTATCCGCGACGCCGCGATTTATACCGATGGCGATAATCCGGTGAATTTCCTGCTCGATGTGCTGAAAGCGCGCGGCTGGATGAAAAGCCGGATCGGTATCGACAAACGCGGCTGGTTCCTGCCCGTGGCAGTATACGAAGCGTTGCAGGCTGAAATCGGCACTATTCACGACGCGGCCGGCGTTATCGAACAACTGCGGGCGGTGAAATCTGCCGCAGAACTGGAAAAAATGGCCCACGCAGCGCGTTACGTTGATGCCGGTATGCTGGCAGGTCGCGCGGCGATTGCCGCCGGTGCCACTGAAAACGATCTGGTTTCCGCCATGATGGGCGCCGCCATTGCCGCCGGATCCGAATACATGGGCATGGAACCACTGGTTTCCAGCGGTCCGCGCACCGGCGTACCGCACGGCACCTGGCGACGCCGTAAAATTCTCGATGGCGACCCGATTTTCCTGGAAATGGCCGCCACGCATGACCGTTATCACGCTGCCCTGATGCGCTCCGCCTGGCTTGGAAAACCACCTGCGGTGGCGCTGGAAATGGAAAAAGTGTGTCAGGAAGCGTTGCAGGCTGCACTGGATGCCATTCGTCCGGGCGCCACCTGCGAAGCACCGCATCTGGCGTGTCAGGCCGTCATTGACCGCGCCGGTTACACCGACAACTTCAAAAAACGCACCGGTTATTCGATTGGGATCTCATTTGCACCGGACTGGGGCGAAGGCGCGATCCTCAGCCTTTACAGCGGCATCACGACTGAATTACAGCCGGGCATGACCTTCCACATTCCACCGGCACTGCGCATTTACGGCGAATTCACCGTCGGTGTCAGTGAAACCATTGTGGTGACCGAAACCGGCTACCGCGCACTCGGCACGGTGGATCGTCCGCTGACCTTACTTTGATTTAGCGTTTAACAAGATGATGGGAAGTGAATAAATGAAAGACATCAGTGAAAGCCAGGCGCGCCTGAAAGGTATTTTTAATATTACCGTCACGCCTTTTACCGCCAGCGGCGAGTTTGATTTCGCGGGGCTGTCGCGCAATATCGAGCGCGTCATCAGCCTCGGTTATGACGGCATTTTGATTGGCGGCACCTACGGCGAATTCCCGGCAATGACCGCAGATGAGCGCGCCACGCTGTTTCGTTATGTCATGGAAGTGGTCGGTAACCGCGTACCGGTAATGTTATGCAGCGCCGGCTCCGATGCCCGCGTCGTGCGCGATTTAACCCAACTGGCGGGTGATCTGGGCGGGCTCCCAATGGTGACACCACCGTTTGTTTCGGAAGTGACGGAAGCGCAAATCATCAGTTTTTTCAAACAGATGGCGCCGCTATCACGCACCGGTATTCTGGTGTACAACGCGCCGGGCATCGGCATTACGTTACCGCCTGTGGTGCTGGAGCAACTGGCCGATATCGAAGGCGTTGTGGGCATTAAACAAGGTGACCTCAACCCGACGGCCATTGACCAGATTGCCAACCGGCTGGGCGGACGTCTGCGCCTGTTCTGCGCTTCTGACCTGGCATTTTTAGGTCCGATGATGTGCGGTTTTGATGGCATCAGCACCACTAACAGCGGCGCGTTGCCGGAAATCATTCTGGCGACATATCGTGCGCTGGAAAATGGCGATGCGAACACCGCGCGCGAACTGCACCGCCTTTGGTATCCGTACCGCGCCCTCGCCCGCCGCTATGGTCAGCCGCAACTGGTGAAAGCGGCCATGAACCTGCGCGGCTTCGACGGTCACCATGTGCGCGCACCACTGATTGATCTGGAGCCTGACGTTATCGGGCTGGTGGAGCAGGAACTCCAGCGTCTGGCTGCGGATCCGCGTTCCGGCGTCACCCTGAAGTAATCCGCTTTGCTAAAACTCCCGTCTGAGCAGGCGGGAATTTCCTCTCGTTACATCCGCTTTTCCGGGACATCCCGCAAATTCAGCAATGACATTTTTATGTCCTTGCCATCGCCTTTCAACGTATATACCTTTGCACTATATTTTTCAGGCGAGTAGTATTTGAGCAGATCTCCGGCTTAAACAACTTACTGAGGAATAACGCCATGCCTAAAGGCACCGTATTTTTGAATAACAGGACGCAAAGCGTACGTATCCCGGCAGAGTGCCGTTTTCCAGACGAGGTAAAAATCGTGACGATAAGAAAAGTAGGGAGTTCACTGGTTTTAACGCCAGTGGATAACACATGGGATAATTTTTTCCACAGCGAACTGCGCGTGACGGATGATTTTATGGAAGAACGCGCCTCACAAGATCAGTCTGAGCGGGATACATTTTAATGCTGACCTATCTGCTGGACACCAATATTGTCATTTATATACTCAAACGCAGGCCGATGAGCGTGCTGGCAAAATTCAACCAGCACGCTGACCAGCTGGCGATTTCAATGATCACTTATGCTGAACTACTGCATGGCATTGCGAAAAGCACCAGTCCGACCAAAAACAAACTGGCGGTGGAGGAATTCGTTTCTCATTTACGTATCGTGGACTATGACCAGAAAGCTGCCGCGCATTACGGACATATCCGTGCCTGCCTCGAAAAATGCGGCAACCTGATTGGAGTGAACGATATTCATATTGCCGCCCAGGCACGCAGCGCAGGTATGGTGATGGTGACCAATAATATGAATGAGTTCACCCGCGTTGACGGGCTCCTGACTGAGAACTGGGTGGGTCCTTCCTTAACTGCGCTTTAAACCCGCCGCTTTTAAAAACGCGATCAGCAGGGGATGCGGTTTCACGCGCAGTGACGACAGCTCCGGATGCCCTTGTACTCCGAGATAAAAAGGATGATGAGTGAACTCAATACCGTCAGCAATTTTTCCCGTAGCGTCAGTCCCGCTGATATGCAGCCCGAACTTCTCCAGATCGGGCTTCAGCTCAGGTTCAAGATGAAAGCGGTGGTTATAGCGCACGGTAAATTCATCGCCGAGGATGTCATTTAATCTGCTGCCAGGACGGCAATGCATCTGATAATCCCCAAGACGATGCACCGGAAACGTCGGCGTATCCGTCAGCGGGATAAAGGTTTTAATTTCGGCATTAGCATCGGCTTCGGCAAGATTGGCTTTCGTGGAACCAAGCATTTTCTGCACGATGGCCGTGGTCATGGTTTGCATACCCAGACAAAGCCCGATAATGGGAATATTACGGTTCAGCGCGTAATGCGCCGCGCAAATTTGTCCGGTCACATTACACATCGCTGAGCCTCCGGGCAGCAATATACCATCGACATTTTCCATCACTTCATGCAGGTGATCTTCCAGCGCCTGCGGTGCTGCGTACACCATGTCCAGTGATAACGACAGCGCATCTGCCGCGTCCCCCAGAGCAGCCAGGGTGGCAGGGTAAATACTGCATTGATCCGACTGGGATCCGACCAGCGCAATGCGCAATGAGGGGCCGGTGTGCGGTGGCATGTTCTGATTGATCCAGCGCCCGTAGCGGTCTCGCCACCAGCATCCTGACGCTTCATCTGTCTGACCGTGACGCCTGAATACATACCCCTGATTGGCACGCTCAACCGTAACCAGTTCGTAATCCAGCACGTTATCCCGCACCTGTCTGGCGATTTGCGTGAACTGAATAATTTGCATCGGCCCCAGCGGAACCACCACATCCTGCGTACCGTAAGTATTGAGCAGCGCTTCCAGCTTCATAACTTTTCCGGCGCTTTGCGGATTCATTCGCTCAGTCCACAGCAAACCGCTGGTCATCAGCTGTCCTTCGCTGATGACATGCTGACAGGCATCCGGATAACGAGCGATATCCCAGCTCACCGGCAGATGAGCTAACGGTAAATGTTTTTGTGCTGCCAGTATTGCCGCCATCGCCCCGTACAGCGATGGCTCAGGTGTGTCATGTGCAACAAAAATAAAAGACATAAGACAACCTTGAAATATAAAAGGAAAGTGACGGCATTCCGCAGACTCCGGAATCAGCCAAACGAGTTGCCGTGCCATTTCCACCGGTAAAATGCTGCTCAGCACGAAGAAATTATGAGCAAAGCAAAAAGAAGAATGGTAAGTTTAAATTGGTTTTAATGATTCACATAATACAATTTTGTTATTGCTCACACAGGGGAAACAATGTCTGCTGAATTTCTTGCACCTCGTTTACGTCGTGTGCGCCCTTCGCCGACAGCGGCGATTTCCGACCAGGTGCGCGCATTGATTGCGTCTGGCTTTGATGTTATCAACCTCGGCGAAGGCGAACTCGATTTCGATACTCCCGCACATATCAGGCAGGCAGGCATCGATGCGATTGTACAAGGTGACACAAAATACACCGCGGTGGCCGGTACCGCCGCGCTGAAACAGGCCATCATCACTAAGTTTAATCGCGAAAATGGGATCAGCTACCGTCCGGAAGAAGTGATTGCAGGTAGCGGAGCCAAGCAACTGATCTTCAATGCACTTCTGGCCACGGTTTCTGCCGGTGATCAGGTCCTGATTCCTGCGCCCTATTGGGTTTCTTATCCGGACATGGTGGCGCTGGCAGAAGGCGAGCCGAAGATAGTAACTTGCCTGGAAAGCCATGGCTGGAAGTTACAGCCGGAAGATCTGGCGGCCGCGATTACCCCGCAAACCCGCTGGGTTATCCTCAACTCTCCGAATAACCCAACCGGCGCGGTGTATTCTGCGGAAGAATTAAAGGCGCTGGCTGCCGTTGTGCTGGAACATCCGCAGTTGCTTGTCATGGCGGATGATATTTATGAGCAAATTTGTTTTACCTCCGGCGAATTCGCCACGCTGGCGCAGGTTGAACCGCGCCTGAAGGATCGTATCCTCACGGTCAACGGTGTTTCAAAGGGCTATTCAATGACCGGCTGGCGACTGGGTTATGCCGGAGGCCCGGCCTGGCTGATTTCTGCGATGCAAATCTTGCAGTCCCAAAGCACGTCAAATCCAAGCTCAATCTCACAGGCTGCGACCGTTGTCGCACTGGAACACGGCAGCAAATTCATCACAGAGTGGATTGAAATACTGTCACGCCGCCGCACCCTGATCATGAACTGCATCAACGCCATTGACGGCCTGAGTGCAGAGGTCCCGCCAGGAGCATTTTACGTTTTCGCTAATTGCCAGAAAATGCTGGGCAAAACAACGCCTTCGGGTGAGTCCCTCAATACAGATGAAGATTTTGCGGCTTATCTGCTGAAATTTGCCCACGTGGCAACGCTTCAGGGTTCAGCTTTCGGCGTACCAGGTTATTTACGCATCGCTTATGCCATTGATGACAAGCGTTTACAGGAAGCCTGTGACCGGATCACCCGCGCCTGCGGCGAATTGCGCTAACCGGGCAAAGGCTGACAGAGTGCAGAAACAGGCCTTTCGCGTTCCTTTTTGACTCTATTGTCAACAACTTGACCAAAGTATCAGCAAACGAACGCATTTATAGAGTTTCCCCTTTGACATGCCACGGGGCAGTCGCTATTATTCGCCCCGTTCCAACGATTCCTCTGTAGTTCAGTCGGTAGAACGGCGGACTGTTAATCCGTATGTCACTGGTTCGAGTCCAGTCAGAGGAGCCATATTAGAAACGCCCGCTTAAGGAAACTTAAGCGGGCGTTTTGCTTTTGTGTTTTCTTATGCCGGTATCATCTCTGCATGAGAAAAGGCTTATGGAGAGGTAGCCCTAAGAAAATTGATCTCTATTAATGAGATTGAAAACAATAATGGGCGGATTTCACAAGCCTATAGATTAGCGTTGCTTAATACTCTACTGTAACGGGAAACTCAGATTGTTCATAAGTGCGTATGGCCTTCGGATAGACATGGCATGCTGTACCTGCGTTTGCTGACTTTCTTTCACACATCAGGCAAATGTTCTGCAGAATAAATTACTGTTGCCTTTCTTTACTTTTTAGCCTAATCAACGCCCTTTCTAAACCTGATATCTTAATCACTAGGCGCTGATCTTATTTAAATGCTTTAGTGATAATCCTCATTGGAGAAGCATTTATATGAGTATTAAGGCACAAGTTAGTGTCGCACGTAAGCTGGGATTCACATCACATCAAAATGCGGTTCCTCTATTACGTGAACTTGTCTTGCATAATGAATCGGAGCAAGCATTTCAGGATTTGACATTACATCTGCAAACATCGCCTGCAGTATTGGAAGCAAAACAATGGAAAATTGACCGTTTACTTCCAAACTCCTCGGTTGATATCCGGGAACGGGACGTTAAGCTCAATGCAGAATGGCTCTCCGAATTAACGGAAAGTGTCGTTTGTGAAGTCACACTATGTTTGCGTCATGGCGACGAAGAACTTTTTACTGAATGCTATCCACTTGAAGCATTGGCAAAAAATGAATGGGGTGGAGAGGCAATGGTGGAATTGCTGCCCTCTTTTATTATGCCAAACGATCCCGCCGTGGACCGGATTCTCAAAGCGACATCCGATGTTCTGCGAAGTGCAGGTAAAAATGAAGGGTTGGATGGTTACGAAAGTAAATCCAGAACTCGTGTCTGGGAAATTGCATCTGCGCTCTGGACTGCAATCTGTAATCTGAATATCAGCTACGCCCTTCCACCGGCAAGCTTTGAGCGTAACGGTCAGAAAATTCGTACGCCAGGTGCCATTATCGAAGGCAAAGTCGCAACGTGTTTGGATACCACGTTATTATTCGCATCCGCATTAGAGCAGTTAGGCCTCAATTCACTTGTATTTCTCACCGAAGGCCACGCCTTTGCCGGCTTATGGTTGCAACCGCAAGAATTTGCGCAGTTAGTGACTGAAGATGTCTCCGCAGTAAGAAAACGCATCGACCTGAAAGAGATGGTTGTATTTGAAACAACACTGGCCACCAAAGCCCAACCGGCTTCTTTTACTCAGGCTTCTGATGAAGCATTGCAGCATTTTACTGAGGATAAATTCCACGCAGCAATAGATACACGCCGTGCGCGGATGCAAAAAATTCGCCCGCTTGCACTCGGTACGAGCACATCCCCAGACCATAGCGACTCTGAACAAATCATCTCCCACGGTTTTGAAGATGCGCCGTTCTTGCCTTCGTTTGATATTGATGTCGACACATCTGAAGATAAAGAATCAGTCGGCCGTCTGGTTCAATGGCAACGTAAACTTTTAGATTTAACAACACGCAACCGCCTGCTGCATTTACCCGAGAGTGCCAAAGCGATAAAACTTGTATGCGCTGATCCGGGTTATCTCGAAGATAAACTTGCGGAAGGTAAACGCCTTAGAATTGTATCTTTGCCAGATCTTGAAATGGGCATCCGTGACGCTGAATTATATCAGCAGCAGACCCATGAAAACCTACAGGATGAGTTCGTCGAGCAAGCACTTGAACGCGGCGAAGTGGTCTCACCACTTGATAAAGAACGCCTTGAATCATCTCTGATTGATCTATATCGCAAATCAAAAAGCGATTTGGAAGAAGGTGGAGCTAATACGCTGTTTCTGGCAGTCGGGTTTCTGAAATGGAAAAAATCAGCAGATGACCCTAAAAGTTATTCTGCACCACTCATTTTACTGCCTATTCAGCTTGATCGCAGAAGCGCCCTTTCAGGCGTTACCATGCGATTGCTGGAAGAAGAGCCCCGCTTCAATCTGACATTACTTGAGTTACTTCGAAATGATTTCGCCCTGACAATTAACGGGCTGGATGGAGAATTGCCAACCGACGAAAGTGGTATTGATGTAGATGGAATTTGGAACTTAGTACGCCGTGCAGTGCGTGATATTCCTGGATTCGAAGTCAGCCGGGACGTCGTCATTGGTACCTTTTCATTTGCTAAATATCTGATGTGGAAAGATCTCGTTGACCGCTCGCCTCAGTTGATGGAAAGCCCGCTGGTTAAATATCTCATCGAACGTGGCAAAGAAAACGTTGTTCTTGAGAAGAGCGGAGAAGTTATCAGCGTCGAGCAGTTGGATAACGCAGTCAATACGCAAGACCTCTTCCTTCCATTGCCAGCAGACTCATCGCAAATAGCCGCCGTTGTCGCCTCAGCCAAAGGGCGTGACTTTGTCCTAGACGGGCCTCCCGGAACCGGTAAATCGCAAACGATAGCCAATATGATTGCGCACAATCTCGCGCTTGGCAGACGTGTATTGTTTGTTGCTGAGAAAAAAGCAGCGTTGGACGTGGTTTATCGCCGGCTGGAATCACAAGGGCTGGGTGAGTTTTGTCTTGAACTACATTCAAGCAAAACTTCGAAGATGGATTTTCTTAAACAGCTTGAACGCGCCTGGGATACGCGCGATATGCTTACAGCCGGCGAATGGCAAGAAGAGACAAGTAAGGTTCAAAACCTTAGGGACAAACTCAACGAAGTCGTCCGCCTGCTCCATTTGCGCTGGCCAAATGGCTTCTCATTGCATCAGGCTATGGGTCGGGTCATCAAAGACGCCACTGAGGCAACCCCGCATTTCACGTGGCCAGCAAATACACTCCATTCCTTAGAGCAAATGGAACAGTTCAGGCAGATTGCTAAACGTCTGGAACTGAACCGTAATGCAAGTAAACAGCACGGTGATCACTTTGCTCTGATTGCACAAACAGACTGGACAAATGCATGGCAATCATCACTTGTCGCAGAGGCAAAAACTCTGCCCGGTTCTATCGATGAACTTGAGCATGCTGCCGATGAACTGTTTCAGGCAACGGGAATAATGCTAGGTTCGAAAGAACCAACCAAACTCAAGCAACTGACCTCTTTCTGCGAATTACTGTCTAAAGCTGGTGGTATGAATCTCAGCTTTATGTTCGCTCCAAATGCCACTGACCTTGTTGAATCCGCTCACACTGCATTCAGTATACTAAGGGAGTTGGAGACAGTAAAAGCTCGGTTGTCCGTCGATTATCCGGGCGATGGCTGGCAATACGTTGACGTTCAGCAAATCAGAAATGCCCTTGAGCTCGCTGAAAAGAAATTCTGGTTCTTAGCTACCCGTGCGCGTAAGCAAGTAATTGCAGGCGTTATTACACAACACTCACTTAACTCCACCCCTAATTTGTCAACGGACCTGCCGGTCATCGTTATGCTGCAGTCTTTATTGCAACGCCTTAGCGACTTAAATGCTATGACGACAGCCTTGCCAGGATGGGATGGGATAAACACGGATGTCATAAGATTACAAAGCACATTGGCAATAGCAGAAGATATTCGCAATAAACTGGGAACCTTTGCATCTACTCCTCAACAGCTTGCAGAGATTCGAGAAGCGATTAAAACACTGCTCATTGATGCCAATGACCTGCTTGGTCCGCAGGGCATAGTTGCCGCGTTAACCCAAAACCTTCGTACAGCGTTATTTGAGCTAAATGAGGCAAAGGTACGATTCTGCCAGCTAATAAAACCATCAGAAGAAAACCTGTCACTCTCACAGCTGCGGGATTGTGCATTAGGCGTCTCTCAGCACCAGACAGGACTGAAAGCATGGAGCGACTGGAGCCGTGTCCGTGAGGAGCTATTTCTCAGGGCTTATCGCCGATGCTTAACTCACTCATCTATCTCGACACTTCAGATATCAGCGCGACGGAGATTTTTGAAACGGCTTACTGCCGGTGGTTTGCTTCCTGGATGATAGATTCAGAGCCGACACTGCATAATTTTGTACCCGCTGAACATATGAGCGACATTGAGACTTATCGTCATCATATTGATCACCTTGCCAGATTAACTGTGCGCTATATCCGCGCTCGTCTTTGTGGTGTGATCCCCGCTAAAAATGAGATAGCAAAACATGGGGGATTTGGCCTGCTCAAACATGAACTGCAAAAATCGCGTCGTCATAAACCGGTGCGACAAATGGCAGCTGAAATGGGTGATGCGATGTCAAAGCTAGCTCCGTGTATGCTGATGAGCCCCCTATCTGTCGCTCAATTCTTACCTTCAGATCAGGCGCTGTTTGATCTGGTTATTTTTGATGAGGCATCGCAGATATCTCCGTGGGATGCTATCGGTGCAATGGCTCGTGGAAAACAAGTGGTCATCGCCGGCGATCCACGACAGATGCCACCGACCAGTTTTTTCAACCGCGCAGCAAATGAAACAGATGATAATACTGAAGAAGACATGGAAAGCATTCTGGATGAGTGTCTGGCTGCGGGTCTCTTCAACCACAAACTTAACTGGCACTATCGCAGTCGCCACGAAAGCCTCATCACGTTCTCCAACCATCGTTATTACGACAGTAATCTGATTACATTCCCCGCGTCCGAAACCAGGCAAAGCGCAGTACGCTGGCAAAAAGTTGAAGGCGTCTATTCCAAAGGGAAAGGCCGCCATAATCAGGCTGAAGCAGAAGCGATTGTCGCAGAAACTGTAAAACGACTGACAGATAAAAGCTTCATTTCGTCAGGCAGATCGATTGGTATTATCACCCTGAACACTGAACAGCAAAAACTCATCAGTGACCTGCTTGACCGTGCCCGGCAAATACATCCTCAAATTGAGCCTTTCTTCCAGCCGGAACGAGAAGAGCCAGTGGTGGTTAAAAATCTCGAAACCGTTCAAGGTGATGAACGCGACTTAATTATGTTAGGCATCGGATATGGTCCAACCGAGCCCGGTGCCAATACGATGTCAATGAATTTTGGCCCATTAAACCGCGATGGTGGCTGGCGCAGGCTCAACGTTGCCGTCACCCGCGCGCGTCAGGAAATGATGGTATTCAGCTCCTTCGATCCTTCTCTTATCGATCTCAACCGAACCAGTGCACGAGCAGTGGCAGATCTCAAACACTTTATTGAATTTGCCCACCGCGGCCCTGTTGCACTGGCACAGGCTGTACGGGGTTCCGTTGGCGGCTATGATTCACCGTTTGAGGAAGCTGTCGCTAACGGTTTGAGACGAAAAGGCTGGCAGGTCGTTCCGCAGATTGGCGTGTCCAGGTTCAGAATTGATTTAGGGATTGTTCACCCGGATAAGCCCGGTGATTATCTCGTGGGCGTGGAATGCGACGGCGCAACTTACCACAGTGCAGCGACAGCACGTGATCGCGATAAAGTTCGCAGCGCAATTCTTCAGGATCTTGGCTGGAAATTACTCCGTCTTTGGTCGACTGAATGGTGGATTGATAAAGAAGGCGCACTTGAGAGACTTGATTTAGCCATTAACACACTGCTGGTTGTGTCCAGAGCAGACGAAGCAGTTCGGATCGCTGAAGTCGAAGCAGCGGTGAAATTGGAAGAAGAGATCCAACTCCAGATTCAAATCAGTCAAGATGCAGTCTCCAAAGAAGAAACTCCTGTCGCAAGTTTGATTTCACCTGTGGCAAATGATGAAGAAATTGCAGCACCCATTGAGAGTGTCAGGCAAAAGGAGGCGGAAAATGACGATATTGGCAGCCCGGTGCCTGCCATAAAATATGCCTCTTCTGTCGTCCCGGATATTGCGAAAATCTCCCCTGCGGGTAAGTACAAGATCAATGATTTGCAGGAATGGAGCAGCAAAACTAATGCCAAGAAATTTTATGACCCTGAATACAATGAAACGCTCAATGATCTCATTGAAGCCGTAGTGACAACGGAATCACCTGTTCTTGAAACCACGTTAATACAACGGATTTCCAGGGTTCACGGTTTTAACCGGGCCGGCAGATTGATCCGGGAACGTGTAATGGAAGTCGTCGATAAGCACTATCATATTGCTACCGATCACTATGGCGAGAATTTTGTCTGGCTATCTGCCGGCCAGCGTGCCGACTGGAATAGCTATCGCTTGCCAGCAACGGAACATGATATCCGGCTGGTTGATGCCATTCCCAGCGAAGAACTATGCGCGCTGGCGCTGGACACCAGTGGAGAGAACAAGATTGCTGAAATGGCTAAATCACTCGGCATTAAACGTCTGACGACTCAGGCAAGACAAAAGCTTGAATCTTTACTCTGATAATTTACTGGATTCTCAGGGTTAATTACTGACTGAGCCCGACCAGAAACGCCCGCTTAAGGAAACTTAAGCGGGCGTTTTGCTTTGGGATGTTTCACTCTTCATCTGCCCGACAGGTCGCCACCTGCTTTAAAATTCGTTATCATCCGCTCCCACTCTTCCGCCGGTTAGTCTGATGTCTGCGATTATTGATACCTTTATTGCCCCGCCGTGCCATGAAACGATTGAGATCCTCTTTCAGGACGAGCATCTGGTGCTTATCAATAAACCCTCCGGACTACTTAGCCTCTCGGGGAAAAATCCGCAAAATCTGGATTCTGTTCATCACCGACTGGTCAGGCTATTCCCCGGTTGCACCCTGATCCATCGTCTGGATTTCGGCACTTCTGGTCTGATGGTGCTCGCCCGTAATAAAGCAATAAATGCTGCCCTCTGCCAGCAGTTCAGCCAGCGCGCCGTGACCAAAATCTACAGCGCACTGCTCTGCGGGCATTTGCAAGATGATGAAGGGGTGATAGACGCACCGATTGCCAAAGACCCGGCGCTGTTCCCGCTGATGTCGATTTGTGCAGTCAACGGTAAGCCTGCCCGCTCCGGCTATCAGGTGGTTGAGCGCTTTTATCATGAGCTGGAGGACGGAACGTCGCTGCCGTTAACACGGGTTCAGCTGATGCCGGAAACCGGGCGCACTCACCAGCTTCGCATCCACTGCCAGCAGATGGGTCATCCTATTTTAGGCTGTGACCTGTATGGCGGCCGCCTGCTGCCCGGCACAGAACAGACTCCGCGGCTGATGCTGCACGCCAGCGAACTGCACTTTGTACACCCTGTCAGCCTGGAGCGGATAGAAGCCCGCAATGCCAGCCCGTTCTGAATGAGAAATTTCCTGTAAAACCCCTGTCAGCCCCCTTCCCCGCATTAAATTACCCTTCACTTTGCAAAAGCGTTTTTAACCTGACGGTTGAGGCTGTAGTCTCAGTAGCGGTTTTATTTAGCTGTGCGCCAGATGAAACCCGCTTAACTGTTTTAATAAACAAAAACGCTAATAACTAAAAGTTTAGAAATCTGAGGAACAGACAGGACAATTATGGACTCCATGCTCACCGCCCCCCGCCCCGATGAGGAGATAATTTCGCATAATCGTGCCCGCCGTGCTGCCTGGGGCAGCTTCGTTGGCGCAGTCGTAGACTGGTTCGATTTTCTGCTGTACGGCATCACCGCAGCGCTGGTGTTTAACAGCGAGTTCTTCCCGCAAATCGACCCGGCAATGGGCACGCTCGCCGCATTTGCTACTTTCGGCGTCGGCTTTCTCTTTCGCCCGCTCGGCGGCATTGTCTTCGGCCATTTCGGTGATCGTCTGGGCCGCAAACGGATGCTGATGATGACCGTCTGGATCATGGGCATCGCCACCGCGTGCATCGGTATTCTCCCCTCTTTTGCTACGATTGGCTGGTGGGCTCCGGCGCTGCTGGTCACGCTGCGCGCCATTCAGGGGTTTGCCGTCGGGGGTGAATGGGGCGGCGCAGCGTTACTGGCCGTCGAAAGTGCGCCTGCCGGGAAAAAAGCTTTCTACAGCAGCGGTATTCAGATGGGGTATGGCGTCGGCCTGTTACTCGCAACCGGTCTGGTGTCTTTGATAAGCAGCCTGACAACGGATGCGCAGTTCATGAGCTGGGGCTGGCGTTTGCCGTTCCTGTTCAGTGTTGTGCTGGTACTCGGCGCGCTGTGGGTACGTAACGGTATGGAAGAGTCGGTCGAGTTTGAACGCGCTCAGGAAGAGCAGCCAAAAGAAGCAAAAAAACGCTTACCGGTATTCGAAGCACTGTTTCGCCATCCCGGCGCATTTCTGAAAATCATCCTCCTGCGCCTGTGTGAATTGCTGACGATGTACATTGTCACCGCGTTCGCACTTAACTATTCGACGCACAACCTTGGGATGTCGCGTGAACTGTTTCTGAATATCGGACTGCTGGTCGGCGGTATCAGTTGCCTGACAATTCCTCTGTTTGCCTGGCTTGCAGACCGTTTCGGGCGTCGTCGCATTTACATTACCGGCGCACTCGTTGGCGCACTGAGCGCCTTCCCGTTCTTTATGGCACTGGAAGCCCGCTCCATTATCGGCGTAGTGATCTTCTCGTTGCTGCTGGCAAATATCGCCCACGATATGGTGGTCTGCGTTCAGCAACCAATGTTCACGGAAATGTTCGGCGCAGGTTACCGCTACAGCGGTGCGGGTGTGGGGTATCAGGTCGCCAGCGTGGTGGGCGGTGGATTTACGCCGTTTATTGCCGCTGCGTTGCTGAATTTCTCCGGAGGAGAATGGCATTCTGTCGCCATCTATCTGATGGCCGGTTGTGTGCTCTCGGCCCTCACGGCGATGTTTATGAAAACGTCTCAGCCGCACTGAACCGCCACCTGTTAAAAAAGCATCATCCGGAACAGTTGCGCGAATAAAACATTGGCGGCACCGCGCAGACAAGCCATATTTAAAGTGAATGATGACGAACGAAGCACAAAGGAAAACGTATGGATAACAAGTCCCTCACCGCTTCACAGGCGATTGAGAAGCTCGAAGAGATGTATAACAGCTCTGTGGCCGCATTGCGGGTGGCGATTAAAGACTTCATCGTTGAGGGGACGCTGCCTGACATCAGTGCGCGTGCCGCCGGGCTGTTTGTTTACCCGGAATTACGTGTCACCTGGGACGGCGTAACGCCCGCTAAAAACCCGACCCGCGCCTATGGTCGTTTTTCCCATCCCGGCCGTTATGCCAACACCATCACGCACCCTGAATTGTTCCGTCACTATCTGCTCGAGCAGCTGTCCCTGCTGGAAGAAGAATATGAAGCGGTAATTGAAGTCGTCCCTTCCCAGCAGGAAATCCCGTATTCCTACGTGATTGACGGCTCAGATCTGATGCTTGACCGCTCAATGAGCGCGGGTCTGGCGAAGCATTTCCCGACCACTGAACTCTCGCAAATTGGCGATGAAACCGCAGATGGTCTCAGCTATCCCGGCGATATCTTCCCGCTGTCGCATTTTAATGCCCTGCGGGCGGACTTCTCGCTGGCGCGCCTGCGTCATTACACCGGCACACTGATCGAACACTTCCAGCCGTATGTACTTTTCACCAACTACACCCGCTACGTGGATGAATTCGTCAGCTGGGCGTGCGCGCAGATTGCCGATCCTGAAAGTCCTTACGAGGCGCTGGCCTGCGCGGGCAGTGTGTTCATTACCGCAGAGACGCAGAATCCGGAACAGGCAGTGTCTGATCTGGCCTGGAAAAAGCATCAGATGCCTGCCTATCACCTGATTGCCCGCGACGGCTCAGGTATTACTCTGGTGAATATCGGCGTGGGTCCGGCGAACGCTAAAACCATTTGCGATCACCTTGCCGTCTTACGGCCACACGTGTGGCTGATGATTGGTCACTGCGGCGGATTACGTGAAACGCAGTCGATTGGGGATTATGTTCTGGCACACGCTTATCTGCGTGACGATCACGTTCTGGATGCCGTTCTGCCGCCAGATATTCCTATCCCAAGCATCGCTGAAGTACAGCGCGCACTTTACGACGCAACGAAAAAAATGAGCGGAATGCCGGGTGAGGAAGTGAAGCAACGGCTGCGCACCGGTACGGTTGTGACCACCGATGACCGTAACTGGGAATTACGTTACGCCGCGTCGGCACTGCGCTTTAATCTCAGCCGCGCCGTAGCCGTCGATATGGAAAGTGCGACAATTGCCGCGCAAGGTTACCGTTTCCGTGTGCCTTACGGCACGTTGCTGTGCGTATCGGATAAGCCATTGCACGGTGAAATCAAACTGCCGGGCCAGGCGAACAAATTCTACGAAGGCGCCATTTCAGAACATCTGCAAATTGGCATCTGCGCTATCGACCTGCTGCGCGCCGAAGGCGATCATCTGCATTCACGCAAATTGCGCACGTTTAATGAGCCGCCTTTCCGCTGATAACCACCCTGAACACCCCTGAATAGTTCGGGTTGCAGGCAGGCGGCAAGTTTGATAATCCCGATGAGCTGACATTAAGTCAGTGATTCGGGTTGTTAAACGCAGTCAGCGCATCTGCGGCACGAAATATGACGGGGAATTAAGGATTTCCTTAAAAAGACTTTGCATATTGCGGAGTCTTTTACCATCATAAATTAAAACGCTGTTCTACTTTCTTCCACACTGGAACTCTCTTGCAAAACGTCATCGTCTCTTTGCGCAAAGCCATCGAGCGCACGCCCTGGTATCCGAAACGGCGTTCTTACCGCACGTTGTTCTGGCGCGAAATAACGCCCCTCGCTGTCCCGATCTTTTTTGAGAATGCCTGCGTACTGCTGATGGGCGTACTGAGTACTTTTCTGGTCAGCTGGCTGGGTAAGGAAGCGATGGCGGGCGTTGGCCTGGCCGACAGTTTTAACATGGTGGTGATTTCGTTCTTCGCGGCGGTCGATCTGGGGACGACCGTTGTCGTTGCCTTCAGCCTGGGAAAACTCGACCATGAACGCGCCCGCGCTGCTGCCCGTCAGTCGCTGGCCATCATGACCGTTTTCGCGGTGCTTCTGGCCATACTTTTGCAATTTTCCGGGCATGTGATTATCGACATGATCGCCGGAAATGCGGAGCCGGAAGTCAAAGAACTGGCGCTGTCTTATCTGCAAATGAGTAGCTGGAGTTATCCGGCTGCGGCCATCGCGCTGATAGGTTCCGGTGCGCTGCGGGGTGCGGGCAACACCAAAATCCCGATGTTACTGAATGGCGGGATGAACATCCTCAATCTGGTGATCAGCAGCGTGCTGATTTACGGTTGTTTTGGCTGGCACGGTCTGGGCTTTATTGGTGCCGGTCTGGGGCTGACTATCGCCCGTTATATCGGTGCGATTGCGGTCATTGTTGTGCTGATGGTCGGTTTCAACCCTTCGCTGAAAATCTCCCTGAAAAGCTATTTCCTGCCACTCAATACCAATATTTTGCGTGAAGTGCTGGGCATCGGTATCCCGGCCAGTATTGAATCCGTGCTGTTTAACGGCGGTAAATTACTGACACAGGTTTTTGTGGCGGGCATGGGCACCAATGTCATTGCAGGTAACTTTATTGCCTTCTCGATTGCCGCACTGATCAACCTGCCGGGGAATGCGCTGGGGTCAGCTTCTACCATCATCGTTGGTACGCGCCTGGGTAAAGGGCAAATTGCCCAATCCGAGCGCCAGTTGCGCCACATTTTCTGGTTATCCACTTTCGGGCTTTGCGTGCTGGCGTTCCTTTCCGTGCCGTTTGCCGGTTTGCTGGCGCGGTTTTACACCAATGAACAAGACGTTATCGACGTCGTAAAAATCCTCATCTGGCTCAACGCCGCCTTTATGCCTTTCTGGGCCGCTTCCTGGGTATTACCTGCAGGACTAAAAGGCGCACGCGACGCACGTTTCACTATGTACGTATCGATGCTCGGCATGTGGGGTTGTCGTATTGTGGTGGGCTATTTCCTCGGTATTGTTCTTGGCTTTGGCGTGGTCGGTATCTGGCTGGGGATGTTCCTCGACTGGATCGTGCGCGGGATATTCTTTTACTGGCGCATGGCGAGCGGTCGCTGGCTGTGGAAATACCCGAAAACAAAAAGAACCGAATAGTTTTGACTGCTACGCCCGCCGGTACATCCGGCGGGGATGGCCAATTTTCCCGTACAGCATTTCGACTTTCAAATCCCCTTTCTGCACACAATGTTCAAGATAGCGCCGGGCGGTGGTTTTACTCAAACCGGTTTCACTGACCACTTCATCCACTGAATAGCAACGCCCGCCCTCCTGGATAAAGATGCCTTCAACCAGATTCAGCGTATTTTCCTCGATGCCTTTATTGCCTGCTTTCTGTGTAAAATCCTTTGCCTGTAGCTGATAAAGACTGTCGACGTTTTGCTGATCCACCACTTTCCAGGCACGCTGTGTCTGGCTGAACTGAATAAAACGCTCCAGCGATTGTTGCAGCCGGTTCCACGACACAGGCTTTAAAATATAATCAAAAGCCCCGCAGCGGATCGCCTGACTGCATGTGTTCATGTCACTGGCCGCAGTAATAAAGATTACCGAACAGTGGGTCTTTTTAAGCAGGTCATTTTCAATTAATGAAATGCCCTGACCGTCAGGTAAATAGTTATCCAGCAGCAGGAGCTGCGGTCGTTTTGCTTCTATAAGCTCTCTGGCTTCTCTCAACGTTGTTGCTACACCCGCCAGTCTCAGCCAGGGATGATTGTCTATAAGTTCGGCATAAAGCTGTGCCAGCCGGTTTTCATCTTCCACAATCATTACGTCAATTATTTCAGCTTGCATCATTTACTCACTTCCGTATTTTCCGGTTGAAGGTACTCTGCTGTATGACCTGGAACTCCGTTACCGTTGGGGATAAAAACAGAGAAAACAGCACCGGTTGGCGGATTGTCGGAAACCTCAATACTGCCACCAGCATGGCTGACATAGCTGGCGACCAGATGCAGCCCCAGGCCGTGATCACCTTCCGGCTTTGAAGTCACCCCCATCGAAAATATGTCTTCCCGCCGTTCCTGCGTAATACCCACTCCGTGATCTGCCACTTCGATCACCAGTTCATCTTTGCTGCAAACGATATACACCTCGACCGGCCCTGCCTCGCTACCGCGCAGCAACGTTGCTTCAATGGCGTTATCCAGCAGATTTCCGATAACTGACATCAGCTCAGTTTCACTCAGTGCTGCCGGCAACCGGGTTATCTCACAGGCCGGGTCAAACTCCAGCACGACGCCTTTTTCCCGGGCACGGGCATATTTGCCCAGAAGTAATCCGCACAGTCTGGGTGAGCAAAAACGCGCCGAGACAAAATCCAGTATTTCCTGTGCATTTTCTGATTGCGCCTCGATGTAGCGTATGGCCTCATCGTAACGCCCCATATGCAACAAACCCGCGAGCGTCGCCGTCCAGTTAAGCTGTTCATGGCGCATGATGCGCAGGTTATCGGCATAACGTTGCACCTGACTGAGCTGGATGCTGAGCCGGTCGATATCGCTGCAATCGCGGAAAGTAATTACCCAACCCTGCAGCTGATTTTCCAGCATGATCCGTACCCGGCTGGCGATCACCGTCAGGTTATTGAACAGGCAAATTTCATCGTGAATATCTTTTTCCAGCATCACCTGCGGAGTGAAAAAGCCGACCGGAACGATGACCTGCTGAAGCGGGAGACCGCGCAATTCACGCGACGGCGCCTCAAGATTGAGTAATTTTTTGGCTGCCTGGTTGATCACAGCCACGCGAAACTGGTCATCAATGGCGATCACGCCTTCGTAGATAGACTCCATCAGGGCTTTTTGCTGACGCACCAGCAGACCGATGTCGCGCGGTTCCAGCGAGAACATCTGCTTTTTGATCGAGCGGGAGAAAAACCAGGAGAAGGTAAACAATGCCACCAGCAAAGTGACCGCCGCCAGTAAAATGCTGATCACTTTCTCGAGCGTCAGGCTATTAATGTGGCTGGTCAGATACCCGACCGAGACGATACCTATCACCTGATTTTCAGCATTGCGGATGGGTGCTTTGCTGCGCAATGACAATCCGGCGCCTCCCAGCCTGATAGTGGTGGTACTTTTACCGGCCAGCACCTCTTTGTTATCCCCGCCGATCAGCGTTGACCCCAGCCTGTCGGCATCGATGGAGTGAAACAGATGCATCGCTTTCCCGTCGCCGATCACCATATAACTGGCATCACTGTGTGCAGAGACATTCCTCATTAAATGGTTAATTGCTGAAATATCCTTATTTTCAACTGCGTTTATTAATGAGGGAATAAGTGCAATTTCGTCTGCCTGAACTTTTGCACGAATACCCATATCTTCATACAACTGTCTCTGAATATCCTGATAGTAATAAATACCCACTATCGAAAACAGCGCCATAAATAACATAACAAGATAAGTAAAAAGTTTTATCTGAAAAGAAGGCCGAAACCGCATCAGGCAACCTGTAAACAAACAGTGATATAAATAACAGTGCAGGGATATTATCACCGGGCGGTATTCCAGTCAGAGTGGAGAATAAAAGTTGCGAGGCGTGCCGCAGAACATCGCCCGCCAAAGCAAGCCACGGGTGGCGAGATACATAATTCACAACAGTTATTTCACCATAAATTAACAGCAATATTATAATTACAAATAACACCATAAAAACCACGAAAAAATAAACTCAGCCACTTTATGAATTTAATTAAAACCATAAAAACCTTTCACTCCTTTAAAATACCGTTTCTAATTTGCGGCACCTCACATATTAGCGGGCATTATCTCTCTTACACTCCCTGCACAAATTGACACAGGGGATTCATCATGAGTACAACCGACGACACCTATTCTGTTCCCGCGGGATCTTCACCCGCAAAACAGCTCTCATTAAAAGAAAAATGGTGGCATATTCTCGACACCTGGAAGATCGGCATTATTCCACTGCCTTTATTTGTCATGGCTGGCGTGCTGATCGCCATTGATTGCCTTGATGGAAAACTGCCCAGCGATATTGTGGTGATGGTCGCTACTTTAGCGTTCTTTGGTTTCGCCTGCGGTGAGTTCGGTAAGCGTCTGCCTTTCATCGGCAAGATGGGCGCGGCGGCGATTTGCGCCACCTTTATCCCTTCCGCACTGGTCTATTACGGCCTGCTGCCGGACGTTGTGGTGGAATCCACCACTAAGTTCTATAAAAGCACCAACATTCTTTACCTCTATATCTGCTGCATTATCGTCGGCAGCATTATGAGCATGGATCGCAAAGTGCTGATCCAGGGTTTCATGCGCATCTTCTTCCCGATGCTGTGCGGTGAAGTGGTCGGCATGTTAACCGGCATGGGCGTTGGCCTGGCGCTGGGCATGGAACCCTTCCAGATTTTCTTCTTCCTGATCCTGCCGATTATGGCCGGGGGCGTCGGTGAAGGGGCAATTCCGCTTTCCATCGGTTACGCGGCATTACTGCATATGGATCAGGGTGTGGCGCTGGGTCGCATTCTGCCGATCGTCATGCTGGGTGGTCTGACCGCTATCGTTATTTCCGGCTCACTCAATCAGTTAGGTAAACGCTATCCGCATCTGACCGGCGAGGGCCAGTTGATGCCGACGTCCAAAAATGCCACCGCTGACAGCAGCAAACTGAGCAGCACCGGCGGTAAAGTTGATGTCACCACCATTGCCGCAGGCGCGTTACTGGCCGTTCTGCTTTATATGGTGGGCATGCTGTTACACAAACTGATTGGTCTTCCTGCACCTGTCGGCATGCTGTTTGCGGCGGTTGCACTGAAACTGGCGCACGGCGTTTCACCACGCCTGCTGGAAGGTTCTCAGGTGGTTTACAAATTCTTCCAGACATCTGTTACCTATCCGATTCTGTTCGCCGTGGGTGTGGCAATCACACCGTGGAATGAACTGGTCGCCGCATTCACCCTTTCTAATCTTTTGGTCATCGTCAGCACCGTTGCGGCGCTGGTTGCGACCGGTTTCTTCGTCGGCAAGAAAATTGGTATGCACCCGATTGATGTTGCCATTGTCTCCTGCTGCCAGAGCGGTCAGGGCGGAACCGGTGATGTCGCGATCCTGACCGCCGGTAACCGTATGCAACTCATGCCATTTGCGCAAATCGCCACCCGCATCGGCGGCGCGATCAATGTCTCCGTGTCGCTGCTGGTGCTCGGTAACTTCCTCGTCTGAGACTGTGTGAAATCTCTTTAAATCAGGACCTAATATGAAACTGGCAAGCTATCTCTATCAGGGGCGCAAGTCCTACGGCATCGCGACCGACAAAGGCATCATTGACCTTGGTCGTCATCTCGGGAAGCGTTATCCGGACCTCAAAGCCCTGCTGGCGGGCAATGCGCTGTCGCAGGCTCAGGAACTCGCCGCCCTGCCCGCTGATCTGGACTTCGCCGACATTACATTTCTGCCGGTGATTCAGAATCCGGAGAAAATTCTCTGCGTCGGCATGAACTACGCCGAAAAGCGCAAAGAGTTTGATCAGCATAATCCGGCACCGACGTTGTTTGTGCGGTTCGCTGACTCTCAGACAGGTCATGCATCTCCCATCATCAAACCGAGCCGTTCCGTTGAGTTTGACTATGAAGGCGAACTGGCGGTGATTATCGGTTCTGCGGGGGAAAATATCGCACGTGAAGACGCCCTGTCGCATGTCGCCGGATACAGCTGTTACATGGACGGTTCCGCCCGCGACTGGCAGCACACGTGGTTTACCGCCGGTAAAAACTGGCGTCAGACCGGGGCATTTGGACCGTGGATGACCACCGCCGATGAGATCCCCGATCCGCATACGCTGGCAATCCGTACCTGGCTCAACGGCAATATGGTGCAGGACGACAACACCTGCAGCATGATCCACAAAGTGGCTGAACTGATTGAATACATCAGCACCTTTACCTCGCTTCATGCCGGCGACGTGATCATCACAGGTTCACCCGGCGGTGTGGGCAAAAAACGTGTGCCGCCGCTGTTTATGAAACCCGGCGACCGCATTGAAGTGGAAATCGAAAAGATTGGTCATCTGAGCAATGTGATTGTCGCAGCAGACATAAAGGTTGCCCCCCATCGTCACGCGAGCCCGGCTTATGTTCAGTCGTAATACGCCTGACTTTCACGTCATCTCTGTCAGCAAGCCGCCAAAAGGCATGCTTGAGGACATTCGTGCCCTGCTTCAGCAAAGTCAGCTGGGCATGGATGATGACATTGAACAGTTTGTGGTGGCCTGTTCAGGCCACCGTGTAGTCGGCTGCGCAGGTCTGGTCAGTAACACCATTAAATGCGTCGCCGTCGCGTCCGGCTGGCGCGGTGAAAATCTCAGCGCCAGATTGCTCGGTGAAGTTGAGAACCTGGCGGTTCAGCGCGGTAATTTTCATCTGTTTCTCTATACCCGCCCTGCCAATCTGGAGCGTTTTCGCGGCTGCGGATTTTATCCGCTGGTGCAGTGGGATGATGTGGCCGTACTGATGGAAAACACGCCGGTGGGTATCAGTCATTACTGTCGTTCGCTGCAACGTCACCTTCACCACGGTCAGCGTATCGGTGCGGTGGTGATGAATGCTAATCCGTTTACCCTCGGCCACCGTTATCTGGCAGAACAGGCGGCCGCCACTTGTGACTGGCTGCATGTGTTTGTGGTCAGCGAAGACGTTTCGTATTTCCCGTTTCAGGAACGGCTTGAAATGGTGCGTCAGGGCGTCGCGGATTTGCCTAACGTGACCGTGCATGCCGGTTCGGAATATCTGATTTCGCGCGCGACCTTTCCCGGTTATTTCCTCAAGGATGCCGGGCTGGTCAATCAGGCATGGAGCGTGATGGATTTGCTGATTTTTCGTCAGTACATCGCTCCGGCATTAGGCATTACCCATCGGTTTGTCGGCAGCGAGCCTTTTTGTCCGGTCACCCATCAGTACAACTGCGACATGCATGACTGGCTGGAAACGCCCGGCCGCTCGGCCTCACCGCCACTGAGCGTTATCGAATTGCCACGGAAACGCCATGCCAGCGGCAGAGCCATTTCCGCATCCGAAGTGCGCGCATTGCTCAAAACGCAGCAGCTGGCCCGTATACGCGACATCGTTCCGCCCGGCACTTATGCGCACCTGAAACAGCATTATTGCGTCACGGCGGCGGTTGAAACGACGCACGACGACGCACTCACTATTTCACCCTCACTTTGTTAACTGCAGGAAAAACGAATGAAAATTATGAAGGAGGCGCTGGCAGGAACGGTTGAATCCAGCGATTTGCTGGTAAAAATCGCCCCGGCCAGTGAGCTGACGGTGATCATCAACAGTGAAGTCATCAAACAGTTTGGCGACCAAATCCGCAGCGTCGTCAATGAAACACTCAGCGCCCTCGCGGTCACTGAAGGTTTGCTGATTATCGACGACAAGGGCGCGCTTGATTGTGTGATCCGCGCGCGCGTTCAAAGTGCGGTAATGCGTGCTGCACAAGCCGAAGAGATTAACTGGGAGACATTACGATGAAGAAACTGCGCCGCAGTATGCTTTTCCTGCCCGGAGCCAGCGCCGCCATGCTCTCCACCGCGTTTATCTATCGCCCGGACTCCATCATGTTTGATCTCGAAGATGCTGTTTCCCTGCGCGAAAAAGATACCGCACGCATTCTGGTATTTCATGCGCTGCAACACCCGATGTATCGCGATATTGAAACCGTAGTGCGCATCAATCAGCTCAGCACACCGTTTGGCCTTAAAGATTTAGAAGCCGTAGTACGCGCAGGCGTGGATATCGTACGTTTGCCGAAAACTGATACGCCGGAAGATATCTTTGAGCTGGAAGCACATATAGAGCGCATCGAAAAAGAGTGTGGTCGCGAAGCGGGCTCCACCAAAATTATGGCTGCCATTGAATCGGCCATTGGCGTGATCAATGCCGTGGCGATCGCCCGCTGTTCACCGCGCCTGATCGGCATCGCACTGGCAGCTTTCGATTATGTGATGGATATGCAGACAGAACGCGGCGACGGCACAGAGCTGTTTTATGCCCGTTGCGCCGTGCTGCACGCGGCCCGTGCGGCGGGCATTGATGCCTTCGATGTGGTGTATTCCGACATCAACGATGAAGCCGGTTTCCTGCGCGAAGTCGAACTGATCCGCAAAATGGGCTTCAACGGAAAATCCCTGATCAATCCGCGTCAGATTGAGTTGCTGCATAACGCTTACGCGCCAACCCCGGAAGACGTGGATTATGCGAAACGGGTGATTGCTGCCGCAGAGGAAGGTGAACGCAAAGGGCTGGGGGTGATCTCGCTCAACGGCAAGATGATCGATGGTCCGATCATTAATCACGCGCAGGTAGTGCTGGAACGCGCCAGTGCGTCTGGCGTCCGCCGCTAGCCCTCAAATTTGCACAGGAATATCAATACAATGAGTCATTTCACTGAAATGTTGGACAGCGAATATCCGCAGTTAAAACACCTGGTTGCCTTTGACGGTGCGCACCGGACGACACCTTATCTTTCTGATCCCGATGCCCGTCAGCACCGTAAACTTTGCACTTCACTGGAACAGGCGATTGCCCGCAGCGGCCTGAAAGACGGTATGACCATTTCCTTCCACCACGCGTTTCGTGAAGGCGATCAGGTCATTAATAACGTAGTCGCTATGCTTTCAAAACTCGGCTTTAAAAATCTCACGCTGGCGTCCAGCTCGCTGATGTCCTGCAATGATGCGCTGATCGAACATATCCGCAGCGGCGTCATCAGCCGTATTTACACCTCCGGAATGCGCGGCAAACTGGCTGACGCTATTTCTCACGGACTGATGGAAGAACCGGTACAAATTCACTCCCACGGCGGGCGGGTAAAATTACTACAGGATGGCGAACTGAACATCGATGTCGCATTTCTCGGCGTGCCGTGCAGCGACGAATTCGGTAACGCCAACGGCACGCACGGAAAATCCTGCTGCGGTTCGCTGGGCTACGCGATGGTCGATGCGCAATTCGCTAAAACTGTGGTGCTGCTGACAGAAGAGCTGGTGCCCTTCCCTAATATGCCCGCCAGCCTGCTACAGGATCAGGTGGATTACATCGTCAAAGTCGATCAGGTCGGTAACCCGGCCAAAATCAGCGTCGGTGCCGCCCGTGTCACCAGCAACCCGCGGGAGCTGATGATTGCCCGCACGGCCGCTGAAGTCATCGAATTTTCAGGCTATTTCAAACCCGGATTTTCGATGCAAACCGGATCCGGCGCAGCGGCCACAGCCTGCACCCGTTTCATGGAAGAAAAAATGGAACGCCACCAGATAACCGCCCGTTTTGCCCTAGGCGGTATCACCGGCAGCCTGGTGGATTTACATGAAAAAGGGCTGATTGAAACGTTGCTCGATACACAATGTTTTGACGGTCAGGCGGCGGCATCGCTCAGCCGTAATCCGCAACACATCGAGATTTCTACCAACGTCTATGCCAATCCGGGAGCCAAGGCGGCGAGTTGCGATCAGCTGGATATCGTTATTCTGAGCGCACTTGAAATCGACACCGGTTTCAATGTCAACGTGATCACCGGTTCCGACGGCGTGATGCGCGGTGCTTCCGGCGGTCATTGCGATGTGGCCAGTGCCGCCAATCTGACCATTGTCGTCGCGCCGTTGCTGCGCAGCCGCATTCCGACGGTCGTCCGTCGGGTCACGACCCGCGTGACACCGGGGGAAAGCATTGATGTGCTGGTGACCGATCACGGTATCGCCGTGAATCCTGCGCGACCGGAGATCCGCCAGCGGCTGGAAGACGCAGGGATGAAAGTGATGGATATCGAAGCGTTATACCAGCGCGCCATTTCTCTGAGCGGTGAGCCGAAACCGATTGAATTCACCGACCGCGTCGTCGGCGTGATCCGCTATCGCGACGGCAGCGTGATCGACGTCGTTCATCAGGTCAGAGAGGACGCATAATGACTACTGTGACGCCTGCACCAGCAGGCGTCAGTCTGGAGGATTTGCTGGCCGCAAAGGAACTGCGCGCCAGACGGCAAACCGACTGGCTGACACAATTCACACAACCGCTGATTTCACTCACGCTGGTGACGCCGGGGCCGGTGAAAGATTCTGTTGCCTGGCGCCAGGCCATGCGCGCGGCGCTGCAACAGGCCGAGGTCATGTTGCTTCAACATGGCTGGCCGGTGCTTAAACATCAGGTTTTCTGGCTCCCGACAGGCGCGGAAGCGTTCTGGTGTGTGGAGCATTATGCGCCAGAAGTGAAAGCGGCCACGGTTGAACTGGAACATTCTCACGCACTCGGGCGTTTATGGGATTTCGATGTTATCTGTCCGCAGGCAGGCGTTGTTGGCCGCCGTTCGCTGGATAATGCCAGCCGCCGCTGCCTGGTTTGCGATGGCCCCGCCCACGCGTGCGCCCGCTCGCGTAAACATCCGCTTTCTGAAGTAATGCTAAAAGTGGAGGCGCTGATTGATGGCTGGCATCGCACACTCTGAACCCCTTTCTGCTGCCTGCATCGCCACGCTGGCGGCTGACGCCCTGCGCAGCGAAGTCTGGCTGACACCGAAACCAGGGCTGGTGGACAGCATCAATAATGGCTCGCACTGTGACATGGATTTGCCGCTTTTTTTACGCAGCATCGACGCCATCACGCCGTGGCTGTATCAGTTTTACGCTCTCGGTCAGCAGGATTTTTTGCAACCTGTGCAGTCAATGCTGATGCGCATCCGTCCGACCGGGATTGCCTGTGAACAGGCCATGTTCGGCGCCACACAGGGCGTGAATACGCACAAAGGCGGTATTTTTTCGCTGGGACTGTTATGTACAGCGGCTGGCAGGATCAGCGCGCATCGCCAGCCACTGACCCGTCGCGGGATATGTCGCGAAGTGGCTGCCATGACACAAGGGCTGGTTGAGCGTGAACTGCAAAGCTGTCGCCAGCCGGTGACGGCGGGTGAACGGCTGTTTGTGGCACACGGCATGACCGGAGCACGCGGCGAAGTGCAGAGCGGATTCCTCACCCTGCGCCGTCACGTTTTACCTTACTGGTATCAGGAAAATAATCCTGAGCGCCGCAGCCTGAATGCCCTGCTGCGTCTGATGGCGTATAACCCTGACACTAATCTGGTATCGCGCGGTGGTCTGAACGGACTGCTTTTCGTGCAGGATTATGCCCGGCAGTTGCTGAACAAAGGGTGGCAGAAAGAGGATTTGCACGAGATGGACAGGCAGCTGGTTGCCCGCCATCTCAGCCCCGGCGGCAGTGCTGATTTACTGGCAATTGCCACCGTGCTGATGGCTTTTCCGCCATGAACGCGATGCCAGAAATGAACCTGAGACGTTTGCCGCGCAACTGGCGGCAAACCGTTCTTATTCACTGCGGAACAGGTCATCCGGTGTAGCGTTACTCAACAATGCGGGTTTGGGTTGCAGGTGCAGGCTGAGATTTTTGGCAACACAGAAAAACCATCACCAGCAGCGGGATCCAGCCCAGCACAATGCCCAGCGTGATTTTCATCCAGACATACGTTTCCGGTGATGCGTATTCCATCAGGATGGAATTCAGCAGACGCGAGACAATGCCTGCCAGGTAAACACCGCCAAACCACCAGCCGGAGCGGTTAATGTCATGCATGCGCCTGACGCCGACCGCCAGCAGCGGTAATGCCGTCGCCAGTGCAAAAAGGGTATAAGCGACGCCCGCGTAGAAAACGCTGTAAGGATTTCCCACCAGCGTGAACCCCAATGACACACCCATTGTCAGCAAAATAATTATCAGCAAATTGCCCAGCGCAAAGGTCCAGAACTCCTTGCGGCTCGCACGTCCCCGGAAATCCACATATTTTTTCCAGCCCTGCACATAACTCTGCCATAACGTCATTGCTTCACTTCCTTTTGCTGTTCAGTCGTCTGCTTAACATAGTCCGGGGATTTAACCGGTTTATCACTGGCCGCGCAACTGCCTGGCCAGAATATCGAGCTGGTCGGCTATCTGATTAAGATCCTTATCCTGCACACCCGGCGCACTGGCAGAGTTTCTTACCACCAGTCTGGCGGGCAGTATTTTGGAAGGCATCCCGTCATTGTTATCAGCCAGCAGATGTTCAACCGCTTCTTTACTTTGCAAATCGAGATCCAGCGATACCGTGGTCAGCGCCGGATGGAAAAATGCACTGTCATACGTATCGTCATAACCCACAATAGAAACCTGCTGCGGGATAGCCACATTGTGCTGATGCAGCGCGCTGATCACGCCCAGCGCCATCTGGTCATTCCCGACAAGTATGGCGGTAAACTGCGGCGTTTCGCGCAGCATCTGTAATGCGCTGTAATAACCACTTTTTGCGCTCCAGTCACCGTGGATCACCGTCACCGGCACAATGCCCTTTTCTGCCAGCGTTTCCTGCCAGCTTTGCAGCCGCAAACGTGAGGAAACCGAATCATCCGGTCCCGCCAGTAAGGCAAATTCCCTGTGTCCCAGATCCAGCAAATATTCCACGCTGGCCCGTGAGCCGTCCGCCGGATTGAAGCAGACATTGAATACCGGACTGGTCGGATCGACATCCAGAAACAGACAAAGAATGTCGCGGTTATTTTCATAAATTCGCTCCGCCTCGGCACTTTCCAGCGGGATATTAATGATGACCTTTTCGACGCGCTGTGATTTCAGCTCGTTAATGGAGTCCTGAATGCTCTGATTGACGTCTTCATCAATCATGGAAATCAGCACCTGATACCCGGCCTGATGAGCATATTTCTTCACAGAAGCGGCAATCTGTGACGGCGCGTGCAATGCCAGCGATGTCGTCACCAGTCCGATGGTAAAGCTCTGTTTTCCAACCAATTGCTGCGCAAGCCGGTTTGGCACGTAGCGCAATACTTCAATGGCCTGTTCGACCTTCAGACGCGTGGCGTCTGAAACATTGGCCGACTTGTTTAAAACTCGCGACACCGTCTGATACGAAACACCGGCATAGCGGGCAACATCTTCTAATGTCGAACTTTTTGATTTCATTCTTTCCCCAGACCGCAACCCGTGATTTTGCATAATTCTATGATAATCGAGCCAAAGTACGGGATCTCATTTAAAAGTTCAATCCGGACACCCTCCCGCTGCATAAGTTATACGTTAACATTGCATACAATCGTGATTTACATCACTTCAACTTTATATTTAACGCATAAGTTATAGACATATATCACATTTCACAATATGTAAAATTGATCATTATTGTTTCTGGGTATCTTATACATTTCGTAAATGTGAACGTCATACAATCATAAGGAAAAAAAATGAAACACAACTTACGCACTCTGGCTGTGGCGGTTTCGCTCGCCATCACAGCAGGCCCTGCAATGGCTAATGATATTGATTTTCATGGATATCTGCGTTCGGGGCTGGGGGTTTCTGGCGGTGGCAGTCTGGAGCAATTCCAGAAAAACAAGGTCGGGCGTCTGGGCAACGAAAACGATACTTACGGCGAAGTAGAACTGGGCAGCGAAGTCTATAAAAAAGACGATGTGAGTTTTTATGTCGATTCGATGGTCAGCATGGTGTCGGACGGTTCGAATGATGATGAAAGCACCGTCGATGACGATGCACAGTTCGGTCTGCGTCAGCTAAATCTGCAAATCAAAGGGCTGGTGCCGTGGGATAAAGATGCGGTGATCTGGGGCGGTAAACGTTATTACCAGCGCCACGACTTGCATATCATTGATACCAAATACTGGAATATTTCCGGTGCCGGTGCCGGTATTGAAAACCTGAAAATGGGCGAAGGCGCGCTTTCTCTGGCGTGGATCCGCGGCGATGCCAATGACGTGGATTACCGCGTGGACGGCAATAACGACGTGAACATCAACTACATCGACGTACGTTATGCCGGCATCAAACCGTGGAGCGGCGCGTGGATGGAAGTCGGTGCCGACTACGCCATGCCAAACCTGTCGCATGATCAGAAAGAGTACGGCGGCCTTTACGACGCGGATAACGGCGTGATGCTGACCGGCGAAATCAGTCAGGACATGTGGGGCGGCTATAACAAACTGGTGTTGCAGTACGCCAACAAAGGTCTGGCGCAGAACATGATTTCGCAGGGCGGCGGCTGGTACGATATGTGGAACTACACCAATGACGCCACCGGTTATCGTGGCATCATCACCGGCCTTATTCCGATCACCAGCAAGTTCAGTCTCAACCACGTGCTGACGTATGGCCATGCCGAAAACATCACCGATTACACCGACACCACTGAGCTGGTTTCTCTTGTGGGTCGTGCGCAATACCAGTGGACCGATTATGTGCGTACCATCGGCGAAGTCGGTACCTTCTACCAGAAAGATGATTACAAGAACGGTTCGAACTACAAACAAGGCGGTCAGAAATATACGCTGGCAATGGGCCTGGCGGCCGGTCCGGAGTTTATGTCACGCCCTGAACTGCGCGTGTTCGCATCTTATCTGAATGATTCTGAGCATGGCGATACGTTTGATGACCATACCAAAGCGGATACGTGGAACTTTGGAGTCCAGGTGGAGGCCTGGTGGTAAATTTCCTTCATTCTTGAAGCTGTTGCTGCGTTGGCTGCGTTTACTCACCCGAATCACTGACATGAGTCAGCTCATCGGGATTCGTTCACTTGCCGCCTGGCTACAACTCCAATAATTTTGGAAATGTGAAGTAATATTGTACAAAAAATATCCTCATTGTGATAAAGCGAGAGATAAAAACTTAATTTCTCTTGTAGGGGATCGTTACGTTTTTTCTCCGCACAGCAGCATCATTTTTATATTTTATAAAAAGCAGAAACAATAAAGGCAGCCTTGTGTCGGGCTGCCTTTATTTTTGGCGTTATTTAAATAACAGAGCTTAATTACTTTTTAAGCCAAACTTTTCAGTCATTAACTTTTTCAGGCTGTCGGACTGTTTGCCAAATATTGCATGTACTTCCTGACCGATAATCACCACCCCAATCGCGCCGGTTTGCTGGATAGCACCGGAATTTACGCGCTTGAGTTCCTTTACTGTTACGCGCAGGCGGGTAATACAGGCATCAACATTAACGATATTATCGCGACCGCCGAGTGCATCAATTAATAACGCTACGTCAGTGGATGGCGGCACTTCATTTTCCGGGGTTTTATTCTTCGCAGAGAATACATGCATAAAGTCTTTAATATTTACCATGATCAACACTCTCTTTCAGGAATGAAAAAAAACGTGCAACCGGGAAACCTGATTGCACGTCGGTATTAAAAATAACGGGTTAAGAAATGGCTGGTAAACGGCGCGTCAGGATCTGATAACCAAATGCCGGAAGCGTCAGTTTGCGCGGTAAAGTGCCACCGTGAATCATGTCGCTGTAATCCGCGTTTAACGTGATTGTCTGGCTCTGCGCCGCATAGTTTTGCAGGAAGATAAATTCACTTTCACCATCCGTACGACGCGCCGCCGTCATCCCTTCCGGCAGCGTTGCCTCCAGCGCCCGTGGCAGCTGCATTTCCTGCGCCAGCGCGGTGTAAAAATCTGCGTGGAATGTCTGATCGTTTCGGGAGGCCAGATAATATGCCTGCCCTTTGCCAAACAAATTGACCGTCACGGCTGGCGTGCCGGCATAGAAATCATCACCGTAAGTCGCCAGCGTAGCCGCGCCCTCCAGGTGGATCACTTCACACAGTTCGCTGGCGCGGTAAGGACCGTTTAACCCGAGCGCATTGCCTTCGACGCCGCTGACACTGTTGTGCTGGTCGTCGGTCAGGCTGTCGATTTCTTCCGACCAGATACCGAGCACCGGACGCAATGGCCCCGGGAATCCGCTGAGGAAACACAAATCGCTTTCGTTAACGATGCCGCTCCAGTAGGTCGCGACGAAGCGTCCCCCGGCCTGCACGAACGCGGTGATCCGCTCGCCGACGCCTGCACGCACCATATACAGCATCGGCGCGATCACCAGGTCGTAGCCGCTTAATTCGCAGTCGGCGTTGATCACATCCACCGCAATGCCCTGCGCCCACAGCGCACGATAATGTCCGGCGACAGTATTTTCATATTCCAGCCCCTGATTGCGCGGACCGAGGGAATCGTCCATCGCCCAGCGGCTTTCCCAGTCGAAAATAATCGCCACTTTCGCTTCCACACGGCTGCCCGCTACCGGTGCCAGCGCGGATAAAATTCCGCCCAGTTCCGACACTTCGCGCCCAACGCGGGTATTAATGTGTCCGACGTGATCGACAACCGCGCCGTGGAATTTCTCAGAAGAACCGCGGCTTTTACGCCACTGGAAATACTGCACCGAATCCGAACCGTGAGCGACCGCCTGCAAAGAAGAAAGAATATGCATACCCGGCTTTTTCAGTTTGCTGACCGGCTGCCAGTTGGTGAAGCTCGGCGTGGATTCCATCAGTACAAACGGCTGACCCTGTTTCAGCGTGCGCATCAGGTCGTGATACATCGCGGTATACGCCGCCAGACCGATATCGTCTTTGCGGGTGTGCCACATCGGATAGCTGTCCCACGAGATGAAATCCAGCACGCTGGCAAGTTTCCAGTAATCGTAATCGTAGAAATATTCCATGAAATTAGTGGTTGCCGGTAACGCGGGGTTCTCCGCTTTCAGCGGGCGGATTTCCTCGCTGCAAAAACGCGTGACCTGATCGGTGTTAAAACGGCGCCAGTCAAGATTCAGGCCGTGAACGCCGCTTTCGCCCTGCGGAGACGGCGATTCAATCTGCGCCCAGTCGGTATACGTGTGGCTCCAGAAGGTGCTCCACCAGGCTTTATTCAGCGCATCGAGCGTGATGTAACGGGCTTTCAGCCATTCACGGAAACGTCCCTGACAGTGGTTGCAATGACACTCGCCGCCGTATTCGTTGGAAATATGCCAGCCTATCACCGCCGGATGATGGGCGTAACGCTTCGCCAGCGCGCTGTTCATCAGCTGCACTTTTTCGGCATACACCGGCGAACTCATGCAGTGATTGTGACGTCCGCCGTGCAGCGCTTTTACGCGGTCGCGTCCCACGCGCAGGACTTCAGGGTATTTTTGCGACATCCATGCAGGCCGCGCACCGCTTGGCGTGGCGAGAAATACCGAGATGCCGTTTTCATGCAACCTGTCCAGCACCTGATCCATCCAGCCAAAGGTGAAATGGCCTTCTTCAGGTTCCAGCGCCGACCAGCTGAAAATCCCGACAGACATGACATTACAGCGAGCCTCTTTCATCATTTCGACATCGCGGATCAGGACATCAGGGCTTTCCAGCCACTGTTCCGGGTTGTAATCCGCGCCATGCAACAGCCCGGAAATCTTACTGCTCAGAAGAGGAAATTTCGTCATGCTTGGGTCCTTAGGAACTTTAAGAAAGTTAAACTCCCCGGCCAATGAAGCCGGGGAAAAAGGGATTAATGGAAGACGTTGATGGAAGGAAGAACCTGACCGTCACAGCTGAACAACGCCTGATTTTCGCGGGCATTGCCCTCTTTCCAGTGGTCGTTGATATAGGTCATACCGGCAGGTGTCGCCCAGCCTGCGCCGTCAACGGCGATCCAGGTCGGTTCCCAGTAGAACAACCCTTTGCCGCGTTGATCCGGCACGGCGACCAGGCTTTTGATCATGTCGCTGAGGAAATCGGCCTGCCCCTGAACCGTGGCAGGATAGCCGCCGTCTTTAGCTTCTTTTTCGGTGAAGCTGTTTTCAGCGGCGTCGCAGTTTTTGGTGGTGTAACCGTAGGCCACTTCGACGACGATTACGTCTTTGTTGTAGCGTTTGCTGATGTCATCCATGTTGGCCTGTAAGGCGGAAATCGGGCCATTCCAGTAGGTGTAAAACGACAGGCCGATGACGTCATAAGGCACCTTGCGCTGATTGATTTCATCGAACCACCAGCGAAAAGTATCGTTCTTGGTGCCTTCAGCCAGATGCAGCATGATTTTGATATCAGAAGGATTTTTTTCATCAGCACGGACACCGGCAATTGCGGCGTTCAGCAAACCAGCCAGACGATCAAACTCACCACCGCCCGCGCCCCAGCTTTTGCCCTCCGGCCATAAAATCCCGCCGTTCATTTCATTGCCGACCTGCACCATATCCGGCACGGTGCCCTGCTCGCGGAATTTTGCAATCACCTCGCGGCTGTAATCGTGAATAGTGGTTTTCAGCTGCGGATAATCCATTTCCTCCCAGCTTTTCGGCTTGAACTGCTTACCCGGATCGGTCCAGAAATCGCTGTAATGGAAATCGAGCAGGATTTTAAAGCCCTGCGCTTTGGCACGTTTTGCCAGCTCCAGCGTGGTGGCCAGATCGTTATTGCCGCCGCCGTACGGATGCCCCTGCGCGTCTTTGGGATCCACCCACAAGCGCAGGCGCACGTAGTTGAACCCGTTTTGTCTGAGGATCACCATCGCATCGGTCTGTTTATGATTCTGATCGAAGAACTTACCGCCGTGTTTTTCCACATCAATCAGCGTCGAGATATCCGCGCCTTTGATAAAATCCGCCGGGACGTTGGCGACTTTTTTTATCACCACATCCTGTGCCACCGCTGAAAATGACATCGCCAGCAGCACGCAGGCCATTGCGCTTTTTTTGAAAATCTTCTCAGAAAAGAAAGTCATCGGATTATCCTTTTGTACTGCCAGCCGTCAGGCCGGAAACGAAGTATTTTTGTAAGGCGAGATAGAAAATGGCGACCGGCACGGCGATCAGCACCGCACCCGCGGCGTACATGGTGTAGTTGGCACCCATTTTTTGCGCGACCAGGTTGTACAGGCCAATCGGTAAGGTGTACTTATCCGGTGTGCGTAAAATGGTGCTGGAAAGAATGAAATCACCCAGCGGTCCGGTGAAGGAAAACAGCGCGATCACCGCCAGTATCGGTTTTGATAACGGCATGATGATTTCGATGAAAATGCGGAAATTTCCCGCGCCATCCATCCGCGCTGATTCATCCAGATCTTTCGGAATCGCGTCCAGATAGCCTTTCATCAGATAGGTGTTCATCGGGATCATGCCGCCGACGTAGATCAGCACCAGTGCCAGATGGCTGTTAATCAGACCGAGCAACTGTGCCAGCACAAAGATGGCGATCAGCGCCGAAAACTGCGGGATCATCTGCAATAACAGGAACAACATCAGCCCGTCTTTACGGCCTTTAAAGCGAAAGCGCGAGAAGGAATAGGCGGTGAAGCTGACGCAAATCAGCGTCAGGATCATGGTCAGGAAGCTGATTTTCATCGAGTTCCAGTACCAGCCAACGTAATTCACTTCGCCGTTAAACAGGTCTTTGTAATGCTGGAAAGAAACGTTCTCCGGAATAATTGATGTGCTGAGCAGACTGTTACCGGCATTCAGCGAGGCGCCGACGGTCCAGATCAGCGGATAAATGATGATCACCGCCACAATCAGCAACAGGAAATAACTCAGCCCCAGGCGAATAAACCGGTTTCTTTTAATACTGCTGTTCTTACTCATGCCCTTCTCCCGGTTACGCCATATCATCTTGTTTAAAGGAATTGGTTGAGCGGAATTGCCACAGCGCAATACCGACCACAAATATCGACAGCAAAATCGTAATAGTCGCGGCTATGGCATATTGCGAAGATGACATGGTGAGTTTATATATCCAGGACACCAGAATATCCGTTCCGCCTGCATTAGAACCGGCCACGGCCGGGCCACCGTTATTAAACAGATAGATAATATTGAAGTTATTAAAGTTGAAGGTGTATTGCGTGATAATGATCGGCGCAATGGAATATAAGACCAGCGGCAGCGTAATGGTTTTCAGTTTCTTCCAGGTACTTGCCCCGTCCATGGTCGCCGCTTCATATAAATCGTTGGGAATAGCCTGCAATACGCCGGTGGTCATCGCAAATACAAACGGGAAACCCAGCCAGGTCTGCATCATGATCAGCGCGGTTTTGGTCCAGAACGGATCCGTCAGCCAGGCTTTCGGTCCAATACCCAAAGCAGCCAGAATGCCGTTGTTAATCACCCCAAACGAGTCATTGAACATACCGGCAAACACCAGAATGGTGACAAAGCCCGGCACCGCCCACGGCAAAATCAGTACGGTGCGGATCAGCGCCTTGAAACGCAAATCTTTCTGGTTCACCAGAATTGCCAGCATCACGCCAACCGTACATTGCAGCGTGGTCGCCAGCACCGTCCAGACCACCGTCCATTGCAAGACGTCCAGCAATGTCGAACGCCAGATATTCAGCGTGAAGATATTGATAAAGTTTTTGAACCCCACCCAGTCGACTAATTTAGCCGGTGGCGTGTGATACAAATTGTAATTGGTAAACGCAATCGAGAAACCGAATATAATCGGGAAGACCACCACAAACACCAGCAAAATAAAGCCCGGCGTAATCATTAAATACGGAAAACCTTCACGCAGCAGTAAATGATATTGCTTGCGCACGCTGGGTAATTCCACCCCCTGATCGCGACGTTTACCGTTTGCCCAGGCATCGCGCAGGCTCCAGTAATAAAAGCCCACGCCGAACGCACCAATCAATACGCTGATAATGCCTTTGGCTAACAGGAATATCGAATTATCACGCGGCACTTCTTCGCCCAGCGTATATAAACCCCATAATCCCTGACGCAGGAAATCATAGAACACGCCGGCGAAACAAATAAGAATGATAAAAAACAGTATTCCCTTGGCCCATTGCCGGTTATAGAACTGCCCAAAACCGGGGATCAGCGCCACAGCCAGCGCCACCGGTGCATGGTGACTGGCGGAGAGTGGCGCCTGGTTTTCCTCATGAAGACGCATAGACACAAAGATGTTCCTTTCACTGGTGAGGGCGTGAATTCACGCCCTCCTTTCAGAAGTACGGGTGTTTAACCGAAATAATTGCGTTTAACGGATTACTCGTTGCTGGCTTTCGCTGCCTCGATTTGCATCTGGATATTTTTCACCGCGTCGCTCAGGGCGGCGTCAACCGGCTGTTTGCCGGTCACTCCCAGCTGGATACCGTTGTTAGCCGGGCCCCAGACTTCCTGCATTTCGGGTACACCCGGCATCGCCGTGGCGCGGGTTGACTGCTCGGCTACCGCGTTGGCTTTTTCATCGTTTTTAATCATCGGATCGTTAACCAGCACCGTCAGTGCCGGGATTTCCTTGGTCACTTCGTAACGCACCTTGGCGTATTTCGGCTGGTTGATGAAGGTGATGAATTTCTCGGCCAGCGGTTTTTGCTTGCTGTAGGTCGAAACCGCATAACCTTTCACGCCGAGGAATGAACTCATCGGTTTGCCGTTCGGCAACAGCGGCAGCGCTTTCACGCCGTAGTTGATGCCCGCCGCTTCATACGGCTGGAATGCCCACGGGCCGGTGATCACCGCCGCCGCTTTCTTCTCCGTGAACAGCGAATCGATGGCGTTCAGGCCGTTATCACCGACAATCCCCGCCGGGAATAATCCGTCGGCATAGAATTTTTTCAGGTAGGTAATGGCTTCGACACTGCCCGGCTTGTTCAGGCCGATATCTTCAACGTTGATTTCGCCTTTGGCATCCTTACCGAAGATATAGCCGCCCATGGAAGCCATTGCGCCGTAGGCGTAATACACTTCGTCAAACTTGACCAGCAGGCCGTATTTACCTTTCGCCCGCTCTTCTTTGGAGAAGGTGTAATACTCGTCGAGCGTTGCCGGAGCCTGTGGCAGCAAATCTTTGTTGTAAATCAGCACCAGGGTTTCCACCGCTTTCGGCACGCCGTAGGTCTGGCCTTTCAGCTGAAATGCGTTAATCGCCGATGGCGTAAAGCTGTCGGTAAACGCTTTATCAAGGGTCAGTGGTGCCAGTAATCCCTGCACCACCGCCGTGCCTAACTGGTCATTGGGAATGACCACCACGTCGGGGCCAATTCCCGCCGGACCATCCAGACGTAATTTCTCCGTTTGTTGTGCATAAGGCGTTTCCTGCACAACGACTTTGACGTTGTTCTCTTTTTCAAAATCTTTCACCGCGTCGGAAATACCGGAAGATTTCTTAATATCTTCCCAGACAAGTAACTGTCCCTCTGCTGCCCGGACGGCCTGACTGCTGAGACTTAATGACATCAGTACCAGGGCAGTAAGGTGTGTAATTTTCATTGTTGCTCCTGAATGTGAAGGTATAACATTTTTGTAGGATACGCAGCGACATCAAATCCATCATCTACATTAAAAACCCGTTAAAACCTGATTCATTGATGGTTAATGCCGTCATAAAAACTATGTTATACGTTAAACTTACAAGCCAAAAATCACTACAAAAAGATGCGCATTGTGTGATCTTCTCTCCAAAATTCGAACCCGCTTGTGCAAACGTTTACACAAGGTGGTTATAGTCCGAAATATCAGCGGTATGAATTCTTTATGAGGTCAAACATGTCCAGCATCAGACTTAAAAATGTGGTCAAACGTTTCGATAAAACAGTGACGTTGCATGGCATCAACATTGATATTGAGGACGGCGAATTCACCGTTTTCGTCGGGCCGTCGGGGTGCGGGAAATCCACCCTGCTGCGCATGATTGCCGGACTGGAAGATATTACGGAAGGAGACGTTTACATTGGTGAGCAGCGGGTCAATGACGTCGATCCTTCACGGCGCGGCGTGGCGATGGTGTTTCAGTCCTACGCGCTGTATCCGCACATGACGATTGCTGAAAACATGGGTTACGGCCTGAAAGTGAACGGTGTGCCGAAAGAAGAAATCCGCCATCAGGTTGAGATGGTCGCCAAAACCTTGCAGCTTTCTCATCTGCTGGACAGAAAACCGAAACAGCTTTCCGGTGGTCAGCGCCAGCGCACCGCCATCGGTCGCGCCATCGTGCGAAATCCGCAGGTGTTTATGTTCGATGAACCGCTGTCTAACCTCGATGCCGAACTGCGTGTGGATATGCGTCTGCACATTTCCAAACTGCATCAGGAACTGAAAACCACCATGGTCTACGTGACGCACGACCAGACCGAAGCCATGACGCTGGCCGATAAAATCGTGGTGATGAACTACGGCAAAGTCGAACAGATGGGCGCACCGATGGATCTTTACTACAACCCGGTAAATCAGTTTGTGGCCGGATTTATCGGCTCACCGAAGATGAATTTCCTGCCAGCCGAAGTCATCAGCTGGCAGCCGGAGCGGCTTGACGTGCGACTGACGCCGGAGAAAACCCTGTCACTGGCGCTGAGCACCCGTGAACTGGCCGCAGGCGAAAAAGTCACGCTCGGCATTCGTCCTGAACATCTGCTGTCGCAGGAAACCGAAAACATGCTGGAATTTAACTGCGAAGTGGTTGAGCGGCTGGGCAACAGCACCTATCTGTTCGGTCAGTGTTACGGCACCGACGGTTTTAAAATGCTGCTGCCGGGCGACATGGCGTTTAATCCTTATCAGAGTCTGACCACATGGTTTGATGCCAAACGTTGCATGGTCTTCAGCGAAGACGGTCTGCGCATCAGCGCGCCCAGCCTTTCACATCTGCATTAATTTTTTTCATTCTACGTTCAGGAAGCTCAGGACCGCCCCTGCCGGGCGGTTTTGCTCTTCCCCCTTCCAAATGTAAACCGCATTGATAATCGTTATCGTTTCTTTTATTGTTAGCGCCTCTTCAGGGAAACGTAAAGGAATCGGAAGAAGATGAATTTTCAGCATAATCTTTTCACTACGCTGTGCGGTAAACGAATGGCGGGTGGATTAGCCGGGCTTACGCTCGGTGTGATAAGCGTTACGGCGCAGGCTGTCACCGTGACAGATATTGCCGGGCGCACGGTGACTGTGCCGGATGATGTTCAGCGCGTTGTGCTCGGAGAAGGCCGGTTGTTCTTCGCCCTTTCCCTGCTCGAAGGCCAGAAACCTTTCGACCGCATTGTCGGCTGGCAGGGAGATTTCCGTAAGCTTGACCCGCAAACCTACGCCACCTATCAGGCGAAATTCCCGCAAATCGACAAAATCCCGCTGATAGGTAACACCAGCGCTGACAGCATCAGTCCGGAAAAAGTACTGACGCTGAATCCGCAGCTGGCGATCTTTGGTTTATCAGGCCACGGACCGGGCAAAGAAAGTGAGCTGGTGAACCAGCTTCAGAAAGCCGGTGTGCCGGTAGTGTTTGTGGATTTCCGTACCTCTCCGCTGAAAAACACCCTGCCGAGTATGGAACTGCTGGGCAAAGTGCTGAACCGCGAGCAACAGGCGCAGGACTATATCCGTTTCTATCAGGACAACATCAAACGCGTCACCGATGTGACCAAAGACATTCCTGAGCAGGATAAACCCAAGGTGTTTATCGAACTGCGCGCTTCGACGGCAGATGAATGCTGCCGCTCAGCCGGTAACGGAAATATGGGTGATTTTATCGATCAGGCGGGCGGCGTGAATATCGCCAAACCTCTGCTGCCGGGTCCTCTCGGTCAGGTGAATCTGGAAAAAGTCATCGCTTCGCAGCCTGATGTGTATCTGGTCAGCGGTGGCGGTAAACCAGCAAAAGCTGGCGATCCGCAACCCGCCGGTTTAGTGCTGGGCGCGCAGACCACGCCGGAACAGGCGAGCGCCAGTCTGAAACCGCTGCTGGCGCGTAAAGGCATCAGTACCCTGAAAGCTGTCGAAGATGGCCGCAGTTTTGGCATCTGGCACAACTATTACAATTCCCCGTATAACGTGCTGGCCGTGCAGGTCTTCGCCAAAGCGTTTTATCCGCAGAAGTTTGCCGATCTCAACCCGCAGCAAACTCAAAAACAACTTTATAAACAGTTCCTCGCCGTCGAACCGACCGGCACTTACTGGACAGAGTAAAAGGGACGCTGCCCCGGGCTGCCGGGGCTTTTTATCTCACGGAGAGAAGAAATGGCTAAGGTTAAATTTACACCGGCGGTTAAAGCCGGACTGCTCGCACAACTGATTGCTGCCGCGATGCCGGTGATGGCGGAAGACGCCAGCGAAGTGAAAGAAAAAGAAGATCAGATGGTGGTGACGGCCTCCTCCATCGAACAAAATCTTAAAGATGCCCCCGCCAGTATCAGCGTGATCACCCGCGAAGATCTGCAAAAGAAACCGGTACAAAACCTCAAAGACGTGCTGAAAGATGTCCCCGGCGTGCAAATCACCAATGAAAGTGATAACCGTCAGGGCGTCAGCATCCGCGGGCTGGGCAGCGGCTATACCCTGATTCTGGTTGATGGCAAACGAGTCAACTCGCGCAACGCGGTTTTCCGCCATAACGATTTCGATCTGAGCTGGATCCCCGCTGAATCTATCGAACGCATCGAAGTGGTGCGCGGGCCGATGTCATCCTTATATGGCTCCGACGCGCTCGGCGGCGTGGTCAACATCATCACCCGCAAAGTCGGCACAAAGTGGCACGGCACGCTGAGCGCCGACACCACCGTTCAGGAACACCGCGATCGCGGCGACAGCGGTAACGGTAACTTCTTCGCCAGCGGCCCGCTGGTTGACGATTTACTGGGCGTGAAAGTTTACGGCGCGCTCGGTAAACGCGAGAAAGATCAGGCCAGTTCTGCCAGCGGCAGCACCGGTCAGCCGCGTATCGAAGGTTACACGTCGCGCAACGCCAACGTCGAATTCTCGCTGACGCCGGATGAAGATCAGGACATCACCTTCGGTTACGGGATGGATCGTCAGGACCGCGATTCCGACACGCTGGATAAAAACCGTATCGAACGCGAAAACTACTCGCTCGGCCATAATGGTCGCTGGGGCTTAGCGAATACCGAACTGCGTTTCTACGGTGAAAACATTGAGAACAAAAACGCCGAAACCATCACCTCGAAAAACAACTCCCTTGACGGCAAAGTAGTGATCCCGCTCGGCGATTACAACCAGTTCCTGACGTTTGGCGGCGAATACCGCAACGACAAACTGGAAGACGGCGTGAACATGAAAAATGGCGGCAGCACGCAGGCTAATCAGTACGCGCTGTTCCTGGAAGATGAGTGGCGGATGTTGGAAAATCTGGCGCTGACCGGCGGCGTGCGCATGGATGACCATGAAAACTACGGCGTCAACTGGAGCCCGCGGGCCTATCTGGTCTACAACGCCACCGACACCGTGACGATGAAAGGTGGCTGGGCATCGGCCTTCAAAGCGCCCTCTCTGTTGCAGCTCAGCCCGGACTGGCAAAGCGCCTCCTGCCGCGGAAGTTGTAACGTGGTCGGCAGTAAGGATCTGAAAGCAGAAACCAGCGAAAGCGTGGAATTCGGCCTGTATTACGCCGGTCAGGAAGGCTTGCTGGAAGACGTCACCGCCAGTGCGACGGTGTTCCAGAATGACATCGACGACATGATCACGGTTATCCGTACCGCCAACCGCAGTCTGGCACCGACCTATCAGAACTTTGCTGGTTTCGATGCCAGCGGCAATCCGATCTTCCAGTATTACAACGTGAATAAAGCAAGGATCCGCGGACTGGAAACCGAGCTTGGTTTACCGCTAACCGACCAACTGAACCTCAAGCTGAATTACACCTACAACGACGCCCGCGACCTGAGTAACGGCGGCAACAAACCGTTGTCCGAACTGCCATTCCATACCAGCAATGCGACGCTCGACTGGAAACCGCTGGATGCCTGGAGCTTCTATCTTTCCGCCAACTATAAAGGCAAAAGCCGCACCGTCACTGACGGCAACGCCACGCCTGGCGGATACACCATCTGGAACACCGGCGGTTCGTATGCGGTGAATAAAGCAGTAAAAATACGCGCCGGGGTGCTGAATCTGACCGATAAAGATCTCAACCGCGACGACTACAGTTATAACGAAGATGGCCGCAGATATTTCGCTGCTGTCGATTACAGTTTCTGACAATAACCTCCGGCCGGGACACTTCACGTCCCGGCTGTTTCAGTGCTATATCTCTTTATCATTATTTTCAGATAAGGGATTTTCATGCCACTGCAATGCCTCATTCTTGATGATTACCAGAACGTTTCCCTTTCGCTGGCTGACTGGCACTCACTGACGCCGCAGGTGGAATGCCGCGCACTGACAGAACATATTACTGATGAAAACGCGCTGGCAGAATCGCTGAAAGACGCTGAGATTGTGGTGATTATGCGTGAGCGAACGCCGTTCACCGCGGCGTTGTTTGCCCGTCTGCCCAAACTGAAACTCCTGATTACCTCGGGTATGCGCAATGCTTCCATAGATCTGGCAGCGGCAAAAAAGCATGGCGTGACCGTTTGCGGGACAGGCAGCGGACAGGCCGCACCGGTTGAGCTGACCTGGGCACTGACCCTCGGGCTGGCGCGGCATCTGGTCACCGAAAATAATGCGCTGCGCCAGAACGGTCCGTGGCAAAGTACGGTCGGTTTTGGCCTGAGCGGCAAGCGACTTGGTCTGCTGGGGCTGGGTAAAATTGGTCAGAAAGTGGCGCAGATAGCGAAAGCGTTTGGCATGGACGTCTGCGCCTGGAGCCAGAACCTGACGGCAGAACGCGCAGCAGAACATGGCGTGACGTTATGCGCATCGAAAGAAGAGTTGCTGCAAACCAGCGACGTGGTGTCCATTCATCTGGTGCTCGGCGACCGCACGCGCAACTTGCTGGGTGCGCAGGAACTGGCACAGATGAAAGCCTCCGCTCTGCTGATCAATACCTCACGCGCCGCGATTGTTGATCAGCCCGCCCTGCTTGATGCGTTGCAAAACGGTGTGATTGCCGGTGCCGGGCTGGATGTGTTTGATGTCGAACCGCTGCCCGCTGACCACCCTTTCAGAACACAACCCAACGTGCTGGCGACGCCGCATCTGGGCTACGTTTCCGATGGCAATTATCAGGTGTATTTCACCGAAGCAGTGGAAGATATTCAGGCGTTTCTGGCCGGTAAACCGGTGCGCGTTTTAGAATAGCCTGAATCACAGGCGTAAAAAAACCGGGTATCAACCCGGTTTTTGCCTTGAGAAGCGACGAAATTACTTGGTTTCGTTGGCTTTGATTTCGCCCATCGCTTTCAGCTTTTTGGACATTTCACGACGTTCTTTCGACAGGTCTGCATTACGGATGATGTAATCATCTACACGATCTTCATAGTCGCCGCGCATGCTGGCAATGATTGCCTGGATTTCGTCGATGCTCATCCCTGGCTTGATGTAATCGCTCAGGTTGTCGAGCAGCAGAACACGTTTCTGGTTGTCACGGATTTTCTTCTCGTTGTCAGCAATTTCGCGTTGTAATTTGTTTTTACGACGGAAAATGCGCACAAACTCCAGAACGTCCTGGAAACTCGGCTTATTGATATTGTCCATTTTAACACCTTCGATTAAGTTACACAGATTCAGTGACTGACTTGTCGCAACCCGTTTTTGCCACCTGAAGAGTAGCGTAGCAAACACTGGCCTGCGAGCTCAGATAATCGTCCAATGGCTTCATCTTACCCGTTTTAGGCCACAGACAAAAATCCCTTCATGCTTTCGTTGTTTTAACGCTGTTTATTTGAGCTTCTTCTTTCTGCATCGTCATGGTGATGAGGTCGCCCATAGACTTCAGTTGTTCCGCCACCTGCGCGCTCAGCCATACATAACCGTAGACCTGCGCTTCCAGATGATTTGCCGCATTCATTTCTGCCATCAGCGCTTTCAGTTCTTCAGCAGATTCATTGAGCTGATGATTGATAGTCAGCTCATCACCTTTCGTACCATTCATCAGCATCAGACTGAGTTTTTCCAGCGTGCTGAGCATCAGCAATTGCGCACTTCGCAAGGTGCGGGCATTGAGCATCAGGAAGTGGCTTTCGCGTGAACTCCAGTAAGCGTCGGCCAGCAGTTCCAGCGTACACAGCAGATTGCGACTCAGCGTCTGGATCGCGTCAAACACTTCGCGCGGAATATGTGATTCTTTGCTGGCAGGCGCGAACAGTGAACGCATCTTGATCATCTGGCTCATAGACGTCTTCATTTTACCGTGCAGATGCGGACGTTCGAGCATGTTTGGCGACAACCACGCGCTGTAGAGTTTATTCAGCGACATCAGGTAATCGGCCATCTGTATACGCCAGTGAATAAACGCACGCTGCGGATAAATACTGGCGAAAAGCAGCGCCAGCAGGGAACCGAAAATCACATCGCCGGAACGCCACAGCGCGGTATTCATATCACCCGGCCCTGCGCCGCAGACCACCGCCAGCGTAATACCAATCAGCAGCGCCATATACGGGCGTTTACCGAGGGTCAGATAGCCGCTGACAAACATCACCACCGCGCACCACACCATCATCAGCGGAAAGGAATACAGTTCGAGCCATAAGGCAATCAGCCCTGAAGCCGAGCCTAAAACGGTTCCGCTGATACGCTCAAGCACGCGCTGAACGACGTTTCCCCAAAACGAAATCGGCCCCATCACCACGACCATGGTGATCAGCGGCCAGGTGCCCTCGGGGATTTCAGTCAGACGCACGATGACAAAAGTCAGCAAAAACGCCACGGCGATACGCAGCCCGTGAGTAATGCGGTAATTACGGTAAATGACGTTATCCAGCGGAGAAATTTTCTTGTCGAGACGCACGTTAGGCCTGCCGAAGGCTTGAATTCAAAGTAGGCAGTAGTTTAGCCGAGTTACCACAGGCATTCACCCCGGTTATGTCAGGGTTTTGGCCGATTGATAGTGGAAAATGAGGAAGGGAATGCTGTTAAACGTGAAAGGCCCCGGGGGCAAGATTGACTTGGCGGATTGCGGCTAGGTAAAATCAGAAAATAATTCTGACAGTTATAATATGTTATGAAATATTTTCATCTTGCTTAAATTAGGAAATTCAAGGAATGGCGTTTAAAAAACTCAGGCATTTAAACAGGAAAAAGAATATTTTCCTGAAAAAAGTCAAACTCGACGCCCAGTTATTATTCCTCGATAAAATAAAACGTCGCGAACCGGCACCCTTCTCAGAGAAGATGAATATCGTCATGCTCTGCAATGCGTTTGGTATTGGCGATGCGATTGTCATGAGCGGCCTGGTCAATGCCTTACATCAGCAGGGGCACAACATCACTATGCTGTGCGAAAAAAGAACGGCATTTATTTTCGAGTATTCACCGCTGGTCGACAGTGTGATTGTTTTTGAAAAAACCAGTGACCTGAAAAAGATGCCGGTTAAATCCTATGACCTGCTGATTGATATCAATGATAAAAACCATTTAAGTCCGCTCAGATTTAAAATCATTAAAGCGCTGAATCCGAAAATTGCACTGACGCTGAACCAGGAACAATACAAGATTTACGATATATCAATCGATTACCATCAGCCGCATAACCATACCAGCTGGCGTCACAGAGCCGTTCTTAATACACTGGGTTACACGGAATCCGTGTGGCAATATGCGCTGACCATTCCGGCAGAGATTGAAGCCACAACCGCACAGTTTTTAAGCACGCTGAGTCCGGGAAAATTAGTGGTCATTAATCCATACTCCACCGAGCAAGCCCGCGATATGTCACCGGCTCAACTGGCAGGAATAACAACTTATCTGGCGAAAGACGCTCAAAATACGGTGGTGTATATCGGCACCCCGGCTCAGCTGGAAAAAATAGATAATGCTTCAGGAATTAAATTCTCGTCCCCTTCTTTCCTGCATGCTGCCGCGCTGATTAAAGCCGCTGATTTGGTTATTTCCCCCGACACGTCCGTGGTGCATTTGTGTAAGGTTTATAATAAAAATCTTATCTGTTTATACAACAACAAAGTGTATGGTCAGGGATATCAGAACAATATTGTGTGGGGGCCGGATTATGATAAAGCCACCCAGATTTTGTCTCCGGGCAAGCGCGTTGATCAGATAACCTCCGAAACCCTCGTCGCCGCGCTGGAAACGTCGGGCTACTGAGGTTCCTGAACCGCACGTTACCTGCCAACATTCAGTATCTTCCTCAGCCATGGTATTCTCTGTGGCAGTGATTTCCTCTTTGCTTTGCACGCGTGACTCGCAGAAATATCACGCTGGCGTAAAGTGCCTTCGACTGAATAAGGCCTGCTTAACTAATGTCAGATAAACCGCAAAAAACCTTCTATTTTCATGACTATGAGACTTTCGGCAAGAATCCGGCGCTGGACAGACCGGCGCAGTTTGCCGGTGTCAGAACCGACGAAGATTTCAATATCATTGAAGAACCGCTGGTCATTTATTGCCGCCCTTCTGATGATTATCTGCCAGAACCGGAAGCGGTGATGATCACGGGTATTACCCCGCAAATCGCGCTGGAACGCGGCGTGATCGAAGCTGAGTTCACAGCGCAGATCCATAAAGCCTTCAGCGTACCGGGCACCTGCATTGTCGGATATAACAATATCCGTTTCGACGATGAAGTCAGCCGTAATATCCTTTATCGCAACTTTTACGACCCTTATGCCTACAGCTGGCAGAACGGCAATTCCCGCTGGGATTTGCTGGACGTGATGCGTGCCTGTTATGCGCTGCGCCCCGAAGGCATCAACTGGCCGGAAAATGATGACGGTTTCCCGAGTTTCCGTCTCGAACATCTGACCAAAGCCAACGGCATTGAACACGAGAATGCGCACGACGCGATGGCCGACGTGTACGCTACGATTGCGATGGCGAAGCTGGTGAAACAGGCGCAGCCACGTCTGTTTAGCTTTTTGCTCGAACACCGCAGCAAGCATAAGCTGAATACGCTGATCGACATTCCCTCGATGGCGCCGCTGGTGCATGTTTCCGGTATGTTTGGTGCCGCGCGCGGTAATACCGCGTGGGTCGCGCCGCTGGCGTGGCATCCCGAAAACAAGAACGCTGTGATCATGTGCGATCTGGCCGGTGATATGTCGACGCTGTTAGATCTCAATCCTGATGAAATGCGCGAGCGTTTGTACAGCCGCCGCGACGCGTTACAGGCCGGGCAATCTCCGCTGCCGATTAAGCTGGTACATATCAATAAATGTCCGGTGCTGGCACCGGCAAAAACGCTGTTGCCGGAAAATGCCGAACGTCTGGGCATAGATCGTCAGCGCTGTCTTGAGAATCTGCAACTGCTGCGTCAGAACCCGCAGGTACGCGAAAAAGTGGTCACGATGTTTGCCGAAGCCGAACCATTTACGCCGTCCGATGATGTGGATGCCCGTTTGTATGATGGTTTCTTCAGCGATGCCGACCGCGCCGCGATGCGCATCATTCTGGAAACCCGCCCGGAGAATCTTCCGGCACTGGATCTGACCTTTAACGATTCCCGCATTGAGCCGCTGTTGTTCCGTTTTCGTGCGCGCAACTACCCTGCCACGCTGACGGATGCCGAGCAAAAGCGATGGATGGCGCACCGGCAGACGAAGCTCACTGATGAACGTTTTCAGAATTATGCGTTAGAGCTTGAGGCGCTGTATAACTTGCATGAGGGGGATGTTGAGAAGATGGCGCTTCTCAAGGCGCTGTTTGAATATGGGAAGAAACTGGTGGGTTAATTTTTGGGGATTCCCCATGCGAAAGGGGAGGCTGCGAGCGGGGTTTAAAAGGCTAACACCATATCAAAGCCTGTTTCAATTTCTTGATTTCGCTTTAATACCCCACCCCAGCCCTCCCCTTCGCAGGGGAGGGAGCAGAGCAGTTAACTCACTTAACCACAGCGGTATGATTAAGCCGTCGTGTGTTTGCTCCTCCCCCTGCGAAGGGGGAGGTTGGGAGCAGTTAACTCACACAACCGCAGCGGTATGATTAAGCCGTCGTATGTTTGCTCCTCCCCCTGCGAAGGGGGAGGAGCAAAGCAGTTAACTCACTCAACCACAGCGGTATGATTAAGCCGTCGTGTGTTTGCTCCTCCCCCTGCGAAGGGGGAGGTTGGGAGGGGGTTTTAAAGGCTAACACTACGTCAAAGCAAACCTCAACTCATTGATTTCGCTTTAATACCTCACCCCAACCCTCCCCTTCGCAGGGAAGGGCGCGGAACAAATCAAGCTTCCGGCGCAATCTCCCCACTCATCTGCGGTGGCTGCTTGCGAAACGCATTAGTGATAAACGCCAGATACCCAAAGCCAATCGCGCCCCAGACTAAGCCTAATGTCATCGAACTCGATTCCAGGTTCAGCCACAGCGCACCGACGGTCAGCGCACCAATCACCGGTAAGACCAGATAGTTGATGTGATCTTTCAGCGTACGGTTACGTTTTTCACGGATGTAGAACTGTGAAATCACCGACAGGTTCACGAAGGTGAACGCTACCAGCGCACCGAAGTTAATCAGCGCAGTTGCCGTCACCAGATCAAAGGTCACCGCAGACATCGCCACAGCGCCGACCAGCAGGACGTTGAACGTCGGGGTACGCCATTTCGGATGTACATAACCGAACAGTTTTTCCGGGAACACACCATCACGGCCCATCACGTACAGCAGACGGGAAACACCGGCGTGCGCCGCCATACCCGATGCCAGAACGGTCACACAGCTGAAGCACAAAATGACGGACTGGAAGAACTTGCCTGCCACATACAGCATGATTTCAGGCTGTGACGCGTCCGGATCTTTAAAGCGTGAGATGTCCGGGAAGTACAGTTGCAGGAAGTAAGACACCACCACGAAGATGATGCCGCCAATCAGCGCGGTCAGGAAAATCGCTTTCGGAATGACTTTGCCCGCGTTTGGCGTTTCTTCAGACAACGAACTGATACCGTCGAAGCCCAGGAACGAGAAGCACAGAATGGTCGCCCCGGTGATCATCGGCACCACGTGCGCATTCTCACTGAAGAACGGCTTGGTGGTCGCCAGCGTGCCCATGCCCTCGCCCATGTAAACGCCACGGACTAACAGACCCAGGAACACCACCATGATCGCCACCTGCACCACAACAATGATGCTGTTCAGGTTGGCAACGACCTTGATGCCGCGCAGGTTGAACGCGGTCATCATGCCGACCAGCGCCACCACGAATATCCATGATGGTACGCCCGGGAAGATGGCTTCCAGGTAAATTTTCGCCAGCAGGATGTTGATCATCGGCATGAACAGGTAGTCCAGCAGTGATGACCAGCCGACCATAAAGCCGACGTGCGGGCTGATGGCTTTTTGCGCGTAAGTATAAGCAGAACCGGCAGACGGGAAACGTTGCACCAGTTTGCCGTAGCTCACGGCAGTAAACAGAACGGCGATCAGCGCGAAAATATACGCGGTCGCGACGTGACCATCGGTCAGGCCGGACACAATGCCGAACGTATCGAAAATGGTCATCGGTTGCAGATAGGCAAGACCCATCATCACAACCTGAACCAGAGTCAGGGTTTTACGCAGTTGTACACGCTGAGTGGCCGGAGCGGCAGATGCATTAGCAGACATGGTTCAGCCCTCCCTGAATTGCAAACACCGGGCGCTTAAACACCTCTGAAAGCAACGTACAGGGAAAACTTCGTGAGTTATTACCAGTAAACGGGGGAGTGATCTTCACGTCGCTGAACGCGGAGGTGAAGGCTGTGCGAATGTGGCCGCAGCTGAAAGTAGTACCGGCGGGCACCGGTACAGGTTTGAAGTATTGCCCCATATTACATTTCCTCATAGTGGCGACCGTTTTTAATTTGGGATCGCACACGAACCTTGTTATCTATCCGGATCTGGGTCCGGCCTCTGTTGAATTAGTTTGGGTACTGCATATATAAAAAAAATAACCGGCGCCTTTAAGCGTCGGTTATCTGCAGTGCGGCGTATTTTGCACAAATCACGCATAAATGACAACATTCAGACGCGTTGCGTTACAAATTCTTTTCCAGTATTGAACATAATGCGCGTATTCGTTAACCGTGCTACGCGTTGCGGAGCATCCAGTCTATCTCCGTCTCCGTCACGCGCCGTTCAAACTGCAACAACTCGTTCGATTTACAGGTGTGATAAACGTGCGAGAAACGCTCGCCAAGGATTTTTTTCAGCGCCGGCTGATCGTCAAAATCATACAGGGCATCGCTCTGGCGGATTGGCAGCGGAATACCTTCCTGTTCCAGACCGTTACCGGTCACTGGTTCTGGCAACGGCAAGTCGTTATCCAGTCCATGCAACATGCCCGCCAGCACGGTGGCGACCACTAAATACGGGTTGGCATCAGCACCGGCCACGCGGTATTCGACACGGTGGTCGGCAGTTCCGCCGCAAGGGACACGCAGTGCAACGGTACGGTTATTATGGCCCCACGACGCCTGCGTCGGCACATACATGCCCGGCTGGAAGCGGCGGAAGGCATTGACGTTAGGCGCTAATACCGCCATCGAGGCTGGCATTAAAGCAATCATTCCGGCGAGAGAGCGTTTCATCAGCTCAGAATCTTCGCCACCGGCACCGGCAAACAGGTTCTTACCGTTGTCGTCGAGCACGCTGAGATGGATGTGCATACCGCTGCCCGCATATTCGTCATACGGTTTCGCCATAAAAGTGGCGTCCATATCGTGATTTTCCGCGACCAGCCGCACCAGACGTTTGAGCATCAGGGCGTAATCGCAGGCGCGCAGAATGTTTTCGCTGTGGTGCAGATTGATTTCGAACTGGCCGGGAGAAGATTCCGCCACCGCGCCATCCGCAGGTAATCCCTGAATGTGCGCCAGACGGTCAATGTCACTGAGCACATCGGCAAAGTGATCCAGATTATCGACGGAATAAACCTGAGTATGCATGCTGCGTTCCTGCGTCCCCGGCGTACACGGCGGCTGAATGTAACCTTCCGCATCGCGCTGCCTGTCAAGCAGATAGAACTCCAGCTCTACCGCTACCACCGGGAACAAGCCCCGCTGGCGCAATGTTTGCCAGATATGGTTCAGCACATTGCGTGGTTCAACGTTAAAGGGAGTGCCATCTTCGTCAAGCATAGTCAGAAGCAACTGGCCGATATGTTCAGGGTCGGAAGCCGAGGGCGTCAAGGTGCCGGGAACCGGGATACAGGTGCGGTCGGGCTCGCCCAGTTCCTGACCTAATCCGGCTTCTTCCACGACATTACCGAGAATGTCCATGGCGAAAACCGATGCCGGGAAATAACAGCCTTTTTCGAGTTTACGGAGTGCTGAGACGGGAATGCGTTTACCGCGGAAGGAGCCATTGAGATCGGTGAGCAGGACGTCGACGTGAAGGGTTTGCGGGTGACGCTCCAGGTACTGAGTTACTTCATCCTGGAACGCGCTACTTCGCTCTTCAGCGTGCTTAGCGAGGGGTTCGCTAATCTCTTTCTTGATTTCGTTCATCAGTTCAGTCGCTTGCATAGGTTTTCCGCCATTTGCTGGTTTCCGGCATATCAGGCACCACCATGATGCCAGCCGGTTATCTTTACCGGGTCATTACCCTGTTCAACGCCGTGCTCTCATGTTGTCGCGATCCTCTCGAATGTGCTCAAGCCTTTTATGCTCAAGCCTTTTATGCTCAAACCGTTTATTGCTCAAAATAACGGCCATTTGCACCCCTATGAATAACCCTAGCCTTAACATTAATTATTTGCAACACCTACATTCTCGCAACATATCCGTTTGAAAAGCGACCGTGGCGCTGCTAAATTGGTCAATAACAGGTCAATATTCTGAGCAGTTTCGTGCGGGGAGGCGCGTGCTGTCAGCAAATTCATCTACTCAACGAGGCGGTATTATGGGCAATATATTTTCCACGACATCCACGGGAAAAGAGACGCGCTACAGACCGGTCATTGGGGTAGTTATGTGTGAGAACACTGTCGATGAAAACCCGGCCCTGACTGTCCATGAAAAATACCTGGACGCCATCTTTAATGCCGATGCCCTTCCCGTCTGTCTTCCGCATGAACTGGCAGCACGCGAAGGCGCGATAGACCAGATTCTGCGCGGTCTGGACGGCATCTTCCTCACCGGCAGCCCCAGCAATATTGAGCCCCATCGGTACGGTGAAGAAGGTGTCGAGGAGCTGGCCGATCCCGGCCGCGACCGCCTGAGTTTGCAGTTAATCCGTGCGACGCTGGAGAAGAAAATCCCGCTGTTCGCCGCCTGTCGGGGATTGCAGGAACTGGTGGTTGCTACCGGCGGCAGTTTGCACCGTAAAGTGCAGGACGTGCCGGGCTATATGGATCACCGCGAAGACACCTCTTTGCCGCACGACGAGCAGTACGCGCTGGTGCATCCGGTGCATATCGAACCCGGCGGCTTACTTTCGGAATTGTTACCCGATTATCAGCAGTTTCAGGTGAACTCCCTTCACGGCCAGGGAGCCAACCGTCTGGGCGACGTACTGACCGTGGAAGCACGCGCACCGGACAATCTGGTGGAAGCCGTGAGTGTCCGCAATCATCCGTTTGCCCTTGGTGTGCAGTGGCATCCGGAATGGCACAGTCTGACGGATCCCGTATCCCGCCAGCTGTTTGAGGCTTTTATCGCTGCCTGTCGCAAAGGCCATCAGGCCCGGAGCGCACGAGAGGAATAAACGGATGAGCGAAGTCAGTCTGGCGCCTGGTCGCCGGCTTTCTGAAATTCGCCAGCAACTCGGTATGTCCCAACGCAAAGCCGCCGAGTTGTCTGGCCTGACCCACAGCGCCATCAGCACCATCGAACAGGACAAAGTCAGCCCCGCCGTCAGTACGTTGCAAAAGTTATTGCGGGTTTACGGGCTGTCACTTTCAGAATTTTTCGCCGAGGAACATAAGAGCAGCGGGCCGCGGATCGTGATTAATGCGGCGGATTTAATCGAAATCGGCAGCCGCGGCGTGTCCATGCGCATGGTCCATAACGGCACACCGAACCATACCGTCGCCATGTTGCTGGAAACCTATCAGCCCGGCAGCACAACCGGCGATAAGATCAAACATCAGGGCGAGGAAGTCGGCACCCTGTTAGAAGGAGAAATCATCTTAACCGTCAACGGTCAGAGTTACCCGCTGCGTGCGGGGCAAAGTTATGCCATTAACACCGCGAACCCTCACAGCTTTAGTAATATTTCGACGCGGATTTGCAGGATTGTTAGCGCACATACCCCTAATACCTTCTAGTTGTCATCGACTCCGGGCGAGGCAACGGGAACCCAAAGAAGGATGTCACCATGAGTGCTCAAACAGGAAGTCCCCGCGCTGCCGGTGTGCCCCACACCGACAGCTATTACGCCAGCTCCGCCAACAACCATGCGCCGTGGCCGGAACTGACTGACAATATTGAGTGCGATGTCTGTATTGTCGGTGCCGGTTATACCGGCATTTCTTCCGCTTTATATCTGTGCGAAGCCGGTTACGACGTAGTGGTGCTCGAAGCCGCCCGCGTCGGCTGGGGTGCCAGCGGGCGAAACGGCGGACAGGTCGTTAATTCCTACAGCCGCGATATAGATGTGATTGAAGAACGTTACGGACGTCAGACCGCCGATATGCTCGGCAGCATGATGTTTGAAGGCGCGAATATTATCCGTCAGCGCATCGACCAGTACGCCATCGACTGCGACTATCGCCCCGGCTGCATTTTCGCCGCGCTCAGTGCGCGCCAGCTGGCAAAACTGCGCGACCAGCAAAAGTTGTGGAATCGCTATGGTCATACCGAACTGCGGCTGCTGGATGAAACTGCCGTGCGCCGCGAGATCGCCACCGATCGTTATGTCGGCGGCCTGCTGGATAAAAACGGCGGTCATCTTCACCCGCTGAATCTGGTGCTGGGCGAGGCCGAAGCGGTGCGCCGTCATGGCGGGCGTATTTTTGAAGGCTCGGCAGTGACACGTATTGACCACGGCGAACCGGCTTTAGTGCACACCGCGAAAGGTCAGGTAAAAGCCAAATATGTGATTCTGGCGGGCAACGCTTATCTCAGTCAGCAGCTGGCGCCGCGCCTCACGCGCCTAAGCATGCCGTGCGGCTCGCAGATTGTGGCGACGGAACCGCTGTCGGATGACATGGCGTTATCGCTTTTGCCAAATAATTACTGCGTGGAAGACTGTAATTACCTGCTCGATTATTTCCGCCTGACCGCTGACAACCGCATGTTGTACGGCGGCGGCGTGACCTACGGCGGCAAAAATCCGCCGAATATCGATTCGGTGATCTTGCCCAAGCTCAACCGCACGTTCCCGCAGCTGAAAGGCGTGAAGATAGATTACCGCTGGGGCGGCAATTTCCTGCTGACGTTATCGCGCCTGCCGCAGTTTGGCCGGCTGGAAAACAACATCTATTACATGCAGGGAGACAGCGGGCACGGCGTGACGCTGACGCACCTGGCCGGGAAGCTGATCACCGAAATGCTGCGCGGCGACGCCGAACGTTTCGATGCGTTCGCCCGTCTGCCACACATGCCGTTCTTCGGTGGCCGCAACTTCCAGGTGCCGTTTACCATGCTCGGCGCGGCGTACTATTCGCTGCGCGATCGTTTAGGCGTGTGACCCTGTTCCCCGCAGATTACCTGCGGGGAACAGCGAATATTCAGCCTTTGCCCGCGACCGGAAAGTCACTGTCAGTGCCCACTTCGGGCAACTCATTCAGATCTGGCTCGATCCCCTGCGAAATGTAATCTTTTGCGGCTATCGACTGCTCATTGCCCGCCGCATCGCGGATCAGCACATGTCTGATCGCCCCGTCTTTCATCACCTCGCGGTGTACACCGGTATATTCACTCATTGTGGTTTCCTTTTTTATGAACTGCGCATAGATATAGCTCATCTTTAAGCATAGTTTTTTATTCTTAACTGCAACTAATAAAAATCTTAAATGAGCCCAGCAACGCGCTCATTTTCCTGATAAATTAGGGGGATTGTCACTGATGACGACACCGCACGCCCCCGCACCACTCATGCCTTACAAGGAGAACGCTCTTGGACGCCAGCACGATTAATACTCTTTTCTTTATTGGCGCCCTGTTAGTCGCAGCGAGCATTTTGCTCAGTTCGTTCTCTTCTAAGCTTGGCATCCCTATTTTGGTCATTTTCCTCGCCATCGGTATGCTGGCGGGCGTAGACGGAATTGGCGGCATTGCGTTTGATAATTACCCCGCCGCCTATCTGGTCAGTAACCTGGCGCTGGCCGTCATTTTGCTCGACGGCGGGATGCGTACCCGCGCCTCTTCCTTTCGCGTTGCGCTGTGGCCCGCACTGTCGCTGGCGACCGTCGGCGTCCTGATTACAGCCGGTCTGACCGGGCTGGCTGCCGCGTGGCTGTTCAATATCAACCTGATGCAGGGTTTGCTGATTGGCGCGATTATCGGCTCAACCGATGCGGCGGCGGTGTTCTCACTGATCGGCGGTAAAGGCCTGAACGAACGTGTCAGCGCCACGCTGGAAATTGAATCCGGCAGCAACGACCCGATGGCGGTATTCCTGACCATCACCCTGATCGACATGATTTCCAAGGGCCAGCACGGCCTGAGCCTGATGTTTGTGGTGGATGTAGTGCGCCAGTTCGGCCTCGGCATTGTGTTTGGTGTCGGCGGTGGCTGGTTGCTGCACAAGCTGATTAATAAGATTACGCTGGCGGCCGGGCTGTATCCGTTACTGGCATTCAGCGGCGGCTTGCTGGTTTACGCCGCCACCATGGCGCTGGAAGGCAGCGGCATTCTGGCGGTGTATCTGTGCGGCCTGATGCTCGGCAATATGCCGATCCGCAACCGTCACGGCATTTTGCAGACCTTCGACGGACTGGCGTGGCTCAGCCAGATTGGCATGTTCCTGGTGCTCGGTCTGCTGCTGACGCCGAGCGATCTGCTGCCGATTGCTATCGCGGCGCTGGCGCTCTCGTTGTGGATGATCCTGCTGGCGCGTCCGCTGTCGGTGTTTGTCAGCCTGATCCCGTTCAAAAACTTTACCCTGCGCGAACGCGTCTTTATTTCGTGGGTCGGCCTGCGTGGCGCGGTGCCTATCATTCTGGCGGTGTTCCCGATGATGGCCGGACTGCCTAACGCCACGCTGTATTTCAACGTCGCGTTCTTTATCGTGCTGGTTTCCCTGCTGCTTCAGGGTACGTCGCTGGGCTTTGCGGCGAAGAAAGCCAAAGTACTGGTGCCACCGCAGCCGACGCCGGTTTCCCGCGTCGGGCTGGATATCGACGTGTATAACGACTGGGAGCAATTTATCTATCAGCTGGGCTCCGACAAATGGTGCGTCGGGGCGGCGTTGCGTGACCTGCAAATGCCCAAGGCGACGCGGATTGCGGCATTATTCCGTGGCAAAGAAATGCTGCATCCGACCGGCAGTACGCGGCTCAAAGAAGGCGATATTCTGTGTGTGATCGGCCAGGAAAAGGATCTGCCGGAACTGGGTAAACTGTTCAGCGACAGCAATAAAGTGGTGCTCGATGACCGCTTCTTCGGTGACTTTATCCTGCAGGCAGATGCGCCGCTGGATGCGATTTCACAGCTTTATGGTCTGAATCTGGAAGAGACGGTGGATCAGTCGCAAACGCTGGGACATTTTGTGATCAGGCTGCTCGGTGGTGAACCGGTTATCGGTGACCATATCGAATGGGACGGGCTGACGTGGACGATCGCAGAAATGGACGGGAATCAGGTGAGCAAAGTCGGCGTGAGGATTGTGACGCAGAAGGCTTGATGATTTAACGCCTTCCCCTCTCACGAGGGGAAGGCGTTAATTGAATTACTGACCAGCCTGCGGGTCTTTATCGTAGTCTGAACAGGACTGATAACCCTTATTCATGACATGACCGGTGTCGTTATAGCTAACGAAGTAGGTCTGAGCTTTACCATCACGCGGAGCAACCGCATAAGTCTGGCAAGTCCCTTTAGCATGGATAAGCGTGGCTTCAGTCGATGGTGGCCCTGCAATTGCACGAACCTGAGATTTGGTCATACCGACTTTAACGTCGCTGACGACAGGCTCTTTAACGTAGCTTGCTGCGCGATCGTAAGTCTGACACCCTGCCAATACAGAAACAGCTGTAGCAACCACAAGTAACATTTTCTTATTCATAAACTTCTCCTCCTGAGTACTTTTTGTATTGTTAAGCATAGAGGACATAAAGGATTTCGCCAGCCAATATGACTTTTATATGTTGATTGCTACAGATTTTAAGTTTTTTCTGATAACCGTCTCCCTCCCGCAACCCTTTTCTCTCAAATCTTTTTATGTTTCCAAAAAGAGGATTTTCAGGTTCTTTTGTTCTATACATGAATGAGGTAAGCCATTGATTGCGCGATAAGGAGCCCTGCCTGATGCTGTTGGATCGACGCCGGTTTGTTACTTTGCTGGGCGTGCTCGCCCTGATACCGATGCCACGTATGGCCTTCGCGACTGCCCGAGAGGTTGCTATGGATACACTGCTGATTAATAAACCCGACGGCGGTGTGCCGAATAACGCATTGCCGGTGCTGATTTATCACCGCGTCATTCCCCCCGATACCATCGATAATGCGGAATACCTCGAACACCTTTTCCGCACCAACGGCTGGCCGCCGCAGTGGCGTTATCCGGTGTATAGCTTTACGCATTTTCACTCCAACACTCATGAAGTGCTGGGCGTTTATGCCGGTAGCGCAAAGCTGCAACTCGGCGGCGAGCACGGAAAAATTATTGAGGTAAACGTCGGGGATGTGTTGTTGCTTCCGGCCGGGATCGGCCATAAACAAATTTCAGCCGATGAAGATTTCATGCTGGTCGGCGCGTATCCGCCGGATATGAAAGCTGACCTTTGTCATGACGAACTGCCACAACTGGCAGCACGCACCAAGGCGGTCAATGCCGTGCCGCTGCCCGCCACGGATCCGGTGACCGGACACACTGAAGGCAGCATGCTGGTGTGGCATAAAGAGTAAAACCGGTCACAGCGGCAGCATCATCACCGTGACCTTTTCCCCCGCCTGCTCGCGCTGTTCGGCTTCCTGCCAGCCCAGACGGGCATACAATGCCTGCTGATCCGGCGTATACAGCCACAGTGCCTCAATGCCTGCGGCGCGGGCTTTTTCCACACAGGCTCGCACCAGCGCGCTGCCGATGCCTTTTCCGCGCACAGGCGCACAGGTAAAGACTTCGCCCAGCCAATATTCCCGTTCCGCACGATCGGCCAGTTCATAACGGATCACACTGGCGGTGCCCGCAATCCCTTGTTTATCCGCCAGCGCCACCAGGGTGAACTCATGGTGACCGGCGCTGATACGCGCCTGTAATCGCTGACTGATCCGCGCCGGTTCCGCCCAGTGATCGAACGACGACCATTCTTCGTTAAGCAGTTGCGAAATCGCGGGAATATGCTCCGTATTTTCTGCCAGCGAACAAATCTCCAGCCCGTTGATGACCATTCAAAATCTTCCAGGTGACTGATGTGATGTCACAATTTGTCTGGCGGCAGCGTGTCTGTCAAGCCTCAGGCCGCTGTCAGGGCAAACCGCGCGACGGCCTTTTCCAGACGCTGCGACTGATCCAGTAACTGCTGGGAAGACGCCGCCGCATGATCGGCCAGTTTGCCGTTTTGCAGCGTCACATGATTAAGTGCGGTGATGCGTTCGGAGACATCGTGAACACTTTGCCCCTGATACAACGTCGCCTCTGAAATCTCACTGACCAGCGCACTCAGGCCGTTGAAGATATGGATAATCTCCTCCAGGCTCTGACTGAGCACCGTCACAGACGCCGAACCACGGCCAATCTGCTGCACGGAATCATCAATCAGCTGATGGATACCTCGCGTTGAGTGGCTGCTCTTTTGCGCCAGCAGGCCGATTTCTTTCGCCACCACCGCAAAGCCGCGTCCGTGCTGACCGGCGTGCGCCGCTTCAATCGCCGCATTCAGCGCCAGAATATTGGTCTGGAAAGCCACGCTGTCAATCATAGAAACAATACTGCTCATTTCCGAGGACTGGCTGACAATCTCCTTCATCGCCGTGTCCACCTGCCCCATCACTTCGCCGCCGCGGGTCGCTACGCCTTTCGCCTGTTCGGCCTGTCGGGTGGCCTGCCGGGCATGGGCGGCATTTTCTTTCACGCGCTCATTGAGGTGAGTGATGTGTTCGGTGGCAGCTCGCAGTTCCTCGCTTTGAATCGCCGCCTGCGCCGACAATTCCTCGTTGCCTTTTGCCATCTGATCAATGTTCAGCATGATATGCGCCGAGGCGTCACGGACTTCGCTGACCAGTTTTTGCAGGCCGCGCTGCATATTGCGCAGGCTGACGCCCAGCTCACGGACTTCGATCACCCGCGCATTATCGTCTTCGACATCCCGCGATAAATCCCCGGCAGCCAGCACGCTGATGTGCCCGATCATGCGTTGCAGCGGACGGATAATCCACGCAGACACACCGCGCCAGACCAGCACCGCGATCACCGCCAGAATCACCAGCGCGCCCATAAACAGGGTTTTCGCCTGTGACAACGCATTCAGCAATCTGTCGCTGAGCGACACCGCCGTGTGCTCGTTAACGTCCAGATAAGCATAATATTTCTGGCTGAAGTCATCCTGAAACGCCTGAATCGGCACTTCAAAGAAGGAATCGATATTGTTGTTCTTTTGCAGGCCGCCAGCCTGTTCGCGCAGACCGTCATAAAACATCTGGTAGCTGGCTTTAAGCTCCGTCGCGGCCTGATTGCCGTCTTTGGTCATCTCCTGAAACTGCGTGAAGGCTTTCTGCGATGCGGTCAATGAGCCGACCGATTCTTCCATCAGGCTGTTCCAGCTGCCGACCGAGCCGGTTTCTTTATCCTGCATGTAATAAATGCCAGCACGGTTGAGTTTGTCACTGGCCATCAGCAATTCCATGCGGGCTTTATCCATCACGGCTTGTTGCTGACGCAAACTTTCAGTAGCGATCACGTTGTTTCGCGCATCCTGAAGGATTTTGGTGAGCACGACAGTGGAGAAAATCTGCAAAGCAGAAAACAGGGCGATAACACAAATTACCCCAAAAAGTATTCCCCGTGGACGTCTGTAGAAAGCAGATCGAAACAATCTGTTGAATGGCATCTTACCAGCAAGTGAACGAGTGGTTAAAATCATGATTATTCTGCATTATTTAAACAGGAAGCAGAATTTTACGCGCGGGAAATGACAGAAATATTTCAATAAATTGTCCGACTTCCGGTAATACCCTAAATAATTGAAGCTGCAGGAAGGCGGCAAGCGATGGGATCCCGATGAGCTTACATAAGTAAGTGATTCGGGTTCCTGAGCGTAGCCAACTCACCTGCAGCTTTAAGTATGACGGGTATTATTTGGGAAAGATCCAGACATGCTGTTCAGGTAGCTTCAGGTGGCAGTGCTGCGGATCTCGCACATCGGTGCCATACGCACGAATGACAAAATCATCGCCCGCCGTACGGAACAGATATTCCCAGCGGTCACCGAGATACATGCTGGTCAGCAACGGTAATTCCAGCTGATTCTCGCCCGGTCCGTCAGCCAGCACCACGCGTTCAACGCGGATCACTGCCGTGCCCTCCTGCCCGGCCTGCACGCCCTCGCCCGCCTGTCCCCACAGCACCCAGCCGCTGCCTTCGATGCGCGCTTTGCCATCGCGCACTTCGGTGACTTTGCCGTGCAGACGGTTGTTGCTGCCCATAAACTCTGCGGTAAACAGCGTTTTCGGCGAGCCGTACATTTCCTGCGGCGTCCCCTGTTGTTCGATTTTGCCGTTATTGAGCAGCAGAATGCGGTCTGAAATCGCCATCGCTTCGTTCTGGTCGTGCGTCACCATCAGTGCCGACAGCCCCAGTTTGATGATCAGTTCGCGCAGGAACACGCGCGCTTCTTCACGCAATTTGGCGTCGAGGTTCGACAGCGGCTCATCAAGCAAAATTACCGGCGGGTTGTACACCAGCGCACGACCAATCGCCACGCGCTGTTGCTGACCACCGGAAAGCTGATGCGGATGGCGTTTGCCCAGATGTCCGAGGCCGAGCTGGTTGAGAACATCCTGCACACGCCGGGTGATTTCGCCGGCAGAAACTTTGCGCAGTTTCAGCGGATATGCCACGTTCTCGAATACTGTTTTGTGCGGCCACAGGGCGTAAGACTGGAACACCAGCCCGAGGTTGCGCTCTTCGGCCGGAATTTCGCTGCGCGGTGTGCCGTCGTAAACCTTATTTTTGCCGATAACGATGGTGCCTTTGACCGGTTTTTCCAGTCCTGCGACCGCACGCAATAAAGTGGTTTTTCCGCTGCCGGAAGGCCCGAGCAGTGACACCACTTCGCCACGTTTCAGATCCATCGAAACACCTTTTAACACCGGATTGTCGCCGTAGGTTAAGTGCAGATTGTCGACCGATAATTCAATCATGTAATTTGACTCCAAAACGAAGGGCAATACCCAGACCTAACACCACCAGCAGGATGTTAATAAAGGAGAGCGCGGCCACGATATCAATGGCACCCGCCGCCCACAGGGAAACCAGCATCGAGCCGATGGTTTCCGTACCCGGCGAAAGCAGATACACACCGGTGGAATATTCGCGCTCGAAAATCAGGAACATCAGCAGCCACGAGCCAATCAGACCGTAACGCGACAGCGGAATGGTGACGTGACGGGTGATCTGCCCGCGGGTTGCACCGGTACTGCGCGCCGCTTCTTCCAGTTCCGGCCCGACCTGCAACAGCGTCGAGGAAATCAGCCGCAGACCATACGCCATCCACACCACGGTATACGCCAGCCAGACGCTAAAAATCGTGCTGCGCAGCGATCGCAGCCAGACCACCAGGTTATCGCGCAGCCACTGCGACCATGGCATACCCGAAAGCCAGCCGGATTTGAGCGCGTTATCCAGCCACATCGGCAGGAACAGGAACACCCACAGAAAGGCCAGACCGGCCAGCAGCCCCGGCACCGCACGCGGCACCAGCACGCTGTAATCGAGGAAACGGGTGACGCCGTCCGGCTTACGGTGCATCGCAATGCCGATAAACAGATAACAGGCCACCGCCAGCGCGCCGCCGATAACACCAATGGCCATGGAGTTGACGATCGCGCGGAGCAGGTTCGGCTGTTCCCAGATGGTGCGGAAAGTATTGAGCGACAGTTCGTCCCAGATAGAGACACCGACGCCCCAGTTGGAAATAAACGCCCGCAGCATCACGCCAATCAGCGGAACACCAATAGTGACAGTCAGCCAGAACGCCACTACGGCACCGGCCACCCAGCGCCATTTGCCGAGCGGCAAGGCACGCGCCTGCGACGCTTTACCTTTGACCGTGACGAAACGGTTGGCGGTACGCATCAGGCGGCGCTGCAACATGACCAGCGGAATAGTGATACAAATCAGCACCACGGCGACGGCAGCCATCAGATGATAAGACGGCGTGCCGAGTTTGTTGGTCAGCTGATACAGATAGGTCGCCAGCACCATGTTGCCTTCCGGGTCGCCGAGCACCAGCATCAGACCGAACACTTCCAGCCCGAGGAAGAACAGCAACACGGTGGCGTACAGAATCGACGGGCGCACCATCGGCAGACTGACCGCAGTCATCACCTGCAACGGCGAAGCACCGGCGGTTCGCGCGGCTTCTTCAACATCCGACCCGACGCTGCGCAGCGCCGAGGAGATATACAGGTACGCGTGCGGAACGTGCGTCAGACCGGCGATCACCACGATGCTCGACATGTCGTAAATGTTCCACGGGACGAACCCAAGAATAGCCTGCGCCCACAGCGAGAAGAACCCGACCGGACCGGCAGCCACCACGTAGCCGAAACCTAATACCATCGGCGAGACGAAAATCGGCACCAGGATCAGGGGTTCAATCATGCGTCTGCCCGGTAAATCCGTACGCACCATCAGGAACGCCAGAATACCGCCGAGCGGAATCGCGATCACCACCAGCCCGAAAGCCAGAATAAAACCGCTTTTCAGTGCCTTGTAGAAATCCGGATCGGTAAAGATGAATCCAAAAGATTCGAGGCTCCATTCTTTTGACGGGGAAAAGAACGGTGCGGAGAGGAAACTTTGTATCACGATGAACGACAACGGGATGTAGATAACCAGCGCCGTTATCAACACCACAATGCCGCGCGGCAGGCTCTGCCACTTTCTGCGCAATGCATTCATGTTACTTCCCTTCGGTTAGAAACAAGGAGAGCGAAATCAGGCAGGAAAAAGGAAGCGCGACAAAAAGTGACGCGCTTCGTTATGCCACTACTTGGCAGCAGCGGTACGCCATTGTTTGATGTAATCCAGGCGTTTTTTCTGTTGCAGGTATTCCAGCAAGGTTTCATCGACCGGGATTGGCTTGAGCGCATTGCCTAACATTTTGGTCATGCCGTCGATGTCGTTTTTGCCTTCGATATCGTTGCGGATGGACGGAATGTCAGCCTGATTGGCCAGAATGCTCTGCCCTTTCTCTGACAAGACGTAGTCCAGCCACAGTTTGGCAGCATTGCTGTTTTTCGATTCCTGGCTGATGAAAGACACGCGGGAAAGTACCAGGGTGTAATCCTTCGGATAGGAAATCCCCAGCGACGGATCCGTTTTGGCGCGGGCTTCTGCGTAAGATCCGAGGATGTTGAAGCCGATCAGGTTTTCGCCGGAAGAAACGCGTTCCATCATGGTGCCGGTGGAAGACTGCACCGCTAAGCCGCCTTTGGCGACGTCAGCCAGCGTTTTGAAATAATTCGGATCGGCTTTGAAATCTTGTACCGACAACATGAAGCCGAGACCGGATTTCTCGATATCGTACGTGGTGACTTTTTTGTTGAATTTTTCGGTCTGGCTGGCGATCAGTTTTGCCAGCGCTGCATGTGAATCAGGCACATCACCGGCCGGGATCAGACGCTTATTGTAGATAAACACCACCGGCTCATAGGTCGTGCCGTAGGCTTTGTCTTTCCACACCGCCCATTTTGGTAACTGACCCTGTTCAGGGGATTTATATTCCTGCGCGTAGTCTGTCGCAAGTTTCAGCGCGGTATCCATGGAAGAACTCCAGACGACATCGCCGCTGGTGCCGCCCGCCGCCTGCTCACTGATATAACGGTTATACAGTTCGGTGCTGTTCATGTCGTTATATTCGACTTTGATACCCGGATAAGTCGCCTCGAAGCCCTGGATCAGCGGGCCTGCGGCTTTGGTGTCGGTGGTGGAATACACCACAACTTTGCCTTCTTTGGTCGCCGCATCGACGATTTTTTGATAGTCGGCCGGATAGCCCTGAGGTAATGCAGACATTGCAGAGGAAGACATCATTACAGCCACAGCAATCAGAGAGATACGTAATTTATTCGACATTATTGTTAACCTCTAGTTACATTTGGGAAACTAAAAATCAACATAACCCATAACATCGGACTGGCAATAGGGTAACGTTTTTATCTTCACGATTTGTGATTCGGGGCGTTTTTTAGGCAATTAACACCATTAAAACCACGGAAAAAAATGCAAAACAGGCCACCTGAATGGCCTGTTTTGAGTGTCAGAAAACGGGAGTTATTCAAAATATCCGGCGGTATCAAGATCGGTCAGTAAATCCGGATTTACCGGTTTCCAGCCCAAAATATCGCGGGTGAACTGACTAGACGTCGGGTTATTCAGCGAAGCAAAATGCGTGAACCAGCCAAAGTGCGCCGCCAGATCCTGCCCGTCTTTACTGACCACTGGCAGATTCAGGTGCTTACCAATCAGCGTGGCAATGTCGCGAAATGGTACGCCTTCCTCTGAGTTCGCATGATATATCGCATTCTGCGCACCCTTCTCCAGCGCCAGCACAAACAAACGCGCGGCATCAAAACGGTTCACCCCGGGCCAGAGATTTTTGCCATCGCCCGGATATGCGGATTCGCCTTTTTCGCGGGCCGTCGCAATAATCAGCGGCACAAATCCGTGATCACCCGCACCATGCACCGAGGGCGGCAGACGCACCAGTGAAACCCGCACGCCCTCCTCTGCCAGCTTAGCAACGGCAAGATCAGACGCCACGCGCGGATTTTGTCCCTGCGGATCGGGTAAATCATTTTCTGCCGCCAGCCCTCCGGTATTCACCAGCGCTGTGCCGGAGGTCACGATCAGTGGTTTTTTTGTGCCTTTTAACGCTGCGCCTAAAGCACCAATTGCCAGCCGGTCTTTTTCACAATTTTCCAGAAACGTCGAAAAATCATGAATAAACGCGGTGTGGATCACACCGTCGGCCTGCGCTGCGCCGGACGTCAGACTGTGCAGATCTTCAATACTGCCTCGATGCACATCGGCACCCACGTCGGTCAGCGCCTGCGCCGAAGCATCAGAACGCGCTAAGCCGAGCACCTGATGGCCTGCGCGCAGTAATTCCTGCACCACCGCAGAACCGACAAATCCTGTCGCACCTGTCACGAATACACGCATTGCGAATTCCTCTGTTGTTGATTCAATTTGCTGCTTTCGTAACAGAATATAGGCGCTGGAGAAAAGACGATCTATGCGCTAATGTCCGTATTATCTTTGCAATCGTCCGGAGTCACTGATGGATCCTCTTTCAGATGTGTTGTCACTGCTGAAGCCGCGCAGTTATATGTCCAAAGGTTTTGAAGCCGGTGGCGAATGGTCGGTGCAATTCCCTGACCATTATCAGTCAATTAAATGCAACGCCATCATTACGGGTGAATGCTGGCTGGCGGTTGATGGCGTGCCCGCCGCAGTCCATCTCAAAGCTGGTGATTGTTTTGTTTTACCGGGCGGACGCCCGTTCAGGCTGGCGAGCGATCTGAATCTTCCGCCTGTCGACGCCGGGCCGATTTTCCAGCAGGCGCAGGATGGCGGGACTGTTTCCTGCAACGGCGGCAAAGATTTCTTTCTCACCGGCAGCCGGTTTGCAGTCAGCGGCGCAAACGCCTCAACCCTGCTGGCAATGTTGCCGCCAGTGGTGCATATCTCGAAAGAATCCGACAGGCAAAGTTTGCGCTGGGCAGTGGAATGTATGATGCAGGAACTGCGCGATGAGCGGCCTGGCGGATTGCTGATCGCGCAGCATATGGCGCACATGATGCTGGTGCAGGCGCTGCGGATGCACGTCGATAATTCACCGGCAGGTGAAAACAGCGGCTGGTTTGCTGCGCTGGCGGATAAGCAACTTTCCAGGGCACTGAATGCAATGCATGAGGATCCCGCAAACCGCTGGACGGTGCAGACGCTGGCTGAACGGGCGGGTATGTCACGTTCGGTGTTTTCGCAGAAATTTAAGCAGGCCGTCGGCAGTGCGCCGCTTGAATACCTGACGCGCTGGCGGATGTTGCTGGCCGGAGACCGGCTGGCGAACGGTAAAGAACCGGTATCAGCAGTGGCGTTTTCGCTCGGGTACGAATCAGAGAGCGCGTTCAGTACGGCGTTCAAACGCACATTGGGGTGTTCCCCGAGGCAGTACGGGCAGAAAGATCAAACGGACGTAGAAAATACAGCAAGTGCGGAGTGAGTCGAATTTCAGACACAAAAAAAGCCGCTAATTGCTTAGCAGCTTTAATGTGTTGTTTATGGCGGAGGAGGAGAGATTCGAACTCTCGAATGGTTTCCCATCGCCGGTTTTCAAGACCGGTGCCTTCAGCCGCTCGGCCACCCCTCCGTAAACAACAAGCACTTCGCGACATCAGTCGTTCAGTACGGGGCGTAGTATACAAGACCGAGGAAAAGATGCAATCATTATTTTCAGTCTAGTTTGTTGATTTTATGAGCATTTAAATTGTCTTCATAAAGTCGCGCATAAATCGCAGATACAAAAAAAGCCGCTAATTGCTTAGCAGCTTTCTTGTGTTGTTTATGGCGGAGGAGAAGAGATTCGAACTCTTGAATGGTTTCCCATCGCCGGTTTTCAAGACCGGTGCCTTCAGCCGCTCGGCCACCCCTCCGCAACGAAGCGAACTATAAACAGTGCCGATCCTCTTGTAAAGTCTGATTCTGTTCGTTTGCCTGAAAAACAGGCATTCGGCTTGCAAGCGGTGATTTAAGCATCATTTCGGCGATTTTGAAGCCAGGAAACCGCGCCCTGCCCGCCCTGAGCAGGTAAAGAAGGGTAAAACGTCTTTAATGACGCTCCGCAACTACTTACACTACAACCTGTTTGTATTTTCACCGACTCCAATTAGATACCCAAAATAATTTGGGTCGCAGGAAGGCGGCAAGAGAGGGAGTCCCGATGAGCTTACACAGGTAAGTGATTCCGGTGACCGGGCGAAGCCAACGCATCTGCGACACAAAGTATGAAGGGCTTAAGTGAGAATTTTATTATGAACCGCATGGATCGTATCGTTGCATCTTCGTCATCATCACGCGCTGGCTCGTTGCTAAGCACGCACCGGGTGCTGCGTAATACTTATTTTCTGCTGGCGCTGACTTTGGGCGTTTCCGCAATTACTGCGACGGCAAGTACGGTTCTGAGATTGCCGTCCCCTGGTTTTCTGCTGACTCTCGTTGGCTTCTATGGCCTGATGTTCCTGACTTACCGCACAGCAAATAGCCCGGCGGGTATTTTGTCCGCTTTCGCGCTGACCGGCTTTATGGGTTATACGCTCGGCCCGTTGCTGAGCTCGCTGCTTTCGGTCGGTGCCGGTGACATTATTATGCTGGCACTGGGCGGTACCGCACTGGTGTTCTTCTGCTGTTCAGCCTACGTGCTGACCACGCGCAAAGACATGTCGTTCCTTTCCGGCATGATGATGGCGGGTTTTGTTGTGCTGCTGGTGGCGGTGATCGCTAACCTGTTCCTGCAAATTCCGGCGCTGTCGCTGGCAATCAGTTGCCTGTTTATTTTGTTCTCTGCGGGCGCGATTTTGTGGGAAACCAGCAACATCATTCATGGCGGCGAAACCAACTATATTCGCGCGACCGTGAGCCTGTATGTCTCGCTGTACAACATCTTTGTCAGCCTGCTGAGCATCCTGGGTCTGTCATCGCGTAACTGATGATACCGGATGGTCCTCTAAGCCCCGCCCTTGCGCGGGGCTTTTTATTTTGTCTGACCGGCGTTTTTGATAAACTGACCGCCGCATTTTTACGGGTTTGAGGTTGTATGCTGCAGTTTGAAGGTCAGATTATTGAAACCGACGCTCAGGGTTACCTGAAAAACAGTCAGGACTGGCAGGAAGGCATGGCACCCCTGCTGGCGGAAGAAGAAGGGATCGCGCTTACCGACGCCCACTGGGAAGTCGTGCGTTTCGTACGCGAGTTTTATCTCGAATTCAATACGTCGCCTGCCGTACGCATGCTGGTGAAAGCGATGGCGCAGAAATATGGCGAAGAGAAAGGCAACAGCCGCTATCTGTTCCGGCTGTTCCCGAAAGGCCCGGCCAAACAGGCGACCAAAATTGCCGGTCTGCCCAAGCCGGTGAAGTGCCTGTAAAAGACTTCAGTATTTGATTTTGAAATCGCTGTAATGGCCGGGTGCGGTCGGCTCGCTGAGCACACGATCTACCCGTGCATGCTTCGGCCCGCCCTGCTTTAACCAGGCCAGCAGCTGTTCCACCTTTTCCTGTTCGCCGCACGCCACCACTTCGACGCTGCCATCCTCAAGATTTTTTGCATAACCGGTCAGACCTAAACCGGTGGCCTGATGTTGGGTCGCAAAACGAAAACCCACGCCCTGCACCATGCCGTACACATAGGCGGCTATACTGACTGTTGCCATAATTTTCTCTCCGTTAGCGGTATGGTTCGTTGCAATTTCACCTGCATGACCGGACAATGTCGCTCTTTTTTGTCTCCGAACCGACAGAACCTAATTTTATGACTGCACGTTTAATTCTGGCCAAAGGCCGTGAAAAATCACTTCTCCGCCGCCATCCGTGGGTATTTTCCGGCGCGGTACACCGTGTCGAAGGCAAAGCCAATTCCGGCGAGACTATAGATATTGTAGACAGTCAGGGAAAATGGCTGGCACGCGGTGCCTATTCACCGTCTTCTCAGATCCGTGCGCGTGTCTGGACGTTCAAGCAAGACGAAGATATCGACATTGAATTCTTTATCCGCCGTCTGCAACAAGCGCAAAACTGGCGCGATTATATCGCTAAGCGTGACGGACTGGACGGTTACCGCCTGATTGCTGGTGAATCCGACTGTCTGCCGGGCATCACCATCGATCGCTTCCAGAATTTCCTGGTGCTGCAACTGCTGTCAGCGGGTGCCGAATACCAGCGTGCGCCGCTGATTGCTGCACTGCAACATTGCTATCCTGAATGCGCAATCTGGGACCGCTCAGACGTCGCCGTGCGTAAAAAAGAAGGCCTGGAACTGACTCAGGGACATGTGGTCGGCGATGAGCCGCCTGCCCTGCTGCCGATTCAGGAACACGGCATGAGCCTGCTGGTGGATATCAAGGAAGGCCACAAAACCGGCTTCTACCTCGATCAGCGCGACAGCCGTCTTGCCGCACGTAACTATGCTGCAGGCCGCAACGTTCTGAACTGTTTCTCTTACACCGGGGCGTTTGCAGTATCGGCGCTGATGGGCGGCTGTACGAAAGTCACTAACGTGGATACCTCTCAGGCAGCGCTTGACGTGGCACGTCAGAACGTGGAGCTGAACAAGCTGGATCTGTCGAAAGCTGAATTCGTGCGTGAAGACGTTTTCCAGCTGCTGCGTAAATACCGCACCGAAGGCCAGCAGTTCGACATGATTGTGATGGATCCGCCGAAATTCGTTGAGAACAAAAACCAGCTGGCGAGCGCCTGTCGTGGCTACAAAGATATCAATATGCTGGCGCTGCAACTGCTTCGTCCGGGCGGTATCCTGCTGAGCTTCTCCTGTTCCGGCTTGCTGCCAACAGATTTGTTCCAGAAAATTCTGGCCGATGCCGCACTCGATGCGGGACGCGAAATTCAGTTCGTTGAGCAATTCCGTCAGGCCGCCGATCATCCGGTGACCGGCGCCTATCCGGAAGGCCTGTATCTGAAAGGTTTCGCCTGCCTGGTGATGAACTGAAAAAGGGTCTGACAGACTAAGCACGGCGTGCTGTACTGACGACACGCCGTCGAATTTTTAGCAGAATGAGCGGTCATAACTTGAAATAGCGCGTTTTATCTCCATATAGAGATCAATGTATTATTTTGGGAGGTGACTTATGATTGCCAGTAAATTCGGTATCGGCCAGCAGGTTCGCCACAGACTGTTAGGTTACTTAGGTGTGGTGATTGATGTCGATGCAGAGTATTCGCTCGAAAAGCCCGGTGTCGACGATGTCGCCGCTGACGATTCCATGCGCACCGCTCCCTGGTATCACGTGGTGATGGAAGATGAAGAAGGCCAGCCGGTTCATACCTATCTGGCGGAGATTCAGATTGATCACGAAGCCGCGCGTTCTCATCCGGAGCAAACGTCTCTGGACGATCTGGCTGAATCAGTCCGCAGACAGCTGATGGCGCCACGCCTGCGTAACTAAGTCTGCTCCTGCGGCACGCTCTTAAAATTAAAAACCGGCTTCGATGGCCGGTTTTTTTATTGCTACATTTCTTTGCTGATTAGAGATGGCGGTTACTTTTCCATCCCCAGACGCGGAATTTCGATTTTCGGACAACGATCCATCACGACTTTTAATCCGGCCTCTTTTGCCAGCACGGCAGCCTGTTCATTGATAATGTCTAACTGAAGCCACAGCACTTTAGCTTTAATGGCAATCGCTTCCTGCGCCACGCCATACGCGGCTTCAACATTACGAAATACATCCACCATATCTACCGGATGCGGAATTTCTGCCAGTGAACCATAGGCTTTTTGCCCCAGTAACTCCTTGCCTGCCAGTTTTGGGCTGACCGGGATCACCTCATAGCCCTGAGAAAGCAGATACGCCATCACGCCATAGCTTGGACGCCCCGGATTGTCACTGGCACCGACCAGGGCGATAGTTTTCACTTCTTCAAGAATCTTGCGGATATCATTATCTTGCACGGGATTACCTCCTTTTACCTGTATTTGTTAAGTGTAACGCAGGCTGGCTATTCCGACAGCCCGTGGTTCAAAAAGGCGACCTGCCTCACCTTGCTCGTGTTAATTAAAAACATTTTGTAAAACTTTGACACATTATCGCCATTGCTGAATAATAGACGATGAGCAATTTGGTATTTGGGGAGAGAAGAATGAAAGTCTGTCATGCGCTGGTCGCATTAGCGAGTCTCAGCCTGATGGCGTCAGCTTCGGCGACCTCACTCAAATTGTCTCCGGATGTTGACGTTCTGGTGATCGACGGCAAACAAATGTCTGGCGCTATTCTGAAAGGTGCGGACAGTCTGGAACTCGACGGCGGTCAGCATCAGATCCTGTTTCAGGTCAGCAAAAATCTTCGCGCCGGCTTGATGCCGATGTATCACTCCCCTGCGCTTATTGTGACGTTCAACGCCAAAAGCAGTCGTTCCGTTTCTTTCGTTTTGCCAAAACTGAGCAACGAAACTGAGGCGGCGCAATTTAACAAGCAGATGAATTATCAGCTGGTTGATGATCAGGGTCGGCAAATACCGACCCAGCGTGATGTGCTGAATATGTTTAATCCCGGCCACACTGCGGACGCTGAAAAATTGATGATTACCTACAATTTGTCCGGCGCACGTGCAGCTGTTCCTTTGTTTGCGAAAGGATTCACGGATAAAAAAACGGCACTGGCTCAGGAAACACCGTCGAAAATTTCAATCACTTATCTCCATCCGCTATGGACACGACTGGCTGCCAACGCCAGCTTCGAACAATTTCTGCTCTGGTTTAAGCTGCCAGGTGAACAGGAACGGACATCGTAACTTAACCTGCATCACGCAATCTTTCTGTAAACACTGAATTATCGCCCCCGCCCTTTGCAGTAAAACGGACTTTCAGTATTCTGTGATCCACTCTTACTTTCGCGTTGAAGGGAATTTGATGGAATACACGACCCGTACGATCGCAAAACAAAAACACATTGCTCTGGTCGCGCATGACCACTGTAAAAACACCCTGATGAAATGGGTGGACAAAAACGTCGCCGAACTTTCCAAACATGTTCTCTACGCCACCGGCACCACCGGTAATCTGGTGCAGCGTAATACCGGCATCAATGTAAAAAGTATGCTGAGCGGCCCGATGGGTGGCGATCAGCAGGTTGGCGCGATGATTGCCGAAGGTAAAATCGATTTGCTGATTTTTCTGTGGGATCCGCTGAATGCGGTTCCGCATGATCCCGATGTGAAAGCCCTGCTGCGTCTCGCAACTGTGTGGAACATTCCGGTAGCGACCAATGTGGCGACCGCGGATTTCCTCATCAATTCCCCGTTATTCCAGTCTGAAGTCGATATTGTGATTCCCGACTATCAACGCTATTTATGGTCGCGCCTGAAAGAGTGATGTGAAAGCTCGCACTGATAAAAGTCAAAAAAGCTAAAAAGAAAACCCGGCGATTGCCGGGTCTGTCATTTCAGGGTTTACGCTGCACCGGAACGCCGATATCTTCCAGCTGTTCTACAAATACCGACGGACGCTGTTTATCTTGCATCAGCCAGACCTGATGCTTCGCCCGCGTCATGGCCACATACAATAAACGCCGCTCTTCAGCATCCATAAAGTCTTCAGGTTTCGGAAGCAGGACTTCTTCCAGAAGGGATTCGCGCGCCGCCGCCGGGAAACCGTCGTTCCCTTCATGCAGCCCGACAATAATCACATATTCTGCCTGTTGCCCTTTGCTGGCGTGAATGGTCATAAATTCCAGATTGAGTTTTGGCCAGCGCGTTGCCGCCTTCTCGAGAATTTGCGGACGCAGATGGTGATAGCGCGACAGCACCAAAATCCGCTCGTCGGCCGTGACGTATCCGCTGAGCTTATCCAGCAGTTTTTCCATCTGGTCCTCAGGCAGGATCACGACATTCTTCTTGTTACCTTTGGTCAGACTGTTCAGCGGTTTTTTCAGCTGATGAGGGTTTTGCTGGACGAACTTATTAGCAATCTCGCCGATACGATCGTTGAACCGGTACGTGGTATCCAGCGCACATTGCGCGCCTTCGCCAAAGTTTGTGGCAAAGGCGGTGGTAAGCGAAAGCTCGGCGCCACTGAAACGGTAAATCGCCTGCCAGTCATCCCCAACCGCAAATAAACTGGTGTGTTTGTTGAGCTTACGTAATGCAGAAAGCAGCAATGCGCGCTGTGGCGAAATATCCTGAAATTCATCCACCAGAATATGCTTCCACGGGCTGACAAAGCGGCCTTTTTCCAGAATATTCACCGCCTGATGGATGAGCCCAGAGAAATCTACCGCGCCCTCATCTTTGAGCGCGGTTTTCCAGGCTTTCATCAGCGGCGCCATCAGGCGAATGCGTTTCGTGAACAGGTCTCTGACTTCTTCCGGCGCACTTTCAATCATTTCTGCCTGACTTCCGCCGTGCATACGCATCAGGCTGAGCCAGCGTTCGAGACGGCTACCGAGACGTTCTGCCAGCGATTTATTTTTCCAGTAATCACCGTCAGGAACCGTCCAGTCCAGCTCGTCGGTCATCCACTGCCGCCAGCCGCTGGCCTGGACTTTTTTATCCGCACACTGTTGCTGCCAGGTTTTGATCAGCAGCGAGCGACGCGCTTTAGCATCCGTTTCGAGTTTGCTTATCTTCGGCGCTTTTTTGCTCCCTTCCTGAATAATTTGTAACGCCAGCGCATGGAAGGTTTTGGCTTTAATCCCTTCAGTGTGCAGCCGTTCTTTAATACGGGTATTCATTTCATCCGCAGCCTGACGCCCGAAAGCCAGCAGAAGAATTTGCTCGGGAAGTGCTTCCTGACGACGCAACAACCAGCCAGCACGCGCCACCAGCACGGATGTTTTACCGCTACCGGCACCGGCCAGCACCAGAACGGAGTCCTCACCATTGACCACGGCGCGACACTGACTTTCGTTAAGCGGCGAAACCTCAACGGTATCGAAAAAATCGCGATTATCCGCAATGACCCGTTCGGTCCAGGCCAGATTACGTTGTGTGACACTGCGCTTACCCTGCTCCAGCCAGCGCAGGCAGGTCTGGTAATCATCACGGCAATTGTCAAAATCATTAAGGCGTTCGACGGGCACCGGAACCGCAGAAAAAGCTTCCTGAATATCTTTTTGTACATCGGCTAAATCAGCTCGTTTGAACCATTTATCCTGCTGCTCAATCTGCGTGATTTTTTCGATTTGTCCGTGCAATACCCCCGCGCTGACCCCACTCATTTCCTGACTCCAGGTCTGCCAGATATTAAGGAGGTACTGATAAAACCGCTGAGTTTCCTGCCATTCGGTACCATGAAGACGGACGACTTTCTGTTCCGGCAATTCAAATTCCAGCTCACCCCAGACAATGCCGCGCTTACAGCGGATCTGGATGAGCTGATTAAAAGGGATCAGGTAGTGATGTTTATCGCCACTGACTTCAACGCCCGCATTAAGCAGACGCACCCGGTTGTACGGATGCTGCGCCAGATGTTTCCCGAATGAGGTCGATTTCAATTCCATATCATCACACCGTATTTTCTCTAAAATTCCTGACGGAAAGGTAATGTTTATAATTTTACATGCAAGTGTATTTAAGAGTTTACCTTTGATAAGCGCAGGCGATCCACGTTCCAAAACAGGGTAGAATAAGAAGTATGTTTCCTTTTGGGAAACATGAATTCCTTTAACTTTTCATATCTTCGGGAAGAGCAGACATGCGCACAGTTCTCAATATTCTCAACTTTGTTTTAGGTGGTTTCTTTACCACTCTCGCCTGGCTATTTGCCACGCTGGTGAGCATCGTACTGATCTTTACCCTACCCCTCACCCGCTCTTGCTGGGAGATCACCCGTCTGTCTTTGATGCCATTTGGCAACGAAGCCGTACATGTTGATGAATTGTATCCTGAAAAACGCAATGCGCTGATGTCCGGCGGTGGTACTCTGTTGAATATATTCTGGTTTATTTTCTTCGGCTGGTGGTTATGCTTGTCCCACATCATGGCGGGTATCGCTCAATGTATCAGTATTATCGGCATTCCGGTGGGCATCGCGAATTTTAAAATCGCCGTTATCGCACTGTGGCCGGTCGGACGCCGGGTGGTTTCCGTTGAGCTCGCCAGACAAGTTCGTGAAGCGAATGCCAGCCGTCTGATGAAAGATGGACGCATTCGCTGATTTTCATCATTTTTGATTTTTAAGGTGGGGTTTTTTAGTGCTTTCGATTGCACCGGGCTTAAGGCGTTATGCCTATAACAGCAATGTTCTTTATCACATCAGGATTTTCATTGCTCTGGCAGGCGCGGCCGCCGTTCCATGGTGGCTGGGTGAGATTACGCTGACTATCCCGCTGACGCTCGGTGTCGTCGCCGCCGCGCTGGCTGATCTTGACGATCGTCTTGCCGGCAGGCTGCGCAATTTGCTGATTACGCTGGTATGCTTTTTTATCGCTTCAGCGTCAATCGAATTACTTTTCCCCTATCCCTGGCTATTTGCGCCGGGACTGATGCTTTCCACCTGCGGGTTTATTCTGCTCGGCGCACTCGGCCAGCGTTATGCCACTATTGCTTTTGGCGCGCTGCTGATCGCCATCTATACCATGCTTGGTACGAGCATGTATCACATCTGGTATCAGCAACCCCTGATCCTGCTGGCCGGTGCCATCTGGTATAACCTGCTGACGCTGGCCGGGCATATTATCTTTCCTATCCGGCCACTACAGGATCAGATTTCACGCTGCTTCACACAACTCGCGGCGTATCTGGAAGCCAAAGCGACCTTGTTCGACCCCGATCAGGAAGACAATAATCAGCAACTGGTTGAGCTGGCGATGGCTAACGGACAGCTGGTTTCCACGCTTAATCAGACTAAAAATACGCTGCAAACCCGTCTGAAAGGTGACCGCGGTCAGAAAGGAACGCGCAGGACTTTGCATTATTATTTCGTGGTGCAGGATATTCACGAACGCGCGAGTTCGTCGCATGTGAAGTATCTAAAGCTGAGTGAACAATTCCATCACAGTGACATTCTGTTCCGTTTCCAGCGGCTGATGAGTATGCAAGCCCGGGCCTGTTTGCAGCTGTCACAATGCATTTTATATCGTCAGAAATATCAGCATAACACCCAATTTGAGCGGGCGTTTGCGCGGCTGGAAGAAGCATTGAAACGCCTGGAATCTCAGGGCGAGCATCGTGAAATGTTGCAGGCGTTGCGCCATCTTTTACGCAATCTGCACGCCATTGATGCACAACTGGCCAATATTGAATCCGAACAGTCACTGCCTGAGAATAATGAAACCGGGAAAAACACGTTTGCCGAAGATCGCCTGACGGGAGTTGATGATATCTGGCTGCGTATATCGCGGCACTTCACGCCGCAGTCAGTATTATTCCGCCATGCGGTGCGTATGTCAGTCGTTCTGTTTGTCGGTTACGTGTTTCTTCAGGTCAGTGGTTTACATCATGGCTACTGGATATTGCTCACCAGTTTGTTTGTCTGTCAGCCGAACTATAGCGCCACACGCCGCAGGCTGGCGTTAAGGATTATCGGCACTCTCGCCGGTATCGCGCTGGGTATTCCGATACTGTACTTCGTGCCTTCGATTGACGGACAAATGATCCTGATCGTTATCAGCGGTTTATTATTCTTCGCCTTTCGCACGGTGCAATATGCGCAGGCAACGATGTTTATTACCCTGCTGGTGTTGTTGTGTTTCAACTTGCTGGGAGAGGGTTTTGAAATCGCCATACCCCGCGTCATCGATACGCTGATTGGGTGTGGTATTGCCTGGGCTGCAGTGACTTTTATCTGGCCGGACTGGAAATTCAGGCAAATCGACCGCGTTGTCAGCAAAACTTTCGATGCCAACTGCCGCTACCTTGACGCTATTTTGGTGCAATACCATCAGGGAAAAGACAACAGTCTCGATTATCGTCTGGCACGCCGTGATGCGCATAACTGTGATGCGGAACTGGCGTCAGTAGTCTCGAATATGAGTTCGGAGAAAAATAACGACACAACGACTCTGGATGCCGCATTCCGCTTGCTGTGCCTCAACCATACGATGCTGAGCTATATTTCTGCGCTCGGCGCACATCGTGAAAAGCTCGAGGATGCCGAAACCCTGAGCTTGCTGGATGATGCAGTGTGCTGCGTGGACGGGGCTCTGCACCATCTGCCTGCTGAATCCGGGCGTATTCAGCAGGCTCTTGAAAATCTCAGTGCCCGCATTCAGATGAGAACCCCGGATTCGGACAGTAAAGAACAGCTGGTATTGCAACAAATTGGATTACTGGTGGCTCATTTACCTGAACTCACCAGTCTTAACAGTAAAATCTTGCCTGCTCATAACCCGGTCTGACAACCCGCAGCCATCATGTGCTGCGGGTTAGTGCGTCATCGTATACTTTTCTTGCTGATGGTTGAACCAGTGAGTTAAAAACTCTCTCGACGCCGTCGGCAAGGCCGCTTCATGAAAACCCAAAATTGCGCCTTCCAGTGCCATCAGCAAATTAATGCCCAAATTCTTTTTTTTTATTGCACACAATTTCAGGTATGCCCCGCACGCACCTTGCATCCGAAGGTCCCCCGAATTCTCGATACCGACTTGCCACAGCATCCGCTCAAGAGCCAGCGAGAGATTAGGTAAGTCTTTCAAACGTGATGCTTCACTGTTTTTCTTTGCTTCAATTTCACGACGCATCCCTTTGATTGAAACTCTCGCCAGTCTCAGCAAAATGTGGGGATCACTCCACTGCTCATGACTGACTTTGAAATAGCGTAAATGCACATCCATCCCGCGCTTGCGGTAGATCAGACGTTCCATTTTTTTCCGACAAAAATGACCTTCTGTATCATCATTCGCCCTCAGGAATAATTCTCCGTCAGACACCAGACCAAACATGGCTCGATCGGCCGATAAACTGAATCCGCCAAACTGCGTTCGCGATCGTATATTGCCCAGTGGGGCAAACAGTTCAAGACATTCAAGTACTCTTTTTTTTGATTTATTTATCATTGCGTTATCCTTTTCACATTCATTCCTGACTTCCAATTTGAATTACCAGAACCGCTAAATGCAAAATACGCAATGTCGTGAGTGGCAACAAACATAAAATGCAGTTGCAGTGTATTGCCTTCAATATTTGCGAGATGTCTTGGAAAAATTGGGTTGATCTTTGCTCATCGCCAGAGTACTGTACATCCATACAGTAACTCACTGGGGTACATCTCTATGCGAACTCAACACCATACAAATCATCATTTTAGTCAGCTTGCTTTGCCCGTTTCCCGTGCACAGGTAAATACGTCTGCATCCTTGAATAATGGTCTGATCACTGAGTTCGTCTATAGTGCGAGCCAACCTGCTTTTGCTCAGTTACTGCTGCCCCTGCTGCAACATCTCGGCATGCAATCACGCTGGTTGTTGTGGCTGACACCACAACAAAAATTGAGCCGCCACTGGTTATCAGAGTCCGGGCTACCGGTGGATAAAATGGTGCAGGTGAATCAGATCACTGCGATGTCTACTGTCGATGCCATGGAAAAAGCATTGCAAACGGGTAACTACAGTGTCGTGCTTGGATGGTTGCCAGATTTGAATGATGCAGAGAGGGAAAGATTACAAATTGCTGCCCGTCAGGGGGGAGCTTACGGCTTCATCATGAAGCCAACAAATGAACAGAATTCAGCTAGTGGACATCACTCAACAGTAAAAATTCACTCTTCTGTATACCATTAGTTCAAAATAGGAATGTTCCTACGAAAATAATGGGGAACTTAGTGATTTGTGCTGCGAAAGCTCCGGAACCCAGTAAAAACGGGCTTCCTGAATGTAGATTGTCTTCGAAAATTGTCAGTAATTGGTCAAAGCCGTTAAGAAATGTGTACGTTTTTCCCTTTTTTTCCACGGTGTTAACACATCAAGCTTGTAAGTTTCGCGCCACGTTGTAGACTTTACAACGCCAAGGTTGCTCAATAATGCCAACGTAAAGTGGCAAGTTCTGAAATGAAGCAATAATCTTGGCGTAAGGATTTTAACCAAGGGCTTAAAAAGCTTAAAGCTCAATTGCCTATTTGGATGATAACGAGGCGCAAAATGAAAAAGACAGCTATCGCATTAGCAGTGGCACTGGCAGGTTTCGCTACCGTAGCGCAAGCCGCCCCTAAAGATAACACCTGGTATACCGGTGGTAAATTGGGCTGGTCCCAATACCATGACACTGGTTTCGCAAATGCTTACGAAGGTATCGGCAACGGCCCTACCCACGAGAGCCAACTGGGTGCAGGTGCGTTCTTGGGTTACCAAGCGAACCAATACCTGGGCTTTGAAATGGGATATGACTGGCTTGGCCGTATGCCTTACAAAGGCAGCGTAAACAATGGCGCGTTCAAAGCACAAGGCGTTCAGCTGGCTGCTAAACTGAGCTACCCACTGACTGACGACCTGGACATCTATACCCGTCTGGGTGGTATGGTTTGGCGTGCAGACGCTAAAGGTAACTTCGACAATGGCGCAGCTGGCCGCGTAAGCGATCACGACACCGGTGTTTCTCCACTGGCAGCCGTTGGTCTTGAATACGCAGTGACCAAAAACTGGGCTACCCGTCTGGATTACCAGTGGGTTAACAACATCGGTGACGCTGCTACTGTTGGCGCACGTCCTGATAACGGCATGCTGGCTGTGGGTGTTTCTTACCGTTTCGGTCAAGAAGAAGCTGCTCCAGTTGTTGCTCCAGCACCAGCACCAGCTCCAGTTGTTGAGACTAAGAAATTCACTCTGAAATCTGACGTTCTCTTCAACTTCAACAAAGCAACTCTGAAACCAGAAGGCCAACAGGCTCTGGATCAGCTGTACAGCCAGTTGAGCTCAATCGATCCTAAAGACGGTTCTGTTATCGTTCTGGGTTACACCGACCGTATCGGTTCAGAACAATACAACCAGAAACTGTCTGAGCAACGTGCTCAGAGCGTAGTAGATTACCTGGTATCTAAAGGTATCCCTGCTAACAAGATCTCTGCACAAGGCCAGGGTAAATCTAACCCAGTTACCGGTTCTACCTGTGACTCCGTTAAAGGCCGTGCTGCTCTGATCGACTGCCTGGCACCAGACCGTCGTGTAGAAATCGAAGTTAAAGGCTACAAAGATACTGTTACTCAGCCACAGGCTTAATAACACTCTTTAGCTTTTGCTACAGATATCAAAAACCCCGCCTCGGCGGGGTTTTTTTATGTCTTCTTATGAAAAGTCAGGGAAATGCCTTCTGATGAGAAAGTCTGTGAAGAATTCGGGGAAGGAAGAAGAGAGACTCAGCTCTCTTTTTTACCGAGGATTTGTTCCAGATCTTCTTTAAGAGAAGACATCTGATTTGCGTACTTCTCTTTACGTTCCGCATCTTCAAGCAACTGAATGATCGTATCAGACAATGTTGCTCCGCGCCTTTGCGCCAGTCCAGCCAGTCGCTGCCAGACAAGAAATTCCAGGTCAATGGACTTCTTACGCGTATGCTGATGTTCAGCATTAAAATGACGCTTACGGCGGGCACGGATGGTTTGTTTTAGCCGATTCTCCAGAGACGGATTCATATTATTAACAATCCAATCCGTCACCTTAACAGGTTCGTTTTCCAGCCTGAGAAGTTGATTCACGGATTCTTCAGCAGCGCTGTTTTCCAAATGACGAGTAATCCGCTCACCTTCCCGGTGTTTTTTCACCAGATACTTCCATTTCCAACCGCTTTCTAGATTTTCCAGTTGCTGATATTTCATCGTGAACTCTTCGGTGACCACGTAACTTTACTAAGCATAACAGCTTTAATTCAATTTTCACCCCAAATAAACCCGCTTATTTTGCCTGTTTTTTAAGCACCCGTTCAGCAATGTGCACTAAGACCAATTGTGCTGCGACTCTGATTGTATGCAGCCGGATTTATTCTTGTATAATCGCTCTTTCCCTTTTATAGAAAACAGCTAACACATTGACCAATAACCGACTTGACTGGCAGCTTTTACTGCCCGATACCGCGCCTTACGAGGCAATTTTTGCAACGGCTTCCCAGTTAGCCCCTGTCGATTTCGCAGGCACTCAGCCCCGGCTGGAAAATGGTTTAACGCTGTTTTGTCATCCCCGTTCCCGTGCGCGTTTTATGACGCTCAAAGCGCAGGAAAATCGCGAGTACTTGTCACGCATCGCTGATGTGGTCAGCAGCCTGCTGCCGGAACAAACTGAAGTTATTGGCAACCGCTATCATATTGACGGTAATAAGGTGACGCTGCTGGCGGCTAAATCTTCAGAAGATACCTTTGCTGCAAGCTTTACCTGCCAGTACCGCGAATGGATTGAGCCGGAACAATTGTTTGGCTGTGTTCGCCTGTTTAAAGACCAGATTCAACTCGAACCGGGTCTGGTTCATCAGGTCAATGGCGGTGTTTTAGTGCTGTCTATCCGCACACTCATCGCTCAGCCACTGATGTGGTTGCGACTTAAGCAAATGATCACTGAAGGCCAGTATCACTGGGTATCTCCGGATGAGACAAAACCGTTGCCAGTGACGGTGCCTCCGATGCCGCTGGATCTGCGTCTTATTCTGGTGGGCGATCGCTTGTCGCTGGGCGACCTCAGCGATATGGAACCGGAGCTGATGGATTCTGCCATCTATGGCGAATTTGAAGCGGACCTGCCACTGACCGAAGAAAGTGACATGGAAACCTGGTGTGGTTACGTTAACACGCTGGCCGATGAGCTTGAGATCCCGCGTCTTGCTGCCGATGCCTGGCCTGAGTTTCTGAAAATTGCCATTCGCCACAGCACCGATCAGGGAAGCCTGACTCTCGATCCGGTCTGGCTGAATACTCAGCTCAGTGAAGCCGCGCTTTACAATGAAGACGAGTTGCTCAGTGCCAAATCTCTTGAAGCGGCCGCGAATGCACGTGCATGGCGCGAAAGCTACCTGCAGGAACGTATGCAGGACGAAATTGAGCTTGGGCAAATCCGTATTGAAACCGAAGGTGAAGTCGTCGGGCAGATTAACGGCCTTTCCGTTCTGGAATATCCGGGTCATCCGCGCGCTTTAGGTGAACCTTCACGTATTAGTTGTGTCGTACACACCGGCGACGGCGAATTTACCGACGTTGAACGCAAAGCTGAATTAGGCGGTAATCTGCATGCCAAAGGCATGATGATTATGCAGGCCTTTTTGATTTCCGAGTTAGAACTCGACCAGCCTCTGCCCTTCTCCGCTTCGATTGTGTTTGAGCAGTCTTACGGAGAAGTGGACGGCGACAGCGCATCCCTCGCTGAACTCTGCGCACTCATCAGTGCGTTGTCGATGCAGCCGATTAACCAGCAAATTGCGGTCACCGGCTCTGTCGATCAGTTTGGGAATGTGCAACCCATTGGTGGCGTGAATGAGAAAATCGAAGGTTTCTTCGAAGTTTGTCAGCGTCGCGGTTTGACCGGTAAGCAAGGGGTCATTCTGCCAACCAGCAACGTGCGTAATCTTTGCCTGCATCCGCAGGTTGTAGACGCCGTTCGCGAAGGCCAGTTTCACTTATGGGCAGTTGATAACGCAGCCGAAGCGCTGCCTATCCTGACCGGACTGATTTACACAAACGAAGAAGAAGCTGAAGAAGAGCGTCCGAGCCTGCTGGGATTGATTCAGCAGCGTATTGCGCTGGTCACATCGCAAGGTGGCCCGCGCTACCCGTGGCCTCTTCGCTGGTTGAACTGGTTCAGCCGCAGCTGATCGGAGTTGTTCAGCTTACAGCTGTAAGCTAAGCTTCGCCCTTCATTAAAATAAGGCTTACATAGAACATGGTAGATAAACGCGATTCCTATACGAAAGAAGACCTCGTAGCTTCTGGCCGCAGTGAACTGTTTGGCGCTGGCGGTCCTCCATTACCATCAGGCAATATGCTGATGATGGATCGCATCGTTAAGATGCAAGAAGATGGCGGCACCCATGGCAAAGGTTATGTTGAAGCTGAGTTAGATATCAATCCTGACCTGTGGTTCTTCGGCTGTCACTTTATTGGTGATCCGGTTATGCCAGGCTGTCTGGGTCTGGACGCAATGTGGCAGTTAGTCGGTTTCTATCTGGGCTGGCTCGGTGGCGAAGGCAAAGGCCGCGCACTGGGTGTAGGTGAAGTTAAATTCACCGGTCAGGTGTTGCCAACTGCAAAACTGGTTACCTACCGCCTGAATTTCAAACGTGTTATCAACCGTAAACTGATCATGGGCGTCGCTGATGGTGAAGTTCTGGTTGATGGTGTGGTGATTTACACCGCAACTGACCTGAAAGTTGGTCTGTTCAAAGACGCCGCTGCTTTCTAAGAAAGCGCATTGCTGAGTCTGATAAAACGGTGAGCCTGATGGCTCGCCGTTTTTTATGCGCATTTTTCAGCGCAGATGATATTAATGATGTTTATTACAAACAAAAACCTCCGCGCGCAGCGGAGGTTGTTCCTTATTCTGACAGGGGAGCCGCTTAAGCGGTAACGGCCCTGTCCTCCATGGCTTGTCGCCAACCCCCGAGCCAGTGTGATCGGGCATCTAATGATTGGTACGGACAAATCTCTTTTGAGCGTCCGCCAATACCTGCTTGATATCCACGTGATTGTGCCCGTTCCAGGCGATCGCGTTTTTGTCTCTTCATGCCTTATATCCCTCATTATTCAGGTCAGGTGGAAAGAAAACAGTGGCCCGCTTCTGCGTCCACACCTAACAAATAGCTGCTATCGGCAGAGAGGTCAATGCGCAAAATTCACGCCAATGTCATATTTGTGAGTTATATTATTAGATTGCGCGCGAGATAATAGTGCTAATAAAATCCTCATCTGGCTGATCACCATAAAAAAATCCCGGGGTCTGAAAAGTCAGAAGCCGGGATTTTTTACGTTTTACTTAAAAAATATTAAGCTTAAAAAATAGTCATCTTATTTGTGAGGCAATCTGGCCTGCTTCTTGCTGCCATCCGGCAGCCAGCGTTTTCACCAGCGCATCATAACCATCTTCGTTCTGTTTCAGGTTTAACGTAAAGTCGCGCTGGATCATCTGCCCGCTGCGGCTCAGCGTCCAGCTCCCGCTGATAACCACCGTGCCATCATAACGGCCGTGGAATGCGGTCACATTCACGTTCAGCACATCCTGATCATCCGAACTGACAGCCTGGGTGGAAACCAGATACCCCGGCAAGTCACGGCGCAGGTATGTCACCAGTGATTGTTGAAGTTGCTGATCCAGCGGGCTGGCCCAGAGATTATTCTGGGTCAGCGTGTACTGCACATCATTGGTCTGATAAACCAGTCCGTTACCTGACAAGTAATCAGCCACACTAACCCTTTCCACCCACAGATGGCGTTGGGTAGTCATGCCTGATGACATTGCGCTGCCCGTTGCCGGGGCGCTGTTGAGCACCGGCAACTGGTAGTAAGTTTTCTGATCACTGCTGCTACAGGCAGTCAGGAATAATGCTAAGACGACAGGTATCCATTTCATCATTATTTGGCCTTCTTCGGCTGAGGATCATCTTGCCCTGGGGCGGCGAAAATCAGTGCATTACTTTTCTGATTAAGCGTTTTCAAAACCGGTTGCAGTTCACGCAGGGTCTTATCCAGACTTTGCATGTCATTCACCATATGTCCGTATGCCGGAGAACCAGGCTGGAAGCCTTTCAGGCTGCGGTTAAGCTGAATCAACGTCTGCTGCATATCCTGTGGCAGGTTTTTCATTTCCTTGCTGCTGACAATGGCATTCAGAGACTCTATGGTCCTCTGCGTCGCTTTCATCGTCCTCTGACTTTCCGCCAGTGTGCTGGTGGCTTCACGCATCATCGGTTCGATCGGCAGATTGTTGATCTTATCGAGCGTGGTCATCAGTTTCTGTTGGATCTGCGCAAACCCGCCACTCACCGTCGGCAACAGTTTTTGCCCGTCTATTTCCAGCGGCCCTTTCCACGGTTTCTCATTCGGATAGAAATCCAGATCAATAAACATCGCCCCCGTTAGCAGGTTGGCTGATTTCATCGAAGCACGCAGACCATGAGCGATACCGTCACGGATATGCTCTTCAATATTAAAGTTACTGCCCAGCAACTGAGCGAAGCGGTCTGGTTCAATGCGGATCAGCACCGGAATACGATAATCATCCGACATCTGCTGTTTCACCACATTCATCGGATATGGCACTTCGGCCACAGTCCCCAGACGGATGCCACGGAATTCAACAGGCGCGCCAGGTTGCAGGCCGCGAATAGAATCCGAGAAGAACATGACGTAATCCATGTGACGGGTATAAAGCGATTCCTGAATGCTTTTCTGATCGTCGAAGAGCTTATAACTGTCACCATCTTTGGCTTCGTTGCCCTGCGTCCAGCCATTCGGAATGTCAAAGCTGACACCACCGCTAAATAACGTGGTCAGTGAACCCATTTCGACACGCATACCGGCGGCAGACATATCGAAGTTCACGCCGCTGTCTTTCCAGAAACGAACGTTGTCAGTCACCAACGTGTCGTAAGGTGCCCGGATAAACAGCTGATATTTGATGTTGCGCGCTTTCGGATCAAAGTGACTGGTTTCCACTGTACCGACCTGGAAACCTCTGAACAGCACCGGATCTCCCGGATTCAGCTGGCCTGAACGTTCACTTTCCAGACTCACGCGGATACCTTTGGCATCAGGGGAAGCCAGCGGAGGTGAATCATCCAGTTTATATTCTGATTTTTCACCGCCTTTATTGCCCGGCTGCAACTGAATATACGCACCTGACAATAATGTGCCCAAACCGGAAATACCTTCACGTCCGATTTGCGGTTTTACCACCCAGAATACAGAGTCGTCACGGAGCATTTTTTCCATGCCGGTATTCAGGCGCGCTTTAATAATGACCTGTTGCAGATCTTCACTCAGGGTCACGCTTTCCACTTTACCGACATCAACGTTACGGCTTTTGATGGTGGTCTTTCCGCCCTCAATGCCTTCCGCCGTGGTGGTGATCAATGTCACTTCCGGGCCCTGATGGCTGTAGTGGTAGAACAGTATCCAGGCGCCGATCAGTGCCGTAACAATCGGCACAATCCACACCGGCGACCAGCGTTTAATCTTTTCTACTTTGGCAGTTCCATCGTGCTCTGCCATATTATTTCCCGCCATCTTGTGGCTCCTTTGCAGACTTCATTACAGCGCGATCCCAAATGAGCCTTGGGTCAAACGTCATTGCAGCGAACATAGTGAGAATGACAACACTGGCAAAAAGCAGTGCGCCAATGTCCGGATAAATACTCATCAGTTGTCCCATCCTTACCAGAGCTGAAAGCACCGCAATAACGAACACGTCAATCATTGACCAGCGGCCAACAAATTCCACGACTTCATAAATCACGTGCAATCTTTCCCTGTCAATTTCCTTATTACTGTTTGCATCCCAGCATAACCAGCCAATCGCAATCATTTTCAGCGTCGGCACCATGATACTGGCAATCAAAATCACCATAGCCACAGGATAAGAACCTTCACTCCACAGCAACACCACGCCAGCCATAATGGTGGATGGCATCGGAGTGCCGAGCACCTGGGTTATCATGATCGGCAGCAGATTGGCGGGGATATACAAAAAAATAGACGTAATGAGAAGTGCCATCGTCCATTGCAAACTGTTTTTGCGGCGCGCATGGCCGGATGTATCACAACGCCCGCACTGTTTTTGATCAACCGGCAAAATAGCCATACAACAATGGCATGAACGTAATCCCTGTGACAGTCCGCTCTCACCGACACGAAGCGGCATTTCCAGCTTCGGTGCAGGAGCAACCTGCTGCCAGATCCAGTAACGGTCAGTACACTGAAAAGCCCTGAGCTGTAAAATACAAAACAGCACAAAGGGATAGAAACTGGTGCCGACGCCGACATCACCATAAGCCATCAGCTTCACGAAACTGACCAGGACACCCGCCAGGAAAATCTCGACCATGCACCAGGCCTTCAGGCGAAAATAGTTACGGGCAATGCTGATCTGCCAGTGGCTGGGTATCGATGTCCCCTGGCAAAGTATGATGATGAAAATCATGCCTAACGCAGGCATTAGTTGAACCAGAATCATAAACAGCGACGCCATGCTGGCGTAGTCGTCAGAAACTAAAACCTGGGGAATTTGAATCAGCGTGACTTCGCTTCCCAGGCCGGCAACTTTCATGTTCACGAAAGGGAAAAGGTTAGACAACAGCAGCATGAATAATGCGCTGACAGCATAGGCAATAGGGCGGCGACGCGGCTCTTTCCAGCGCGACGTCAGCGTCGTATGGCAACGCGGGCATTTTGCTTTTTGCCCGACAGCAATCTCAGGGATTGCCACCAGCAAATCGCATTGGGGACATAAAATGTGCGGATCGTGGACATGAGAACACACAAGCCAACTCCTCAATTGCGGAACGTGCAATAGCATGTGCCGCAGGAACAATCCTTCATTCCGCGGCACATGACGGGGCAGTGTTAGCCGTTTTTCTGCGCTTCCAGCGCTTCCCAACGTTCAAACGCCTGCTCTAACTCCTGCTCTGCGGCGGCTAAAGCGGTGATAACCTGCTGAGTTTCTTCATGAGGAAGTGTGAAGAAATTCGCATCACTCATTTGCTGTTGCAGCGCTTCAATTCTTTCTTCCAGCGTGCTGATTTGCGCAGGCAATTGTTCAAGCTCGCGTTGTTGATTATAGCTGAGCTTATTCGCCGTGCGTTTTGCTGGTTCTGCTTTAGGTTGAGCAGCCGGTTTATTTTCGGTGACTACAGCCTGACGGATTGGCTTCTGGTTACGGCGCTGATGCTGTGCGTCATGGTAACCGCCAACATAACTGTTGATCACGCCGTTGCCTTCATAAATCCAGCATTCGGTTGCTGAGTTATCAACAAATTCACGGTCATGGCTCACCAGCATTACCGTGCCCTGATAGCTGTCGATCATCTCTTCCAGCAGCTCGAGTGTTTCCACATCCAGGTCGTTGGTCGGTTCATCGAGGATCAGCAGGTTGCTGGGACGCAGGAACAGTTTTGCCAGCAGCAGACGGTTACGTTCGCCGCCTGACAGCGCTTTTACCGGCGTCATTGCACGTTTTGGATGAAACAGGAAGTCCTGCAGGTAGCCCAGCACGTGACGGGCACGACCGTTAACCATCACTTCCTGCTTACCTTCAGCGAGGTTATCCATCACGGTACGTTCAGGATCCAGCTCAGCACGGTGCTGGTCGAAATAGGCGACTTCCAGTTTGGTACCGCAGTGAACGCGGCCGCTGTCTGCCTTAATCTGACTCAACATCAGTTTCAGTAACGTCGTTTTACCGCAGCCGTTCGGGCCTATCAGTGCAATTTTGTCACCACGCATAACCTGCGAAGAGAAATTGCTGACCAGTTGTTTACCGGCGATGCTGTAGTTAACGTCTTCCATTTCAAAGACAATCTTGCCGGAGCTTGCCGCTTCAACCACCTGCATTTTGGCGGTGCCCATCACTTCACGGCGATCGGAACGTTCTTTACGCAGGGCTTTCAGGGCGCGTACGCGGCCTTCGTTACGGGTACGGCGGGCTTTGATACCCTGACGGATCCACACTTCTTCCTGCGCCAGTTTTTTATCGAACTCAGCGTTTTGCAGTTCTTCAACGCGCAACGCTTCTTCTTTTGCCAGCAAATACGCTTCGTAATTACCCGGATAGGACACCAGTTTGCCGCGATCAAGATCGACAATGCGGGTCGCCATATTGCGGATGAAAGAACGGTCATGGGAAATGAAGATAATGCTGCCCTGGAATTCTTTCAGGAAATCTTCCAGCCACGCGATACTTTCGATATCCAGGTGGTTGGTCGGTTCGTCGAGCAGCAGAATGTGCGGCGCGCTGACCAAAGCACGTCCGAGCGCCGCTTTACGCAGCCAGCCACCAGACAGGGATTTCAGCTCTGTATCGGCATCCAGACCCAGTTTCAGTAATACTTCATTGATACGGCTGTCGAGCTGCCACAGGCCCTGATGATCGAGAATTTCCATCACCTGAGCCAGTTTGTTCATGTTCTTTTCGCTCGGGTCGGTTTCAACCAGATGCGAAATCGCGTGATACGCTTTCAGGTGTTCAGCCTGCTCGAATACGCCTTCGGAGACGAAATCAAACACTGTACCTTCGACGTTGCGCGGCGGATCCTGTTGCAGACGCGCGACAATCAAATCTTGCTCATACACGATACGGCCGTCATCAAGCGGCACTTCGCGGTTCAGGATTTTCATCAGCGTCGATTTACCGGCGCCGTTACGGCCAACAAGACAGACGCGCTCATTTGGCTCGATGTGTAATTCGGTGTTATCCAACAGCGGCGAGTCACTGAATGACAGCCAGGCACCTGACATACTAATTAACGACATAAACTTTATTTTTCCTCGCCGGCATGGGACAGCAGCCAGCAGTTATGAATCTGACGATTACGGGCGAAATCCTGTGACAGGGTTTGGCTGGTAATTTCTTTCGCGCTCAGCCCCAGCTTGCTCAATCCTTCGAGGTCCATCTGGAAGCCGCGCTTGTTGTTGGAGAACATAATGGTGCCGTTGCGACGTAAAATGCGTTTCAGATCTTTCATCAGAGCCAGATGATCACGCTGTACGTCAAAACTTTCGGCCATACGTTTAGAGTTGGAGAACGTCGGCGGATCGATAAAGATCACATCGAACTGTTCGTCGCACATCCCCAGATAAGACAGACAATCTGCCTGGATCAGGCGATGCTGACGGCCGGTCAGACCGTTAGCGCGCAGGTTCTTTTCCGCCCATTCCAGATAGGTGCGGGACATATCTACCGTGGTCGTGCTGCGCGCGCCGCCCAGACCTGCATGAACACTGGCGGTGCCGGTGTAAGCAAACAGGTTGAGGAAGTCTTTACCCTTACTCATTTCACCGAGCATTTTACGGGCGATACGGTGGTCAAGGAACAAACCGGTATCAAGATAATCCGTCAGATTGACCCACAGCTTCGCGTTGAATTCTTCAACCAGCAGGAACTCGCCTTTTTGCGCCAGCTTCTCGTACTGACTGGTGCCCTTCTGGCGCTCACGGGTTTTCAGGATCAACTGGCTGGATGAAATATCCAGCACCGACAGGGTGGCATTGATCACGTCAAACAAGCGCTGACGTGCTTTTTGTGCATCCACAGTTTTTGGCGGCGCATATTCCTGCACCACCACTTTGCTGCCGTAGCGGTCAACCGCCACGTTGTAATCTGGCAAATCGGCGTCATACAGGCGGTAGCATTCAATGCCCTGCTGTTTAGCCCATTTTTCCAGTTTTTTGACGTTCTTACGCAGGCGGTTTGCATAATCTTCCGCCATTTGCGTCCCGGCAGCACCGGTCGGGTTTTCAGCCAGCTGGTAGTTTTTCTGCACACATTCCAGCGGACCGTTTTTAGCTTTGAACTGGCGCTCAGCGCGCAATTGCAGGCAGCTCAGCAATTCCGGCGACGCACTGAACAGCGACAATTTCCAGCCACCAAACTTAGTCTTCATGATGCGACCAAGCATGTTGTGCAGCGCAATCAGCGCCGGTTCGCTTTCCAGACGTTCACCGTATGGCGGGTTGCTGATGACCGTACCCACCGGACCTTCCGGCAACGGATTCACCAGTTTACCGACTTCAGCGGCTTCAAAGCTAATCAGCTCCGCCACACCGGCGCGACGGGCGTTGGCACGCGCCATCTCAATGACGCGGCGGTCAATATCAGAACCGAAGAAACGGGACGTGGTTTCCTGCACTGCACGGCGGGTACGAACCTGTGCTTCGGCGGTCAGTTCGCGCCACAGTTCGGCGTCAAATTTGTTCCAGCCGGTAAAGCCCCAGTGCTGGCGATGTAAGCCCGGCGCACGATCGGCGGCGATCATCGCTGCTTCAATCAGCAAGGTACCGGAACCACACATCGGGTCGACCATCGGCGTGCCAGCTTCCCAGCCTGAACGCATCACGATAGCCGCAGCCAGGTTTTCTTTCAGCGGTGCCTGACCGGTCAGATCACGGTAGCCACGCTGATGCAGGCCTTCGCCACTGAGATCCAGCGCGACGCTGGCGGTATCACGTTGCAGGAAGACGTTTACACGAATATCGGGCTGCTGTTTCGCCACATTCGGACGCTCATCCATTTTGCGGGTAAAGCTGTCGACAATGGCGTCTTTCACTTTCAGCGCGCCGTACTGGCTGTTACGGATTTCGTCATTCAGGCCGCTGAAATGCACGGCGAACGTTTTTTCCACGCCAAAAACGGACGGCCAGTCAATCGCCATCACGCCGAGATAAAGATCCAGATCGCTGTGAACTTTGAATTCGTTCAGCGGCAACAGGATGCGCGAAGCCAGACGGCTCCACAATAAGCTACGGTACAGCAGGCGATCGTCACCTTCAAAATGCACCCCTCCCTGCACAACTTTGCAGGCTTGCGCACCCAGCGTTTCCAGTTCGCTTTTTAACAGTTCTTCCAGTCCACGCGCCGTGCTGGCAAACAAAGAGTTCATATCGACATATCACCAAAAATAAAATTGTTGCGCATTATAGCTAATCCCTGCCGCTTGTCATAAAGTCTCTGGTTATTCTTAAGACTTTATACTCTGAGAGGCAGTGTTCAGTGCCCATTCTTTCACGTTTATTTGTTCATCCGGTTAAATCGATGCGCGGCCTGCAAGTTTCACACTCGCTGGTCACACCAACAGGACTGGCTTTCGACCGCCAGTTCATGATAACCGACCCGCAAGGCATGTTTATTACTGCCCGCCAGTATCCGAACCTCGTCCTGTTCACCCCGGTTTTGTTACCTGATGGTCTGATGCTGAGTGCGCCGGAAGGCGAAAGTATCAGCGTCAGATTTCGTGATTTCGCAGGCGTTGATTCGCCGACGGAAGTCTGGGGCAATCAGTTTACCTCACTCATCGCGCCGGAACCGGTAAATCGCTGGTTAAGTGGTTATTTAAAACGTGATGTGCAGCTACGCTGGGTCGGTGACGAACCCACCCGCCGGGTGAAAAAGCATCCCGAAGTGCCGCTGTCGTTCGCCGACGGGTTCCCGTACCTGCTGATTAACGAAGCGTCAATGCAGGATTTGCAGCGCCGCTGTCCGGGCGGTGTCAGGGTTGAACAGTTCCGCCCCAATATTGTGGTCAGTGGTGCTGAGGCTTACGCAGAAGACAGCTGGCAGACCATCCGCATCGGAGAAGTCATTTTCGATCTGGTGAAGCCGTGCAGCCGCTGCATTTTTACTACGGTCAGCATCGAAAAAGGCCGTAAGCACCCGCGTGGCGAACCTCTGAAAACGTTGCAAGGTTACCGTACTGCCAGCGATGGCGACGTCGATTTCGGTCAGAACATGATTGCCCGTAACAACGGTGTGATCCGCGCGGGTGACAGCGTTCAGGTGCTGGCGACCAAACCACCCCGCCCTTACAGCGCAGGCGACGTCGTCGAAAATGTCGAAGCGCCAAAAAGTACCGCTCAGGAAGTCCGCATTAATTACCAGGGCACGGAGTTTACCGGCAACAATCAGCAGATTTTGCTCGAACAACTGGAGTTGCAGGGATTACGTATCCCCTATTCCTGCCGTGCGGGAATTTGCGGTGCGTGCAGAATGACATTAAAAGAAGGAAATGTTGCGCCACTGAAAGAAAGTGCTGTGGGGAAAGACGGAACGATTCTGTCGTGCAGTTGCATACCGGCAACGGATATCGTGCTCGGCTAAAATATCCCGCAATTACCCAAATCCGCAATTACCCAAAATAGTTCGGGTTGCAAAAAGTCGGCAAGAGAAGGGATCCCGATGAGCTTACACAGTTAAGTGATTCGGGCGACTGAGCGCATCCAGCGCATCTGCAACTTGAAATATGAAGGGTAATTTACACTGCCTGATCGTAGACATCGCTGTCGACTCTGAACGCCGCTGGCATTAACCGGTCATGCATCACTTTAATGGCATCACCGAGCACCATACCGCGCCCTGCCACTGTCAGCCGCTCCTGCGCCAGCAGGCACAGGCTGGCGTTATCACCGGATTCTACCACCAGCAATGTCGCCTGTTCGCCACTGTCCATCACCTGCACCTGAGCAAGCTGACCATTCTCTGGCTGGAAAGGACGCATCTGCTGACTAAAATGCCAGCTCTTTGGCATCAGCGGTTTTAAAAAACGGAAAGCGACTAAGGCATTTAAAACTAATTCCGCACGTTGTTCAGCAGCCAGACGAATATGTTTGCACTGTTCTTCATAATCGAAATACAAAGCCGCATCATCGACACAGAATGACATATTTCCAAATGCATCAGGAGTTAACATTTTAGCCGGGAAACGGGAACGGAAAATCATGCCATTGGCGAGATCCAACATAAGCCGATCATGCTCTGCATCGAAGTACCAACGCCAATTATCATCTGGTTTGATTTTCATTTCGTCATCCTGTTTGCCCTCATGCCCTCTGCCTGACTTCATTTCCAGCTAATCTGTGAGAATAGATTTTTTTGGGAAGAAGTGATATCAGACAAATCCTGAGCCTGAATTACGGTCAGTGGACAAAATATAGACGAGCCGGGTTGATAAATAAACCCCTGACTCGCCTAAAGGATGAAAAATATTAGATGTGGTTAACAATATCTTTGATTAAACCCGGGCCTTTGAAGATAAAGCCGGAATAGATTTGAATTAATGACGCACCGGCCGCCATTTTTTCACGCGCGGCAGTTAATGAATCGATCCCGCCGACGCCAATAATTGGCAGACGTCCTTGCAATTCATTCGACAACATACGAATAATTTCTGTACTGCGCAGTTGCACCGGACGCCCGCTCAGGCCACCAACCTGCTCACAATAATTCAGCCCCTGAACCAGTTTACGATCGAGCGTGGTATTGGTGGCGATAACGCCGTCCATATTATGACGTACCAGACTGTCCGCTATTTGGATCAATTCTTCTTCAGAAAGATCCGGCGCGATCTTCACGGCAACCGGCACATATTTCTGGTGACGCTGCTGAAGTTCAAGCTGCTTATTCTTGATCGCCGCCAGTAAATCATCCAGCGCCTCACCGTATTGCAGTGAACGTAAGCCAGGGGTATTTGGCGATGAAATATTCACCGCGATATAACCGGCATACGGATATACCTTATCCATACAGGTCAGATAATCGTCAGCGCCGTGCTCAACAGGCGTGTCTTTATTCTTGCCAATATTAATCCCCAGAATGCCGCCAAAATGTGATTTTTTGACATTATTCACCAGATTATCCACGCCATGGTTATTAAAGCCCATGCGGTTAATCAGGCCTTCAGCTTCAACGATGCGGAATAAACGCGGCTTATCATTACCCGCCTGCGCACGCGGTGTCACCGTGCCGACTTCAATAAATCCAAAGCCCATTGCGCCGAGTGCATCAATACATTCGCCGTCTTTATCCAGGCCTGCGGCCAGTCCCAAAGGGTTCTTAAAGGATAATCCCATGCAGTTTACCGGTTTGGTTGGCACTGACTGGCGGATCAGGAATTCAAAAGGGGTGCCGGAAATGCGGCTCAACTGACGAAAGGTTAACTCGTGGGCGCGCTCTGGATCGAGCTGAAACAGTGCTTTCCTGACAAGAGGATAATACATGGAAACTCCTGGATTCCCGGTGGCTAGACGGGGCGGTATTATTGACTAAGCGCGGGACAATTGGAAATGATAACCGGCATATTGGGCAAATAATTGCTTCGCTGCGCAAACGATTACTTTTTAGTTACCTTTAATTCACTTTTCCTTCTTAACCTGTCTCCGCGTCAACACGCCATTTAAAGCGCTTTATGTGATTTGAAACTTTCCATAGCCAAAATTGAGATTTCCGCTCTGCCGCCTTCCCCTGCTAGGTTTACTTCACTTCGTTAATAAAAATGATAGTTCTATAACAGATTGTTATAAGGAATAAGTGAATGCGCGTAATCACACTGGCCGGCAGCCCCCGACAACCATCCCGCTCCTCTTCCCTGCTGGCGCTCAGCCATCAGTGGCTGGCGAGCCGGGGCGTCGAAGTCTTTACCTACAATATTCAGGATTTTTCGGCTGATGATTTGTTATTTGCCAATTTTGCCAGCCCTCAGTTGAAGCAACTGAACGCTGAACTGGCAAGCGCAGATGGCCTGATTGTCGCCACGCCGGTGTACAAGGCGTCTTTTTCAGGTGCGCTGAAAACTCTGCTGGATTTACTGCCCGAGCGCGCTCTCGACCACAAAGTCGTTTTGCCACTGGCGACAGCCGGATCGATCGGCCACATGCTGGCCGTCGATTATGCGCTGAAACCTGTGCTGGCCTCGCTGAAAGCGCAGGAAGTTTTACAGGGTGTTTTCGCCGATGACAGTCTGATCACTGATTATCAGACGTTCCCGGCCAGGCTGGATCCGGCGCTGGAAGAACGTCTGACCGAATCGCTGGAAAACTTCTATCTGGCACTGAGCCGCCGCCGTCCGCAAATTCCGTCTGTCACTTCCCTTTCCGCGCAAGCCCTGCGCGTCTGAAATTAAAAGGAATTAATCATGCCTTCGTCTTTCTCTTTATTACGTCTGTTGCCCGTCGTCGCCGGACTGGTCACCAGCCTGATATTCGGCGCCACAGCGTCAGCACAGGAAAAAGATCCTGCGCAATTACGCATCGCTTATCAGAAAGGATCCGTCGGACTGGTGCTGGCCAAATCTCATCAGCTGCTGGAAAAACGTTTCCCGGACACCAAAATCAGCTGGGTGGAATTTCCCGCTGGTCCGCAGATCCTTGAAGCCCTGAACGTCGGCAGTATTGATTTGGGCGGTACCGGCGATTTACCGCCACTGTTTGCACAAGCGGCCGGGGCGGATCTTCTTTATATCGGTTCAGAACCACCGAAACCAAAAGCGGAAGTGATTCTGGTCGACAGTAACAGCCCGATCAAAACCGTGGCAGATCTCAAAGGCCATAAAGTCGCATTCCAGAAAGGCTCCAGTTCACACAACTTATTGCTTCGTGCCCTGCAACAGGCAGGTCTTAAATTCAGTGATATCCAGCCGGTCTATCTGACACCTGCCGACGCGCGCGCCGCGTTTCAGCAGCATGACGTCGATGCCTGGGCTATCTGGGATCCGTACTACTCCGCCGCAGAAGTTCAGGGCGATGTTCGCGTGCTGACCGACGGCTCGACGCTGCATCAGACCGGTTCCTTCTATCTTGCGCCGAAAAAATATACCGAGGCCAATCCTCAGTTCATCAGTCAGGTACTGGATGTGTTAACGCAGGCGAATGCGCTGACCAAAACTGACCGCGAACAAAGTATCAAACTGCTTTCTCAGTCGATGGGATTACCGGAAAAAGTGGTCGCCTCTTATCTGGATCATTTGCCGGATATGCCAATCACTCCGGTCAATGCCGAGACGGAAAAGCGCCAGCAGCAAACCGCCGACCTGTTTTATCAGAACCACATTTTGCCAAAGCCGGTTGAAATCAAAGACCGCATCTGGAAACCGGCTGTACAGGCCAACTGAACCCTAATTTAGCCGCCGCTGAGCGGTCATGAATCAAAAAACTTTGAGAGGAACATACTATGAGTCTGAACGTATTCTGGTTTTTACCCACCCATGGCGATGGTCGTTATTTAGGAACTGAAGAAGGTGCCCGTGTGGTAGACCACGGTTATCTCCAGCAGATTGCTCAGGCCGCGGACCGCTTAGGTTTCGGCGGTGTACTGCTGCCGACCGGCCGTTCATGCGAAGACTCATGGCTCGTCGCGGCTTCTCTGATTTCTGTCACGCAACGCCTGAAATTCCTGGTGGCGCTGCGCCCGGGGATTATCTCCCCGACACTGGCCGCCCGTCAGGCGGCGACACTCGACCGGCTTTCCGGCGGTCGTGCGCTGTTTAATCTGGTGACCGGCGGTGATCCGTCTGAACTGGCAGCGGAAGGTTTACATCTCAACCACAAAGAACGGTATGAAGCTTCAGCAGAATTTACCCGTATCTGGCGCCGCGTACTTGAAGGCGAAACGGTTGATTACGAAGGAAAACATATTCAGGTAAAAGGCGCGAGCCTGATGCATCCGCCGGTTCAGTACCCTCGCCCGCCGCTGTATTTCGGCGGATCTTCCGACGAAGCGCAGGATCTGGCTGCCGAGCAGGTGGAACTGTATCTGACCTGGGGTGAACCTCCGGCGTTAGTGAAAGAGAAAATTGAGCAAGTGCGTGCCAAAGCTGCCGCGAAAGGCCGCACAGTGCGTTTCGGTATTCGTCTGCACGTGATTGTGCGTGAAACCAACGAAGAAGCCTGGCGCGCCGCCGACAAACTGATCGCCAACGTGGATGACGAAACTATTCAGCGCGCACAGGCCGCTTTCGCCAAAACCGATTCCGTCGGTCAGCACCGCATGGCAGCGTTGCACGGCGGCGACCGCAACAAGCTGGAAATCTATCCGAATCTCTGGGCCGGTATCGGTCTGGTGCGTACCGGCGCAGGAACGGCGCTGGTCGGCGATGGCCCGACTGTCGCTGCGCGTATGCAGGAATATGCGGATCTTGGCATCGACACCTTTATTTTCTCCGGTTATCCGCATCTGGAAGAAGCGTACCGCGTCAGTGAATTACTGTTCCCGCATCTGGATCTGGCCAAACAGGAAGATGACAACACTGTGAAGAAAGCCATTTTGCCGCGCGGTGAACTGGTCGCTCATGACTTTGCGAACAAACGCACCGCCAGCCAGCATTAAGGAGAACGCAGATGACAACGACACAACGCTGGCTGAACCGCGTGGCTCCGTGGATTGTGCCGGTGGTACTTATCGGCGGCTGGCAGCTGGCGGTGGAAGCCGGCTGGCTATCCAACCGAATTCTGCCAGCACCGAGCGCCGTGGTGGAAGCCTTCTGGACACTGGCGAAAAGCGGTGACCTGTGGCAAAACCTGAAAATCAGTACCTTCCGCGCGTTGATTGGCTTCGCCATCGGCGGCAGTCTCGGGTTGCTGCTCGGTTTTATCACCGGGCTTTCCCGCTGGGGCGAGCGTCTGCTGGACAGTTCGCTGCAAATGCTGCGTAACATTCCGCATCTGGCGCTGATCCCGCTGGTGATTCTGTGGTTTGGCATTGACGAATCTGCCAAGATTTTCCTGGTGGCACTGGGAACGTTGTTCCCGATTTATCTCAATACTTATCACGGTATTCGCAACATTGACCGCGGCCTGCTTGAGATGTCGCGTAGCTACGGACTTTCCGGTTTCCCGCTGTTTATTCAGGTGGTGTTACCGGGCGCGTTGCCGTCGATTATGGTCGGCGTGCGGTTCGCGCTGGGTTTCATGTGGCTGACGCTGATTGTGGCGGAAACCATATCCGCAAACTCCGGGATTGGTTATCTGGCAATGAACGCCCGCGAGTTTTTACAAACTGACGTCGTGGTCGTTGCCATCGTGCTGTACGCCATTCTTGGCAAACTGGCCGATGTTCTTGCCCGCCTGCTGGAAAGTGTCTGGCTGCGCTGGCACCCTGCTTATCAGAAAAAACAAGGAGATGCCGCATGAGCGCACCCGCACGCATTCCGCAAGGTACGCCGGTGACTCTCTCCGGCATCACGAAAAAATACGGCAACCGCGCCGTGCTGAACGATATTAATCTGCGCATTCCGCCCGGCCAGTTTGTGGCAGTCGTCGGTCGCAGCGGTTGTGGCAAAAGCACCCTGCTGCGTTTACTGGCCGGGCTGGAGAAAACCACGCAGGGCGAGCTGCTCAGCGCCAGCGCCCCGCTGAGTCAGGTACGCGACGACACGCGACTTATGTTTCAGGATGACCGCCTGCTGCCGTGGAAAAAGGTGATTGATAACGTCGGTCTGGGTCTGAAAGGCAAATGGCGTGAAGCCGCACTGGCTGCGCTGGAAGAAGTCGGCCTGGCGGATCGTGCCGATGACTGGCCTTCTGCATTATCCGGCGGGCAGAAACAACGCGTGGCACTGGCACGTGCATTAATCCATCGCCCGCGTCTGTTATTGCTTGATGAACCGCTGGGCGCGCTGGATGCCCTGACGCGCATCGAGATGCAAAGTCTGATCGAACGTTTGTGGCAGCAGCACGATTTCACGGTTCTGCTGGTGACGCATGATGTCAGCGAAGCCGTGACCGTGGCTGACCGGGTGATCCTGATAGATCAGGGACAGATTGGTATGGATTTGACGGTTGACCTGCCGCGTCCGCGCCGTAAAGGTTCTGCGCGACTGGCGGAGCTGGAAGCTGAAGTGCTGGAACGTGTACTGACGCCACAGCCGTTGCAAAATGTGGCTCAGGAAGCGAAGCGCGCACAAAACTGATTTCCACTTTTAGTGATTTAAAACGTAAAAAGGGCGATGTCTCCATCGCCCTTTTTTATTGCCGCTAGTTGCTGTTACAAGCGATTACGCCTCTAACGCTTTGGTAATTTTCTCGAACAAATCACCGGACAGATTTTCCAGCCCTTTCAGCTGTTCCAGCGCCTGACGCATCAGCGTCTGACGGTTCTGGTCATAGCGTTTCAGGCGGATCAGCGGCTCAATCATGCGCGCTGCAACCTGCGGGTTACGGGTGTTGAGATCTGTCAGCATTTCAGTCAGGAACTGATAACCGCTGCCGTCTGCCGCGTGGAATGCAGAAGGATTGGCAGAGGCAAATGCACCGACTAATGAACGGACGCGGTTCGGGTTGCCCATGCTGAATGAACGGTGGTTCAGCAGTGAACGGACTTTCTGCAACACATCGGCTGCCGGGCTGGTCGCCTGCTGGATAAACCATTTATCCATGACCAGACCGTCGTGATGCCAGCGTTCGTCATAGGCCGCCATCAGCGATTCACGGCAAGGCAGCTGCGCGGAAACCGCCGCAGACATCGCTGCCAGAGAATCCGTCATGTTATCTGCCTGTTCAAATTGCGCCTTAACAAGCTGATCGGCCAGCGTCACATCGGCAAAAGCCAGATAATGCAGGCAGGTGTTACGCAGCGAGCGTTTGCCGATATCTTCATGCACCACACGGTACGCTGGCAGACGGTTAGCGTTGTAAACCGCCAGGAATTCATCGGCCATTTCGGTCGCCAGACAACGGGTAATCGCATCGTGAACGGCACTGATCGCTTCCGGATCGATAATTTCGAACAGTTCAGCGATTTCGTTCTCAGATGGCAGAGTCAGGATCTGCGCCGCCAGTGCCGGATCGATATTCTCATCCAGCAATACCGCCCGGAACGCATCCGCCACATGCAGCGGCAGAGACAACGGTTGTTTCTGCTGATGACGCGCCACGTTCAGCTTGATGTAAATTGCCAACAAACTTTGCGCCGCATCCCAGCGGGCGAAATCGTTACGCGCGTATTTCATCAGGAAAGTCAGCTGATGATCGCCCCATGTGTAATCGAGTTTCACCGGTGCGGAGAATTCACGTAATAAAGAAGGCACCGGCTGATATTCCACGTCGTCAAACACGAACGTTTGCTCAGCTTCGGTCACGTTCAGCACGTTGCTGACTGTCTGACCGTTTTGTTTCAGCGCAATCACGTTGCCCTGCGGGTCATACAGTTCGATATCCAGCGGAATGTGAAGTGGTAGCTTTTCAGTCTGATCAGGCGTCGCCGGTGTTTTCTGGCTGACAGTCAGAGTGTATTGCTGTTTTTCCACATCATAGTCGTCGCGCACGGTCAGCACCGGCGTACCGGACTGGCTGTACCAGCGGCGGAACAGTGACAGATCCACGTTTGACGCGTCTTCCATCGCCTGCACAAAGTCGTCACAGGTCGCGGCGCTGCCGTCATGACGCTCAAAGTACAATTGCATCCCGGCCTGGAATTTCTCTTCGCCGAGCAAAGTGTGCAGCATACGGATGACTTCTGAACCTTTCTCATACACCGTCAGAGTGTAGAAGTTGTTCATCTCAATGACTTTTTCCGGACGGATCGGGTGCGCCATCGGGCTGGCATCTTCAGAGAACTGTGCGCCACGCATCACGCGGACGTTATCGATACGGTTAACTGAACGCGATCCCAGATCAGAACTAAATTCCTGATCACGGAAAACAGTCAGGCCTTCTTTCAGGCTCAGCTGGAACCAGTCGCGGCAGGTCACGCGGTTACCGGTCCAGTTATGGAAGTATTCGTGGCCGATCACCGCTTCGATACCAAGATAATCTTTGTCCGTGGCAGTTTCGGCTTTCGCCAGCACGTATTTGGAGTTAAAGACGTTAAGGCCTTTGTTTTCCATCGCGCCCATGTTGAAGAAATCAACGGCAACGATCATAAAGATGTCGAGATCGTATTCCAGATTGAAACGGGTTTCGTCCCATTTCATGGATTGCTTGAGGGATTCCATCGCCCAGCCGGCGCGATCCAGATTGCCGCGATCGACGAACAGTTCCAGCGCCACATCACGACCTGAGCGGGTTTTGAAGGAATCACGCAGGACATCGAAATCACCGGCGACCAGCGCAAACAGGTAGCAAGGTTTCGGGAACGGGTCTTCCCATTTGATCCAGTGCTTACCGCCTTCCAGTTCACCCTGATCAATACGGTTACCGTTGGACAGCAAAAAAGGATAACGGGCTTTGTCCGCCACGATGCGGGTGGTGAAACGCGCCAGAACGTCCGGGCGATCCAGATAATAGGTAATGTGGCGGAAACCTTCAGCTTCGCACTGGGTACACAGCGCTTCACCGGAAAGATACAACCCTTCCAATGCGGTATTTTTTGCAGGGTGAATTTCGTTAACAATCGCCAGTTCAAACGCTTCCGGCAGGCCGGTAACTTCCAGCACACCTTCTTTTAACTGATATTTCGGCCAGTCCTGACCGTTAATTTTCAGGCTGATCAGCGTCAGATCTTCACCGTTGAGCACCAGCGGCGCGCCTTCGGCACCTTGTCGTTTAATCTGACTGACAGCAGTCACGATGGTTTTCTGTGCATCAAGCTCAAAATTAAGGTCGATATCCGTGATGGTATAGTCCGGCGCACGATAGTCATGGCGGAACTTGGCTTGTGGCAGTTGAGTCATAAAAAACCTTTTGGCGTTTTCATTGTTTATGGTGATGACGATTCATGGCATCAAAGCGGGTGCTTTTCATCAGCAAATCGCTGCGCAGAGCCCTGCCGGCCTTCATACTTTTCTCTCTAAACTCTAACACAGGCATCAGAAAATCCCAGATTGTTGCCAGTTTGTGAGTGCGTATGCGCACCTTTCAACCAAAACACAGAAATTTGTCTTAAAGCGCCTTTTGGCGGTCAAAAGTGGAAGTCCGATCTGCATCACATTCTGAACCGATAAAACTGTACTTTTCACAATGTGTTTTTGCGCAGTTTTTTATGCTCTATTTTCTTATTCGTTACAAAAATTCAATATTTAAATCCGACCGGGAGTCATTAGCATGATCATTAATACGATGAATCACTAAGGCTAATAATAAAATGAGTGACACCTGCGCCCCCGGCATGGGGATACATAAACAAAAAACATTAAATAACAAGACATTATCAGCCCGCATTGACGCACTCCCTGCCTCCGCAGGACTCTGGCGCTTCATCATATTGCTGTCACTGGGTGGATTCTTCGAACTCTACGACCTTTTCGAAACCGGATACATTAGTTCAGGTTTACTGGCAGAGAACATATTTCATATCGGCACGGCGGGAGTATTTGGCATATCCGATCAGGCAGCCTTCGCTTCTTCCACATTTTTAGGTCTTTTTTTTGGCGCGAGTCTTCTGGCACCCAATGCTGACCGCTTCGGCCGACGCATGACATTCATGTTTGCGCTGGCGTGGTACGGCTGTTTTTCGCTGCTGATGTCGTTCCAAAACAGCGCTGAAGGCATCATTCTTTGTCGTTTTCTGGTCGGTGTTGGCCTGGGCCTTGAGCTGGTGACTATCGATACGTATCTCACCGAATGGGTGCCGAGTCATATGCGCAGCCGCGCTTTTGCTTTCGCCTTCTTTATTCAGTTTCTTTCTGTACCGGCTGTCGCACTAATGTCATGGTGGCTGGTACCGCAAACCTTTTTCGGGCTGACAGGCTGGCGTTACGTGGTGATCGCGGGTGCGTTGTGTTCGCTGGTTGTGTGGATTGTGCGTAAAAACCTGCCGGAGTCCGCCCGCTGGCTGGCGCAACAGGGACGTCACGAAGACGCACATAATGTCGTGAGCGCGATGGAAAAACGCTGCGGCGTAAGCAATAGTCCGGCGTACATCGCTGAAGAAAGCCACGCTGTATTGCCGCGAAAAGGCACGTTCAGGGAGATCTGGTCACCTGAATACCGCAAACGGACGCTCATGCTGACCGTCATGAACTTTTTCCAGGCCATTGGTTTCTTCGGCTTTGGCAACTGGCTGCCCGCCCTGCTTTCCGGCAAAGGCACGACCGTCACCCACAGTTTGCTGTACGCCTTCTTTATCACGCTGGCGTATCCTCTCGGCTCACTTATTTGCAGCCGATATGCGGATAAAATTGAAAACAAATGGCAAATTGTTCTCTCGTCATTAATGACAGTGGTTTTCGGCACCTTATTCGCTCTGCAGACCCATCCGGTGATGCTGGTGATTTGCGGCTTCCTGATCACTTATTCCAATGCCTGGCTGACCTTTAGCTATCACGCTTATCAGACAGAAGTATTCCCGACGCATATCCGGGCTCGCGCCGTTGGCTTTTGTTATTCATTCAGCCGCCTGTCGACCGTCTTCAGCAGCATCTTGATCGGCCTGATCCTGCAATATGCCGGAACGCAGGGCGTAATTGCGTTCATCGTCGTCAGCATGATCATTGTGATGCTGGTAATCGGCATTTTCGGACCTAAAACGCGGGGCATTAATTTAGAAAACATCTGATCGTTTACTATCGTGAACAAACGAAGCGGAATACACACACAAAAATCGGGGTAAAAACGCCCCGATTTTTCTTTTTTGAATGTCAGGTAGATTAAATTTATGTAATCAATTTGTGCTTTTTTTAAACCGTAAAATCGCCTGTTTGCCCATATTCTCTATGTTTAAGCACAATTAAGCCTCGACCACCCGCAGACAATTATGATGTGATGAGGGTTCTTTGACAGGATAATACGGTATACTTCACAGACTTTGCTGTTTTATCCAGAACGTTTTTTTTACGGAACGGTTGTTTGTGTTCAAACACTCAGTTTCTGACGAGGATGCTGTAAGCGCGCTATGACTCCATACGCCTCCCCGATTTTGACTTCGCTGTTAGATACCGATGCCTACAAGCTTCATATGCAGCAAGCGGTTTACCATCGCTATCGCAATATTAGCGTGGTAGCCGAGTTCCGTTGCCGCGGCGATGAACTGCTGGGTGACTATGCCAGCGAGATTCGTGAGCAAATCCAGATGATGAGTCAGCTGGCACTCACAAATGATGAGTTCACTTATCTCTCCGGCCTGCCCTTCTTTAAACACGACTATCTGAACTGGCTGAAGGCGTTCCGCTACAATCCAGAACACGTCACCGTTTCCGATCGCAACGGGCATTTGCACGTGCGTATTGAAGGGCCGTGGCGTGAAGTGATCATGTGGGAAGTGCCGCTGCTGGCGGTGATCAGCGAAGTAGTGCATCGTCACCGTTCGCCGCAAGTCACCGCGCAAATGGCCGTAGATCAGCTGCGTAAAAATCTTGCCAGTTTTAAAGAACAGGCCGCAGATATCGACCTCTCTGCCTTCCGTCTGATGGATTTCGGCACACGCCGTCGTTTCTCGGGCGAAGTTCAGGAAGCCATTGTCAGTACGCTCAAAAATGAATTCCCTTATCTGGTCGGCACCAGCAATTACGATGTAGCACATAAATTGCAGCTGACACCGGTCGGGACTCAGGCTCATGAATGGTTCCAGGCGCATCAGCAAATCAGTCCGGTTCTGGCAAACAGCCAGCGTGCTGCGTTACAGGCCTGGCTGGATGAATATCCGGACCAGCTCGGCATTGCACTGACCGACTGCATTACGATGGATGCTTTCCTGCGTGATTTCGGCAGCAATTTCGCCAATGCCTATCAGGGGCTACGCCATGACTCCGGCGATCCATTTGAATGGGGTGAAAAAGCCATTGCGCATTATCAGGCACTGGGGATCGATCCGATGACCAAAACGCTGGTATTTTCCGATAACCTGGATCTGGATAAAGCGCTGCATCTTTATCGCCATTTCCATCAGCGTATCAATCTGGTGTTTGGGATTGGTACGCGTCTGACTTGTAATATTCCCGGCGTTAAGCCTCTGAATATTGTAATTAAATTGGTTCAGTGCGACGGTAAACCGGTCGCCAAGTTGTCTGACAGTCCGGGCAAAACCATTTGTCAGGACAAAGCCTTCGTGAAAGCGCTTCGGAAAGCCTTTGATTTACCGCTGGTTAAAAAAGCATCCTGAGTGTCAGTAAAGCGCCGGAAGTCACTCCGGCGCTTTATCGGAATTTTCTTTCCCAACTTTCTTTCCTTACTTTCTTTCCTTTATATAGATGCAATTTCATTCCGCTCGGCTTTTATTCGTTGTATCAATATTTCGTGTTATTCCTGTCAATTGTCCCTTAATTCTTCTTCACCAACGGTGATTTCTGCTTGTGTCCTGAGAAAGGCTAAGTAACATAGCAAAATCCCTTTTTACAGGGTGTCCAATATTTCTTAGCCAACATATATAAAGAAAGAGAGAAATCTATGAGCGTTGTGCCTGTAGTCGACGTACTGCAAGGCCGTGCTGCGGTTGACAGTGAAGTCACCGTACGCGGTTGGGTACGTACCCGGAGAGATTCTAAAGCTGGTATCTCATTCGTCGCCGTTTATGACGGCTCCTGCTTTAATCCTTTACAGGCCGTCATCAATAATTCTCTGCCCAATTATCAGGAAGACGTCCTGCGTCTGACGACGGGTTGTTCAGTAGAAGTGACCGGTACTGTTGTCGCATCTCCTGGCGAAGGCCAGAGTTTCGAACTGCAGGCAACCGCTGTTAAAGTTGTTGGCTGGGTGGATGACCCTGATACCTACCCGATGGCGGCAAAACGCCACAGTATCGAATACCTGCGTGAGGTGGCTCACCTTCGCCCGCGCACCAACCTGATTGGCGCCGTTGCACGTGTGCGCAACACCCTGTCTCAGGCGATTCACCGTTTCTATCATGAAAACGGCTACTTTTGGGTGTCCACTCCGCTGATCACTGCTTCCGATACCGAAGGTGCGGGTGAAATGTTCCGCGTTTCTACGTTGGATCTGCAAAACCTGCCGCGTACCGACAAAGGCGAAATCGACTTCAGCGAAGACTTTTTCGGTAAAGAAGCGTTCCTTACCGTTTCCGGTCAGCTTAACGGTGAAACCTATGCATGTGCGCTGTCCAAGGTTTATACCTTCGGCCCGACCTTCCGCGCAGAAAACTCAAATACCAGCCGTCACCTTGCTGAGTTCTGGATGGTTGAACCGGAAGTGGCTTTTGCTACGCTGGATGACATCGCGTCACTGGCTGAAAACATGCTTAAATATGTTTTCAAAGCCGTTTTAGACGAACGTGCAGACGATATGGCCTTTTTTGCCGATCGCGTAGACAAAGATGCTGTTGCGCGCCTTGAGCGATTTGTAACATCCGATTTCGCGCAAGTGGATTACACCGATGCTGTAGAAATCCTAATGAATTGTGGCCAGAAATTTGAAAACCCGGTTTCCTGGGGTGTTGATCTTTCTTCTGAACACGAACGTTACCTGGCTGAGCAGCATTTCAAAGCGCCTGTTGTGGTCAAAAACTACCCTAAAGATATCAAAGCCTTCTACATGCGTATGAACGATGATGGCAAAACTGTTGCCGCAATGGACGTTCTTGCGCCAGGTATTGGTGAGATTATCGGGGGTTCTCAGCGTGAAGAACGTCTGGATGTATTGGACGCGCGAATGGCTGAAATGGGTCTGAATAAAGAAGATTATTGGTGGTATCGCGATCTTCGCCGTTACGGCACTGTCCCGCATTCCGGCTTCGGGTTAGGTTTTGAACGTTTAGTTGCTTATGTGACCGGTGTTCAAAACGTTCGTGACGTGATCCCGTTCCCACGTACACCACGTAGTGCAACCTTCTAATTAATTAAACTATTTCTAATTAACAAAATAGTTACAAAACTAAGGCCAGCAATGCTGGCCTTAGTCATTTTGAAAGATAGATCCCTGTCACAAAGTTCCGTAAAATACACATTTTGTAATACATTTTTTCTGACTGAAACATATTTAGTAATTTAGTAGCATTTCCGCTATGGATTAAGCTTACTTCGGATGGAATAGTGCGTTCAGACACAGGAGACACCAAACTTTCAGGAATAGTTCCGTAAAGAATTGTTTAAGGCAGTGGCAGGTGTCCAAATAAAACCAATGAGGGTAATAATAATGATGAAGCGCAATATTCTTGCAGTGGTAATCCCTGCTCTGTTAGTTGCTGGTGCAGCTAACGCAGCTGAGATCTATAACAAAGACGGCAACAAACTGGATCTGTACGGTAAAGTTGACGCGCGTCACACCTTCTCTGACAACGCTGGCGACGATGGCGACCAGACCTATGTCCGTTTCGGCTTCAAAGGCGAAACTCAAATTACTGACCAACTGACCGGTTACGGCCAGTGGGAATACAACGTTCAGGCTAACCACGCAGAAAGCGCTGGCGACGAAGGCAACAAAACTCGTCTGGGCTTCGCTGGTCTGAAATTTGGCGATGCAGGTTCTTTCGACTACGGTCGTAACTACGGCGTAATCTACGACGTAATGTCCTACACCGACCAATTGCCAATCTTTGGCGATGACACCATGTACCAGAACAACGACAACTTCATGGTTGGTCGTGGTAATGGCATGGCAACTTACCGTAACAGCAACTTCTTCGGTCTGGTTGATGGCCTGAGCTTCGCTGTACAGTACCAGGGTAAAAACGACGAAGGTCGTGACGATCGTGGCGCAGTTGATTCCAATGGCGACGGCTGGGGTACTTCTGCCGCTTATGCTATCGGCGACTCCGGTGTTAGTCTGACAGGTGCTTACTTCTCTTCTAACCGTACCTCTCTGCAGAAGCGTGACGGTGCTGGTGATAAAGCTGACGCATACGCATTCGGCGCGAAATATGACGCTAACAACCTGTACCTGGCGACCTTCTACGGTGAATCACGTAACACCACTGATTACGGCAACCCGGGCTCTATTGCTAACAAAACTCAGAACTTCGAAGTTGTTGCTCAGTACCAGTTCGATTTCGGTCTGCGCCCATCTATCGCCTACCTGCAGTCTAAAGGTAAGGACCTGAACGGCTTCACCAAAAACGATTCAACCTACGGCGGCGGCGATGCTGACCTGGTTAAATACGTAGAAGTAGGTACTTACTACTACTTCAACAAAAACATGTCTACCTATGTTGACTACAAAATCAACCTGCTGGACGACAACAGCTACACCAAAGCATCTGGCCGTAGCACAGACGACGTCGTTGGTGTTGGTCTGCAATACCAGTTCTAATATCGCTTAACGATGCGCTTCCGGGCGCATCAAAGTGGATATCAAGGCAGAGCTTCGGCTCTGCCTTTTGCATTTAAACAATTCAAAAAACGAACTTTGCTACCCTCTCCCATAAAAAATTTTAATCTCACACGCCTTCTCACAACTCTGCTTTCTTTTTGCCGCAAACGGTTGGCAAACGACAGCGCTGGCGGTACCCTGATGCCCTCTTTCGTCATATCAGGCTATGGAATTTTCCGACATGTTTGAAAAAATCACTGCAGCACCTGCTGACCCTATTCTGGGTCTTACCGATCTTTTCCGCGCTGATGACCGCTCGAATAAAATCAATCTTGGGATTGGTGTTTATAAAGATGAAACGGGTAAAACGCCGGTTTTGGCCAGCGTGAAGAAAGCCGAACAGTTTCTGTTGGAAAATGAAACAACGAAAACCTATCTCAGCATCGACGGATTACCTGATTTTGCACATTGCACGCAGGAACTGCTGTTCGGTAAAGACAGCGCAGTGATTGCAGACAAGCGAGCGCGCACGGCACAAACGCCTGGCGGTACCGGTGCCCTGCGCATTGCAGCAGATTTTATTGCGACACAAACCAGCGCCAAACGCGTGTGGGTCAGCAATCCAAGCTGGCCGAACCATAAAGGCGTATTTTCCGCTTCAGGCCTGGAAGTTGCAGAGTACAACTATTACGACGCAGCCAATCACAGTCTTGATTTCGACGGCATGCTGAAAAGCCTGAGCGAAGCGAAAGCCGGTGACGTAGTGTTGTTCCACGGTTGCTGCCACAACCCGACGGGTATCGACCCGACTGAAGAACAATGGGCGAAGCTGGCTGAATTGTCTGTGGCAAACGGCTGGTTACCGCTGTTCGATTTTGCTTATCAGGGTTTTGCTAAGGGTCTGGAAGAAGATGCCGCGGGTCTGCGCCTGTTTGTCGCCAGCCATAAAGAGTTACTGGTCGCCAGTTCTTACTCGAAAAACTTCGGCCTGTATAATGAACGTGTCGGCGCCTGTACGTTAGTCGCCACTGACGCTGAAACCGCCGATCGCGCGTTCAGTCAGATGAAATCGGTTATCCGTGCAAACTACTCTAACCCGCCAGCACACGGCGCAGCGGTTGTAGCTACCATTCTGGGTAACGAAGCCTTGCGCACGCTGTGGGAGCAGGAACTGAGCGATATGCGTCAGCGTATCCACCGTATGCGTCAGTTGTTTGTCAGCACCTTGCAGGAAAAAGGGGCCCAGCAGGATTTCAGCTTTATTATCAATCAGAACGGGATGTTCTCTTTCAGCGGCCTGACCAAAGATCAGGTATTGCGTTTACGGGATGAATTCGGTGTATACGCGGTGAATTCAGGACGTATCAACGTTGCGGGTATCACACTCGACAATATGGCACCACTGTGTGAAGCCATCGTCGCCGTACTGTAATCGTTAAGCACAGCTTCTCGATTAAAAAAGCCCGTCAGGACACTGACGGGCTTTTTGTATTCAGGCAATCAATAATTACCAGACCGGCATTTCATCCTGCAGGAAAGGATTGTTTTTACGCTCGTAACCAAAGTCAGACATCGGGCCATGACCTGGAATAAAGACCATGTCATCACCCAGAGGCAACAGCTTGGTTTTAATCGAGTGGATCAGCGCCTGATGATCACCGCGCGGGAAATCACTTCGCCCTACGCCGCCTTTGAAAATCACGTCACCGGAAACGGCAATACGCGCTTCATCATTGATGAAAACAATATGCCCCGGCGTATGACCCGGGCAATGTAATACGGATAAGATTTCTTCGCCTACGCTCACAGTGTCACCTTCCTCGAGCCAGGTATCAGGCGTCAGCGGGTCACAATGGTCAAGGCCAAACATCTGGCTCTGAGTTGGTAAAGCATCAAGCAGGAATTGATCTTCCTTCTGCGGTCCGATAACAGGCACCTGATAATGTGCAGCCAGTTCAGCGGCGGCACCTACGTGATCGAGATGACCGTGCGTGAGCAAAATTTGAGTAACCAGAACGCCTTTGGCAGACACTTCCTGAATAATACGTGCGGCTTCACCGCCGGGATCGACAATGGCGGCCTGATTAGTCTTTGTACACCAAATCAGAGAGCAGTTCTGGCTGAAGGCCGTGACGGTAATAAGATGGATTTTCATAGGGCTCCACAAAATGGCCTGCACATCGGCAGGCCATTAATTACACACATCACCAGGTCCGTGCGGGGCCGGTATCGATGTGCACAAAGTTACTTCGTGGATAATATCCTACACCACCCATCCGCATTTTTAACGCTGCTTTGCGGATATTGCTCAATTCGATTCCCTGAATATGGAAATCCATCGCCTGTCCGAGCGTGTGGTAACTGTGTTTTGCTACGCCGCTTCCTGGTTCACGCATGCTGTTATTAGTCGCCAGAGAGCGATAGCCGGAAATAAGCTGAACAGGTTTATTGGTGCCGCCGAGCATAACTTGCAGACGATAAAGATGATCGAATAAGGCGGGATCGATAGCTTTAACCTTTTCCGCCCGATAGTCTCTGAACAGATGATTCAATCGAGCCAACTCATCCTTGTTGTAACGCTTTCCATCAAAAAACTCTGTTTTGAGGGTTTCGCCGGTATTTAAGTTATTAACGACTAAAATACGCGGACGAGGAGTGGAAAGAGTAGCGAATGCACGACCCGGAAGGAATGCAATCCCCATAGCGGCACTGCCCAGTGCCAGCCATTTACGGCGATGTTTGTCGATTTCATTCATGAACAGTTTACTATCCGATAAGAGAGTCAAAAAGAAGTGCGATTTTTGCACCGTTTCGAACCTTAACCGCCAAATATCAGCGAGTCAAGCGACCCTGAAACGCAAAACGAGCGTGCCAGTGGCTCACGCTCGTTGTATGGCCAAATACTCTGACCCTTATCAGATTAGTTTTACTGCATTTATTGAAGCAAAATTTCTGCCTGAGGCAAAATTTGTGCTCCGGATCTCACTGTGGAATCATAATTGTAAATATCTGTGCGGAACTGCGGTTTACCATCATCTGCAACCCACGCCGTCAGATAAAACAGTTTTACCGGTATGTGATGTCGTATTGCCACGTAAGTGGTGTTACCGCCCTGCAAAGCAGATGAGATACGGGTGTCATTCCAGCCGGCATCCTGTAACAACATATTCGCCAGTTCAGACGCTTTATTGACCCTCACGCACCCTGAACTCAGCGCACGAATGTCTTTGCTGAACAGGTTATGGTTTGGCGTGTCATGCAGATAAATTGCATCAGAACTCGGCATATTAAATTTATACCGGCCAAGCGAGTTGCTGACTCCAGGAGCCTGACGGATACGGTAAGGGAAGTGATTAGGGGACACCATTGCCCAGTCGATCATGGAAGGATCGATGACTTCCGCGTCATTGCTCCAGCCTGACAATACCTGATAACCATGCTGCTGGAAGTAGCCCGGATTGTTCATGGCTTTCGGCACAATATCTTCACGCACTAATGTGGTCGGCACATTCCACGGTGGATTCACTACCACATTATTGAGCGCACTACTCATTAACGGAGTCTTACGGCTCGGACGTCCGACAATGACGCGTGAAGACAGAACTTCATTGCCATTGAGATAATAGGTGAGCTGATAGTTTGGAATGTTGACCATAATTCCGGTATTCACATTCCCTGGCAGAATTCGCAAACGCTGAATATTCAGCGCCAGTAAAGTGGCCCTCAGCTGTGGTGAAGCATTCAGCCACTGGCGCGTACGCCCGCCGATAATCCCATCCGCCTCAAGTCCCTGCCATTTCTGAAAACGTTTTACTGCTTCCACTAAATCTGGCGTGTACTGATTATTCGCAACAGCTACAGAAGCAGCCGGTGCCGGCGTTTCAGTGGACTGAACCGAAGGCAGAACATCCTGGACCGACGTCGCAGAAGGACTCACCGCTGGGGTGGCTGGCTGCGCTTTGTCTGCGGTTTCATCCACAGACAAATCATCATTCGCCGCGCTCCCCGGCGTATTCGGGGCTATGGTTTCATCCGTCGGTTTAGGCGCACTGGTTTCCTGCGGCGAGGCCACCATCATGCCCGTTCGGGTGAGGATCTCACGCAGCGCCGGAACATCATCACTGATTTGATCAGGTCGCAAGCTTGCTGAACCGCGCATCGCAGGCCACGGACGGTTGTCCGCCAGCATCGTTTTCAACGCGTCATGCATTTTAGCGTAATAAGGGTGCTGTGGCGTCAGAGTCGACATATAGTGCGCGGTATCACCCTGGCGCACCGCCAGTTGCCACTGATTAATCACTGTCAGCGAAGGTGTGGTCATCTTGTACGGCGTCGTACCGTAAAGCCACTTATCCCCGTTGGCTTCCACGCTGCTGGTAAACTGCAGATAGCCCAGCATCGCATCAGAAAGCACAACGTCGCGTGCCATACCGGTCACCTCCGGGTCAGTCAGCCATTTCACCCATTGGGTAAACTGCGGCTGAATACCGGAAATAGCCAGCTCAGCTAACTGCTGCTGGAATATTTGTATCGTTTCACGATCTTTCCACATCGGCTGCATATGGTTAGCGGCGTAAAGCGACGAGAGAGATGACAGATAGAGAGGCCGGATGCCTCTTGGCATCAATTCTGCCTGCAGCTGGCTCATGCTTTGCACGCTGGATAACGTGGTCTTTCCGACCGGCATAGTGGGAACTGCCGCCCAGGCAGCAAACCACGGAGACAGACCACTCGCCAGCAAACAGCTGGCGACTAAAAACTTGAGAGACCTTTGATTCATTAACATCTTCCCTTGCCTCCCGGTAAAGTGCCCAATTCATTCCCCAAAATTAAGCCAGCAATGTCTGGTTTAAGTATATAAACAGAATTCTTTTTTTGCGCGGTGGCTCAATGAAATGCAGTCCGCGTGTACCTGAAGACTCTAAGCCAGCCGTCAGACGAAATAAAGGTTTCATTGGGTACTTTCCATTCAATGACAATCCATCAGCTCAGATTTCATCCAGTGATTGAGATTATCTTTATCCTCTGATTAATCAGGGAAGAAATTTTCATAGAAATTTTATATAAATTAATCAATTAGCGCTAAGACAAAAAAAAGCCCCGACATAAGCCGGGGCATGATCATATTCTGAAAATAATCAGGAAACGTCAGCTTCCGTATTGGCCAGTGCAGGAAGTTCTGCGGCAAAACCGCGTAAACCCACTACATGCACATGTTCATTATTGCCAAATACTTTTCGCACCAGTTTATACGTCGTCCCTTTTTCCGGGCTGATGTTTTCTGGCGCAGCGATAATCAGCTGCATTTCGAGACGGTCGCAAAGCTCGAACAGCGTGGCGATGGATTTCGCATCCAGACGCGCGGCTTCATCAAGGAACAGCAGACGACATGGCGAAATATCTTTGCCACGCATACGGCTCGACTCATCTTCCCAGCTCTGAACCACCATCACCAGAATCGACATACCGGTACCGATCGCTTCACCAGTCGACAGCGCGCCACTTTCCGCACGCAGCCAGCCGTCTGAACCACGGTTAACTTCCACTTCCATTTCCAGGTAGTTGCGGTAATCCAGAAGTTCTTCGCCGATGGTTTGTGGCGTACGCTGACCCATATCAATCTGCGGATTCAGACGCTGATACAGTTTGGCCAGCGCTTCCGAGAAGGTCAGACGATTACTGCTGAACAGATCCTGATGCTGTTCCTGCTGTTCAGAAAGAACATCCAGCAGTCCCGCATGTGCTTCACGCACGTTCACGTTCAGACGCACACTTTTCACCTGACCAAACGCCACGGCCTGCAGCCCCTGGTTGAGCTGACGGATACGGTTCTGCTCGCGCTGAATGGTTTTGCGGATGATGTTCGCCACACTTTTAGAACTGATGGCCAGTTGCTGTTCGCGGGCGGTCAGTTCTTCAGTCAGACGTCCCAGCTCGATTTCCATCTGTTCGATGGCTTCGACCGGATCGTCGGTGCGGATAATATCCTGACGAATACGTTCACGCAGATGCTGATACACGGCAATGTAGAACTGGATTTTGCGTTCCGGACGTTTCGGATCTTCTGAAAGACGCAGCACATCGCGCAGATGTTCGTTATCAGACACCGCCAGACGTAGCGCACCCAATGCTTTATCCGACATAGAACGCAGTTCGTCGCCATCCATGTAAGCCAGCTCACGACGGTGCAGACGACGCTCAACGCCGTTATCTTTTACCAGACGCATGACCGCACACCAGCCCGCTTTCGAGGACACGACCTGCTCACGGCTCTGGTGATAATCGCGCTCAAGTTTGCGCAGTTTTTTCTGCAGATTGTCCATTTCTGCTTCGCAGAAGGTGATCTGTTTTTCCAGCTGGTTGCAACGGGCACGGTTAGTGCTCAATGCAGTATGCAGCTCATCACGACGGGTTTTGGCTCGTGCTTCGGCATTCGGATCGGCCTGAACGCCGATATCCTGCAATTCCTGGCTCAGCTCTTTAAGCATATCGCGTTTGGCATCGAACGAACTTTTCAGCGAGGCCAGAACCTGACTGTACTGAGTCAGCTGAGTCTGATGCTGACGCATCTGCTCGCGGGCACGCGTACGTTCCGCTTCCGCATGTTCCAGACGCTGACGTAGTTTGTCGTTCAGGTCGCTGTTTTCATTCAGCATGCCGGCAGAATCGGTATAGCTGAAGTGCGCACGACGCTGAACGACTTCGGTCAGCGCAAAGGCCTGCTGCTTCGCCAGACGCTGTGAATGCTGTGCCTGTGCGTAATCTTCTTTCAGCTGCTCATGCTGTTCCGGGTCACTTTGCAGCACTGACACCAGCGGTTCCAGCTTAGCCAGCGAAACACCGTGTTGCTGAATGAAACGGGCAGCATCCTGCGCCTCTTCCATTTCTTCGCGGATTTCTTCCACACGGTCGATCAGCGTTTCATCGCACAGTAAGCCTACGCGCGGCTGCAATTTATTGAGCATACCGATAGCGTCTTTCGCCTGCTCGTATTGCTGACGCTGCTGCTGATTCTGGCCTTCATGTGCATTGATGGCACGTTCCAGTTCACCACGACGTCCGCTCAGGGTGCGGATTTCTGCTTCCGGATCGGCATCAAACGCAACGGCCAGATGGCTGCCGATGAAACGGCTGAATGCCTGATGCGCACGCTGGATTTTTTGCACGTCAAACGACAAGGTCGCATAACGCTCAGAAAGATTTTCGCGTTCTTTATGCAGAGTTTCGAGACGGTTTTCACGCGCCGCACGACCAAACAACGGTACCTGCGGGAAGTGAGAATAACGCCACTGGCGGTCACCGGTTTTCACCAGCACCGCGCCCTGCATTTCTTCTACTTCAAACACGTTGTCATCGAATGACTGCGGATCCCCTTCGATCAGATAGAGATCTTCAGGACAATCGTCCAGACCGTCTAACTGATCGCGGATCAGCGACAAATCTGGCACGACAATCGCGTGGCGTGACGGACCATACAACGCGGAGAAGTAAGGCGCATCATCGATGGTAACGTCATCATAAATTTCAGATAACAGTACGCCACCAAAGCGTTCTGCCAGCGCGATCATGCGGGAATCTTCTGCACCGCTTGGCTGACTGAGGCGCGTTATCTGGCCTTCAATACGACGTTTGCGGGCAGCTACTTCGTCACGCTCAACCGTGGTTTCGCGTTCCGTTTCCAGCAACTGCTGCATGTATTCGGTCACCTGCTGGCTGCTTTCCAGCGGTTCTTTACTTTGTTCACTCAGCTGGCTGAGGGCTTCCTGTGCGGCCAGCCAGACCGGGGCACGGGCGGTCAGCTCGCGAATACGCGACTGAACCTGCTCGAGTTCCTGACGCATTTGCATACGACGTTCACCGGCCTGCGAGACAACACCCTGCAATTCTTCGATCTGTACTTCCAGCTCACGCTGCATTTCGTCCAGATCTTCCGGATGCACATCCTGACCGGTGCGTTTACAGAATTCCTGCAACTGACGCTCAGCATCCTGCTGTTCACGCAGACGACCTTCCAGCTCGGACAAACGCATGCGCAGCGGTTCAACGCGCTCCGCCTGATGTTGCTGTGAAGACCAGTCGCGCAGCAATTCACGCGCGGTCTGCCAGGCTTCGCTGCGGCTCACTTCACCGGCGATTTTCACCACCAGCTGATAGGCATTTTCGAACTGATTATGGGCGGCAGACGCCACGCTCATTTTCTGTTCGAGCATCAGCAGGATTTCAGTGGCTTCCTGTTCTTTACTCTGGAATGTTTCCAGCCATTCTTCACTGTTCTGAATACTCAGATCAGGGATCTGACAAAGGTCGCGCGCACGCTCAATAGCCTGTAAGGCTTGCTGATATTGGATCGCACGGGTTTGCTGAACATCCAGCGCCTGCTGGTAATCGGCCAGCTGACTTTTCAGTTCGTCCACTTCAAGCTCAGCCGCTTCCGCACGTGCTTCGTGCTCTGCGTGCAGTTCGCTGGCTTCTGCGACGACTTCGTTCTGCTCTTCCAGACGGTACGTCAGCTCTTCGAGGTCACTTTCATAACGCTCGATTTTTTCCTGCTGACGCATTGCGGTCTGAACCAGACTCAGATGATCGCTCGCAGCCTGATAATCGGTTTCCAGATCGCTCTGCGAACCGCTCTGCTCAGCCAGCTCACGCGCCATTTCAACATGACGATATTGCTCACTGGAAAGCTGTTTGCGGCTGGTCAGCAAATCATTACGCAGTACCAGCGCGCCATCGAGATGAATGCGGCGTTCATTGGCGTGACGCATATAGTCGGCGGCCACGTACGACGTCGCTTCCGAAATCAGATGCTTGAACAGGTCACGGTCAGATTGCGTAACGCGGATCGCTTCCAGCGTCATGCGGTTTTCACGCAGCGCGGCTTCCATATCCTGGAAGGCTTTACGCACACCGCTGTTTTCCGGCAACAGGTAGTCGCGCAGGGAGCGGGTAATGGCGCTGGAGATACCGCCGTAAAGTGACGCTTCGATCAGGCGATAGAATTTACTGCGATCAGACGCTGAACGCAGACGACGCGGGATCACACCCAGGTCAAACATCAGCGCATGGTAATCGGTAATCGAGTTGAACTGCTTGAACTGCACGCCTTCCATTGCTTCAACGCGCTCTTTCAGTTCATGCAAAGGCAACACGCGCGCCTGACGTTCGCCAACGGTTTCCGTCAGCATTTCTGTCGGGTTCACCGCAACCGGCAAGCCCTGAATGGTGAAAGGTTTGATATCGACTTTACGGTCACGCCCCGCAACCTGTTGCAGACGAACGCCCACGACAATGCGCTGATGCCGCGAGTTCACCACATCCAGAACGGAATAACAGACACCGGCGCGTAATTTACCGTGCAGACCTTTATCACGTGATCCGGAAGTCGCACCCGCTTCGGTGGTATTACGAAAATGCAGCAATGTCAGATCGGGGATCAGCGCCGTGACAAAAGCGGCCATGGTGGTGGATTTACCCGCACCGTTACCACCGGAAAGCGTGGTGACCAGTGAATCGAGGTCAAATGTCCGGGCGAAAAAGCCGTTCCAGTTAACCAGCGTCAGTGAGCGAAATTTACCGCGTTCAATCATTCCTGTTCATCCTCTGCGCTTTCATGCCCTTGCTGCCCTGCCAGCGGTTCGCCGTCTTCATTTTCGTCGTTCAAGGACAACGCGCTGTCGACTGGCATCGCTTCGCCGTCGCGGATCATCCGCAACTGAGCTTCGCGCGCGTCATCGCCGCTGCGGACATCCGCACCAAAGCGAAATACTGCTTCTGTAATACGGAATTTAGTGCTGTCGACGCCCATGAAATACACCATGCCCAGACGACGCAGGCGGTTCAGTGACGTGCGGACTTTATCCTGCAACTTCTGGCGATCCAGGTCAGAGCCGGTTGAGCGCTGGTTGACGTATTTCAGCAATTTGCTTTCGTCAGCCAGACTCAGTAATTCGTCATAAAGTTCCTGCTGGGTAAAAATCCCCTCATGCGCCAGACGTTCCGGGCTGAGATACAAATAGCAGAGAATTTTTCCGACCATCATATCCAGTTCAGAGAGCACGGAACGCGGGATAAGCGTGGTGGAGCGCGGACGCAGATAGAAGAAACCTTCCGGGGCCCGGATTAATTCCACGCTATAGCGGCTGTAAAACAGTTCCATTTCTTCCTGATAGTCCATCAGGAAAGCGTGGTTATCCAGTTCGTCAATGCCGATATGACGGCCAGAACGCAGCTGGCTGTCGAGAGCAGGAAACACTGAATTTGCCAGTGCCTGCGCCAGCTTAGCTGGCATTATGTGTTCAATATTTGTCGATGACATGGGCCTGCACCTTGGCTCCGTAATCATTGATTGCCTGCCATTCGGCATGCAACCCTGAAAAATCTGCTTCAGCCACACCAAGACGTACCGCCTGGTCGACCACAATTCGCGCGACATCAAAGTGTCGGGCACGCGGATACTGCTTGAGGTATTCGCGCATTACCATGCCCAGATTGAGCGGCGTTTTTTGTTGCTGATAAACCTGTAATGCCTGTTCAATCAATGCCGCAAGTTGTTCGCGGATTTCGTTAAATTCTTCAAACTCGAGATCTGGCGGAAGTTCACCGGTCACTTCTTCGCTGCGCAGTGCCAGCTCTTCGTCACGCATATCCAGCAGACGATCGGCATTGGCAAAGGTGAGCGTCCACGGCTGGTCAAAGTAGTTTTGCACCGACTGACGCAGACGTTGAGCAAATACCCGGTTCTTATCCATGTCGATCGCAGTACGGATAAATTTATGCACATGGCGGTCATAACCAATCCACAGGTCAATGGCCTGCTGACCCCAGCTGGTAATACGATCGAGTTTGTTCTGTAAGTCGAACACCAGTTTGTCGACGAAACTCAAATCAAGTTCGACCATGGTGGCGTCCTGAATGCGCATCAGATGCGCCTGCAAGAGGTTACCGGCAGCTTCAAGCGTATCCTGTAATTCACGCAGCGTGCCTGAGGTTTCTGACAGAAGGATTTCACAGCTTGAAATGGCCGCGCGCCAGTCTTTATTCAGCAGTGCAGCAATATCGTCTTTTACGCCCTGCTGCTGTTCGTCCATGATGCGCTGGGTCATGTCGATGCTGTCAAAAATCTCAGCTACGGAATATTTCAGCGGTGCGTAGACATTGCGATGCCAGTGGAAATCATCGCCGCCCTCTTCGGCCGCATCAGCAGCGCGTTTGAGTTCCTGCGCAACAATCGATAACTGCATTGATAACCGCAACGTGGAAAATTCACGCTGGCGGATGTAATAATCTGAAATGCCGATCGCCAGCGGTGTCAGGCGATAAATGGCATTGCCATCCGCCATTTCACTGACAAAACGGTTGAGCAAGCGCTGACGCACCATGTCATTGATGGCGTTATTGGCACGTACGGTAATGGTTTCGTTTGTCTGCTCAAATCCTTTACTGACATGACGAAACGCATCGACCAGTTCACCCTCACTCATTTCCCCGTCAAGGCGCTCGCTGTTTAACGTGGCAATCGCCAGAAGAAAAGCCAGCCGCTCCGTTGGCAGCGAAATTGAGAAATCATTTTTCCGTGCCCAGGCGACCAGTTCGGGTACAGTCTGGGAAAATTCACTCATAATTCGTCCTTCAGAATGGGTTTGTGCGCCATCACATGGATGTAGCGTCCCAAACTAACAAAAGGTTCCTGACGGCAATAACGCTGCTCCAGCGCCAAAAGCTCGTCAAAATCCTGCTTATGTTGTTGTCTGTTTCGCAAATAATCGTGGAACACTCTAACACCGGTCTTGCCGCTTATCTGCATTCCAAGTTCTTCCAGCCACTGATAAACCTGCGCAGGTTCCAGCGGATGATCGGGTAACAGGGAGCTTTTTTTGATTTTTGGCACACCGGCTTCGACATGACCAAAATTGCCGAGGATCATATGCCGCATGACCAGACCGTGGATATTGTAAAACATCAACGATAATGCGCCACCCGGTGCCAGACAATCGACCAGCGCGGCAAGTGCCTGACGCGGTTCTGCCAGCCATTCAATGACCGCATGGAACAATATCAGATCAACCGGCTGTTCCAAATGTTCAGCAATGTGCTGAGCCGGACATTGTACAAATTGCATGTTCCCGCTCACACCTTTTTCCAGCGCCGCGGCCTCGGCGCGTCGGATCATCTCACCGGAGAGATCGCACAACAAGACCTGATGTCCTAAAGCAGCAAGTTCACAGGCCATTTGCCCTTCACCGCCGCCCGCATCAAGAATACGCAATGGTCGCTGAGGCAGCGTTTGTAGCAATTCTTGCAGATCCTGACCCAGCACAGCCTGACGGATACGTCCCTTAGTTGTGCCGTAGATATTGCGCGAAAACTTTTCCGCCATATCGTCGAAGTTACGATCCTGCATGAAGAGATACCTGTTCCTGATGGTGCATTCTGTTAAAGGGTTTATCTGCGCGACCTGCTATTTTGGCACAGGCTGGCATAGAATAAATCATCCTGACGCGGATTCATGCCCGGATGTCGTTTTTTCACCCAAAAGGACCGGTTTCTGATGTTATTTATCCTAAAAAAAACCTTCGGTGGCCTGTTATTGCCGCTGCCCTTTATTCTGGTCATCATGGCGGTTGCACTGGTTTTGTTGTGGATGACCCGCTGGCAAAAAACAGGGAAAGTGTTTTTTTTACTGAGTTGGCTGCTTTTACTGCTGCTGAGTATACAGCCGGTCGCGGACAGTCTTCTGCGCCCGATTGAAACCGGGTATCCGACTTATCAGGTCACGGGGCATACGCCGGTTAAATTTGTGGTAGTTCTGGGTGGCGGTTATACCTACAACCCGGACTGGGCACCGAGTTCTAATCTCATCAGCAACAGTCTGCCACGTGTGACGGAAGGTATCCGTATTTACCGCGCAAATCCGGGTTCAAAAATGATTTTTACCGGTGCGCAGGCGATGACAAATCCGGTCAGCAGTGCCGCCGTGGCCGGAAAAGTGGCGCAAAGTTTAGGAGTGCCTGATAGCGATATTATCCTGCTCGATAAACCCAGAGATACGCATCAGGAAGCACTGGAAGTGAAAGCACTGATAGCTGACCAGCCTTTCGTGCTGGTGACGTCAGCAAATCATTTGCCTCGGGCGATGGTGTTTTTCCGGCAGCAGGGATTGCATCCGGTCCCCGCACCGGCGAATCAGCTGGCGATCGATTCCCCGCTTAATCCGTGGGAGCGTGCGCTGCCACAGGCCTTGTTCTTATCGCACAGCGAGCGGGCGTGGTACGAAACGCTGGGGCGCTTATGGCAATGGATGACATCACCCGCGCCCGTAACGAAATAGTTAAGTCAGCTCAGTTAAGCCACGGCAGCAGTTGTTGCCGTGCAAAATCAAACTGGCGGCGATCAAGTTTGCCGGTGTGGATCATGTGCGCAACAGACTCCCACACCAGATACATCCAGCGGCGGGCAAGGAAGCTTTCAGAAACCGGCGCTTTTTGCAGATAGCCGAACAGCAACTGCTCGCTCATCCCTTTTTCCCACAGGCGGAACAAATCAAACTCACGTGGTGCCCACAGCACTGGTCCGGGATTGATCATCGCCAGCAGCTGATCGCTGCGCGGGTCTTTTAGCATACTGCGTAACGACAGATTGCCGTGAACCAGCACCGGCGTGTCGTCAAAATCTTCAAACAGCGCGGGGATACAGGCACGGGAACGAAACAGCAGCGTGCGGTCTTCCGGCGTCAGATCAGGTGCCTGCAAATTCGTTAACGTTGCCCACAGCACTTCTATTCTTTGCGGATACCAGTTTTCCCAACGATTTTCCTGCGTGCTGTCAACAGAACCGACGCAGCCGTGACTGTCGATTCGGTGCCAGGCCAGCATAGCTTCGACAATTTGCTCCTGTAATATTTTCCAGCGTTCCGGCGTACGTGTCGGGGCTTCCGCTGAAACGCCGCGCAGGCGCTCAATTAGCAGGATTTCCTGATAAGGTTTCTGGTGCGTGGTGACCATGCCGTAGACCGTCGGAACCCGTACCACACCTTCTCTCGCCAGCATCGACAATTTATAGGCTTCCTGTCCGGCGATACCCTGACAAACAAAACTTTTCGCCAGCAAAGGCATGGCGTAACCCTGCTCATCATAAAGGGAAAAAAGATGGGCATAAGGCTGCTCACTCACACATTCCAGTCGGGACAAACGCTCGCCCAACACGATGCTCAATTCGGCTTTTAGCTGTTCCATAACATGTTCGCAGTGACGAAAAAGTTAACGTTTATGATGAAAGCTTCAGTGATGGATTACCCCGTTTCAGATCAAACAAAAACCGGATAATGAGGGCAGAAAAAGGAAGATGTCGCGCAAAACGCAGGGAAAGGTAGAAATGTAGAAACGGAATGCCGGGACATTCCGTCTTATTATTGCTGGCGCGTAGGTTTTATTTATGACCCAGGATTGCGCGCACGCGTTCTAAATCTTCTGCCGTGTCAACACCCACCGACGGAATGGCTTTCGCCACATCAACGTGGATTTTTTCACCGTACCACAGTACCCGCAGCTGTTCGAGCAGTTCGATATGCTCAAGCTGGCTCGGTTCCCATTTTACATACTGGCGGATAAACCCTGCGCGGTAAGCATAAATGCCAATGTGGCGAAGGAAAGTATCCCCGACAGTTTCCTTAGAAACGGCAAAACGCTCACGTTCCCACGGAATAGTTGCACGTGAGAAATACAGCGCATAGCCGCGTGCATCGCGAACGACTTTCACAGCATTCGGGTTGAACGCCTCTTCCGCGGTTTCGATAGGCACGGCCAGTGTCGCCATACCGGCTTCACTTTTCGCCAGATTATCGGCCACCTGACGGATGATCACCGGCGGGATCAGGGGCTCGTCACCCTGCACGTTAACGATGATTTCATCATCAGCAAACTGACATAACTCAATCACTTCAGCCAGACGTTCAGTACCGGACTCATGGTCAGGACGGGTCAGGCAGACTTCACCACCTGCCGCTTCGACGGCTTTCGCTACATCGGGGTGATCGGTCGCAACAATCACTCTTTTCGCCCCGGACTCGAGGGCGCGCTCCATCACATGCACAACCATCGGTTTACCGTTGATATCCGCCAGCGGCTTACCCGGCAAACGGCTTGACCCAAAACGGGCCGGAATAATGGCAATAAAACTCATGGATGCGTCTCATCAACAGATAGCGGACGGGCTTCATTTTCTAATAATACAGGGATACCGTCACGGACCGGATAAGCCAGACTGTCTGCCTTACATACCAGTTCCTGTGATTCTTTATTAAAGTAGAGCTTGCCGTTGCAGACAGGGCACGCAACGATTTCAAGTAAACGATGATCCATAAGTTCCTCCCGGAGGCGAATACACTGCATTTTCGGCAAGGTGTAACGCAAAAAACATTGGAATACATAAGACAGCGGTTCCAGAGGATAGCATAACCCCTGCTACCCGTTAATCCTCAGTTCGCCCGCAGGAATTTCTTAAAAGTTAATTCAGTGTGAATGAAAAATTTCATCATGGAGCGATTGCGTTGCAGATTTAGTGGGAGTACAATTTTTTTTGTGATGCAAGTCACACTATCAATCCCACAATAAGAGCTCGAAAATGAAAACCATTAACAAAATCATCGCAATGTTCGCTAATTTCAGTCAATAAGACTGTAGTCACACCTGCAATCATCGTGAAATAACGGCTGCCTGACGCAGCCGTTTCATTTTGCGGGATGACATTAATGCGAATTAAACCTGCCAGTCAGTACCCCAAAGCACCATCAGTGTCTCCGGCACATTTCCCGTCAACACCCTTTCAGCTCCCTGCCACTGCGCAAATCGCGTAATTGCACCGTGAACATCCTGCACACGTCGGGCTGTCATTGTGATCTGCGGTTCAAGATGCAGACTTTTCACTTCCAGAATTTTTTCTTTACGATGCATCTTGGCATCCACACGTCCAATCAGGTCGCCACGCTGTAATATTGGCAGCGTGAAATAGCCATACTGACGTTTTGCCTCCGGCGTATAGCACTCGATCCGGTATTCAAAATTAAACAGCACCGATACACGTTTGCGATCCCACACCACCGGATCAAATGGTGAAAGCAGTGTAGTGACGGTTGAGCAAATTCGTGATTCAGTCGCTTGCTGTAACAAAGAAAACTGTTGCTGATGAACGTAAAAAATACCCTCAAGTCCTGTCACTTCAACGGGTGTGATTTCCTCATCAGCCAGCAGTTGTGCAATAACGGCTTTGGTATTCACACGCTTAAGACGGTAGTAGTCCGCCAGCCATTCCGGTTTGAAGATGCCGAGATATTGCGCCGAGCGACGCAGCATCTGATATTCCGCTACGCCCTGATCAAGGGTCTGGCTGGCATCATCCCAGTCAGGCATTACGCGTTCGGCCAGGTCGTAAACCCGGTGGAAGTTACGCCGTTCAGATACCATCAGTTTTCCCGAGGTGAACAACGTTTCCAGATGCTTTTTGTGAGGCTTCCAGTCCCACCAGCCACTGGCTGATTTTTTATCTGCGGTGAAATCTGCCGAGCGTACGGGACCGTTTTCAGCAATATGTCCCAGCAATGCCTGTATATCTGACTGATGTTCATCAAACCAGGCCTGAGAAAACTTCCAGCCCATTCCCTGCGGATTCAGCATACGGTGACGTAATAATCCGTAATCTTCGCTGGGAATAAAACAGGCTTCATGCGCCCAATATTCAAAGATTTTTCCGCCGGAAAGCGCTTCTTCCAGCCATTGCGGAGAATAGTGACCTAAGCGGCTGAAGAGAACCAAATAAGGGCTACGTGCCACCACACTGATAGTGTCGATTTGCAGCAATCCCATATCACGGATGGCCTGCACAACATCAGCAGCAGACGGTTTGCGGGTAACGGGTTTTAGGAGGTTTTGCGCAGATAAATGCAGGGTGCGGGCTGAAGCGAGAGATATAACCGGGTGAGACATATCGGTATCCAGGGCAGCAAGTAGACTGTGGATACCGATAGCATATTTTTACCGGAGCGTAAAATTCAGCTCAACGGGGAACAACAAAAACCAGACTCAGAACGCAATAACATCAGCCGCGGAAGGGCCATGTGCTACGCTGCGATAAGTGGTGAATTCGACCTTCTGGCCAGCGCTGAGGGATTTATTTCCGGTATTCGCGATGGAAGTACGCTGAACATAAATTTCAGAAGAACCATCAAGCGGACAAATAAAACCGTAGCCTTTAGCCTGGTTATACCATTTAACTAAACCCATTTGTAACATCATAATTTCTATCCTTTATTTTGGGCATCCATGAACACACTTTTTTATTATTGTTCGGATGCGTTTGCCCATTTCTAAGTTATTTTTTTATAAAAAACCTCTAATGAGCGAATTATTTAACGATTATTTTTACTGTTATATTTTTTTGTTAGGTATTGAAACCTAACTGACTTCTTCGCACTAAAAACCCGCCATGGGGCGGGCTTTATTCTGCTGATATAAATCACGATTCACGTTGTTTTATATCACCACGCCAGCCTCTTATCAGAGAGCAATAACGTTGGCAGCAGCCGGACCGCGCGGGCTGTCCTGAATGGTGTATTCTACACGCTGGCCTTCAGCCAGAGTTTTGAAACCATCAGTTGCGATTGCAGAAAAATGTACGAATACATCTTTGCCGCCATCAGCTTGCTCAATAAAACCAAAACCTTTGCTTTCATTGAACCACTTAACCTGACCATTTTTCTTAGACATATTTAAAACCTTTTTACTAAATATAAAATCCTGCCATTCGGCAATGTTGGCCAATAGTTCAGACAATTACTTATGGGGAGGACTTAGAAGGTTCGTCTTGGAAGCGGAATCATCGGGAAAGAGATAACGTCTGGGAGGAACTGCTTTACTCTACACTCATACATAAATAGCGCTGCAACACAGGCTGCATGCATTTACTCATAAGTGCTGCCTGATAGCAAGACACCTAACGTAATTATTTTCAGGAAAACAGTAATTTTAAATATAAACCTTTAAAATCAGTCACCTTGAGATTATATATTTACGTAAATTTTAAATCATAATGTGAATTTTAATGAAAATTCCGCGTTCAGCGGATGTTTTTCAGTATCAGATCGCTGATTTTTTGCAGTAATTTCTCGGCCAGAACTCCTTCAATCTTTGCGTCAACCGGCAGATACCACCAGTCGGGCTGAGCAAATGAGCGACATTTTACCGCGTCTTTTTCCGTCATCAGAAGAGCTTGCCCGGATTGCGAAACGCCTGAAAGCTTATCCAGCGTATAGGATTGATGATCAGAAAATGCGACTTCTTTTTGCACGTCCACGTTCAACTGTTTCAGCGTCGCAAAAAAACGTGGCGGATGCCCGATGCCAGCCATTGCGACAACATTCTGTAGTGAGGTCAGATCACGCTGCTCACCGGTCAGCAGATTGATAGCTTTTCCAGGCTGCAGGATCATTGCTAACTCACCTGATTGTGCTGTGCCACCGTTAGTGATCACAGCATCAACTGAGCGCAACCGTGAACGACGCTCCCGCATCGGTCCCGCCGGTAACCAGTGCCCGTTGCCGAAGCGTCTTATGCCATCAACCACTACAATTTCAACATCACGCGCAAGAGCATAATGTTGCAAACCGTCGTCGGTAATAATCACGTCCAGTTCATGTGACACAAGGAGTGCTTTTACTGCATCAGAGCGAACAGGAGACACCGCAACCGGTGCCCCCGTTCTCTGAAAAATCAGCACTGGCTCATCGCCCGCTTGTGCCGTTGAAGTTTCTTCACATAGCAGCAGCGGATAGCTTTCCGCTTTTCCGCCATACCCGCGTGAAACCACACCGACACGAAAACCATGCTGTTGCAGCGTTTCAACCAGCCAGATGACCACCGGCGTTTTGCCGTTACCCCCGGCAGTCAGATTCCCGACCACCACGACGGGCACCGGAGCCCGCCAGCTTTTTTTCAGCCCCGCTTTATAGCTAAAACGGATCAGAGTTGAGATCAATCCGTAAAGCCAGGCAAGCGGAAGGAGTAGCAAATATAACGGTGATTTCCCTGACCAGATGCGATCAATCATTGCCCGAATTGCATCCGGTAGAGTTGTGAGTAAACACCACGTTCTTCGAGAAGTTTCGCGTGTGAACCACGTTCCACTATACACCCATCCTCAATAACCAGGATTTCATCCGCTTTCTCGATAGTCGATAAACGGTGAGCGATAACCAGTGAGGTACGGTTTTTCTGCAATTCATCCAGCGCAGCCTGAATTGCGCGCTCAGACTCAGTATCCAGCGCAGAGGTTGCTTCATCGAGGATCAGAACTGGCGAGTCACGTAACAAGGCACGTGCAATGGCAATACGCTGACGCTGACCGCCTGAAAGCAGAACGCCATTCTCGCCAATGACCGTATCCAGCCCTTTGTCCATTTTACTGATAAAGTCCATCGCATATGCCATGGTGGCCGCTTTTTCGATTTCTTCGCGGGAATACATATCAGTTCGGGCGTAGGCGATATTGTTGGCAATGGTGTCGTTGAACAAATGGACGTTCTGGGAAACCAGTGCCACCTGGTCGCGCAATGACGACAGGGTATATTCACGCAAATCATGTCCATCCATCAGGATTTTACCTTCCTGAATGTCATAGAAGCGTGTCAGCAAATTCGCGATGGTCGATTTACCGGAACCGGAACGTCCCACCAGTGCAACGGTTTTACCTTCTGGCAAGTCGAAGGAAATATTACGCAGTGCGGGAATATCACGCCCAGGATAAGTGAAAGTCACATTTTTGAATTCCACGTCACCTTTAACGCGTTTAACTTCCAGTTTACCTTCGTCTTTTTCCTGTTCCATATCCAGAATGGAGAACAGAGTCTGGCAGGCAGCCATACCGCGCTGGAACTGAGAGTTGACGTTAGTCAGAGATTTCAGCGGACGCATCAGGGCAATCATGGAAGAAAACACGACAGTGATGGTACCTGCGCTGAGCGTTTCCATAACAGACGGGAAGCTCGCCGCATACAATACAAATGCCAGAGCCAGAGAAGCGATCAGCTGAATAATCGGGTCGGAAATTGAGGAAGCAGAAACCATACGCATACCTTGCTGACGCATGCGGTTACTGACTTTATCAAAACGCGCGGTTTCAACTTTCTGACCACCGAAGATCAACACTTCTTTATGGCCTTTAAGCATCTGCTCGGCACTGGTTGTTACCTGCCCCATGGTGTTTTGCATCGTCTTACTGATATTACGGAAGCGCTTAGACACCACACGAATAACAACAGAAACAATCGGCGCAATCACTAACAGGATCACCGACAGCTGCCAGCTGTAATAGAACATCATGATAAACAGACCAATGATCGACGCGCCTTCACGTACGACTGTCACCAGCGCACTGGAGGAGGAGGATGCGACCTGTTCTGAATCATAGGTAATACGCGAAAGCAAGGTACCGGTAGATTGCTGGTCAAAGAAAGCGACCGGCATTCTCATCATATGGCCGAACAGACGGCGGCGCATATGCATCACTACTTTGCCCGACACCCATGAAATGCAGTAGCTGGAAATGTAGCCACTGATACCACGAACGACCATCAGGCCGATAACAACCAGTGGCATCCAGAGAAGAATTGAGCGGTCAGCTTTACCAAAACCGTCATCCAGCAGCGGCTTGAGCAAGGACAGCATGAAAGTATCACTGGCGGCGTTAGCGACCAGAGCAACAGCCGCAGCGATAAGCCCGGCTTTAAAAGGTGTGATCATCGGCCACAAGCGGCGGAATGTCTGCCATGTGGAGAGATCTTTATCGTTCATCATGCAATATCAACCAGCATCGAAAGAAATAGCGGTCTATTCTACTCATTATCTACTGATACTCCAAACTGACGGTGATACCAACGTGGGATTAATTGCTCGCGTAAGCCTTTAATTGTCCAATAATCATCATAAATGAACAGGCTCAACTGGCCTGATTCAGACGTCGAATGCCAGTCATAGCGCGCTTTGTTGTATCTGCTAACAACTTTTTGCGCAGGCAGATGCCATTTATTGAAACGGGAAGCAGAAGCGAGTGAAGTAACAGGTTTAACCGTTCTCAGGAAGGGCGGAGTCGACGATGTATTGCTTCCATGGTGGGGTACCTGTAACACTGTCGCCTGTAAACCCTGACGCCATTTCATGATGAGAGCCTTTTCTGTTTCCGCTTCAATATCTCCCGTCAGCAGCAAACTAAATGCCCCTTCACTGACGCGAATGACGCAACTTTCGTTGTTTCCCGCATCAGCGACCTGCCGCTCAGGCCACAGCACGTTGAACATCAGCCCTTGCCAGCGCCATTGCTCACCAGCAATGCATTGCAAATGGCTGTGCCCCGATATTGAGTTTTCCCGAAGCCGGGCATCGGGATACCGGGTTTGTAATGACTCCAGTCCGCCACGGTGATCCATGTCGTTGTGACTGATAATTATCTGCTCAAGCTGAATATTTCGTCGGTTCAGGAACGGAATAATATTCTGCTCAGCAGCTGAACCCCCTTCCCATCTGTTACCAGTGTCATACAGAATCCCTTTTCCGTTTCTGCTGATGAGGACTGAAAGACCATGACCGACATCCAGCATATCGATCCGCCATCTTTCCGGCGGTAACCTGAGAAACCAGGTTACCGAAAGAGCAAGCAAAGAAAGCACAAGTGAAAAAGAGTGTTTAACAGGAATGAGGCGCCAGCAAATAATTATCAGCCACCCCAAAAGGCTCAACACCAGAAACGACTCACCAAGCGGAGTCCAGCCCGCGGCAAAAGGTTTTACCCCCCACATGGCCAGACTCAGCGATGAATCAGCGAGTTGCCAGACAATAATTTTCGCATTAATCAGCCAGCCCGCTGGCAGTAAATTTGTGAGTAAGGACAACAAAACTAAAGGCACGGTGATCAGTGAAACAACCGGTACCGCCCACATATTAGCCAAAAAAGAATAAGCATTAACTCCCTGAAAAATAGCAATTTGTATCGGTAAAAGAAGAAGTGTCATGCCCGTCTGTAAGTGACCCCAACGCAAGAATGACCAATACCAGGCATGCTGGAAACGTGCTGGAAGTGGCGCCCACTGGAACCAAAACACCAGCGAGGCCACTGCAAAACAGGATAACCAAAAGCTGTCTGACAGAAGATTCATGGGGTCTAAAAGCAGTAGCAGAGCCACTCCCCACAGCCAAATCTGCCATGGATGACAACGGATGCGAAAAAAACGAAGTGTCAGCCACATTGATACCGCCAGCGCAGCTCGCATAGCCGGTGCATTCCCACCCGACAGCCAGGCATAGGTCAGCATAAATGCCCCACTCACTATTAACGGGAAGCGATAGTCAATCATTCTTACCGGCAGATAAAATTGCAGACCACGCGCCAGCCACCAGCCAAACAAGGCGGCAATACCAATATGCAGCCCTGATATAGCCACCAGATGCGCGATCCCGGTTCTCTGCAACAAAAGTTTTTCCGGTCCCTGAATCAGCCCTTTCTCCCCAAAAGCCAATGCCACTAACACTGGCGTATTTTCCAGCTGCGGCATCCCCTGCTGTACCCGCCTGATAAATTGCTGACGAAGGGTGCTGTTATTATCAAGCAACACTGCACTGCGGATTGTCGCGGTCATAGGAGCATGCTGAGAAAGGGCCCAACGTTGTGCGTCAAAACCGCCTTCGTTGAGCAGGCTATGAACAGGACGCAAGCTGACCTTCAGCTGCCAGCGCTGACCGGCCTGCAGACTTTCCCCTCCCTCACGCCACTTTGTCATGAACATAAGAGGTGGGAAGATTCTCTGGCCTTCAAAATTTTCAATTTTGAAATACTGAGATTGTTCACTGGCATTCCCAAGATTGATAGTTTGCAGAGTTGCTGTCACGTTTCTGGACGCTCCCTGAAATGCATTTATCTGCTGTATCTGAAGTCCTCCCTGAAAAGCCCCCCAGCTGAAACTGAGCAATGCGAGCGCAGATATCCTTAATACTTTTTGCTTTCCTCCGGCTAAATACCAGGCGAGACCACATAAAGCCGTCAGAACACCCGCAGAAGGTATTTGTGGCAGAAATATCAGTGGCGACATGCCGGTTATGACGGCTGCCGCGGCCTCATCCGTTGAGATTTTTATTTTTCATACCCTTCCGTTTAACCACCAATACCTTCGGTGGCTTTCCGTGCCGGAGTATGATTTTCAGGCGAATGATGGACAAGCAGAAGACAGTATCAATGCGGGACATTACGCAAAATATCGAAGGGAGATGGGTTATGAAGGGTTAATTATCAGTAATAAAAGCAAAAAAAACGGCACCCCGAAGGGTACCGTTTACGTTCGCTATAGGCAGACATTTATGTTCAGGCCAAAGCCTTAACCATAAATATTCGCGCGATCACGCAACTCTTTGCCTGGTTTAAAGTGAGGAACATACTTGCCGTCCAGCTCAACTTTATCACCCGTTTTAGGGTTGCGCCCAACACGCGGAGCACGGTAGTGAAGAGAAAAACTGCCAAACCCACGGATTTCGATGCGTTCACCATCAGCCAAGGTTGCAGCCATATGCTCAAGCATCTCTTTCACTGCATCCTCAACAGCTTTCGCCGGGATATGAGAGTGCTGGCCAGCAAGTCTTTCAATAAGTTCAGACTTGGTCATAGTACCTCCAAGCTTTGCAGCTAAACTACCGTTTCGGGGCAACAGAGTTGCCCCCCGTCATTACTCGCCTTTTGCCGCTTTGAACGCTTCAGCCATAGCGTTAGAGAAGTTGCTTTCGTCTGGTTTGTTGTTAACAACAGCGATTGCATCTTTCTCGTCTGCTTCGTCCTTAGCACGGACGGACAGGCTTACTACGCGGTTCTTACGATCAACACCGGTGAATTTAGCTTCAACTTCATCACCAACGCTCAGAACCAGAGTTGCGTCTTCAATACGGTCGCGAGAAGCTTCTGAAGCGCGCAGGTAACCTTCTACGCCACCAGCTAATTCAACTGTAGCACCTTTGGCGTCAACTGCTGTGACTTTACCAGTAACAATAGTACCTTTCTTGTTAACAGACAGGTAGTTATTGAATGGATCTTCAGCCAGTTGCTTCACACCCAGGGAGATACGTTCACGTTCTGCGTCAACTTGCAGGACCACAGCTGCGATTTCGTCGCCTTTTTTGTATTCACGTACTGCTTCTTCGCCTGCAACGTTCCAGGAGATGTCAGACAGGTGAACCAGGCCGTCGATGCCGCCGTCCAGACCAATGAAGATACCGAAGTCAGTGATTGACTTGATTTTACCTTCAACACGGTCGTTCTTGTTGTGGGTCTCTGCGAATTGCTGCCATGGGTTGTTTTTGCATTGTTTCAGGCCCAGGGAGATACGACGACGCTCTTCGTCGATATCCAGAACCATAACTTCAACAACATCGCCCACGTTAACAACTTTAGATGGGTGGATGTTTTTGTTAGTCCAATCCATTTCAGAAACGTGAACCAGACCTTCAACGCCTTCTTCGATTTCTACGAAGCAGCCGTAATCAGTCAGGTTGGTAACGCGACCAGTCAGTTTAGTACCTTCTGGGTAACGTTTAGCGATAGCGACCCATGGATCTTCGCCCAGTTGTTTCAGACCCAGTGACACACGGGTACGTTCGCGGTCGAATTTAAGGACTTTAACAGTGATTTCATCGCCGACATTAACGATTTCGCTTGGGTGCTTAACGCGTTTCCAAGCCATGTCAGTGATGTGCAGCAGGCCGTCAACGCCGCCCAGATCAACGAATGCACCGTAGTCAGTGAGGTTCTTAACGATACCTTTAACTTCCATGCCTTCCTGCAGGTTTTCCAGCAGCTGATCGCGCTCTGCGCTGTTCTCAGACTCAATTACTGCACGACGGGAAACAACAACGTTGTTGCGTTTCTGGTCCAGTTTGATGACTTTGAACTCAAGATCTTTGCCTTCGAGATGCAGCGTGTCGCGAACAGGACGAACGTCTACCAGTGAACCTGGCAGGAACGCACGGATACCGTTCAGCTCAACAGTGAAACCGCCTTTAACTTTACCGTTGATAACACCGGTAACAGTTGCAGATTCTTCGTAAGCTTTTTCCAGCGTGATCCAAGCTTCATGACGTTTAGCTTTTTCACGGGACAGCAGAGTTTCACCGAAGCCGTCTTCAACAGCGTCCAGCGCAACATCAACTTCGTCGCCAACCTGGATTTCCAGTTCGCCCTGTGCGTTTTTGAATTGTTCTGCCGGGATTGCAGACTCAGATTTCAGACCGGCGTCAACCAGTACGATATCTTTGTCGATTGACACAACAACACCACGAACGATGGAACCAGGACGGGTTTCGATTGTTTTTAAGGATTCTTCAAAGAGTTGAGCAAAAGATTCAGTCATGTTGATAATCTTTAGGTTCTTAAGTTTAACGTCCATCTGGCTTCCTGCTGGATGGGGTTGTTTCAAATGCCCCGCTACAGATCCTTGCGGCGAGGTTAAAAAAAACTATAGCCAAAACTGGCACTGAATATTCTTCAGCACCAGATTACGGCTCGATTACCGGGTTTGTTTTTGCGGCAATCCTAGAATTTCTGTGGCATAAGCCAGCGCTTTTTCGATGACTTCATCAATGGACATGCTGGTTGAATCCAGCAATAACGCATCGGAAGCAGCCACTAAAGGCGCAATAGATCTATTACGATCACGATCATCGCGTTCTTTGATCTCGGCTAAAAGCCGTTCAAAGTTAACACTAAAGCCTTTTTCCTGCAACTGTAGCATTCTTCTGTTTGCACGCTCTTCGGAACTGGCATCCAGAAATATCTTTACAGGGGCATCAGGGAAAACCACGGTGCCCATATCTCGACCATCGGCAATCAGGCCCGGTGTATCGCGGAATGCGCGCTGCCGGCGCAATAATGCTTCACGAACGCGGGGAAATGCCGCCGCCTGAGACGCCGTATTCCCAACTGTTTCGGTGCGGATTTCGTTGGTAACATCCTCACCTTCTAAAATAACGTGTAACTGCCCATCCTGAGCCACAAAACGAACATCGAGATGTGCGGCAAGCGGAACGAGCGCCTCTTCTGAGACAATATCAACCTGATGATGCAAAGCCGCCAGCGCTAATACGCGGTAAATCGCGCCGGAATCGAGCAGATGCCAGTTAAAGGCTTCGGCCAGTGCCTTGCACAACGTACCTTTACCTGCACCACTTGGCCCATCAACGGTGATTACCGGGGCTAAAGCCGTCATTTTTGTCTCCTTTCGGTGGGGTATACCCGCTTCATTAGTCTCACAGGACTAATTCAGGAGCGGCATTATACGCTGCCTTTACGACAACTGTTACCCCACAATTTTCAGTTGCCTAAAAAGCGGACGGTTCTGAGCCTGAAAACAAAAAAACGGACATCGTGTGATTGATGTCCGTTCGCTCAGTGGCATTCACAGTGAAAGACTATGCCAGAGTGCTGATTCCTGCCAGACGTTCAAAATAGTCCGGGAATGTTTTCGCCGTGCATTTCGGGTCCAGAATAGTCACCGGCGTATCCGATAACGCCACCAGCGAGAAACACATCGCCATGCGGTGATCATTATAGGTTCCGATCTCGGCAAACTTCAGTGATTTTGGCGGTTCAACGCGAATATAATCTTCGCCCTCTTCCACTGTCGCACCGACTTTACGCAATTCTGTCGCCATTGCCGCCAGACGATCGGTTTCTTTAACGCGCCAGTTATAGATATTACGCAGCGTCGTCGGGCCTTCGGCAAACAATGCGGCGGTAGCAATGGTCATCGCGGCATCTGGAATATGGTTCATGTCCATGTCGATGCCTTTCAGCTCGCCACGGGTACATTCAATGTAGTCATCAGCCCAGTGAATGGTTGCGCCCATTTTTTCCAGCACATCTGCAAAACGGATATCGCCCTGCATACTGTTTTTACCGATACCGGTCACGCGAACCGTGCCGCCTTTGATCGCAGCTGCGGCCAGGAAATAGGACGCGGAAGACGCATCGCCTTCGACCAGATAAGAACCCGGGGACACATATTGCTGACGACCTTGAATGCTGAATTTCTGATACTGGTGGTTTTCCACTTCAATACCGAAGGTTTTCATCAGGTTAAGGGTGATGTCGATATAAGGTTTGGAAACCAGATCACCTTTAATCTGAATCGTCGTGTCGTTGTCTGCCAGCGGAGCTGTCATTAACAGCGCAGTCAGGAACTGGCTGGAAACGCTGCCATCAACACTGACGTCGCCACCACTAAAACCACCGCGCAGACGCAGCGGCGGATAATTTTCCTGCTCCAGATAATCAATCTGCGCGCCGCCCTGACGAAGTGCATCCACCAGATGACCGATCGGACGCTCTTTCATGCGCGGCTCGCCGGTCAGCACGACATCTTGTTCGCCCAGACATAGCGCCGCAGCCAGCGGACGCATTGCGGTGCCCGCATTGCCTAGAAAAAGTTCCAGACCTTTAGCGTTGGAAAAAGCGTGGCCCAGACCATCAATTTCGCATTCGGTACGATCCGCCGATAAACGATGCGTAACGCCCAGTTGCGTCAGTGCGGTGAGCATATGGCGAACATCGTCGCTGTCGAGCAGGTTAGTCAGGCGGGTAGTGCCCTGTGCAAAAGCAGCCAGTAAAAGTGCGCGGTTGGAAACACTTTTTGAGCCAGGTAAATTGATGCTGCCGTTAACCAGTGCAACGGGTTGTAATGTCAGGGATTCCACTCTTTCTCCAATTCTTCTTTTCATAAAATGACCCCGGACATTGAGCCGGGGTCATTTTTAAGGCTACTTACTTAAGCATTCTGCGGGCCCGAAAGTCAGCACGCTTAGCCGTGGCGTTTTTCAAACTCCGCCATGAAGTCGGTTAGTGCTTTAACGCCTTCAATCGGCATCGCATTATAAATAGATGCACGCATACCACCAGCCACACGGTGGCCTTTCAATGCCTGCAGACCGGCTTCCTGCGCCTGATCCAGGAACAGTTTGTCCAGAGAAGCATCAGCCATCTGGAAAGGAACGTTCATCCACGAACGGTTTTCCGCAGCGACCGGGTTACGGTAGAAACCGGTACGGTCGATAGCACCATACAACAGTTCGGCTTTCGCGCGGTTGCGTTTTTCCATTTCACGCAGACCACCTTGCTCTTTCAGCCACTTGAATACCATGCCTGATAAATACCACGCGAAGGTCGGCGGGGTATTGAACATAGAGTCGTTCTCAGCCAGCACGGTATAATCAAGAATGGAAGGCAATTCAGTGCGCGCTTTACCCAGCAAGTCTTCGCGAACGATAACCAGTGTCAGGCCGGCAGGACCGATGTTTTTCTGCGCGCCGGCATAAATCACACCAAAACGGCTGACATCAATCGGGCGGGAGAGAATGCAGGATGAGTAATCCGCAACGACGATTTTATCACCAAAATCAGGCATTTCGTCGATAGCGATACCATCGATAGTTTCATTCGGGCAGTAATGAACGTAGGCAGAATCTGCATTCAGCTTCCATTCATTCATTGGCAGAATGCCGCGTTTACCGTCAACGGTCGTCGTGACATCAATAACATTCGGTGTGCAATATTTTTTCGCTTCGTTGACTGCGCTGTGAGCCCAGTAACCACCATCAATATAATCGGCTGTGGATTTCTCACCCAGCAGGTTCATTGGCACAGCAGCAAATTGTGCGCGGGCGCCGCCGTGGCAAAAGAGCACTTTGTAGTTCGAGGGAATATTCAGCAGATCACGGATATCCTTTTCGGACTCTTCAGCAACCTGGATAAACTCCTTACTGCGGTGACTGATTTCCATCACCGAGGTACCCAGTCCGTGCCAGTTACAAAGTTCCTGTTCCGCACGACGCAACACTTCAGCCGGGATCATTGCCGGACCTGCACTAAAATTATAAACCTGAGTCATTTCCCCTCACCACTTCTCTGAGACAGCCACATAGTTGCCTTTAATTTACCGGTTTTATCATTGGAAACAAGCCATCTGTAACGGTTATTCCTCATGACCTGATAAAGCGCGTTGAGATCTGCGTCACAAGGTTATTTACTCCCTGGAAAGCTGATTTAACAGGATTATCTGTTCACACCCGCACAGTGCTCAGTGCTCTCACCCAGGTGATATTCTGACACCGTGGGCAGGTGGCTTTTTCACCTACTTTGAATGACTTAATCAGGCTGCACCGATGGCAGGCATAGAGCCCGCTGGTCATCATCAGGGTTTCGATATCGATATAATCTTCGGGTAAAACCGGCAACCCCGGCTCCACATCGTCTTCCTGACGGAAGTAAACGCTCAGGCCGCCATTGGCTTCCAGAAAAGCCAGCCGGACCTGTCCAAGATGTTCGACACCTTTTTGGCGCAACTCCATATAAAACTCGCCTTTGGTAATATTTTCCCTCGCCATGGTTTCCCACTCGAACATACCGTCGCGAATAATGATCAGCGGTTTGCCTTCCATCCAGTTCTGAAAATGGCGGCTTTTATCCATCAGCCAGGTAGAAAGACGGTAAAGCAGCAGGATGGAGAAGAAGACCGCAAACACCGGCAGCAAAGGTACATCGTCATAGAAAGTGACGTCACCGGCCGCAGAGCCCAGCGTCAGAATAATCACCACTTCGAATAAAGAAAGCTGGTTGACCCCGCGACGCCCGGTGAGTTTCAGAAATATAAACACCACTACAAAGATGAAAAAACAACGGAATGTTACCTCTCCCAGATACTCCAGAGGGAACTTATCCAGTGTCATACGTTTGATATCAAAAGCCTGCATAGATGCCTCACGGGAAGTGAAAACAGCGGCTTACGGACCGCGGATTTACAGACAAGCTTAGCGCGTTACAACGCGATTACATTCTTAACACGAATACATGGAGCTAATACGCAAAACCCCGTATCATTGCGCGTTTTTAGCACGCTCAAAAGTGAACTCAATGACGCAAACTTTTATTCCTGGTAAAGACGCGGCGCTGGAAGACTCCATTTCCCGCTTCCAACAAAAACTCACCGATCTCGGCTTTAATATCGAAGAAGCTTCTTGGCTGAATCCGGTTCCCCACGTCTGGTCAGTGCACATTCGCGACCGCGACTGCCCGCTGTGCTTCACCAACGGTAAAGGCGCCAGCAAAAAAGCTGCTCTGGCTTCTGCTCTGGGTGAATATTTTGAGCGTCTGTCGACCAACTATTTCTTCGCGGATTTCTATCTTGGCAAAGACATCGCCAATGGCGATTTCGTCCACTATCCGAATGAGAAGTGGTTCCCGCTGCCGGAAGATGACAGCCTGCCAGCTGGCATTCTGGATGAACGTCTGCACGATTTTTATGACGCTGAGAAAGAACTGGTTGCCAGTGATCTGATCGACCTGCAATCCGGCAATCCTGATCGTGGTATCTGCGCCCTGCCGTTTACCCGTCAGTCAGATCTGCAAACCGTTTATATTCCGATGAACATCATCGGCAACCTGTACGTTTCCAACGGGATGTCCGCGGGTAACACCGCTAATGAGGCGCGCGTTCAGGGTCTGTCCGAAGTCTTCGAGCGTTACGTCAAAAACCGCATCATTGCAGAATCCATCAGCCTGCCAGAAATTCCTGCTGAGGTTCTGGCGCGCTATCCGGGTGTGGTTGAAGCCATCGCCAAACTGGAAGAAGAAGGTTTCCCTATTCTTTCTTATGATGCTTCTCTGGGCGGCAATTATCCGGTTATTTGTGTGGTTCTTTTCAACCCGGCGAACGGCACCTGTTTCGCTTCCTTTGGTGCGCACCCGGATTTCGGCGTGGCACTGGAACGTACCGTCACTGAGCTGTTGCAGGGCCGCAGCCTGAAAGATCTGGATGTCTTCACTGCACCGACCTTCGATGACGAAGAAGTGGCCGAGCACGCCAACCTTGAAACTCACTTCATCGATTCAAGTGGTCTGATTTCGTGGGATATGTTCAAACAGGACGCAGACTATCCGTTTGCAGACTGGAGCTTCAGCGGCACCACTGAAGAAGAATTCGCCACTCTGATGGCTATCTTCGATAAAGAAGATGCTGAAGTGTATATCGCTGATTACGAACATCTGGACGTGTATGCCTGCCGCATTATCGTTCCGGGTATGTCCGACATCTATCCTGCAGAAGATCTGCTGCTGGCAAACAACAGCATGGGTGCGCATCTGCGTGACCAACTGCTGGCGTTGCCGGACAGTGACCTGCCAAAAGAAACCTATCTTGAGATGATTACTCAGCTCGATGATGAAGGTCTGGATGACTTCACCCGCGTGCGTGAACTGCTGGGCATTGCCAGCGGTAAAGACAACGGCTGGTACACGCTGCGTGTCGGTGAGCTGAAATCTATGCTGGCACTGGCCGGTGGTGATTTGGATCAGGCGCTGACCTGGGCTGAATGGGCGCATGAGTTCAACTCTTCCGTCTACAGCGATGAGCGCAACAACTATTACCGTTGTCTGCAAACTCTGCTGCAATTGTCCCTGGAAGAAGATCGCGAACCCGCACAGTACTACAACGCCTTCGTGAAAATGTACGGTCAGAAAGCGGTTGAAGATGCTTCTGCAGCTATCAGCGGTGAAGTTCGTTTCCATAGCCTGTTTGCAGTTGATCCTGAACTTAAAGCATTGCCAGCCCACCAGGCGCTGCTTGGCGCATACGAAAAACTGCAAGTCGCAAAACGTCGTCACTGGTCGGAAGCGTAATCAAACGGAGATGATGAATTGATTAAAGCCAGCGGGATTTCCTGCTGGCTTTTTTATTTATACATTCAATGCAGATCCTGCGCATGTGCTGCTCTCTTTGTCCGCAAAGGTTTGACTCAGCCATTAAAATGACGTGTAATTCCGCGCGAAATAATGTGCTTTTGGCGTTTTTACGACAAAAATATGACACTTATTTTTATGCATTTTTTTATGGGTTAAATCAAAGTGAAATTTACAGACTAAAAATAGTGATATTAATTAACATTAAAGCCTTATTATTAACCCGAAAGTAAAAATAATTTTGAGCACCCTCAACTTTATTTGCAAAAATTAAAATGTTTTTATATCAGCATTTTCAATGAGTTAACACTAAAACCACCCCTTCAGTAGTACGCCGAAAACCACCAAAAACCGCCTCGTATGATCCACGTCAATTTTTACGTTATACTGCTTTGCTAGTATCTCGTTGCGCAGTGCATAGCCCTGAATAAGAGAGTTAATGTGAAAGCTGACAACCCCTTCGATCTCATTTTACCCGCCGCTACAGCAAAAGTTGCTGAAGATGCCGGCGTTTATAAAGCCACCAAACAGCCGTTAAAAACATTCTTTTTAGCCATTACTGCTGGCGTCTTTATTTCTATTGCTTTTGCTTTTTATATCACCGCCACCACAGGCACCGGAACCGTACCTTATGGTCTTGCAAAACTCGTCGGGGGCATCTGCTTCTCACTGGGTCTGATGCTGGTCGTAGTGTGTGGCGCTGACCTGTTCACTTCCACTGTGCTTATCGTGATTGCAAAAGCCAGCGGTCGTATCACCTGGGGGCAATTGGCGTGCAATTGGGTCAATGTCTATATTGGTAACCTGATTGGCTGCCTGTTCTTTGTGGCTCTGATTTGGTTCTCCGGTGAATACATGGTCGATAATGGCTTGTGGGGCCTCAATGTCTTGCAAACCGCTGACCATAAAATGCATCACACATTTATCGAAGCCGTATGTCTTGGGATCCTCGCTAACCTGATGGTTTGTCTGGCGGTATGGATGAGTTACTCCGGCCGTAGCTTGATGGACAAAATGTTCGCCATGATTTTGCCAGTAGGTATGTTCGTCGCCAGCGGCTTTGAACACAGCATTGCCAACATGTTCATGATCCCTTTAGGCATCGTAGTGAAAAACTTTGCGACACCAGAATTCTGGCAGGCTGTCGGGGCAACACCGGCACAATTCGCAGAACTGAACATCTCTAACTTTATCATCGACAATCTCATCCCTGTGACCATAGGTAACATCATCGGGGGCGGTTTGCTGGTAGGGTTAACGTACTGGGTTATATATCTTCGCGATGAGAAGCACCACTGATACAACGTGGCAGTCTTGTTACGACAGTTTTACTCGTGATTTTTAAAGAAATCCAAATTAGAAGGTAGGTGCAAAATGTCCAAGCTCAATGAAAAATTGACCAACGCATGGCAAGGTTTTAGTGCTGGTGAATGGCAGAATGGCGTAAACGTCCGTGACTTCATTCAGAAGAACTACACACCGTATGAAGGTGATGAGTCCTTCCTGGCTGGCGCTACCGAAGCGACAACCACCCTGTGGGATAAAGTAATGGATGGTATCAAACTGGAGAACCGCACTAAGGCTCCTGTTGATTTCGATACTGACGTTGCCTCTACCATCACTTCTCATGATGCCGGTTACATCAATAAATCTTTGGAAACTATCGTTGGTCTGCAAACTGACGCGCCATTGAAACGTGCTCTGATCCCATTCGGCGGCATCAAAATGGTTGAAGGTTCATGTAAAGTTTATGGCCGTGAACTGGATCCAGCGCTGAAAAAAGTTTTCACTGATTATCGTAAAACGCACAACCAGGGCGTATTTGATGTTTACACCAAAGACATCCTGAACTGCCGTAAATCCGGTGTTCTGACTGGTCTGCCAGATGCGTATGGCCGTGGCCGTATCATCGGTGACTACCGTCGCGTTGCACTGTACGGTATCGACTTCCTGATGGCCGACAAATACGCACAATTCCAGTCTCTGCAAGACGACCTGGAAAATGGCGTAAACCTGGAAATGACCATCCAGCTGCGTGAAGAAATCTCTGAACAACACCGTGCTCTGGGCCAGATTAAAGAAATGGCTGCTAAATACGGTTGCGACATTTCTGGTCCTGCGACTAACGCACAGGAAGCTGTACAGTGGACTTACTTCGGCTACCTGGCTGCAGTTAAATCTCAGAACGGCGCTGCAATGTCCTTCGGCCGCGTATCTACTTTCCTTGACGTGTTCATCGAACGTGATATCAAAGCAGGCAAACTGACAGAAGAACAAGCTCAGGAACTGATTGACCATCTGGTTATGAAACTGCGTATGGTTCGTTTCCTGCGTACACCTGAGTATGATGAACTGTTCTCTGGTGACCCAATCTGGGCAACTGAATCTCTGGCAGGTATGGGCGTTGACGGCCGTACTCTGGTTACCAAAAGCAGCTTCCGCTTCCTGAATACCCTGTACACCATGGGGCCTTCACCTGAGCCGAACATGACCATCCTGTGGTCTGAAAAACTGCCAATGAACTTCAAAAAGTACGCAGCGAAAGTGTCTATCGATACCTCATCTGTACAGTATGAGAACGATGACCTGATGCGTCCTGACTTCAACAACGATGATTATGCTATCGCTTGTTGTGTGAGCCCGATGGTTGTGGGTAAACAAATGCAGTTCTTCGGCGCTCGTGCAAACCTGGCAAAAACCATGTTGTACGCAATCAACGGCGGCGTTGATGAAAAAATGAAAATCCAGGTTGGTCCTAAAGAAGCACCAATGATGGATGAAGTCCTGACCTTTGATAAAGTCATGGACCGCATGGATCACTTCATGGACTGGTTGGCTAAACAGTACGTGACTGCGCTGAACATCATTCACTACATGCACGACAAATACAGCTACGAAGCATCGCTGATGGCTCTGCATGACCGTGACGTTTATCGCACCATGGCGTGTGGTATCGCAGGTCTGTCAGTTGCTGCTGACTCCCTGTCTGCTATCAAATACGCAAAAGTTAGCACCATCCGTGACGAAGACGGCCTGGCTGTAGACTTCAAAATTGAAGGCGAATATCCACAGTTTGGTAACAACGATTCTCGCGTAGATGACATCGCTTGTGACCTGGTAGAACGTTTCATGAAGAAAATTCAGAAACTGCGTACCTACCGTGGCGCTGTAGCAACTCAGTCTGTTCTGACCATCACCTCTAACGTGGTTTATGGTAAGAAAACGGGTAATACTCCAGACGGTCGTCGCGCTGGCGCTCCATTTGGTCCAGGTGCTAACCCAATGCACGGTCGTGACCAGAAAGGTGCGGTTGCCTCTCTGACTTCTGTTGCTAAACTGCCGTTTGCTTACGCGAAAGATGGTATTTCTTATACCTTCTCTATCGTTCCAAATGCGTTGGGTAAAGACGATGATGTGCGTAAAGCAAACCTCGCTGGCCTGATGGATGGCTACTTCCACCACGAAGCGTCCATTGAAGGTGGTCAACACCTGAACGTGAACGTGATGAACCGCGAAATGCTGTTAGATGCGATGGAACATCCTGAAAACTATCCTCAGCTGACCATCCGTGTTTCTGGTTACGCAGTGCGTTTCAACTCACTGACTAAAGAACAGCAACAAGACGTTATTACTCGTACTTTCACCAAGTCCCTGTAATAACTCAGCCTTGTAATCTGGTCTGATAAAAGGCTCCACAGTGTGGAGCCTTTGTTTCATCTCTCCCTGCCCTGCACTGTCTGCACGACAGTCTGTTTTGCCAGAGCGCTATACGTTGTGGACCTCTGGCAAAGCAGTAGCACCATTGCTGACAATCAACCTTATTGATTGTCTGGTATCATAAACCTGTGGTTTCCAGTTTATCTCTGCCAGGCCAGCACCCGCACATGTAGACTGCTATTCATTGGTCAATATGGAGAATAACCCGCAATGTTAGTTCAAGGTCGCATCCACTCATATGAATCCTGTGGCACCGTTGACGGCCCAGGTATCCGTTTCATTGTTTTCTTTCAGGGCTGCCTGATGCGTTGCATGTATTGCCATAACCGCGATACCTGGGACACGCACGGCGGGACAGAGATCAATGTTGATGATTTAATGAAAGAAGTCGTGACCTATCGCCACTTTATGAATGCTTCCGGCGGTGGTGTGACGGCGTCAGGGGGCGAAGCCATCCTTCAGGCAGAATTTGTGCGCGACTGGTTCCGCGCCTGCCAGAAGGAAGGGATTAATACCTGTCTGGACACCAACGGTTTTGTCCGCCGTTATGATCCGGTGATCGACGAATTACTAGATGTCTCAGATCTGGTTATGCTCGATCTCAAGCAAATGAACGACGATATTCACCAGAATCTGGTCGGCGTTTCTAACCACCGTACGCTGGACTTTGCCCGCTATCTGGCAAAACGTAATCAGCGCACCTGGATCCGTTATGTTGTGGTACCGGGCTGGTCAGACGATGATGAGTCCGCGCATAAACTCGGCGAGTTCACCAAAGACATGACTAACATCGAGAAGATTGAACTGTTGCCATATCATGAACTCGGCAAACATAAATGGACGGCAATGGGCGAGAAATACGGACTGGACGGTGTCAATCCGCCGACCAAAGAAATCATGGAAAGAGTGAAAAACATTCTCGCCAGCTACGGGCATAAAGTTATCTATTAAACACAGATATCAAGCCCATTAAAAAGACGCCATTTGGCGTCTTTTTTGCTTTGTGAGAATAAGATTCTCAATGAAACCATATCCAAAATAATTGGAGTTGCACCAAGGTGGCAAGTGAGGAGACCCCGATGAGCTGACCTAAGTCAGTGATTCGGGTCCCGAAGCGTAGCTAACGTAGTTGCAGCTTCAAGAATGAAGGGTACTACGCTGCGGCCACAGGATTATGAGTATGATCCGCTTTACGCATCAGCATCATCAGATAGACCAGCGAAACCACTGCGATCATCACAAACAGCAAACGGTCAGAATAACTCTGCATCAGCATCGCGGTCATTGTCGGTCCCGCAAGGCTGCCGATGGTGTAACTCATTAGCAACGCCTGATTCATCGCCACCAGCTCATCAGCACTCACTTTCTCACAGGCCCATGACATCGCGACCGGATACAGCGTAAAGCCCGCACATCCGAGGATAAAAAGCGTCGGCGCCATCGCATACCCACTAAGCATGGCAATACTGCCGAGGATCACACAAAATATCTGGATGCGTAGAACCATCAGGCGACCATAGCGATCTGCCAGACGTCCTACCGGCCACTGTCCGATAATCCCCGCGCTGACCAGCAATGCCATCCAGTAACCTACGTTCGCATCACTCATTCCCTGATGCGCCAGGAACAGCGGCATCAGTCCGTAGAGTGAACCGAGGACAATACCGGAAATAATACAGCCATTTATCCCCAGACGTGCATTACGCCGTCTGAACATCGGCATCACCGCATGGCGCGGTTGTTCACTGTCCTGATCCTCAATATGTGTTAACAGCAAAGGCAGCATCGCAATCACAATCAGTGCAGTCACCCACGGTAAAACGCTGAAGATTGCCGTTGGTACGGTTCCGACCAGCAACTGCCCTGCTACCGTTCCGATGTAATACATGATCATATACGCCGCCAGCAGCTGGCCACGATTTTTGACTGTTCCGCTTCGTAACAGCGCACTTTCCACCACAACCCAGATCAGCGCACACCCAATCCCCGCGACGAAACGGGCCGAAACCCATGTCCAGAAACTCATGGATAGCGCCAGTCCTGCGGTGGCAACAGCAAATATTACACAGGAAAGGTAATAGCTTCGGTTGAAACCAATGCGTTTTATCAGCCCGCCTGCAAGCAAAGTGCCCAGCAGGTTACCGGTAAAATACGATGAACTGACCAGCCCGACCTGCCAGGTCGGTAGCTGTTCATGGCTGAGCCAAAGGGGTACCAGCGTGTTTAAAACGGCGATAGAAATCGTCAGCAAAAGGAGTCCGCACAAGAGCAGAGAAACGGGGCGAGAATAGGCGGACATAGGACGTTGATGACCACAAACAGGAGGAAATTGCGCGCATCATGCCACTGACGAATTAAAAGTCAATCTGGCAAAAATTGACCTGAGCACAAACTGCAGAGTGATGATTGAAATCGTTAATCAAGCGCGTGTATCAGGAATCATGATGCTTTAATGACAAGTCAATATCACCATGATAACAAACGAGTTTGCATTTACCGCAACCGTTACATTTTGCGCTATCAACGTTGGGTTGATTTTGTTGATTAAAAAATATTGCCGTGCGCGGACACGCAATTTCGCACATCCTGCACAAGTCATCCATGCGACCAAGACATTGCGGCAAAATCACCGGACGCAAACCAGTATCCATCACGACAGCGGCATCCAGCGCACCATTCTCGCAGGATGACGTACAGGCGCCACAAGCATCACATTCCGCATACTCAATGGCCAGTATAGCCTTCCCTTCACGGATACTCAAAATACCCACCGGGCAAGCCTCTGCACAGCGACCACAGCCATCGCATTTTTGGATAAACTGCGACTCTGCTATTGCCTGAGGCGGACGCGCGCACTGGCGAACCAGCAATGCTTTCTCCGGGCTGACAGTTTGTTCAACAGCCTGTTTTGCGGGTGACAACAAACCGCGGAATAATCCACGGCGGCTGACGGTTCTGCTGCTCATCCAGGTCCGGTAGAAACCAGCGTCGCGTGGATCGCTCATCAGAAATACAGATCCGCTGTTTTCACATCCAGACCCTGCTGCTGGATCCAGCCAAAGAGCGTGGATTCCGCCAGTACAGCCACACCCACGTAAAACGGATGATCAGCTTTCTGCCGCAACAATTCCAGATAACGCCCTGACCACGGCAACAAATGCATTGTCAGAAATTCATTCAACAATGCCGGAGAGTTTTCCGCCAGCCACGCAGACATCATCAGTAGTAAACCAATGTGATCCTCTGGTTCTGCCTGTGTCAGGTGCGGTTCGATGCCGTTTTCGCGCATCCACTGCCGGAGCACCAGCGTTGAATCGCCAAACACGACAGACTCTTTGTCCAGATAGACCGAGCCCCACGGCGGTGCTGGCAGCGCGTAAGGGCCTACAAACAGGCGCTGATAGGCGTCCGCGAGGCTTTCTTGCGCCTGATCAATCTGGCTGAAATATTCATTCACCTGCACTTTGGCATCTTCAGTGGCACAGGGCCACAAGGGTGCCCATTCGCTGTTTTCCAGTAATGCAATTAAAGGCTGAACTTCGCGGGAATCTGGCGGATAAAATAATACGGCACCTAAAATCTTACCGGTTAAACTGATTGATTCTGCTGACATAATTCACTCTGCTTAGAGAGAACACGCCATCGCAAGCGACGTGTTCTCTGATAAATCGGACTACTGATCATTTAGCCGCTGACGGCCATTCCCACAGTCATATGCAAACCATAGAAAATGGCGCGACCAATCAGCTCACCGGCAAATACCAGCACGAACGCCAGAATCATTGATGCCAGTGCCGGACGTTTGCGCATAATCAGCGGACAGAACCAGCAGCCGAGACCGAGAATTACCAGCACCAGCCGCCAGACTGACAGCGAACCGTATTGCGGGATCAGGGCAGAAGCCGCCTGAACAGAACTGTTGATGCCTGCCAGACTTGCGCTTTGCAGCATAACGACTGCCATACTCACGACCAGCGCAGCAAGACTGATAACCGGCAACAGGCGCAGCCCGCAACCACTGATATTCGCACCACGAAGCAGCAGATAACCCAGAACCGGACCACCGATCAGCACCGTCAGCCCGAAATGGAAGAAGGTATACGCATTATCCCAGGTCGGCACGGTATCAATTTCATAAACGCGGCACATTGCGTAGACAAAGCCGATACCCGCCAGCATGGTGACGATCAACCAGATTTTGCCCAGTACGCGCGGCATCTTATTAACCATCGCCAGCAGCCAGTAAATCCCGCCTAAGGCAAAGAAGAATGATCCGCTACCGATTTCGTTGCTCAGCGGTGACGCCCCCAGCCGGTTCAGCGAGTTAAATGCACGCAGGGGTGAGCCCAGATGCAGAACTGAAGCGATAAAAGCAATCGCCATTAGTGCCCACAGGAAGAACATCGAAAGATGTATCCTTCGGACCTCTTCTTTACTGCGTTGGGTGAGAAGCGCGATAGCCAGCACAATAAATGCACCCACTACACACTGCCCCAGAACCGTAAAGACCATTAAAGGCCATTCATGCCATCCGTTTCCCATCTCAAACCTCCTTCGGGTTAGCCAGATAACCCGTGGTATCGCCTACAGGACGGCAATTCGCATTGGGTTTGATGACGATATTTGGGTGAGTAAAATGTGAAGCCGGCAACGGAGCCACTTCAGCCAGATCACCGTATTTTGCACGCAGCTCTTCAATCGGCGCCATATCCAGCGCACGTAACGGGCAGGATTCCACACAAATCGGTTTCTTACCTTCCGCAATACGCTCATAGCAGCCGTCACATTTGGTCATATGACCTTTGGCTTCGTTGTACTGTGGCGCACCGTACGGACACGCCATGTGACAATAACGGCAACCGATGCAAACGTCTTCGTTCACCACCACGAACCCATCTTCACGCTTATGCATCGCGCCACTCGGACACACTTTGGTACAGGCTGGATCTGCGCAGTGGTTGCAGGAAATCGACAGATAATACGCGAAGACATTCTGATGCCAGCCATCGCCGTCCTTCTGCCAGTCGCCACCGGCATATTCATAGATGCGGCGGAAACTGACGTCCGGCGTTAAGTTTTTGAAATCTTTACAGGCCAGTTCGCAGGTTTTGCATCCTGTGCAGCGGCTTGAGTCAATATAAAAACCATATTGAGTTGTCATGTTTTACTCCGTTAAACCTTAGCCACTTGCACAAGGTTGGTATGAGAGGGGTTACCTTTCGCCAGCGGTGAAGGTCTTTGAGAAGTCAGTACGTTAATGCTACCCGCACGGTCAATCTTTTTGCTGTCAGGGGAATACCAGGCACCTTCTCCGAGCGCCACAACGCCCGGCATCATGCGCGGCGTCACTTTGGCAGCAATCTGAACTTCGCCACGATCGTTGAAGATGCGGATCATGTCGCCGTTGGTGATGCCACGCTGCGCAGCATCCATCGGGTTGATCCACATTTCCTGCCGGCATGCGGCTTTCAGCACATCAACGTTGCCGTAAGTGGAGTGCGTACGCGCCTTGTAGTGGAAACCGGTCAGCTGTAACGGATATTTGCTGGCCAGCGGATCGTCATAGTTTTCGAAACCAGCGGCATAGACCGGCAACGGATCAATGACATCGTCTTTAGAGAGTTCCCACTCAGAGGCAATTTTCGCCAGTTCCGCGGAGTAGATTTCGATTTTGCCAGACGGCGTGCTCAGCGGATTGGCCGCCGGATCTTCACGGAATGCTTTGTAAGCGACGTGATGCTGTTCAGGATCGCGTTTTTTGAACATGCCCTGTTTGCGGAAGGTGTCGAAATCTGGCAGTTCAGGCAATGCTTCACGGGATTGCTGATACAAATGACGCAACCACTCCTCCTGCGTACGGCCTTCGGTGAACTGCTGCTCAACACCCATACGGCGGGACAACTCGCTGGTCATCTCATAAATGTTTTTGCACTGGAAGCGAGGCGTGATCGCCTGATCAGCAAAAATGATGTAATCCATGTTGCCGCACGACGCATCGAGGCAGAAATCCATCTGCTCAGAGGCGGTACAGTCAGGCAGGATAATGTCGGCGTATTTCGCCGAAGACGTCATGTGGTTATCAATCACCACAATCATCTCGCATTGCTGGTCATCCTGCAGAATATTGTGTGTGCGGTTGATATCAGAATGCTGGTTAATCAGGCAGTTACCAGCGTAATTCCAGATAAATTTGATCGGCACATCCAGTTTCGCTTTTCCGCGTACGCCATCTTTAGTGGCAGTCATTTGCGGACCACGCACAATCGCGTCCGTCCACATAAACATGGATATGCTGGTCTGAACCGGGTTTTCGAGCGTTGGCATACGAACAAACGGAATTTCGTAAGAGCCTTCGCGGGCACCGGAATTGCCGCCATGAACGCCGACATTACCGGTCAGAATTGCCAGCATAGCGATCGCACGGGTGGCAATCTCACCATTTGCATGACGCTGCGGCCCCCAGCCCTGGGTGATAAATGCCGGTTTCGCCTGACCGATTTCGCGCCCCAGCTTGACGATTTTATCGACAGAAATACCGGTGATTTTTGATGCCCATTCCGGCGTTTTTGCCACGCCATCGGGGCCGGTTCCGAGAATATACGCTTTATAATGTGCATTCTGCGGGACACCTGTCGGTAATGTTTTTTCGTCATAACCGACGCAATATTTGTCGAGGAAAGGCTGATCGACCAGATTTTCAGTGATCATGACATGCGCAAGCGCCGCAGCCAGTGCGCCATCCGTACCCGGTCGGATCGGCACCCATTCGTCTTCACGGCCGGCACCGGTATCGGTATAACGCGGATCGACAATGATCATGCGGGCGTTGGAACGCTGACGTGCCTGTTCGAGGTAATACGTCACCCCGCCGCCGCTCATGCGCGTTTCGCCCGGATTATTACCAAACAGCACCACCAGTTTGCTGTTTTCGATATCAGACGGGCTGTTGCCATCCGCCCAGCCACCGTAGGTATAATTCAAACCGGCAGCGATTTGTGCCGAACTGTAGTCACCATAATGATTCAGATAACCGCCGCAGCAGTTCATCAGACGGGCAATCAGCGTTTTACCTGGCGGCCATGAACGGGTCATGGTGCCACCCAGCGTGCCGGTGCCATAATTCAGATAAATGGCCTCATTGCCATAACGGCTAATTATGTCTTTCAGGCTGCCAGCCAGGGTATCGAACGCTTCGTCCCAGCTGATTGGCTTGAATTTACCCTCGCCACGTTTCCCTACACGCTTCATCGGATACTTCAGGCGGTCAGGGTTATAAACACGGCGACGCATGGAACGCCCGCGCAGACAGGCGCGAACCTGATGCAATCCTTCATAATTATCATCACCGGTATTATCGGTTTCGACATAACGGATCTCGTTATCAACGACGTGCATTCTTAGCGGACAGCGGCTGCCGCAGTTTACGGTGCAGGCACTCCAGACAATTTTCTCGTCTGCGGTTTTAACCGAATCCTGACGTGTTTCAGCACGTATTGATTTAAACGGCAGTGATATGCCCCCGACGGCAGCTGCCATGCCGGCGAGCGTAGTTCCCTTAACCAGGTCACGGCGACTGATCCCTCCGCCTGAACCCGTTTTCTTACTGTTTGAATCCGACATTACTTACTCCGTTGCGCCCTCATCTGAAGGGCGAAAATTTAACAACCATGTCATTGAGCCTGGCTCCTGGGCCGTAGCTTCTTTAGACTTTTTCTATTTGAATCAAATTCGTATGCTGAGGATTTCCTTTCGCCAGCGGGGACGGGCGTTGAGTCGTCAGCGTATTCATGCAGGCACCATGGTCAATACGGTCACCATTCATATTGGCCTGATGCCATGCGCCCTGCCCCATAGCAACAACGCCGGGCATGATGCGCGGCGTTACTTTGGCTGCCACACGCACTTCGCCACGGTCATTAAACACTTTCACTTTGTCACCGTTCTCAATACCACGGGTTTTGGCATCCAGCGGATTGATCCACACTTCCTGACGGCATGCAGCCTGCAGCACGTCGATATTGCCGTAAGTGGAATGGGTGCGGGCTTTGTAGTGGAAACCGAACATCTGTAGAGGGAACTGGCTGCGTTTCGGGTCATCCCAGCCTTCAAAGGTTGAGGCATAGACCGGCAGCGGACTGATTGTTTCGTCTTTTTGCAGCTCCCATTCGCTGGCAATTTTCGCCAGTGCCGAGGAATAAATTTCGATCTTTCCTGAGGGTGTTTTCAGCGGATTAGCGACAGGATCCTGACGGAATTTTTTATAGGCCACAAAATGCCCTGCCGGATCTTTACGTTTATAAATTCCCATTTCACGCAATTCTTCATACGCAGGTAACGCCGGGTCTTTCGCCAGCATTTTGGTGTACAGATACTGCAACCATTCCCGCTGGGAGCGGCCTTCGGTGAATTTGTTGTAAACATCCGGACCAAGACGACGCGCCACTTCGCTCATCATCTCGTAAATTCCTTTGCGCTCGAATTTGGCAGAGGTCGCGGGCTGGATGAAAATCAGGTATCCCATATTGCCGGCGTAATCGTTGGGAATAATGTCTTCCTGTTCGACGGTCATAAGATCCGGCAGCAGGATATCGGCGTACTTCGCCGATGATGTCATGAAGTTTTCCAGCACCACGATCATTTCGCACTGCGAGTCATCCTGCAGAATATCGTGGGTTTTATTGATATCGGAATGCTGGTTGGTGATGGTGTTACCGGCATAGTTCCAGATGAATTTGATCGGCACATCCAGCTTGTCTTTACCGCGCACGCCATCTGCTTTGGCAGTCATTTCAGGTCCGCGCGCAATGGCATCGGTCCAGCTAAAACAGGAAATCTGTGTTTTCACCGGATTTTCCAGCACCGGCATTCTTTCGATAGTAATGGTATAGGTTGATTCACGCGCACCGCTGTTACCACCATTGATACCGACATTGCCGGTCAGAATCGGCAGCATAGCGATAGCCCGGGACGTCAGTTCACCATTGGCCTGACGCTGCGGGCCCCAGCCCTGAGAAATATAAGCAGGTTTGGCTTGTCCGATTTCCCGGGCCAGTTTAACGATGCGATCCACAGGAATGCCGGTAATACGGGATGCCCATTCAGGCGTCTTCGCCGTCGCATCTTCGCCCTGACCGAGAATGTACGCTTTGTAGTGGCTGTTTACGGGTGCATCCGCGGGCAAGGTTTTTTCGTCGTAGCCCACGCAACAGGCATCGAGGAAAGGCTGATCAACCATGTTTTCGGTGATCAGCACATGTGCAAGACCGGCGACCAGTGCAGCATCGGTTCCCGGACGGATCGGGATCCACTCATCTTCACGGCCTGCAGCAGTGTCGGTGTAGCGCGGGTCGATCACGATCATACGGGCACTGGAACGCTGACGCGCCTGCTCCAGGTAATAGGTGATACCGCCACCGCTCATGCGTGTTTCGGCAGGATTGTTACCGAAAAGCACCACCAGCTTACTGTTTTCAATATCTGATGTGCTGTTGCCATCATTACTGCCATAAGTGTATGGCATGGCGCAGGCGATTTGCGCGGTACTGTAAGTCCCGTAATGACTGAGGAAGCCACCGTAACAGTTCATCAGGCGGGCAACCAGCGAGGCGTAAGGGGAAGAACGGGTGATATTGCCGCCGACAACGCCGGAGGTGTAGTTGATGTACACGGCCTCATTGCCATATTTAGCAACAATACGCTTCAGGTTATTGGCGATTTCATCAAAGGCTTCTTCCCAGCTGATGCGCCTGAATTTACCTTCACCACGTTTACCGACGCGCTTCATCGGGTAATTCAGACGCTCCGGATGGTTCATTCGCCGGCGGATTGAGCGGCCACGCAGACAGGCGCGAACCTGATGGTCACCGTAGATGTCATGTCCGGTATTATCAGTTTCAACCCAGTACACTTCATCATCACGTACATGTAATCGCAGGGCGCAGCGGCTGCCGCAGTTAACCGAGCAGGCACCCCAGACCACTTTGTCTTCAGGTGCGGAATTTTTCGCCTCACCCACAGCCTGTGCCAGTGCTTTGCGGCTGAATGGCAGAGATACGCCGCCCGCGGCAATGGCCAGTCCTGCCAGCGTTGATGTTTTCATCAGCGTCCGGCGGCTGATACCACTTTTTATCGTGATGACTTCAGGTTCGATTACCGACATTTTCCTGCTCCGGTCATAAAGTAGTTACCCACTCAGAATGCAGGGATACTACTAATAAGGAGGTAGGAAACTTTGTCTGCTATCAAAAAAGGCAGGGTTGTGTTGGCGGAAATGAGGAATTCTTAACGCAGCGCACGATTTTATGCATAAAAAAAGCGCCCTCAGGCGCTTTTTCGCTATATTACTGCATATATAACGGGATTAGCCGATATATTCTAAATCGCCCATATAAGGACGTAATACTTCCGGCACTTCAATACGGCCGTCAGCTTGCTGGTAGTTTTCCAGCACAGCCACCAGCGTACGACCCACAGCCAGACCAGAACCATTCAGGGTATGAACCAGACGTGGTTTTTTGTCAGTTTTGCTGCGGCAACGCGCCTGCATACGGCGGGCCTGGAAATCACCCATGTTTGAACATGAAGAAATTTCGCGGTAAGTATCCTGCGCTGGCAGCCAGACTTCCAGATCGTAGGTTTTGCATGAGCCAAAGCCCATGTCGCCGGTACACAGCAGAACTTTGCGGTACGGCAGATTCAGCAACTGAAGCACTTTTTCTGCATGACCAGTCAGTTCTTCCAGAGCATCCATCGATTCTTCCGGACGAACGATTTGTACCATCTCGACCTTGTCAAACTGGTGCATACGGATCAGACCACGTGTATCACGACCGTAAGACCCGGCTTCTGAACGGAAGCAAGGCGTGTGCGCCGTCATTTTCAGTGGCAGAGAATCTTCTTCAAGAATTTCATCACGCGTCAGGTTGGTCAATGGAACTTCAGCCGTCGGTATCAGCGCATAGTTGCTGCTGCCCGCTTCTTCACCCAGCGGTTTAGTATGGAACAGGTCTTCGCCAAATTTCGGCAACTGACCAGTACCGTACAACGTTTCCTGGTTGACCAGATATGGAACGTAAGTTTCCAGATAACCGTGCTGTTCGGTGTGCAAGTCCAGCATGAACTGGGACAGTGCGCGATGCATACGGGCGATTTGCCCTTTCATCACCACAAAACGCGCACCGGTCAGCTTAACAGCCGCGGCAAAATCAAGACCACCGGCCATTTCGCCCAGCGACACGTGATCACGGACAGTGAAATCGTACTGACGCGGCGTGCCCCAGCGGCTCACTTCCTGATTGTCGTTTTCGTCTTTACCAGCAGGTACGGAATCATCAGGCAGGTTCGGAATAGCAGAAGCGATATCACGGATATCATTTTGCAATGCTTCCAGTTCAGCCTTCGCGGCATCCAGCTTCTCACCCAGCGTATTCACTTCCAGACGCAAAGGTTCGATGTCTTCGCCACGGGCTTTTGCCTGACCGATAGTTTTCGATCGTGCGTTACGTTCAGCCTGGAGAGTTTCCGTTTCTACCTGCAAGACTTTGCGGCGTTCTTCCTGAGAACGCAGCGTTTCCACATCGAGTTTAAAACCTCTGCGAGCGAGTTTTTCTGCAACTGCGTCTAGCTCATTACGCAGCATATTGGGATCGAGCATGCTAATCCTGTACGTGTCATTATTGAATGTTATTTTGACGATGCACGCTGACTGAAACGGCAGCGTGTCAAAGAGTTATCACGGGTAACCTTACCGCAACGATAAAGTTAGCGGTAGCGTTTTGTCGGGCTATTTTGATCTTGCTCGGCAAGCCATGCCAGCTTTTCGCCGATCTTGCCTTCCAGCCCGCGTGACGTCGGGTAATAATACTGCGTACGGGCCATTTCAGGTGGGAAATAATCTTCGCCCGCTGCGTAGGCGTTGGGTTCATCATGTGCATAACGATACTCCGCACCCAACCCCATTTCTTTCATCAGCTTGGTCGGCGCATTACGCAGATGTTCCGGTACATCGTAATCTGCCATTTCGCGCGCATCGCGCATCGCCGATTTGAACGCAGTATAAACCGCATTACTTTTCGGCGCACACGCCAGATACACAATCGCCTGAGCAATCGCCCGTTCACCTTCCGCCGGACCGACGCGCGTGAAGCAATCCCAGGCAGCAAGCGCCACCTGCATACCGCGCGGATCCGCATTACCGACATCTTCTGAGGCAATCGCCAGCAAACGGCGCGCCACATACAGCGGATCGCCGCCGGCAGTGATGATTCTGGCATACCAGTAAAGTGCGGCATCAGGCGAGGAGCCACGGACTGATTTATGCAACGCAGAGATTAAATCGTAAAAACGGTCGCCTTTATTATCGAAACGCGCGCTGCGCTCACCGGCTATTTCCGTGAGCAATTCTGGCGTTAACGTCCGGTAACCTTTGGCGTCAATTTCGGCCATATCGGCCATCATCTCAATACTGTTCAAAGCACGGCGCGCGTCACCATTCACCAGTTCGGAAAGCATGCGGCGGGTTTCCGGCGGGACACGGATTTTTTCATTGGCATAACCGCGCTCAGCGTTGGTCAGTGCCTGATCGATCACTTTCTCAATATCTTCCGCTGTCAGTGATTTGAGCAGATAAACACGTGCGCGGGAAAGCAATGCGGAATTGAGTTCGAACGAAGGGTTTTCAGTCGTCGCACCAATGAACGTTATGGTGCCGTCTTCTATGTGCGGCAGGAAAGCATCCTGCTGACTTTTGTTGAAACGATGGACCTCATCAACGAACAAGATCGTTCGCCGCCCGGCATCACGATTCTGCCGGGCACGTTCAATCGCTTCACGGATATCTTTTACGCCTGATGTGACCGCCGAAATACGCTCAACATCGGCATTAGCATAGCGGCCAATCAGTTCTGCCAGCGTCGTTTTCCCGGTACCCGGTGGCCCCCATAAAATCATCGAATGCAGCTGCCCTGCTTCAATCGCCCGCGGCAGAGGTTTGCCCGGCGCTAACAGATGCTGCTGCCCGATATATTCTGCAAGGGTTACTGGCCGCATACGGGCGGCCAGTGGCTGGAATTCGTTTTGGGAAAAATCGAGTGACAGATTACTCAAACTAACCTCACTGACGCTGGTCATCCACCGTCACACCCTTAGGTGGAGTAAATTTAAATTTAGCATCATCTACAGCCGCATTTTGCTCACCCTTCAGGGTATAAGCACTTTTTTGGCCGTCCTGCTCAACCGCAGTAAAACTTTTGATGGTGCCGGTCGGCGTGACTGTGATTGCAAATTGCTTCAGATTGCCGGTAGAAGCTTTTGGCGTTAATTCAAAATCATCGCCTTTCTGCTTCACGTTGTATTTAGCCCAGTCGCTGCTGTCGTTACGGGTGATCAGCATGAACGGCGTATTGCCGGTCGCGTTTTTCAGCCAGGTCGCCGTGACCTGCTCAACGAACGGGTTGTAGAACCACAGGGTTTTGCCGTCAGAAACCAGAATGCTTTCATCTGGCGTCGTCATATGCCAGTTAAACAGGTTCGGACGTTTGACCCAAAGCTGACCTTCGCCCTGCTGGACGGCTGCACCATCATCGCTTGTGACAGTCTGAGTGAAGCTGGCGTGGAAAGTATTGAGTTTGCCCAGACGGGATTTGAGATCACTGCTGGCGTCCGCTAATACGGAAGCGGAGGTAAATGCGGTCAGTAAACACCCTACCATTAACAATTTTTTCATTCTTATACTTACCTCAGAAATCCATAAACTTCAGACGATGCCTTTTACACAGGCAAAAGACGTATGGTGCGAACTCTATCCGAGGCAGCGCTCCGGTGGTAGCTCAATCATCTGAAAAACATGTGTTTTACGCATCTTTGCAAATATCCTTCATCATTCGAACTGCCTCTGCGTTGGCTGCCTTCTATCACCCCGGTCACTTAGTAAGCTAAGCTCCCGGGGTTCGGTCAGTACCGCCCTGACTCAGCCCGAATGACTGTGGACATTAATTTTGGAAGGATTTACTCATGCGATGGCGGTGCCAGTACTTCACGGTTGCCGTTATGACCCGGCGTACTGACAATGCCCTGCGCTTCCATTTGTTCAACGATACGTGCCGCGCGGTTGTAACCAATACGGAACTGACGCTGAACGCCTGAAATTGATGCACGACGTTTGTCGACGACGAATGCCACAGCCTGATCAAACAAAGCATCAAGCTCTTCATCACCGTCCAGACCTAAACCGCCACCTTCACCATCGTCACCACCGGAAACAATGCTTTCGATGTATTTCGGACGACCGCGGGCTTTCCAGTCCTGAACTACCGCATGAACTTCCTGGTCACGGACGAACGCACCGTGAACACGCACCGGAATCGAGGAGTTTGGCGCCATGTACAACATGTCACCCATCCCTAACAGTGATTCAGCACCGCCCTGATCCAGAATGGTACGGGAGTCGATTTTACTCGACACCGTAAAGGCGATACGGGTCGGGATGTTCGCTTTAATCAGACCGGTAATCACATCGACAGAAGGTCGCTGCGTCGCCAGAACCAGGTGAATACCTGCGGCACGGGCTTTCTGGGCCAGACGCGCGATCAGTTCTTCTACCTTTTTACCGACGGTCATCATCAGATCGGCAAACTCATCGACCATCACCACGATAAACGGTTCTTTTTGCAGGTATGGCGGCTCAGCAGCCATGCCATCACCCGGCTTCCAGAATGGATCAGGAATTGGACGTCCCATCGCTTCCGCTTCCAGAATTCGTTCGTTATAGCCCGCAAGGTTACGTACACCCAGCGCCGACATCAGTTTATAGCGACGTTCCATCTCGCCGACACACCAGCGCAGCGCATTGGCTGCATCTTTCATATCGGTGACGACTTCAGTCAGCAAATGCGGAATGCCTTCATATACCGACAACTCGAGCATTTTCGGGTCGATCATAATGAAGCGCACATCTTCCGGCTTGGACTTGTACAGCATACTCAGGATCATGGCGTTAACGCCGACAGACTTACCGGAACCGGTCGTACCGGCCACCAGCAAGTGAGGCATTTTCGCCAAATCGGCAATAACCGGCTCACCCGAAATATCTTTACCCAGCACAATCGTCAGCGGAGACGTACTTTCTTTAAATTTCGCACAGTCCAGCACTTCCCGCAGATACACGGTCTGACGTTTCTTGTTTGGCAATTCCAGGCCGACATAAGGCTTGCCGGGAATAACTTCCACGACACGCACCGCAACGGCAGACAATGAACGTGCAAGGTCACGCGAAAGGTTAGAAATACGCGCGGCTTTAACGCCCGGCGCCAGATCCAGTTCGAAACGTGTAATGACCGGACCCGGTAATTTGCCGACGACGTCTGCTTTGATGCGGTAATCATTCAAGCGGGCTTCGATAAGGTTACCCATCTGTTCCAGCGCGAACTCGTCCACAGGTTCCGCTTCCGCCGGAGGCGATGTCAGCAAATCCAGTGATGGCAGCGGCGTAGTCGGTTTCACCAGCGGCTGTTCATTACGCATCAGGAACGGGTGGATCAGGCTGTCCATGTCAGGCTGCGCCGATGGCGATGACTGACGTGGCGCTTCATATTCCTGCGCATGTTGAACCGGTTCCGAAGCCCCAGCGCGCTGATAAGGTTGCTGAGCAAACGCGGCAGGTTGCGGTTCTTCTTCCGCTTGGGCTGACAACGTGAACAATGGCTCAGACGGCGTATCGTCCACCAGATCAGCCATTGGCGAGAAGCTGAAAGCATCGTGCTGACTGAGTTTCATCGCGGCAGCAGCAAAATCATCGGCAGGAGAATGGGAAATTTCTTCCTGATTATTTTGCGAATGATGATGCTGAACCAGACCGCTTTGCGGCTCGACTTCTTGCTGATAACGAGCCTGCTCGCGCGCAGCGAAAGCACTGCGTAATTCAGCTTCCTGCAAGGCGGCTTCAGCGTCCGGTTCACTTTCAGTCACCGCATCGCCGTAACGCTCTTGCTGCTGTTCGGCAAACGCCTGCTGCAATGCGGCTTCCTGCCTGGCTTCCTCGTCGGCCTGAGCCAGAGGATCGTTATGCCAGATTTCCTGCCCGGTATTTTGCTGGGCCGCAGCTTGCGCGTTTTCCTGTTGTTCGGCCATACGCTGAGACGGCAACTTAATGCCGTACGACGCCAGCTCGCGACGCGTTGGAATACGCACCGGATTTGGACGCGGCAATTCTGGGCCAAACCCTTTTTTCACCTGCGGATTTTCATCACTCACAGCGCTGAAAGCAGGCATAAAGGTATTGGTTGCAGAAGATGCCGCAGACTGCCCTGCCTGAGCCAGACCCGTAGCAAGTGCAGCCGTAGCGGCAACGCTGGCGGCCTGCGCGGCATCGGGTACCGGCGAACTGAAATCAAACGGTGAACGACTGGGTTCAACGGCTGTTTGCCAGTTCCCGAGACTCGGGCCATCTTCCTGATTGCGCTCAACCGGCGCAGGAGAAGGTGATTGCTGTACCGGCTGCGGATGGCGCGGCACCGGCGTTTCTTCCGGAATTTCGAAATTATAGAGCGGCGGCGCGGTTGAAACCGGCGTAGACGGATAAGGTGAAATCTCAGCCACCGGCGGTTCTGCAGCATAAGGATCAGCTGCTGGCGCTGGTGTCACGACCGAAGCCGCTTCAGCGACTGCTGCGGCTGTTTCAGGAACAGCAGAAGAAACAGGAGCAGAAGGTGCTGGTGCTGCTGGATGCTCATTAACTGAAGGCGCAGAGAACAGGACGTCATCGTCATCGGTATCAGCAGTCACTGCGGCAGCCGCAGGAATCGCTGCTGTTGCCGCTGCACCTGCGACGGCAGGAGCAACTTTAGCTACCGGTTTGGCTTCGTCGTCTTCGAGTAACGGATCGTCGTGCTCGTCGTAGTCATAATCATCGTCACGACGGGAACGGTTGGTCACGATGTTGGTGACACCGAGCACGGCACCGCCAATTTTCTCGGCAATGGTCAGCCATGACCAGCCGGTAAACAGTGTCAGTCCGGCTGCCCACACACATAACAACACCAGCGTCGCACCCACGTTGTTGAAATACGGCGTCATCGCTGTACTCAACAAACTGCCGATGACACCACCGGAAGCGAAGTAGTAAAGGTCATCAATATTGACTGATGCCAGACCACAAGACGTGACAATGAGCGCCAGCGTCCCGATAAGGCGCAGCGAAAGGGCAAAATAATCGACGAAATCCTGTTTATCCCGCTGACGAAACGCCGCCCAGCAGAGGCATAGAATAATTGGGGGAATAGCGTAACCAAATACGCCAAAGATGAAGAACAGCGTGTCAGCCATCCAGGCTCCCACACCACCGCCCCAGTTATGAATTGGCCCATGCCATGCGGTCTGAGACCAGCTTGGATCAGAGGGGTTAAAACTCACCAATGCCGCCATTAAATAAGCAGCAAAAATCGCTACCACCACCAGCAAAGCCTCCAGAAGACGGCGACCATTGCTCAGCTTTTTAAGGGTAACTTCTTTATCTTCTGTATATTCCTGGCTCAAGAAAGGCTCTCCAGGTTCCTGTGAACTGAGAAAAAGCAACAGCGCCGAGAGTCCCCGGCGCCATAGCTGTATAGATACACAGGAGTGTAGCTAAAATTACAAGGTTTTGCACCTGAACAATTACCGGGTTTTGATGACCAGGCGATTTGTCTGTTTTACTTCTTCCATGACCACATAGGTTCGGGTGTCGTTAACACCTGGAAGACGAAGTAATGTCTCACCTAACAGCTTACGGTAGGCGGACATGTCAGGTACGCGGGTTTTCAACAAATAGTCGAAGTCCCCTGAAACCAAGTGACACTCCTGAATATCTTCGAGTTTTTGTACTGCCGCGTTAAATTGCTCAAACACATCCGGCGCGCCACGGTTGAGGGTAATCTCAACAAACACCAGCAACGAGGCATCCAGATAATGCGGGTTAAGCAATGCGGTATAACCATTGATGAAGCCCTGACGTTCCAGACGACGAACGCGCTCCAGACATGGAGTTGGAGATAATCCCACACGTTTGGAAAGCTCGACGTTTGAAATCCGGCCATCCTTTTGCAATTCGTTGAGGATGTTACGGTCAATACGGTCGAGATCTTTTCCCGGACGTTTTTTGTTGTCTACCATTATTATTGTCTCTCTGCTGTCCTTCCCTGCACCTGCCATACCCCAGCCAACTTCAATGTCTAAGGGTTGTCCCAAGCGAAGACCCGATTATTAAGGTTTACGCATCCCAAAGCCGCGTTGATCCCCTGTCAAAAGGAACACGACCGTAAAACGGATACTCAAAAGAAATAACCCTGCGAAATTAATAGATTGCATAAAGCCAACCTGATTCACTAAACCCTGTTGCAACAAAAACGCAAAAAAGCAAGACCAGAACGGGTCCGGTAGCAGCCAATTGCATAAATTCAAGTCACAGACAGGCAGTTAATTTCTTCTTCCCCTGATGTTTTCGCAAATGCACAGCGGATTGTCAAAGTAAAAGAAGCAAAATCAGAAGAACGTGCCAACCTGAAAAGCTGATCCCCCCTTTTTAGCTGTCTTTTCTCTTTGGACAATAACAACTCAGTGCGCGAAATAATTCAGCCAAAACCCCACAACCTGCCGTGAATTGTGACTAAAAGACCGCACTCTGTTAAACAACATTCACAGCGACTGACATCACCGCCGTTGTTTTTCACGCTGTTCATCAAACAGTTAAGTGTCTGATAATCAGCAAAGGAAACCTTTTTACCCGTGTTTCTCTGTAAAAACTATCAGACAAATCGTTAACAACATCTGAGTTTGCTTTTTTTACTGCGCCGTTTTCCCTACAATCGGTCTATCGCTTGTCGCTACCGCGGAGATGAATTACGCATGAGTACGGTTAAACACAGTAAATTATTGATTTTAGGTTCTGGTCCGGCGGGTTATACCGCAGCAGTTTATGCAGCACGCGCCAACCTTAATCCGGTGTTGATTACCGGTGTTGAAAAAGGCGGTCAGCTGACCACAACCACCGAAGTCGAAAACTGGCCGGGCGATCCGGAAGGTCTGACCGGTCCGGGCCTGATGGAACGTATGCATGAACATGCGACCAAATTTAATACTGAGATTATTTTCGACCACATTAACAAAGTCGATTTGCAGAACCGTCCGTTCCGCCTCACCGGCGACAGCGGCGAATACACCTGTGACGCACTGATCATCGCCACCGGCGCATCCGCACGTTATATCGGTCTGCCTTCTGAAGAAGCGTTCAAAGGTCGCGGCGTTTCTGCCTGCGCCACCTGTGATGGTTTCTTCTACCGTAATCAAAAAGTCGCAGTGGTTGGCGGCGGGAATACCGCAGTTGAAGAAGCGCTTTATCTGGCGAACATTGCCTCTGAAGTACACCTGATACACCGTCGCGACAGTTTCCGTGCCGAAAAAATTCTGGTTGACCGTCTGAATGACAAAGTGGCCAGCGGTAATATTGTTCTGCACACCCATAAAACTCTGAACGAAGTGGTCGGCGATCAGATGGGTGTTACCGGCGCGAGCTTGCTCGACGTGCGCACTGACGAGAAATCTCAGGTGGATGTTGCCGGTGTATTCATCGCTATCGGTCACAGCCCGAACACCGGCATTTTCGAAGGCCAGCTGGAACTGAAAGACGGCTACATCAAAGTGCAGTCCGGTTCCCACGGCAATGCGACACAAACCAGTATTCCGGGTGTTTTCGCCGCAGGCGATGTCATGGACCATATCTACCGTCAGGCGATTACGTCTGCCGGAACCGGTTGTATGGCCGCGCTGGATGCCGAACGCTATCTGGACGGTTTATCGCAAGCACCGGATTTGTAAGCATCTCCCCTTCTGTTTGCCCTTAAAAAGAGGCGGCGTGATTGCCGCCTTTTTCATATTTTCAGTTTGCGGTCTGAGCATGTAACATAAGCGCCCTCCCATCCGGATTGCTGCACAGACTGAAGCCTGATGAATAAAACACGACAACAAGAACTTACCCGCTGGTTAAAACAACAAAGCTCCCGCGCCAAAGGCTGGATCCGACTGTCTATGATGCTGGGTCTGCTTTCTGGTTTACTGATCCTCGCACAGGCCTGGCTGATGGCCGGATTACTGCACAGCCTGATTATCGAGCACACTCCGCGTGATGCGCTGCTGCAAAGTTTCCTGTTAATGGCACTGACCTTCGTGTTGCGTGCCGTCGTGACCTGGCTACGTGAACAGGTGGGCTTTATCTGCGGACGCGTTATCCGACAGGAAATGCGTAAACTGGTGCTGGATCGTCTGGAAAAACTGGGGCCTGCCTGGATCCAGGGCAAACCGGCGGGCAGCTGGGCCAGCATCATTCTTGAACAAATCGAAGATATGCAGGATTACTATTCCCGATATCTGCCACAAATTGCACTTGCCGGTATTATTCCTCTGCTGATTTTAGTCAGCGTCTTCCCGATTAACTGGGCCGCAGGGCTGATCCTGCTGGTTACCGCACCGCTGATCCCGCTGTTTATGGCGCTGGTCGGAATGGGTGCGGCAGATGCTAACCGCCGCAACTTTGTCGCGCTGGCACGTCTGAGCGGAAACTTCCTCGACAGTCTGCGCGGTCTGGATACGCTTCGCCTGTTCCACCGCGGGACGGCAGAAATCGACCAGATCAAACGCTCAACGGAACACTTTCGCGCACGCACAATGGACGTTCTGCGTCTGGCCTTTTTATCTTCCGCAGTCCTGGAATTCTTCGCTTCCATCTCCATTGCGGTTGTCGCGGTGTATTTCGGTTTCTCTTATCTCGGCGAACTGAACTTTGGCAGCTACGGCACGCCTGTGACCCTTTTCGCCGGTTTTCTGGTGCTGATACTTGCCCCGGAGTTTTTCCAGCCTCTGCGTGATCTGGGCGCGTTTTATCACGCCAAAGCGCAGGCCGTCGGCGCAGCAGAAAGTCTGCTGACGTTTCTGAGCGCTGAAAGTGCCGATATGGGTGACGGTGATCAGAATTTCCCGGCCGGTAAAACGGTTGATCTGGAAGCCCGCGATCTGATTATTCAGTCGCCGCAGGGTAAAACGCTGGCCGGTCCGCTGACCTTCAGTATTCCGGCAGGACAACGTATCGCCATCGTCGGCCTGAGCGGTGCGGGTAAAAGTTCATTGCTAAACGCCCTGCTCGGCTTCCTGCCTTATCAGGGTTCCGTTACCGTCAACGGTATGGAACTGAAATCATTACGCAACGATGAATGGCGTAAACAGCTGAGCTGGGTCGGCCAGAACCCACATCTGCCCGAACAAACCCTGCGCGCCAACATTCTGCTCAATCAGCCGGATGTCAGCGATGAACAGCTTCAGTCTGCCATCGACCGTGCGTATGTGAGTGAATTCCTGCCGCTGTTACCGCAGGGACTGGAAACCGAACTGGGCGACAGCGCGGCGCGTTTATCCATCGGTCAGGCGCAGCGCGTGGCCGTAGCCCGCGCCCTGCTCTCGCCGTGCAGTTTATTACTGCTTGATGAACCCACCGCCAGCCTCGACGCACACAGCGAAAAACGGGTAATGAGCGCGCTGAATGACGCGTCTAAAGCACAAACCTCCCTGCTGGTGACGCATCAGCTGGAAGACACACGGGACTACAACGAAATCTGGGTGATGAATAAAGGCCTGATCGCCGAGCGAGGCACCTTCGCGCAACTGGTGGCTCAGGATGGTTTATTCGCCAGCCTGCTTTCTCAGCGGAATAAGGAGCTGTAATCATGAAAACTCTTCTGCCTTATCTCGCGCTGTATCGCCGTCACTGGTTCCGCCTGTCTCTGGGCATCATTCTGGCTATCGTCACTTTACTGGCGAGCATCGGGCTGCTGACGCTTTCGGGATGGTTCCTCGCGGCCTCCGCCGTGGCGGGTATCGCCGGTTTATACAGTTTCAACTACATGCTTCCTGCCGCCGGTGTGCGCGGGGCTGCGATATTTCGTACTGCAGGCCGCTATGCCGAGCGTCTGGTCAGCCACGACGCGACATTCCGTGTGCTCGCACATCTGCGCGTGTTTACTTTCACCAAAATCATGCCGCTGTCTCCGGGCGGTATTGCCCGTTTTCGTCAGGCCGATTTACTGAACCGGCTGGTGGCCGATGTCGATACGCTGGACCATTTGTATCTGCGGGTGATTTCTCCGCTGGTCAGTGCACTGGTGGTAATCCTGCTGGTGACGTTTGGCCTGAGTTTCCTCGATGTTAAGCTGGCGCTGACCCTCGGTGCGATCATGCTGGTGCTGATGCTGCTTCTTCCGGTGATTTTCTACCGGGCGGGTAAACCGGCTGGCCGCGAACTGACGGCGCTGCGCAGTGATTACCGCATGCAGCTGACGTCATGGTTACAGGGTCAGTCCGAGCTGGTGGTCTTTGGCGCTCAGCCACGATTCCGCCAGCAACTGAACGATATCGAGCGCCGCTGGATGTTGCGCCAGCAGCAGCAGGCAAAACTGACCGGTTTGTCGCAGGCGATGGTGATTGCAGCAGCCGGTCTGACCGTGACGCTAATGCTGTGGCTGGCCGCGGGTGGCATCAGCCAGTTCCCGCAACCCGGCGCACTGATTGCTTTGTTCGTATTTACTCCGCTGGCCGCTTTCGAAGCGCTGGGACCGGTCGCTGCGGCATTCCAGCATCTGGGGCAAGTTATCGCTTCGGCTCAGCGCGTTAGCCAGATTATTGACCAGCCCGCAGACGTAACCTTCCCGACACAAGGTCCTGTTGCCGCTGAACACGTCAGCCTGTCGCTGCAAAATCTGAACTTCACCTATCCCGGACAACCGCTTCCGGTGCTGAAAAACATCACGCTGGATGTCAGGGCCGGTGAACATATTGCCCTGCTCGGCCAGACCGGGTGTGGCAAATCCACCTTGCTGCAATTGCTGACCCGCGGCTGGGATATCACCAGCGGCACGCTTGAAATCAACGGTCATGCTATCGGTGACTACGATGAAGCAACGCTGCGTAAGATGATCACCGTTGTCAGTCAGCGCGCACATGTCTTTAACACTACGCTGCGCGAAAACCTGCGTATGGCATCACCGCAATGCACCGATGAGCAGATGGCGGAAGCCCTGAGACAGGTTGATTTAGATGTGTTGCTGAAAAATGAAGGCCTGAACGCCTGGCTCGGTGAAGGCGGGCGTCAGCTTTCCGGTGGCGAACAGCGTCGTATCGGGCTGGCGCGTGCTTTGCTGCATGACGCCCCGCTGTGGTTGCTTGATGAACCGACAGAAGGGCTTGATGCGGAAACGGAACAACATATTTTGGCTCTGCTGCACAAGCATTGTCAGAATAAAACGCTACTCTTAGTGACGCACCGGCTGCACGGTCTGGAAACTTTCGACAGGATTTGCGTCATGGAAGAAGGTCAGATTGTGGAGCAAGGTGATCATGCGTCGTTAATTGCTGCACAGGGCCGGTATGCGCGGTTTTTGTCACGTACCTGACGTCGTAGTTGCCAGTTTAGCGGCGGCCCGTGAGTCGCCGGATAAGGAGATCTATGCGGTTAGTAAAGCTTGAGGCCAATTCGGTTAATTTTCCGGATCCTGAAACTGCCTTGCAGGACCCGAATGGCCTGCTGGCTATCGGGGGTGATCTCACCGCCCCTCGCCTGCTTTCCGCGTATCAGTACGGCGTTTTCCCCTGGTTTGAACCGGGAGAGATGATCCTCTGGTGGTCACCCGATCCCCGTGCAATTTTAGTTCCGGATGAACGTCACGTCAGCCGGAGTCTGAAACGTTTCATGCGCAAAATGCCTTTTCGTTTCACACTTAACCAGCAATTTGAAAAAGTCATACGCGCGTGTGCGATGCAGCGTGAGGACGGTACCTGGATCGGACCGCTGGTTCAGCGCGGTTATCAGGAGTTGCATGAAGCCAGACGCGCGCATTCAGTTGAAGTCTGGGAAGGAAATGAACTGGTTGGGGGATTATACGGTGTTTCTGTTGGCGGGTTATTTTGCGGCGAGTCGATGTTCAGTCGCCGTGAAAACGCTTCAAAAGCCGCGCTGATGGTTTTTTGCCAACATTTTTCCCGCAATGGTGGAGAACTGATTGACTGTCAGGTGCTCAACCCTCACACTGCGTCGCTGGGTGCGAGAGAGATCCCCCGCCGCCAATTTTTGCAGCAGTTATCCGAACTTTCGCAACGTGCGTTAGCGCCGGATTGCTGGTTGCCACAAGACTTATCCCCACATGATGAAGACCTGCCGGTGTTCCCGAAGGATAGGGAATAGGTGCGGTCATGGACCATACTTCTTTACATAATGTGGGTTTTTCGGCATTATCTTGCCGGTTAAAAACTATGGTAGTTAGACCTAGAGGATTCGATGGCCAAAGAAGACAACATTGAAATGCAAGGCACCGTACTTGATACGCTGCCAAACACTATGTTCCGCGTAGAATTAGAAAACGGACACGTAGTTACCGCACACATCTCCGGTAAAATGCGTAAGAACTACATCCGCATCCTGACGGGCGACAAAGTCACTGTAGAGCTGACCCCGTACGACCTGAGCAAAGGCCGCATTGTCTTCCGTAGCCGTTAATAAGCGGCTCACTCATCGCTGATTTTCCGGCGATACCTGAGGATACCCTTTTCGCCCTTCCTGCTGTTGCAAGGGCGTTTTGTGGTATCCGCAATCCGGCATTTGTTCCACGATGTATTCCACTATCCTTTCTGAAATCCCTCACTAATTACTGCAATTAAATAAAGAATTTCGGAAAGAAAAAAGGCGATGTTTTCACATCGCCTTTTGTTTTTTTCATCACAGATGAAAATTAATGCACCGCACCTTCCGGTTTTTTCTTCTGCGCACTCATGAAGTGATAAGTCAGCTTGTCAGCCGCTTTATCCAGAGCCACAGAGACGGAACCACCATCCACCAGTGAACCAAACAGCAGTTCGTTGGCGAGTGGTTTCTTCAGGTTTTCCTGAACGGTACGGGTCATTGGACGCGCACCCATCGCACGGTCGTAGCCTTTCACGGTCAGCCAGTCGCGAGCTTCATCGCTGACTTCCAGAGAAACGCCTTTCGCATCCAGCTGCGCCTGCAGTTCAACGATAAACTTATCGACAACCTGCTGGATAACTTCCGTAGACAGATGGTTGAACCAGATAACGTTGTCGAGACGGTTACGGAATTCCGGCGTAAAGGTACGCTTGATCTCTTCCATCGCATCCGGACTGTTGTCCTGATGAATCAGACCAATCGATTTACGTTCCGTTTCACGCACACCGGCGTTAGTGGTCATTACCAAAATCACGTTACGGAAATCGGCCTTGCGCCCGTTGTTATCGGTCAGCGTGCCGTTGTCCATCACCTGCAACAGCAGGTTGAAGACATCCGGATGCGCCTTCTCGATTTCATCGAGCAGCACGACGGCGTGAGGATGTTTAATCACCGCATCCGTCAGCAAACCGCCCTGGTCAAAGCCGACATAACCCGGAGGCGCACCGATCAGACGACTGACCGTATGACGCTCCATGTATTCCGACATATCAAAGCGCAGCAGTTCGATATCCAGCGCTTTCGCCAGTTGCACCGTGACTTCTGTTTTACCCACACCGGTAGGACCGGCGAACAGGAACGAACCGACAGGCTTGTGATCCTGACCCAGACCGGCGCGGCTCATCTTGATCGCCTCAGTCAGTGCTTCAATCGCAGGATCCTGTCCGAAGACCAGCATTTTCAGACGGTCGCCCAGATTTTTCAGCACATCGCGGTCTGTCGCAGACACGGTTTTTTCCGGAATGCGGGCAATACGCGCCACAACGCTTTCAATATCGCTGACGTTAACGGTTTTCTTGCGTTTGCTGACCGGCATTAACCGGCTGCGCGCGCCCGCTTCGTCGATGACGTCGATGGCTTTGTCCGGCAGATGACGGTCATTGATATATTTGACCGACAACTCAACCGCCGCACGCACCGCTTTCGCGGTGTAACGCACATCGTGATGCGCTTCGTATTTGGTTTTCAGGCCGTTAATGATCTGAACCGTTTCTTCCACGCTTGGCTCAGTAATATCAATTTTCTGGAAGCGACGTGCCAGAGCACGGTCTTTCTCAAAGATATTGCTGAATTCCTGATACGTGGTGGAACCGATCACGCGGATTTTCCCGCTGGAAAGCAATGGCTTGATGAGGTTTGCGGCATCCACCTGACCGCCTGATGCCGCACCGGCACCAATGATCGTGTGAATTTCATCAATAAACAGGATGCTGTTCTTATCCTGCTCCAGCTGTTTCAGCAGAGATTTGAAACGTTTTTCGAAATCACCGCGGTATTTAGTGCCCGCCAGCAACGAACCGATATCCAGAGAATACAGGGTGCAGTCGGCCATCACTTCCGGCACATCGCCCTGCTCGATTCGCCATGCCAGACCTTCGGCAATCGCAGTTTTACCCACGCCGGATTCACCCACCAGCAGCGGGTTATTCTTACGGCGACGGCAGAGCACCTGAATGGCGCGCTCCAGTTCTTTGTCACGGCCAATCAGCGGGTCAATACCACCTACACGCGCTAACTGGTTGAGATTAGTGGTGAAGTTCTCCATACGATCTTCCCCCGCCGACTGCTCTTCGTTAACTGGGTTTTCCGCATTGTTTTGCGCCTGGCTACCCGATTCATCTTTACGGGTGCCATGCGAAATAAAGTTCACCACATCAAGGCGGCTGACGTCATGTTTGCGCAGGAGATAGGCTGCCTGAGATTCCTGTTCGCTGAAAATCGCGACCAGAACGTTAGCGCCAGAAACTTCGCTGCGGCCAGAAGATTGCACGTGGAATACCGCACGTTGCAGAACGCGCTGGAAACTCAGCGTAGGCTGGGTGTCACGTTCCTCTTCACTGGCGGGTAAGGTGGGTGTGGTTTGCTCGATGAAGGCTTCCAGCTCCTGGCGTAATGCCACCAGATCGACTGTACAAGCTTCAAGCGCTTCACGGGCAGCAGGGTTGCTGAGCAACGCCAGCAACAGGTGCTCCACGGTCATAAACTCATGCCGGTGCTCACGGGCTCTTGCGAAAGCCATGTTGAGACTGAGTTCAAGTTCTTGATTGAGCATAGGCACCTCCCAAATAGATTGCCTTAATCAGGCTTTTTCCAGCGTACACAGCAACGGATGCTCATTCTCCTTGGCGTACTCATTTACGTGTGCGACCTTGGTTTCCGCGACTTCGGCTGTATAAACACCGCATATCGCTTTGCCTCTGTAGTGCACCTGGAGCATCAGTTGCGTTGCACGTTCAATATCATAAGAAAAGAACTTTTGCAGAACGTCAATCACAAATTCCATTGGAGTGTAATCGTCGTTGTTTAATATAACTTTATACATAGATGGCGGTTTTACCTCATCCTTTTGCTTATCCGCCGCCAAATGTTCAAAATTTAGCCAGTCTTGATTATTGCCCATTGCCTGTTCATCACCTGTGAAGATCGTATCGGAAGCCAAATACACAAGCATGAAGGCTTTCTGCAGAGCCTCACGCCGTTATTACCGTATTTTACCATCTCTGGCCTCACCTTGCCGCTGCACAAAATGTTTTACGTGCAACAGATAACGCGGATGAAAATTTAACAAAATATGTCAATAGCGTTACCTGCTTCAAACTTTGGTCATCTGCTCCCCCGGGACAAATGCCGTTTCCTTGACGTCTTTATCTATTCCACTAGAGTGTAAATTCGTGAGCCGGACGGGGTTTAAACCGGCCTGAACAGGCGCTTATCGCCGACGTTCTGGCCTACGTGCTCACTCAACTGGCTTTATCTATTTACTACCAGACTAGTCATGAGAGGGATGTAGAAGCATGCAGACGGGTACGGTTAAATGGTTCAATAATGCTAAAGGCTTTGGCTTCATTTGCCCGCAAAATGGCGGTGAAGACATCTTCGCTCACTACTCCACAATACAGATGGAGGGTTACCGGACTTTAAAAGCCGGCCAGCAGGTCAATTTCGACGTTCATGAAGGCCCAAAGGGGAATCATGCCAGCCTCATTATTCCTGTGGAAAGTGAAGCGGTCGCCTGACCGGTTCAGCATCACGTATCAAATAACACGTCTACTGCAAATGCCGGTCACTCACTGACTGGCATTTTTATTTATGGGGGAGAATGGCTCAGGCTTCAAGCCCTCTTTACGAAAATAAAGTACATTTTTTAGACACCAATTGCTAAGACACGACATAAACAAAATCAAATCTAAACACAATCTCAACAAATCACGTTCAATTTCTCCATACTTTTCCCCGTTGCACAGTCGTTTATGCATCTCCTGTTGAAATATCGGTAACAAAAACCCGGTTGCAAATAACAGGTAAAGACCATGACGACTCTCCATTATCCTGGCGTAGAAAAAGCCCCGCTTTCAGGCTTGCAGTTGATGAAGGCACTCCTCACCAACCGCATCACGCCGGGGCCGTCCTGGAAATTACCGCGCTATCGCCTTAAATTCCTTTTCCGTACGCTGAAGCAGCCGCGCAGAACATTTGCACTGCTCGATTATCTGGCGCAGCATCCGCAACGTGATGAAATTCTGTTGGCAATGCCCGGCCTGCCAGCGAAATTACATCGCACCTATCAGGCAGCCAATATCAATCAGGCTCAGGCCCTGAAGCGGATCACCGATCATTACGATATGATCCAGGACTGCCTGCCGGACGCCATTAATCACGGCTATCTGAATAAAAAACCGATGGCGATTGCCACCCTGACCGGTAAAGAAGATCAGCGTTATGCCATTACCTTTAACGCCGTCAGCCGTCTGGATAAAGAAGGCGAAGCGACGCTGTCCTTCAATAATCCGCAGGGAGAACCGATAGCTATCGTGACGTTCTCTTTTATTGAGTATCAGGGTCAGCCGACGCTGTTTATTGGCGCATTGCAGGGGCCGCGCGCCCATGTGGATCACCAGGAAATTCAGACAGCTACTAAAGCCTGCCATGGGTTGTTCCCGAAACGTCTGGTGATTGAAGCGCTGACAACGCTGGCGGATGTAACAGGCATGACGCAACTGATTGCCGTCGGCAACCACACGCATATTTATGAGGATCCGCGTTACAAAAAACGTAAAGGAATGGTGTATGCCGATTACGACAGCTTCTGGGAAACGCTGGATGCAAAACAGGGCGAAGACGGTTATTTCCATCTGCCGCGCCAGATTGCGCACCGCCCGCTGGAAGAAATCGCCAGTAAACGCCGTTCCGAGTACCGCCGCCGTTATCTGCTGTTAGATGACCTGGAAAGCCAGATCCGCCAGACATTCACCAGCGGACACGGCAATCCGGTTACTGTCGCCCAAACTCAGGCTGCTTAATCGGCTCTCCCGCGCGCCAGCCAGGCCACGCGGGAAAACATCTGTCGCAGCAACGTGGGAATCGATGAGGTTCCCCGTAACGATGCCGCCATCGCCACGTCTATTGCCAGATCCGGCTTCGAACTGCGGTGAACTGCTTTATCAAGAATGCGCCTTGGCGACATTGGCGCGTTATCCGGTATTCCCGCATTCTTGCGGTAAACATCTTCAAAACCCTCGCGATACAGAAAGTATTCAATGTCCTGCGCGGGTAAGGCCGTCAGCCGGTAACGCAACGTATCTTCATGGCTTTCCACATTAGCCATCACCGTCGCCGCGTATTTTCGCCCCGCTTCATCACCATCGACCAGCGCATGCCATTCAATACCCATTTGCCGGGCAAAACGCAGCAACGGCTTAAGCCCGCACTGCGCAAACTCAATGACCTTGATCCCTTCAGATTCAAAATGATAACCACATTGCCGCGCCAGCTGATTCAGCAACCAGACTTCCGTTTCCCCTTCAACCAGCAACCAGCAACGGGCGAACAAAGAAGACGGCCGGTTGAAGCGAATATGAAACGCAATGCGGCGGCTGTCTTCCAGACTCAGCCCTTCCGGACCAATGCCATACGCCGCCACGCGACCAGATTCACGCACCAGACGACAAATTTGTTCGACCGGTACCAGTGAGAGCAAATCGCCGGAATTGGTGGTGGTGATCCGCTGCAACGGCAGCTGATCCAGCAGGCCCCACGCCACAGAAAGCATGATCGGATGCAGGCGGGTTTCGGGGTCTTCAATAAGCAACAGCGGCCTGGCGTCGGGATGCAACACCACTGAGCCTTTGGCCTGTAACAGCGTCGAGAACATGCCAAGCAGCATCACCCGCATACTGCGGCTGTTGGGTTCGGCAATCATACGGTTGATGTTATCCAGAGAACGCCATGCCCGGCGGCTTTCTGCGCGGCCATGACGTTTTTGCTGCCACGGCACGCTGTTCGATGTCCCCTGCTCGGCAAAATAATGTTCCAGCAACTGCTGCATCGCTGAAAGCCCGCTGCGCAGTTCGCTGTTTTTCAGCGTCTGTGGACTGTGGACCAGCTCCCGTGTCAGTTCATCCAGTTGTTTAGCCAGTTCTTCGTTATTAGCCGCCAGCCGTGGCGCCAGTGTTTCACTGCGCAGACGGCGGATAAAACGCGCATCGCGTAAACGTAATACCGGATTGAGGCGGATCAGCGCCTGCGCCAGCGGATCAATCGTCGTCAGATTTAAAGGCTGACCGTTGGACGACAGGAAGCTGCGCAGCGTCATGACGCTGCCATCGTCGTCAAGTTCGCCTTCCAGCCGGTAATAAATCCGGTTGAGTTTGTCAGCACATTTCACCCAAAGCGGTGAGAGTGAATTAAACCGCGGCGACATATGATGACCGGCCTGATTCTCACAGAACGTAAATACCACGTGCAGGTACTGGGATTTGGATTCCTCCTCGCCGGCGGGGAAATAGAAATCCTCTTCTTTAAAGCAGTACAGTTTGGGTTCCGGAGAAAGCAGCAGAGTTAACGCGTCAAGCAGACTGGATTTACCCCAGGCATTCTCACCGATGAGAACGGTGTTGGTCGGAAAGGATTCGCCCTCCCCCTGTCGGGAGGCGCCGGTAATCGATGCGCCACGTTGAGCGGGCTGTGTCAGCGTTAAAGACAGGCGGTTAATCCCGCGAAAACCGACAATATCAATACGTTCCAGATACATCAGACGCCTCCTGTGCGCTCAAAACTTTCCTGAGCATGGCGTTAAAAAATGGTTCAGGTCAAGCGTGCAAAGATATCTCTGCGTGCCGAAGCTGCTTTACAGTCAGATAACTTTTCGTTAGCGTGGCGGGCGGCCTTTTCTGCGCCGCGTTCCACTTATGGGATCTCACTTTTCAGGGACTTTTGCATCATGTATTCCGGGCTGTTAATTATTCTCCTGCCGCTGATCGCCGGCTACCTTATTCCGCTAAAAAACCGGCCCCTGCTGCATATTGTTAATCAGTTGCTGAGCTGGATGGTGTACGTCATCCTTTTCATTATGGGCATCAGTCTGGCTTTCCTCGATAATCTCAGCACAAATTTACTGCTGATTTTCAAATATGCGGCAGTGTGTTTCCTGTGCATTTTTGTGATGAATTACGCTGCGCTGTGGCTGCTTGAACGCCGCCGTCCGTGGAAATCAGAGCACAAACAGGAAAAACTGCCGTCGCGTATTCACATGGCGCTGGAATCGTTGAAGTTATGCGGTGTGGTGATCGGTGGTTTCGCGCTCGGCCTGACCCAATGGCACTGGCTGACCTTCGCCTCGCAGGCCAGCGAAATTGCGCTGTTATTCCTGCTGGCACTGGTCGGTATACAGCTTCGCAACAGCAGCATGACGCTGCGACAGATTATCCTTAACCGTCGCGGAATGATGGTCGGGGTGGTGGTCGCCGTCAGCGCCTTAGCTGGTGGTGCAATCGCCGCGTTATTGCTCGGCCTGCCGCTGAAAACCGGCCTTGCGCTCGCCTCCGGCTACGGCTGGTATTCGCTTTCCGGCATTGTGCTTACCGATTCTTTTGGCCCGGTGATCGGCAGCGCCGCGTTCTTTAACGACCTGGCCCGCGAACTGTGCGCCATTATGCTGATCCCGACGCTGGTGCGTAGCAGCCGCTCGACGGCGCTCGGCTTGTGCGGTGCCACGTCAATGGACTTCACCCTGCCGGTGTTACAGCGTAGTGGCGGCCTGGATATGGTTCCGCCCGCCGTCGTTCACGGATTCGTATTAAGCCTGATAGCGCCTGTGCTGATGGCATTCTTCTCCGCCTGATACTTGTTTTCCCGCTGCTTTCTGGCAGCGGGCACTCCCCTGTAAAACTTGCGATAAATCAATTCCCCTTCACTTAGTCCTAAAAACCCCTTCATTTCCGTCCCTGCCAGTTTTAGGCTTGCATTAAAACAAGCATTTAAAATGCAACTTTAAAAAAGGACCTCATGATGTTTTGTGTGCAATGTGAACAAACAGTCCGTACCCCGGCGGGCAATGGCTGCGCTTATGCGCAGGGAATGTGTGGCAAAACGGCAGAAACCTCTGATTTACAAGACTTACTGGTCGCCGTGCTCGAAGGCCTGTCCGCATGGGCGCTGACCGCACGAGGCTACGGGATTATCGATGAAGAGATCGACAGCTTCGCGCCCCGCGCCTTTTTCTCCACCCTGACTAATGTGAATTTCGATTCTGACCGCATCGTCGGCTACGCCCGTGAAGCCATTACCCACCGCGAATCTCTGGCCGTGCGTTGCCGCCTGATGGATCCGCAAATCACCGTCAGCCATCCGCTGGCGGCGCTGGAACTGGTCAGCGATAAACTCCACGAGCTGCAAAAACAGGCGCAGCATTTTGCGCTGAACGGCGACAAAGCGCAGATTGGCGATGACATTCATGGCCTGCGGATGCTGTGTTTGTACGGCCTGAAAGGTGCAGCGGCGTATATGGAACATGCCCACGTTTTGGGGCAGTCTGACCCCGCCATTTACGCCGAATATCATCGTCTGATGGCGTGGCTAGGCACGCAGCCTGCGGACATGGGTGAACTGCTCGCAAACGCGATGGCAATCGGCAAAATGAATTTTGGTGTGATGGAAATTCTGGATAAGGGCGAAACCGATGCCTATGGTCACCCTCAGCCGACCAACGTCAATGTCCGTCCGCTGGCGGGTAAAGCGATTCTGATTTCAGGCCACGACCTGAAAGATTTGCAGATGCTGCTGGAGCAAACCGCCGGTACCGGCATCAATATTTATACCCACGGCGAAATGCTGCCGGCACACGGTTATCCGGAACTGAAAAAATTCCCGCATCTGGCCGGTAACTACGGCAGCGGCTGGCAAAATCAGCAGGTGGAATTCGCGAAATTCCCGGGGCCGGTGGTGATGACGTCCAACTGCATTATTGACCCGAACGTCGGCAACTACGGCGACCGGATCTGGACACGCAGCATCGTCGGCTGGCCGGGCGTCCAGCATCTGGAAGGTGAAGATTTTGCGCCAGTGATTGCGCAGGCCTTGCAGCTTCAGGGCTTCCGTTACAGCGAAATTGAGCAGGAAATAACGGTCGGATTTGGCCGCCAGACATTGCTCGGCGCGGCGGATACCGTGATTGATCTCGTCGCCGCTAAAAAACTGCGCCATATCTTCCTGATCGGCGGGTGCGACGGCAGCCGCGGCGAGCGCAGTTACTTCACCGATCTGGCGCGCAGCGTACCGCAGGATTGCCTGATCATGACGCTGGCCTGTGGCAAATACCGTTTTAACAAACTGGATTTCGGTTCCATCGAAGGCCTGCCGCGCCTGCTGGACGTCGGCCAGTGTAACGACGCCTACTCTGCCATTATTCTTGCGGTCAATCTGGCCGAGAAATTAGGCTGCGGTGTGAATGATTTACCGCTGAGTCTGGTGCTTTCCTGGTTTGAACAAAAAGCCATTGTGATCCTGCTGACGCTGCTGTCGCTCGGCGTAAAAAATATCGCTACCGGTCCGACGGCACCTGCCTTCCTGACCGATAACCTGCTGGCAATACTGAATGAAAAATTTGGCCTGCGCGCAATCACTTCGGTTGAGCAGGATCTGAAAACCATGCTGCCGGAGTAAGCTGAAATGAATTTTCCTTTATTTCCCGATCAGCCGACCGCGCTGTGCCAGAACCGCATGCAGGTGTATTCCGTCACGCAGGAAACACCGGATGTCCGCACGCTGGCGCTGATAAATCACGATGTGTATCCGTATCGTCCTGGTCAGTTTGCGCTGGTCAATATTGGTCAGAGTGGCGACGTACAGCGCGCATATACGCTGTCTTCCACTCCGGGTCAGAGCCGTTTTATTCAGCTGACGGTGCGCCGCATTGAAGGAGGTGCAGGTTCAGAGTGGCTGAATGAGCAGGTAAAACCCGGTGATTATCTGTGGTTGAGTGACGCGCAAGGGGAATTCACCTGCGACACGGAACAGCCCTTGCTATTACTGGCTGCAGGTTGCGGCGTGACGCCGGTGATGTCGATCACGCGCGATGTTCTGGCACATCATCCGGCGCAAAGCGTACAGGTGTTTTACAGCGTGCGCAGCCCGCAGGACATTATCTTTGCCAGCGAATGGCAGCAGCTGGCGGCGCGCTATCCGCAACTGAATCTGACCCTTCTTGCTGAAAATGGTGCACTGCCGGGGCAAATCGCCGGGCGTCTGAGTCAGGATTTGCTTCAAAGCCGGGTGCCGGATATTAAGACACGACGCGTGATGATTTGTGGCCCCGCGCCCTATATGCAACTGGCGGGTGACTGGGCAAAAGAACTCGGTGTGGCGGCGGGCAACATCGTCAAAGAGCAATTTCAGGCGACTGAAACCGTGGTATCTGCCGATCAGCAACTGACCCTGACCCGCCTGACGCCTTTGCAAAATTACCGCGTTCCGGTGGGAACGACATTGCTGGCTGCCATGGAACAGCACAATTTACCTGTCACCGCTGCCTGCCGTGCAGGCGTCTGCGGCAGTTGTAAAACCCGGATACTTTCCGGTGATTACCAGACTACCAGCCGCATGACGCTGACCGATGAAGAAGTCGCCCGGGGTTATGTGCTGGCCTGTAGCTGTCAGCTTCAGGGTGACGTCACCCTCGCCTGATCACACATTAACGCACTGCCCGCACATGACTTTTTACAGTCTTCGCGGGCAGATTTACAATTCTTCACCTCCCTCCTGCGCATATTTTTGTATGGTTTAAGGCTGAACATTCAAGGATGTAATCAGTGGACTATGCTTAATCCACTTATTTGAAAATTAGCCCTAAATCATTCGAGTTGGATCAAGGCGGCAACTGAGTGAATTCCCGGGAGCATACATAAGTATGTGACCGGGGTTCGTGAAAGCAGCCAACGCAGAGGCAGCTCGAAGGATGACGGGCGCACCGGAGGGACTATGAAACAAAGCGTAGCAGCATACCTGGCGAAAACTCTTGAAGCAGCAGGCGTAAAAAGAATTTGGGGCGTCACCGGCGACTCCCTTAACGGACTCAGCGACAGCCTGAACCGCATGGGGACTATTGAATGGCTGGGCACGCGCCATGAAGAAGTCGCCGCCTTTGCCGCCGGTGCCGAAGCGCAAATTACCGGTGAACTGGCGGTGTGCGCCGGTTCCTGCGGGCCCGGCAACCTGCATCTGATCAACGGCCTGTTCGACTGCCACCGTAATCACGTTCCGGTGGTGGCGATTGCCGCGCATATTCCGTCGAGCGAAATCGGCAGCGGCTATTTTCAGGAAACCCATCCGACAGAATTATTCCGCGAATGCAGCCACTACTGCGAGCTGATCAGTAATCCCGAACAGTTGCCGCAGGTGCTGGCGATTGCCATGCGCAAAGCCATTCTCAACCGTGGCGTGTCCGTGATTGTGCTGCCAGGCGACGTGGCGCTTAAACCTGCGCCGGAAGACGCCAAAATCAGCTGGTATCCGCCGGTACTGCCTAAAGTCACACCACAGCCGACCGAACTGGAAAAGCTGGCCGAACTGCTGAACGGTTCGACGAACATTACGATGATGTGCGGCAGCGGTTGTGCGGGTGCGCATGACGAAGTGATTAAGCTGGCTGAAACCCTGAAAGCGCCTGTCGTCCATGCGCTGCGCGGTAAAGAACATATCGAATGGGACAATCCGTACAGCGTCGGGATGACCGGTCTGATCGGATTTTCTTCCGGTTACCACGCCATGCTCAATGCCGACACGCTGATCCTGCTCGGCACGCAATTCCCGTATCGGGCGTTTTATCCGACCGATGCCAAAATCATTCAGATTGATATCAATCCGGGCAGCATCGGCGCGCATTGTCACGTGGATATGGCGCTGGTCGGCGACATCAAATCTACCCTGACCGCCCTTCTGCCGCAGTTGCAGGTGAAAAACGAACGCAAATTCCTCGACAAAGCGCTGAAGCATTACGAAGAGGCACGTAAAGATCTCGACGGGCTGGCCACGCCGAACGACAAGCAGGCTATTCACCCGCAATATCTGGCACAGCAGATCAGCCGCTTTGCTGCTGCCGATGCGATTTTCACCTGCGACGTCGGTACGCCGACCGTGTGGGCATGTCGTTATCTGCAAATGAACGGCCAGCGCCGTTTGCTTGGTTCCTTCAACCACGGCTCGATGGCGAACGCCATGCCTCAGGCGATTGGCGCGCAAGCCATCGACCGCTCACGTCAAGTCGTTGCACTGTGCGGTGACGGCGGTTTCGCGATGCTGATGGGGGATTTCCTGACGCTGGCGCAGCAAAAGCTGCCGGTTAAAATCATCATCTTCAACAACAGCGTGCTGGGCTTTGTGGCAATGGAAATGAAGTCAGGCGGTTACCTGACTGACGGTACCGAGCTGAAAAACCCGGATTTCGCCGCCATTGCCGAAGCCGCGGGCATCAAAGGGATCCGTGTCGAGAAAGCGTCTGATATCGATACTGCTTTGCAGGATGCCTTCGCCTACGAAGGGCCGGTACTGATTGACGTGATCACCGCCACCGAAGAACTGGCAATGCCACCGCAGATTAAATTCGAGCAGGCAAAAGGTTTCAGCCTTTACATGCTTCGCGCAGTGATCAGCGGCCGCGGCGACGAAGTGGTCGATCTGGCAAAAACCAACTGGCTGCGATAACCCCGACAGGGCTATAGTGCATGATTAGACTAACTCTCATATGCAGCCCTAAATAGTCCGGATTGAAATAAGGCGACAAGTTTGCGAGTCCCCGGTCACTTAGATAACTAAGTGACCGGGGTGAGTAAACGCAGTCAACGCATCAGCAATTCGAAGTATGACGGGCATTCACCCAGAAGGAAGCCACGTTGATCGACTTACGCAGTGATACAGTAACCCGCCCCAGTGAAGCTATGCGTCAGGCCATGGCCAGCGCTGAAGTCGGCGATGATGTCTACGGCGATGACCCAACGGTAAACGCTTTACAGGACATGGCAGCAAAACTTTGTGGTAAAGAAGCCGCGCTGTTTTTACCGACCGGAACACAGGCCAATCTGGTGGCGTTACTGACGCATTGCCAGCGCGGCGAAGAATATATTGTCGGCCAGAAAGCCCACAACTATATGTATGAAGCAGGCGGCGCAGCGGTACTCGGCAGCATTCAGCCGCAGCCTCTGGACATGGACGCCGACGGTTCTATTCCGCTGGATAAAGTTGCCGCAGCCATCAAACCCGACGATATCCATTTCGCGCGTACCCGCCTGCTGAGCCTGGAAAACACGCACAGCGGCAAAGTGCTTCCGCTGGATTATCTGCAAAAGGCCTACGCGTTCACCCGTGAAAAAGGACTGGCATTGCATATCGACGGCGCGCGCATTATGAATGCGGCCGTGGCGCAGAACGTTGAACTGCGAGAAATTACACAGTATTGCGACACGCTGACCATTTGCCTGTCGAAAGGTCTGGGTGCGCCGATTGGCTCTCTGCTGGTCGGCAGCACAGAGTATATCCAGCGAGCTAACCGCTGGCGCAAAATGACCGGCGGCGGTATGCGTCAGTCGGGCATTCTGGCGGCGGCGGCAATTTATGCGCTGGAAAATAACGTCGCACGTCTGAAAGATGACCACGACAATGCGCAGTGGCTGGCAGAAGAACTGAGCAAAATCGGCGTTGAAATCGCAGAGCCCGGCGCGCAAACCAACGTGCTTTACATCAAACAAAGCGCGGAACTGGCTGCTAAAATGGGCCCGTGGATGCGCGAGCGCGGCGTGATCATCAGCGCAGGTCCTGTGACCCGCGTGCTGACGCACATCAATATCAGCCGTGAAGACCTGCATAAAGTGGTCGCGTTGTGGCAGGAATTCCTGCACCAGCACGCCTGATAGTCCGTTATGTCTGCGGCGGTAACCTGCGGGTTATCGCCGTACTTTCTGAATTCTCTCCCTACACTGACTGAGCAAATGGAAATGCCAATCTCGACACAAACTGGCCGGGTCGTCATTCTCGGTGCCAGCGGATATATAGGACAACACCTTACCGCCCACCTGAGCAGGAATGGTTTTCAGGTGACGGCAGCCGCACGCCGGATAGAGTGGCTGCAACAGCAAAAATGGCCGCATGTGCGCTGCTGTTTTGCTGATGTTTATCAGAGTAAAACACTGGCCGCTGCCTTTGAAGGCGCTGACGTGCTGGTGTATCTGGTTCACGCCATGACGGAAGATGATGACCTGCTGGAGAAAGAGCGGCAGGCCGCGCAGCATACCCTCCTGGCACTGAAAGACTCTCAGATAAAGCACATCGTTTATCTCGGTTCGATGCAGCCTGAAGACAATCACTCCCCGCATTTACAGGCCAGAAAACTGACCGGTGATTTGCTGCGCATGAGCAATATTCCGGTGACCGAACTGCGCACCGGCATTGTCATTGGCGCGGGTTCAGCGGCGTTCGAAGTGATGCGGGACATGGTCTATAACCTGCCGGTACTGACGCCGCCGCGCTGGGTGCGTTCAAAATCCTCACCGGTTGCGCTGGAAAATCTGCTCAATTATTTACAGGGCCTGGTGACATTACCGGCCACCGGGAACCGTATTCTGGAAGCAGCCGGGCCGGAGTACATCAGCTATCAGACGTTGTTTGAACGCTTTATCGCCATGAGCGGAAAACGCCGCTGGCTGATCCCCATTCCCCTGCCGACTTCTTTAGTTTCGGTGTATTTTCTTAGTCTGATCACGTCTGTTCCGACGTCGCTCGCAAAGGCACTTATCCAGGGGCTGAACCATGATTTGCCCGCCGACAGCGCAGAATTGCAACGATTGATTCCACAGGATCTTATCTCAATCGATGACGCGATCTGCACCACGCTTGAGCAGGAACAAAAGCAGGTGATGGATTCACCGGACTGGGGATATGATCCCGATGCCCGTGCGCGCTGGCGTCCCGGTTACGGTTATTACCCGAAGCAAGCCGGTTTCACGCTGGAAACGTCCGCCTCAAAAGCCTCGCTTTGGAAAGTCGTGCAGCAACTTGGCGGTCAGGAAGGTTATTTTTATGCCAACGAATTATGGAAAACCCGCGCGCGCATGGACGATTTACTCGGCGGCGGTGTGAAATACGGTCGTCCGGATCGGGATTTCCTGAAAATTGGCGATAAAATTGATGGCTGGAAAGTGATCGGTCTGAAACCTCAGCGTGAACTGGCGTTGCTGTTCGGCATGAAAGCGCCGGGTTTGGGGCGTCTGACCTTCACCATCACCGATAACGGTGAAAGCCGCAGTCTGGATGTTCGTGCGTGGTGGCACCCTGCCGGATTCAGCGGTCTGCTGTACTGGTTCAGTATGATGCCCGCTCATCAGTTTATTTTTCGTGGCATGGCAAAGCGTATCGCCAGCCTGGCCCGTCAGAAAGATCGTTGCGGACGCTAAAGGGGGTTAATTAATCCGCTTTCGCACACAGCTTGCACCCTTTCTCATTGCAACCCGCACAATTTCACGAAAGAATGGCACCCTTATTGCTCAGGGGTGCCAGAACTCCGACGCAGCAGACATTTTTTCTCTATTTCTGAAGGCATTGGCCTGTATATGAAGGTTTTGGTTACCGGCGCGAGCAGCGGTTTAGGGCGTAACGCCGTCGAGTTTCTGCGAAATAAAGGCATTAAAGTCAGAGCGACAGGCCGTAATGCCGCTATGGGCTCACTTTTGCAGAAAATGGGCGCAGAATTTATTCATGCCGATCTCACCACGCTTATCTCTTCGCAGGCGAAAGCGCTGCTGGCCGATATCGATACCGTCTGGCACTGTTCGGGGCTGATGTCGCCCTGGGGCAGCGAACAGGAATTCGAACTGGCGAATGTGCGCGCGACGCGACGTCTGGGCGAGTGGTCTGCGGCATATGGCGTGGAAAATTTCGTCCATATTTCATCGCCGGCCATCTATTTCGATTTCCATCATCATCGGGATATTCAGGAAGACTTCCGTCCGCACCGTTTCGCCAACTCTTTTGCGCGCAGTAAAGCCGCCGGTGAGCAGGTGATCCACACGCTGGCGATGTCTAACCCGCAAACCCATTTCACTATTTTGCGACCGCAGGGGATTTTTGGCCCGCACGATAACGTGCTGTTGCCACGCCTGATGCAAATGCTGAAATATGGCGGAACGCTGATGCTGCCGCGCGGCGGTGAAGCACTGGTAGATATGACGTATGTTGAAAACGCCGTCCATGCGATGTGGCTGGCCACCCAAACACAAGCCACAGAATCAGGCCGCGCATTCAATATCACCAATCAGCAACCCCGCCCGCTGCATACGCTGGTCAAGCAGCTGATGGAAAATCTGGATATCAAATACCGCATCCGCTCAGTGCCGTATCCGCTGCTGGATATGATGGCGCGGGGCATGGAGCGCATTAGCAAAAGCTCCCACAAAGAACCGGTGCTGACACATTACAGCGTGGCAAAACTGAATTTTGACCTGACGCTGGATACCCAACGCGCGCAGAAAGAACTCGGCTACGTGCCGGTGATTTCTCTCGATCAGGGGATTATCCGCACCGCCGACTGGCTGCGCGATCACGGTAAACTTCAGGGACTGCACGGTATCGGGCCAAAACGAGACTGACAAAAGTGCGACTGACCGCAATGGTCAGCCGCGCTGATCAGCTATTGGGATCCGGAAACTGCTGCAACAATGCCTGCGCAATGGCTTCGGTCTGAGCATCCGCATTCCCGCGATAATCACTCTGCCTGAAATGCATCTGGAACGCTGCAATCACCCGCTTTTGTTGCTGCGGTGTCATATTATCGTCCACTGTATATCCGTACGCTTTCAGCAAGGCCAGTAAATGCGCCTGATCCACCAGCTGTTGCGGATTACGCCCCGCCAGATACTGTTTCACAAGTTCCGCATCCGGCCAGACACCCACGCCGCGTTTCGCCATTTCCTGCCACGGAAATAATGGCCCGGGATCGTCCTTGCGCTGCGGCGCAATATCACTGTGTCCCACCACATTGCGTGGCTCAATCTGATAGCGCGCGATAATCTCTTTGCTCAGATTTGCCAGCAAATCGATTTGCGCAGGCGGGAACGGATAGAACTTTTTGCCGAGCAAATAATGGCTGTAGCCTTTATTTTCCAGCTCGATGCCCACCGACGTATCGTTCAGATTGGTGCGCCCGCGCCAGCCACTGGCACCCGCGTGCCAGGCACGCATGTTTTCCGGTACCAGTTGCCACGCCACGGGTTTACCGTCTTCCAGCGGCGGTTTTGCCGGAATAAGATAATGCGCGCTGACGTGCTCATCGGTTAGCGTATTTAATGCGTTGTGGAAATCTTCAGCAGTGTAATGGATGACCAGAAAGCGGATCCGCTGATCCGCACCCTGCGCCTGCCGCGTTGTTTCCAGCTGGAACGGTGCATCGTCCGGCTGTTGGCTGGCGTGCTGACAACCGGCCAGCATCAGTAATGCGGCGGTTAACAAACCACGCCTGATACGCTGGCCGATCATTTGCGATGCACAATGACAGCCGTACCGGAGACGCTCACCATCAGCATGCTGCTGTCTTTGCCCACGGTTTCATAATCGATATCAATACCGACAACGGCATTCGCACCACGTTCTTTCGCCTGCTCTTCCAGCTCACGGAAGGCAATTTCACGCGCCTTGCGCAGCTCTTTTTCATACGCGCCTGAGCGCCCGCCGACGATATCGCGCACACCGGCAAAGAAATCACGGAAAATATTCGCGCCTAAAATCGCTTCGCCTGTCACCACGCCACAATATTCAGCGATAGTGAAACCTTCGAGGGTCGGAGTGGTTGAAACTTGCATGAGTATTCCTTATCAGTTGTCGTCCAAAGCCTGGCATTCATTTCATTTACAGCATAAACCATGCGTGCGGGATCGAGATATCAGCCGGTGACTGATTTTCTCTTCGCCATGCATTAAGCCAAATCGGTTTTATACTGTATGGTAAAGAAAGTCATGGTGAAAATGTTCAATCTTTCAGTAAGGAATACGATGAAAAAGAAAACTCTTGTCGCCGCAATCCCGTTGGTGTTCATATTAAATGCCTGCACAACGGTCGAACCTGCATACAAGGACATTGGCAGCCGTACCGCGCCGTGTGTCGACGGCGGCCCGGACAGCGTGGCTCAGCAATTCTATGATTTCCGCATTAAGCAAGGCGGCAGCGGCTTACCAAACTCCAGCCAGCTTGCCGCTTACCGGCCTTACCTGAGTACGGCGTTGTATAATGCGTTACTCAAAGCGCAGTCCCAGCCTAAAGTCGATCTCGCCGCCACACCGAATGAAAAAACCGGTAACGGCGCAGTCGACGGCGATATCTTCTCCAGCCTGTTTGATGGCCCGACGTCCGCTTCCGTGGACAGCGCCTCAACCATTCCAAACACTGACGCCCGCAACATTCCTCTGCGCGTGACCTTCACACATGAGAAGGACAAAGGCGCATCCACCAGCTGGAAAGATGAAGTGTTAATGGTACGCGAAGGCAAATGCTGGACCGTCGATGATGTCCGCTACATGGCGAATCTTGATTTTGCTTCCAGCGGAACATTACGCCAGGTTTTAGAACATCAGTAATCGCTCTGCTTTCTAAAAATACCTCGTGAAAAAGGTTGGTCAGTGATGAATAACGTCATTGACCAACACCCCCGTCACAGATAGTTAACAATATGTTGTGCTAGACTTTAGCCTTCCCGCGGCAACACATAATTTTTAAGCCGCGATCGTTGCATAACTATGCTGTGGAAGTTACCATCTGCGGCATCAATGGCTATTCACTATTTGCGCATGAGTATTCAACTTAATAGCATCAACTGCTTCTACGGCGTGCATCAGGCGCTTTTTGACATTCAGCTTAATTGCCCCGCCGGTGAGACTTTGGTTTTACTCGGACCCAGTGGCGCAGGTAAAAGCTCCCTGTTACGTGTTCTGAACCTGCTGGAAATGCCGCGTTCAGGGACGTTGCAAATCGCCGGTAATACCTTCGATTTCACCCGTAAACCGGACGAGAAAGCCGTTCGCGAACTGCGTCAGAATGTCGGAATGGTCTTCCAGCAATACAATCTGTGGCCGCACCGCACCGTGCTCGACAACTTACTGGAAGCCCCGATGCGTGTTCTGGGTCTGACCAAAGATGTCGCGATGCAACGCGCCGGGAAATTGCTGACCCGTCTGCGTCTGACCGATTACGCGGATCGTTTTCCGCTGCACCTTTCCGGTGGCCAGCAACAGCGTGTGGCGATTGCCCGTGCGCTGATGATGGAGCCTCAGGTTCTGCTGTTTGATGAACCGACGGCGGCGCTGGATCCGGAAATCACCGCTCAGATCGTCAGCATCATCCGCGAACTGGCCGGTACCGGCATTACCCAGGTTATCGTGACCCATGAGGTTGAAGTGGCGCGTAAAACCGCCAGCCGCGTGGTGTACATGGAAAATGGCCGCATCGTCGAACAGGGTGATGCCTCCATTTTCGCCCAGCCGCAAACCAAAGAGTTTGCCAGCTATCTTTCCCATTAACTGTATTTTCACCAATACATTGATTGATGTTTTCTACGGAGTTAGCGATGAAAAAATTAGTAATTGCCGCGGTTCTGGCTACCGTCAGTTTGTCAGCCAGCGCGGCTGATACCATCCGTTTTGCGATGGAAGCGTCTTATCCTCCGTTTGAGTTTGTAGATTCCAGCAATCAGATCCAGGGCTTTGATGTCGATCTGGCGAACGCTATGTGTAAAGAGATGCAGGCAACCTGTACTTTTACCAACCAGGCCTTCGACAGTCTGATCCCAAGCCTGAAATTCCGCCGTTTTGACGCGGTGATTTCCGGTATGGACATCACGCCTGAACGTGAAAAACAAGTGTCCTTCACCAATGCTTACTACGACAACTCCGCTATTTTCATCGCGCATTCTGGTCAGTTCGCTGACGTTGCAGCGCTGAAAGGCAAACGTGTCGGTATGCAAAACGGCACCACCCATCAGAAATTCCTGATGGATAAGCATCCTGAAATCACTGCCGTGCCTTACGACAGCTATCAGAATGCCGTGCTGGATCTGAAAAATGGTCGTCTGGACGCGGTATTCGGTGACACCGCCGTGGTGAACGAATGGCTGAAGCAGAACAAAAACCTGGCCGCTGTCGGTGACAAAATCACTGACCCGACATACTTCGGTACCGGCCTGGGTGTTGCAGTTCGTCAGAACAATACTGAATTGCTGACTAAACTGAATGATGCTCTGGCAAAAGTGAAAGCAGACGGCACTTACAAAACGCTGTATTCAAAATGGTTCCAGCAATAAGTTTGCCTATCAATGACTGAATTCCAACCTTTAGCAAGCGCCGCCGGGATGACCGTCGGCCTTGCCGTTTGTGCGCTGATCCTCGGCCTGGTGCTGGCGATGATCTTCGCTGTCTGGGAATCCGCGCCGTGGAAGCCGCTTAGCTGGCTGGGCACCGCGTGGGTCACCGTGCTGCGCGGTCTGCCGGAAATCCTGGTGGTGCTGTTCATCTATTTCGGTTCTTCTCAGCTGCTGATGGTGCTGGCCGATGGCTTTAACATCAATCTTGGTCTGTTCGCGATCCCGATCAAGCTGCCGATTGAGAATTTCGAAGTCAGCCCGTTCGTCTGTGGCGTGATCGCCCTTTCCCTGCTGTATTCGGCTTATGCATCGCAGACTTTACGTGGCGCACTGAAAGCCGTGCCGCAAGGTCAGTGGGAATCCGGTCAGGTGCTGGGTATGAAAAAATCAGCGATTTTCTTTCGCCTGATCATGCCGCAAATGTGGCGTCATGCATTGCCGGGGCTGAGCAATCAGTGGCTGGTGCTGCTGAAAGATACCGCGCTGGTGTCGCTTATCAGCGTAAATGACCTGATGCTGCAAACCAAAAGCATCGCGACCCGTACTCAGGAGCCCTTTACCTGGTATGTGATTGCGGCCTGCATTTATCTGCTTGTCACCCTGTTCAGCCAGTTCGTGATTAAACGCATCGAACTGCGTACCACCCGCTTTGAACGGAGTGCTTCCTGATGTGGGAATATTTACCTGAAGTCCTCAAGGGATTGCACACCAGCCTCACGCTGACCGTGGCGGCGCTGATTGTGGCGCTGCTGCTGGCAATGATTTTCACCGTGATTCTGACGCTGAAAGTGCCGGTTGCCAGCCAGATTGTGAAAGGTTACATCACGCTGTTTACCGGCACCCCGTTGCTGGTGCAGATCTTCCTGATTTACTACGGTCCGGGGCAGTTTCCGTCGATTCGTGAAATTCCGTGGTTATGGGAAGTGCTGTCACAACCGTGGCTTTGCGCGATGTTTGCTCTGGCGCTGAACAGCGCGGCATATACCACGCAGCTGTTTACCGGTGCGGTACGCGCCATTCCTTCCGGTCAGTGGCAATCTTGTGACGCGCTGGGTATGTCGAAGCCGCAGACCCTGCGCATCCTGCTGCCCTTCGCGTTTAAACGTGCGCTGTCGTCGTATTCCAACGAAGTAGTGCTGGTGTTTAAAAGTACCTCGCTGGCCTACACCATCACGCTGATGGATGTTATGGGTCACAGCCAGCTGATGTATGGCCGCACGTATGACGTGATGGTCTTCGGTGCCGCCGGTCTGGTGTATCTGTGCGTCAACGGTTTACTGACCCTGATGATGCGTCTGATTGAACGCCGTGCGCTGGCATTTGAACGCCGCAACTGATTAAGCAGAAAATACCTGAAGGGACGAGAAATCGTCCCTTTTTTTGTGCCTGTAAAACCGGCTCCATGCCAGTTTATAATTTTTTAATCAAATTTATTGCATACAAATTCATTTAATGGCACTTTAATTACCGGTCTCACTTCCTGCCAGTTACCCGATTATATTAATAAAATCAGTAAACTGTACCGTGAAGGGAATGTCATTTTTTGAACAGGAATGTATTGCATGAAAAAGCTGATCCTCGCTGCCCTTTTGTCTGCTACTGCTTTTGCTGCCACTGCTGCAGATACTATTCGTTTCGGTACTTCTGCCACGTATCCGCCGTTTGAATCCATCGGTGCTGATAATCAGATTATTGGTTTTGATATCGATCTGGCGAACGCGCTGTGTAAGCAAATGCAGGAAACATGCACCTTTACCAATCAGCCGTTTGATGGTCTGATCCCAGCGCTTAAATTCCGTCGTTTCGATGTGATCATTTCCGGCATGGACATTACCGAAGAGCGCAGCAAGCAAGTCACCTTTACCCAGCCTTACTACGCCAATACTGCGATGATCATCGGACCTAAAGGCAAGTTCGCGTCCATCGCTGACCTGAAAGGCAAACGCGTCGGACTGGAAAATGGCACCACACACCAGAAATACCTGATGGAAAAACACCCTGAAATCACCACCGTCGGGTATGACAGCTATCAGAATGCGATTCTGGATCTGAAAAGTGGTCGCCTGGACGGCCTGTTAGGCGACACCGCCGTGCTAAATGGCTGGCTGAAATCCAACCCGAATCTCGGTGAAGTGGGTGAACTGATTAAAGATCCGCAATACTTTGGTACAGGCGTCGGCATGGCGGTGCGTCCTGATAATAAGGAACTGCTGACTAAACTGAACACGGCGCTCGAAGGCATCAAAGCCAACGGTGAATTCCAGAAGATCAATGACAAGTGGTTCCCGTCCCACTGATCCCCCGTCATCCTTCGAGCTGACGCTACGTTGGCCGCGTTCCAATTTGCTCCCGGCAGATTGGTCACTCACCCCGGTCACATACTGATGTATGTGACCGGGGTTCACTCAGTTACCGCCTGGATTCAACTCGAATGATTTTGGGGAACGGACTAAAAAGGCGGCTGTTCTGCGTAACATCTCTCAAAAATGTAATCTGCCAGAACTTATTACATCTAAAAAGTGATATCCGTCACACTACATTCATGGAATGACTTTTAAACTGTTCAACCGTAATCACTGTCGAGATCGAATGTTTATGCACGCACGTTTTCATACCGCCTTTGCGGCACTCCCTGAAAATTTATCCTCCGCGCTTGAGCCATTTCTGCGACATGACGACTTTCCGGCAATGTTCTCTGCGGCAGATGTTGCAGAGATAAAACAAGCGACAGGATTGAATGACGATGCGCTGGCCTTTGCTTTGCTGCCGCTGGCCGCAGCCTGTTCCGTCACGCCAATTTCTCATTTCCACGTCGGTGCCATTGCCCGCGGTATTTCCGGCAATCTGTATTTCGGTGCCAATATGGAATTCGCCGGTGCACCAATGCAGCAAACAGTTCACGCCGAGCAATCTGCAATCACGCATGCCTGGCTGCGGGGCGAAACCCGTCTGGCTTCCATCACCGTGAACTACACGCCTTGCGGTCACTGCCGTCAGTTTATGAATGAACTGACCAGCGGAACGGCGCTGAATATTCATCTGCCGGACAGAGACGTCGCCACGCTGGGCGATTATCTGCCGCATTCATTCGGACCGAAGGATCTGGATATCACCACCCTGCTGATGGATAAAGTCGATCACGGTTTCAAAACCGATACGACTGATGCGCTGGCGCTGCTGGCGCTGGATGCCTGTAACCAGAGTCATGCGCCTTACAGCAAATCGCACAGCGGTGTGGCACTGGAAACATCCAACGGCAAACAGTTTGCTGGTCGTTACGCAGAAAACGCTGCGTTTAACCCAAGCCTGCCTCCGTTACAGGCCGCATTAATCTTGCTGAATATGTCAGGAGAAGATTGCCTGAACGTTCGTCGCGCGGTGCTGGTTGAGCAAAAAGAGGCGCTGCTCACCCAAAACGATGCCACACGCGCCACCTTAAACGCGCTGGGCTGTCAGGATGTGAGCACGCTGACCTGCTGATAGTGTGAGCGGGTTAACACTAAAGACTCCAATTCCGGAGTCTTTAGTTACATAACATTGTCATTACATTTGTCATTTGAAATCCTTATTTCCTCTCTGTTACCCTCACCGCTCCGAAATATAAAAAACAACATTCTGAACACCGGAAGAGTAAAACGATGGAACTTGAATACGAAAGTAAACGTCCCCTGTACATCCCTCACGCTGGCCCGATCCTGTTAGAATTCCCGTTACTGAATAAAGGCAGTGCGTTCACCGAAGAAGAACGCAGCAATTTCAACCTCCACGGGTTGCTCCCAGAAGCGGTTGAAACTATCGAGGAACAAGCCGACCGTGCTTACCGCCAGTTTCAGAATTTCAAAACCGACATCGATAAGCATATCTATCTGAGAAACATTCAGGACACCAACGAAACGCTGTTCTACCGCCTTCTCGACAGCCATCTCAGCGAAATGATGCCGGTGATTTATACCCCGACCGTCGGCGAAGCCTGCGAACACTTTTCTGATATTTACCGCCGCGCACGTGGCCTGTTTATCTCTTATCCGAACCGCGCCCACATTGATGACATGCTGCAAAACGCCACCAAACAACATGTAAAAGTCGTGGTGGTAACTGACGGTGAACGCATTCTCGGCCTGGGCGACCAGGGCATCGGCGGGATGGGCATTCCGATTGGTAAACTCTCTCTTTACACCGCGTGTGGCGGCATCAGCCCGGCGTATACCCTGCCGGTCGTGCTCGACGCGGGGACAAACAATCCGCAACTGCTCAATGACCCGCTGTATATGGGCTGGCGTCATCCGCGCATTACCGGTGAAGAGTATGAAGCCTTCGTCGATCAGTTCATTCAGGCAGTAAAAATCCGCTGGCCGAACGTGCTGTTGCAGTTTGAAGATTTTGCGCAGAAGAACGCCATGCCGCTCCTCGAACGTTATCGCGATGAGCTGTGCTGCTTTAACGATGATATTCAGGGCACAGCTTCCGTGGCGCTGGGCAGCCTGATTGCCGCCAGCAAAGCCGCCGGTGGCAAACTGAGTGATCAGACTGTCGCTTTCCTGGGTGCGGGTTCCGCCGGTTGTGGTATCGCCGAGCAAATCGTTGCGCAGATGAAATCAGAAGGTCTGAGCGAAGAAGAAGCCCGTGCGAAAGTCTTCATGGTGGATCGTTTTGGTTTGCTGACCGACAAACTGCCAAACCTGCTGGATTTCCAGAGCAAACTGGTGCAGAAAAGCAGCGCACTGGCAAGCTGGGGTATGGCGAATGACAGCATTTCGTTGCTGGATGTGGTGCGTAACGCCAGGCCGACTGTGCTTATCGGCGTATCCGGCCAGCCGGGTCTGTTCACCGAAGAAATCATCCGCGAAATGCATAAACACTGTGCGCGTCCGGTGGTAATGCCGCTGAGCAACCCGACATCACGCGTAGAAGCCACGCCTGCCGATATCCTGAACTGGACCGACGGCGCGGCGCTGGTGGCCACCGGCAGCCCGTTTGCACCGGTAAGCCATAAAGGCACGCTTTACCCTATTGCCCAGTGCAATAACTCCTTTATCTTCCCGGGCATCGGTCTGGGGGTCATTGCTTCAGGCGCCACCCGCGTCACTGACGGTATGCTGATGGCCGCAAGCCGTACACTGGCAGAGTGTTCTCCGCTGGCGACCGAAGGTAAAGGTTCCCTGCTGCCGGACGTCGACGATATTCAGGGCGTGTCTAAATGCATCGCGCTTGAAGTCGGCAAAGCCGCACAGTTGCAGGGCGTGGCGATGGTGACGTCGGAAGATTCGCTGTCGAAAGCGATCGAGCACAACTTCTGGGCACCGCAATACCGCAGCTATAAACGCACCTCTTTCTGATAGCATTTGCGTCAAAAGCTGACCGGCCATGATCCAGACCAATGCCCTGCGCATTGGTCTTTTTTTTCGGCTAAATTGCAGCGCATTACGCAGATTCGAAAGTAATTGCCTGAAAAGTGCTGAAAAAACCCGCGAAGCCGGCCGATGCAGAGTCCAACGTATTGCGTACCCCGAAGAGGTAAAGTAGCCTTGGATCCGATTTCCATCTGGTCATAACAGGGATACCTATGATTAAGCGACTTATAGCTGGCGTTTTCGGCATCATTATTCTGATGCTGGCTGTCGCTATTGGGCTTGATCAGTGGATCAGCTTACGCACTCAGCCTTATATTTACGACGAAGTACAGACCCTGCCACATCGTCAGGTCGGCGTGGTACTCGGAACATCAAAATATTACCGCACCGGCGTGATCAACCAGTATTACCTGTACCGCATTCAGGGCGCGATTAATGCTTACAACAGCGGTAAGGTAAAATACTTGCTGCTCAGTGGTGACAATGCGCAGCAAAGTTACAATGAGCCGAGCACCATGCGACGTGATCTGATCGCCGCCGGGATCCCCGCCAGCGACATCGTGCTCGATTACGCCGGATTCAGGACGCTCGATTCCATCGTGCGCACGCGTAAAGTCTTCGACACCAACGATTTCATCATTATTACCCAACGTTTCCACTGTGAACGTGCGCTGTTTATCGCGTTGCATATGGGGATTCAGGCGCAATGTTTTGCCGTCCCTTCGCCGAAAAACATGCTCAGCGTCCGCAGCCGTGAAATCTTCGCCCGTCTGGGCGCGCTGACCGATTTGTATCTGCTTAAACGCGAGCCGCGCTTTCTTGGCCCGTTGATCCCAATCCCTGCAATACACAATATTCCTGATGATGCCCAGGGCTATCCGGCCGTGACGCCTGAGCAGTTACTGGCTCTGCAACAACAGCTGGAAGACGAGAAAAAAGCCGCTATCGCCAAAGCCATGGCTGAAAAAGCGGCAGCCGATAAAGCGGCTGCGGATAAAGCCGCCGAAGAACAAGCGGCAAAATTGAAAGCCGAGCAGGAAGCCAATGAAGCCGCTCAGGCTGAAACCGAGGATGCCGCTCCGCCACCCGAAACGGCGAAACCGGCAGGCAGAAATCCATTCCAGCAGTGAAAACCACACTGCTCCAACCCCTTCGCAGGGGTTTGGCCTTTAGCGCCTCCCCCCTGCGAAGGGGTTGGAGGGGGTTTTAAAGACAAAACAATAAGTTAACGCACACCTGACCTTACGACTTTGACCTTAATACCCCACCCCAGCCCTCCCCTTCGCAGGGGAGGGCGTTGATCGAGCTCCGAATTTACGGCAGCCAAAAAACGCATACACGGCATTTTGTTTGTGCTTTCGGCAGAAATCCATTCCAGCAGTCAAAAACCGACGGCTCCCACCCCTGCGCAGGGGTTTGGCCTTTAGCGCCTCCCCCTGCAAAGGGGTGGGAGGGGGTTTTAAAGACAAAACAATAAGTTAACGCACACCTGACCTTACGACTTTGACCTTAATACCCCACCCCAGCCCTCCCCTTCGCAGGGGAGGGAGTTGATCGAACTCCGAATTTACGGCAGCCAAAAAACGCATACACGGCATTTTGTTTGTGCTTTCGGCAGAAATCCATTCCAGCAGTGAAAAACCGACGGCTCCCTCCCCTGCGCAGGGGGTTGGCCTTTAGCGCCTCCCCCTGCGAAGGGGAAGGATGGGAGGGGGTTTTAAAGACAAAACAATAAGTTAACGCACACCTGACCTTACGACTTTGACCTTAATACCGCACCCCACCCCAGCCCTCCCCTTCGCAGGGGAGGGAGTTGATCGAGCTCCGAATTTACGGCAGCCAAAAAACGCATACACGGCATTTTGTTTGTGCTTTCGGCAGAAATCCATTCCAGCAGTGAAAAACCGACGGCTCCCTCCCCTGCGCAGGGGTTTGGCCTTTAGCGCCTCCCCCTGCGAAGGGGGAGGATGGGAGGGGGTTTTAAAGACAAAACAATAAGTTAAAGCACACTTAGCCTTACGACTTTGACCTTAATACCCCACCTCAACCCTCCCCTTCGCTGGGGAGTAGCAGTCCGGTTCCGAATTTACGACAGCAAAAAGGCCGCATAAGCGGCCTTTTGTTTGTCTTTCCGATGGCTTACTTCTTCTTGGCGTACTTCAGGGAATCCAGCGCCACCGCGAAGATGATGATGCTGCCTTTGATGATGTACTGCCAGTAAGGGTTCACGCCGATATAGGTCAGACCGTAGTTGATGACGGTGAAGATCAGTACACCGGTGACCACGCCTGCCACAGAACCCACACCACCGGCGAATGACACGCCACCGACCACGCACGCTGCGATGGCATCGAGTTCGTACATAAAGCCGAGGTTGTTGGTCGCACTGCCGATACGCCCTGCTTCCAGCAAACCACCGAAGGCATAGAACACCCCAGAGAGCGCATAAATCATGATCAGGTTTAACGGTACGTTAACGCCTGACACTTTTGCCGCTTCCGGGTTACCGCCGATGGCGAAGATGTTTTTACCAAAGCGCGTTTTGTTCCACAACACCCAGACGAAGGCGATAGCAATGACCGCATAGAAGGTGATGTAGGAAAGCTTCAGGCCGCCCAGGTGGATAAAGCCCTGTGCAAACTTGGAGAAGCCAGGGTCAAAACCGGCAATCGGTGAGGAGCCCACATAGTCGTAATACAGGGAGTTAATCCCGTAAACGATAATCATGGTACCCAACGTGGTGATAAACGGCGTCACGTTCAGGTAAGCGATGATAATACCGTTAAGCAAACCGATCAGCGCACCGACGATACACACGGTCAGGATGACCAGCGGGATAGGCACCACTTCCAGATGCGGGAAGACTTTGTTGACGTTGTCCATTGCCTGCAACATGGTGGCTGCGACAACTGCCGCTAAACCAACCTGACGACCGGCAGACAGGTCGGTACCTTGTGTGACAATCAGACCCGCCACACCAAGCGCAATAATCACGCGCACAGAAGATTGCGTAAGAATGTTACTTAAGTTAACCAGACTGAGGAAGCTGGGATCCTGGATGATAATAATGGCCAGTAAGACCAGCAGTACCACATAAATCCCGCCCTCTTTTAAATAAGTGAGCACACTTTTCTTATTTAATGCTTTCATAATAAGAACCCTTAAAAATTAGAGATGCAAGGAGGCCAGGCGTAATATTTCATTCTGCGAAGTCGTTTTTGTGTCAACAATACCCGCAACCTGTCCATTACTCATAACCAATATTCTGTCAGTAATACCCAGCAACTCAGGCATTTCAGAGGAGATAATAATGATCCCCTTCTCTTTTTTAGCCAACTCGGTGATTAACTGGTAAATTTCAAATTTAGCGCCAACGTCAATCCCGCGAGTTGGTTCATCCAGCATTAATATTTCAGGATTGGTTAATAACCAGCGCCCGATAATGACTTTTTGCTGGTTCCCGCCAGACAAAGAGCCAATACTGGTTTTATGCCCTGGTGTTTTCACCCGCATGGAATCGATAACCCACTGGGTATCGCTTTTCATACGGGTGGTGTCGAGCAGTCCGGCTTTATTTTTATATTGACGGATGTTCGAAATCAGCGAGTTAAAACCGATATCCAGATACGCATAAATACCCGTTGAACGACGCTCTTCAGTCACCAGCGCAAAACCATGATTAATGGCTTCATTGGCGCTGTGATTGTTAATTTTTTTGCCGTGCAGTTTAATGGTTCCGGATACTTTCTCACGGATGCCAAATAATGTTTCGACGATATCCGTACGTTTCGCACCGACCAGACCGGCAATCCCGAGGATTTCCCCTTTATGTAAATCAAAGGAAATATCGCGAATCGAAGGCTGACGCAGTGAGGTCAGATTACGGACTTCGAGGATCACTTCACCCGGCACGTTCTGACGGTCCGGGAAGCGCTGACTGAGTGAACGACCGACCATCATGGAAATGATTCTGTCCATGTCGAGGCCTTCCAGCGACTGAGTGGCAATCCACTGACCGTCTCGCAGGATGGTGATTTCATCACACAGCTGGAAAATTTCTTCCATCTTATGAGAGATATACACAATGCCGCAGCCGCGATCTTTCAGCTTACGGATAATCGTGAACAGGTGGTTCACTTCCTTTTCCGTCAGGGAAGATGTCGGTTCGTCCATAATGACGATTTTGGCATTGTAGGAAAACGCCTTGGCGATTTCGATCATCTGCATCTGGGAAACAGACAATTTACCGACCTTATCACGCGGATCGATATCGATATCCAGCTCATCAAAAATCGCTTTGGTGTCTTTGTACATTTTGTCCTGATCGACAAAAATGCCTTTGGTCGGATAACGTCCCAGCCACATGTTGTCCATGACGGTACGTTGCAACACCAGGTTTAATTCCTGATGCACCATCGACACACCTTGTTCAAGCGCCTCTTTGGAGCTTTTAAAATTTACTTCCTGTCCCTGAAAAAGAATCGTACCAGAGTCTTTGCTGTAAATTCCGAACAGACATTTTAATAATGTGGATTTACCCGCGCCATTTTCACCCATTAAGGCATGGATAGAATGCGGACGCACTTTTAAATTCACATTATCTAACGCCTTAACGCCTGGGAATGATTTATTAATGCCGCTCATTTCCAGCAGGAATTCACCTGGCTTTTCTGTTTTTGTGTCAGATAACGAAATATCGGCCATAGTTGTACCTGGCTAAAGATAAAAATAAACGGATGTATTAATACCTGATGTCAGTAATGCAGCCGGCAAGCGAACCTGCCGGCTGCATCATGACATGACGTCCTGTCAGATAAGCATTAACGTCTCAGCACCCTTCATTCTTCACGTTGCAGATGCGTTGGCTGCTCTTATTCGCCCGAATCACTTACCTGAGTAAGCTCATCGGGTCTCACTCGTTTGCCGCCTTCCTGCAACGCAAATTATTTTGGGTATAACACTTTGTCTTTGTTTACGGCTTAACCGCAATTATTTTTGCCACTGCTTAGCTTTGTTTTTTATTGCTGTCTGTCAGTCTTAATGCTTACTACATAAAACTAAAAGTCAGTCTTATTTCGTGAAAGTAGACAGATTATCTTTATCTACCGCCACGTAAGGAATACGGACCACTTTGTTTTCAACTTTCCAGCTGGTGCCCTCTGCTGCGGACTTGCCTTCAGCCAGATTTTTAGCCAGCTCAAATGTTGCTTTAGCCTGGTTGCTTGCATCGTTCAGCACGGTACCGGCCATTGCGCCAGATTTAACCAGTGCCAGCGCTTCTGGCAACGCATCCACACCGAAGACCGGAATGCTGGATTTGTTATGAGATTTCAGTGCTTCTACAGCGCCCATCGCCATTGCGTCGTTGTTGGCGATAACCACTTCGATTTTGTTAGCGTTAGGACCGGACAACCATGCGTCCATTTTGTCTTTCGCCTGAGCGGTATCCCACATGGCGGTATCGAGCTGCAGCTGATCAGTTTTCAGGCCTTCTTTGCCATTCAGGGTGCTGATCACGTATTTAGTACGCGCTTCAGCATCCGGGTGACCCGGCTCACCTTTGATCAGTACGTACTGGATGGTGCCGTCTTTGTTCAGATCCCAGGCCGGATTAGCTTTCCAGTGTTTAGCAATCAGCTCACCCTGGATAACGCCGGATTCTTTAGAGTCAGTCCCGACGTAATACGCTTTGTCGTAGCTGTCTAAATCTTTACGGGAAGGTTCTTTGTTATAGAAAACAACAGGAATGCCAGCACCGCGGGCTTTCTCGATAATTACCGGGGCAGCAGCCGGGTCAACCAGGTTGATGGCCAGCGCTTTAACACCCTTCGCCAGCATAACGTCAACCTGGTCATTCTGGGTGGACTGGCTGTTTTGCGAGTCATTCATCAGCAGTTGCACATCTGGAGACGCTTTTGCGTCTTTCTCAATGGCTTTGCGAACTTCTGACATGAAGTTGTCATCATATTTGTAGATAGTGACGCCGATTTTAGTATCAGCAGCATGCGCGGCAAAACCAAACATCATGCTTGCAGCCAGAGTCGCCAGGGTGAAGACCTTCTTATTCATTTGTATCTCCGGTTATGTAGGGTGTTACAGAATGTGGCACCGGAAATCCATGCGGGAGCAGTACAGATCCACGCTATGTTTGCGGGTGCCTGCCATCCTTGACTTATAACGTCCTGACTCGCTGTGAAACAAGTCCGCCAGGCGGACCCAAATTGAATCATATTGAAAACGAATGAATCATAATGTGCGTGATGTTAATAAACTGTGAAAGTTCTCACAGATTGAAAACGGTTACATCGCGTTATTTGATCAATAAGTGACGGGCGCCACATTTTGCCACGGTGACACCGAATGGCGTCTGACCAGCGTCGGCATAAAACAATGCGATACGCCCGCAGATAGCTGTTCTGCCGCACCTTTTAGCGCCAGTTCGGTCGCCAGTGTCGCCATCGAGACGATCGGATAGCGCACCGTCGTCATCTTCGGACTGGTATAACGGGCAATCGGAATATCATCAAAACCAATCAAAGAAAAATCGTCTGGAATGTTAATTCCGTTTTCTTTCAACACGGCCATCGCACCCGCCGCCATCGAATCGTTATACGCAAACACCGCACTCAGATGTAAATTACGGCCTAGCAATTCCACCATCGCCGCCTCCCCGCCCTGCAGATCCGGCGAACTTTGCGCCCGCCATGCGGCAGGTGGCCCATCACCGCTCTGATGTGCCTGCGTCATTGCCTGTGAGTAACCCTGATAACGCTGCAAATCGTCTTCGATTCCGTGACTGGAACCGATATAACCAATGCGCTGATGACCCTGAGAAAGCAGTAAACGGGTCGCCATTTCCGCTCCGCTGACGTTATCGAGCCAGACGCAACGGTGTTCGTAGCCAGGAATAACCCGGTTAATCAGCACCATGCCGGAAACCTGATCCATAAAGCGGGAGAGCTCGTCATCGCCCAGCGCTTTCGAATGCACAATCAGCGCGTTACAGCGTTGACGAATCAATACCTCAATGGCATGCCTTTCTTTTTCGGCAATATGATAGCTGTTACCTATCAGGACATATTTCTGATGCTGCTGTGCAACGGTATCCACCGCTTTCACCAGCGCACCAAAAAACGGATCGGAAACGTCCATCACGACAACGCCAATGGTGTCACTGCTTTGTGTTGCCAGCGCCTGCGCATTGGCATTTGGCCGGTATCCCAGCGTGGCGACTGCCTGCAAAACCTGCTCGCGCGCTTCTTTGCTGGCGATTGCCGGATTGTTCAGAACACGTGAAACGGTGGCGACAGAAACGCCCGCCAGCCGGGCGACATCACGAATGGTGACCATGCGTCGCTCCGTGATCAGCCAGAGAATGGTAAGGAGGAATACGGAAGTTTTTAACCCAGGAAGTAAAAAATGCAGACAAAGAGAAGCGAGGTGAAGTGCTCATGGCGTTTCCTTTATTAGTGTAGTGGTCGTCGGACTGGCACGACCGCTATCCTAATCATTTTGTGAAAACGCCTGCGTGAATCTCGTCACAGGAAAGAAAACGTTTACATACAATTTTGCAACCTTCATCCCAAATCCATCATTTAGGATGATGTATCGACCTCAGGCTCAGATGGTTTTCAGTTCTTCGCCCGCGGCTTTCGCCGTCAAAAGACGCCACAACCATTCCACCGGCCCCTGCCTGAAACGGCGCAACCACAGCAGCGTCACCAGCAGATTACATGCCCAGACCAGCGGCACCAGCGCGACCAGTTGCAGGCGGTCGAAGTGCTGGTAGAAGCCGAAAATGTTGAAAAAGGTGGTGCAGATGAGTGTCTGTAACAGATAGTTGGTCAGCGCCATGCGACCAATCATTGATACCCAGCGCGTCAGTCGCCAGCGGGAGATCTGCGGCCAGAAGCCGTAACACAGCGCCAGATAGCTGACGGCCTGCATCAGCGAGCCAATTTCACGCGGCACCTGCAATAAAAAACCACTCCAGCGGTAGTCCCAGCCGGTGCGATATTGCATATAAATCGCCGGGATTTGTATCAGCAATGAAAGCGGTAACAGCACTGCGGCGACTTTACGGTAATGCGAGGGACGAAACCCGCCTTTCAGCCAGCCGCTGCGCATCAGACCGGAACCTATGAGCATTGCGCCCGCCAGTTCCCAGCCATATTGCGCCCCGATCGCCAGAAGACTCGACGACAGCAAATCGAGCCGGTTCTGAATCGCTTCCCAGCCGCCTTTCAGCCGCCAGTATTGTTCATATTGAATCTCCGCCGGTCCCGGAAGCCAGAAACTGCCGGGCTTGGGCGAACTGATAAGCCCGAGCATGGCCAGTACCGCCACGCCAATCAGATACAAAATGATGCCCGTTGAAATCAGCGACTGACTGCTGCGCCCTTCCCGCACCATCCGCCAGCACACCAGACCGATCAGTCCGTAAGACAGCAAAATATCGCCATCCCACAGCAAGGTCGCGTGTAAAAATCCGCACAGCAACAGAATCGAAAGACGCGCCTGGATCCAGTGTTTACCACGCGGCAGCAACAAATACAGTCCGCCGCCAAACAGCATGGCGAACATCATCAGGAATTTGCCCTGCGCGACGACGTCGAGCACCGCCCATGTCCAGGTATCAGAAGTCGAGGGAGTACCGGCAAATGCCGGATTCAGGTAAGCGGCTTTCGGTAACCCGAAGGCGCTGATATTGAGCAGAAGAATGCCAAAAATGGCGAGACCACGGGCAAAGTCGAGCGTGGCAATACGTGAGCGCATACCTGGCGTTCCTGTTAACGGTAAGGAGCTGATAATTGTGTGGGCTCCAGACAGACTAACGGCACCCTGAAGGTGCCGCAATATTAAAGTGTCTGACTGTTTAAAACGCTGCTGTTAGCTGGCGTGTCTTACCGTTCTTAAAAATTCTTGTCGCGTGTTCTGGCTGGATTTGAAAAGACCACCGAGTGATGTTGTCGTCGTTGCACTGGTCGCGTCACGCACACCGCGCGCTTTCACGCAGTAATGCACCGCATCAATGGATACCGCCACGTTGGTGGTGCCGAGCAGGGTCTGCAAGGCCACCAGAATCTGCTGGGTCAGACGTTCCTGAACCTGCGGACGCTGCGAGAAGAACTGCACGATGCGGTTGATTTTCGACAAGCCAATCACGGTGTCTTTCGGGATGTACGCCACGGTCGCTTTGCCGTCGATGGTCACGAAATGGTGTTCGCAGGTGCTGGTCAGGGTGATGTCGCGCACGGTGACCATTTCATCCACTTTCATCTTATTTTCGATGACGGTGATTTTCGGGAAGTTGGCGTAATCGAGCCCGGAGAAGATTTCATCCACATACATCTTGGCGATGCGGTGCGGCGTTTCCGCCAGACTGTCATCGGAAAGATCCAGATTAAGAAGCTGCATGATACCGGTCATATGTTCCTGGATCCGCTGCTTGCGCGTTTCATTGTCGATCGGCAAAGCTTCACGCAGAGGGGTTTCCAGACCACGGGCTAACAGGGCCTCGTGAACCAAATTGGCTTCTTTACTCAGGATTGGCATTCTTTCTTTCTCCGGCAGATGTAATCACTTTGACGCAGATCACGCTAAAGTGAGGTGGCTTACTGTAGAGGAGAGCAGGTTCAGAATCCAGTGAATGTGCGTCATGATGGATGAAATAGCTGCAACTTATCGGTTCTGCCGGAAGACCAGCGCCCCTGCAATAATGAAACCAGCCAGCGCGACGTACAACGCAGGCTCCAGCTGATGTGTCAGCGCGGTAGAAATCGCCGACAGAACCGGACCAAATAACTGACCGACGGCGTAACCGGTGGTCAGCAATCCGGCCATATAACGGCTGTGATTCGGCGCCAGTTCACGGCTGCACTGCAAAGCGAGTTGAACCACGCTGAGGAAACCGCCGCCGGTCAGCAATGCGCCGAGCACCAGACCGGTCACGCCAGGCACCACTTCCGCACATAAAATTCCCAGCCCCTGCGCCCATAATGTCAGCGCCAGACGTTTATGCGTCGTCAGGCGGTGCCGGGTCAGAATGCCGATGATAATACCGATAACCGCCGCGCCGCCAAACACCGGCCACACGAACTGCGCGAACAGGCTGTCAGGAAAACGCGCACTCGCCATTTGCGATAAAAACGTCGCCGGAAGGATGTAACCAAAGCCCGCCAGACTGTAACTCCACACCAGACGTTTCAGCGCAGGCGTCATCACCAGCGGTTCCGTCGCCACATGGGAACGGTGCAGATCGCCTTTGCGCGGCAGGTTCGGGGTGATAATCGCCACAAAAATCAGTGCCAGCACGCCGTAGACGCACCAGGCCTGCGCCGAGGTCAGGTGTAAGCTATGAATACCCACCGCTAACATGCCGCTGAGAAAAATTCCCGCCCCTGGCCCGGCGAATACCGCCGCACTCAGTGCCGGACGGCCATAATGCGCCAGCCGTTCGTTACACCACGCCGACACCATCACCATCGCCCAGCCGCTGGTCCAGCCAATCATGAAGCGCACAATGCTGTGCAGCACTTCGCCGGAAATCACCGCGGATAATAACGTCAGAACTACCCCGCCCCACACGCCGAGCCACAGACGGCGTTCGAGATGTTTGCTGGCACGCATTCCATCGAATGCGCCGCAAAGATAACCGAGATAGTTGAAGGCCGCGACCAGCCCCGCGCCGGTCAGGCTGAACTGATGTTCAGCTATCATTAAAGGAACCTGCGGCGTAAAGGCGAAGCGCCCGATACCCATCGCGACCACAAAAGCCAGAAAACCACTTAATGCAATACGAAAAGCCATAACTGCTCCGTCACAAGAAACCGCGATGCAACATATCAGAAACAATGAATAAACATACTCAAAGCCTGTTGCCGAAAACAGCAGATTTCTTAAAAGAAAGTTAATTGGAAGTTGTGGCTATGATGCCTTATGAGTACAATCACGAAAACTGAATAATACAAACCAACTTGTTTACGATAAGAGAACACAGGAACCCATCATGGATCTGACTCAGTTACGGATGTTTTGCTGCGTAGCGGAAACCGGTTCGCTGGCGCGTGCGGCAGAGCAGTTACACCGCGTGCCGTCAAACCTGACCACCCGTTTACGCCAGCTCGAACTCGAACTGGGCACTGATTTGTTCATCCGTGAAAAACAGCGCATCCGCCTTTCCGCGATGGGTCACAACTTCCTTAACTACGCCGAACGTATTCTGGCGCTGAGTGATGAAGCCATGAGCATCACACATGCCGGAGAACCCGCCGGGAATTTCGCGCTGGGCTCGATGGAAAGCACGGCAGCAACGCGTCTGCCTTCGTTGCTGGCGGCCTATCATCAGAAATTCCCGCAGGTGGCATTGTCGCTGGTGACCGCCACGTCCGGCGAAACCATCGACAGCGTGCGTGCGGGACGTCTCGCGGCGGCGCTGGTTGATGGCCCGATCGATTTTGACGACATCAACGGTTGTATCTCTTTTCGCGAACGCATGGTGGTGATCAGTCCGCTGGGCGAATCACCGCTCGACGTGCCCGCCGGTCGCAGCGGTCATACCGTTTTTGCGTTTCGCCCGAGCTGTTCCTACCGCCAGCGTTTGCAGGGCTGGATTAAGCATATGAATGTGCCGGTTGCCAACACGATGGAGATCCAGTCCTATCATTCAATGATGGCCTGTGTCGCCAGCGGTGCGGGTATCGCGATGATCCCGCGTTCGGTGCTGGAACAATTGCCCGGGCACGAGCGGGTAGAAATTCACGAAATTCCGGATGAGTTCGCCGATACCGCCACCTGGCTTATCTGGCGCAGGGATGCGTTCAGCCCGAATGTCCGGGCGCTGAAAGAACTGATTATCGAACAGAATGACGGTGTGATCCCGTTACTGAAACACCCGCTGGCTGGCGAACATGACCCGGCTTTGCATCCGACGTATTAACCTGAAATCTGGTTAAGCTAAAAACACCTGACTGGAGCTACATAATGGAAATGATTAAAACGCGTGCGGCCGTCGCCTGGGGCCCGAATCAACCTCTGTCCATCGAAGAAGTCGATTTGATGCCACCACAAAAAGGCGAAGTGCTGGTGCGTATCGTCGCCACCGGTGTTTGTCATACAGATGCTTACACGCTGTCCGGCAAAGATCCGGAAGGCGTTTTCCCGGCAATTCTCGGTCATGAAGGCGGCGGTATCGTTGAAGCCGTTGGCGAAGGCGTCACCAGCCTGGCCGTCGGCGACCACGTGATCCCGCTGTACACGCCGGAATGTGGCGAGTGTAAGTACTGTAAATCCGGCAAAACCAACCTGTGTCAGGCGATCCGCACCACACAAGGTAAAGGCCTGATGCCGGACGGCACCACCCGTTTCTTCAAAGACGGCAAGCCGATTTTCCATTACATGGGCACTTCGACTTTCTCCGAATACACCGTTGTTCCTGAAATCTCCCTGGCGAAAATCAACAAAGAAGCGCCGCTGGAAGAAGTGTGTCTGCTCGGTTGCGGCGTGACCACCGGCATGGGCGCGGTAATGAACACGGCTAAAGTCAAAAAAGGCGACACCGTGGCGATCTTCGGTCTGGGTGGCATTGGCCTTTCAGCGATTATCGGCGCAGTGATGGCGGGCGCAGGCCGCATCATCGGTATCGATCTCAACACCAGCAAGTTCGATCTGGCACGTAAACTCGGCGCAACAGATCTGATCAACCCGAAAGATTACGACAAGCCGATTCAGGAAGTGATCGTTGAAATGACCGACGGCGGCGTGGACTTCTCCTTTGAATGTATCGGCAACGTGAACGTGATGCGTTCCGCGCTGGAATGCTGCCACAAAGGCTGGGGCGAATCCGTCATCATCGGCGTGGCCGGTGCCGGTGAAGAAATCTCCACCCGTCCGTTCCAGCTGGTGACCGGTCGTGTATGGCGTGGTTCCGCATTTGGTGGCGTGAAAGGCCGCAGCCAGTTGCCGGGCATTGTGCAGCGTTATATGGACGGTGAATTCGCCCTGAACGATTTCATCACCCATACCCTGCCGCTGGAAGAAATCAACGAAGCGTTTGACCTGATGCACGAAGGGAAATCTATCCGCACGGTTATTCATTTTAATAAGTAAGGAATGTTTCGATGAGCAGCTCGATTGAACTACTCGAAGAACACCGGATGTTTGGCGGCTGGCAGCAGCGCTACCGTCATACGTCTGCGAGCCTGAATTGCAGCATGACGTTCAGCATCTATCTGCCACCGGCAAAAGACGATGCACCACCGCCGGTACTGTACTGGCTGTCGGGCCTGACCTGTAATGATGAAAACTTCACCCTTAAAGCCGGGGCGCAGCGCGTCGCGGCTGAGCTGGGGCTGATTCTGGTGATGCCGGACACCAGTCCGCGCGGTGAAGGTGTCGCCAACGACGAAGGCTACGACCTCGGTCAGGGCGCAGGTTTTTACCTGAACGCCACGCAGTCGCCGTGGGCAGCGCATTACCGGATGTACGATTACCTGCTCGATGAGTTGCCTGCGCTGATCAGCGGGCATTTCAAGGTCAGCGACCGGCAGTCAATCTTCGGCCATTCAATGGGCGGCCACGGCGCGCTGATGCTGGCGTTGCGTAATCCCCAGCGTTTCTGTTCTGTGTCCGCGTTTGCGCCGATTGTGAACCCGGCTCAGGTGCCGTGGGGGCGTAAAGCTTTCACTGCGTATCTGGGGGATGACGAAAGCCAGTGGCTGCAATACGACAGTTGCCATCTGCTGAGTGCATTGCCAGCGGATCAGAAAACGTTCCCGATTTTAGTTGATCAGGGTGACGACGATCAGTTCCTGGCGGATCAGTTGCAGCCGTCAAAGCTGGCAGAAATCGCCCGTCAGCGCGGCTGGCCTTTACAGCTGCGCGCTCAGCCGGGATACGATCACAGTTACTTCACGATTGCCTCGTTTGTGGAAGATCACCTGCGATTCCATGCGGAGTTTTTGCACTCTGAAGTCTAACATTCTGCTGATGCAACAAGGGTTTGGCTTTGCTCCTCCCCCTGCGAAGGGGGAGGTTGGGAGGGGGTTTTAAGGACTAACACCCGGTCAGAGCACACTTCAACTTATTGATTCTGCATTAATACCCCACCCCAACCCTCCCCTTCGCAGGGGAGGGAGTTCTTCTACATAAAATATATCTCCTCCTTCTTTTTGGAAGACGTCACGTATTAAATAAATACCAATATTGGCAGAAATAGTTGTGCGGGATATGTTCTTTGTTTGTGAATGCAAATAAAGGAATTGTGATGGCAATAAACTTCTCACCCAAGGTTGGGCAAAATGCGATATGGTTCAAACCGTCAGTAATAATCGATTAAACAAACCCATGCTTGCTGGACGTGGGTGGTTATCTCAGTGCATTCACAGCCCTATAATTACGTTAATCCAGCAAGCTATCGTTAATTCGATTAAAATATCTGAAAACTCAATTCATGGAACGCAATCAATTTGACTTATTCCCGCTAATTGATAATATTCTCCGCGTTGCCCACAGAGGCCTTTCAGTTGATATCCACCGTCCCCTTGAGGGATCGCGAAGCCCGATTAGTTATGATCGGGCTTCTGCATTTTTATAGTTCAGAAAATCTCACTATTCCAAAATCTCAATTCTTCAATTTCGGATCCAGCGCATCCCTTAACCCATCCCCCAGCAAATTAAACGCCAGTACGGTCAGGAATATCGCCAGACTTGGGAAGATTGCCACGTGCGGCGCCATGACCATATCGGCGCGGGCCTCGTTGAGCATCGCGCCCCACTCCGGCGTTGGCGGCTGTGCGCCCATTCCGAGGAACGACAGGCTGGCAGCGGTGATAATCGATGTGCCGATACGCATGGTGAAATACACCACGATTGATGACAACGTGCCCGGCAGAATGTGACGGAACAAAATTGTCGCGTCGGATGCGCCGATACTGCGCGCCGATTCAATATAGGTTTGCTGTTTGAGCACCAGCGTGTTGCCGCGAACAAGACGTGCGAATGCCGGGATACTGAAGATAGCGACCGCGATGATCACGTTCGACATACCGTTGCCCATCACCGCCACCACGGCAATCGCCAGCAGAATACCGGGGAAGGCAAACAGCACGTCGCAAACGCGCATGGTGATACGGTCCCACCAGCCTTCGTAGTATCCGGCCAGTAATCCGAAGACCGTGCCGATCGCTGCGCCGAGCACCACAGACAGTACGCCCGCGGTGAGTGATATCCGCGTCCCCATCAGAATACGGCTGAAAATATCGCGCCCCAGCGAATCCACGCCGAGCCAGTGGATCAGCGACGGGCCTTCGTTCAGACGGTCATAATCGAAATAGTTTTCCGGATCAAACGGTACCAGCCACGGCGCAAAAATCGCGGCGACAATCAGTAACAGGATAAAAATACCCGCTATCATCGCAATATGCTGCCTGCTGAAACGCCGCCAGAACGCTTTCCACGGTGTGCGAACCGCCTGTGATTGCGCAGTTCCCGGTGTGATAATCGGCAAACTCGCGAGTACGGCATTTCGCCGCCAGTTTTTCATGCGTTCACTCACTTGTATCGGATGGAAGGGTTGATGACGGCGTACAGCATGTCCACCAGCAGATTAATGAGGATGAACTCCAGCGAGAACAGCAACACTTCTGCCTGTATCACCGGATAATCACGCATCTCAACGGAATCGACCAGCAACCGCCCTAACCCCGGCCAGTTGAAGACTTTTTCCACGACAATCGAGCCGCCAAGCAGAAAGCCAAATTGCAGCCCCATCATGGTGACCACCGGGATCATCGCGTTTCGCAGACCGTGTTTAACCACCACCACAGACTCATGCACGCCTTTAGCCCGTGCGGTGCGCATGTAATCTTCCTGCATGACCTCGACAAATGAAGCGCGGGTAAAGCGTGCCATGATCGCCGCCACGGCAGCGCCAAGCGTTATGGAGGGCAGAATGTAATGCTGCCAGCTGTCAGCACCCACCGTCGGCAACCAGCCCAGTTCAACGGAAAAGATTTGCATCAGCAACATGCCCAGCGCAAACGCCGGGAAGGAAATACCAGAGACGGCCAGCGCCATACCAAGACGATCCGGCCAGCGGTTACGCCAGACGGCAGACACCACGCCAATGACCAGCCCGAAAATCACCGACCACAGCATACTGGTCATCGTCAGCCAGAAAGTCGGCATAAAGCGGGAACTGATTTCATCAATGACCGGGCGTTTTGACACCATCGAGTGACCGAAATCACCGGTCAGCGCATTGCCAAAGAAAGTGAGGAATTGCTGATAAAGCGGTTTATCCAGCCCGAGATCCTGACGTACCAGCTCTACAACGCTGGCATCAGCGTCCTGTCCGGCCATCAGCCGCGCCGGATCGCCCGGCAGCAGATGCACAAATAAAAACACCAGCACCGCCACAATCAGCAGTGTCGGGATCAGTCCGAGTAATCGTTTTAAAAAATAATTAAGCATGATTCGCTGTCTGTGATTTCACGGTTCGACATCCATGTTCCGGACCCGGAACACACGAGTTCAGGGCGCGCACGCTGTGCGCCACACGCCCTGAAAGCTTCACCGCGTATTATTTCACGTCTGCATCATCAAAACTGAACGCCGTATCCGGCATCACATAAAACCCGGTCAGGCGTTTATTTTTCGCCGACACCAGACGTTCCGTCACCAGGAATGCCCACGGTGCATCAGTCCAGATTTGTTTCTGGGCATCGGCGTACAGTTTGGCTTTCTCGGCTTTGTCAGTGGTTTTCAGCGCGTCAGACAGGTCTTTATCCACCTGCGCATTGCTGTAGAACGCCGTGTTGAACTGCTTCGGTGGTGCAGCCTGCGTGGAGAACAGCGGCGACAACGCCCAGTCTGCTTCGCCGGTAGACGCCGACCAGCCGGTATAGAACATGCGGATACCCGCCTCTTTCTGCCCGACGTTCTCAACCTGCGCGGCACGCTGCGCCGCATCCATGGCGGTGACTGTCACTTTGATACCGACCTGCGCCAGTTGCTGCTGGGTGAACTGCAACACTTTCTGCGCCGTGCTGTTATTGTGCGACGACCACAGCGTGGTGGTGAAACCGTCCGGATAACCGGCTTCTTTCAGCAATGCTTTAGCTTTAGCCGGGTCATACGGCCACGGTTTGAATTTCGCGGCGTATTCGATGCCCTGCGGCAACGGCCCTTCTGATGGCACCGCGTAACCGGCAAAGGCCACTTTGATCAGCGCCTGTTTGTTGATGGCATAGTTGATCGCTTCACGCACTTTGACGTTATCGAAAGGCTTTTGCGTCACGTTAAAACTGATGTAACGGTGCAGAATTGACGGCGCGGCGACCAGATCCAGCTTATCGTTTTTCTCCAGCAACGCGGCCTGCTCGTAAGGCACCGGGAACGCCAGATCCGCTTCACCGGTTTGCAGCATCGCGGCGCGGGTATTGTTATCCACGACAGGACGCCAGGTGATGGTGTCGAGTTTCGGCTCGCCTTTTTTCCAGTAACCGTCGAATTTCTTCACTTTCACGAAGTCGGTCTGGTTCCACTGTTCCAGCGTGTACGGGCCGGTACCGACCGGATGGAAGCCGATGTCTTTGCCGTATTTAGTCAGCGCCGCCGGAGAAATAATCACCGCAGACGGGTGCGCCAGAATGTTGATGAACGCGGAGAACGGTTCTTTCAGCGTAATTTTCACCGTGGTGTCGTCCACCGCTTCGGTGCTGGCGATGTTTTTAAACAGGTTATAACGTTTGAGGTGGCTGTCCGGATTACTCGCGCGGTCAAAGTTAACTTTTACCGCCGCAGCGTTGAAATCCGTCCCGTCCTGGAATTTGATGCCGGGATGCAGTTTGATGGTATAAACCAGACCGTCTTTGCTGACCGTATAGCTGTCGGCCAGCACGTTTTCCAGCTTCATATCTTTATCAAAGCCAAACAGCCCCTGATAGAAAGATTTAGCCACCGCCTGCGACAAGGTGTCGTTGGCGTCATAAGGATCAAGCGAGGTGAAGTTAGAACCTACCGCGACAACCACGTCTTTTGCCGCCCAGGCAGACGCCGATGCCAGCGAACCGAAAACAGCGGCAGCGAGTACGGCCTGACGGACTACGTTCTTACCTTTATGTTTATGCTGATTCATATCAGTTCCTTTCCTGTCTTACCCGTTAAAAAGTGGCTTAAGATGAGCCACCATAAAAATTAGTAAACACCGGCAATGGCGTGCCGGGCAACAAAATGCCCTTCCGCCACCTGAACCAGCGGTGCGACAACCGGCTCATCATTAAGCGCACGAATCGGACTGGGAATTTCATCCACCAGCAGCGCCTGATCTTTGCGCTTATGACCCGGATCGGCCACCGGCACCGCCGCCATCAGTTTGCGGGTATACGGATGCTGCGGATTTTCAAACACCGCACGGCGCGAGCCGATTTCCACAATCTGACCGAGATACATCACGGCAACGCGATGACTGATGCGTTCCACCACCGCCATATCGTGTGAAATAAACAAAAATGCCAGCCCGAACTCTTTCTGCAAATCCATCAGCAGATTGACGATTTGCGCGCGGATCGACACATCCAGCGCCGACACCGACTCGTCAGCAATCACCACTTTGGGATTGAGCGCCAGTGCGCGGGCGATACAAATTCGCTGCCGCTGACCGCCGGAAAATTCGTGAGGATAGCGCTGCGCATGTTCCGGCAGCAGCCCGACTTTCTCCAGCAACCACGCGACGCGCGCTTCCGCCTCTGCGCCCTTTGCCAGGTTATGCACCAGCAACGGCTCCATAATCGAATACCCGACCGTGAGACGCGGGTCGAGCGACGCATAAGGATCCTGAAAGATAAACTGAATATCACGCCGCAGATGTTGCAGTGCGCTGCCGCTGATATCCGTCAGCGTCTTGCCATCAAAGGTGATGGTTCCGCCCTGACTTTTCACCAGTTTGAGCAACGAACGGCCGGTGGTGGATTTTCCGCAACCGGATTCGCCCACCAGCGCCAGCGTTTCGCCGGGATGTAAATCAAAACTGACTTTTTCAACCGCATGCACACGACGCGTCACGCGGTTGAAAATACCGCTGCGCAGGTCGAAACGGGTCACCAGATCACGCACCTGCAATATCGGCGGCACGCCGGGTGTCAGGGTGTTTTGAATCAGTTCGGGATCGCTTTCCTGCTGGTCGGGTGCAGGGAAGCGGGCGGGCAGTGGTTTACCGGCCATAGACCCGAGCTTCGGCACTGCCGCCAGTAACGTCTGCGTGTAGGGCTGTTGCGGCGTACGAAATATCGCGCCCGCGTCACCGGTTTCCACGCTGTTACCCTGATGCATGACCAGAACGCGATCGGCGATTTCCGCCACCACACCCATATCGTGGGTGATGAAAATAACGCCCATGTGCATCTCTTTTTGCAGCACACGGATCAGCTGTAAAATCTGCGCCTGAATGGTCACATCCAGCGCTGTGGTCGGTTCGTCGGCAATCAGTAACGCGGGTTTGCACGACAGCGCCATCGCGATCATCACCCGCTGGCGCATACCGCCGGAAAGCTGATGCGGATAGCTGTCGAGAATATTTTTGGCTTCAGGAATACGCACCAGATCCAGCATGCGTAAGGCTTCGGCACGGGCGGCGCGGTGATCTTTATTCTGATGCAGACGGATAGACTCAGCGATTTGCTCACCTACCGGAAATACCGGATTGAGTGAGGTCATCGGTTCCTGAAATATCATCGCCATGTCCGCACCGCGCAGGCTGCGCATGGCGGGTTGCGTTGCTGCTATCAGATCAACGACTTCACCGTTACGACGGCGAAATTGCATTTCACCCTGGGTGATCTGCCCGCCGCCCTGCTCCACCAGACGCATCAGCGCCAGCGAGGTAACGGATTTACCTGAGCCGGATTCACCGACTATCGCCAGCGTTTCGCCGCGCTTCACGTGAAAACTGAGCTGATTCACCGCCGGGATGATGTGCCCTTCATGCGCGAACTGTACGCTGAGCTGGCTGACCGCCAGAACGTGGTCGGGAGGCAGAGTCAGGGAATGGGTCATGAGCGGTAAATACTGACGACAGGTGCTTCGCCCACGCGGGCAAAGCCGCGATACATACCTTCACTGTTGAAAGGCAGTTCCACGTTGCCAAATTTATCGACGGCGATCATCCCGCCGCTCCCGCCCAGTGGCAGCAATTTTTCCTGCACCACTTTGTGTGTCGCTTCTGCCAGCGTTAAACCGGCGTATTCCATCAGCGCCGCCACGTCGTAAGCAGCGACGGTACGCATAAACACTTCACCTGTGCCGGTGCTGGAAATCGCCACCGTATTGTTGCTGGCGTAACAACCGGCGCCAATAATCGGCGAATCACCGACGCGTCCGGCCTGTTTGTTGGTCATTCCGCCGGTCGATGTTGCCGCCGCCAGATTACCGAGTTCATCTATCGCCACCGCGCCTACGGTGCCAAATTTACGTTCCGGATCAATCGGGTCGCCTGAAGCATTCAGAGTCGCCCCGTCGTGATCGAGCATTACGCCGGTATCCGCGGCGATGGCGCGCTGCAACTGTTCATAACGTTCCTGAGTGAAGAAATACGCTGGTTCCACCATTTCCTGACCATTGGCACGGGCAAAATCTTCTGCGCCTGCACCGGTGAACAGGACGTGCGGGCTGTTTTCCAGCACCTTACGGGCGGTCATAACAGGATTGCGGATATGGCTGACGCCGCAAATCGCACCGGCATCCAGCGTGCGGCCATCCATAATGCAGGCATCTAATTCATGCGTACCCTGATGGCTAAATACCGCACCTTTACCGGCATTAAATAACGGGCATTCTTCCAGCAGGCGCACAGCTTCAGTTACGGCGTCCAGTGCGCTGCCACCCGCGGCCAGAATGGCCTGCCCGGCACTGACAATCCTTTCCAGTTCGGCCAGGTAAAGTTGTTCTTTTTCGGCGCTCATTGCCGCACGGGTTATTGCCCCGGCACCACCATGAATAGCGATGACCGGACGCTTCTTGTTCGAAACGGAAGCCGCTGAATTATCAGTAGAAGAACTCATTAGCACTGCACCTTTCGATGTTGTATTTATGTATGGAAGATGTTGACCTGTTTTTTGACTATATTTAGCCCGCTACAGTATGTAAAGCAGAAATGCATCGCCACCAAAATGGCGCTAATTGCTTAGATTGTTTAGGAAAAACAAATGCTGCAATTGAATATACATGCGGGACAAATCACCAGAGAACAGCAATAATAAACGTCCTAATCGCGGCAAAAGCACCTCTGGATAAGCTTACCGCGACTTTTTATTTTCTCTTTTTAGGAAATCAGTTTATGGAAACTGTTTATAACCGCCCGCGTCTTAATGTGATTTCGTGGCTAAGTTACTTTTTTACAGGGGGACTCGTCTCCACTCTGGGTATTGTTATCGGGCCAGTCGCGACGGCTTTTAATAAAGATCCGGCCTTTATCGGCCTCATGTTCTCACTGATGAACATCGGTTTATTCCTGCCGATTATGATCAGTGGCATCCTGATGCGTAAGTTCGATCTGGGCAAGCAGCTGATCACCGGGTCAATTGTCACCATCCTGACCTGTATCGCGCTGTTCGTGATGCCGTCGATTACCCTGTTCGGCATCGGCGTTTTCCTGATTGGTGCGACAGCTGGCCTGATGATGTCGATTGGCAGCTATCTGGTTGTGCGTATTAATGACGACCCGAAAAAGCGTTCCGCCAACTTAATCTTCACCGACTTCTTCTTTGCGCTTTCCGGCATGACGCTGTCTCTGGTGCTCGGTTTCCTGTTCAAGCATGGCGCGAGCTGGCTGGCGATGTACGGCATCATGGGTACGCTGAGCGTGCTGATGATCCTGCTGTGTGTGGGTCAGAATTTCCCGACCGTTGCGCAGCCGGAAAAAGTGGCGAAAAGCGAGCGGGAAGCGAAAGAGCCGTGGGGCTTCGCGGCGTACGTGCTGTGTTTTGCCCTGTTCGCCTTCGTCTTCAGCGAACTGGTTTTCACCCTGTGGATGCCAAGCTGGTTGCATGAGCATTTCGGTCTGGACACTGACAAAGCGGCGATCTACATCACCACTTACTGGATGGTGAAAGCGATTGGCCTGTTCCTGAACCAGTTCACCGTGCGTTTTGTGAAACTGCGTACCTTCCTGTTTGCGTCGGCCATCGTAGGGTTAATCAGCCTGTTTGTGGTGACACACAACGAAAACACCACGCTGGTGATGATTGCGGTTGGCCTGTTCGGCTTCTGTAACTCCGGTATGTTCTCCGGCCTGATGAGCTACGGCAGCCTGCAGGTGAAAAACTCACCTCCTACGCTGACCTCTGCGCTGCTGACGACGGCTTCCGTCGGTACGCTGATTTTCGCTTCCTTCTCATCATTCATTTATCGCGAATACGGCCTGTTCTGGGCGCTGAATATCGCGACCGTATCTTACGTTCTGCTGGTGCTGGCGGTGATCATCGCAGGTGTGCGCAGTAAAGCGGAAAAAATCCACCGCGAAATGGCGGCATAACATTTACTACGCATAAATTCATGCATAAAAAAGGGAAGGCATAAAAGCCTTCCCTTTTCTTATTTAGCTGCGCCTTTAAAGCTGCGGGCAGCGCTGCAAACTGTTTAGCCAGGATGTTTCAGGCTGAGCGGCCAGACGACGCGCGCGTCCATGGCGGCGTAAAATCAATCCCTTGTCCTGCATTTCACTCAAGTCACGTCGGATCGTTTCAAGACTCACATCCAGCGATTGTGCCAGTTCGCTAACCTGTAACACTTCATGTTGTTCTACCAACTGAAGGATGGCCTGATGGCGATTTTTTTTAAGCACCGGTTATTCCTGTGTATATGACAGATATGTGACACAAATCACAAATAACGGTAACTATGATAACCGCGTTACATCCGTAATTTTGGGATCGATCTCAATTTTTCAGAAATCCCCACGAAGTTTTTACGCCTTCAGCGGTTTTTGGTTCGTCCCGATTCTCTGTCATACTATGCTCATGCCCCATTTTCCCGTCCGTCGCCGGTGATTCAGCCCGCGTGGCCGGGCTGAATCACTAAGGAATTTTGATGGAATTCAACACTGCAGGTTTGATCTCACTTCAGGAAGCGCTGGATAAAATGCGCGCTTACGTTCCGAAAAAAACAGCGCAGGATGCCGAATCTCTGCCACTGGCAAGCGCCGCTGGCCGTATTACTGCGGCGCCGGTGCTTTCCCCGATTTTTGTCCCGCCTTTTGATAACTCCGCGATGGACGGTTATGCCCTGCGCGTTGAAGATCTGCACGAGGGCGCTGTCCTCCCGGTGGTGGGAAAAGCCTTTGCCGGCGCGCCTTTTCATGGCGAATGGCCTGCCGGAACCTGTGTCCGCATCATGACCGGTGCGCCGGTTCCGGCCGGTGCCGACACAGTGATCATGCAGGAACAGGCAGAAGTTTCAGACGCGGGAATACGTTTCACTGCAACGGCGCAAAAAGGCCAGAATATCCGCCTGACCGGTGACGACATTAAGCAAGGCGACAGCGTTTTGCCTGCTGGCGTGCGTCTGGGTGCAGCAGAATTACCGCTGCTGGCGTCCCTTGGCGTGACTGAAGTACAGGTCTGGAAGCCGCTGAAAGTCGCCGTATTTTCCACCGGTGATGAGCTACAACCTGTCGGTACGCCTCTGCAGGAAGGCCAGATTTATGACACGAACCGGTTTGCCGTGCGTCTGATGCTGGAGCAACTCGGTTGTACGGTGCTGGATTTAGGCATTATCCGCGACGATCCGCAGGCATTGCGTAAAGCGTTTGAAGAAGCCAATGAATTTGCCGATTTGGTGATTTCCAGCGGCGGTGTTTCCGTCGGTGAGGCTGATTACACCAAACAGATGCTGGACGAACTGGGCGAAATTGGTTTCTGGAAACTGGCCATGAAACCGGGCAAACCGTTTGCTTTCGGAAAACTGAAAGACAGCTGGTTCTGCGGACTGCCGGGTAATCCGGTGTCGGCTGCACTGACGTTTTATCAGCTGGTTCAGCCATTTATCGCTCAGCTTTCCGGTCACAGTGCCTGGCAGTTCCCGCCACGTCTGAAAGCGAAAGCCGTAACGCCGCTGAAAAAATCGCCGGGACGCCTCGATTTCCAGCGCGGTATTTTCAGCACCAATGCAGAAGGTCAGCTGGAAGTGCGCACTACCGGCCATCAGGGATCGCACGTCTTCAGCTCATTCAGCCAGGCTAACTGTTTTATCGTACTTGAGCGTGAACGCGACAATGTTACGGCTGGCGAAATCGTTGAAGTCGAGCCTTTTAACGCGCTGCTGCGGAGCTGAACATGGCGACTCTGCCGGAACTGACGGACGCTGAAACCCTGCGCTATAACCGCCAGATAGTACTGAAAGGGTTTGATTTTGATGCGCAGGAACAGCTCAAAGCCAGCCACGCGCTGATTGTCGGGCTGGGAGGTTTAGGCTGCGCCGCCGCGCAATATCTGGCGGCGGCAGGCACCGGTACATTAACGCTGCTGGATTTCGATACGGTATCGCTCTCAAACCTGCAACGCCAGACGCTGCACACTGACGCGCGGATCGGGATGCCGAAAGTCGACTCCGCCGCCATAGCGCTGGCGGCAATCAATCCGCACATCCGCTTAAATCAGGTAAATGCTCAGGCGGATGACGATTTATTACGCGAACTGATCGCCGCCTGCGACGTGGTGGTGGATTGCACCGACAATGTCACGACGCGTAATCAGCTGAACAGTGAATGTTTCGCGCAGAAAAAACCGCTGGTCTCCGGCGCCGCTATCCGTATGGAAGGTCAGCTCAGCGTATTTACCTACCAGCCGCAGGAACCCTGCTATCGCTGCCTGAGCCGGTTATTCGGTGAAAATGCACTGACCTGCGTGGAAGCTGGCGTCATGGCCCCGCTGGTCGGCACCATCGGCAGCTTGCAGGCGATGGAAACCATCAAACTGCTGACAAAATTTGGCGAAACCCCACGCGGAAAACTGCTGATGTTCGACGCCATGACATTACAGTTTCGCGAAATGAAACTGATGAAAGATCCGCATTGTGAAGTGTGTGGTGATTGTTGAATCGGTAAATCCAGACACAAAAAAACCGCCTTTATCGGCGGTTTTCTATTTTTTGCGACACCCAAAATAATTCGCAAAATCATTCGCGTTTTATCAAGGCGGCAACTGCACGAATCCCCGGGAGCTTACATCGGTAAGTGACCGGGGTGAGTAAAGGCAGCCAACGCCGAGAAAACGCGAAGGATGAAGCGAATTAGGTGTTGATACCCTGGCTACGCAGGTAGTCTTCGTAGTTACCAGAGAAATCAATCACGCGGGTCGGTGTCATTTCCAGAATACGCGTTGCCAGTGAGCTGACGAATTCACGGTCGTGGGAAACGAAGATCAGCGTTCCTTCGTACATTTCCAGCGCCATGTTCAGTGACTCGATGGATTCCATATCAAGGTGGTTGGTTGGTTCATCCATAATCAGGATGTTTGGACGTTGCATCATCAGTTTCCCGAATAACATACGACCTTTCTCACCACCGGAAAGCACTTTCACTTTCTTCTTGATATCGTCCTGACCGAACAGCAGACGGCCTAACACACCGCGTACAGCCTGCTCATCGTCTTTCTCGGATTTCCACTGGCTCATCCAGTCGAATACGTTCAGGGTATCGTCGAATTCGTATTCGTGATCCTGCGCGTAATAACCGATTTTAGAGTTTTCAGACCATTTCACTGAACCGCTTTCAGGCTCATGCTCACCGACCAGCGTTTTCAGCAGGGTCGATTTACCGATACCGTTGGCACCCAGAATCGCGACTTTCTCGCCGACTTCCAGCATCAGGCCGAGGTTTTTAAACAGCGGACCGTTGTCGAAACCTTTGGTGATCTTTTCCACTTCCAGCGCATTACGGAACAGTTTTTTGTCCTGCTCGAAACGCATGTAAGGGTTCTGACGGCTGGATGCTTTGATTTCATCGAGCTGAATTTTATCAATCTGACGGGCGCGGGACGTTGCCTGTTTAGATTTAGAGGCGTTGGCGCTGAAGCGGCTGACGAACGATTGCAGTTCAGCAATCTGCGCTTTCTTCTTGGCGTTATTAGCTGTCAGAAGTTCACGAGCCTGCGTTGCCGCCGTCATGTATTCATCATAGTTGCCCGGATAAACACGCAGTTCGCCGTAGTCCAGATCCGCCATGTGCGTACACACCATGTTCAGGAAGTGACGGTCATGCGAAATGATGATCATGGTGCTGTTACGTTCGTTCAGCACCTGCTCCAGCCAGCGAATAGTATCGATGTCCAGGTTGTTCGTTGGTTCGTCGAGCAGCAGAATTTCCGGGTCGGAGAACAGTGCCTGCGCCAGAAGCACACGCAGTTTAAAGCCCGGCGCGATTTCGCTCATCGGACCATAATGTTGCTCAACAGGAATGCCTACGCCCAGCAGCAGTTCGCCGGCACGGGATTCTGCACTGTAGCCGTCCATTTCACCGTAAGCGACTTCCAGATCAGCCACTTTGTAGCCGTCTTCTTCGCTCATTTCCGCCATGGCGTAAATGCGGTCGCGCTCTTCCTTCACTTCCCACAATTCGGTGTGGCCCATGATCACGGTGTCCAGCACGCTGAACTGTTCGAAGGCGAACTGATCCTGGCGTAATTTACCCAGACGTTCGTTCGGATCAAGAACGACGTTACCGCCAGAAGGCACTAAATCGCCACCGAGGATCTTCATGAAAGTGGACTTGCCACAACCGTTCGCGCCAATCAGGCCATAACGGTTACCGCCGCCAAATTTCACGTTAATGTTTTCAAATAACGGCTTGCTGCCGAATTGCATGGTGATGTTGTAAGTACTTAGCACAACGCTCGCTCTTAATTGGGAAATGTGATTTGGCGCGCATTATGCCACAACGGCGCGTTGGGATCGCCTCCCCTTGTGTACATTTTTCGCGCAATAGCTAAAAAAGTTCCCTGCACACTCAATCATCGTTGGGAAATAAAAACAAAAAACCCGACATAAGCCGGGTTTTACAGGTCAGATTCGGGGATCAGAAGTTGTAGCCAATCACGCCGTAGTAACCCCAGCCGGTGGACTTCACATCGAAGTTACCGTTGCCGAAGTTCAGCTCTGCGCCGTCAGCCCACTGGCCGCCGTTGTGGAAGTAACGCGCCACGAACGAGTAATGCCAGTGCGTGTAGTTCAGGGACAGAATATGGCTTGAGGCGATAGAGTTGTTGGAACGCGCTTTGTTGCCGTTCACGTCACGCATATCGTCATCACCGAGTGAGGAGCCCCAGTCGAAGTTGGTGAACCCGATGTAGCTCAGGTTGCCGCCCCACAACTGTGTCAGCGGAACAAAGTATTTCACTTTGAAACGGTAACCGTCCCAGCTGTTTTCGTTGGCAGCGTTGTAGTTTTCCCACTGGTATTTTGCATACACGTTCAGAGACAGGCTCATCGGCAGGCCGGTATCAATATCGGTGCCCAGACCCATGTACCAGGTGTTCTGACGGTTTTCGCTGTCCGGACCCATATCGTAGATATAGTTGTTCGCGAAATACCATTCTTTGAACGGGCCAAAGCTCAGATCAGTGCCGGTCAGCTTATCAATAGAGAAACGCGGTTCGATTTCCATAAACAGCGGAGAACCGTTTTTATCCCAGATACCGGTGTCGTTACCGTTACCGGCGCCGAAGGTTTTAGGAATATCGATATAGCCGTAGAAATCAAACCAGTCTTTGTGCGCAAACGCTTCATATTCAAGGTAAACATCGTTACGCAGTGTCGGCCCGAAACGGGTATCTGCGCTGCCTACGACGTTAACACTCTGGTGCCACCAGTCAGAAACAAATTCGCCCTTGCTATCATCAGCGAGCACGGTCGCACTGTAGGACAAAGCCATCAAAGCGCCTGCTGCAATAATTTTATTTTTCATATTTATACCAGAAGCGGGGGTGGGACAACGCCTTGCCACTTTCAGACGTTGCATAAAACAAACCCTAAAACTGTGATCCGCAACCGATTGCTGCACATAGTGCATAAAACCTGCAATTTCCAGTTACTTCCTACAAGAGTCGACTTTTCTTAGCTAATAAATAGATTTGGTCAAGGTTTGTCAATTTCTGTTTCATTCTGATACATCCCGAATGTGATATTGATCACACATATGTTTCGGGTTTATTTCATTCACGTGATCCGGGGCCAGAAAAAAACATCGTTCATAAAATGAACATTCGTTATTTGTCATGCTATAGTAATGACAAATAACGGTACGGAGGAACGCAGTATGAATTCAAAAATTTCCGGGCTGTCTTCCAGCCTTTTGCAAAAACCTGCAACACCGCTTTGGCAATCTGCGGGACTTCCCGCAAGCAGCGGAATTAGTTTGATTAATGCCATACAAAAGGGATTTCCGGTTGATAGTATCAGCCGTCTTAATACTGAGCTGGGATGGCCGAAAATGGTGTTACTGGAAATAATGGGGATTAACGAACGTAATTATGCGCGTCGTAAAGCCGGGAACGGATTGCTGAAAAGTGAAGAGAGCGAGCGAGTGGCGCGGCTGGTACGCATCGTAGATGCTGCCACCGATTTGTTTGAAGGGGATCGTGTCGCTGCGCTGGAGTGGTTTACCCGCCCTGCTCCGGCACTGGATGGCTCACGTCCGCTGGAACTGTTGTCCTCTGAAGCGGGTGCGGTGGAAGTCAGCCGTTTGATTGGTCGTCTTGAGCACGGTGTTTTCAATTGAAGCTGTTTCGTATCGTGCAAACCCGCCATCTGGCGACAGCCTGGTCGGGCGCAGGTGCACAGCTTTATGGCGGGCGCTGGAATCCGCCGGGCAGGCCGGTGGTTTATGTCACCACCAGTATTTCGCTGGCGATCCTGGAAATCCTGGTGCATTTGCAAAACAGTATGCTGATGCGGTCTTATACCTTGCTCAGTATAGAAGTGCCGGAGGAACTGCTGGATACGCTGGAAGTTTCCGAACTGGCATCTGACTGGCGGAGTGCATCGCCACCGGACAGCACACAACGTCAGGGTGACGCCTGGCTTGAGGAAGGTGATTATGTCGGGCTGAAAGTGCCGTCGGTCATTGTGCCGTCGGAATACAACGTGTTGCTGAATCCGCAGCATCCGGCTTTTGTCGATTTACTGAGTTCAGTAGAACGCGAGCCGATGATATTTGACCCGCGCCTGCAATAGCCACTCTTACAGAAACGGGTCTTTTTACTTTCAGAGATTATTCCGCTTTCCGGTTACTGCGATATATCAGCGCCAGCGCAATAATCAGGCAGGGAATAGCCGCCAGCCGGTGCCATGACAACGCAATTTGCGGATTATCCAGCCAGCCGAAATTATCGATCAACATCCCCATACTCAGCTGTCCGAGGATGACTGCAACAGTCGCCGCTGCAGTACCGACACGCGGGACGGCAGTTACCATCACAATGATGTAAGGCACACCAAATAACGCCCCCGCAAGTTGCCATTTCGGTACCGTCAGCAAGGTTTCCGGTTGCGGTGTTTGCAGGAATAACACCAGCACGGCAGTAATTGCTGCGCCGACGCTGAATGTCAGAAAGGCGCTTTTCAGCACACCGACCTTTTCCCCTAACTGCCCGTTGACTGCCGCCTGCATACTCAGCGCAGCACCTGCGACAATCGCAAGAATAATCATAATCATTTCAGTCATGTTTCAGCCCCAGGCAATCAGAATAAGTGCAGCAACGATAAACAGCAGAGCCAGCAGGCGTTCACCGCCGACTTTCTTATGCGGCGTACCAAACCAGCCGTAATGGTCGATCAGCACACTTTTCGCCACCTGCCCTGATAAAATCGCAATCATTGTCATGCCGATACCAATGACCGGTGTCGCGAGCGTCAGCACCACGACATACACGGGACCGAGGACGCCACCCAGCAGTTTCCAGCCTGGTTGTTCTGTGAAAGACGGCGCATTACGCGGGCTGAAAAACAGCACCAGCAAACCGGTCAGTACGGCACCGACGCCGAAAATACTCAGTGTTGCCCACAGATGCCCGACTTCTGTTCCCAGCGGACCAATCAGTCCTGCCTCCAGCGACAGCCCCATCCCCGCCAGAATGACCAGCGGAATTAACATCAGATTCATTTTTACCCTGCTTTTTGTTTTTTGAGAGGCGGCGACTATAGCGTGACAGAACTATGCGAAAAACAGCACAATGAGGAAAATACCTTTGCAGGAATTGCACAGATGAAAGGTTTTAATCAGATCAATATTCAGGCGTTACGGCTGTATGTCGCCGTACTGGATCAGGGCAGCTTCTCTGAAGTGGCGCGCCGGGAAGCGATGTCGCCATCAACCGTATCGCGGGTGATTTCACAACTGGAACAGGCGTTACAGACACAGCTTTTGTACCGAAATACGCGTGCCGTCAGTCCGACAGAATCAGGCAAACTGCTGGCAGAACATGCGCGTCAGGTACTGGCTCAGCTGGATCTCGCCGCGCTGGATTTACAGGAACAGGACAGCGAACCCGGCGGACTGATCCGCATCAATGCTCCCGTAGTGTTTGGCCAGCGCCACCTTGCGCCGTGGCTGCATGAGCTCAACGCACGATACCCGCGCCTGAATATTGAACTGATGCAAACCGATGATTTCATCGACCCGTTACAGGACAGCGTGGATTTGCTGATCCGCATCGGCGTGATGACAGATTCCACCCTGCAGGCGCGTACGCTCGGCCACCAGAATTTCCGCCTTGCCGCGAGTCCGGCGTATCTTGCCCGCGCAGGAACGCCGAAAACGCCGGACGATTTAGCCAGTCACAGTTGTCTGGTTTTCAAAGGATTTGCCGGTTCGCAGCGCTGGTATTTCCGTCAGCCTGAACAGGAATGGCGCTCGCTAAACCTGCGGGGATCACTGACCAGTAATAATGCAGAAACCCTGACACAGGCGGGGATCGACGCCATGGGGCTGGTTGTATTTCCTACCTGGCTGATAGGCGATGCATTGCGGGACGGTCGTCTGGTCAGCGTGCTTGAAGACTATCAGGTATCGACGTCGCCGGAGCCGCAAACCATATCGGCGCTGTACCCGAACAGCAGACGCCCTTCGATCAAAGTACGGGCGGTGATTGATTTTCTGGTGGAGAAGTTTGGGAGTCCGGCGTACTGGGAAAGGTAAACATATCCGTCTTCTGAGTTGCCATTAATACCCCCTCCCCGCCTCCCCCTTCGCAGGGGGAGGAGTAAAACCCGATCGGTTATATCCCATGCGAAGGAAGATGAGTAAAACCCGATCGGCTATATCCCATGCAAGGGGCTCGATCGGCTCCCTCCCCTGCGAAGGGGAGGGTTGGGGTGGGGTATTAATGACAAAAACAATGCTGAAGCTTGCGCTTCACCCTATATCAGGAATTCAATTCCATCCCCACATGCGCAATCCCATCTTCATCATAAATCTCCGTATACGCCACAAACCCCAGCCGGCCGTAGAATCCCTGCAAATGCGCCTGCGCGGAAATCGCGACGCGCGCGTCCGGCCAGTGTTTCTGGCAGGAAATCAGCGCCTGTTCCATCAGCTGATATCCCAGTTTCAGGCCACGCGCGGAAGGGGCAACAATCACCCGTCCGATTGCCACCTCATCATCGGAACGCAGAATACGCGCATAGGCCGCTATTTTACCGTCCAGCCAGGCGATGATATGACGATTTTCACCGGTCAGATCCTGCCCGTCGATGTCCTGATATACGCAGGTTTGCTCGACCACAAACACTTCGCTGCGCAGTGCCAGAATGGCGTAAAGCTGTGCTGTGTTGAGTTCGCTGTGATGGTTATCCTGCCAGTGAAGCGATGATGATCCGGTCATGAGTAAGTGCCCTGCCTTTTCTGAAAGCCCAAAAAAAAGAGATATTCCTGAGAATATCTCTTTTTAACACACGTTTTACAGCCAATTTATCAGGCAGATTTCTTCAGCGGTGTCGTGCGAACCGGCGCATCGCCTGCGGTGTAATACTCTGCGGTACTGCGCGGTAACGGCTGACGCCCGCGGATTTTATCGGCAATCTTTTCTGCGATCATAATTGTCGTCGCGTTCAGGTTACCGGTAATGATCTGCGGCATGATGGAGGCATCCACCACGCGCAGGCTTTCTACCCCGTGAACGCGCCCTTCTCCGTCCACCACCGCCATCTCATCGGTACCCATTTTGCAGGAGCACGAAGGATGGAACGCCGTTTCGGCGTGCTCGCGGATAAACGCATCCAGTTCTTCATCAGTCTGTACGTTTTCACCCGGACTGATTTCACGACCACGGTAAGGATCCAGCGCTGGCTGATTCATGATTTCACGCGTGATGCGGATAGCGTCGCGGAACTCGTGCCAGTCCTGCTCGGTTGCCATGTAATTAAACAGGATGCTCGGATGCTGGCGCGGATCTTTCGATTTCACCTGCACGCGGCCACGGCTTGGCGAACGCATGGAACCCACGTGCGCCTGAAAACCATGCTCTTTCACCGCGTTGCTGCCGTTGTAGTTAATCGCCACCGGCAGGAAGTGATACTGAATATTCGGCCAGGCAAACTCTTCGCGGCTGCGGATAAAACCACCCGCTTCGAACTGATTGCTCGCGCCGACACCGGTACCTTTAAACAACCATTCTGCGCCAATCGCGGGCTGGTTATGCATCTGCAAGGCCGGGTATAAAGACACCGGCTGGGTGCAGCTGTATTGCAGGTACATCTCCAGATGATCCTGCAAATTCTCGCCGACGCCCGGCAAATCATGAACCAGCGGTATCTCCAGACGGTTGAGCAGCTCCGCTGCGCCGACACCCGAACGTTGCAGAATTTGCGGTGACGCAATCGCGCCGCTGCACAGCAACACTTCACGTTTCGCTTTCGCCGTTTTAGCGTTGTAGTCGTCACCGTGGAAATAGCTGACGCCCGTGGCGCGCTTGCCTTCAAACAGAATTCTGTCGGTCAGCGCGTGGGTCACGATGGTCAGATTGGCTCGCGGTTTGGCCTGATCCAGATACCCGCGCGCAGTACTTGCACGACGGCCTTTCGGTGTCACGGTTCTGTCCATCGGACCAAAACCTTCCTGCTGATAACCGTTCAGGTCATCGGTACGCGGATACCCTGCCTGCACACCGGCTTCAATCATCGCGTGGAACAGCGGGTTATTGCCTTTTTTCGGCGTCGCCACACTGACCGGTCCGTCGCCACCGTGAAAATCATTCGGACCGATATCGCGGGTTTCGGCTTTGCGGAAATACGGCAGGCAGTCCAGATAACTCCAGTCTTCCAGACCCGGCGCTTTCGCCCAGTTATCGAAATCCATCGCATTACCGCGGATGTAACACATACCGTTAATCAGCGAAGAACCGCCCAGACCTTTACCACGCCCGCATTCCATACGGCGGTTATTCATGTGCGGTTCCGGGTCGGTTTCATACGCCCAGTTGTAACGACGCCCCTGTAACGGGAACGCCAGCGCCGCAGGCATCTGTGTGCGGAAATCCAGACGATAATCCGGGCCGCCCGCTTCCAGCAGCAACACGCTGACATTGCTGTCTTCGGTCAGCCGGGTGGCGAGAACGTTGCCGGCAGAACCGGCACCAATAATGATGTAATCGTAATCCATTAAAATCTCCTCTGTCGCGGCGGATTAAAAGACTGAGCTGAATTCGCCCAGTTCGACCTGCACGGATTTGATTTGGGTGTAATGCTCAAGCGTGGTGACGCCGTTTTCACGACCAACGCCGGAGTGCTTATAGCCGCCGACCGGCATTTCTGCCGCCGATTCGCCCCACGTATTGACCCAGCAAATCCCGGCTTCGAGTTTGTGAATAACACGATGCGCACGGTTGAGATCCTGCGTCACCAGCCCGGCAGCCAGACCGTATTCGGTATCGTTTGCGCGGCGGATCACTTCCTCTTCACTTTCATAGGTCAGAATGCTCATCACCGGTCCGAAGATTTCTTCGCGGACAATCAGCATGTCATCGCGGCAGTCGGTAAATACTGTCGGGGCGACATAAGCGCCTTTCGCGTATTCACCGGAAGTCACGCGTTCGCCGCCGGTCAGTAACGTCGCGCCTTCACGCTTGCCGCTGTCGATGTAACGCAGCACGGATTCCATGTGTGCAAAGCTGACCAGCGGGCCGAAATTGACGTTTTCGTCAGTCGGATCGCCCAGACGGATACGCTTCACGCGTTCCAGAACTTTAGCTTCAAACGCTTTGTGCAGTGCTTTTGGCACAAACACGCGGGTGCCGTTGGTACACACCTGGCCGGAGCTGTAGAAGTTCGCCATCATGGCGATGTCAGCCGCTTTATCGAGATCCGCGTCTTCAAAGATGATCAGCGGAGATTTGCCGCCCAGTTCCATCGTCACTTCTTTCAGCGTGGACGCCGACGCGCTGGCCATGACTTTCTTGCCAGTTTTGACGCCACCGGTGAACGAGACTTTGGCGATATCCGGATGATCGGTTAGCGCCTGGCCGACGCTGGCCGCGCCGGTAACTACGCTGAACACGCCGTCCGGCACACCCGCTTCGGTGTAGATTTCCGCCAGTTTCAGGGCGGTTAGCGAGGTGTTTTCGCTTGGTTTGAACACCATCGCGTTTCCGGCCGCCAGCGCAGGTGCGGATTTCCACAGCGCAATCTGAATCGGGTAGTTCCATGCGCCGATACCCGCGACAACGCCCAGCGGCTCGCGGCGGGTATACACGAAGGAAGAATCGCGCAGCGGAATTTGCTGGCCTTCGATAGCAGGGATCAGCCCGGCGTAATATTCCAGCACATCCGCGCCGGTGACGATATCCACCGCCAGCGTTTCCGACAGCGGTTTGCCGGTATCGGCAGTTTCAATCGCCGCCAGCTCGTCGTTGCGTTCACGCAGAATATCCACGGCGCGGCGCAGAATACGTGCGCGGCTCATGGCCGTCATTGCCGCCCAGACTTTCTGGCCTTTCTGCGCGGATTTCACCGCCAGATCGACATCGGCGTGCGTGGCGGATGGCAGCGTGGCAATCACGTCGCCATTGGCCGGGTTCACTGCATCGAAGGTTTCATCACCGGTACTGTCCTGAAAACGCCCGTTGATATAAAGTTTTTGCGTGCCGTAGCGGGACATAAATCTCTCCTCGGTCTGTGCGGTCTGAAGGTTTTCTGCCTGGCTCATGTGAGCTGCGATTCGATGTGGCGGCGGGTGATTTGCATCGCCTCGGCGCGGTTAAATTCTTTACCGCTAAGTGCGCCGCGCAGCCACAGGCCGTCAATCAGTGCGGCTGTGCTTTGTGCCGCCAGACGTGCCTCACTTTTGGGCAGAAAACGTCTGAATTCAGAACATAAGTTTGAATAGAGCCGGCGGCTGTTGACCTGTTGCAGACGGTACAACTGCGGGTGATGCATGCTGCTCGCCCAGAAGGCCAGCCAGGTTTTCATCGCCGCGCTGTTGGTCTGACTGTCGTCAAAATTGGCTTCTGCAATCGCATGCAGTCGCGCCGTCGGTGCAGTATCTGTCAGCTGCGCTAACCGCAACTGCACCCCTTCCCCCAAATGACTGAGCAAATAACGCATGGTCGCTTCCAGCAGCCCATTCTTGTCACGAAAGTAGTGACTGATGATGCCGTTGGAGACGCCTGCACGGCGTGCGATCTGCGAAATCGACGCATCGTGCATCCCGACTTCGTTGACCGCCGCCAGGGTTGCCTCAATCAATTGCTGCCTTCTTATCGGCTGCATTCCTACTTTGGGCATGGTTCCGGCTCCTGAAAATGAGCGGGTTGAAACGCGCTTAAAAACCGTTTTTTTACGCTTTCGTACAACCTTGTTAACGCTCTTACGCCACCTATTTAACTTTTTTTTGATTGAACGTTCAATTAAAAATGCATATATTTTATTACCAATACGTTAGTAATTTGTATGAATTTTGGAGTTGGTAAGAAGCCAATTTATTGAAAAACAGTGATTAATTAGTAAGACAGGGGAAAAAATGGCAATTGCCGATACGACAGATAAAAAGAGCGAAAAACCTCGCGACCAGCTCAACAAGGTGGTGTTCTTCACCTCCGCAGGTTTAATTTTAGCCTTCACATTAATGACCATTTTCTTCACCGATTTATCGGGAAAATGGATCAGCCTGACCCTCAACTGGGTGTCTGCCACATTTGGCTGGTATTACATGCTGGCGGCGACGCTGTACATCGTGTTTGTAGTGTTCATAGCCTGCTCGCGCTTCGGCTCGATCAAACTGGGCCCTGAACAATCCAAACCCGAATTCAGCATGATGAGCTGGGCGGCCATGTTATTTGCCGCCGGGATCGGCATCGACCTGATGTTTTTCTCGGTCGCCGAACCGGTGACGCAGTACATGCTGCCGCCTGAAGGTAACGGCCAGACGCTGGAAGCCGCACGACAGGCAATGACCTGGACGCTGTTCCACTACGGCCTGACCGGCTGGGCAATGTATGCGCTGATGGGGATCGCGCTGGGCTATTTCAGCTACCGCTATAACCTGCCGCTGACCATCCGTTCGGCGCTGTACCCGATTTTCGGCAAACGCATCAACGGCCCGATCGGTCACAGCGTGGATATTGCCGCCGTCGTCGGCACCATTTTTGGTATCGCGACAACGCTCGGTATTGGCGTGGTGCAGCTCAATTACGGGCTCAAAGTGCTGTTCCATATTCCGGAAAACCTGACCGTTCAGGCCGCCCTGATCCTGCTTTCGGTGATCATGGCGACGGTATCGGTCACGTCTGGCGTGAACAAAGGCATCCGAATTCTGTCGGAACTCAACGTGCTGCTGGCGCTGGGGCTGATCCTGTTCCTGCTGTTCTTTGGCAATACCGAATTCCTGCTCAATGCGCTGGTGCTCAACATCGGGGATTACATCAACCGCTTTATGGGCATGACGCTCAATACCTTTGCGTTTGATCGCCCGACGGAATGGATGAACAGCTGGACCCTGTTCTTCTGGGCATGGTGGGTGGCCTGGTCGCCGTTTGTCGGTCTGTTCCTGGCGCGTATTTCACGCGGGCGCACCATCCGTCAGTTCGTGCTCGGCACGCTGATCATTCCGTTTGTCTTCACCCTGTTGTGGCTGTCGATTTTCGGTAACAGTGCGCTGTATCAGATCCTGCACGGCAATCTGGATTTCGCCAACGAAGTGATTGCGCACCCTGAGCGCGGCGTTTACAGCCTGCTGGCGCAGTATCCCGGCTTTACGCTGAGTGCTTCTGTCGCCACCATCACCGGCCTGCTGTTTTATGTCACCTCGGCGGATTCCGGTTCACTGGTGCTGGGTAACTTCACCTCAAAACTGGCGGACATTAATAACGATGCGCCGAACTGGCTGCGGATTTTCTGGTCAGTCACCATCGGCGTGCTGACGCTGGGGATGCTGATGACCGACGGGGTTTCCGCGCTGCAAAACACCACGGTGATTATGGGGCTGCCGTTCAGCTTTGTGATTTTCTTCATCATGGCCGGATTATATAAATCGCTGCGGCTGGAAGATTACCGCCGCGCCAGCACCCAGCAGAATCTGGCGCCGATGCCTTCAACCAGCGACGCGGCGCTGAACTGGAAACAGCGTCTGTCACGGGTGATGAACTATCCGGGCACGCGCCATACGCAGAAAATGATGGATACCGTCTGCCGTCCGGCGATGCAGGAAGTGGCGCAGGAACTGGAACTGCGCGGGGCGAAAGTGACGTTCAGCGAACATGAGCCACAGGAAGACGAGAAAATCGGGCCGCTGGAATTGCAGGTGGCGCTGGGCGAAGAACAGAACTTTGTGTATCAGATCTGGCCGGTGCGTTATGCCGTCCCTGCCTTTACCTATCGCGCACGTGCCGGTAAATCGAATTATTACCGTCTGGAAACCTTCCTGCTGGAAGGTACGCAGGGCAATGACCTGATGGACTTCACTAAACATCAGGTAATCAATGACATTCTGGATCAGTACGAACGTCATCTGAACTTCCTGCACATTAACCGCGAAGCGCCGGGGAATACCCTGACCTTCCCGGAACAGCCGGTTTAATCTGAGCTAAAAAAAACCCGCGTAATGCGTAGCAGCAGAATTTATTTAGTAACAATCTTCACCGTAAAGGGGCCGGATTATTCCGGCCTTTTTTTATTTTTAATCAATAATCCCCCTGTTACAGAATTTTCATGCTGTACAAAAATTGACGATAATTTGACTTAGGGATAGTTTAATTCCACTACGGAAGCAGCAGGTCAGCCAGCATGTATCGCGCTGGCTCTCTCTTTACAACCGCATAAGGATAAAGAGCGATGGCATGGAAATATGAGCAAAGCACAGGTAGGTTGTACAACATTATCATGTCACGCTCTACCCGGCGGCGCGTTCTGCGCGAAGGCGGGACGCTTGAGGTCGTCCAATGAAGTGGCTCAGGCTTTTGGGACTGTTTCCGTGTTTTGTATGGGCAGGGGGAAATACCCCAGACTGGTCAGCTTCATGGAAGGGAGTTGAGTCAGGCGAACAAGCCTGGATTGATAAGGTCCCTGAACTGGCGGCCAGGGCGGACGTAAAACAGGCTGCCGGTCTCGAGGATGCGCTCTCTATGGCGTTATCTAAGAACACTTCGGCGGTTTTAGGCGCACTCAGCATCATCGACGCAAAAGAATGGCCCCATATGATTGGGACGGATATCGTCTGTGGTATTCCTGCTGAGATATTCACCACAGACGCTATGGTTGAGGATTTTTATCAGCGAACCCGTCTGGCCCTGCTGAGGACAGACAAAGGAGCAACCTGTCTGTGGATCCTCGAAGCGACATACGAGGAATGGAAAGCAGACAACGCCCGCAAGGCTAAGTAATATTATCTCCTGTAGTACAAAGCCCGGTCGGTTGACCGGGCCGGGAATGATGATTACCCGCAGACAGGCATGTTGAGCTTTTCCGCCCGGTGTACGTCAGTGCTTTTCACCCCGGCGTTAGCCAGTTTTTCTTCCGCCTCGTCGAGGTCTTCCTCATCGATTTCCAGCGATTCCTGATCCTGCCCCTCACAAGGGGTCAGCGCCAGTTCCACCAGGATCGGGAAATGGTCTGAGCCCATAAACCCAAGACGCTGAAGACCGACCAGCGTGAAATCTTTGCTATGGAAAACGTGATCCAGCGGCCAGCGCAGGAACGGATAGCTGGCGTGGAAAGTATTGAACATACCCCGGCCACGGCGCGGATCGAGCAGGCCGCTGACTTTCATAAACAGGCGCGTGGTGCGCGACCATGCCACATCATTCAGGTCGCCGGTGACAATCGTCGGATAGGTCGCTTTCGCCGCCGTATGACCGACGGCAACCAGCTCGCCATCGCGGTCAGTGGATTCGTCGGCTTCCGTCGGGCTTGGCGGCATCGGGTGCAGGCAGTGCATCACCACCTGTTCGCCGGAAGGCAGTTCGGCGCGGAAATGCATCGACGGGATGTCGTCTGCCACCAGAAATTGAATTTTTGCCGAATGCATCGGCAGACGGGAATAGACGTGCATTCCGTAGAGATTATCCAGCGGGCAACGCAGGCTGTGCGGGTAATCCGCGTCCAGCACCGCCATCTGATCTTCCCACCACTGATCTGTTTCCAGCAACACCAGAATATCCGGCTGATGCTCGCGGATTTGTGCAATCAGCGCACCGGCCTTGCGGTTGGTGGTCAATACATTGCTGTTCATGATTTTGATACGTGAATGACTGCCGGAGACGGTTTTCTTCACCTGCACCCGGTAAAAGGGGGTGTAAGGCAAAATCCACCAGCTCTGATAGGCCATACAAGCCACCGTTAAAATAATGATTGTGGTGGAAATTCCGTCGCTTAACGGCATGATCATCAGCTCGGTCAGCAGAAATAGCAGACACAACGTCGCCATCTGCAAACGCGGGAAATCCCAGACCCGTACCCACCAGCGCTGATTGCGGGAAAAAGGCAGCAGCGTCAGCAAGGTCATGATGACCGTCAGGACACAAAGGGTAATTCGAAAAGCATGCATCGGTTATCGACCCTGATAAAAAATAGCAGAAGAGAAACTCTCAATACCTTGTTAACCGATTGTGACTTAAAAAACGGAGGGCGACCAGAAGGATGTCACCGCCCTTTCCATTGTTCCGAAAAAGGCGGCATTTTTAGCGGTAATTATTTTGCAGCGGCGGCCTGATCAGGCACATGACACCAGTTGTGTTGCTCGACAATCCCGCCATTTGGCGAGGTGTAACCGATACAGCCCAGAAGGGTGTCGTACAGTTTTTCATGGAAAGCCGGTTTCTTTTCAGCGGCCATTTTCTGCAACTGTTCGAAGCCCGCTTTGTTCTGATCGTTTGACAGGAATTTGTCTGACGCCCAGACCATGATCGGCACAGTACGTTGCTCAATCGGCGCATGATCGCGTGGTGTGCCGTGGAAATGCATACTTTTGGAGATCGACTCACCGTGATCGGAGGCATAAAACACAATCGCATTCTTGTCGCGCAGCTGATCAAACACCTGCGACAGGAAATAGTCGGTATACAACAGCGAGTTGTCGTAAGCGTTGATCATCTCTTCCGTAGAACAGGAATCATCAATACCCATGCATTCCGGTTTATATTTGGCGAAAGAACGCGGATAACGGTCGGAGTAAAGATAATGCGAGCCTTTGGTGTGCAGAATAATCAGGTGCTTACCCTGCGGATGATTGTTCATCGAATCTTTCATTTCATTGATGAGCAGCATGTCATCCACCGGCTTACCGGCATTACGCTTCTCAGAGGCAATGTTTTCACGCAGTGAATAATCGTCAGCGCGGGTTTTATTGTAGAACCACGCTTCGCTTTGCATGGAATAAAGCTCAGAGCTCCAGCCATTGCTTTTCAGAACGGAAAACACGTTAGCTTCTTTCAGGGTACGCTGCGGTTCTTCAGAGGCTCCGCCCTCACGCACAAACATGCAGCGCAGGGAAAGTTTGGTGGCGGTATCGCAGGAATATCCCTGTAACGCGACCAGGTTTTTCTCTTTGTCGAGATTCGGCGTGTTGTCACGGTCGTAGCCGTACAGCCCCATATGGTCACGACGCGCACTTTCGCCGATCACAAACACCACATACATATCTTTGGCATCAGCCGGTGCGGTGTAAGTGAAATGTTTGGCCGGATCGAACAGGTTTTTGTTGTCTTCGGCTTTGCTGTAGCTGCTGTAGGTGTATAAACCCAGCGCGGAAAGCCAGTTCGACGGTGAATACGTACCGGCAACCACGCCGCCATAACTCGCCATCATGCGGTTATTAACGATGTCGTGACGATCCTGCACTTTGCCCATCAGACGCAGCGGCATATAACAAATCAGCCCGGAAACCGCGAGCAGCACGGTTCTCACCGCCAGCTTTTTAAAGGTGGTTTGTCTGAGCGCCGCACCCGGCATTTTGCTCAGCCACAGCAGCAGGACCGGGATCAGGCTGACCAGAACCGTCCAGGCGATGAAGTGCGTTCCGACAGATTCTTTCGATAAATCAATCGAGTCCGATGCCAGCGCCGCCGCCAAAATACCGTAACCGATATCGACGTTGAACAGGATCATGTAATAGCTGGCGGCAGCGGAGGAAATAACAATGGCCGTCATCAGCACACGGAAAACGGTTTTTCCGGTATAAGACAGCAACATACAAAGGAAGTAGACCAGCGCGAAACAGGCGATCGCTTCAACAGCAATGGACAACGCATTGTCATAATGCAGCTGCTCGAAACGACGGAAGAAGATCGGAAGGTTCAGTAAAATCCCAAGATAAAGTGCAATGAACAAAGAGATGCTCTGTTGCGAAAGTGTTCGTAATTTATGCATTAGAAATAAATGGCTCTTTTGTGAGTCTGTTTACGTCGTAAAGACCGCTCGTACCGGAGGATGGAACCTGCTCCTTAGGACAATTCAGACCCCGGAACGCCTATAATCGTTCAAAGTCATTGGTGACTTCCAATGTGATAATGTTACAAAATTAACGAATTGCTTATGTTTCAAAGCCATAGAAATGTGGGTTTCATACTTTTCCGACTCATTTTTTGAAATCTGTTGAGCAATTATTAAGAATCTTTGTGACCCGCATCAGGAAAGGACAGCGTGAAGCGCGTCTCTCCCTGCGCTGAACTTTCAACACTGACACTGCCCTGATGCAACGCCATAATGGCCTGAACAATCGATAAACCGAGCCCGCTGGAACTGCCACCTTCACTGCGTGACGCATCTGCACGATAGAAACGATCGAAAAGTTTTCCGAGCTTATCTGCCGGTATCGGATCGCCCTGACTGATAACGTGAATATCCATGCCTTTAGCATGAGGTTCGGCGCGCAACACCACTTCGGTTCCTTCACGGCCATAACGCACCGCATTAGCCACCAGATTGCTCAGCGCACGCTGGAACAAAATAGCATCCGCGTGTAATACACCGCGCCCCTCGCCGTGCAGGGTCATTTCCCGCTCTTCTGCCAGCCCTTCAAAATATTCCTGGATACGCGTAATTTCTGATGAAACATCAATGCTGGTTATGGTTAGAACCGACCGCGCATCCGAAGCACGCGCCAGGAACAGGATGTTTTCGACCATCCGCGAGATGCGTTCCAGTTCTTCCATATTATTAGCCAGCAGCGTTTCATATTCTTCAACCGTGCGTGGCTGATACAACGCCACCTGACAATGCCCCATCAGCGCGCCCACCGGCGTGCGGATTTCATGGGCCAGATCAGCGGAAAACTGCGTCAGGCGCTGATAACCTTCCGCCAGCCTTTCCAGCATATCGTTGAAAGAAAGGATGAGTTGCTGTAATTCCTGCGGCGCTTTGTCGGTACTCAGGCGCGTCGATAAGCTGGCCGGATGGATTTGCGTCGCTTCCCGCGCCATATTGCGCAGCGGCCTCAAACCACGGCGGATAACCAGATAACCCAGTGCGGCAATCAGCACATACGAAAACAACACTGCGCCGATAATTTCCCAGCGGAAGGTTTCTAACAGGCGCGATTCTTCGGTCATGAAATGGCCTGCGGTAATTTCAACCGTGCGCCCGTCCTGAATTTTTACCGCAGCACGGGCAAAACGCACCGGCGTGCCATCTGGCGCTTTTTGCCCGTGAACCGTTTTCAGTGTCAGCGGCTGGCCTTCGGGTACCGCTGCAAACGGCGGCAAAACAAGATGTGAAGGATTGACGTTGATTAACGGCGGTTCACCGGAAAGGCTGAAGGTCAGAATATCGCGCTCATTGCCGAGCATATTTTCAAACAGGCCGGGATTACGGCTCAGCTGTGACAGCGGGAATTCATTCGCCAGCAGATGGCGAAAATACTGCACGCGCCCGCTGACCTGATAATCCGCACGGCGCACCAGTTCTTTGTCCATCGAATAGTAGAGATAAAAGCCCACGGCACTGACCACCAACGAGGCCAGCAGCGCAAAAAGTAATGTGGCGCGCAGCGTCAGCGACATGGCCCGTGCAGGCTTTTTAGCGGAAGTTAAATCAGTCATTGCGCACTTCACAGACGTAGCCGATGCCGCGCACGGTATGGATCAGTTTCAGCTCAAAGGCGCGGTCAACTTTGGCGCGCAGACGCTTAATGGCGACATCCACCACATTGGTGTCACTGTCGAAATTCATATCCCATACCTGCGAGGCGATCATGGTGCGCGACAGCACTTCGCCTTCGCGACGCATCAGCAGCTGCAACAACATGAATTCTTTATTGGTCAGCGCGATGGTCTGATCCTGACGGGTTACGCGACGGCGCAGCACATCAAGATGCAGGTCAGCGACCGAGTAAATATCCGGCTCTCGCGCTGCCGGACGGCGCAGCAACGTGCGGATACGCAATACCAGTTCGGTAAAGGAAAACGGTTTGATCAGATAATCGTCAGCGCCCAGTTCCAGCCCGTGGATGCGATCCTGCACTTCATCACGTGCGGTGAGAAACAGCACCGGCACGTCGCTTTTCTTGCGCAGAACTTCCATCACCTGCCAGCCGTCGAGGCCGGGCAGCATGACATCGAGGATCACCGTGTCATAGCCCTCTTCCAGCGCCAGAAACAGGCCATCGGCCCCGTTACGCGCCAGATCGACGCTGTAACCGGCTTCGGTCAGCCCTTTTTTCAGGTAATCGCCCGTACTGACATCGTCTTCAATCACCAGTATCCGCATTCAGGCCCTCAGCGCCGCAATACCATTCTCCCAAAGAATGATTCACGGGGAAGTTTATCAGTTTCGCCAGACACCTTTGATGACAATTTTGTCATCAATTTGTCATCAGCCAATCCCGGTTTATCGTCCACTCTTAAGGAAGCTATTCATCACTGGCAGGGTCAGTGATTCTTCTAACCAAATGAAATAACGCCGGAAACTGGAGAGTTAATAATGAATACCACCAAACGTCTTGCGGGTCTGTTACTGGGTTCACTGCTGATGAGCAGCACAATGGCATCGGCTTTTGCCGCCGATAACGTGATCAAACCAACACGCGGAACCATTGATTCTGTTAATGACTCATCAGTACAAATCACCACCCGTCAGGGCGAAAAGCTCGACGTTAAGCTGACGGATAAAACCCGTATCAACTCCGTCACCAAAGGCCAGATCAGCGATATCAAAGCCGACAGCTTCATCGGTACGGCGGCAGTACCTCAGGCCAACGGCACACTGAAAGCGCTGGAAGTTCACGTATTTGCGCCAAGCCTGCGCGGCAGCGGCGAAGGTTTCAATCCGTTTGAATCGCCGGACGGCAAAATCAACACCATGACCAACGGCACCGTCGGCAAACTGGTTAACAGCAATGGCCGCACGCTGACCGTGAAATACCATGATGCAGAGAAAACTGTTGTCGTTCCTGACGATGTACCGGTTGTTCTGCTGGCACCGGGTGACCGCAGCCTGCTGAAACCGGGCACCAAAGTCGTGCTGTTCGCGATGAAAGATGACAAAGGTTCCCTGGTTGCACGCGGTATTTCTGCGGGTAAAGACGGCGTTACGCCACCAATGTAATCCGGCCTGACGGCCTTACCGGACAACAGGAGTTTTTCCGTGAAACCTCAGCCCTCTCCACTTCGCAAACGCAGGGTGCATTCCTGGCCGGTGCGCATTTGTCACTGGATTAATCTGCTGGCAATGATCGGCATGGTAATGAGCGGCTGGGGGATTTATAACGCCGACCCGATTTTCTCGTTTACCTTTCCCCAGAGCACGACCCTCGGCGGCTGGCTGGGCGGCAACATCGCCTGGCATCTGGCAGTCATGTGGCTGCTGGCGGCCAATGCCCTTTTCTATGTGCTGTGGGGCATGTTGAGCGGCCATTTCCGCCGCGATTTTTTCCCCTTTTCACCGCGAACGGTCTGCCGAGATACCGTTCGTGCGCTGACATTCAAACTCCCCCACAAACTCGGGCAGTACAATGCCGTGCAAAAACTGATGTACAGCGGCGTGCTGTTGCTCGGCCTATTGCTTTTGCTTTCCGGTTTGTCCATCTGGAAACCGGTACAGTTCAGCGGTCTGGTGTGGTTGTTTGGCGGTTTTGATATCGCGCGTTATGTGCATTTTTTTGCGATGAGCGGCGTGATGCTGTTCGTCATTATTCACGTACTGATGGTTCTGCTGGTGCCAAAAACCTTCGTGGCGATGCTGACCGGCGGCAAAAAAATAAGTACGGAGGAAAGCGCCGATGAGTGATAAATCACGCCGGCCAAAAATTATTCTTGAGCCCGATCAGCGCAAGCAACTGGTCAACATTCAGCGCCGCATGTTATTGCGTGGAGGTCTCACGCTGGGCGCGGTATCGATGCTCACCGGCTGTAATCTGCAGGACGGTGACGAAGTCGATAAAGTGCTGTGGGCGATGTCACGCTGGAATGACCGCGTGCAAGGCTGGCTGTTCAGCGGGCAAAAACTGGCGCAAACCTATCGCGCTGACCAGATCACCACGCCGTTCCGCTTCAATGCTTATTATCCGGAATATAACGTGCCGGAAATAGACATTCCCAATTACCGGCTTGAAGTCTCCGGTCTGGTGCAAAAGAAAGCCTCATGGACGCTGGAACAGTTACAGCGACTGCCGCAGGAAAGTCAGATCACTCGTCTGATTTGCATTGAAGGCTGGAGCGCAATTGGTCAGTGGAAAGGCGTGCCGCTGAAAACGTTTTTACAGCACATCGGCGCAGACCTGACCGCTAAATACGTCGGATTCAAATGTGACGACCGCTATTATTCCAGTATCGATATGGCGACGGCGCTGCATCCGCAAACCATTCTGGCGCTGGATTTCGGCGGCAAACCGCTACCGCCGGATTTCGGTTACCCGTTACGCCTGAGAATGCCCACCAAGCTTGGCTTCAAAAACGCCAAACACATTGGCGCGATTTTCGTGACCAACGAATATCCCGGCGGCTACTGGGAAGATCAGGGATATAACTGGTACAGCGGGATTTGAGTTGCCCGCTAAACCCCCTCCCCGCCTCCCCCTTCGCAGGGGGAGGAGTAAAAAAGCCGACCTGCTCCCTCCCCTGCGAAGGGGAGGGCTGGGGAGGGGTATTGATGGCAACCCGATAGTAAAGTTTGCAATAAACCAACACCCCCTCCCCGCCTCCCCCACGTAAGCGGCAAAGGTGAAAATAACGGTCGCGTCTCCACTACCCGCTGAAAAAAGTCATAAAAAAACCGCTCAGTTGAGCGGTTTTTGTTTTCGCGGGTGTGTAACGACAAAGCGTTACGCAGGGCGAAGAATTAGAAGCTGTAACCCACGCCTGCGATCCAGGTACCAACATCAACACTGCGGATGCGGGACTGTTCGTAGGACACGTCCAGAGCAACGTTCTGGATTGGGTTGAACTGCAGACCAGCACCGTAAGAGAAGCCGTAATCGCTTGAATCGTATTTTTCACGGTTAGTAGATGCTGCTGATTCGTTGTACTGAGTTTTACCGTAACCCACACCCACAACACCGTAGATGGAAGCCCAGTCATTCAGACGGTAAGCTGGACCAGCAGTCAGACCGTAGTACTGTGCTTTACGGTAGTCACCAGATGCCGGTGTGCTGTCATCTTCGATGTAGGTGAAAGAACCGATAACGCCCAGTGGGTTGCTATCTTGTTCCCAGCGGTATTTTAAGTTGAAGCCGTTTGCTTTGTTAGCAACGCCTTGCATATCACCCTGAGCATAACCAGCGGTAACGGTGCTGGTGTCAGCGAATGCGCTTGATGCGCCCAGTGCAACTACACAAGCTAATGCGGAAAGACATGCGATTTTTTTCATCATAACCACCTCAAATAAGAAACCAAAGTAACCTTCACGTTCCAAAATATAACAAAAACTAGTGTGAAACTCTGCCTCATTTAAGATGTCCAAAGCATCATATGGTGTAACAAGAAGTTTCCAGCACACCCTATCCATATAATTTAATTGGGATTTTCGTCACATAAACTATAAGATAAACTTATTGAACTTTTTGAAATTAGCAGATAATTCCTAATTATCTGGGCAAAAAATGGACACTTTTCAGGCGTTTTTTCGCTTCTTTTAAAAAAACACGTTCTGAAAAAAACTTTTTATCAGGATTTTTTCTGTCCCGCTTTCCCTCTACACTGACCTTGCTTTACCTTTCTTTTCAAAACTATAAATCTAAAAGATTCTGAATTTATGGAATCACCTCAAAAGGCTCAAAGGATGACTCATTCAGGAAAGAACACGCCGGAAACGCAGACGACTCTGCCGCCTGCGACAAATAACAACAGCCCCCCGATCCCGGCGTTACCTAAAAAAGCGTCTCCCCTGGTGGCGATCCTGTTGCTGCTGATCGCCATGCTCTCATTACAGGGCGGCGCGTCACTGGCCAAAACGTTGTTCCCGGTAGTCGGGCCACAAGGCGTCACCGCGCTGCGACTGGGTATCGGCTCCATTCTGTTGCTGCTCTATTTCCGTCCGTGGCGCCTGAAAATGCGCGGCGGCAATCTGCGTTCACTGCTGATGTATGGTCTGGCACTGGGCTGCATGAATTATTCCTTTTATCTGGCACTGCGCACCGTGCCGCTGGGCATTGCCGTTGCACTGGAATTTACCGGCCCGCTGGCCGTGGCGATGTTTTCTTCACGCAGACCTGTCGATTTTATCTGGGTCGTGCTGGCCGTCACCGGATTGCTGTTCCTGTTGCCGCTCGGCCAGAGCGCGGGCGGTGTTGATCTCAAAGGCGCGTGTTTTGCGCTGATTGCGGGTGCGTGCTGGGCGATTTATATTCTTGCCGGACAACGAGCTGGCAGCAGCTACGGCCCCGGCACTGCCGCGATGGGCTCGCTGATTGCCGCACTGATCTTCTTCCCTGTCGGTGTCATCCAGGCGAAGACCTCCATATTCAGCTGGGAGATCCTGCCGCTGGGCCTGCTGATCGCCCTGCTCACGTCAGCTATTCCTTATTCACTGGAAATGATGGCGCTGACCAAACTGCCCGCTAAAACTTTCGGCACGCTGATGAGCATGGAACCGGCGATGGCCGCGCTTTCCGGCATTATCTTCCTCGGCGAGTTCCTGACGGGAACACAGTGGCTTGGGCTGGCGGCAATTATCGCAGCCTCGGCAGGTTCGACGCTGACGATTCAGCGTAAAACAAAAATAGAAACGGTCGATATCGCCGGGAATAATCCTTCCGGTAAATAGACCTACCGGTAAATAGCCCTGCGTTTTTCTGTCAAAAAGCCACGTTCCTCCGACGTGGCTTTTTCTTTTCTGTTTGTTCTTTTTTATCAATGCATTGCAAATTACTTTCATTAATTTCGATTTTTTTCATTTTTCCTGCATCCAAAAGCGGGGGTCCGTTCGTATGTATAGATGTGAGGCAAGACCTTACCTACTCAACGACAAAGGACTACATCATGAAAACATTACTCCGTACCGCTATCTGTGCATCTCTTCTGCTGAGCACCGCGTCAATGGCTGCAATGATGTCCCAAAGCACCACCATGGTCGGTGGCGCTGAAATGTATCCTTCTAAAAATATCGTAGAAAATGCCCTGAACTCGAAAGACCACACCACCCTGGTCGCCGCCGTGAAAGCGGCGGGTCTGGTGGATACGTTGCAGGGTAAAGGCCCGTTCACTGTGTTTGCACCGACCAACGCCGCTTTCGCTAAACTGCCAGCCGGGACTGTCGACAATCTGGTGAAACCGGAAAACAAAGCCACGCTGACCAGCATCCTGACCTACCACGTGGTGGCGGGTAAGTATGAAATGAAAGATCTGGAAAAACTGCTGAAAAAAGGCAACGGCACGGCGGAACTGAAAACCGTCAACGGCCAGCCGCTGTGGATCATGAATAATGGCCCGCACAATATTCAGCTGAAAGATGGTAAAGGGAATGTCGCCAATATCAGTACTTATGACGTCCAGCAGAAGAACGGTGTGATCGACGTCATTGATACCGTCCTGATGCCAAAATAATACCGACTATACTGAGGGCATGATTTCTTTATGAAACAGCACCTCAGTAAGTCAGGACGGGCGAATGCATGACAATTTTTTAGTTAAGCCAACACCAGAGAAAGCACAGGAAGTACAGCGTGAACTGATGAGCGCCATGGCCGTTGGCGATCGACAGGCATTTGAGCAATTGTACCGTCTGACGTCCCCCCGGCTGTTTGCCGTCGCGCTGAGAATGCTGCGCCGGCATGCCTGGGCAGAAGAAGTGTTGCATGACAGCTACATCACCGCGTGGAACCGTGCCGGGTCGTATAATCCGGCGCTGAGTTCCCCGATGACCTGGCTCACCCATATTGTCCGCAACCGCGCTATCGACTGGATGCGCGGGAGCGACAACCAGTTAGAGGAACTGGATGACAACGTGGGAGAAAACGATGCCAGCGACCACGATGAACCCTTACAACGGTTGCAGCAGGACAGCGAAGCCAAAATACTGGCCGACTGTCTCGCGCACCTTCCCGCCGAACAAAGACAAAGCCTGACTCTTGCCTATTATCAGGGCCTGTCACACGGTGAGGTCTCATCGCATTTACAACAACCTCTGGGGACGATTAAAAGCTGGATCCGTCGCGCCCTGGATCACTTAAAGAGCTGCGCAGGCCTATGAAAAGCAGAAGCCATTATCATGCTGCCCTCGCGGCTGAATATGCGCTCGGCACCTTACGCGGCGCAGCGCGGATTCAGTTCGAGCAAAAAATGCGTGAAGATCCTGAACTGGCGGCTGAAGTCGCCCGCTGGCAGGAAGCTTTCACACAACTGGATAATCAGATTGTCCCGGTCATTCCGCCCGCTTCGGTGTGGAAGCGCATTCAGCACAATCTTGCATTGCAACCGGCCAGATTACCGGTTCCCGCTAAAAGACCGGTACGCGCTTATCTTGGCTGGGCGCTGGCCGCCGGGCTTGCGGCGCTGTTACTCATCCCGCGCCTTCTGGTGCAACCTGAAACGCCGACACCGGTGGCTGTTCTCGCCAGCAGTGCCGGTGCGCAGAACGGGCAATGGGTGGTGAGCGTGGATATGAGTACCCGCAGCCTGATGCTGACGCCGCTTAAGGCGCAAGGTATCGCCGACAACCATAGCCTGGAACTGTGGGCCATTCCGCCGGGCGGCAAACCCCGCTCGCTCGGTCTGCTGAATACACAACAACCGACACAACTGGCACTGGCGGAAAAGATGCCTGATCCGGGTTATACGCTGGCAATCAGTCTGGAACCGCGCGGAGGCTCACCGACCGGACAACCGACAGGTGCAGTGCTGTACAGCGGTGCTCTGGCACTTTGATTCACTGCGATACCCTGCGATCGACGTTATGAAATATAAAACGGCAGGCTTTTCCTGCCGTTATGTTTTCAAAATAATAATTTATGCCAGCAACTATTTTCAGTGCATAAATCGTTTTCAGTGAATAAATGACGGCTTCCGTTGAGACCAGAGCCAGTATATATATCCCCACACGTCAGCTTACATTTAATAATATCTGACCGCTGTAATGAAAATTATTATCACTGGCATTTAATGATTTTCGCACTAATATTTTATCTGTTCAGGAGGATTCCTATCCACCTTATAAATCAGTGTGATAAGGTGGTTCCTCAAATACGGAATTGTCTATTAGACAGATGCTATCGAAGCGATAGGAAATGCTGTCCTGCAAAATTTCGATTTATTGCTATACTGAATGCAGTTGAGAAACACGTTTGTAGCAATTAATTTTAATGAAACAAGGAGATATGAATATGAGTACCGCTAAACTGGTCAAAACGAAATCTTCTGAGCTTATTTATACACGCAACGATTTAGATGAAAGCGTCAAGCTGGATACTATCAAGGTGCTGAACCGTCTGGTGGCCGAATATATTGATCTGTCACTGATTATCAAACAAGCACACTGGAACATGCGTGGCGCTAACTTCATCGCCGTCCACGAAATGCTTGATGGATTCCGTACTGCAGTTATCGATCACCAGGACACCATCGCAGAACGTGTGGTGCAGTTAGGTGGCGTGGCGCTGGGTACCGTTCAGGTTGTTAACGATAAAACTCCGCTGAAAAGCTACCCGACCAACATCCATACCGTGCAGGAACATCTGAAAGCGCTGGCGGATCGTTTTGCCGTTGTCGCTAACGATACCCGTAAAGCGATTGGTGAAGTTGAAGATGAAGACACCGCAGATATTTTCACCGCCGCATCGCGCGACCTGGATAAATTCCTGTGGTTCATCGAATCAAATATCGAGTAATCAGAATCAGATAACCATTATCGGGTAAATGTTGCCCGATACCGCAGAATCAGGCTGCGGAACTCTGAGTGATTAATGCGAAAGGCCAGTGACGAAAGTCGCTGGCCTTTTTTATGTCCGCTATCAAGCCCCGCTCCCTCTTGTGAAAATTTGACTTAAAACCCGCCTCAGCCAGTAACTTTGCATCAGAATTTAATAATACCCCTGATGAATAGTTACAATTTCAACTAAATCTGCAACTTAAGTCAATGGAACCGGTTTCAATATCTCACTGAAAAACCAAGACTTTATTTACCCCCTCAGAGAATTCTTAAACCAATAGGCCGTATGAATGATTTAATACAAATTAATAGTTCAAAGCAATTTTACATAGGTGTGGTCACCCCTGAAACTTGCTGAAATATTTTTTCGCAACCTTTGCATTTTTGTGAAAAGGGTATCTCACTCTAACCTTATAAAAAATAGAGATATTTACCAGGGATGTTCCCCCGGCATCAGTCCTCTATACGCAACTTATGGATAAGTGACTCCCCCGCTCCTGACACATCTTTGATGTGTTATGCACAACCGACTCCCCACAATCCGACCCGTTTCTGAGCGCATTGGCTGCTGTAAGCCAGGGGCGGTAGCGTGGAAATGTTAAACACTGGAATAATCCGATGGCACGTAGTGGCTTAGAAGTTCAGAAAGCGGCGGTAAAAGCGCTGTTTTTGAGGGAAATTAAGACTCGTTTTGGTAAGTTCAGACTGGGTTATCTATGGGCAGCCTTAGAACCCATGGCGCATATGCTGATTTTATTGGGGATCTTTGGCTATGTTATGCACCGCACGATGCCTGATATTTCATTTCCGGTATTTTTGATTAACGGCATTATTCCTTTCTTTGTTTTCAGCAATATCACCAACCGTTCGATAGGTGCTATTGAAGCCAACCAGGGTCTCTTTAATTACCGCCCTGTTCGTCCTGTAGATACCATCATTGCCAGAGCATTGTTAGAAACACTGATATATGCCGTCGTGTACATATTACTTATGGCAATTGTCGGTCTGCTGGGCGAAGAGTTTGAAGTTACTAAGCTTATTACTCTTATCATGGTATGGGTACTTTTAGTCCTGTTCTCCTTCGGTATGGGCTTAATATTTATGGTGGTCGGGAAGTCATTCCCGGAGACCGAAAAATTCTTACCTATTCTGGTTAAGCCTCTCTATTTTATTTCCTGCATTATGTTTTCGCTGCACAACATCCCGAAAGAATACTGGCCGTATTTGCTATGGAACCCGATCGTTCACGTGGTAGAACTTTGCCGTGAATCCGTTGTTCCGGGTTATATCAGCGAAGGCGTCAGCCTGAATTATCTGGCCGCCTGTACTCTGGTTGTATTATTCATCGGATTAGCCCTCTACCGAAACCGTGAAGAGGCGATGCTGACATCATGATAAAAATCGAAAACCTGACAAAATCCTACCGCACACCGAAAGGCCGCCATTACGTTTTTAAAGATCTCAACGTTGAACTGCCTTCAGGTAAAAGTGTGGCGTTAATTGGGCGAAATGGCGCCGGTAAATCAACACTGTTACGCGTTATCGGCGGCATTGACCGTCCTGATTCCGGCAAGATTCACACCGATAAAACCATTTCCTGGCCGGTCGGCCTGGCTGGTGGATTTCAGGGCAGTCTTACCGGACGGGAAAATGTGAAATTCGTCGCCCGCCTTTATTCCACACCAGACCAGTTACGCGAAAAAGTCGCCTTCGTCGAAGAGTTTGCCGAACTGGGTAAATACTTTGATATGCCGATTAAAACCTATTCCTCCGGCATGAAATCCCGTCTGGGTTTTGGCCTGAGTATGGCATTCAAATTTGATTACTATCTTGTCGATGAGGTCACAGCCGTCGGCGATGCCAGATTCAAACAGAAATGCGCTGACTTGTTTAAAGCACGGCATGAAGAAGCCAGCTTTTTGATGGTGTCGCACAGTCTGGGATCACTGAAAGAGTTTTGCGATGTGGCTTTGTTTATCGGAAGAGATAACAAAGTTAAGTATTTTGAATCTGTGGATGAAGCTGTTGCCACATACAAGATCGATGAAAATATCTAACTTCTCTTTATTTATTATTTCCTGATGACAGTATTATTTATGGAGCACAAATGAAAATTACGATTATTGTACCTTTGAGGGTGACAGAGGGTGTTTATCAAGCACGAGAAAGATTAGAAAAAATTTGCAATAACGTCCCCTCTGACAAATTCAACGTTATAATTGTAGACTATGGAACCCCTGAAAAATTCACTTCTACCTTACATGGATTGGAAAATAAGTTTGTTTCTGTTCTTAGATATGAATCGACAAAAGAAATATTTAATATAGGCCATGCGAGAGATCTTGGCGTCCAATATTCACAAGATGATGTTGTTATGTTTAACGATATCGACTTTTATGCATCCACAGAAATGTATAATGATATTTATGCCGAAGTTATGTCACGTGACATGCACAACAGTGGATATGATTTCTTTTGTGTTCCTGTTTTCTTCCTTTCTGAACAGGCCACAAAATTTAGCATTGAATTAAGCTCTAGCAATCCTTACGCAGATAAAATAATTCAAAGAAAAATAATAGAATCAGAAAGTGGATTTGTTGAATTTCCAGCATATGGCAGTTCTGCAATCGTCGTTAATAAAAATCATTACCTCGGTATTGGCGGGCATAGCCGTGAATTTTTCGGGCATGGTGCAGAAGACTATGATGTATTGCATCGCTTAACTTCATATTATGCAAAAGGCCCCCGAACAGCGGACTACTACGTAGATACAAAAAACAATGGGATCAAAGACTATAAGGGTTTTAGAGCCTACTTTGCTTTATATGGCATTGATATTTTCTTAAAGGGGATTTTCTTCCTTCATCAGTGGCATCCCAAACGAGTTATCCCCGGCTATCATCAATCAAAACGTAATTTTGCCTTGCTTGAAAATTTGATGATTAAGTTTGACAGAACCAGAGAACAACCGTTACCACTTAGCAATCTGGCAAGCAGCGAAACTTCATTAATTCTTTTAGATACAAAATCACAAACATTTAAAGCTATACGACATGCATTGCCAAGTTTAGGTCAAATAACTGTTTTATCTGAGAGTGAATTTTCTACACCAGAAGAACTTGTCAACTTCGTAAGTACGTATAAAATTGATAAAGTTCTTTTACTTAATCCTTTCGGTAATGAACATCGTTTATCTTTATACCGAGAGTTGAGAAATAAAGATATTCCATATTTGATTTTTGATCGAGGAGCATTGCCTAATTCATGGTTCTTTGACCCAAATGGTTTTAATTATGATAGTAAAAGTTATCATCCTGAATACTGGGATCATCCTTTAAATAATATCCAAAATGATGAGATTGAAGAGTATCTATTCAATTTAAGAAATAGCGAAGATACTTTAGAGCAGAATGCACCTAGAAAATCAGCGCGTTTCTTGCGTGAGTTTTATCAAATTGGTAATCGTAAAATTCTTTTTGTGCCTTTCCAGAGACCATCTGATACTGTAACCACCTATTTTGCTGGCCCATCGGAATCTGTTTTAGAGTTTCAAAATTGGGTTGATTTTTTAGCGAATCAACTTCCTAAAAGTGAATGGGTAATAATTTGTAAAAATCATCCACTTGAAAAAGATCTACCTAAAATCGAAGGCGTAATCTACGCAGATAATGATGCTCATATACATGATTTAATCGCTTTATCTGATAAAGTATTTTTGATGAACTCTGGTGTTGGATTAATCGCGCAGGCCTTTGGCAAACCTGTAATTTGTGCTTCTCATGCTTTTTACTGCCACGATGAAATTGCATTTTCGGTAGAAAACAAGGAGGATGCTCTCGCTAAAGTAAAATCTGACTTGAAAGTATCACAAGAAAAAATAAATAGATTCTACTGGCACATTTTAAATAATGTGTATTCATTCGGTCAGTCTAAATATAGAAAGACAAAAGCAGCAGATGGTAGCGATCGCAATATTGTTCAAGAAATTATTTTCGAAGATATTCGATTGGGATCAAAGAAAATACATTTGGGATCTGTATTGAAAGGAGTAACACTTGACGCACCGTTATTCGCCTCTTTCGGCGGTAGAGATGGAATAAAAAATGCCCTGAAGAAACCAGTACCTGCAGTTAAAACAACAGCACCTGTAAAAAAACCAGCCTCAGTAGCGAATAAACCGGTTATACCACAAAATAAATCTGCGCCAATAATATCGAATGAGAAGATACCAACAGCAGAAATAATCACACTTAACAAAAGCAAGTTCAGACGAAAATTAAATAAACTTGTAAGTAATCCATCCTTATTTATTAAGGATGCGTTTATTAATAAAAAACAACGCACAATTCATAAATAATATTCTACAAGATGATGTATTGTTTGTTTAATACATTATTCAATTCAGAATTTATTCTACTTTTATTCTAATGGTCTCGATAAATCGAGACCATTTTTACATTGGCTTATTATACTAATCGTATAAAGATTCAGTTCTTGTTTTAAGGTTATGCTCCCAAGTGCAATTAATACGCACAACCTTCGCCGGTATGCCAGCAGCAATAACCTTCGATTCTATATTTTTAGTTACTACACTTCGCATTGCTACAATGCTCCCTTCACCAATTCTTACACCTTTAAGCACCGCAACCTCATCCCCTAACCATACATGATTTTCTATAACGACATCTTGGCTCATATTTATTCTCACTCCGGAGGTAGTATCATAAATAGGATGACCATCGTTTGTTCTGATTGTGACATTAGAAGCAATAAGGCAATCATTCCCTATTAAAACCTTCTTACCTTCAACAGCCCGAATGTAAAGATTGTTGGTAACACTGAGATTATCCCCTATATGCACTGTTGCATAAGAACCAATACTTAACCTTCCTTTTAATACTGAGTTAGATCCCATTACCAATCGAGCGCCTTTTCCAAGTATAATCTCAGAGTCAGTAAGGTTTGTATTTTCACCAATGAATACTTGCGCGTCACTTTCCAAAAACTTTATTTGTAAACGCGACCTTTTTGAAGTGGAAGTGGTTGTTATACTATTATTAAATTCGTCATTATAGTTTTCAAGTTTATTAATTGTTATCATATCTCACTCAATTGTATGAAATAACCTGTATTCCTTATTGTATATATGAATTCCATAAAATGATAAGTAAAATTACAATTAATTTAAAGTCATTATCACTAATAACGCTTACTAGAATTCGATATTTAATCGTCAGAAAAGGATATAGAAATGCTTCATATTTTTCTCATAAAAAAATAATTTATATAGTATACTCTTGTAGTGAAACCTAATTAGAGGCAAACATGTCCACAAAACCAGACAAAGCGGTTTCGACTATTGCAAAGTCGGCAATTGTACCTCATATTGATAGCGATGATTTCGAACATCCTGTTCATATTGGGCCTGGATGTGCAGTCCGCGCCGAGAAAGTTGGAAGATATACGTTTATAAATGCTAGTACTATAATATTTGATATGGTAGAAATCGGCAGATTTTGCACATTTGCTCGCGGATGTCATATTGCTGGTGTCGAGCATCCATTCCATTATCTTTCTTCAAGTTTTTATCGTATTTCGAATAATTGGTTCCCTGATGATCCTATTCATAAAGCGACTGTAAAAATTCGCAATAAACCATCTCCGGAACGCAAGAGACAAACCAAAACAATAATAGGTAATGATGTATGGTTTGGTGCTAATTCCCTAGTGTTAAAAGGGGTTAATATTGGCGATGGTGCAGTAGTTGGCGCTGGGGCTGTGGTTACAAAAGATATTCCACCTTATGCAATTGTTGGTGGAAATCCAGCAAAGATTATTAAAATGCGATTCGATGAAGAAACTGTAAAGAAACTGATGCAATTGAAATGGTGGGAACAAGATCTCTCAATTATCGAGACACTGCCGATGGATGATATTGATGAATGTATTAATATCTTAGAAAGATCCATTTAGACTAAATAGAAAAAGTAAGACAACTTATAACAATGCAGTTATGAAATAATATTAATACATAACGCATTGTTATATCACTTGTTAAACACTCTCATAAATCTTCAACCTAAGTAATTAATTCAAACATTGCTTAGCTAAATTATTTTTTATCTCATTTCCCTTATTTTTAACGCCTAAAAACTTCTCTCTCATTGAAAAAGGTTCAGAAATTCCATTTTTTAGATTACCATCGAGCTCATTATAAATTATTTTATTATGATTACCCTCTATAATTACAGCTCGGGAATTATTACAAAACGAATTTTTAATGACAGAATTCTTATCTGCATAATCCTCATAAAAACTTATACTTCCTTTCATGGGTTTATCTCCGCAATCCCATTTCGATAAATCCATACTTTGTCTAGATGCTATCCAAACCCCAACCGGTTGATTATAAAATTTATTCTTTTCAATTATATTATAATCACTGTGCTGCCATCTAATGACAGACTTGCCTTTACTAAATTGTTCTCCACAATTTTTATAAAGGTAAATACCTCCAAGAGCATTTCCTAAAAAAACATTACCAATAATTAAATTATTCGCTGAGGAATCTATTGCCAACCCTTCTCGTTGGGCTTTTCCACTAGGAAGAAAGCCATTTTTTTCTATAATATTATGAATGATTTTATTCTTTTGAGAGGCTTGATCTAAATAAATACCTACGCCGCCATTGTTATTAATTTTAGTATCTTGAATAGTTGTATTCGTCACATAATCATCAATATATATGCCTACTCCACCATTATTTTCCACATGCGAATCAATGATTTTTACATTTGAGGGTGAATTGGTATAGTTTATATCGTGATCAATACTCAGTTTTTCAGGTGATATTCCCGATGTAACACCAATTCCGCTATGTTTGAAGCCCATGACATGGCACTTTTTAATTATAATGTTTTTTATAGGTTTTCCTCCACCTATAATCATAATGCCGTTACTTAAACTACCTTTGCCATCTATAGTCGCATAATTACAATTAAGTTCAGTATTACTTTCGGTAATGTAAATATTAGTTTGGTATATGCATTCACTATTTAGTTCAATACCGCCCCCTGATTTAATTTCATCCTTCGGAAAGGAGCAAGTTCTTAAATTTGAATAAGCATGCGACGAATTTAATAAAAAAAATAATATTAAAAAACATGTACCGCGAGAGTATTTTTCAAGCATATTTTCAGCCTTTAATTTTGATTAATCAGCGGTTGTGAAATTTCAATTTTTACTTTTGATATAAACCCATCTTTTATATCCGCTTTATTACCACCATAATACACCGCATTAATCTGCGTATTCTTCAGCAAGTATAGACGGAACTGTTTGAAAAGCTTCATATCCGGCTTAAATCCTGAGGTCCAGAACTGGTTCAGATGTCCCTGATAGGTAATGCCTTTGATGTCATACAGCGCCCTGCCCATCACCTTCAGCGGCTTATTATGAATAAGCGCAGAGATCCCGGCGGTGCTGTTAATCGTCACCACGGCTTTCGAATGGGTCAGCAGTTCCGGCATCGGCAGGTCGTGGACGTAGATCACCCGGTTATTGATGCCGTATTTTTTACCCAGTTGGCGGATAAGCGGTCCGTATAGACGGTGTCCTCTGTCCATCGGGTGATGCTTAATCACCAGAAACTCCGTTGACGGCGCTTTCTTCGCGAACGAGTGCATCACTTCATTGATGTAATCACGCACGTCTTTATACGGGCTGTGATTGCGGATCTGGCTGTCGTTATATACCTGCAAAATCGCCAGATAATAGCGCTGATCCAGATCCGTCTGCAGTTGCTGCAACACATTGCGCTGGCGGAAGGCATACAGTTTTTTACGCCACGCAGCACGGGTCCAGCAACGCGCCTCATACCACGGCGAGAAGGATTTATGATGCCGATATTTCGGGAAGTCGTGGCGATAGCGCCAGCCTGCCAGATAATACAGAGTCGCATGACGGACGCGCTGCCAGCCTGAAGGTTTCAGGTGCTCGATTTCCGGCATGGTCATCGGTGGCAGGCTGCGGTAGAACTCCGCATCGCGCGGCAGGCTGGAATAGGCATTTACGCCGTTCTGTTCCAGCGTGATGTAATGCGGGCGCAGATAGCCTTCTTCAAACGCGAGGAAGCGCACGCCTTTTGCCTGCGCCCAGCGTTTTGCGGCCTGATGCAGCGGACGACAATCCCCAAAACACACGATGGTGTCGAAGTCGTATTCCTGCCAGGTGGCTTTCAACCAGGTCGGGAACTCATCCGGCGTCTGCTGGTACAAGCGGTATTCACGCTTACGCGAATACAGCCTGTCTCCGCCGTTGAAAACGACGTTCACCGCTTCCCGCCCCAGAGACTCAAGCCACTGCGCTAAATCGCTGAAGAAAGGTCCCATCGGGCCCTGCAACAGCAAGTATTTTTTTCCAGAAAGTAATGTTGTAAGCGCCTTACTGTCCATTTCTGTCCGATTCCGTCAACGCCTCAGGCATTAGTAAGAAGCTGTTCTCAGGTGCTTAAAGTCACCCGGATCAGCATGAGCAGTTTTCTGTAATAACGGACTATCCTGCCCGCTTTAATTCTTGTGAATTGCATTTGTGCCCGTGGGGTCGCAGCGAGAAGTTCAACCGCCTGCTCCGCCAAAATGGGTTCCCGACTTTGCGGGTCGATATACGACGGGTACGCGATCAGCGCCTGGTAAACCACGTCGTCTACACTGAGGCTGCGCAGCCGGCGTGAACATTCATGCTCATCCTGCGTCAGTCCCCATCCGGCATAAAACGGCATGCCGTAACACGCCACTTTTTTGCCATGTAATAAGGCTTCAAAACCTGACAACGAGGTCAGGGTATGCAGCTCATCAGCAGCCTGGATACACTGAATAATGTCAGCATCCAGCGCCTGACTGTTTGCCCAGCGGCTGACATCTTCCGCAGGAATATGTCCCTGCCGGTTGCCCACCAGAACATCCGGGTGCGGCTTATAAATGATGTAGGCGTCAGGATTGCGCTCACGCACCGTGCGCAGCAAATCACTGTTGGTGCAAATCGACATCGTTCCCGTCAGGATCGACGCGTCGTCTTCCACCTGTCCCGGCACCAGAATCACCGTTTTACCCGCGGCGTCGGCTGGCAAGGTAAACGCAGCGCCGAGGTTATATTTACTGACTTTACTGGCGACCAGACGCTGACGCAGCGCGGCGGCACGTTGTTGCTGAAATGCCGTCAGCTGACTTTGGTTCAGCAAGTGCTCAAGGTCGCTCGGTCGCGTGGCATCGTAATAAATGCCTGATTTATCCAGCACCAGCGACAGCGGCGGATGCAGGTCAGAACCCAGACCGGCCGAGCGCAAAAATCCATCTTCCATACGCCATTGCGGGATCTGCTGTTGCGCGGTCTGCGCACCCCAGCGTGATTCGCCTTTAATACCCCACACCACGCAGGCGCTTTCACCGGCATAGCGTTTACTGAAATTCACTTTGTTGCTTCTGGTTCGCAGAAACGGCGCCAGAATGCTGCGCTTCCACAACGTCAGCCCCGGCGACCATAAGCGTCCTGCCCGCTGCTGGTGATGACGTCGTTGCATCGAAAGCCAGCTAAGTACATCAAATAACGTGCCATTCTTACCGCTGACCGGATTGATGTACCGGCTGTAACGCAAACAGGCAGCGCTAAACAAATCTTCCAGACTGGCTGTGCCACGCCGCGCACGAAGCGGTTCAGACTGAGCATGACGGTCGTCCGTTAATCCCCAGCCCGCATACCACGGCTGACCAAACACGCTGACCGGTTTTCCTGCCATCAACGCCTCAAAGCCATAATTGGACGTCACCACATACACGCGATCGACCAGACACAGTAAAGATTGCGGACTGACGTTTTCCGCCAGCAGTTTGATCCGCGGCTCCTGTTGCGCCAGTCTGGCAATCTGCGTGAAATAGCCCGCTTTCTTACCGTGCAAAACGTCCGGGTGGATCTTCACCCAAATCTCAGACTGCGGATTGTCAGCTATCGCCGACCGCAGCATGTCATCAAACTGTTCAGCGCCGGCATTACCGTAAATCACCGCCATATCGCCAAAGGTCTGATCGACCACCAGCACCGCGCCCTGTTCCGAACGGGTCAGCGTACACGCCGGTGCCTGGTTGTATTTCGACAGGTCACCGTCAGCAATCATCTGCATGGCCTGACGTGCGGCATCATGCAGCGGCTGGTTCTCTTCCCGCTGGTGGATCAGCCGCTCAAGCGTGCTGGGTTGCGAGGCGTCGTAATACATGCCCTCTGTATCCAGCACCATGGAAAGCGGCGCAGCGCCACTAACGCCCAGCTCCAGAGAACGGATAAATCCGTCCTCGAGGCGCAATACCGGCAGGCCTGATTTTGCGGCCAGCGCGACGGCTTTATCACCGGTTGGCCGGTATCCCCACACAGCAATCTGCGTGATGTCTTCCGGCACCGGCCGCAGCAGAGAAAGCTTGCGGCACGGCTGACCGAGAAACTCATCCAGATGCGGGATGCGCTGAATTCCCGCAGAAAAGATCCCAATCATTAAATTGTCAGAACCACTTTCGCGGCAACGGCCAGCTGATACAGGATCGTTGAAATACCGCGTGTGACTTCGATGTTCTTCGATTCGTATTTCGGCAGCACCATCAGCTCATCGCCTGGTTGCAGCGTTTTCACGTCTTCTGCGTTAATCGCTTCGCCGTTCTGTTTGATTAGGATGACTTTCGAGTTACCCGCTTTCTGCGTGTAACCGCCGACTTTGTCGATGTAATCATCCGGGCTCAGACCTTTCTGCCAGCTCACCGCATTCGGGAACAGCACTTCGCCGTGGATCATGACCAGCGAGGTTTTCTCAGGAATATTGATGACGTCGCCGTCTTCGAGGATCACCTGATTCAGGTTTGTTTCACTCAGCACCACTTCACCTTTCGGCACCACCTGACGGGCCTTCGCCACGAAACGGCTGACGAGCTGGGCTTCCTGCGCACGCAGACGCCCTTCTTCCTGCGTCGAGGATTGTGCGGACAGAGACGCTTCTTCCAGTTTCTGCAACGTCAGATCCAGCATCTCTTTCTGACGCAATGCGACAGAACGGCGATAAAGCTGGATGGAGTTAATCTGCGACATAGAGTTGGTGCGGATTTTCGGCAGCAGCTGGCTCATGGTGGCGCCATACGGCAGCACGACGGCGTGTTCACCGGAATGCGCGCCTTCGATGCGCACCTGAATGGTGCCCGCGTAACGGTCAGAGCTGACAATCAGTTTGTCGCCATCCTGCAATGAACGGCCCGGCGCGGAGCCCAGCGGATAATACTCGCTGCGCTTCATGCTGCCCTGCTGGCGGATAATGGTCATGTGCGTTGCGCCCGGCTTCGGACGCGCCCAGCTCAGGGCTTCGCTGACCGGGATCGTGCTGTCACGGAATTCAAAGTCGTAGCTGTTGAAGACATCGCCTTCCACGCTGAACGTGTGCTGACGCGGTCCGACCACGATGGTATCGCCGTCAGAGAACTGCGACAGGCGCAGGTCGCCGTTGAGCAGGAAATCGTACAGATTGATGCGCGAACGCACGCGGTCGTTATGTTTCACCACGATGTCGACGTAGCTGCCGCGTTCGGTATCCACGCCACCCGCTTTGCTCAGGTAAGAAAGCAGTGAGTCAGACGCCACGCCGCCATATAAGCCAGGATTGGTGACATAACCGGTGACAAACACTTTCACCGGCTGCGCCTGAAGCAGTGAGGCATATACGTTCACGTTGGCCTGATAAACCTGTTTCACTTTGGTGGTGATCACGCTGTTCAGCTGGCTGTTAGACACACCGGCGACTTTCAGCGGCCCGACGTTAGGCAGGAAGATATTGCCTTTCGGGTCAACGGTCAGCGCGCCATCAAAATTGAACGCGCCCCACAAACGGATTTGAACCTGATCGCCCAGGCCGACAATGTAATTCGGGTTGAATCCGATGCTCGCCGCGTTATCAGCCGCCGCGCTGCCGGTAAATAACTGCGCACCGAACATACGGCTCATGACCGCAGGCACCGGAGGCGGTGGCGAATCATCAAAACCGGTATCAGAACCGGTCTGCTGCGTCTGCCCGGTCAGAAAAGTCGGCAGCGGCGCGGCGCCGGTCATGTTCGGATCGGCGTTGATCCCGATGGCATTTGCCTGGGTAAGCTGGCAAGCCAGCAAAATTAAAACGGACTTCAATAATTTCATAACAAGCTCTGTGTGCGATTCTTCAGGCAAAAAGGGATAGCGGTACAAACCACATCAATCTTTATGGTCATCGATAACGGCCAGCAATAATTTAATCGTTCCGAATAACAGGCAGCACACCAGCAGCCAGCTTGCGATCATATAAGGGATATTCGGGAACGTGGTTTCTTGCGGGAGCTGCGGTGAACTGATCACCGAGAGCACCTTCAGTTTTCGTGCCGCTTCAACACGGGTTTTCTCCACCGATGTCAGCGTGAGTTTGTAGAGTTCAGTATCAAACTCGACTTTCGATTTAATGCTGTCGAAATCCACCGCCATGCTGTTCAGCTGATGGCCATCCGGCGCGGTGATTTTGCTTTTTTCCTGATCAATCTGCTTACCCAGAGAGGTAATGGCGTTCTGCGCGCTGATCACCTGCGGCGCATCATCGCGCAGGTAGGTCAGCAGGTTGCGCAGTTCCGCTTCCATCTGGATTTTTTGCCCCATCAGCGTATTCACCAGCGTGGTCGCTGCAATCGCCTGAGCCTGCGGATCGAGAATATTGTTGTGGTTCTGATATGCCAGCAGCTGGGTTTTGCTTTCATCCAGACGGGCGCGGGCTTCACGCATTTCGTTTTCGGCAAAAGCCTGCTGATCACGGGCAATTTTATGCGTGATTTCGTTGATGAAACGTTCGGATTCTTTCAGTACCGCCTGGTTGAACTGCTCGGCAAATTCCGGGGTAAAACCCTGCGTGCCGATGGTCAGCATGCCGGATTTATCGTCATACGTGACAGCAATGCGGTCGCGGTAGTAATTCAGGAACTGCTCACTGCTCGCATCTTTTGGCAGGTGATACAGAAAATCCAGACCGCTTTTACCGAAAACGGAACGGAAATCGAGTTGCTTATCCAGAACGGCCAGCATGTCAGGCGAGTTGATGTATTCTTTTAAATACATGGCGTCCTGAGCGGTGCTGGGATTCCCTGCGCCCAGCAGCAGGCCGACGTTCAGGCTGGAACCGCTGATGTCGTTAGAGCTTTTGATCGCGACGGTAGATTCACTGAGATAGCGCGGACGGCTGAAGATCACCAGATAGATGATCAGCAACGCCATCGGCAGGCCGATCACAATTTTGCCCAGATTGCGGTTCAGCGTGGCCATATTAAAATGAGGAGATCGACGAACCCGGGCAATGTGCTCCCCCGGCCATGCGGACTTCAATTTTTCAATAAACATTTATTATCATCATGACAAACAGCACGTTTTTAGTGTCGTGCTTTATTAAAAGTACCGTGAAAACCTCATTTCCCTCGCGTAAGGTTCACGGTGCGCAAAGAGTTTAATCGTGCTTTATCGTCAGTCGAAGATACGAACCAGGCCCGCGACGTTCTTTTCTTTATCCGTCACCAGCAACACCGAAACGCGGTGCTTTTGCATCAGCATTTCAGCATCCGTAATCATCATGTCAGCCGGTAAGGTCAGCGGCGAACGGGTCATCATGTCTCTGGCACACGCGCTGTCGAGCTGCGCATTCTTTTCCATATAACGACGTAAATCGCCATCGGTAATGATGCCGGCCAGCTGGTTCTGCGCATCATTTACCGCCACCATGCCCTGACAACCGCAGGTGATCGCCGAGATAACCTGGCGGAACTCCGTGTCTTCGGTGATGGTCGGCACATTTGCCTGCATCACGTCGGAAACGCGGGTCAGCAAACGACGCCCCAGCGAGCCGCCCGGATGGTAACGGGCAAAATCTGTCGGCAGGAATTTACGCTGATGGATAAGTGCCACCGCCAGCGCATCACCGATCGCCATGGTGAGCGTGGTCGATGTCGTCGGTGCCAGATTATTCGGACAGCTTTCGCTTTCCATCATCAGTTCAAGCGTCGCATCAGCATGTTTAGCCAGCGTCGATTCGCTGTGATTGGTGATCGCAATAATGCGGTTACCAAACTGACGTAATGAAGGGATAAGCTTAAGAATTTCGTCGGTTTCCCCGCTGGCTGAAATCAGGATCAGCAGGTCATACGGTGTAATCATACCCAGATCGCCGTGGAAGGCTTCTGCAGGATGAATAAAGAAACTGGGGGTTCCGGTTGAGGCCAGCGTCGCAGAAATTTTGCGCCCGACATGTCCGGATTTTCCCATTCCGGAGAGGATCACGTGACCTTTGCATTCAACAATCAGCTTCAGCGCCTTCTGGTACTGAACGCTGTCGAGGTGTGAAGAAAGACGGTGTAAGGCGTCAGCCTGTTCAGAAAGCGTACTGCGCACCGAATCAATCAGACCGGGCTGTAGTGATACAAGACCAGCGCTTCCAACTACCTGATTATCTGCCACTTTAATACCCTGAATACCCTTCCGGGATAAAACTCACTCAGCGACTACACTTAAGAGTGGTTATTTATTTTGGTTAGCCGATCAAGTAAATGCACGGAGACGAATTCCATTTCCTGGTCTGGCCGGTCGACGCTGCCTGGCAGCTGGAGGGAATTGAATGAGAAAAGCGAGAACCTGAACGATGCAGAGGCTCGCGAGCAAAATATGAACTTACAAACACGCGAAAAATGAAACAGATTCACATGGGTTATTGATAACCGAAACACATTCATTCAATTCACGCGTTTTTTTAACATAGGGCACGAAATAACACAAACTCTATCAGACTTGTCCTAGGAATTTATGACATTTCGATATGTTGTTGTGACAAATAAAAATTATCAACCCCCTGTTTTATAACCATTTACACTTAGCTAGCACCATTAATCATAGCGAATTAGCACTATAAGCAGCCTATTATTAACCAATAGAAATTTAGCCGTGAATAAATGTTTCAAATGAGTGATTTAAATTAATGTTTCGAGGAGGCCATTATGGCAAGCGGATGGGCGCAAGATGGCGCGGTACAAGATCAGATTGATTCCACAGTGAACGACGCGGTTGAACGAGCGCGTCAGTCGCTCGGCCATGGCGAAAGTGCGCATTATTGTAAGGAGTGCGGTGACCCCATTCCTGAAGCACGCCGGGAAGCGCTGCAGGGCGTGCAATATTGTGTGAAATGTCAGACAGAGATAGACAAAAAACAGCAGGATCATGCCGGATACAACCGGCGCGGCAGCAAAGACAGTCAGTTGCGCTAGCATTTTTCCTTATGACCGGTTGCACCATTTTGGTTCACCCAGGGCGAATTCCGGTCTGAATTTCGCCCTTCCTTTCTTAACATCTGCTTCAAAACTGAGCACTGGTTTTGCTCAGGTTCAAATAAAGTTAGAGCGAGTTATCATTTGCGCAGCACAATTGTTAATTAATGATTGTTTAAAATACAACATCTGGTTAATGATGAAGCCATGCACCATCAAAGAACATTTCAACATGTAACAACGCACCATTATGGTGCTTTGGTTCATAAAAATGCCGCTTGATCGGTTCAGCAGCGCGATAACCTATTGAATTTTAATATGCATAAAGTCTCGCATAAATTCTGGCATAAATTTTGCATTAAAGCGCCGTAACCCAATGCCGTTCCCATAATATGTACAAAGGAAATTCACTGATGAAGTCACTGTTAAAAGTTTCCCTGGCCGCGTTGACTCTGGCCTTTGCCGTTAGCTCCCACGCAGCAGACAAAAAACTGATCGTAGCTACCGACACTGCGTTTGTACCGTTTGAATTCAAACAAGGCGACAAGTACGTCGGCTTCGACATTGACCTCTGGGACGCGGTCGCCAAAGAGATGAAAGTCTCTTATGAACTGAAACCAATGGATTTCGGCGGCATCATTCCTGCCCTGCAAACACACAACATCGACCTGGCACTGGCCGGTATTACCATCACCCCTGAGCGTAAAAAAGCCATCGACTTCTCTGACGGCTACTACAACAGCGGCCTGATGGTAATGGTTAAGAGCAATAACGACGCCATCAAAAGCGTTGCTGACCTGAAAGGCAAAACTGTTGCAGTGAAAAGCGGCACCAGCTCCGTTGATTACATGAAAGCCAACGTGCAGACCAAAGATCTGCGTCAGTTCCCGAACATCGACAGCGCTTACATGGAACTGGGCACGGGCCGTGCTGATGCGGTCATGCACGACACGCCAAACATTCTGTACTTCATCAAAACTGCCGGTAAAGGTCAGTTCAAAGCGGTCGGCGATTCACTGGCTGGCCAGCAATACGGTATCGCGTTCCCGCAAGGCAGTGACCTGCGTGAGAAAGCCAACGCCGCGCTGAAAACCATCAAAGAGAATGGTACTTACGCAGCAATCTACAAAAAATGGTTTGATACCGAACCTAAATAAGCTGTTTTTAATTTAAGTCGTTCCTTTTTTAAGAAAGAGCACTTGAGAAGAAGCGCCTGTCAGATGCAAATCTGCACAGGCGCAGTTTGTTGTTTTACCAGGAGATAATCCATGCAGTTTGACTGGAGCGTAATTTGGCCCGCTCTGCCTATCCTGCTCGAAGGCGCTAAAATGACATTGTGGATTTCGGTCCTCGGTCTGGTTGGCGGTCTGATTATTGGTGTGATTGCGGGTTTTGCCCGCGCGTTTGGTGGCTGGTTTAGCAGCAACGTCGCACTGGTCTTTATCGAGCTCATTCGCGGTACGCCTATTGTCGTACAGGTAATGTTCATTTATTTCGCACTGCCGATGATGGTTCCCGATCTGCGTATCGACCCGTTCAGCGCGGCGGTGGTGACCATCATCATCAACTCCGGTGCTTATATCGCTGAAATTACGCGTGGCGCGGTGTTGTCGATTCACAACGGATTCCGTGAAGCGGGTCTGGCGCTGGGTCTGTCGCGCCGTGCGACGCTGCGCTACATCATCATGCCGCTGGCGCTGCGCCGCATGTTGCCACCGCTGGGTAACCAGTGGATTGTCAGCATCAAAGACACCTCACTGTTTATCGTTATCGGTGTCGCCGAACTGACCCGTCAGGGCCAGGAAATCATCGCCGGCAACTTCCGCGCCATGGAAATCTGGAGTGCGGTTGCTGTTATCTATCTGATCATCACGCTGGCTCTGAGCTTTGTTCTGCGCCGCTTAGAACGCAAACTGAAAATTATATGATTGAATTCAAGAACGTCTCAAAACACTTTGGTAAAACCCAGGTGCTCCACGACATCGATCTGAACATTTCTCAGGGTGAAGTCGTGGTTATCATCGGGCCATCCGGTTCGGGTAAATCCACACTGCTACGTTGCATCAACAAGCTGGAAGAAATCACCTCCGGCGAGCTGATTGTTGATGGCCTGAAAGTGAACGACCCGAAAGTCGACGAACGCCTGATCCGCCAGGAAGCGGGCATGGTATTCCAGCAGTTTTATCTGTTCCCTCACATGACCGCACTGGAAAACGTGGCGTTCGGCCCGATCCGTGTGCGTGGCGCGTCGAAGGAAGAAGCCAATAAACTGGCGAAAGAGCTGCTGGCAAAAGTCGGTCTTTCCGAGCGCGGTAATCACTATCCGTCAGAGCTTTCCGGTGGACAGCAGCAACGCGTGGCCATCGCCCGTGCGCTGGCGGTTAAACCAAAACTGATGCTGTTTGATGAGCCAACCTCTGCGCTGGATCCGGAACTGCGTCACGAAGTGCTGACGGTAATGAAGCAGCTGGCAGAAGAAGGCATGACGATGGTTATCGTGACTCACGAAGTCGGCTTTGCCGAGAAAGTGGCTTCACGTCTGATCTTCATCGACAAAGGTCGTATCGCAGAAGACGGTAAACCATCTGAACTGGTGAACAACCCGCCAAGCGAACGTCTGCGCGAGTTCCTGCAACACGTTTCCTGAGCGTGATGCTGCCCTTCTCCTCCCCCTGCGAAGGGGGAGGCAGGGAGGGGGTTTTAAGGGTTAACACCTTGTCGGAGAAAACTCTAACACCTTGATTTGACCTTAATACCCCACCCCAACCCTCCCCTTCGCAGGGGAGGGTGTTTTTCAGATTTACCCTTCAGGTTTGTGTCCCACTCACCCGCTTATGGCACGTCACCCCACAACTTTTTGCCACAAATTATCTACAATACGGCCACTTATGCTTTACCCTTAGGCAGCTTTACGCCGATTAATTGCTATTTTTGAGAGAGGAACAATGCCGCATAACGACAGGACTCCGTTGGCTCACCGCATCCAGACACACGTATTTTCCACCTTGCTGTTCATCACGCTGGCCCTGTTCAGCGCTTTCAGTCACGCGGCAGAACAACCTGCCGGTGCCGATCAGCAAAAAGCCTCATACACTGCGCTGGCCGATATACTTCAGGATGATAAGGCCCGGGCTGAATTAATTTCACATCTGCGTGAAGCCGCCAAAACTCAAACGGCGGAACCGGCTCCCGCCGCTGAAAAGAGCGAACCTAAGCCGGAACAGCTTTCCCTGATCGACGAACTGGTCGATACCACGCAAAGTACCGTCGCGCAGCTCAAACAGCGCGTAGAAAAACTCAAAGACACTATCGATTCCGGCCCGCAGCACAGCTTTCGCGCTGACCGCTTTTTTACGGCGCTGGGGTATTTCCTGCTCACCGTTGCCGTGACCTTTGCGCTGTTTCATCTGATCCGTAAACTGGTGGGTCCGCTGTATGTGCGTCTTGGCCGCTGGGGAAATAACGCGCGGCTTAAACAGGCGCACTGGTATCAGCTGCCCGCCAGTATTCTGGGGGCGTTCGTCATCGATTTAATTATTTTGCTGCTGACCGTCGCCGCAGGAAATCTGTTCACGCAATATATGAACGGCGGCAGCGCGCTGATTGCGCGTCAGCAGGCCTTGTTCCTCAGCGCCTTTGCGGTCATTGAATTCTTCAAAGCCGTATTGCGACTGATCTTTGCGCCCGGCTTCAGCTATCTTCGCCCGTTCCCGCTGACTGACATGACCGCCCGTTACTGGAATACCCGCCTGGCCTGGGTCAGCGGCCTGATTGGTTATGCGCTGATGGTCGGCGTGCCGGTAGTGGCAACGCAAATCAACTACACCACCGCCGCCGTGGTGAATTTTGTGGTGATGCTGGGGCTGACGATCTATGCCAGCTGGCTGATACTGCATAACCGGCGCACGATCCACCGCGAATTCAATCTGCTGGCCGAACGCTCGATGGCGTTTTTCAGCGTGATCCTGCGAGCCCTCGGACACGTCTGGCACCTGCTCGCGGTGAGTTATTTCGTGGTGCTGTTTTTCCTGTCACAGTTTGATTTTGCCGGCAGCCTGCGGTTTATGATGACCGCAACGGTGAAAAGTCTGGTGGTCATTGCGCTCGGCGCCCTGATTTCCGGCCTGCTTTCCCGCTGGATCAGCCGCCGCATTACCTTGCCTGATGACGTAAACCGCCGCTATCCGCTGTTGCAAAAACGCATCAACTCGTACATTCCGGCAGGTCTGAAAATCATCCGTGTGCTGGTGGTGCTCAGCGTGACCCTGTTCCTGCTCGATGCCTGGCACATCTTCAATCTCAATAAATGGTTCATGACCGAAAGCGGCGAGAAGGTGATCAGCGGGCTGGGGCATATCCTGTTTATCTTGTGCTTTGCGATCGTCGGCTGGACGCTGCTGGCCAGCATGATTGAACACCGTCTGGGGCAGGAACTGACTAACGGCGCACGACCAAGTGCCCGCGAGCGGACATTGCTGACGCTGTTCCGTAACGTGCTCGCTATCGTGATCTGCACCATCACCGTGATGATCATGCTCTCGCAAATCGGGCTGAATATTGCGCCTCTGCTCGCCGGTGCCGGTGCGCTGGGTCTGGCGGTCAGCTTCGGTGCGCAAACGCTGGTCAAAGACGTCATCACCGGGATCTTCATCCAGTTTGAAAACGGCATGAACACCGGCGAATACGTCACCGTGATGGGGATCACCGGCACGGTCGAGAGCATGACCATCCGCTCAATTGGCCTGCGCGATATTTACGGCGTGTTCCACATCGTGCCTTATTCTTCCATCACCACCCTCTCCAACTACGAGCGCGAGTTCGGTGTGTACCGCGCCAGCTATAACGTCAGCCGCGACGAAGACGTAGATAAGGCCAATGATGTGCTGCGTCAGGCGGTAGAAGAGTTGCAGCAGGATGAGAAAATCAAACCGCTGCTGCTCGGCGAACCAACCTTCCAGGGCGTTGTGGGATTAGGCGATCAGTTCTTCACCATCCGCGTACTGGTACGCACCAGAGCGCTGGAGCAATGGACGGTGCAATACGCGCTGGACAGACTGGTGAAAATTCACTTCGAGAAAGCGGGCATGGTGATGCCAAGGCAGGCGGTGCAGATATATAAAGATGAAAGCTTGCCCCCAGAAAATCCGGGGAAAATGGCTGTTTCCTAGTTTTTGACCTGCTCCTCCCCCTGCGAAGGGGGAGGCCGGGAGGGGGTTTTAAGGATTAAGCTTTGGTAAAAGTACACTTTACGGTGGATTTTGACCTTAATACCCCACCCCAACCCTCCCCTTCGCAGGGGAGGGAGCAAAAATGACAACTAATGCCTCGTCTGCCCCTGATCCCCCGTGATAACGGAAAACTCCGCCATCATCCGCACCAGATCCTGCATCCCCAGGTTCACCTGATTGATCACATCACCCGCATTGCGGCTCAGCGCCACGCCACCACCGGCGCGGTTGACGCAATTACCCATGCCATCAATCGCAGCCATTACGCCATCGCGGATGCTTTGCGTAAGCTGGTCAATTTCGACAGCAGCTTTGCGGGACTGATCGGCCAGTGAGCGGACTTCTCCGGCGACCACGGCGAATCCCCTGCCCTGTTCTCCGGCGTGCGCCGCTTCAATCGTTGCGTTGATGGCCAGCAGATTGGTCTGGGATGAAATCCTGCGGATGGTATCCACCATTTCGCCAATGCGTTCGGAGGTCTGCCCCAGCTGCCCGATAATCTCAGAGGTCCGGCGCGCCAGCGCTTCCACTTCCTGCATATCTTCCACCGCTTTCTGCACGATGGTGACACCCTCAGCCGCCGTTTTATCCGTGGTCAGGGAAAGCTCATGCACATGCGTCATCATGCTTTCCTGCTGGCGCTGCTGCGCCATCTGGCTGGTAATGTCCTGGGCGATTTTGACAATTTTTATCACTTTGCCGTCGTCGTCGATCACCGGGTTATAACTCGCCTCCAGCCAGATTGCCTGACCCCGGCCATTCATACGCTCGAAGCGCCCGAGAATAAACTCGCCGTTTCTGAGACGTTGCCAGTGATTGCGGTAATCGTGCGAATCGCGGTATTGCGCAAGACAAAACATCGAATGGGGATGACCCTTAATTTGTTGCAGAGAATAACCCATGACTTTCAGGAAGTTATTGTTTGCAGAAATTACATGACCGTCGGGAGTAAAGGTAATCAGCGCCATTGAACGTTCCAGCGCCTGAAGAATTCCCTGGTGTTCGTGAGATTCATTAATTCTTTCGGAGACATCACTGGCAATTTTAATTATCTCAGTGACTTTGCCTTGTTTATTTTTGACAGGTATGTACGTTGCTTCCAGCCAGATTAAGCTTCCGTTTTTCTGGACGCGTTTAATATTGCCGCTGACCGACTTTCCCTGCCGCAATGCTTCCCAGTGCAAACGATACGCATCGCTGGCAACAAACTCCGGCGTACAGAAAATCCGGTGTGGCTGACCCATTACCTCATTCCTGTTGTACCCCATGCTGCTCAGAAACAGATCGTTGACCTCAAGCACCACGCCTTCTGGCGTGAAAGCGATCATCGGAACTGCCTGCTGAATAGCAGCGAATTTATCACGCCATGCCGTACTAAACTGATGAGAAAATAATTGCATAGGACAGACACCCTGTGGCTGATAACGTGAATTAATGCGCGATCGCAATTAATTGAAATAAACACGTGCTAATTCCCGCAGGTTATTAGTAAGGTCACTAATAAATAGCGAAAAATAGTCTGGCCCCTGGGTGGGTGGCAGGAAGATTGCTCAGGCAGTCAAAACATTATGCGGTGAAAAATAAAGTCACGCGCAAAATCATTACTCTGTTAATTAATCAACTTTCTTATAGTGAATTAAGCATAATTTATTCCACTGAAAAAGAAAGGGGGGCGCGGGAGTATTTTTTTCAGCCTGTTCACCGTCAGATGAACAGGCTGAAATCAGGGCAGTTCACATCGTGATCAAACTGACCAGCGTTTGATTGCCCAGCTTTTTTGCTGTGAAGGCGTCAGGAATGTCCAGGCCACGAAACGGCTGATCTTGTTACCGTGAACCATTTCGACAGTGCGGACATCCGTCGCACCCTCTTCACTCAGCGCGTCATACAGTAACGGCAATGTCGTTTTTTTAGAAACCAGCACCGTGTACCAGAAACAGTTCTGCGCTTTACCGGCGCTTTCTTCTGCCATGCGAACCACAAACGCTTCTTCACCGCCTTCACACCACAATTCGTTGTGCTGGCCGCCAAAGTTTAGTTCTGCGGTACCGGCACGACGATCCAGACCGAGGTTCTGACGTTTACGCTGACTGCCAGACGCCGCATCTGCCGCCGACGCATGGAATGGCGGATTACACAGCACTGCGTCATAACGCTCATCGTGGCGGATAATGGTGTCGAGAATACGCTGCGGTTTAGCCTGTAAACGGAAACGCACCTGATTGGTCAGCAGCGGATTGGTCGCGACAATTTTCTTGGCCGCCGCCATAGAAACCGCATCAATCTCACTGGCGGTAAAGCGCCAGCCATATTCACGCAGGCCGATAATCGGATAAATACAGTTCGCGCCAACACCGATATCCAGCACGGAAATGTCTTTGCCCTGCGGGATCTTGCCGTTGTTGCTGCCTGCCAGTAAATCAGCCAGATGGTGGATATAATCTGCACGCCCCGGAATTGGCGGGCACAGATAATCGGCAGGAATATCCCAGTTTTCAATCTGATAGCAATCGCGCAGCAAGGCACGGTTCAGGGCTTTAACTGCCTGAGCGTTGGCGAAATCAACGGACAAATCGCCCCATTTATTTTCGACAACAAACGGTGCCAGTTCCGGGCTGCTGGCAATCAGGGCCGGGAAATCATAGCGGCTGCGATGACGATTTCGCGGGTGAAGACCGCTTTTTTCCTGAGGGAAGACTTTCTTTTTTTCCACCTGAGTGACTCTCCGAGAGGTGTGCGCGACGCATAAAATATGCGATGGGGCGTTAGATATTCATGAATGGCGCACAAGATACCACAAAGCGCCGCCGCCTGCCGGATGCATCCGGGCTGACGCGGGCACATAAAAACGGTCAGCGTCTGATTAAATCGGGTAATGTACAAATCATAGTCTTTATGAATTATTTGCTGAGGAAAATCATGAGTACTGATGAACGCTACTATTACGAACCAGCCAAAGGCCACGGCCTGCCCCATGACCCGTTAAACGCTATTGTCGGCCCGCGTCCGATAGGCTGGATTTCCTCCCGCAATGCCGCCGGACAGCGCAATCTGGCGCCTTACAGTTTCTTCAACTGTTTCAATTACCGTCCGCCGATCATTGGTTTTGCCAGCAGCGGCTGGAAAGACAGCGTGGCGAATATCGTGGAAACCGGTGAATTCGTCTGGAATCTCACCACCCGACCGCTGGCGGTGAAAATGAATGAAAGTTCGGCCTCGCTGGAACACGGTGCAGATGAGTTTGATTTCGCCGGTCTGACGCCGCAAGCGGGAACACTGGTTGCCGCGGATCGCATGCTGGAAAGCCCGGTGAACTTTGAGTGCAAACTGACACAGTGTATTCAGCTGAAAACGGCGGCGGGTGGCGATATCGATACCTGGCTGGTGCTGGGCGAAGTGGTTGCCGTACATATTGCGCCACATCTGCTGATTGACGGCATTTATCAGACTGCGCTGGCCGAACCGGTATTACGCGCCGGAGGCCCTTCTGCCTACTACGGCATTTCTGAAGATTTACGCTTTGACCTGATACGCCCGGACGCCCGCTGAGTTCTGATCTTCACTGTAAAAAAAAAGCCACCGTGCGATTTACACCGCCGGTGGCTTTTTCATTAAGGGGATTATTTTGTAACGTAGCTATTTATGGTTGTAATTCTGCTCGACGAAATCCGCAAAATCCTGACACATCGCGTCATCACCGTCGGCGCTGTCAGCTAAAATTCTGGCGCCATCCACCACGCGGATGTGCACATTCAGGTCGAAATCGGCTGCGGGCTGCTCACGTTTTGATGCCATTTCAATGGTCTGCCGCGCATCCTGCCACGCTGTATCCACCGTCTGATTACAGGCCTGCGCCAGATAATCGGGATTGAACCCCTCGCCGGTCAGGCTGCGCAAGGTATCGTCGTGGCTGACGCTGTTACCCGGCGTCCAGTAATGCTTCGCCAGATCCGGGCCGATGGCCGGATTGTCGGTCAGGTAGCCATCGCGTTTCAGGAAGAAGGCGCGGGTCTGTTCCACGGCCATCATCGCCAGCAGATAGCCCTGATAAGAACAGGCGGATTCCATGGAAAGCAAATGCGGGATTGCCAGCGTCGGACGCGGACTGCCGGTCACGCCAAGAATATGCGTTTCAACATCACGCGCCAGCGCAGTCATGGCTTCCGGCGTGCGTTTTTCATCTGGCCACTGATAAAGCTGCCACTCGAAATACGGCACCAGCAGAATGTGACGCTCATTGAACGAACGCATCGGCTGACGGGCCTCGATACTGGCGCGGATCAGTTCGTCCGGCACCGGCTCACCGGCGGTATTTTTTGCGTAACGCTTCAGCCAGTCAGCGTCATCGAGCAGGCTGTCGCAGAACATGGACTGCGTTTCAGCATACGCCATCGACGTCGGCGGGAATTCCTGTGAGAAGCACGGTGCGTTCTGGCGGATATTGGCGAAATGCGCCGCATGTCCTCCTTCATGGAACAAGGTATTCAGACCCGTGGCGCCGCTGCCAATCTGATCCGGTTTTGCCAGACTGGTGAAGTTAATCACCGCTGGCACCCATTTGCCGTTGTCATAGAACGGCGGCACCGGCCCGTGCATAAATCCGTTCTCGTATTTGCCTTCGCGGACCAGCAAATCGAGTTGCATTTCTGCGCCATTAAAACCGATATTCAGGCGTTTGAAGCTGTCAATCCAGCGGCGCAGGGAATCGGCAAACGGGAAGTAAGGATCGAGCTGACGGGTGACGTCACCGGCGCTGGCGAAACGGATATTCCACGGCAGCAGTGCGGCATCACCTTCGCGTGCTACCAGTTCATTGAGGCTGCGCGTATTGCTTTCACGTGTGCGTTCTTCGAACCGGTCGAGGATAGCGAATAACTGTTCCGGCGACATCCGCTCGGTTTTATTCACTTTATAGTCGAAATAGTTACGGTAACCGAGCTGGCGGGCAAAACGGTTACGCAGGCCGATCAGTTCAGGCAAGCCGTTGTGCAGCAGCCAGTCTTCCAGATCGCGCAACGCATTCTGGGAACTGCGGCGATAAGCTTCATTTTCGTTATTGGCCTGATTAGTCAGCAGTTCGCCGAGAGAGGCACTGACGCGCTCGCCTTTGCTGTTGATGTGGGTCATGCGGTACTGCTTACGCTTACCAAACAGCACGGATTCGGCCTGAATGATTTCATCCATCAGCGCCTGGGCTTTGGGATCTTCAATCACATTACAGTCGAAGAAATTCAGCCAGCCGCGCAGACCGTGCAGCAGCGCATCACGCTCGTCGCTGGCACTGTGTTTTTCCAGACTGGCGATGGCGTCACGAATTTCCTGCGGACGGGAAGGTTCAGCGATAAAGCGTTTGTAAGCAGTTTCGGCAGCGGAGAAAGCGTCGGAGACATTTTCATCACCGGTGCCCATGTAGTTTTGCCAGAACAAGTTTTCTTTGTTCTGATGCACGTTGAGGTAATCGCGATTGAGGGCGTTAAAATAGTCCTGAGCCTGTTTCATGTAATCTTCTCTGCTGAATGTTAAAGAGATTTTACATTGAGTGTATGTTCGCAAAGCGGTTATGTCGATATGGCAAAACCGCTTTTGAAGGTCAGGCAGGATTGTGCGGAAATCAGTTTTTCTTCACGAACTCGGATTTGAGTTTCATCTGACCAAAACCGTCAATTTTGCAGTCGATATTGTGATCGCCTTCAACCAGACGGATGCCCTTCACTTTAGTCCCGATTTTCAGCATTGAAGAACTGCCTTTCACTTTCAGGTCTTTGATTACGGTGACAGAATCGCCATCCGCCAGCAGGTTACCGTTGGCATCGACCACTTTCAGCACGTCATCTTCCGCGCTGTTTTCACCGCTCATTGACCAGACATGTCCACATTCAGGACAGTTAAGCATTTCACCGTCCTGCCAGGTGAATTCGGACTGACACGTAGGGCAAGCTGGCAACGTTTCCATATTTAAATCTCCATAAAACTTTATAAAAAAAACGAATGAAATCAGTAAATAGATTCCGTAGTTCCTTTATTTTAGCCTTTAACCACACATTTGAACAGGGTAAGGGAGATTTTGGGGAGATGAGACAGGTATATGGAGTGAGTTTCTCGATGATAAATATGGTTTTTTAAGCTCCCTCCCCTGCGAAGGGGAGGGTTGGGGTGGGGTATTAAAGAAAAACTAAAAATTTTGAAGTATGCATTGACTATAGTTTTGACCTTAATACCCCCTCCCCGCCTCCCCCTTCGCAGGGGGAGGAGCTAACTGAGCTCATTCCCAGCTTTTAAAAAATCTGATCCACAATCATTTTGGCCTCAGCCATATCGCCACACACTTCTGCTGCCACCAGACAACATGCCAGCTGATTCAGAATCGCCTGCGGGACAGCGCGTTCGCCCTTCAGGCATTCCTGAATGTAGTTCACGGTGGCGTCGACGTCTTTGGTCGACGGCACATCGGCGGCAAAAATCTCTTCTTTTTCTGCCAGCACACTCAGTTCACCACCGGCGATAAAGTGCGTCTGCGGGAAACGTGACGGATTGGCATACACTTCCCCTTCCGTCCCTTGCGTCAGCAATGCACGGCCATCAATCTGGCGGAAAAATGAGGAGACACGCTGAATATATTCGGGATGAGAAACGCTGGATAAACGCAACGCATCCTGCCCGATGAAAGGTGTGATGAGTTTCGCCAGCGTATGGCTGCTGTTACGCACGCCCATCTGCCAGCGCAGTGCCAGTTGCTTTTCGATCGGCGCGCACATGACCGAAACCGGCACAAAGACCGGGCCGTTTCCGGCATCAAGCTGCTGCTGCGCCTGTTGCTGGTTTTGAGCAGCGTCGATACCTGATGCGCGGAAAATCTCCGCGCTGGTGATACGGGTAGGATCTTCATCCACGCCATGCACTACCACCGGCAAACCCAGACGGCTGAGCAGCATCGCCAGCAACGGCGTCAGATTCGCCTGCTTACGCGCGCCGTTGTAGGTCGGAATGACCACCGGCAGCGGACGATTTTCCGGTGCCTGCAGACGCATCACGCGCTCTTCCATCGCGGCATAAAACCCGAGCATCTCTTCTTCCGCTTCGCCTTTGATACGAAACGCAATCAGCAACGCACCCAGCTGTAAATCCGGCACTTCACCGGCCAGAATTTCGCGGTACAACGCAAGCGACTGCTCACGATCCAAATCACGGGCATGATTTTTTCCACGCCCCACTTCTTTGATGAGTTTGGTGTAATCCATCGTAGCGTTACCTTCTCTGTGTAATGACTTTTCTTGAGGAAAAATTACCGCCGGCGGGCGCGACGGCGAACCGGATCTTTCTTCGCTGTTTTCAGGATATCAGGGCGTTTCACCGAACCGGGCGCAGGCATTTCGCGCTGTTCAATGGGAAACACCGGTAATGCCGCGAGCAGGCGCGAACCGTAGCTTTTGGTCAGCAGACGCTTGTCATAAATCACGATTTCGCCAGTGCATTCATGGCTGCGGATCAGACGCCCGACCTGCTGGATCAGATTGAAAGACGCACTGGGTAAACTCTGCACTTCAAACGGATAGCGCTTCAGCGTTTTCAGCCACTCGCCTTCGGTCAGGATCACCGGGCTGTCGATCGGCGGAAACGCAATTTTATGGATGTGCACCTGCGTCAGCAATTCACCTTTCAGATCCAGCCCTTCCGCGAAAGATTGCAGGCCGATCAGCACGCTGGTCGTACCCGCGGCGACGCGCTTGCGGTGCTCCTCGACCAGCCGGTAACGGGGCTGATCACCCTGCACCAGCAGCATCAGGCGTAAATCCGGCAGCAAAGAAACGAATTGCTGCAACGCACGGTTACTGGCGAATAACACCAGCTGACCGGTGTGCTGCCCTTTTGCCAGTTCGGCGCGGAAGAAATCGGCCATCTCCTGCAAATGCGCAGCTTCGTTAGCCATCAGCGGCTCCAGCGTCATTTGCGGGATCACCAGTTTACCCTGCGTGACATGGCTGAACGGCGAATCCAGACTGACGAAAAGGTCGCCGGCTTTTTCCGTCAGGCCGGTCATTTCCTGCAAGCGGGAGAAACTGTTCAGCGAGCGCAACGTCGCAGAGGTAATCACCACGTGCGGCACTTTGCGCCACAGCATTTTTTCCAGCTGCTCGCTGACGCGTATCCCCGCGCAATGGAAGACCAGATGCGTCTGGTTATCGAAATAAGTCCGCGTCACCCATTTGCCAATCGGCGCATTGGACGCTTTATCCAGCGCCGCCAGCCGCCACAGTTTGCTCATGGTTTCGAGATAGCCCTGCATCCGGCTCATGTGCAAAATCGCGCGATGCAGACGCATAATGTCGTGTTTGCCGGTCTTCTCGCTGAGGTCATTCACCATGTATTCCGCCAGACTGCGCAGACCATCGGTGAGTTTAAACAGGCGGCTGCACTGCTCTGTCAGCTCCGGCGGTAATAATCCCAGTTCGAAACGGTATTCGGCTTCCGGCTCATCCGGGGGTAAATACTGTCCCACGGTCTGTTCAATCGACAGCAGCAGTTCGCGCATTTCGGCGCAGTGATTATGCAGACGCTCGGCGTTGGTCAGCGGCGGCGGATTCTTCGGCGTAAACAGCGCCAGACATTGTTCAATCTGGCGGACAAAATTATCGAGTTGCAGGTTGTTCCACATCGCGGTGATTTCCGCGTCGACTTCCAGCGCGTCGCGGGCCACTTCCGGCAGATGATGCCCTTCGTCGAGCACCAGCAGCAGGTCTTTTGCCGGTGGCAGCACGGATTCTGACTCCAGCGCGGCCATCACCAGCGCGTGGTTGGTCACTACTACATCTGCGCTTTCAATTTCTTTGCGCGCCACAAAATACGGGCATTCGCGAAAGTAATGACAGTTACGGCTGAGGCAGTTGGCTTTATCTGTGCTGATTTTGATCCACAGCGGATCGTCGATAGTCTTCTGGTAGTGATCGCGTAAACCATCCCACTCGTAACGTGACAGCGCGGTTTCCAGCGTTTTACACAGTTTCTGTTCTTCGCCGCTGGAAGGCGCCAGTTCATCACCAAGAAATAATCCCAGATCGCCCTGCGCATTTTCATTGCTCATCGCCGCCAGATTTCGCGGACACACGTAACGCCCGCGACCAAAAGCGCCGGTAAATTTCAGATCCGGAATGATTTTTTTCAGCAGCGGTAAATCTTTGCTGAAAATCTGATCCTGCAACGCCACGTTCGCCGTGCTGACAATCAGCGGTTTTTCTTCTTCACGACTGACAGCAATGCCGGGGATGAGATAAGACAACGTTTTCCCGACGCCTGTCGGCGCTTCGATGGCCAGATGCCGTGCAGAATCCCCCGAGAACGCCTTCGCCACTTCTGCAATCATCTGACGTTGCGGAGCGCGGGAAATGAAATCCGGGATTTGCTGTTGCAGGGCTTTGTACCACTGGCTTATCTGATTTTTTACTGCGGGGGAAAGCGCCATGCATCTCTTTTTTTGTTGGAAGTGAGACAGGAATGTCTTGGCTATTGTCCCACAGACCGGCTTCTGGCGCAGCCCGAAATCTTGGTTAAGGGCATTTCCTGTGGTGTAAATTTATGCAGCAAAAAAGGAGGACGTGTAAAAAAAGAAAAAGTTCATTTCTGACTGTCATAAATTGATCACAAATATACGGTAAAAAACTCTCGCTGAGAAAAATCCGAGTCCATACGGAATGCACAGCAAAAAATGATGATTAGCGTCTTTCCACAAGACTTCATATAAAGCTTTTATGAAAAGCTTTTAATAAAGAATGCAGGGTAAAATTCATGAAACGTAATATTCTGGCACTTTTAATTCCTGGTTTATTGATTGCATCAGGCGCACACGCAGCGGAAGTTTATAATAAAGACGGCAATAAACTGGACCTGTACGGAAAAGTGAAAGGTCTGCATTATTTCTCTGATGCTCCCGGCAGTGATGGCGACCAGAGTTACGTGCGTTTCGGTTTTAAAGGCCAGACCCAAATTAATGACCTGATCACCGGCTACGGCCAGTGGGAATACAACGTCATGGCTAACCATGCTGAATCTGACAGCAAAACGCCAAGCACCACCGGCACCAAAACCCGTCTGGGCTTTGCCGGTCTGAAATTTGGTCAATACGGCTCCGTCGACTATGGCCGTAACTACGGCGCACTGTACGACGTTGAAGCCTGGACCGATATGTTCCCTGAATTTGGCGGTGACGGTTACACAAAAGCTGACCGCTTCATGACGGGCCGTACCAATGGCGTCGCCACGTATCGTAACCGCGGCTTCTTCGGCCTGGTTGACGGTCTGAACGTAGCCGTTCAGTACCAGGGTAAAAATGAAAACGACGGTCGCGGCAGCAGCACAGCCAACGGTGACGGCTATTCACTGTCTACCACTTACGCACTGGGTGATACCGGCGTGAGCTTCGGCGGCGCGTATGCGTCTTCTGACCGCACCACGGCGCAGAGCAATTCCGCTTACGGCAAAGGCGATAAAGCTGACGCATGGACTGGCGGCATGAAATATGACGACAATGGCGTTTATTTAGCCGCCATGTATGCTGAAACCCGTAATATGCTGGCCATTACCGTACCAGGCGGAATTGCAGGCGCACCGGCAGGAAGTGGTTTTGCAAATAAAACCCAGACCTTCGAAGCCGTTGCACAATATCAGTTTGAAAATGGCCTGCGCCCTTCACTGGGTTATGTCCAGACTAAAGCAAAAGATATTGAAAACATCGGTGATGCAGACCTGGTTAAATATGTTGACGTAGCAGCAACCTATTATTTCAACAAAAACATGTCTGCCTATGTTGATTATAAAATCAACCAGCTGTCCGACGATAATAAACTGGCTCTGAACAACGACGACATTACCGCCGTTGGTCTGGTCTATCAGTTCTGATAATTAGTTCTAAAAACAGGCGCTTTACCACCTCATTATTCTCTGTCTTGACATTCTTCGGCCGGACTCACCCTCCGGCCTTTTTTATTTGTGTTATTTTTCGGCACACCTCGCGTAAATCGCCATTTAGGCTTCCACACCCCGCTGAATCTGCTACAGTTTTAACGATTTTGATGAATGCGAATCTTTCTTAACAAGCAGGGATAACCCATGAATAAAATTTCGCTTTGCACCACCAGTGCTTTAATCATGCTGGCCCTCAGCGGCTGCGCACAGCAAAAAACGGACGCCCAACAGAAACTGAACGATCAGTCGGTGATGGCGCTGAACTGGTTCCAGCAATCCGGCGAATATCAGGCGCTGGCGTATCAGGCATTTAACACGGCGAAAATGGCGTTTGATAACGCACAACCGCTGGCCGGACAGAAGAAAGCCGTCGTCGTCGATCTCGACGAAACGATGCTCGATAACAGCGCGTACAGTGCGTGGCAGGTGAAAGCGAATAAGCCATTCGACAGCAAAACCTGGTCCCAGTGGACAGCAGCGCGTCAGGCTACCGCCGTGCCCGGCGCGGTCGAGTTTGCCAACTATGTCAACACACATGGCGGCACGATGTTCTACGTGTCTAACCGTAAAACCAGCGAATATGCCGCGACGCTCGACAACATGAACCGCCTGGGCTTTACCGGCGCCAATGAAAAAACCATGCTGTTAAGTTCAGACACGTCGAACAAACAGGCACGTTTCGACTCGATTAAAGCCGCGGGTTATCACGTGGTGATTTACATCGGCGACAACCTGAATGACTTTGGTTCTGCGACCTATCATCAGGGTAATGAACAACGCCGTGCCTTTGTGAATCAGAATCATCAGCACTTCGGCACACAATATATCGTGCTGCCAAATCCGCTTTACGGCGACTGGGAAAGTGGTCTGGCGAAGGATTACAACAAGCTGACGCCTGAGCAGAAATTGTCTGCGCGGGAGCAGAATCTGAAGGCGTGGAGCGGGAAGTAGGCCCGTTGCGGTATGCTCCTCCCCCTGCGAAGGGGGAGGTTGGGAGGGGGTTTTAGACTGTAAATCAATGGCCTGAGCGGAAACGTCACCCAACGTTTTTGCGTTAATACCCCACCCCGGCCCTCCCCTTCGCAGGGGAGGGAGCGGATCGGTGAACGCCTGAGTAATGTCTTCCTTTTGTCAGGACATAACATTAAATCTCCGGATCCCCCACTAATCCATCAATCAATATCTGCGGTGTCCCCTGCGAGCAGCGCTCAATCCGTCCGCGGACGCCGTAAACACGCGCCAGACTGTCGGCGGTGATCACGTCTTCCGGTTCGCCATCGGCAATCAGATTACCGTCTTTAAGCATCAGCACGCGGTCGCCATGGCGCAGCGCGATATTGATGTCATGCACAACTACCACGGTGACGATATTGCGTTTCTGCGTCTCTTTGCGTACCAGATCCATGACGTGGAACTGATAGTTAAGATCAAGCGCGCTGAGCGGTTCGTCGAGCAGCAGTAAGGAAGGCTGGCGGATCAGGGATTGCGCCAGACCGACCAGCTGTTTCTGACCGCCAGAAAGCTGATCAAGATAACTCAGTGCCAGATGCTCGATACCCAGCTGACGCAACAACGTCATCACTTTATCGGTGCCTTCCGAGACTTTGCCCTTCCCGCCAGACGCACGCTGCGCCACGATGATGGATTCCAGTACATGCAGATGCACACCCGCAGGCAGCGTTTGTGGCAGGTAAACAACCTGCTCCGCACGGCGCGCAAAAGGCATCGGCATTAAATCGTGCCCGTCGAGAAACAGCTGCCCTTCCGCGCGGTTAAGTCCGGCGAGGGAACGCAGCAACGTCGATTTTCCGCTGCCGTTTGGCCCGAGCAGCACGGTGATTTTTCCACGCGGTAGCATCGGGACATTGAGATGGCGGATCACATGGCGCTTCGGATAGCCAGCGTTGAAATCGCGGATTTGCAGCCCCTGCGTGGCGGCATTCAGTAAATCTTGTGGCTGCATTTCTGGCATTGCGGACATCAGACGTTCCCCCGGTGACGAAGAATAATACTCAGGAAGAACGGCACGCCGACCAGCGAGGTGACGATCCCCACCGGAATAATGACGCCCGGCACCAGATTTTTTGAGGCCACCGATGCCATTGAAAGCACCAGGGCACCAATCAGCGCACTGGCTGGCAAGTAGAAACGGTGATCTTCACCAAACATAAGACGGGCGATGTGTGGCGCGACCAGACCGATAAATCCAATCGGGCCGACAAATGCGACTGCCAGCGCGGAAAGAATACTGATACGCAGCAAGGTGCCGAGACGCAAACGGCGCACGTCGATACCAAAACTCACCGCACGATCTTCACCCAGACGCAGCGCCGTCAGCTTCCACGCGCTCATCATCGACCACGGCAACAGAACCAGGAACGCCAGCAGCATCACGCCCAGCTTCACCCATGACGCACGCGCCAGACTGCCCATTGTCCAGAAGACCAGTCCCTGTAAGGTGTCTTCGGTGGCGATAAACTGCATCAGAGAAACCAGTGCGTTGAAGGTAAACACCAGCGCGATACCGAACAGCACTACGCCGGAACTGGCGACACGCGTCCAGCGCGTGATCCCATCCAGCATCAGCGCGGCCAGTAAGGCAAAAATAAAGGCGTTAGCAGAGATAAACCACTGGTCGGGAATGCCCGGAATACCGATACCCAGCACAATCGCCAGCGCTGCGCCAAACGCCGCCGCAGAAGAAACACCGAGGGTGAACGGACTGGCGAGCGGGTTGTTGAGGATAGTCTGCATTTCCGCACCGGCAAGACCGAGCGACATACCGACTGCCACCGCCATCAGCGCATACGGCAAACGAATATCCCAGACAATCACGCGTGTACCCGGATCGGCTGCCGCCGCATCAAACAGGGTTTTCCACAGCGTACCGAGCGACAACCCCGACGGCCCCATAATGAAATCAATCACCAGCGAGACGACGATCGCCAGCACCAGGACCAGCATGATTAACAGACGGCGGCGTACGATATTCTGGTATCGCCCCATCACGCCGTCCGGGGCGTTGCCTTTCACCGCCAGGGCGGGTTCGGTAGTTGCACTCATTTTCGCTTCAATCTCATTAAGTTAAAAACTTATGGCGGGAACAGACGTTGTGCTGTTTCCAAAGAATGGGAACAAATGATAATAATTATCAATGTGTTTTGCAAAACCTATCAGACTCAGACGTTAAACGCAGCGGTAACAAAGCATGATGTTGTCCGCGTTGTTTTGCTGAATTGCAGACGTAAAAAAGCGGAGCCTGAGCTCCGCTAATTAACGATATGAATATTTCAAAATCCCAGCCGGTTACTTATCGACGTGATCCGGGAATTCCATTTCGCTGTATTTCACCACTTTGGTGCCTTTGGTCAGCTTGTAGCCGAACCAGATAATCAGGAACAGCGGCAGGCCGATGTAAGTCGCGGCCACGCCGTACCAGTCGATGGTGTCTTTCAGGAATGCCTGATAGTTCTGCCCCAGCGTAATAATCAGACACAGCACAAAGGCAAACACCGGACCGAACGGGAAGAAGCCCGAAAGGTATGGCAGTTTTTTCAGGTCACGCCCCTGTGACACATAACCACGACGGAAGCGGTAATGGCTGATAGCAATGCCGAGCCAGGCAATAAAGCCGGTCATACCGGACGTGTTCAGCAGCCACAGGTAAACGGTCTGATTACCAAACATTGAGCTCAGGAAGCACAGCGCAGCCACAATCGTGGTGGCATACAGCGCGTTACGCGGTACACCGCCTTTCGACAGTTTGGCGAAAATGCGCGGTGCTTTGCCTTCGCTTGCCAGCGTAAACAGCATACGGGTAGACGCGTACATCCCTGAGTTACCGGCAGACAGCACGGCGGTCAGGATTACCGCATTCATCACCGCCGCCGCTGACAGCAGACCAGCATTACGGAACACCAGCGTGAACGGGCTGACCGAGATATCGCCGACTTCGTTACGCAGCAGGTTCGGATCGGTGTAAGGAATGATCAGGCTGATGACCAGAATCGCCAGAATATAGAACAGCAGGATACGCCAGAATACCTGACGAACCGCACGCGGGATGTTTTTGCCCGGGTTTTCGGATTCACCTGCCGCGACGCCAATCAGTTCAGTGCCCTGGAAGGAGAAGCCGACGATCATCGCCACGCCTATCATCGACGCAAAGCCGCCTGCAAACGGCGCATCACCGATAGCCCAGTTATGCCAGCCAGCCGTTTCGCCGCCGCGCATAATGCCGGTGATCATCAGTACGCCCACGGCGATAAAGATGATAACAGTGACCACTTTGATCAGCGAGAACCAGTATTCCGCTTCGCCAAAACCGCGAACAGAAATGTAGTTCAGGAGGAAAATCAGGCCGAGGAACAAGGCGCTCCAGATCCAGCCCGGTGTGTCCGGGAACCAGTAGTTCATCACCAGCTGTGAGGCAACCAGGTCAACCGCGATGGTGACTGCCCAGTTGTACCAGTAGTTCCAGCCCAGTGCGAAACCGAAGCCTTCTTCTACATAGCGGGAACCGTAGGTGGAGAATGAGCCGGAAACGGGCATGAACGCCGCCAGTTCACCAAGGCTGGTCATCAGGAAGTACACCATGATGCCGATTAATGCGTATGAGAGCAGCGCGCCACCCGGGCCTGCCTGTGAAACTGTCGCACCGGATGCAACAAATAACCCCGTACCAATTGAACCGCCGATGGCGATCATCGTTAAGTGACGTGCCTTCAGCTCGCGACGCAGTGTGGGAGCCACCTGCGCATTTTTTGTAGGTTGTTGAGCCATTTTTTCCCTATATCCGCTCGTCATGTGGAAATTTAAGCGCGGATTGTAGCAAAACCTGCCGCTCTGAATAGCAGGAACGACCTGTTATAAGACACCTTCATAACAGGCCGTGGATCATTAGCGAAAGACCGTTATTGAACTTCACGGCAGTACGTTAAAAAACGCGATAACGCGCCGGAGATGTGTTTCTGACGATGATGTATAAGGTAAAGTTTGCGTACCAGCGGCGCGACCGGCAGGTGGATTTCCACCAGCGAGCCGCTGGCCAGCTGCTCAGCAATCACCCGCCGGGAGAGACAGCTAATGCCAATCCCGTGGCGGACGGCGTGCTTGATGGCTTCAGAATTACCCAGTTCCATCACCAGATTGAAATCAGGTAATTGCGGTAACAGCAAATGGTCGAGCACTTCGCGGGTACCCGAACCGCGCTCACGTAAGATCCACGGTTCACGCGCCAGTGATTCGAGCGAAACGACCTGCCCCGCCAGCGGATTTTCGGGGGCAACGAATACCACCAGCTCATCGTCCAGCCAGGGCTGAGTGATCAGCTCGGGCATCTGACAGGGGCCTTCGATCAGCCCCAGATCGACACGAAAATCCGCCACCGCATTGATGACGTCGTTGGTGTTGCCGACGTTAAGCTCGAGCGGCGTATGAGGAAAATCCAGCCGGTAATCAGCAATCATTCCCGGCAGCATATAGTTGCCAATGGTGCTGCTGGCGCCAATGCGCAGCGAACCGTTGTCCTGATTAAACAGACGTTCGATTTCCCCCGCCTGTTCCAGCAATGCCAGGGCTTTCGGGTACAGCAGACGTCCGTGCTCATTAATCACCAGCCGCTTCCCGACACGGTCAAATAACTGCACGCCGAGCTGCCCTTCGATATCGGCCAGCGCCGCACTGACTGCCGATTGTGATAATGAAAGTACAACCGACGCCTGAGTGGTCGAACCGCTTTTCAGCACCTCGGCGAAAACTTCAAGTTGTCGCAATGTTATGTGCATAAATGTCCCGCTGTTCTCATGCGCCTGACTGCACGCTTGTTCTGTTTAGTATAGACCCTTGGCTTACAGGTCTCTTTTGAATGAAATTCTTATACCAGTTTTTCAGATAGGTTATAAAGTTATAATCAATTTCATTTTTATATAAGCGCGGCGTAGCCTTATGTCATCACTCCTGAACGAGGAACGGACGATGACCCAATTTTCACTCAATAAAAGCGACGCGCTTAAACATGATGTTGACCAGCCTGCGCTGCAAAAACGTGGCGGATATAGCCGCCTACTGCCGGGCCTGGCCCTGACCGGTGCCATTACCGGGCTGGCGGTCTGGCTGAGTAATTTCCCGTCCCTGAGCCATCTCGGTCTCAGCGCGCTGACGCTGGCGATTGTCATCGGCATGGTCGTCGGCAACACGGTTTATCCGGCCGCCAGACCCTGGTGCGACAGCGGCGTTACGCTGGCAAAACAACGCCTGCTGCGTCTGGGGATTATCTTGTACGGTCTGCGTCTGACGTTCGCGCAAATCGCCGACGTCGGCGCAACCGGGATCCTCATCGATGCCCTGATGTTGTGCTCCACCTTCGCCCTTGCCTGCTGGCTGGGACAACGGGTATTTAAATTAGACCGTGATACGTCGATGCTGATCGGCGCAGGCAGCAGTATTTGTGGTGCTGCCGCTGTGATGGCGACCGAACCGGTGCTGGATGCCAAAGCAGAAAAAGTGACCGTCGCCGTCGCCACTGTGGTTATCTTCGGAACGGCGGCCATCTTCCTATATCCATGGTTATGGCATCTGAATGAGCAATATCACTGGCTGAATTTTACCGCGTCACAGTTCGGGATTTATACCGGTTCGACGGTGCATGAAGTCGCGCAGGTGGTAGCGGCCGGTCAGGGTGTCAGCCCGGACGCTGAAAATGCGGCAGTAATCGCCAAGATGATCCGCGTGATGATGCTGGCACCGTTCCTGTTGCTGCTCTCTGGCTGGAAATCACGTAAAGAGGTTCAGCACGGCGGTCAGAACGGTGGTATGCGCAATATCACCATTCCTTGGTTCGCCCTGTTGTTTATTCTGGTCGCGGCGTTCAACTCGCTGGATATCCTGCCGCACAACTGGATCCCCCCGCTGATTACGCTGGATACCGTGTTGCTGGCGATGGCGATGGCGGCGCTGGGTCTGACAACGCATATGAGCGCCCTGCGTCAGGCGGGTCTCAAACCGATGCTGCTGGCGGCAGTACTGTTCATCTGGCTGATTGTCGGCGGTGCGGGTATCAACCAGCTGGTTCATCATCTTTTTGGCTGATGTTGCGGCTTTTAACATTCCGATGCTGCGCCTCCTTCAGGGAGGCGCTATCATTCGTGAATAAACGCGATGAAAACTGAGGAGCAAAAATGAAGTTTGTGGGAGCACACGTCAGTGCAGCCGGTGGTGTCGATCAGGCGGTATTGCGCGCACATGAGCTGGAAGCCACGGCTTTTGCGCTTTTCACCAAGAATCAGCGTCAGTGGAAAGCCGCACCTTTGCCAGAAGATGTGATTGAAAAATTCAAACTGGCTTGTGAAAAATACGGCTACAAGAGCAACCAGATTTTACCGCACGACAGCTATCTGATTAACCTCGGACATCCTGTGACGGAAGCGCTGGAAAAATCCCGTGAAGCTTTCCTTGATGAATTGCAGCGCTGTGAGCAGTTAGGTCTTTCACTGCTGAATTTCCATCCGGGCAGCCATCTGATGCAAATCGAGGAAGACAAATGCCTCGAGCGGATTTCTGAATCCCTGAACATTGCGCTGGATAAAACCAAAGGCGTCACTGCCGTTATCGAAAATACCGCCGGTCAGGGCAGCAATCTCGGTTTCCGCTTTGAACATCTGGCGAAAATTATCGACGGCGTGGAAGACAAAAGCCGCGTCGGGGTCTGCATCGATACCTGCCACGCGTTTGCGGCCGGTTACGATTTGCGCACGGCAGAAGAATGCGAGAAAACGTTTAAACATTTCGAAGAAGTTGTGGGCTTTAAATACCTGCGCGGTATGCATCTGAACGATGCGAAAAGCGAATTCAACAGCCGCGTGGACCGTCACCACAGCCTCGGTGAAGGGAATATCGGCAATACCGTGTTCAGCTGGATGATGAAAGATGCCCGCTTCGACGGTATCCCGATGATCCTCGAAACCGTCAATCCTGATATCTGGAAAGATGAAATCGCCTGGCTGAAAGCGCAGCAGAAGTCGGAGAATGACGAAGCCGCCGCTTAAGATATAGCATTTTCATGCGCTGTCATTGAGTAGGATTTCGTTCAGCTCCCTCCCCTGCGAAGGGGAGGGTTGGGGTGGGGTATTAAGGTCAAAAACGAAAGCTGAAGTGTGCATGGGCAAGGATGTGAGTCCTTAAAACCCCCTCCCCGCCTCCCCCTTCGCAGGGGGAGGAGTAAAAAAACAGAAAGACTCAGCTCCATACTCTCTTTTCTTTCGCAGGGGGAGGCGTAATAAAAAAGGCGCGACATACACATGTCGCGCCTTTCTGTTATTTACAGCCTGCTGATTATGCAGCGGCTTTCGCAGCTAACGCAGCATCTGAACGTTTCAGAATCGCGTAAGCACCGCCGGCCAGAACGGTACCGGCGATAATCGCCACCAGATAACCCAGGATCGGAGTGATTGCACCCGGGATTAACAGCACGAACAGACCGCCGTGTGGCGCCATCAGTTGTGCATGGAAGGCCATTGACAGAGCACCGGTCAGTGCGCCACCTGCGATACAGCATGGCAGAACACGCATCGGGTCACGGGCTGCGAACGGAATGGCACCTTCAGTAATGAAGCACAGACCCAGCACCATGGCAGCCTTGCCGCCTTCGCGCTCGCCCTGCTCGAACTTCTTACTCGCCAGAATCGTTGCCAGACCCATTGCCAGCGGTGGCACCATACCGGCAGCCATGATGGCAGCCATCGGGCCGTACACGGAAGAACTCAACAATGCCACGCCGAATGCGTAAGAGGCTTTGTTTACCGGGCCACCCATGTCGGTACACATCATCGCACCGAGGATCGCGCCGAGCAGAACCGCGTTCGCTGTACCCAGAGATTGCAACCAGTTAGTCAGGCCAACCATGATTTTAGCGACCGGCGTACCAACGATATAAATCATCACCAGACCGGTAATCAGGCTCGCGACCAATGGAATGATCAGGATAGGCTTCAGGGCTTCCATACTTTGCGGTAATTTCAGCTTGCCGCTGATGGCTTTCGCCACATAACCCGCCAGGAAACCGGCGATGATACCGCCAAGGAACCCTGCACCCGTGCTCACTGCCAGCATACCGCCGATAAGACCCGGCGTCAGACCCGGACGGTCAGCGATGGAGAAGGCAATGAAGCCCGCCAGCACTGGCACCATCAGAGCAAAGGCTGAACCACCACCGATTTGCATCAGCGCCGCAGCCAGCGTGCCTTTCACTTCAAAGGCTTTGATACCGAACACGAACGAAAGCGCGATACACAAACCGCCCGCCACAACCATTGGCAGCATGTAAGATACGCCGGTCAGCAGGTGACGATAAGGCCCGGTGCCGCCCGCTTCTTTTTTCTTCGCACCTGTTGCCGCGCCCTGAGATTTTGGCTCAAAGACTTCAGCTTCAACCAGCGCTTTATCCAGTTCCTGTTTAGTCTTTTTCAGTGCCAGACCGGTAGAAGTGCGGTACATCGGCTTACCGGCAAATTTAGCCAGATCCACTTCGATATCAGCCGCGACAATCACCAGATCGGCCGCTGCAACTTCTTCAGGCGTGATGGCATTGCCCGCACCCACGGAACCGCGGGTTTCGACTTTTACCCACCAGCCACGTTTTTTCGCTTCACTTTCAATGGCTTCAGCAGCCATAAAGGTATGTGCCACGCCGGTCGGACACGCAGTCACAGCAACAATGCGTTTTGGACCGCTGGCAGCCGGAGCTGCGACAGCAGTAGCCACCGGAGCAACATAAGGTTTGGCTTCGGTCAGCGCACCTTGCAGGAATGCCTGCGGATCACGTACAGCATCCGCCACATCACCGGTATAAATATTTTTGCCCGCCAGTGCGGCGTCGTTTGGCACAGTTTCACCGGCAACAATGACGACTTCAGCGTCAGCGGCCTGTTCAACCACCTGATGCCCTGCCTTCACAGCAGCGGCAGCAAGCAAATTTTTCGCCAGATGGCTGCGAGCCTGTCCGAGCGAACTGTCTATCATCAGCAGCGTTTTCATTCTGCCTCCTGCGGATTAAAAGGGTTTCAGGTCAACACGGGCCATCATCGCCGCGAGCTGCGGACGATCGGTGACACCGACATTACTCTGGCTGACAGCCAGCGCGGCAACAGCCGTTGCCAGTCGCAGCGTATGTTCACTGGATTCGCGCATCAGTAAGCCGTAGATCAGGCCACCGACCATGGAATCACCGGCACCCACGGTGCTGACTACTTCACAGGCTGGCGGTTTAGCAATCCACGCACCGGATGCGTTAACCCACAATGCTCCTTCTGCGCCCAGTGAAATCACCACGTGGGCAATTCCCTGATCACGCAAGGCATGCGCAGCTTCTACCACATCGCTCAGTTCCGGCAATTTACGGCCAGCCCAGATTTCCAGTTCGCGACGGTTTGGTTTCACCAGCCACGGTGCCGCTTTCAGACCGGCGACCAGTGCTTCACGGCTGCTGTCAAAGATGATGCACGGACATTGCGCACGCAGGCGTTTCATCCAGTCGGTGAACGCATCAGGATCAACGCCCGCTGGCAGGCTGCCACTGACGGCAACCATGTCAAACTGACCCAGCCAGGACAGAGAATCCGTCACGAAACGTTCCCAGTCGGCAGGAGTGACGTTGAAACCGGAGAAGTTGAAGTCACTGACTTCGCCGTCTTTTTCGGTCAGTTTCACGTTGATGCGGGTACGGCCATTCACCACCTGGAAGCGGTTAGCAATGCCCAGATCGCTGAATAACAGCTGGAACCCGTCCTGATTTTCTTTACCGAGGAAACCACCCACGGTGACGTCGATGCCGAGATCTTTCAGCACTTTCGCTACGTTGATGCCTTTACCTGCGGCGTGCAGACCGGTGGTTTGCACCAGATTGACTTCACCGCGTTCGATTTCCGGCACATAGCCGACTAAATCGTACGCCGGGTTTAAGGTAATTGTGGCAACTCTGCGGCTCATGCGCCCTCCCCAAGACCTTCTGAAATAGCTTCACCGATGGTTTTCAGTGCCAGTTCCGCGTCTTCACCTTTGGCGGTGAAGCGCAGGTGATGACCTTTTTTCACGCCCAGCGCCACGACTTTCATCAGGCTGCGGCCGTTGGCAGGTTTACCGCTGCCATCAAGATTCGTCACTGTGATTTCGCTGCTGAACTGTTTGATCACGTTCACCAGTGCAGTACCCGGACGGGCATGCAAACCGTGTTCGTTACGGATAACGTATTCCGCCGTCAGCACGTTGGCTTGTTCTTCGACTTCGCTGGTCAGCAATGCCAGCACACCCACAGGATCTGCCGTCAGCAAGCGTTCAGCTTTATTCGCTATCAGCAAATCACTGAGGTAATTCAGAATATTGAGCGGCTGATCATCTGCGACTGAAATCGTCAGCAACAATGAGACTTTTTCGCCATCGAGATCAAAGGCCTGCTTCGCACGGCTTACCGTTGCTGCACTTTTCAGGTTGCCTTCGGTGCTGTCACTCAGCCAGATGCCCTGCCCGAGGTTCAGCGGCTTACGGCTGATAACGTCGCTGACAAAAGCAGTATCCACTGCGCCGATCTCTTTCAGACGACCCGCGTTCAGCGCCTGTAAGGTGATCAGGTTTTCAGCAGCCACATCGACCGCGATCAGCTGAGTATCAAACAGGAATTCAGCGGCATTCTTTTCGCCCATCAGCAGGCTGCGTAATTCTTCAGCTGAATCTGTTTTTGCCAGACGGTCGGCCACGCTGTCGTCGCTTAAGACGTGCGTCAGCTGACGCAGCAAACCGAGGTGTTCGTCAGAACGCGCAGCGATACCGATAACCACATACGCGGTCTGGCCTTCGCCCCACGTAATACCCTGCGGGAACTGGAAAACTTGTACGCCGGTATCGAGCACCAGATCACGGGTATCAGTAGTGCCGTGAGGAATAGCGATACCGTTACCCAGATAAGTAGAGGTTTGCAGCTCACGCGCTAACATGCCGTCTACATAGCCTTCGCTGACGCGACCGGCCTGTGTCAGTGCTGCTGCAACCTGGCGAATTGCTTCCTGCTTATCGCTGGCAGCCGCACCGAGATGAATATCTTGCTGTGACAGTTGGAACATAATTCTCCTCTCCTGCTGAAATTGAATCGTTTCAGCTTTACTGAGAAAAAAGGAGCGCCATCAGATTTCATGAGAATAGCTGACAACGCTGAAACGTTTCAGGAAGTCTTAATCGGGGCTGTTTTTAAATCAAGCTTTCCCTGATTTTGCGTGACAATTTTTTGATGCTACGCACAGTTTCCTTTCTAAACCCTTTCCGAAACAGATGATTTAACGTAAATGCTGAAGTCAGGCTGACGCGAAAAGCTGACGTAAGCTGAACCTCATTTGTGGTGACTATTTGGGTGGATATCAGAAACCTCGCCTGGTTGTTTTTGACACAAAGTGCGGTTTTATTATTCAGTATGGCAAATTCACTCCGGTTTACATTTTTGATGATCAAAACCTGTTTTTGTTTTTTTTAAACTGACGTAACATTCGCGCAAATTTCGTTCCCTTCCTGACTTCTGGTCCATATAACCCTGGTCCATATAACTCTGGTCCAAATAACCCTGGTTCACATAACTCATGCGAATTTCTACAACGTCAGCCCGCCGTTTACCCGACATGACGTCAACCGCTTTTCTGATCATCGCTTTTCTGACCGGCATCGCCGGCGCTTTGCAGACGCCAACGCTGAGCCTGTTCCTGACATCTCAGGTTCACGTCAGTCCGTTCATGGTCGGGATTTTCTTCACCGGCAGCGCGGTGATCGGCATTTTCGTTAGCCAGTTGCTCGCGACGTGGTCGGATAAACGCGGTGACCGAAAAACGCTGATCCTGTATTGCTGCATTCTGGGGGCGCTGGCCTGTGTGCTTTTCGCCTTCAACCGTAATTACTTCATCCTGCTGTTGATCGGCGTGTTGCTGTCGAGCTTCGGTTCCACCGCCAACCCGCAGATGTTTGCTCTGGCGCGTGAGCATTCTGAAAAGACTGGCCGTGAAGCCGTCATGTTCAGCTCTATTTTACGCGCACAGGTTTCGCTGGCCTGGGTCGTCGGCCCGCCGCTGGCCTTCGCCCTGTCGATGGGCTTTGGTTTTACCTTCATGTACTGTGCTGCCGCGCTGGCGTTCCTGCTTTGCGGAGTAATGGTATATATGTTCCTGCCCTCCATGCCTAAAGCACGCATCAAAACCACGGCGACGCTGGAAGCGCCCCGTCGCAACCGTCGGGACACGCTGATGCTTTTCATCGCGTGTTCACTGATGTGGGCAGCTAACAGTATTTATCTCATCAATATGCCGCTGTATGTGGTGCGTGAATTAGGTCTGCCGGAAAAACTGGCGGGCGTGCTGATGGGCAGTGCGGCGTGTCTGGAAATCCCGACCATGCTGATTGCCGGATATCTGGCTAAACAGCTGGGCAAACGCTTCCTGATGCGTTTTGCGGTAGTCGCAGGGGTGATTTTCTACGGCTGTCTGTTGTTTACCACCGGCGCCGCCATGCTGATTGCTTTACAGCTGCTGAACGCGATTTTCATCGGCATTCTGGCTGGGATCGGTATGCTGTATTTTCAGGATCTGATGCCGGGACAGGCCGGTGCGGCGACCACGCTGTTCACCAACTCCACCCGTGCGGGCTGGATCCTTGCCGGTTCTCTGGCGGGGGTGATTGCGCAGTTCTGGACATACCATGCTGTGTTTTATGCCGCACTGGCGATGGTGGTGGGTTCGGTGTTGTGTATCTGGAATGTGAAAAACGTCGATAAGCCGTCAGAAGAAACGCCGGAAGCCGTCGCTTAAGGCGCGGTATCCGCTTCGAGCTTAATCAGATAAGTCAGCGCCTGGTCGCGATGGGTAAAACACATTTCACGGCTGGCCTGTAAACTGGCGCACACTTTCGGGCGCAGCGGCGAGGTGAAAATTTTGCACATGAAATTATCAGCCAGTTGCACGCAACGGGTATTCGCCGGTTTGCCGTCAGGCATTCCGGGTATCGGGCTGGAAATTGAAGGCGCTATGCAACAGGCTCCGCAATCGGTACGACAGTCCATCAACAGCCTCCTCAGGCCTCATTTTGAGGCGCGACAATAGCAGGCGGTGATATGCGCCACCAGCGAAATATTTACTATCCTTTAACAGGCTATACCGAACATTTTTTACGCAGGCAGTACACACGCAAAAAATGCGTCAGAAAGCGGGTTTTTCGCGACTCTTTTTGCGCTATCTGCTTGCCTGAAATCAGCGGCGCGGGTAACGTGTCGCAAATTATTTATCTCTCTGCTGACAGGTTATTTATATGGCACGTGCTAACGAAATTAAACGCGGCTTCGTTGTGAACTACGACGGCAAATTGCTGCTGGTTAAAGATATTGATGTTCAGAGCCCAAGCGCCCGTGGTGCCAGCACCTTGTACAAAATGCGTTTCGCTGATGTACGTACTGGCGGCAAAGTAGAAGAACGCTTTAAAGGCGACGATATTCTGGATACCGTCAGCCTGACCCGTCGTAAAGTGAACTTCTCTTACGTCGATGGCGACGAATACGTATTTATGGATGATGAAGATTTCACACCATACACCTTCAATAAGGCGCAGATCGAAGACGAACTGCTGTTCATTCCTGAAGAAGGTTTACAGGGTATGCAGGTTCTGACGCTCGACAGCCAGCTGCTGGCGCTGGAAATGCCACAGACGGTAGATCTGGAAATCGTCGAAACGGCACCGGGCATCAAAGGCGCGTCTGCCAGCTCCCGTACCAAACCGGCAGTGATGGCAACTGGCCTGAGCATTCAGGTGCCGGAATATCTGAGTTCCGGCGATAAAATTCGCATTCATATCGCAGAACGCCGTTATATGGGCCGCGCGGATTAATCAGCGCCCTGCCTTGTCCCGCCAGGTTTGTCGCCAGGTAAGTTTGAAGGAACGCTCCGGCGTTCCTTTTTTATTGCCCTGATTTTGCCGTTAATGCGGCAGACTCTCGATCTGCATCACAAAATCAGTGGTCGTCCGGACTTACCAATTCCCCTTTCTATCATATGACTTTACACTCTAAGCCCTGATTTCGGCTTAAATCGTCGCTTTATCCAGCACAAAATTGAACTGACGGGTAAACTGCCCCAATTTGGCCTGACCAATTATTTATTTCTGACTTGCCTGGAGTATTGCATGAAAACTATTGCCACAGCGTCTCTGCCCGCAGCAGTGTCATTGCCAGCTTATGATCGCGATGCACTGAAAAGCCGCATCGTTCATCTCGGCTTTGGCGCATTCCACCGTGCCCACCAGGCGCTGCTTACTAACCGCGTCTTAAACCTTCAGGGCGGAGACTGGGGCATTTGCGAAATCAGCCTCTTCGGTAATGAAGCGTTGATAAAAAGTCTGCGTCAGCAAGATCACCTGTTTACCGTGCTGGAGAAAGGGGCGGAAGGCAATCAGGCGATTATCATTGGCTCTGCTCATGAATCTGTCCACGGCGGTATCGACGGGCTTGATGCCGTGCTGGAAAAACTGACCGAACCTCAGGTGGCGATTGTTTCTCTGACCATCACCGAAAAAGGTTACTGCATCGAGCCGGGAACGGGTGAACTGGATCTGCAAAATCCGAAAATTCAGCAGGATCTGGCCGGTGGTCAGGCGCCATGTACTGCGCCGGGTGTGTTAGTTGAAGCGCTGCGTCTGCGTCATGAACGCGGTCTGCCGGGCTTCACCGTTTTATGCTGCGATAACATTCCTGAAAATGGTCTGGTAGTGAAAAACGCCGTGCTGGGTATGGCGAAAGCACGCTCTGCAGAACTGGCAAAATGGATCAGCGAAAACGTCTCTTTCCCGAGCACCATGGTTGACCGCATCGTTCCGGCAGCCACAGAAACCACACTGGAAGAAATCACCGAAGCGCTCGGTGGTGTCACAGACCCTTGTGGTATCGCCTGTGAACCCTTCATCCAGTGGGTGGTAGAAGACCACTTCGTCGCAGGTCGTCCGGACTGGGAAAAAGCCGGTGCGCAGATGGTGTCCGACGTTCTGCCGTTTGAGCAGATGAAACTGCGTATGCTGAACGGCAGTCACTCTTTCCTCGCTTATCTGGGTTATCTGGCCGGTTATCAGCACATCAATGATTGTATGGATGACGATAACTATAAAGCCGCGGCGCATCACCTGATGCTGCATGAACAAGCGCCGACGCTGAGCGTTGAAGGTGTGGATCTTACCGCCTATGCCGACAGCCTGATTGCACGTTACAGCAATCCGGCCCTGAAACATCGTACCTGGCAAATCGCGATGGACGGCACGATGAAACTGCCGCAACGTATGCTCGATTCGATCCGCTGGCATGTGAAAAACGGGGGTTCTTATGAATTGCTGGCGCTGGGCGTGGCGGGCTGGATGCGTTATGTCGGTGGCACCGATGATGCCGGTCAGCCTATTGAGATTAAAGATCCGATGGCGGAAACGCTGGCAGAAATCGTCGCCTCTACCGCGGATGGCGAAGAACGCGTGAAAGCGCTGCTGGCGCTGAACGGCATTTTCGGTGAGCAATTGCCACAGGAAGAGAAAGTGGTACAGGCTATTCAGGCCGCATATGCGGATCTGCAAAGGATCGGCGCGAAGAAAACCGTGGCTAAATACGTGGGTTAAGTCAGTACAGTGAGACGACTTAACGCGACATGACTATCGGTTAATGAATATCGGTAAATATTGTACGGCTGCTCAGGCAGCCGTTTTTATTGGTGCTGCCGCCTCTCATTCATTCAGCTCTGAAGGAACGGACGAAAACAGGAAACCATCAAAAGATGGATCGTCAGCGTCAGAAACCTGCAACAGCATATCTTTTACGTTCTCCAGATGCTGCCACATCGCCTGTTTCGCCGCTTTAGGATCCCGGCGTAAAACAGCCTGCAGAATGGTCTGATGATCCTGCAACCAGATCTGATGGTAGCTTTTATCAACAACATGCTGATGGATCCCTTCCCACATCGAACTGCGCTGGCGGATCTGCCAGAGGTCATCAACCAGTTTTACCAGCACACTGTTCTGCGATGCCTGTGCCAGTAAAGCGTGAAACCGCTGGTCCTCCGCTTCGTCTGTCACGCCACGGGCAATGCAATCACGCTGGGCTTCAATCGCATCGCGCATCTGCAAAATATCCGTTTTCGTCGCCTGCATGGCGGCAAATGCGGCGACTTCGCTTTCCAGCAACTGACGCGCCTGCAGCAATTCGAACGGGCCGTAGCCGCTGTCAGCCAGTTCCGGCTGCGTGTTTTCAGGCTGATTCAGCACATAGACACCCGAGCCTTTGCGCACTTCCACGATTTTCTCGAGCTCAAGCATGATCAGCGCTTCACGCACCACGCTGCGGCTGACGGAATAGGATTCTGCAATATCACGTTCAGGAGGAAGACGATCGCCGGACGTATATTTTCCGGCATGGATATCACGGCGCAAATGACCGCCAATTTCCTGATAAAGTCGCATATTTTCGCCCCTGTCTGTAACACGCACTCAATTGGTCTGACAACTGATGACATGCACTGATGCCTGAAATAAGAGAGAAAATTATAACATGTCGGCACAAAGGGAAAGGACGGGAGATGAAAACTGACGGCCCGATCAAAACAGGGCCAGCCAGTTTGCGAAGTTGTCCGACCAAATCAAGATAGATTGCGTTATCACGATCATTGTCCGGCGCGAAATGCATTAAAGATGTTAATTATTTACGGGTATTTAGTTATAGCTTACCGTGACCACTGCAAGATGAGGATCATTGTTGATATGCTTTGTGGTGACCTGTCCGAGAGACAGAGGCAGCGCAAAAGAAGAAGGTGTTTGCACATTCAACGTGTGAACTTGCGACACCTGTTTTCCACCGCGATCACAGTCGCTGATCAATCTGTTACTTGCGGCCTTGAAGTTACATCCCCCTTCAACAATTGCCCCAGTGAAATGTATGATGCCGCCTGTAGCAGCCGCATTGGCAAACTGAATCGTCCCTGAGGCCACAACTCCCAAAAACAGTAAAGCAGTCATTCTGTTCATGGTGACACCCCATTGTAATTATAGAATTTAAAATTCACGCAACCGCCATTTAACATTAATACATCTAATGGAATTTACATGGCGAACGGCAAAATAATTTATTGCCCTTTCGGGCTGAATTAAGCAATCCATGTTATTCATCGGCACAAAACTGGATTTTCTTAACCGGTCGCTGCAAATTGATGGGTGAATTTTTAAAAGGATGTGACCCATGACCAAAACCAACCTGATCACCGGCTTTCTGGGAAGCGGTAAAACCACCACGCTGCGCCACCTGCTGACGCTGAAGCCTGAAGGTGAAAAATGGGCCGTGCTGGTCAATGAGTTCGGAGAGATTGGAATCGATGGCGCGCTGCTGGCGGACAGTGGTGCAGTATTGAAGGAAATCCCCGGCGGATGCATGTGCTGCGTTAATGGCTTACCGATGCAGGTCGGGCTGAACATGTTATTGCAGCAGGCAAAACCTGACCGGCTGCTGATCGAACCCACCGGCCTGGGTCATCCGAAGCAAATCCTTTCTTTATTAACCTCTGACGTCTACAGCAACTGGCTGACGCTGAATGCCACTTTGTGCTTGCTCGATCCGCGCCAGCTGAGTGAACAGCGCGTGATTGAAAATGAAAACTTCCGCGACCAGCTTGCCGCAGCGGATGTGATTATTGCCAACAAAGCGGATGTGACGCAGGAAAGTGACCGGCAGGCGCTGGAAAAATGGTTCAGCGAACATGGCCGTGAACGCCGCCTGGTGGTGGCTTCTCAGGGTGAGATTGCCCCTGCCCTGCTGGATTTACCGCGCCTTAATCACACCGAATTGCCTGACGGCCAGCATCATCATGCTCATATATCAAAGCGCGGACTGGCGGCTCTGAGTCTGCCTGAAAAGCAGCGCTGGAGACGTGCGCTCAATGAAGCCGGCGGTTTTACCAGTTGCGGCTGGATATTTGATGGCGAAACGGTTTTTGACACCGCGGGCATACTCGACTGGGCACGAGCCGCGCCGGTTGATCGCGTGAAAGGCATCATTCGTATTAATGAAGGCGCGCTGATGATTAACCGCCAGGGCAATGATTTGGAAATCGAAACAAGGTCAATGGCGCCTTTAGACAGCAGAATTGAGCTCATTACGCAAAATGAAACCCAGTGGAATGTTCTACAATCGTCTTTGTTGAGGCTTCGTTTAAGTTGTAAGGATTAAGTTAACGTCCATTACTATAATCGTTACCCTGCTAAGAATAGGTCTTCATATATGTGGCGCCGAAATATTCCTGCAATCCTGGTACTCAATGTATTAGGTGTTGCTCTTTTTCTGTCTTTCTATTTACCTGCAAACCACGGTTTCTGGTTCCCGATTGATAAGTCGATCTTCTTCTTCTTCAACCAGCATCTGGCCACTGACGCGTGGTTCCTGCATCTGGTCGCAGTGACCAATAACCGTGCCTTTGATCTGATTTCATTGCTGGCCATGGGTTTGCTCTATCTGAGCTATTTCCTGAAGCAGGACACCGCCGGGCGCCGCCGTTACATCATTATTGGTTTCGTGATGCTGCTGACTGCCGTGGTGCTTAACCAGCTCGGTCATTTACTGCCGGTCAGTCACAAGAGCCCTTCGCTGAGCTTCCCGGGTGTAAACCGTGTCAGCCAGCTGACCGGTATCCCGACAAAAGATGCGTCATCTGACAGCTTCCCCGGCGACCACGGCATGATGCTGATTATTTTTTCCTGCTTTATGCTGCGCTATCTGAGTAAATCAGCCTTCTTTATTGCCCTGATGATCACCATCATTTTCTCGCTGCCGCGTGTGATGATTGGCGCACACTGGTTTACAGACATTGCCGTGGGTTCAATGTCAGTCGTCCTGGTCGGCGCAAGCTGGTGGCTGATGACACCGGCCAGCGATCTGTTGATTAACTGGCTTGAGAGCAAACTGCCGGGAAAAAAAATTCCTAAAACAACGGCGTAATTTTACATTCATACAAATAAATTATGGTCAGACGGATGTTGATGATCTGCCTGACCTTTTTTTCATACAATTCCCGGATATACTTTGCTGAAATTTGCACGTGGAACCCGCTTGTGACGCGGTTTTAACCCAAATTAGTATATAAATCACCCATTGTTTTTAACATCTTTACTTACATCAGCTTACATCACAATTTCTTATAAAAAATCCCACAAAACCTCTCGCAATCCCTTATTCATTACGGTACTCTCCAAATCGCCCGCATAGAAATGTGACAAAAACACCCGTATTGAAGGAAAAAACGTGCTCTAACGCACATTTTACCCGTCTGGTATTTGTCCCAGCTAATGGTGGCAGGTAGTCTCGCTTCGTTTGGCAATTTTAATAACGATTTCATCGTTAAGGACAGCAAGGGATAACAACAATAATGGTCAAGTCTCAACCGTTTATGAGATATATCACGCGGATGATTCCCGCAATTGGCGCAGCAATTCTTCTCTCTGCGTGTAGTGGTATGCATTCTTCGAACACAGAAAGCGCACAAACTGATATGCGTGCAGTAAATGACAAAGATGGTCTTCTACTGCAAGCCTCTCAGGATGAATTCGAAGCAATGGTTCGTAGCGTCAACGTTAAATCCAAAATTATGGATCAGTACGCTGACTGGAAAGGCGTTCGTTATCGGTTAGGCGGCGACAGCAAGCGTGGTATCGATTGCTCAGCGTTCGTTCAGGTAACATTCCGCGAACAATTTGGTATGGATCTCCCTCGTTCGACTTATGAACAGGAAGAAAAGGGCAAGAAAGTTCAGCGCACGAAATTGCGTCCGGGTGATCTGGTTCTGTTCCGTGCAGGTTCTACAGGCCGTCACGTCGGTATTTATTTAGGTAATGATCAGTTTGTTCATGCATCTACCAGCAACGGTGTGATGATTTCAAATCTGAAAGAGTCCTACTGGAATGCCCGTTATCGTGAAGCAAGACGAGTTTTAGCTAACGGTTAATCCCGTTAACTTATGATTTAGTTCTTGTTGTCCTATGCCAAGCGAATAAAAAAACGTCATCTCCGGATGGCGTTTTTTTATGCCTGTAATAAAGTGTATTTAGTGTCTGATGTTTTTTTGACTACGTTATACTTTTATTTCCTCGGCGAGAGAAAGGGCAAAACATATGGGTTTAAAAACGGCGTTAACACACACCGTATTACCCAAGCGCCGATATTTAAAACAAAGCATCCTTTTTTCAGCTCTGTTTTTTATTTTTTTTACTGCCGTCACCCTGACCGTCATTAAAACCAATACCCTTCGCGAGCAAGAACAAATCGCACAGCGAACCGCCCGTTATGCGGCTGACTATTTACATCAACTCTCCGACACGATGGGTAAAATTGCATTACTCACGGATGAGCCCTGCAACTCCATTGCGGGTGAATTAAATCGATATGCCGCATTCAGCGTAGGTGTGCGTGATTTTCAGCTGGTGCGCGATGGAATAGTTTTTTGTTCTTCTGCCTCCGGCAACCAGAGTATTCCCGCCAACAGTTCACTGCATGACATCAGTTTCGATAAAACGATGAGTATCGACCTGCAAATGGGGACGCCCGCCGTGCCTAATCGCGCGGTGATCATCGTCTGGCAGCGCAATCCCGGTGCGCATAATGATGGCGTGATTGCCACGCTCGAACTTACACTCTCGCCTTATATGCTGTTTGCTCAATCGGGTTCGGGTTATCGGGGATTCGCCTTGCTGGTCGGGGATTCAGCACTGATCTCAGCCCAGGATCAGCTGGTTCCAGTGAGTAAATTACCGGACAGCCATTTTACGGAGGCAAAAATTGAAGGCTATCCGTTTACCGTGCGTCTCTACTCCCCTACCCTGACCGGTGATGGCGTGCTGTTTACAATGTCCGGTGGATTGCTGCTCAGCCTGATGGTGTGCGCCCTGATTTATCACAGCCTGCTAAACCGCCATGATGTTGAGCGCGTGATCCTGCGTGGTCTGACAAATAAAGAGTTCTTTGTTGAATACCAGCCGGTTATCGATTCAAAAAGCCTGAAAGTGACCGGCGTGGAGGCTCTGCTACGCTGGCAGCACCCGATTGAGGGCCGTATCCCACCGGATGTTTTTATCGGCTACGCCGAAAATCAGGGGCTAATCGTCGAACTGACCCAACACATGATGGCGCTGGTGGCGGCGGACGCCCATACCTTGCAACATGCTTTTCCTGAACACGCAAAACTCAGTATTAACATTTCTCCTCATCATATGAATAAAATCAGTTTTCATGACGATGTGATGAATTTTATCGAGGCTTTACCGGAGAATGCTTTTCAGGTGGTGTTTGAAATCACTGAACGCGGCATGATTGATACCGAAGGTGCGTTACGGGAATTTAACTGGCTGCGCCGTCATAAGATTGAAATCGCCATCGATGACTTCGGCACCGGCCACAGCGCCCTGATTTATCTTGAGAAGTTTACGCTGGATTATCTGAAAATTGACCGCGGTTTTGTAATGTCTATCGATCAGAAGACCCTGATTGCGCCGGTGCTGGATACCGTCCTCAGGCTCACGGAAGAACTGAAGATCAAAACTGTTGCAGAAGGCGTCGAAACTGAAATGCAGGCAGAATATCTGCGCAATCACGGCGTGACCTATTTGCAGGGATATCTGTATAGCAAGTCGTTAGGCGTACCCGAGCTTCTGGTCTTTATCCGGGATTTCAACGAAAAAGATGCCACCTGGCAGATTTGACCTGCATCAGCCCCGCATCTTTTGTGCCATTTTTCTTTTAGGCGTCTGCATCTGGTTGTGATAAAAAGGCCGGAATCAGGGATGAAATCTAAGGCTGATGCGTTACAAGGTCTTAGCGATCAATTGATTAAGCCCGAACAATAATCTGCGGCATGGCCGCATGATGCTCTCACCCTCACAGGAGTGCTGATTCAGGATGTTTTCTCGCGTGTTTGCCGGTGTGCTGTGCCTGCTGAGCCTCAGCGCACAAGCCGAAGTCATACAGGACAGCTATGCGTTTGCTATTTTGGGCGAACCTAAATACGTCTCTAACTTCACCAGTTTTGACTACGTCAATCCCGCCGCGCCGAAGGGCGGACAGATTACGCTGGCCGCTATCGGCACCTATGACAACTTTAACCGCTTTGCCTCACGGGGCAATCCGGCGGCACGCAGCGGCTCGCTTTACGACAGCCTGTTTACCACTTCCAGCGACGAAATCGGCAGTTATTACCCGCTGATTGCCGACTCAGCCCGTTATGACAGCCAGTACCGCTGGGTCGAAGTGGACATCAATCCGCGCGCACGTTTTAACGACAACACGCCAATTACCGCCAGCGACGTGGCATTCAGCTTCAAAAAGTTCATGACCGAAGGCGTACCGCAATTTCGTGTGGTTTATAAAGGTGTGGAAGTTAAAGCTATATCACGTCTGACGGTGCGGATGGTCTTGCCGAAACCGGATAAAGACATGATGCTCGGCCTGCTGGGTTTGCCTGTTTTGCCTCAGGTGTTTTGGGAAAAACATAAATTCAACGAACCGCTGAGCACGCCACCACCGGGCAGCGGGCCTTACCGCATCAGCGATTATAAGCTCGGTCAGTACATCACTTATTCGCGCGTTCCTGACTACTGGGCCGCCAATTTACCGGTAAACCGCGGGCGTTATAATTTCGATACCATCCGCTACGACTATTATCTGGATGATAATGTCGCGCTGGAAGCCTTTAAATCCGGTGCCTTTGATTTCCGTATGGAATCCTCGCCAAAAAACTGGGCAACACAGTATCAGGGCGGCAATTTCAGCAAAAATTTCATCGTGAAAGCCGATGAAGAAAATCAGGCCGCGCAGGATACACGCTGGCTGGCTTTCAATCTTCACCGCCCGCAATTTGCCGACCGCAAAGTGCGCGAGGCCATTACTCTGGCGTTCGATTTTGACTGGATGAATAAGGCGCTCTATTTCGGTGCCTACCAGCGGGTGAACAGCTATTTCCAGAATACCGAATATGCGGCAAAAGATTATCCGAACTCTGCCGAACTGGCCTGGCTCGGGCCGCTGAAAGGTCAGGTGCCTGCGGAAGTCTTTACCTCGCTGTATCAGCCGCCCCGTTCCGATGGCAGCGGTAATGACCGCGCCAATCTGCTGAAAGCCACGGCACTGCTGAAAGAAGCGGGCTGGGAAGTAAAAGATCAGGTGCTGGTGAATTCTAAAACCGGCAAGCCGTTTACGTTTGAACTGCTGCTGCCGGGCGGCGGAAACTCGCAGTACGTGTTGCCGTTCCAGCATAATCTGCAACGTCTCGGCATCAAAATGTCGATCCGCGAAGTGGATAACTCGCAGTTCGTGCGCCGTATGCGCCAGCGAGATTACGATATGATCCCGACGGTTTATCCTGCGACATCTTATCCGAGCAGCGATTTGCGGATTTACTGGAATACCCAATATCTGGATTCCACGTATAACAAATCGGGTATCAGCGATCCGGCCATCGATAAACTGACCGATGACATTGCAGCGAATCAGGGCAAACCCGACGCGCTGTTAGCGCTCGGACATGCGCTGGATCGCGTTCTGACCTGGAATAAGGTGATGATCCCGATGTGGTACACCAATCATGAACGCTATGCGTACTGGGATAAATTCTCGATGCCAGCTGTCGCCCCGTCCAACGGAATGGAACTCGACACATGGTGGTACGACGTAAACCGCGCAGCCCGTTTACCTGCGCAACGCCGCTGAGGAGCAGAGTGTGGCCGCCTATCTGTTAAGACGACTCCTTCTGGTGATCCCGACGCTGTGGGCGATCATCACGATTAACTTTTTCATTGTGCAAATTGCGCCCGGCGGACCGGTCGATCAGGCCATTGCCGCCATTGAAATGGGGCAATCCAGTGGCTTACCTGGCGCCAGTTCCGGGAGTGGCAATGGTAAAGCGTCACCGGGTCTGGCGCAGTTTGGCGAAGGTCAGTATCGTGGCGCACGCGGCCTTGACCCGGAAGTGATCGCCGAGATAACCCACCGTTTCGGTTTCGATAAGCCTCTGCATGAACGGTATTTTGAGATGTTATCAAACTACGTTCGCTTCGATTTTGGCGACAGCCTGTTCCGCGGTTCTTCCGTGATGGGTCTGGTGAAAAGCGCGCTGCCGGTTTCCGTCACTATCGGCCTGTGGAGCACGCTGATTATCTATCTGGTGTCTGTTCCGCTTGGCATTCGCAAAGCCGTACGCAACGGCTCTCGGTTCGATACCTGGAGCAGTTCGGTGATTATCGTCGGCTATGCCGTCCCTTCCTTTTTATTCGCTATCTTATTGATTGTGCTGTTTACCGGCGGCAGTTATCTCGACTGGTTCCCGTTGCGCGGCCTGACGTCGCCGAATTTCGATACCCTGACGTGGTACGGCAAAGTGACCGATTATCTCTGGCACATCACATTGCCGGTGCTGGCAACGGTGATTGGCGGATTTGCCACCTTGACCATGCTGACTAAAAACTCGTTTATGGATGAAGTAGGCAAGCAATATGTGGTGACCGCGCGGGCTAAAGGGCTGAACGAGAAACAGATTTTGTACCGGCATGTGTTTCGCAACGCGATGCTGCTGGTGATCGCCGGGTTTCCTGCCACTTTTATCAGCATGTTTTTCACCGGCTCGTTGCTGATTGAAGTGATGTTCTCCTTACAGGGGCTGGGATTGCTTGGCTACGACGCCATCGTACAGCGCGATTTCCCGGTGATTTTCGGCACGCTGTATGTTTTCACGCTGATTGGATTACTGCTTAATATCGTCAGCGACATCACTTACACGCTGGTTGACCCGCGTATCGATTTTGAGGGCCGCCAGTAATGAGCCTTTTTAAACTGAACTCCGTCAGTCAGGCGCGCTGGGCGCGTTTTTGCCAGAACCGCCGTGGTTACTGGTCACTTTGGATTTTCATGGTCATGCTGATCCTGGTGCTGTTATCCAACGTCCTCGCCAACGACAAACCGCTGCTGGCACGTTATCAGGGACATCTCTATGTGCCGTTTCTGGTGAATTACAGCGAAACGACATTTGGTGGTGAGCTGGAAACGCCAACCGATTATCAGGATCCGTTTGTCGTGCGCCAGATTGAAGACCACGGCTGGGCGATCTGGGCACCGATCCGCAGCAGTTATAACTCCATTAACTTTTCTACCGCGCAGCCCTTCCCTTCACCGCCTTCTTCTCAAAACTGGCTGGGCACCGACAGCAACGGTCACGATGTGCTGGCGCAAATTCTCTATGGCCTGCGGATTTCACTGTTCTTCGGCATTATGCTGACCGTGCTGACTTCAGTGATTGGCATTATGGCCGGTGCCACACAGGGCTATTACGGCGGGCTGATTGACCTGCTCGGGCAGCGTTTTATCGAAGTGTGGTCCAGTATTCCGACGCTGTTCCTGATTATCATTCTGGCAAGCGTCGTACAGCCGAATTTCTGGTGGCTGTTGCTGATCACGGTGCTTTCTGGCTGGATGACGCTGGTGAGCGTGGTACGCGCCGAATTCCTGCGTACCCGTAACTTTGATTATATCCGTGCGGCGCAGGCCATGGGCGTCAGTGACAGCGCTATTATGCGCCGCCATATGCTGCCCAATGCCATGGTGGCGACGCTGACGTATCTGCCGTTTATCCTGTGTGGTTCCATTACTACCCTGACGTCGCTGGACTTCCTTGGCTTCGGACTGCCGCTGGGTTCGCCGTCACTGGGTACCTTGCTGATGGAAGGTAAAAACAATTTGCAGGCGCCGTGGCTTGGCATCAGCGCATTCGTGGTGCTGGCTGCCTTATTGTCATTACTGATTTTCATTGGTGAAGCCGTTCGCGACGCCTTTAATCCGTCCGCACATCATCATGAGGCGCTCTGAAATGACAGACTCTCCTCTCTTACAAATCAAAAATCTCAGCGTCGCCTTCCGTCAGGGTAGCCAGCAGCGGGAAGTGGTCACCGATGTCTCGCTCGATATTCATGCGGGAGAAACCTTAGCGCTGGTCGGTGAATCCGGTTCCGGCAAAAGCGTCACCGCGCTGTCGGTATTACGCCTGCTGCCCTCTTCGGTGAGTTATCCGCAGGGCGATATTGTGTTTGCCGGGCAATCGCTTCTTCATGCTGACAGCACGACCCTGCGCCAGATCCGTGGCAATGAAATTTCGATGATCTTTCAGGAACCGATGGTGTCGCTCAATCCGCTGCATACGCTGGAAAAACAGCTCGCAGAAGTGCTGATGCTGCACCGTAATCTGCGCGGTGAGGCGGCACGCAGCGAAATTCTTCGCTGTCTGGATCGCGTGGGTATCCGTCAGGCCGCCTCGCGCCTGAAAGATTTTCCGCATCAGCTTTCCGGCGGTGAACGCCAGCGCGTGATGATTGCCATGGCGGTACTGACCCGCCCGAAGCTGCTGATTGCTGATGAACCGACGACTGCGCTGGATGTTTCCGTCCAGGCACAGATTTTATCGCTGCTCGACGAACTCAAGCAGGAAATGGGCATGGCGATGCTGTTTATCACCCATAACCTGCGCATAGTGCGCCGTCTGGCGGACACCGTGGCGGTGATGCACAACGGTCGCGTGGTGGAACAGCAACCCCGCGCCACGCTGTTCAGCCAGCCACAGCACCCGTATACGCGCCAGTTATTACAGGCTGAACCTCAGGGTCGCCCGCAACCGCTGAAAGGTGATGCTTCCGTGCTGCTCGACGTCAAAAATCTGGATGTGGGTTTCCCGATAAAACGTGGACTGTTGCGCCGGACCGTGGGTATCAAACATGCGGTGAATCAGGTGAGTTTTCAGTTGCGTCGCGGCGAAAGTCTCGGCGTGGTCGGTGAATCCGGTTCAGGCAAAAGCACCACCGGTCTGGCGTTGCTGCGTCTGATGAGGTCACAGGGCGAAATCTGGTTCGACGGCCAGCCGCTGCACACCTTTTCGCGCAAAAAAATGCTGCCGTTCCGCAGCCGGATACAGGTGGTGTTTCAGGATCCGTTCTCGGCACTGAATCCGCGATTCACGGTCGGGCAGATTATTGCTGAAGGTTTGCTGGTTCACCGGAAAATCAGCGAACAGGAGCGGGAACAGGAAGTGATCCGCGCCATGCACGAAGTAGGATTAGATCCGGAGTCGCGCCATCGCTATCCAACGGAGTTTTCCGGCGGCCAGCGCCAGCGTATTGCGATTGCCCGCGCGCTGATTTTACAGCCGGAAATGCTGATCCTGGATGAACCGACGTCATCGCTGGATAAATCGGTGCAGGCGCAGATTTTGACGATCCTCAGTGAGCTGCAACAGCGCCACGGCCTGACGTATCTGTTTATCAGCCATGATTTGCACGTGGTGCGTTCTTTATGCCACCAGCTGATGGTATTGCGAAACGGGGAAGTGGTCGAACAGGGAGATTGCGAGCAGATTTTTACAGCGCCGCAGCAGACTTATACCCGCGAGTTACTGGCAGCGTCGGACGCGTTCGACACAATCGAATAAGTGCCGCCTGAAAGCATGTCGTTTCAGGCGGTTCAGAAAGGATAAAGTGCGGTGACGGATTCTGCGATCGCGGCGCCGATATTCTTCAGGCAGCAAAGCGTGGCGCTTTCATCTTCACGATGAACAAACAGGCAGGGTTCACCGTCAATTTCTACGATTGCGGCTTTGACCTGAATATCTTCTAACGCATTCGTCAGCTGGTGCATAACCTGCCAGGCGAGTTCACCCTCATGGCTGAGCAGTTTCAGGCCAATCAGATTGTTATCTTCATCGTTACCAGGCAGCGGAATCGGTTCAACTTTGATACCGGCAAAACCCGACAACCAGCGATAACTTTGCGGTAAACGATGTACTACCGAAAGTTGGATATTATTCACGTGGTTCCCCAGACAGTGATTCACACATCTTATACGAGATGTTTTTACAAAATCGCTACAACCGTACAGCTTAAGTTATAGCCGACAGTCTTCGCTTTGCCCAACTTGCGCTCAAATAATTAACATTAAATTAACGTCGTCAGATACAAAACTACAGACTTAGCATATTTTTATGTCTGTCTCCGGATAATCTGAGAGGCAGATCTCATTTTGGCCTATTTGTAACCTTTTCCGGCTTGATCTACAACCATTTTAATCAATTGCCGTTACTTTTAATTGCTTATTTGTTTACATTTAATATACAAATGAAGTTCCATGAAAGCGCCGAATTCTCTTTTTATTGCTTAATTTTCAAATAAATAGAGATTAATCACGTGCCGTGACTGTCAAAGCCAGTTGTTAATTCCAGCCTGAAATGAACCAGTTGGTTACAAAATTTTCCGCGGCGCATCATACGTTAAAATCTGGATCTAATGTTAATAAATCCGCACAATTTGTTTGCACAAATCCCTCTTCTTTGGCTTATCATCCGCGCCGTTATAAGTGGTATACCCTATCGGGACAGATATCGGCAGAAACTAACCCGCTGATAAATCTCGCATTACGCAGATTATAATAAAAATCAGATAAGCGAATTCACTGCCGTTTGGCAAAACAACCCATTCCCAGCGAGAAAGAGATGGAAAACGATCCTTCAATCATTGGAAGCAACTCACCCGAAAATGGAACCGGTTTCAGTCGTCGTGAACTGCTGAAAGGCCTCACCTCCGCGATGGTGGCGACCACCCTGCTCGGCTTCCCGTTTCTGAGCCTGGCGGAGAAAGAAACCGCCACGCAAGAGCCGGTCATCTTCGGTCAGTTCTATCTGGTATCACAGGCCATCACTGAGCATAAAAATATCAGTGAAGGTTCTTCCGCGCAGATTTTTAACGCCTTTTATCGTTCACAGCCTGATTTCCCTGCACAGGTCAGCAAGTTACATGCGCTGGTGAAACCGGGTCAGGCGGCGAAAGATTTGCAGGAAGTGGCAAAGCAAAACGGTCTGGGTGAACTGGTCACCAGTATCGTCACTGCGTGGTATACCGGCACGGTCGGACATGGAACCGATTCCATTTTGATTTCATACAAAGATGCGCTGATGTATCGCCCGGTGAGTGACGGCCTGATTGTGCCGACTTACTGCGGTAATGGTCCGCTGTACTTCACCGCTGCGCCTCCTGCCGCAGCGATGCCGGAATCCATGAACGCCGATCGTTTTACCAATCCTTCTGAAACAAATGTTGTGAGCAAAGCCTGATGAAAAAACCAGAATTTACTGCAGACGGCGATGCGTCTGCTGATGTGATTGTTGTCGGTTCCGGCATCGTGGGTGGCATGATTGCCGATCAGCTGGTCAGCCAGGGACATTCTGTGCTGGTGCTGGAAGCAGGCTTACGCATTGAGCGCGCTCAGGCTGTGGAAAACTGGCGCAATATGCCTTTCGAAAACCGCGCAGGCTCTGACTTCCAGGGTTTGTATCCGCAGTCAGAAAAAGCCCCCGCTCCGCTGTACTTCCCGGAAAATAATTACGTCCACCTGACCGGGCCGAGCGCCAGCAGTTTCAAACAGGGTTATCTGCGCACCGTCGGCGGCACTACCTGGCACTGGGCAGCGTCCTGCTGGCGTCACGTTCCTAACGATTTCAAAATGAAAACGTTATACGGCGTGGGCCGCGACTGGCCGATTTCATACGATGAACTCGAACCTTATTACTGCCGCGCGGAAGAAGAAATCGGCGTCGCCGGTCCGAATGATCCGGCGTTGCAATCCCCTTCCGAGCGCAGCAAACCCTATCCGATGGAACAGGTGCCTTACGGTTATGGCGATACGCGTTTCGCTGAAATCGTGAACCCGCATGGTTACCGTTCGGTGCCCATCCCGCAGGGTCGCAGCACGCGTCCGTGGAATGGTCGCCCGACCTGTTGCGGTAACAACAACTGCCAGCCGATCTGCCCGATTGGCGCGATGTATAACGGTATTGCTCACGTGGAGCGCGCAGAAAACAAAGGCGCCGTGGTGCTGGCTGAAGCGGTGGTCTACAAAATCGACACCGATGAAAACAACAATGTGACCGCCGTTCACTGGCTGGACAGCGATAAAAAATCGCACAAAGCCACCGGTAAAGTTTTCGCACTGGCCTGTAACGGTATCGAAACTCCGCGTCTGCTGCTGATGGCGGCTAACGAAAAGAATCCGAACGGCATCGCCAACTCGTCTGATCACGTTGGTCGTAACATGATGGACCACTCCGGTTTCCACTGTACGTTCATCGCCAAAGAGCCGCTGTGGATTGGTCGTGGTCCGGCGCAGAGCAGTTGTCTGGTCGGCCCGCGCGACGGCGATTTCCGCAAAGATTATTCTGCCAACAAAATGATCCTCAACAACATCAGCCGCGTGATCCCGGCGACGTCCAAAGCGTTGCAGATGGGGCTGGTCGGTAAAGAGCTGGATGAGGAAATTCGCCGCCGCTCGATCTTTGGCGTGGACTTATCTATCAGCCTGGAACCGTTGCCGGATCCGAATAACCGCCTGACGCTCAGCACCACCCGTAAAGATCCGCACGGTCTGCCGTGCCCTGACATTCATTACGATGTCGGCGATTACGTGCGCAAAGGTGCAGAAGCCGCGCATAAGCAGCTGGAACACATTGGCTCTCTGTTTATGGCCGAAGAATTCAACATCACCACCAGCCTGAACGCCAATAACCACATCATGGGCGGCACCATCATGGGCAGTGATCCGAAAGATTCCGTGGTAAACGGTGAATGCCGTGCGCACGACCACGCTAACCTGTGGTTGCCGGGCGGCGGTGCGATTCCGTCATCAAGCGTGGTGAACAGTACGCTGACGATGGCCGCACTCGGCCTGAAAGCGGCAGACGACATGGCGAAAAAACTGGCAGGTGCAGCATGAAAAAACTTCTCACCGCCTGTCTGCTGAGCGCTGCATTCGGGGGCTTTGCCGCCAGCGCGATGGCGGATGACACTCAGGCTGCACTTATCCATCAGGGTCAGGACGTCGCGACAGCCGCTGACTGTCAGGCCTGTCATACCGCGCCGGAAGGCGGTAAGCCGTTTGCCGGTGGCTATGAAATCCACTCGCCGATGGGCACGATTTACACCACGAACATCACGCCGTCGAAGCAGTTTGGTATCGGTAATTACACCGAAGAACAGTTTACCCGTGCGGTGCGTGAAGGCGTTCGCCCTGACGGTGCAAACCTGTATCCGGCCATGCCTTACACCTCTTACAGCCATATGAGCGATGCCGACATGCACGCGCTGTATGTCTATTTCCAGCAAGGGGTGAAGCCGGTCGAGCAACCGAATGTTGAAACCGCCCTGCCGTTCCCGTTCAACATGCGTATTGCTATGGCGGGCTGGAACATGATGTACCTCGACAGCACGCCGTTTAAGCCGGATCCGTCTAAAAGCGAGCAATGGAACCGTGGCGCGTATCTGGTCAACGGTGCCGGTCACTGTGATACCTGCCACACGCCACGTAACCTGATGATGGGTTCGGTGACGGATAAACCCCTGGCGGGCGGCATGGTAGGCCCGTGGTATGCGCCAAATATCAGTTCTGATCCGGTCAGCGGTATCGGTAACTGGTCGCAGGCTCAGCTGGTGGAATACCTGAAAACAGGTCGTACCGCAGGCAAAAATCAGGCGGCAGGCGGCATGGCAGAAGCGGTGCAAAACAGCCTGCAATACATGTCTGACACTGACCTGAACGCGATTGCCTTCTACCTGAAAAACAGCACGCCGGTACGTGACCCGCGTGATACGCAGGCGGCGGATACTTTCGGTAAGCCGGTGAATGTCGAAGAAGGTCTGCGCGGTGCGCATCCGTATAACGCGAACAAAACCATCGATAACGGGGCGGCATTGTTCAGCGGCTATTGCGCCAGCTGCCATCAGCCGGATGGCTCCGGCAGCGAGAATCAGGCGTATCCGTCGCTGTTCAACAACACTGCGACCGGCATGGGCAATGCATCTAACCTGATTTCCGCCATTCTGTATGGCGTGGATCGTCAGGTCGGCGACCATCACGTGCTGATGCCGAAATTTGGCGTGGGTTCATATGTCGGTCAGCTTGACGATCAGCAGATTGCCGATATCTCTAACTATGTGCTGAAGAACTACGGAAACGCGGCTATTCAGGTCAGCGCGCACGATGTCGCGGTGTTACGCGCAGGCGGGCCGGTCACCTTGCTGGCAAAACTGCAGCCGTTTATGGCTCCGGCAATGGTGGCTGGCGTCATAATTCTGCTGGTGCTGATTTTCTGGCTTGGCCGGAAACGCAAAACTAAAGCGGCATAATTCGTAAACTGAAATGCAAAACGGCCCATAACGGGCCGTTTTTTATGCCTGAAACTCAGCTTAACCGCGTCCCACCAGCGGCATGGCACTCGCCATCACGGTCATGGTCAGCACGTTGGTATCCAGCGGTAAACCGGCCATAAACGCTACCGCCTCGCCTACGCGTTCCACCGGGATCACCGGTTCTTCGGCAATATGTCCGTCGGCCTGCATTCTGCCCGCCAGCGCCTTATTGCCCATATCCGTCGCCGCATTGCCGACATCAATTTGCCCGCAGGCAATATTAAACGCGCGCCCGTCCAGCGCCGTGGACTTGGTCAGCCCGGTAATGGCGTGTTTGCTGGCGGTGTAGGGTGCGGAATTCGGGCGCGGTGACTGTGCTGAAATCGAGCCGTTATTGATGATGCGTCCACCCTGCGGCGATTGCTGTTTCATCAGTTTCACCGCCGCCTGCGTACACAAAAACGCACCGGTCAGATTGGTATTGATCACCGACAGCCAGTCTTCCACCGGCAGTTCTTCGATTGGAACATCCTTTACGTTATTACCGGCGTTATTGAACAGTAAATCCAGACGCCCGAAGGTTTCCTGAATATCCTGGAACAGCGCGGCGACCGATTGCGGGTTGGTCACATCCAGCTGGCGCGCCACCGCCTGTCCCGGCGCAAACAGCGCAACGGCCTGCTCCAGCTTTTCTTTGTTTCGTCCGGCCAGGATCACGGTAAAGCCTGTCGCTTCCAGCGCTTTGGCGGCGCTCAGCCCGATGCCGCTCCCGCCGCCAGTGATTAATGCGATTTTGTTCATTGGGCCTCCTATACCGCAGCCAGCATGCCGCCATCAATAAAGAGTAAATGACCATTCACGAAATCTGATGCCTTAGAGGACAGATAAACCGCGCCGCCGACCAGCTCTTCCGGATTGCCCCAGCGCGCGGCCGGAGTGCGTTTGCACAACCATTCGGAGAACTCTTTGTTGTCCACCAGTGCCTGGGTCATATCGGTTTTGAAATAGCCCGGCGCGATGCCGTTGACCTGAATATTGTAGCGCGCAAGCTCGACACACATGCCGCGGGTCAGCATTTTCACCGCGCCCTTTGAAGCAGCGTATGGCGTGATGGTGTCGCGCCCCAGCTCACTTTGCATCGAACCGATATTGATGATTTTGCCACGCTCGCGCTGGATCATGTATCGCGCCACCGCCT